>WLWF01000012.1_pt1 | contig 161410 bp, 174 predicted proteins | sample 6718331 | NCBI WGS metagenome assembly WLWF01 (sample SAMN12718692, study PRJNA515312) | sponge metagenome | isolation source: marine sponge | host: Mycale hentscheli | place: New Zealand: South Island, Marlborough, Capsize Point | collected 2003-05-01 | reverse complement strand
TGGGGATCATCAGAACACCGAACCAACCGACATAAAGACGGTTGTTGGTGGAGGTGACCCACTCACAGAACTGCTGCCAGCCGTTAGCGCCGGAGCGCTGCTGGATGGTGGTAGTCATGAGAACGGAAAAGAAGGTCTCGCAAGGAGACGGTTACGGAAGGGCAGGACGCCCTGCCGATGCAATTGTAAAGCAAGTTTGCGGTTTGTAACCGCTTCTTGATGAAGCAATCCTGAAGCCCGGGGCCGGGCGTTGCAGCGGATGCAGTTGTTAGCGTCCGCAGATGAGCAACGCAGCACCGATCGCGACGTCAAGGGCAGCAGGTGAAAGGGTCCTGTTTGTGCGCTTGCCATGCAATCCAATCTTTCCGATCGGACCGATTTATCTGGCCGATCACTTGCACAAGTGTTTTCCGGAATTGCCCCAGCGCATTCTTGATCTGGCGGCCCTGCCGGTTCTTGATGTTGAAGGTGTTCTGCTCAACGTGGTGGATCAGTTTCGGCCCACGTTGTTGGTCTTCTCTTGGAGAGACATTCAGATCTATGCGCCTGTGGATGGCCGAGGCGGGAATCCACTCCAAAATTCCTTTGAAGTGTTTTATGCACGCAACCCTCTGAAGCGAGTCAAGGGGGCCTTGGGTGGATTGCGCTTGATGACCAGTCATTACGGCGAACTTCATCGCAATCAAAAATTGGTACGTCGTGGTTTGAAACGGGCGCGTCGCCATCGTCCAGAAGCGCGTGCCGTTTTAGGTGGTGGTGCCGTCAGTGTTTTTTACGAACAGCTGGGCCGGTCCTTGCCGAAGGGAACCATCATTTCCATCGGGGAGGGTGAGCCACTTCTGGAAAAGCTGTTGGCTCAACAACCGCTTGATGGAGAGCGTTGTTTTGTTGTGGGAGAGGCGCCTCGCCGGGGTTTGATTCATGAGCAACCCGAGAGCAGGCCAAAGACAGCGTGTGATTACAACTACATCTCTTCGATTTGGCCGCAGCTGGATTGGTACTTAGAAGGTGGAGACTTTTACGTTGGTGTTCAGACCAAGCGAGGGTGCCCTCACAACTGTTGCTATTGCGTCTACACCGTTGTGGAAGGCAAGCAGGTAAGGGTCAATCCTGTGCAGGAAGTTGTCGCTGAAATGCGTCAGCTTTATGACCGTGGGGTGCGGGGCTTCTGGTTTACCGATGCGCAGTTCATTCCCGCTCGGAAATACATCGAGGATGCAAAGGAGCTGTTGCGTGCGATCAAAGCGGAAGGTCTAACGGGGATTCGTTGGGCGGCCTACATCCGTGCCGACAACTTGGATCCTGAGTTGGCCCAGTTGATGGTTGAGACCGGCATGAGTTATTTCGAAATTGGTATAACTTCAGGCTCCCAGGAGCTCGTGCGCAAGATGCGTATGGGGTACAACCTGCGCACTGTTTTGGAAAGTTGCCGGATGCTTGCCGACGCGGGCTTCCGTGATCACGTGTCGGTGAATTACTCCTTCAATGTGATTGATGAAAGGCCTGAAACGATTCGGCAAACCGTGGCGTATCACCGGGAACTCGAAACGATTTTTGGTGAAGATCTGGTTGAACCTGCCATCTTCTTCATCGGCTTACAGCCGCACACGCACCTCGAGCAATACGGCTTTGATCAAGGTTTGATCAAGCCTGGATACAACCCGATGAGCATGATGCCCTGGACGGCGCGCAAACTCCTTTGGAATCCTGAGCCGATGGGCAGCACGTTTGGTCGGGTTTGCCTTGAAGCGTTTGATCGCGATCCCAGTCGTTTCGGCAAAACGGTGATGGGACTTCTCGAACGCGACTACGGCACAGCTCCACTTGAAGAAGCCCTGCGTGCACCCGTTGAAGGCCGCAAGGCCTTGGCGACGGCGACCCGCTAGCTCAGCGCCACCAGCGGCGGCGCACCAGGATTAATCCCGCTAGCCCGACCCAGCCCAAGAGGCCTCCGATCGGGTTGGGATTGGCCCCGCCAGGACCCAAGAGCCAAACTGGCCCTGTCGCCGGCACGCTGATCAGGCCGGATTGCAGGGCAAACCAGCCCCCGACCAGTCCGCCGTGAAGTCCAACCGATCCCCAGAGCGCACCTTGATCGGCCCGCCGTTGCAGCGCTAGGGCCAGCCCCAAGAGCGTCAGCCCTACCAGCAGACCAATCGCTTCGATCGCGGGCAGCTGGTACCAGGGATGCACCAGAGCAAAGAAGGCAGCCTGCAAGCCAATGGCCTGTTGACGGCCTGCCAGCAGCTCCAATTCACCCCAGAGCCAACCACGAAAGAGCAGTTCCTCAGCGAATCCCAATCCCAGCAGCAGGGCGATGGCGTTAAGGAGTTGTCCGGCTGAAAGTTGCCCCTGCCATTGGCTTTGGCCACTGAGCAGTAGGACCACAACCACGCCAAAAAGCAGTGCAGCTGCCTTTAAGAATCCGCGAAGGAAGGCGCGTAGCCCCGCAGCGGCAGGCACGACAATCCCCAGCTTTTGCCAGGGATGCTCGACGCCCCAGCTGCGTCGCAATCGCCAAGGGAGGGTGAGCAACAGCAGCAGCAACGCCACCACCACTCCAGCCAGGTTCACCTGGTCCGGGCGCCATTGGGGGAAGATCAGCGCCAGAGGTCGTGCGCTCAGCCAACCCAGCCCGTAGAGCACCGGTACATAGAAGAGCGTTCCCCACCAGTGCAACGTTGATCTGGGGGGGGGCTGCATCAATCTTCTGGTTCGATGGTGCTGGTGAGGCCCTTGTTCTTCAAGGTTTCGCAGTAGAACTCTGCGGGCTCAATGTCGCAAACGATCACCAGACCGACCCCCGTGTTGTGGGTTTCCAGCATCACGGCCATCGCGTCCTGTTCACTGAGCTGGGGAACCACCTGCTGAAGCGTGACGACGACGTACTCCATGCTGTTAACAGGGTCGTTATGAAGCAAAACCTTGTAGCGGGGCGATGTCTTACGCACCCGCTCGGTCTGCTTATCAAGAACCGCAGCCCCACCGGGGCTACGGCTGGGTGTATCCACCATTGCCACTGATTCCCACTCCTTCCAATCTAGGAGTGATGCGGTCATAGGTTGCGGATGCGAGCCATCGCTTCGTCCACATTGCTGCGGCTGTTGAAGGCGGAAAGGCGGAAATAGCCCTCTCCTGCAGCCCCGAAGCCACTGCCGGGCGTTCCCACCACGTTGGCCTTCTGAAGGAGGTGATCGAAGAAGCTCCAGGAGTCCATTCCGGAAGGGGTTTTCAGCCACACATAGGGCGCGTGCTGTCCTCCATGCACTTCGATGCCTGCGGCACTGAGCTCGCCCCGGATGATGGCAGCGTTCTCCATGTAAAAGCTCACAAGCGTCTTCACTTCCTGTTTCCCTGCGTCGGAATACACCGCTTCCGCACCGCGTTGAATGATGTAGCTCACACCGTTGAACTTGGTGCTCTGCCGACGGTTCCAAAGCCCCCAAAGTTCCACCTCTGAACCATCGTCGGCTTGGCCTTTGAGCCCTTTGGGAACAACGGTTAGGGCGCAACGGGTGCCTGTAAAACCGGCGTTTTTGGAGAAGGAGCGGAATTCGATCGCACACTCGCGAGCGCCCTCGATCTCATAGATGGAATGGGGTAGCTCGGGATCCTGAATGAAGGCTTCATAAGCGGCATCAAACAGAATCAAGGCTTTGTTGGCACGGGCGTAGTCCACCCACGCTTTGAGTTGAGCCTTCGTCGCGACAGCGCCCGTAGGGTTGTTGGGATAACAGAGGTAGATCAGGTCAACAGGTTCACTGGGAATCTGCGCTGCAAAGCCGTTATCGGCGGTGATCGGCAGGTAGGTGAGGCCGCCATAACGACCGTCATCGCCCGCTTCGCCTGTGCGGCCAGCCATCACATTGCTGTCGACGTAGACCGGATACACCGGATCGGTGACTGCAATGCGGTTACCACTCCCGAGGATGTCGAGGATATTGCTGCTGTCGCATTTGGAGCCATCCGACACAAAGATCTCCTCTGCGCTGATCTCACAGCCCCTGGCTTGGAAGTCATCGCGGGCAATCGCCTCACGAAGCCAGGCATAACCCTGTTCTGGTCCATAGCCGTGGAACCCTTCCGCCGTTCCCATCTCGTCGATGGCTGATTTCATGGCGTTGCGACAGGCCAGCGGTAGGGGCTCTGTGACGTCTCCGATGCCGAGACGAATCAGCTGGGCCCCGGGGTTGGCGCTACTAAAGGCCTTCACCCTGCGGCCAATCTCCGGGAACAGATAACCCGCTTTGAGTTTCAGGTAATTGCCGTTGACCTTGACCACGAATGACTGGGGTTGCTGCGGGCATCCTGCTACATACGATGAAAGAAGCAGGGCCTGGTGGTCGTGATTGTCGCCCCGTCCCACACGAAGCAGGATCCGGATCCCCACGCTGTCGTGGCGTTTGACCAGCTTGTGGATGCCTCAATCAATCGCCCCGCCCGCTACATGGGCCATGAGTTGGGGGTGGAGCCACGCGATTGGGAGGCGGCGCGGGTTCGCTGGGCTCTGACCTACCCCGAGATTTATGAGGTGGGCTCCAGCAACCTCGGCCACATCATTCTCTATTCGATCCTCAATGCTGTCCCCGGTCAGCTCTGTGATCGGGCCTATCTCCCGGAGGCTGATCTATCCGAGAGGCTGAAAGAGCGGAATCAAGCGCTGTTTGCGGTGGAGAGCAGGAGGCCGCTCCCAGCCTTCGACATTCTTGGCTTCAGCCTCAGTTACGAGCTGGGTGCGACCAACATTCTCGCCATGTTGGATTTGGCGAAAGTGCCGCTTTATGCGGCAGAGCGAGGCGACTTGCCCCTCTCTCACCCTGAGTCTCCGCCTCTGATTTTTGCTGGCGGTCCCACCGCCACCAGCAACCCTGAGCCCTACGCAGCTTTTTTCGACTTCATTGCTTTAGGGGACGGGGAGGAACTTCTCCCTGAGATTGGATTGGTGGTGGCCGAAGCCAAAGCGGCGGGTTGGTCGCGAACGGACTTGCTCCGTGATCTGGCTCTTGTCCCAGGGGTTTATGTGCCCTCGCTCTATGGACCGGATCCGCAAGGGATCAGCGTGGCGCCGCTGGAGCCTGGTCTCCCGGCGCGCCCGTTGAGGCGCGTGGCCACTCCCATGCCTCATTACGCGATGGGACTCGTTCCCCATGTCGAAACCGTGCATGACCGATTAACGGTGGAAATTCGGCGTGGCTGCACCCGCGGCTGTCGTTTTTGCCAACCGGGAATGCTGACGAGGCCAGCAAGAGACGTGGAGCCTGAGGCCGTCATTGAGGCGATTGAAACGGGAATGCAGCGAACGGGTTACAGCGACTTTTCGTTGCTCTCGTTGAGCTGCAGCGATTATTTGGCGTTGCCCGCTGTGGGTGTCGAGCTTCGTAACCGTCTCGCCGATCGCAACGTCACGCTTCAGTTGCCGAGTCAGCGGGTGGACCGGTTTGATGACGATATCGCTCACATCCTTGGGGGCTCCCGGCAGTCAGGGCTCACGTTTGCACCGGAAGCCGGCACCCAGCGGCTGAGAGACATCGTGAACAAAGGCCTGACGGATACCGACCTTGTGGATGGAATCCGCACGGCCATGCAGAACGGCTTCCGGAAGGTGAAGCTCTATTTCATGATCGGGCTGCCTGGTGAGACCGATGCCGATGTGCTCGGCATCGCCGAGACCTGTCGGATGTTGCTCGATCGCTGCCGCGATTTGGGTCGCCTCAATCTCAACATCACCATCAGTAATTTCACCCCAAAACCGCATACGCCGTTTCAGTGGCACAGCGTTTCGACGGCAGAGTTTTTAAGGCGTCAGCAGTTGCTTCGGGAGGCCGGGAAGCGCCTCCGTGGTGTCCGCTTCAACTTCACGGATGTGAGGCTCTCGGCCATGGAGGACTTCGTCGGTCGTGGGGATCGGAGCCTGGCGCCTGTCATCGAAGCGGCATGGCGTGCGGGGGCAGGGATGGATGCCTGGTTCGAGGCCCTCGATCGCACCTATGAGGCTTGGACGGGCGCGATTGCCGCAGCCGGCCTGGAAGGTCGCTACCGGGCTCTTGAGCTCGGCGGCTGGGGACGGGCGAATGCGCTCAGCGAGGAGGGGTTGGATGCCTTTTGTGCTCAGCCGCTGCCTTGGGATCACATCGATACCGGGATTGAGAAGCGCTGGTTGGCTGAAGACCTCAAGCGAGCGCTCGACGCGGCTGTGGTTCCGGATTGTTCGTTTGATGGATGCAGCAGTTGTGGGGTCTGTGGCCCTGACCTAGGCCACAACGTGGTGATTCCTGCTCCTGAGATCCCGGTTCAGAAGCCAAGGCAAGCTCCACCGAGTGATCGGGTCTGCCGGATCAGGTTTCGTTTCAGCAAAACAGGCGCGATGGCCCTGCTCAGCCATCTGGATTTGGTGCGCTTGTTTGAGCGTGCGCTTCGACGGGCTGAATTGCCGGTGAGTTTCACCGGTGGCTTTCATCCACTTCCCCGGCTTCAGCTCGCCTTGGCGCTGCCACTAGGCGTGCAAGGGGAGGGGGAATGGATGGATTTGGAATTCATCGAACAGGTGGAGGCGCTTCAGGTTTTGAAGCGTTGGCAGCAGACCCTTCCGCCAGGTCTTGAGTTGATGGAGGCCTATGAAGTGCCCGTGTCTGGCCAGAGCCTCTCGCAGCAACTGGAAGCAGCCCGATGGAGTTTTGAGTTGAAACCTCAAGCGGGCGAGCCTTCGATTTCGTTGGCGCGCTGGAAGCAGGTCGTGGATGATTTGTTGTCGCGTGACACGCTTGTTTGGCACGACACCGATAAAAAAGGTCGTCCTCGTCAGCGCGATTGCAGACCTGCTTTAGAGAGGCTTGAGATTGTTGCCCCAGTCGATGAAGGCTTGGCTGATGAAGGTTTGGCTGATGGGGTGACGCTTGCCTTCTTCGCCCACATCGATAACCAAGGACGGAGCCTGAAGCCCGCTCAGTTGCAGCACTGGTTGTCTGAAGCCTTGGAGCAGTCTTTACATCTTCACAATGTTCGCCGCCTCGAGCTACGGCTTGTGCGGTGCTAAATTCATACCAAGACGACAAACCACGGGCCTGCGCCACGGTTTCGTCCCGACCTTCTTGCTCCCACATCTTGCGGAATAAGAGGCCAGAGCCTCCTGTTTCAAACAATGCTCAGGCATTGCAGTCGAGCTCCAAATCAAAGGAGTTATTCACTCCGAATGTTTAGGCCGAATCGGTCACCTGAATTCATTCCAATCCCGTGCGACATGCCGGCTGGCTGTTGATCGGGCTCCAATCCTGACGGGCGTCGTCAGTCATTGTTTATGCCCCAACAAATTGTTATTGCTGAGCAACTGCGCATTGCCGCAGTTCTCACAGATGAGTGCGTTGATGAATTAATCGTTGCCCAAGGGCGTTACCAGATCGGTGATGTCTATTTGGGCACCGTTGAAAATGTTCTTCCAGGGATTGATGCTGCTTTCGTCAATATTGGGGAAAGCGAAAAAAATGGCTTCATTCATGTCACCGACTTAGGCCCTTTGCGCCTTAAAAAAGGTGCCGCCGGCATTACAGAACTGCTCGAACCACGCCAAAAAGTGCTGGTTCAGGTGATGAAGGAGCCCACGGGCACCAAAGGTCCACGCTTAACAGGCAATCTGGCGCTGCCAGGTCGGTACCTGGTGCTTCAACCCAGTGGTCAGGGAGTCAATATCTCCAGGCGCATTGGTTCAGAAGGAGAGCGCAACCGGTTGCGTGCGCTTGGTGTGTTGGTGAAGCCCCCAGGTGCGGGGCTGCTGATTCGTACGGAAGCCGATGGAATCAGCGAAGAATTGCTGATTGACGACCTTGAATCGCTGTTACGTCAATGGGAGGCGATCCAAAAAGCTGCTGAGACGGCGTCCCCTCCGGTGCTTCTCAACCGCGACGAGGATTTTATTCATCGCATTCTTCGCGATCACACCGGCTTGGATTTGGAGCGGGTGGTGGTGGAGTCTTCCGCTGCTGTGGAGCGGGTGCGTTCGTTCCTCGGAGAGGAGGGAAGTCATGTCGTGGTGGAGGCCCACCCCGAGCCCTCTGAGCTGCTCGAGCACTACAAAGTCAATGGCGCCATTCGTGATGCCCTGAAGCCAAGGGTGGATCTCCCCTCTGGTGGCTACGTGATCATCGAGCCCACCGAGGCGCTCACGGTGATTGATGTGAACTCTGGCTCGTTCACCCGCTCGGCGAATGCCAGGGAAACGGTGCTCTGGACCAACTGTGAGGCGGCCATTGAGATCGCGCGGCAGTTGCGTTTGCGCAACATCGGTGGGGTGATCATCGTCGACTTCATCGACATGGACTCCCGTCGTGATCAGTTGCAGTTGTTGGAGCATTTCACCAGCGCGATTCGTGATGATGCCGCTCGCCCTCAAATTGCCCAGCTCACAGAACTCGGTCTTGTGGAGCTGACGCGCAAGCGTCAGGGCCAAAATATTTATGAGCTGTTCGGGCGAGCCTGCCCCAGCTGCGGGGGGCTTGGTCATGTTGCCGTGCTTCCTGGCAAGGATCTGATGCAGCCTCTCGCCACCGCCACGGGGCTGGTGCGTTCTGCCGCATCAGCGCGGGCTGAAGTCCCTCAGTCTGGAGAGGCCTCGAATGCCCGACGTCGTCGCGGTGGCCGAGGGAAGGTTGTGGCGGCTTCTGGCCCTGCCGATAGCAGCGATGCGCCTTTGGATGAGGTGGAGATTGCAAGCGCTGCATCGACGCCTGCTGCCATTGAGCCTGCAAGCGTGAGCCGACGTCAGGATCCTGAGCTGGTTGCGGTTCCTATGGATGAAGAGGAAGAGCAGGTCTACGGATGGCTCGGCCTCAATCCCGCCTTACTGCTGGAGTCTCAGCCCGAGCTGGACAACCTGATGGTGCGCATCGTTCGTCCCGGCGAAGACGCAGAGCAGGTGCTTGAGCAGGCTCGACAGCAAATGTCGGCGAACGCAGGTCGCCGCCGCCGCCGTGGGCCGAGGGGAAATGGTCGTAGCGCAAGTCCTGGTACGGGCCGTCCCGTTGCCTCAGTTGCTGGAGACGATTCAGCACCCACAACCGTCGTCACTCCCCTAGAGCCGGACGACCATTCACAGCCGTTGCTTGTGGAGATCACGCCTTTGATTGAGACCCCACGACTGGAGATCTCACCTGAGCCGGAGGCCGTCTCCGTTGTGGAATCTGTCTCCGTGTCCATTTCTGAACCGGTCGCTAGCTCTGAGCCAGAGGTCAGTGCTGAGCCCGCAGACTCCTCTGATTCAAGGCCTGGTCGCCGTCGTCGTCGTTCGTCTGCATCGCCTTCTGATAACGACTAACGGGTGGTGTCAGGTCCAATGGTCGATGGCGATGGCCTGGGCATCGCTGGGGTGGATGAAGTGGGTCGAGGCTGCTTGTTTGGGCCCGTCTTTGCAGCGGCCGTTGTGTTGAGCGATCAAGCCGCAGCGCATTTGCAAGCGGCTGGCCTCACCGATAGCAAGGCATTAACACCGCGTCGTCGCGCCGCACTGGTTCCTCTGATTGAGGAGCATGCCCATGCCTGGGGATTGGGTCAAAGCTCTGCTCGGGCGATTGATCACTACGGCATTCGCACCGCGACGGAGCAGGCCATGTTGTGTGCTCTTCAGCGCCTGCCCAGCCCGCCCCAGCTGGTCCTTGTGGATGGAGTGCTCCCGTTGCGTTTGTGGGCGGGCCCTCAACGCACCATCGTGCGTGGGGATAGCAGTCATGCAGCCATAGCAGCTGCGAGTGTGTTGGCAAAAGAGGCCCGCGACGCTTTGCTTCGGCGCCTGTCCCATCGATTCCCAGGGTATGGACTGGAGCGACATGCCGGATATGGAACGGCTCAACATCGAGCAGCGCTGCTGGCGGGTGGCCCAACCCCCCTGCATCGGCACTCGTTCTTGAGGAAGCTATTCGCTACCGGGTAGGGCGGACTCACTGGCGGGAGGGGTGTCTAAATCCTTGGCCCAAGACTGAAAATCAGCCACCAACTGACGACCGACTCGGCCTTTGATCGTGAGCAGAATTCCATTCAAGATGGACTCTCCGGTGCTCTCCAACACGCGCTTGGGAATGAGGCGTAGCAGGGGAGGCTGGCTCACTTCCACGCTCAACATGGCCTCCCCTTGCAGCCCCCTTGGAGTGGCTTCGAGCAAGGCTTCAAGGCTCAGTTGAAAATCATCCACTAATCCCAAACCCTCGAGGTCTGCATCAAGAGCTCGGATCCGCAGTTGTCCGCTCACTTCATCGACTTCCAGCGACACCACTGGTTTGACATGCAGTTGGAACACATTGAGTGTTGTCACGGTGTAGCGATAGTGCCCCGGTGCCAAGGCGGTGAGCTGGCTGGGGTCGAGCAACGCTTTGACAACGCGGTCGTGCTCATGCAAATAAGCCCGCAGACGTTCTGACTCATCTGCGATGGGTAGATCGAGATGCTGACTGGCTCGAAAGGCCAGGGGCATGACCGTGTCCTGACGCGGCATGATCCTATCGATCGATGTGTGTCTTGATCCGATGCCGATGCGTGTGGCTTTTCTCGGGCCGGAAGGGACCTATGGGGAGCGGGCTGCTCGCAGCCTCATGAAACTTGAGGCGATCGAGAATCCAGAACTGGTGGCGTGTTCGGGGCTTCGGTCCGTGGTGGAGCATGTTGCCGATGGTCGCTGCGAATCGGCCGTCGTGCCTGTGGAGAACTCCGTTGAGGGGGGGGTTACGGCAAGCCTTGACGCTCTCTGGTCTTATTCGAACTTGAGAATTCGTCGCGCTGTTGTCCTGCCGATTCGTCATGCGCTGCTGAGCAGCGGCTCTCTTGAGGGAATTTCGGAAGTCCTGTCCCATCCCCAGGCTCTAGCCCAATGCAGCGGCTGGTTGGCGCGTCACCTTCCGCACGCTGTACAGCTCCCAGCCAGATCCACCGCTGAAGCGGCCAGGATGGTGCGAGGCAGCCACTTCCGAGCAGCCATCGCCGATCGCTCGTTAGCGGGGCAGCAGGGACTCCAGGAGTTGGCCTATCCAGTGAATGATGTCCCAGGCAACCGCACCCGCTTCTTGTTGCTTCAGAACGGTGAGGTGAGTTGTGAGGGAGATATTGCCAGTCTTGCCTTTTCACTGCATCAAAATGCTCCTGGGGCGTTGATTGAGGCCTTGCAAGCGATCGCCCAGCTCGGACTGAACATGAGCCGGATTGAATCGCGTCCCTCGAAGCGTGAGCTTGGTGAATATGTGTTTTTTGTGGATGTGGAGCTGCCGGGGCAAAAGACCGCTGAGTACCTCGACAAGCTGAACGCAAGTCTTCAGCCGCTGTGTGAACACGTTCTTCAATTCGGGGCTTATCCCAGTTCCGTGTTGGAGTGATCTCAACAGCCTGCGTTCAACCGCTTGCTCTCAAGCGTGATCAGTTTTAAACACACCGAATTGCATCATTCCTCGGGCAAAAGCCCAACGCATTAAGAGCAGCGTGGGTGTTTCGCGTAGGCCCTGCAGAACGGCCTTGGGGCCAAGGCGGAGAATCGCATTGGGCCTGCGAATCCCCTCAAGGATGGATTCATTCCAAGAGGGCAAGGTGGCTTCTGTCCAATCGTCGGTGCTGATTGTGCCGCGTTGATGGGGGCTGATTTCAAGGTTCTGACGAAAACCGCGGATGCTGGCGAATTCAGGATGCGCCCACTGCGTGAGCAATTGATGCATCACCCAGCGTTCGCGTCGGTCAAGGGCACCATCCACTGGATCGCGACGGTTCCAGTCGGCTACGGCCAGGCGACCGCCAGGCTTCAGGACGCGTAGGAGTTCGTCAGCGAACCTCTGCTTGTCGGGCATGTGAGGACCGGCCTCGACACTCCAAACGGCGTCAAACGTTTGATCCTCAAGCTGCAGGTTGAGGGCATCCATCACGGCGAAGCGACAGGACAATGTGTCGGGGGTGAGCTGGGTGGCTCGGTTGATCTGAGCCGGGCTGATGCTGATCCCCAAGACATCTAATCCGTAGTCACGGGAAAGGATCCTGGCGCTTCCTCCGATACCGCAACCCACATCCAAGACGCGGGATCCCGGGGGTAATTGATCGAAGCCACTCCAGCGGACCAACTCATGAACGAAGTCGGCTTTGGCCTGCCTGAAATCTCGAGGCTTTGCTGGGGTTCCGTAGTGCCCCAGATGAACATGCTCACCCCACAGCGATTCCAGTAACTGGTCATCGGTCCAAGCGTCGTAGGCGGCGGCAACGCTCTCACTGGAGTGATAGGCGCGGTTGCGTCGATTCCAAAGCTGGTAGGCACAACCCAAGAGCAGCAAAGCGGCTGCTGTTGGTATGAGGACTGTCGTTGAAGGCATTAACCGTTGCTCGGATCGGTCTCTGACAGGGTGTCGCGTAAAACTGTGCGGGCAGCGAGCTGACGTCGGGTCTCATCCAGCATTTCGAACTCCTGCTCCAGCCGTGTGCGCGTGCTGGTGAGCTCTAAGAGATCCTGTTGTTGGTCGGCGACTGGACCCCCTAGGTGCGCTCCAATCCAAAAGGAGAGCTCGCGAGGAAGGTCTGGAAGGTCGTCAGGGAGTGAAGATTTGGAGTCGGTCAGTTTGCCCGTCAGCTCGACCACATCTTTCAACGCTTGCGTCACGGTCGCCGCTAAAGATTCCAATTCGCTGGTGTTGTCGACCGGCTCGTCTTCGATCCAGCTGACCATTGCTGAGCGAAAGGGGGTCTCCCTGGTGACGTTGAGGACGCGAAAACGCTGTTGTCCGAGGGTCACGATGTTGCTGCGGCCATCGTCTCCGGTTTGATGCTGAATCACCTCAGCACAACAGCCAACAGCGGCCATTGTTTGTTGATTTGGATCCCAACGGACGACTCCAAATCGACGATCCGTTTCCAGGACGCTCTGCAACATCATTCGGTAACGCGACTCGAAGATATGCAGCGGCAGAACGTCGCTTGGGAAAAGAACCACATCCGGCAGAGGAAACAGAGGGAGTTCTCTGACGGACAGATCAACCACGCAGGTTTTAAGCGAAGAGCAAAATACTAGGCAGCTGATCGTGGGATGGGGCCTCGATCAGAGCTTGACCTCGATGTCGACTCCACTGGGGAGGTCGAGCTTCATGAGCGCGTCGATGGTCTTTGCAGAAGGGCTGTAAATATCGATGATGCGTCGATGGGTCCGCGTTTCAAAGTGCTCGCGTGAATCCTTATCCACGTGGGGCGAGCGCAGAACGCAATAAATTTTCCGCTTCGTTGGCAGTGGAATCGGGCCAATGGCCGTTGCTGCCGTGTTGTCGGCAGTCTCAATAATTTTGTCGCAGGAGAGATCCAGCATGCGGCGATCAAACGCCTTGAGACGAATGCGAATCTTTTGCTGAGCGATTGCGGTGGACATGGAAGCGCAAGAAAGTCTCTAAAAGAGACGGAGAGGATGGATTTTCGAGGTTCGGACAGCAAGAGCTCCAGAGGTTGGAGCTCTTGCACTCAAGAACTGTAAGGGACGGCCTCACCGCAGTCAGGCTGTCCCTTACAGGGATTGAGCATTAGATCATTCGATGATCTTGGAGACCACGCCAGCACCGATGGTGCGACCACCTTCGCGAATAGCGAAGCGCATGCCCATTTCCATGGCAACGGGACAGATCAACTCACCAGTCATCTGGATGTTGTCTCCAGGCATCACCATTTCAACGTTGGTGCCATCTTCCGCGGTGAATGCGGTGATCTGGCCGGTCACGTCCGTGGTGCGGATGTAAAACTGCGGGCGGTAGCCAGCAAAGAAAGGTGTGTGACGACCACCTTCTTCTTTCTTGAGAACGTAGACCTGGCCCTCAAACTTGGTGTGAGGAGTGATCGAGCCGGGCTTCACGAGCACCATGCCACGTTCGATGTCTTCCTTCTGAACGCCGCGAAGCAGAAGACCCACGTTGTCGCCGGCCATGCCCTCGTCGAGCAGTTTGCGGAACATCTCCACACCGGTAACGGTGGTTTTGCGGGGCTCTCTGATACCCACGATTTCAACTTCTTCGCCAACTTTGACGATGCCGCGTTCGATACGACCGGTTGCGACGGTGCCACGTCCAGTGATGGAGAACACGTCTTCGATCGCCATCAGGAATGGCTTGTCCACTTCGCGCTCGGGTTCGGGGATGCTTGCATCCACCGCTGCCATCAATTCTTCAATTTTGGCTTCCCATTCTGCTTCGCCCTCAATGGCTTTAAGGCCAGAGACTTGAACAACAGGGATGTCGTCGCCGGGGAAGTCGTAGCTGGACAGCAACTCGCGGATCTCGAGTTCAACCAACTCGATGATTTCTTCGTCATCGACCATGTCGCACTTATTCAGTGCAACAACCAAGGCGGGAACGCCAACTTGCTTGGCGAGAAGGATGTGCTCCTTGGTTTGGGCCATGGGGCCGTCGGTGGCTGCGCACACGAGGATGGCGCCATCCATCTGAGCAGCACCCGTGATCATGTTCTTCACATAGTCCGCGTGACCAGGGCAGTCAACGTGGGCGTAGTGGCGGGTATCGGTTTCGTACTCAACGTGAGCAGTATTGATGGTGATGCCACGCTCGCGCTCCTCAGGAGCACCATCAATGTCGGCATAGTTTTGAACCTCAGCCTGACCTTTCTTGGCGAGCACGTTTGTGATCGCTGCGGTGAGGGTGGTTTTGCCGTGGTCAACGTGGCCGATGGTGCCGATGTTGACGTGGGGCTTGTTCCTTTCGAACTTCTCGCGAGCCATTTTGGTAAAGAATCTAGGGTTGAATTAAGGAAGTGTAGAGATCAGGAATTGCCCTGATTCTTGGAGATGATGGCCTCAGCAACATTGCGAGGAACATCCTCGTAATGACTGAACTCCATCGAGAAAATACCCCGACCCTGGGTCATGGATCGGAGTTCGGTGGCATAGCCGAACATCTCGGCCAAGGGCACCTTGGAAGAGACTTTAGACGTTCCGTCGTCGACGGATTGGCCCTCCACCTGTCCCCTGCGGGAGGACAGGTCGCCGATGACCGAACCGAGGAAATCCTCGGGGACTTCGACTTCGACCTTCATCATCGGCTCAAGAAGCACAGGGTTGCACTTCTTGACCGCATCCTTGAAGGCCATAGAGCCAGCAATCTTAAATGCCATCTCCGACGAGTCCACATCGTGGTACGAACCATCAATAATCGTGCATTTGACATCAATGAGGGGATAACCAGCAATCACGCCTGACTCGCAGGTCTCCTTCATGCCTTGCTCTGCTGGCTTGATGTATTCCTTGGGTACGGTGCCACCAACAACTTTGTTGATGAATTCAAATCCTGATTCAGGTTCGCCGGGCTCCATTTCGATGACAACGTGACCGTATTGGCCCTTACCACCGGTTTGACGGGAGAACTTCCCTTCCCCTTTCGATGAACCACGAATGGTTTCTCGATAAGACACCTGAGGAGCGCCGATATTGGCTTCCACCTTGAATTCGCGAAGCATGCGATCCACCAGGATTTCGAGGTGGAGTTCGCCCATGCCCGCAATCACGGTTTGACCTGTTTCCTGATCGGTACGAACGCGGAAGGTGGGGTCTTCTTCGGCCAAAGACACAAGAGCTTTGGAGAGCTTCTCCATATCGCCCTTGGTTTTGGGCTCCACCGCAACGGAGATCACGGGCTCAGGAACGAACAGAGTTTCCAGAACAATCGGATCGTCTGTTGCGCAGAGGGTGTCTCCAGTGGTTGTGTTCTTGAGGCCCAGAACGGCGCCAAGATCGCCAGCACGCAAGGCATCAACTTCTTCGCGGTCATCGGCTTTAAGCACGACGAGGCGGGAAATTCGTTCCTTGGTGTCTTTGGTGGAATTCAACACGTAGCTTCCTTTCTCAAGGACGCCTGAGTACATCCGCACAAAGGTGAGTTTCCCGTAGGGATCAGCCATCACCTTGAAGGCCAAAGCGCTGAAGGGTGCGTTGTCGTCAGACGGACGAACGGCTTCCTTCCCATTGGGGAGAAGGCCTTGAATGGGTGGCACATCGATCGGTGCTGGCAGGTAATCGATAACAGCATCAAGAACCAGTTGCACACCTTTGTTTTTAAAGGCTGAGCCACAGAGAACAGGAACCAATCCGTGCTTAAGAACGCCAGTGCGAATCCCTTGCTTAAGTTCGGAATTGGAAAGTTCACCTGATTCGAGGAACTTTTCGATCAGTTCTTCATCGGTTTCGGCAACCGTTTCCATCAGAACATTGCGCCACTTATCGACCTCCTCTTTCATGTTGGCCGGAACATCGGTGATTTCGATGTCTTGGCCTAAGTCATCCTTATAGATGTGAGCCTTGTTTTCAACGAGGTCGATGATTCCGCTGAGCTCGCCTTCGGCTCCGATTGGAAGCTGAATAGGAACCGCATTGGCTTTGAGGCGATCCTTGATTTGGCCGTGAACCTTCAAGAAGTCGGCACCCGTGCGGTCCATCTTGTTGACGAATACCATCCGCGGCACGGAATAACGGTCGGCTTGGCGCCACACCGTTTCCGATTGCGGTTGGACACCGCCAACGGCGCAAAAGACGGCGATAACACCATCGAGAACGCGCATGGAGCGTTCCACTTCGATGGTGAAGTCAACGTGTCCAGGGGTATCAATAATGTTGATCCGGTGATCATTCCAGCTGGTGGAAATAGCAGCGGCAGTAATGGTGATCCCACGCTCACGCTCCTGGGCCATCCAGTCGGTTACAGCGGCACCGTCATGCACCTCGCCAATTTTGTGCACCACACCGGAGTAGAACAGAATCCTCTCAGTGGTGGTTGTTTTACCAGCGTCAATATGGGCTGCAATACCAATATTTCTGACGCGTTCCAGGGGAAAGTCGCGTGCCACAGGATACTCCGGGGTGGGGCGTTAAAAAGCGAATGTGACTCTACATGTCAACCTGAGTAAATCAGGTTGACTGAAGATCAGTAGCGATAGTGGGCGAAAGCTTTGTTCGCTTCAGCCATCTTGTGGGTTTCTTCCCGTTTGCGGACGGCACTACCAGCTTCGTTCGCGGCGTCCATTAATTCGCCAGCAAGCTTTTGGGCCATGCTGCGACCGTTACGAGCTCTTGAGAAATTCACGAGCCAACGCAGAGCCATCGCAGTGCCCCGCTCTTGGCGAACTTCCATGGGCACTTGATAGGTCGCACCACCAACGCGGCGAGCACGAACTTCGACGAGTGGAGTCGCGTTCTTGACTGCCGTTTCGAACAGCTCGACGGGATCACCACCGGTGCGTTCACCGATCAATCCAAAAGCATCAGAAAGAATGCGTTGGGCGGTGGACTTTTTTCCATGCTTCATCAACCGAGCCACCATCATCGTGGCGAGGCGGTTGTTGAATTGTGGATCCGGAAGGATCGGACGCTTGACTGCTGCGTTACGGCGTGACATGAACCGTTAGGTGTGGAGAAACAGAGTGAGAAAAAGTGGAAAGAGTGAAAATCACTCTTTGGGCGACTTGGCGCCGTACTTCGAACGGGATTGACGGCGGTCCTTGACACCAGCGGTGTCCAAGGTTCCGCGAATGATGTGGTAGCGAACACCGGGAAGATCCTTGACTCTTCCTCCACGGATGAGGACCACAGAGTGCTCCTGGAGGTTATGGCCGATGCCACCGATGTAAGCCGTGACCTCGAACCCGGAGGTGAGGCGTACACGGGCCACTTTGCGTAGAGCCGAATTCGGCTTCTTCGGAGTGGAGGTATACACGCGGGTGCATACACCCCGTCGCTCCGGGCAAGCCCTAAGCGCAGGAGATTTGGTTTTCGCCTTGAGGGTCTGACGCTCGTGACGGATTAGTTGCTGGATGGTTGGCATCGACGGTCGGGATGCGGCCGGAGACCCGACCTAGTTCGACAATCCGCCACCATACTGGTTCGTCTGACCTTTTTTTCTTAGCAGCGGGAAAAAGCGCTTCCGCACAGACAGCAACGCACGTTGTCTTGGGGGCTGATCAGAAAGCCACCGCCACTCAGATCACCGCGGTAATCGAGGCACAGACCCTCTAAAAGATGGAGTTGCTCCTCTGGAGCGTGAAGCGTGACTCCATCGGCTCGTGCCATGGCAATCCCGGCGAGGTGACCGGGTCGCAGGCGAATCACGTGTTGTTCGCAGCTGCCAGATACCAAGTCCAAATGCATCAACCCTGGTGTCCCTGCTACCGCTGCCTGACGACCGAGTTCCGCTGCAGCGGAGGCGCTGATGGAGAACGTGGCGCCCATAGCCATTCGCATCAATGGATTCAGTTTGCCAGCACCTTGGATTGATCACTGATAAATCCAAGACCGTTTTGCACGCGAGGCGTGATGCCCCGGCCGGTCATCACGGTTGTATTGGCGATGAGCATGGTGGTTGAGCCTCCTCCGTCGAGATTGAGCGCGTCCCTGAGCCCCAGTTGACTCAGCGCCAAACTCGTTTCAATGAGAGTGGGATCGCTGCCATTCGCGCCTTTGACGGCGAGGAGCCAAATTCGCTCGCTGTCTTGCGCAACAACCGTGCGAGGTGCTGAAACGGCAAGGAAGCCAGGACTAAAGCCCTCCTGACGGCCGTTTAGGACAACCCTGCCCATTTGCAGCAGAAGGGGCCCTCCCCCCATCACTTGAGGGAGTTCACCTAAGGGGTTTGAGCTGCGCATGTTGATGGTCACTTCATCCCCGATCTGTGCGGGGAGTGCAGTCCCCCCACGGGCCACGATCAGGTCTCCTTTTAAAGGCAAAGGCACACCGCGAACGAGGGAGGCTTGGTCGTACACCGCATCGACGCGTCCTTCGCTGAGTGTCAACGCCTGCTCTTCTCCACTCAGCGCGCGATACGTTGGCCCCCAGGCTCGGGTGTAGCGACTGAGTCCGCGTTGCACATACCCGCTATTCAGCATTCCGAGAGGCCATCTCCGTCGTCCAACCACCGTCATCTCTTGGATCAACTGCAGGCGTCCAAACATCAGCGGGCCGCGGCGCTTCCAGCCAATGGCGCCTCGGTTGAGGATCGGGCCTGAGAGCCACTCATTGTTGAGTCGAACAGCGCCAAGGGGGAGTTGGCGAACCCTGTTGAAAAAGCCTCCATTCACTGCCACAAGCGCGTTGGCAGGTTGCGCCAACTGATTGAGGTAGCGCAATCCTGGTTGGGCATGGCTGGGGGCAAGCGGGCGTAAAAGGAGATCTGAGCTGTTGTGCTGAACTCCTGCTCGGTACAGCCGAATGGGCTTGACGCCGACTTGAACGACGCGCTGATCAAGAACCAACCCTTTCTTGATCAGGTCTTGCATCTCTGGGGCAAGCAGCGCGATTTGAAAGGCTTGGCTCTGTCGCTGTTTTGCCGAAGACTTTGCGGGGGTGATGCCATCCAGCACGATCCGCCATGGGTCTTTCAGGGTCAAGGTGGAAAGCCTGCTGGATTGACCCAGAAGCTTCAGCCCACTGCTGTCTCGTCGTGTTTTCAAGCCAAGTCTGCGCAGTTGGCTTTCCTGAAGAGGCGTGACCTTCACTTGCAGAAGGAGATCATCGCCCTGGCGTTGAACGAGAGCAGGCCCACTGAGGTCCAGCACAAGACGGTTGGCGCTACTTCCCTTGCCTTGTCTGAGCTTTTTCAGATGGGGCTTGGGTAGGTCCACCCTCAGCGTGCTCTTGGTTCGGTTCACTTGAACCCCCATCGCGTTCAACCAGGGCAGGGCATCGAGGGCGACTTCATCCCCGATGGTGCGTTGTTGCAAACCGCTCAAAGGCCGTTGAAAGCCGTACCAATCAAGAAATTCTTCGCCGACATTCGCTTGGCGCTGGAACCCCATCTGGCCCACAAGCAGATCAAGAGGCAACCAGAGCCGCGTGGGACGCGTCGCTCCCTGGCCCTGCCACAACCACGAGCTCGAGGAGTCGATGCCGCCGATTGTTAGGCGATCTCCTCTGAACTGATCAGTGACGCGAACCTCCGCAATCGGCGCTGGCGGCGGAGGTGGCATTGCTGCATCCATATCTCGACGCTAGCTGGGGTGGGCGAATCCTTAGGATCCGAAATAGCTCAACCAGCTACGGAATGCGAACACCGTTGCTGTTGCACGTCTCGACTGCAGGTTATGACCCAACTCACCGGTTCCGATTGGCCCTATTGCGACAGCAGTGCACCTGCTGCGATTGCCGCGGAGAAGGACGCCTGTGGTGTTGGTTTTCTTGCACAACTTCAGGGTGAGCGCAGTCATTGGGTGCTTCAGCAGGCCCTGCGTGGGTTGGGTTGCATGGAGCACAGAGGTGGCTGTGGAGGCGATGGTGATTCCGGAGACGGGGCAGGCGTCCTATGCGAAATCCCCTGGGATTACGTGAGAGCCATTTGGCCAGAAGCCGTGAACGCCAACGGTCTCGGCATGATGTTTCTGCCAAAAGATCCCAGCCGCCGTGCCGAAGTGCAGCGATTCTGCGATCAAGAGGCGCAGGCCCTTGGCCTGACCTCCGTGGGTTGGCGTGAGGTTCCGGTCGACTCAGCCGTGCTCGGTCCGCTGGCGCGTGAGACGGCACCCGTCATCGAACAGTGGTTGGTTCACAGCGCTGTTGATGCCGATGCCCTGGAATCGTTGCTGTTGCGTCTGCGCCGTCGTGTTGGTGCCAGGGTCCGGCAGGAATTTGGCGCCGAGGGCGCTCGCGACTTCTATGTCGCGTCTCTCAGTGGCAGGACTGTTGTCTACAAGGGGATGGTCCGCTCCGAGGTTCTCGCCCAGTACTACGCCGATCTGCGTGACCCTCGCTTTGCTGTGAGTTTTGCGGTGTATCACCGCCGTTTCAGCACCAATACGCTTCCCCGCTGGCCGTTGGCACAGCCGATGCGCCTCTTAGGCCACAACGGAGAGATCAATACCCTGCTGGGCAATCTCAACTGGGCTAAGGCCTCAGAAGCTGGCCTCGAAGACGTGTGGGCTGAAGCCGCCGCCGACTTGATACCTGTTGTGAACCCTGACTTCAGCGACTCGGCCAATCTCGATGCCACGCTTGAGCTGATGGTGCGCAGTGGACGGTCCATCACCGACAGCTTGATCACGTTGGTGCCGGAAGCCTTCCGAAATCAGCCCGACCTTGACAGCCGTCCTGATGTCACGGCGATGTACGAATTCAATGCCGGGATTCAAGAGCCATGGGATGGCCCGGCGTTGTTGGTGTTTGCCGATGGGAAGCGGGTGGGAGCGACCTTGGATCGCAATGGGCTGAGGCCTGCTCGGTGGTGCACAACGGCTGATGGCTTCGTCATCATGGGCTCTGAGACCGGAGTGGTGGATCTCAGCGGAAAGACAGTGGTTGAAAAAGGGCGTTTAGGTCCAGGCCAAATGGTGGCCGTTGATCTTGAGCATGGAGAGCTGTTGACCAATTGGGCGGTGAAGGAAGACGCCGCAAAACGCTTCCCTTATGGCGATTGGTTGAAGCAGCATCGCCGCTCGGTTTCGGCTCAGCCCTGGACTCAGGACTGCCAAATCAGTGAGCTTGATTTGCTGCGTTTGCAGACGGCGATGGGCTTCACCGCAGAAGATCTTGATCTTGTGATTGAGGACATGGCAGGTCTTGGCAAGGAGCCCACCTACTGCATGGGAGACGACATCCCCTTGGCGGTGCTCTCCGACAAGCCCCACCTTCTGTACGACTATTTCAAGCAGCGCTTTGCGCAAGTGACCAATCCACCGATTGATCCCTTGCGCGAAAAATTGGTGATGAGCTTGGAGATGCACTTGGGGCAGAGGCGCCCTGCAGTGAAGCCCCAGGCAGAGGCCGCGGCCTTGATTCACCTCGACACGCCCGTGCTCAATGAGGCGGAGCTGGCCGCTCTGTCGAACCAAGGACTCGCGGTGCGGTCCCTCTCCACCCAGGTTGAAGTGGAAGCGTGTGCCGGGGGACTTCAGTCAGCCGTGGATGCTCTCTGCTTGAAAGCAGAAGAGGCGGTCCGTAAGGGCGCTCAGGTGTTGGTTCTGTCGGACCGCGTGAATGCTGATGAACAGCCCGCGGAGCTAATGGCCACCACGGTGGCGATGCCTGCTCTGTTGGCGGTGGGCGCGGTGCACCACCATCTCTTGCGCCAGAAATTGAGACTCCATTGTTCGCTGGTTTCGGAGACCGCTCAGTGTTGGAGCACCCATCACATGGCCTGCCTAATCGGTTACGGAGCTAGTGCTGTTTGTCCATGGCTCACCTGGGAGACCACGCGCCACTGGCTCGCCCATCCCAAGACGCAGAAGCGGATCGAACAAGGCAAGCTGCAAGCCTTGGACCCAGGCAAGGCCCAGGACAATGTGCGCTTGTCTTTGGAGAATGGTCTCCGAAAGATTCTCTCCAAAATCGGGATTTCGCTCCTGGCGAGCTATCACGGAGCTCAAATTTTTGAGGCCATCGGTCTTGGGGCCGACGTGATTCAAAAGGCTTTTGCAGGGACGACGAGCCGAGTGGCTGGAATGACGCTTCAAGAGCTTGCCAATGAGACGCTTTCGCTGCACGCCAAGGCTTTCCCTGAGCTCAATCGCAGCAAGCTTGAGTTCATGGGTTTTGTGCAATACCGCACCGGTGGTGAATACCACCTCAATAGCCCTGAGATGTCGAAGGCTCTGCACAGTGCCGTCAAAGCTGGTCCTGGATACGACCATTTCTCCACTTACAAAACCCTGTTGGAAAACAGGCCTGTGACCGCCCTTCGCGATTTGCTCGAGTTCAAGCTGGCTGCAACGCCTTTGCCGCTCGACCAGGTGGAGAGTGCAGAAAGCCTGTGCACCCGTTTTTGTACGGGTGGCATGAGCCTGGGAGCTCTCTCAAGAGAAGCCCATGAGGTTTTAGCCGTGGCGATGAACCGTATTGGCGGAAAGAGCAATAGCGGTGAGGGTGGTGAGGACCCGATTCGTTTTCAGGTTCTTGATGATGTGGATGGAGACGGTCGGTCATCGTCTTTCCCCAGCATCGGTGGGCTGAGAAATGGTGACACCGCCTGCTCAGCGATTAAGCAGATTGCCTCCGGCCGGTTCGGGGTGACAGCCGAATATTTGCGCAGCGGGAAGCAACTTGAAATCAAGGTGGCGCAGGGGGCTAAGCCTGGTGAAGGTGGCCAACTGCCTGGACCAAAGGTGGATGAGTACATCGCTGGGCTGCGCAACAGCAAGCCTGGTGTGGCGTTGATTTCGCCTCCGCCCCACCACGACATCTATTCCATTGAGGATCTCGCCCAGCTCATCCATGATCTCCACCAGGTGCATCCCAAAGCCCCTGTCAGTGTCAAGTTGGTGGCTGAGATTGGGATCGGTACGATTGCCGCCGGCGTGGCGAAGGCCAATGCCGATGTGATCCAGATCTCGGGTCACGATGGCGGCACGGGGGCATCGCCGCTGAGCTCGATTAAGCACGCAGGCAGTCCTTGGGAGCTAGGTCTTACAGAAGTGCATCGGTCTTTGTTGGAGAACGGATTGCGTGATCGCGTCTTGCTCCGTGCCGATGGCGGTCTCAAGACCGGCTGGGATGTGGTCGTCGCTGCTCTGCTCGGTGCAGAGGAGTATGGATTTGGGTCTGTGGCGATGATTGCCGAGGGCTGCATCATGGCCCGTGTTTGTCACACCAATAACTGCCCCGTGGGGGTGGCCACTCAGAAAGAAGCGCTACGCAAACGCTTCACCGGTGTGCCCGAGCACGTCGTGAACTTCTTTTGGTACGTGGCGGAAGAGGTTCGTCAGTTGATGAGTGTCTTGGGAGTTGCTCGTCTTGAGGATCTGATTGGACGCAGCGATCTGCTTCAGCCCCGTTCCGTTGAGCTTGAGAAGACCAAATGCGTGGATCTCTCCAGCTTGTTGGCTCCCGTGGGAGACGCCAACGACCGCTCCTGGCTCAAGCACAGCCCTGAAGCCCATGGAAATGGTCCGATTCTTGAAGATGATCTCCTCGCTGATGCCGGCTTCATGGCTGCTGTCGAGAACCATGGTTCTCTCAGCCGCGAGATCGAGATCGTTAATACCGATCGCAGTGTTGGTGCACGACTCGCCGGAGAAATGGCGCAACGCCATGGCAATCGTGGCTTTAGAGGCCAGTTGAATCTGAACTTCCGGGGCGCTGCCGGCCAGAGCTTTGCGGCATTCCTTGTCCAAGGCATGACGATGCGTCTGGAGGGTGAAGCCAACGACTACGTGGGGAAAGGCATGAACAGTGGTCGGATCACGCTTGTTCCGGATGATGGTGTCGCCAACCCTGGCGATCAGGTGATTCTTGGCAACACTTGTCTTTATGGCGCCACTGGGGGAGAGCTTTTTGCCCATGGTCGGGCTGGAGAACGCTTCGGCGTTCGCAACAGCGGAGCGCGTGCCGTGGTGGAAGGCGCCGGGGATCACTGTTGCGAGTACATGACCGGAGGCGTGATTGTGGTTTTAGGCAGCACCGGTCGCAATGTCGGTGCCGGTATGACCGGTGGTGTGGCGTTCCTGTTGGATGAAGCGGGCGGTGTCCAGGCCCGCGTGAATCCTGAAATTGTTGAGGTGGTCAGCATCACGACTCCCCAGCAGGAGTCCTTGCTGAAATCACTCCTTGAGGCTCATCTCAACACCACCGCCAGTGAGAAGGCCAAGGCTTTGCTTGCGGATTGGACCAACGCCAAGTCGTCGTTCAAGTTGTTGGTGCCCCCCAGTGAGCGGGCAGCGATGGGGCTTGAAGCGCGTGAGGTGGTTGCCGCCTAATTTCTCCGCTTCGCTATGCCCTGGTTTATCAAGCAGGAAACGTTCACCGCAGCGATGACCTCGTTATCAGCGGAGCAGCGTCGCGTTCATTGCCATGACCATCGCCGTTGGGTTGAATCTCAACGGCTCGCAGGGTGTGCCATGGCCAGCGGTTTTCTTGTGGATGAGCAACACAAGCCAGGTGGGGGCGGTTTATTGGTCTTCGAGGCCGAAAGCTATCAGGCCGCAAAAGCGTTCATCTCTGCCGATCCAATGATTGCTCGAAACTTGGTGGACTGGACCCTGCACGAATGGAAGCCTGTTGCTGGCGCAACGCTTCTTGGAGCCTGAATGGTCAAGACGTTTCACTGCATTGAGCCTGCTGTCGCGATTGACCGCTTCGGCTGACTCAACTCTTGCAGTTGAAGCAGTACTTGGGGGTCATTAGGAATTTGCTCCAACAGCCGGGCCAACCAGGGAAGAGCGGCTGAGGGGGTGTTGTTGAGTAGCTCCAGCTCGGCGAGCGCTTGCCAAAACTCTCGATCCACTTTGGGCCAGTAAAGGTTGCGCAGGTAAGGATTCATGCTTGCAGGGTGATAAGCCTCTACCGGCCCAGAGTTTGTTGTCTGACGGTGCCGATCCACAACAGCGACTCCATGGAGCAACCAGAACCGTTCTCCCTGACTACGTCTCAATGCCCGTAGCGCAATGGTCAGCATCCTGATGGCCGGTAGGAAGTCAGGATCGATTTGAAGCAGTTCTCCAAGCAGGGTTGCGGCCGCTTCGATATCAATTCCAGCAAACTGCAGTGCCGCTTCTCGATAAAGGCGTGCACATTCATAGTGCTCAAAATCAGGACTTGCCAGCGAGTGAAGTTTGCGGGGCAAACGACGGACGCGCTCTAACGCCTGATAGGGCTCTGGGATGGCTGCGATGAACTGGAGCTCTGCCTCAGCCAGCATCGGTAAGAAGGGGCGGAAGCGATCGCAGAAATCGTGAAATGCTTGATCTCTTTTATTGGGGCTTAGTCCGATCCTCTCTAGAAGCTCTAATAATTGCGGCCTTTCTTGCTGGATGAGGGCGATTGCCTGTTTGACGGTGTCCTCGCCGTAGTCAAATTTCAGTTGTTCGACCGTCATGGCGAAGTGATGTTGATCATAAAGTAATACGGCACATCGCAAACTATTAAGCAGGACCGTCGGTATTTGTTTGGTGTCGTTTTGTGCATGAATAAAGACAGGTAAAATGTCTCGAATTCCATCCTCTGGGAGAGGATCAGTGCATGGAGTGAGGAGCATGCCTAACGGGTCTGGAGAGAATGCTTTTTTGAAGTAATGCCCCACTTTCAGGCGCTGATCGCAATAGCAGCGATGGCCTTTGAGTCCTGCCAGCATCGAGAGCAGACGGTCTTCGTGTCCCCACCCCTGTAGGCAATCAGGGAAGCCTTCCAGCTGGAGGTAGATCGAGCGTCGGATGGCAAAAAATCCCCCGTTCACGAACGGCACCTGTTTCATCTCCAGCGGTTTGCCCTGGTTGTGGGGAACCCATACAGGTGTGGAGTGGCATAGGCGTTTGCTGCTGTAAACCATTCCCGCTGAGGAGATCCCTCCTTCGCCACTGTCAAAGCAATCAATGGCTAGTAGGCCACAAGTTGGATCTTCGAAGCGTTTACTGAGCTCGAGCCAGAAGTCTTGCTGCGGGAAGTCAAGATGGGCGTCTGCGAACACCAGGATTTCACCTCGGGCCCCTAATGCGCCTTGTCGTCTGGCTCTTGAGACCCCATGTCGCTCGCTAAGCCGCTTCAGTCTCAATTGGCCTTGCTGACGCAGAATGGCCCAGTGGTCTTGTTCCAGAAAGGCTGAGCTGGAATCGCTTGAGGCATCGTCGATGACAGAGATCTCAAGACCGTTAACTGGAAGTTTGATGTTGAGTGCTGAGCGAAGAGTGCTCTCCAGGCGCTCTCCCTCATTGCGACCTGCCACGATCAATGTGATCTCAGGTACCACTTCACTCATTAAACGTTTTTATAATTGGCTTGCTATAATTGCATAATGTAAAAGTAAATCAAATCCGCCCAGGAAATGCTTAGGTAGACGGTTTTAGGATAGGCACGTGGCTGCATGTGTATCTTTTGGCACCACACCTAATATAATTTGGTCATGAGACACAACCTTTCGCGATTGTGAGACCAATATTTTATTGTGCAGGTTTGTCTGTTTTTCTTTCAAATTTCTGCAATCCAGTATTTGCACAAATCACCCCCAGTCAGTCTTTACAGCAGCAGTTACGGGAAGATAGCCAGAGAGAGCAGCTTGAGCAAATTGAGAATTTGGAGCGTAGCCAGCAGATTCCATTGATAAATCCTATGGCTGAGGAAGAAGTGGATAATCTCAATTTTTATCTCGAAGGAATAAGGGTAGAAGGAGTCCTTCCTGAAAATATTCTTGGAGTTGAAAATCTCCTTTCCAAGTGGATAGGTGTACAAATCGATAATATGGGACTCAAGAAGATCCGTGCAGAGATTCTTAAGTGGTATGCAAGCCAGGATCAATTGGTTGCTGTTCAATTTCCTGCTCAGAGTCTAGCCAATGGAATTCTTGAAATTCGTATTCTGGAATCTCTTTTGGGTGGAGTTCGTGTCAATCAAGATTTAAAACATCATCTTAAAGATGCTGTTGCTCTGAGTTACGTCACGTCCGCTGTTCCGTTGGGGGAAGTCATTAGGCCTGGCAAGCTTGAATCAGCTGTGCTCAAGCTAAATGATCTGGCTGGGGTAGAGGTGCGCGCTCAGCTTGAATCTGGTTTTTTGCCTGGAACGACTGATGTGGTTTTGGATATTCGCGATGGCGACCGTCATAATGTGGTCGTTGATGTGAATAACTATCTCAACCGTTTCAGCGGTGCGCTTCGTACATCGGCTGAATTTAATGCTTCTAATTTTGATGGCCGAGGTGGTCGTGTTTGGGTCCGTCCTTCCTGGTGGGGGAATGCCCAGGGCACTGGAACAGCTCCGATTTCAGCAGGTGTTGATATACCTATCGGTAGTAATGGTTTAAAGGCAAGCTTAAATGCCAATTATGGTACTTATAGGGTGCTTGATGAGCTCTATAAAGATGATATCAATGGAACAACTTTCGCTTCAGATATTTCCTTTACGCAGCCGCTATGGCGCCGTCCTAATCGATCAGTATTTCTAAATCTGAGCGGTGGCTATTATGGTTTTGATGATTATATAAGTGACATTGAAATTGATAACAAAAGGGCAGGTGTTGGACGTTTATCGGCTATAGGAATCAGTCGCGATCGTTTTATGGGGATCGGAATTAACACCTTGATTGCTGGGGTTTCTGTAGGGTCTGTTGATTTAAGTGGCAACAGCAATTTCCAAGCCTTTGACGATCTAACGGCCCAAGTCCAGGGAGAATACGCGAAATTCAATTGGCTTTATCGGCGTGAGCAGCAATTTGATTCTCATTGGGGAATGCGAATTATGGCAAGTGGACAATTTGCCAGCGAAAACCTCGATGGATTTGAGCAATGTGGTCTTGGTTGGCCCAACGGTGTTCGTGCCTATACGCCTGGAGAAGCTTCATCTAGCCATTGTGTTGTGGGTCAGATCGATGTTTCTTATCAGCTGAAGTCTTGGCTCAAGCTTGTGGGATTCGCCGATGCTGGTTGGGGACAGCGCTGGGTTAATCATTTCCCTGGTGCGCTCTACCCAAACAGCTATGGGCTGTTTGGAGCAGGAGTTGGTTTTGATCTTTCCCTGAGCCAGAACATGTTGATTAACGTCCGAGCAGCTTTTCCTTTTGGGGAGAATAATCTATACGGCAATGGTTTGGATGTGGATGGTTATGACCCCCCAGGCCGGGTGTGGGCTGGTCTCAAGGTGTTGCTCTGATAATCATGCGTATTTCATATCTCAAAGGGCATCAATTTCGTTTTTTAGCGAGATCTTTTATTGGAAGCGTGCAGCTCATCATTTTGATGCTGCCTCATGCTCAGTTTGCTCAAGCTTTGCCTCAATATCGGGGTGGTCGTAACTCCCAAGTTGAGGGGTTGCGCTCAGGATCTAATAACGAAATCCGTGTGATGGGTCGGAGGGCTCTGGTGGAGTGGCAAAGCTTTTCGGTTGATCAAGGAGAAAAGTTCATTATTCGTGGCAATGACAGTCAAACCATTCTCAATCTTGTTAATGGTCCAGATGCCAGCCAAATTTCAGGCTTGATTGAGTCAGGTGCACGCTTTATCCTTGCCAACCCAAATGGTATCAATCTACTTGGAAGCGGAAGTGTCATTGCTCCTTCTGTTCTGTTCTCAACAGCAACGATTGATCCTGATAGCTGGCTTCAATCAACAGGGATTTTTAAGTCCTGGAACGACAACTGGATTTCGATTCCTCCTACGCAAGAAGCAGCGATCAACGTTTCTGGTGAAATCATCTCCAAGCCTTCTGATGGTTTAGGTGGAAGTATCAGGCTCCATGCCGATCAGATTCGGCTACGAGGTGCACGGCTGAATGCTCAAGGCTCATTAAAAGGCGGAGTGATCGAAATTGGTGCCTCAAGGCAATCCAACGTGAGCGAGATGAGCCACGCCCGCACGCTAATAATCGATGGTGAATCGATTGTGAATTCTTCAGCCTTTGCGAATGGAACTGGCGGGGAAATTGTTGCGGGTACTCAAAGCATCGAAGGCATCACTTCTGTGCGTGGTCGATTGATCTCAGATGGTGCGGGATCGGATGGGCTAGGTGGAATTGTCCAATTAAATGGACAATCAATCCGGCTGGAGAAAGGGGCCAGGCTCCAGGCCAGTGGTCCGGTTGGTGGTGGGTCCGTTTTGGTTGGTGGGAGCTGGCAGAACAGTGATCTGTTAGTACCAGAGTCCACAACTACCTTTGTGGACTCTGGAGTGGAACTTCGAGCGGACTCCACTTTGTCAGGCACCGGCGGAGAAGTCGTGGTTTGGAGTGACATCACGAATCCAGAAGGCTGGACAATCGCTCGCGGTTTTTTCTCTGCGCAAGGAGGTCCAGAAGGTGGGAGCGGCGGCAGGATCGAAACATCGGGATATCGACTTGATATCCAGGGAGTGTCCGGTTCGGCCAGCTCTGTTGATGGGCTAGCTGGAACTTGGCTGATTGACCCCTACAACGTGACAGTAGATGCCAATTCATTAGATCCTGGGGGAACAGGTTCAGGAAATTGGAGCATTACCGATAATACGGTGATCGGCAATGAAGAAATCAGTCGCTTGCTTAATAATGACACCAATGTTGTTATTAATACGTATGGAGATGGTGCAGGAAAACAGGCTGGAAATATTACTATTAATGCTCCTATTCGCAAGCTTGATGGTGCCGGTTCCGTTAACCTCTCGCTCGTTGCTGCTAATAACATTGTTTTAAATAGCAGCATTGACGGCCCAGCTCCGGGGGGTGCGGTCGGTGGTTTAAGTCTTTCGCTGCAAGCGGATAATGATAATGGCGTAAGTAATGGCTTTGGTAATATTAATTTTAACTCAAGTCTTGGCGCTTTGGGGGCCCTAGATTCTTTGTCGGCAACAGGTTCTAATATCGTTTTTAATTCAGGTAAAGTTGTTACTGTTGGCGATCAAGCATATTCGGGTAAGAGTATTCTTGGCGCAACTGTTTCTCTGGAAAGCCAGGCTAATGGTAGTATCAGTTTGGGTTCAGTTGATGGAAATCAGTCCTTAACGATAAGCAACGGATCTGGAAGGATTACTCTTGGAGCTGTAGGTCAGAGCGATTCGCTTTCAGGTCTCAGTCTTCTTGGCACTGGTGGCAATAATTTGAACGGAAATGTTGCTGTTAGCGGCAACGTAAATCTTCTAGGCACGAGTCGTTCTCGAGAAACCGGAGCTCCGCTTTTTACTGTTGGCGGCACATTGACTTGTGACAACGGTGGAGTGTGTGCCACGCCAGCGCCGACAGTCGCTCCAACGCCAGCGCCGACAGTCGCTCCAACGCCAGCGCCGACAGTCGCTCCAACGCCAGCGCCGACAGTCGCTCCAACGCCAGCGCCGACAGTCGCTCCAACGCCAGCGCCGACAGTCGCTCCAAGTCCGACCCAGTCCACAACTTCTGTTTCGACAGGGGTTGGAGGGCCCGACCTCTCACGATCAGGATTGATTTCAGCCGACGGAGCGATTGATGCTCTTCGCCAGGAGGTTCGTGAGCAAATTGATCCCCTGCCTGAAGCGATTGAAGTAGTTGAACGTGTGGATGGATGGTTTGAAGCGACCTACCCAGGCGCATCGTCATTCGAGCAGTCTTTAGGGGCTCCAGCTTGGAATGTGCTGTCAGATCAGCCTTCAACAAGATCTGGCCACCACCAGGGTTCGGCTGCACCAGTGGGAGGTCAAGTGGCTGGTGATTGTCCTAAGCGCAGAAATTGCAAGCCTTGGACCCACCCATCTTGTTTAGTCGGATCAAGTGATCCTCATTGTGGGTATCGCCCCACTGGAATAGCTGCTCAAAATGAATGTGATGCCAATCCAAGTGTTTGTAGGCCCCTAGGTCTGACTCAAACCCTGCAGACGCCGCAACCAACACCAACGTCGGTGCCTGTGACCCCGAGAGTTGAGCAAAAAGTTCCTGGGCAAATCCCTACGATCCCCGTACAAAAAATTCCTCAACCTTTAGAGCCAAAGGTTCCACCTAAAATTGAGCAAAAAATTCCTGGGCAAATCCCTACGATCCCCGTACAAAAAATTCCTCAACCTTTAGAGCCAAAGGTTCCACCTAAAATTGAGCAAAAAATTCCTGGTCAAATCCCTACGATCCCCGTACAAAAAATTCCTCAACCTTTAGAGCCAAAGGTTCCACCTAAAATTGAGCAAAAAGTTCCTGGTCAAATCCCTACGATCCCCGTACAAAAAATTCCTCAACCTTTAGAGCAAAAGGTTCCGACGCTTTCTCCTGTGGTGAAACAGGGGATCTGTGATCAGCAGCCCGCGATGTGTCAGTCGTTAGGGGTGACGCCAACGCCGATCCAAGTGATGGGTCAGACGTCAGCACCTGTGACGGGGATGGGGACGCAAGCCCCGACGCAACCAACACCAACGGTTGCCCCGCCATTGACTCCAGCGGTCGTGGTTACGCAGGCCCCTCAATTCACTCCAATCCCGACAGCGCTCGGCTCTCGCGTCGTCACGATTGGACGTGTTGAATCTGCTCAAAAAGGGTTGCGTCAACCCCAGCTGATTCCATGCCGCTGTAATCGTTTGACAAATCGATACGACTACGTTCTGCCTAGTGGCCGCATTGTTAGTTACGAGTTGGGCGAGGTTCCTACGGTTCCAGAAACTGTTTTCGATCAGGGGCAGCCCGTGCTCCTCCAGCCACCACCACTTGATTTGAGGAACCGTTGTGAGACTCGCCCAACTCCCCCGCCTCAGTTTTGATTAATAAGGTATTGGGGCAACGACTGTATGGATTTTTAGCGAGGGTGCGCGAGCATTAGTTTCTGCACCTCACCGGCGTGGTAGCTACTGCGGGTGAGCGGAGTGCTGACCACCTGTAAAAACCCCAGCTCTTGTTCTCCCTTGAGGCGGTAGCTCTCGAACTGCTCGGGAGTCACGAACCGGTCCACGCTCAGGTGTTTGGGGCCAGGTGACAAGTATTGGCCGATGGTGACGATGTCAACTCGGTGTTCTCTTAAATCGCGAAGCACCTCGATCACTTCCGCGTCGCTCTCGCCAAGGCCCACCATCAATCCCGACTTGCTGTAAGACCGTGGCCAGCCATCGCGAACCCGTTTGAGGAGTTCCAAGGAGCGCTCATAGATCCCCTGCGGACGCGCTTGGCGATACAGCCGCGGCACCGTTTCAATGTTGTGATTGAGCACATGGGGTGATGCCTCCATCACCGTGGCTAGCGCATCCCAATTGCCACAGAAATCGGGAATGAGCAGCTCAATTGTGGTGAGCGGCGAGTGTTGCTTCACCTGCTCGATGCAAGCCACGAACTGCGACGCCCCTCCGTCTTCCAGGTCGTCGCGGTTCACGGACGTGATCACCACGTGTTTGAGCCCAAGCCGGGAGACCGCCTCCCCGAGCCGTTGCGGTTCGGTTGGGTCGAGTGCTCGGACGCTCTTGTCGAAGTCGATGTCGCAGTAGGGACAGGCGCGGGTGCAGCCGGGACCCATGATCAGGAACGTCGCGGTCCCTCCGGCAAAGCATTCGCCGATATTTGGGCAGCTTGCCTCCTGGCAAACGGTGTTCAGCTTGAGGTCCAGCAGCAGGTCGGCTACCTCGCCAATGCGCTCGCGCTGGGGGGCTTTGACGCGCAACCAGTCAGGTTTCTGAATGGACGTCATCTTTTAAAGTCGCCTCATCGGGATGTAGCGCAGCTTGGTAGCGCACTTCGTTCGGGACGAAGGGGCCGCAGGTTCGAATCCTGTCATCCCGACTCTATGAGTTGCGCTCAACTGAGTTCTGCGCCTGGGTAGCCGCGCGGAGTCACCATTCGGCCCCCTTCCATTCTGCTACTGCTGTTGCCGATGACCAAAACGGTCAGCATGTCAATGGTGTCCACGGGCAAGCTGTCGAGCCGGGAGAACGACACGTGTTCCTCTTGTCGACCTAATTGCCTTGCGATCACAACAGGTGTGGCGTCGGGGCGTTGCGTTAGCAGGATGTCCTTGGCACGTTGCAGCTGCCAATCGCGTCCTTTGGAGCGGGGGTTGTAGAGCGCAACGACGAAATCACCGTTGGCAGCTGCTTCCAGCCGTCGTTCAATCACCTCCCATGGGGTGAGCCGATCGCTCAGGCTCACAGTGCAGAAGTCATGCATCAGCGGCGCTCCAGCTTTTGCCGCTGCAAGCTGCAGTGCAGAGATTCCCGGATGCACGGCAAAGCGAGGTCGTGCGTCTTCTGGTAGCTCCATCCAGAGCTCAAGAGCGAGCCCTGCCATTCCATAAATCCCGCTGTCGCCAGACGACACCAACGCCACGCGAACACCCTGGCAAGCAAGACTCAGCGCTTGCCGGCAGCGGTCTCTCTCCATGGTGAGTTGCCCATCCAGCCGGATCTGATCCGAACGGCGCAGCGGTTCAAGTAAGTCGAGGTAGAGCCCGTATCCCACCCAGGCAGGACAGCGCTCCAGGGCACTGCGGGCTTCAGGAGTGAGCAGGGCTAGATCACCTGGACCACTACCGATCAGATGGAGTTCGCCCCGTTGCGGTGCATGGGCCTCCATGCTCTCGGCAATCGCCACGGTGACAGCGCCACGTTCAGCCTCGTTGGCGTGGGTGATCCGTTTGCTCAGTTTGAGTCGTCCGTTGTCTCCAGCACTCAGCAATGCCGCCGCTTCTGCAACGGATCCGGTGCCCATTTCTGCAGCAACCACCTGGGATGGGGTTGGCACCGGCACCTCATTCAAGGCTGATGCGGTGTGCAATCGGAAGGGCCAATGGTGAAGCTGTGCGAGCGCTTGGAGCGCCCGTTCATCGCCCTTGCGATCGATGCTGGTGATGCCTGCAACGGCGCTTTCGGCCAGGCCCGCCTCCTCGAGGGCGCTGCTTACGGCGCGCTCGACAAGGTTCAAACTCGTCTCTCGTTCGCAGCCAATCCCAAGCCAAAGCAGTGGTGGGTGCCACGTGCAAGCCCCTGCATGGGCCATGGATGTGCTGATCTCCAACGTTGGTATGGCACGCGTTGGTATGGCATTCGTTGGGATGGCACTGCCTGTTTCGGCATCGGGGCCGAGAAGCTGGCTGGCTTGCGCTGCCGAACTGCTCTGCCACAGCGTGCTCCCCATTGTTTGGATCAGACGGGTGGCCTCTCCACGCGCCTGGGCCTTCATCAGTTGGCTCCAGTTGGCGTCTGTTCCGCCACGTTTCCATCCCCAACCATGTCCGAATGCATCGCTTGCAAGACGGCCTGAAACCGCACTGTCTCCGGTTAGAACCGCTTCCCCCCCGAGCGCGGCAGCGACCTCCCTACTCCATTGTTCGGCGCCAGCTTGGTGGCCGCCAAGCAAAGGAACCACCCTTTGCCCCTTGGCATCGAGCACCAGGACGGCAGGGTCGCTGTCTTTGTCGGTCAGGAGTGGAGCAATCAAACGGGTGACGGCACCCGTGGCTCCGATCACGATCAACACCCCGCCCTCTTGCCAGTGCTGCTGGAGCAATACCGCAGCTGAGTTCACCAGACACGTTCCATCGAGGTCAGGAATGGCAGCGGCAGCGCCAGGGGTGAGCGCTAGTTGATCCGTGAGGTTGCATTGCTGAAGTCTTTGCAGCAACGGCCAGGCCCTTGAGGACAGCCCTAGGGCCAATCGCCGGGCAGCGGTCGGAGGAGACGAGTCGTTCAGGACAGGAGTTTCGGAGGTCAACGCTGGGTGCCATCGGCGTTCAATAGCTCCCGGGCTGATCCTCCCAGGGTGCTGGTTGGAGCAATTCGTTCCGGTTCCGGGTTGGCGAGCTTGCTGGGTTTCTTTGTTGTGTCAGCTCCTTTTTCTGGCATGGCTGTGACTGGCATCTCTGCGTTTGGCAATGACGTTGCTTTCTCTGTGCCTGTGTTCAGAGCCTTGGGCTTGGCGAGTTCTCCTTCAACAGCCTCGCTATCTGCAGCGATTGCATCTTTGCCTTGTTCACCTTCCCCTAAGGCCTTTTCTGCTACTGGCCCGATCTCCTCCGTTTTGTTGTCTCCATCCTTCTCTTCGAAGCCTGTTTCTCCTAAGTCTTTTTCTCCTGAGTCTTTGGCTTTATCTCCGGAGGCCTTTTCTCCTGAGTCGTTCTCGTCCAAGTCCCTTCCCTCTACGGCCTGTTGGCTTAATGCCTGTGGCTTTGTTTCTGCGTTCTCGACCCCTTGCGCTTGAGGGACGTTCTCTTCGCTGACAAGTTCTTGCCTTGCGCTTGGGTCTTCAGGCTTGGTTTCACCCAGCAAACGCGCTAGCTCGCTGTCATTCAGGCTTGATTGCAACCAAATTGGTTTGGGGTTCTGCCGCTTAGGGACCACTCTCAATTGGTTGTTGAACATCGGCTCGAGCGATTCACCGATCCCGTTCAGCAACTCCATCTGAACAGTGTTGATCCCTTTGCGGTTGTCGATTCCCTGGAGCCAAAGAGCATCCTGCTGGTCCACGACAAAACTGTCCTCGTTAACCGTGATGCGGAGGCGCCAGCGAGCGTCTCCAGCTCGGAGGTTTTGCAGCGGCGCATTCCATACCAACCAATCGAGCAGCAAAGGGCTGTCCCCCCCGAGCTCAGCCGGACTCACCATCGCCAGCCAAGGGGCATCGCGTTTTGGCTGCGTGCCCATCAGCGGGCGCAGCTGATCTACAGCCCAATGCAAGCTGGCGCCAGGCGTTTTGACGGCTTCTCCCCAGGGATAAGCGGCATAGGCCGTGAACCTGTGGCTCCCTGGACTAAGGGGAGGGAGTTCAAGCGTGATGCGGTTTCCATTCCGTTCACTGATGCGAATGGGTGCTTGGTCATCAATTTGAATCGCGACGTGGGCTCCGAGACCGAGTTCGCGGTCGTTCGCGAGGGGCCAATCCTCGATTTTTAATTCCAGGTTGAGGGGACCGCCCTTGAGCTGGCTCCCATCCAAGGGACTGATGAGTGAAAGCTGGGGATGATGCTTCGCTAAGGCTTGATGGAGCTGCTGAACCGCACCAGGTGGTTCCACTTCTCGAAGACGGCCTGATGGGTTTTGGGTCGGAAGATTCTTGCCTTGATTAGGAGCGGATTTGGAGTTGGGCTGATTGGCCCAAGGCAACGACGGAATGGCCAGCACGGGTTGTCCCGTTCCAAAGAGGAGGATCAGGGCGAAGAGTGCTGCGAACCATCGGATGCTTGCTTGTCGCCGGCCCGATTTATCCATGGAGCGGAGAGGATGTGCCGACATTCTGAATGGCCCCACTTCTCAGGTCCAGGGCGCTAACTGAGTATTAATTAGCGAAAGAAAATAAGCAGGTTGTTGATAGTTTTGTGTCTTGATTGGGTGGTTCTCGCTGACACCACCTGCAAACCAGACCCCAGTTGCAGACTGGATCGCCGCCGGATTGAACCTTTGTAACTCGATGAGGGTTAAGGCCCTCTCGCGACTCTATGCTCAAATCAGCGGTCCCCTCTTTGGGGCCCAAAGCACCAGTGATGGACAGGGTTTTCCTGGCTTGAACTGGCGCCCGGCTACAGCCTTCGGGCTATGGCCGGGGCCCCGGCGAACTGTCCGGTTCTCCGGAGGGGTGGCCCTCCACCTCGATCCCGTCCCTCGAGGAACGACTCGATGACCATCAGCCCACCAGAGCGTGGGAGCACCGCGAAGAGCCAAGTCGAAAAGGTTGACAATCCAGCAACCTTTGAATTGTTCGGCAAGCCCGGACATTTCGACCGAGCTCTCGCGAAAGGCCCCAAGACCACAACATGGGTCTGGAACCTCCACGCCAACGCTCACGATTTCGATAGCCACACGAGTGACCTTGAAGAGGTTTCTCGGAAGATCTTTAGTGCTCACTTCGGCCATTTGGCCGTGATCTTCATCTGGCTAAGCGGCGCTTTCTTCCACGGAGCCCGCTTTTCCAACTTCTCCGGCTGGCTCGCCGACCCCACCCACGTGAAGCCAAGTGCTCAGGTGGTGTGGCCCGTGTTTGGCCAGGAGATTCTCAACGGTGATATGGGTGCCGGTTTCCAAGGCATTCAGATCACATCTGGCCTCTTTCACGTCTGGCGTGCATGGGGCATCACCAACGAGACCCAGCTGATGTCGCTTGCCATCGGCGCTCTGGTGATGGCCGGTCTCATGCTGAATGCCGGTGTTTTCCACTATCACAAGGCAGCTCCCAAGCTCGAGTGGTTCCAGAACGTTGAGTCGATGCTCAACCACCACTTGGCAGGTTTGCTTGGTCTCGGTTCCCTTTCCTGGACCGGGCACCTTCTGCATGTGTCTCTGCCGACCACCAAGTTGATGGATGCCATCGACGCCGGCCAGCCGCTGGTGCTCAATGGCAAAACCATTGCTTCTGTCGCAGACATTCCACTGCCACACGAATTCTTTAATCAGGATTTGATCGCGCAGCTCTATCCAGGATTCGGTGCCGGTATTGGCGCCTTCTTCTCTGGTGATTGGGCTGCATACAGCGACTTCCTGACCTTTAAAGGTGGAATTAATCCAGTTACTGGAAGCATGTGGATGAGCGATATCGCTCATCACCACCTAGCCATCGCGGTGTTGTTCATCGTGGCTGGTCACATGTACCGCACGAACTGGGGCATCGGGCACTCCATCAAGGAGATCCTCGAAGGTCAGAAGGGTGATCCCCTTCTATTCCCTGCAACCAATGGGCACGACGGACTCTTTGAGTTCATGACGACCTCTTGGCATGCTCAGTTGGGAGTCAATCTGGCCATGCTCGGTTCGCTGAGCATCATCGTGGCCCAGCACATGTATGCGATGCCTCCGTATCCATACATGGCGATTGACTATCCGACGCAGATCGGACTGTTCACCCACCACATGTGGATCGGTGGCTTCCTAATCGTTGGCGCTGCTGCTCACGCAGCCATCGCCATGATCCGCGATTACGACCCTGCCAAGCATGTGGATAACGTGCTCGATCGCGTGCTCAAAGCTCGCGATGCCCTGATCAGCCACCTGAACTGGGTGTGCATCTGGTTGGGCTTCCATAGCTTTGGCCTCTACATCCACAACGACACCATGCGTGCTCTGGGCCGTCCCCAGGACATGTTTAGTGATTCAGCGATTCAGCTGAAGCCTGTGTTCGCTCAGTGGATTCAGGGTTTGCATGCCGGAGCTGCCGGTAGCACCGCTCCCAACGCACTTGCTGGCGTGAGTGAGGTGTTCAACGGCTCCACGATTGCCGTTGGTGGCAAGGTTGCTGCAGCAGCGATTCCTCTTGGGACCGCTGACTTCATGGTGCACCACATCCACGCATTCACGATTCACGTGACTGTGTTGATCCTTCTCAAAGGTGTGCTCTATGCCCGTAGCTCCCGCCTCGTTCCAGATAAAGCAAACCTGGGCTTCCGCTTCCCTTGCGACGGACCTGGCCGAGGTGGCACCTGTCAGGTGTCTGCTTGGGACCATGTGTTCCTAGGCCTGTTCTGGATGTACAACTCCCTCTCCATCGTGATTTTCCACTTCAGCTGGAAGATGCAAAGCGATGTTTGGGGAACCGTGAATGCTGATGGCAGTGTCCAACACATCACGAATGGCAATTTCGCCAACAGTGCAATCACCATTAATGGCTGGCTGCGTGACTTCCTGTGGGCCCAGGCCGCGCAGGTGATCAACAGCTACGGCTCGAACACCAGTGCCTATGGCCTGATGTTCCTTGGTGCTCACTTCGTCTGGGCCTTCAGCTTGATGTTCTTGTTCAGTGGCCGCGGCTACTGGCAGGAATTGATTGAGTCCATCGTTTGGGCTCACAACAAACTGAAGGTGGCACCTGCCATCCAGCCCCGTGCACTGTCAATCACCCAGGGCCGTGCCGTGGGTGTCGCTCATTACCTCTTGGGCGGCATCGCGACCACATGGGCCTTCTTCCACGCCCACATCCTTGTGGTCGGCTGACCTCACCTGACCTTTCCCTCTAATGGCAACGAAATTTCCTTCGTTTAGCCAGGGTCTGGCACAGGACCCGACAACCCGCCGCATCTGGTACGGGATCGCCACGGCTCACGACTTCGAGAGCCATGACGGAATGACGGAGGAGAAGCTTTACCAAAAGCTCTTCTCCACCCATTTCGGGCATCTCGCCATCATCGGCCTCTGGGTTTCGGGAAACCTGTTCCATATCGCCTGGCAGGGCAACTTCGAGCAGTGGGTCGCCGACCCTCTGCACGTGCGCCCAATCGCTCACGCAATTTGGGATCCCCACTTCGGTCAAGGCGCTATTGATGCCTTTACCCAAGCGGGTGCTTCCTCCCCTGTGAATATTGCCTACTCAGGCCTCTATCACTGGTTTTACACGATCGGCATGACCACGAATGCCGAGCTGTATCAAGGATCCATCTTCATGATGATCCTGTCAGCTTGGGCTCTGTTCGCTGGTTGGCTGCACCTGCAGCCCAAGTTCCGTCCGTCTCTTGCTTGGTTTAAAAACGCGGAATCCCGCCTGAACCACCATCTGGCTGTTCTGTTTGGATTCAGTTCCATCGCATGGACCGGTCACCTGGTTCACGTGGCCATTCCTGAGTCCCGTGGTCAGCACGTTGGTTGGGACAACTTCCTCAACGTGATGCCTCACCCAGCTGGCCTGGGTCCGTTTTTCACCGGCAATTGGGGTGTGTATGCCCAGAACCCTGACACCACTGGTCAGGTTTTTGGTACCGCTGAAGGATCAGGCACTGCGATCCTCACCTTCCTCGGTGGCTTCCACCCTCAGACCGAAGCCCTCTGGCTAACAGACATCGCCCATCACCATTTGGCCATCGGCGTGATCTTCGTGATCGCCGGCCACATGTATCGGACGAATTTCGGAATCGGTCATTCCATCCGCGAGATCCTTGAAGCCCACAACCCACCAACCGGAACTCCCGGAAACCTGGGTGCTGGTCACAAAGGTCTCTACGACACCATCAACAACAGCCTGCACTTCCAGCTTGGTCTTGCTCTTGCCTCTCTTGGCGTGATCACCAGCTTGGTTGCACAGCACATGTATGCGATGCCGTCGTATGCCTTCATCGCGAAGGACTACACAACCCAGGCAGCGCTATACACCCATCACCAGTACATCGCCATCTTCTTGATGTGTGGTGCCTTCGCTCACGGTGCGATCTTCTTCATTCGTGATTACGACCCCGAAGCCAATAAGGACAATGTCCTGGCTCGGATGCTCGAGCACAAAGAAGCGATCATCAGTCACCTGAGTTGGGTCTCCCTTTTCCTGGGCTTCCATACCCTCGGCCTCTACGTCCATAACGACGTGGTTGTGGCGTTTGGAACCCCTGAGAAGCAGATCTTGGTTGAGCCTGTCTTTGCACAGTTCGTCCAGGCTGCTTCCGGTAAAGCGATTTACGGCTTCGATGTTCTTCTCGCTAACGCGGGTGGAGCTGCTGCCAATGCCAACGCGGCCTACATGGGCGGTTGGATGGATGCCATCAACGGTGTTCGTGGCAGCAACGACTTGTTCCTGCCGATTGGCCCCGGTGACTTCCTTGTTCACCACGCCATCGCTCTAGGTCTCCACACCACCACCCTGATCCTTGTGAAGGGTGCTCTGGATGCACGTGGATCCAAGTTGATGCCTGACAAGAAGGACTTCGGTTACTCCTTCCCCTGCGACGGTCCTGGCCGTGGCGGTACCTGTGACATCTCTGCCTGGGATGCGTTCTATCTCGCCGTCTTCTGGGCTCTGAACACAGTGGGTTGGGTCACCTTCTACTGGCATTGGAAGCACCTTGCGATTTGGCAGGGCAACGTGGCTCAGTTCAACGAGTCCAGCACCTATCTCATGGGCTGGTTCCGCGACTACCTATGGCTGAACAGTTCACAGCTGATCAATGGCTACAACCCATTTGGCAGCAACAACCTGGCTGTTTGGTCTTGGATGTTCTTGTTCGGTCACCTGGTTTGGGCGACAGGATTCATGTTCCTGATCTCCTGGCGTGGTTATTGGCAGGAGCTGATTGAGACCATCGTTTGGGCTCATCAGCGCACTCCTCTCGCCAACCTTGTTGGCTGGCGTGACAAGCCTGTGGCTCTCTCCATCGTCCAGGCCCGTGTTGTGGGTCTTGCTCACTTCACGATCGGGTACATCCTGACGTACGCCGCCTTCTTGATCGCCTCCACGTCTGGCAAGTTTGGCTGATTCAGTCCCAACCTCTGCCTGACTAACGAGCCGTTTCTCAGAGATTCACCCGTCCGGTTTACCGGGCGGGTTTTTTATGGGACGGGTGAGGGTATCGTCCGTCCAGCTACAAACAGATCAGAAACGATTGATTTGTTTGGCTTTAATTGCCGCCGCTAAAGGCAATGTCCAGCGTGCGTAGATAGGTGTGTAGGCCGGCATCTTGAATCGGCAGCACGTAGGCATCGGCTCCCGACTCGTTGTGGTGAGAATGCCAATAGCCAGGTGGTGTCACGAAAGCGGCTCCAGGCACCCAATCTTCCCGATGCCCATGGATGATCATCCCGTTGTCATCCAGCTTCGTGCCGATCATGGTGTAGCAGCCGGGTTGGCAATCCACAGCGAAATCAAGGGCGATGGATTGGTGACGATGGGGGCGCTGAACCTGGCCGGCAGGCAAGATTCCGAGCATGGCCCAAAGCGTATGGGTGATCGTTCGCGTTTGTGGGAAATGGCTATTGCCCAGCAATACGCTGACGCGGTTGGCGCGAGCACTGGTAGGGCTGTTCGCAATCGCTTCAAGATGCCGTTTGCTGTCCCGATGGCTGTAAAAGCTTGGCTCAAAGCGAGCTTGGGTTGGCTCTACTCCGAGGTAACGCAGGAGCGGAGCATCATGCACCCAATACAAACCTGCTTTTTCGTGACTGGTGTGGATTGCGTCCCCTCCTGCAGGCAGCACCAAAAGGTCACCTTTTGACCATTGGAATGTTTGCCCACAGGCTTGGGTCTCCCCTTCTCCACGCGTGACGAAAAACAGCTGACTTGTCGCAACAGCACTGGTGCGTTGATCACCACAGTCGAGACGCACAAAATTGGCGCAAAGAGCAGGACCGGTGGCAGGGCCAGTGCAGCCGAGCTCTTTACTCAGGTCTAAAGGAAGAACCTCACAGCCGGATTGATCGAAAAAATCCGGCGAAAACGACCGATAGGGAACCGATGAGATCAGTCCGCTCTGTTGGGGGTTTGCAGCGGATCGGTAATCAAAAAAACGGGCTTGCTCAGATGAGGCCTGATGCAATGTGGGAACTACCAAGGAGCCGGCCTCAACGGAACGCATACCTTATCGATCAATGGGATAGGGATTGTATGAGTGGCGTCATTCTCAGAAGTCAGCCTTGAGCCGGCTGCCTAACAGCACAGCATGGATTTTGAGCTCTGCTCAGGCGAAAGGTGAAACAAGCTCGGAACGTTCTCTATCCCAAAGGATGAGAGAGAAGCAATCGCCAATTTGAGATAAATAAAGCCTATGAACACCCTCCACTAGGTGAATGTTTGCTTCATGGCATTCTTTTAATCGATAGTTTGGAATTCGTTCTGAAAGGTGATGGATGTGGTGATAGGCAATATCGGCGGTAAACCAATTCAAAACAGCAGGCATTTGTAGGAAGGAGGATCCAGAGAGGGCACCGCGGAAATAACTCCAATTGTCTTCATTGCTTGTGTAAGAGTCTGGGAAATTATGTTGAATGAAAAAGACCGCAATCATCACGGCGGCACTGCAGCTCATGACCAAGGCATAAAGGATCCAAAAATGTGCATAGCCAATAGAGCTGCCAATCCACCACCACAAAAGGCCAACAACGGCTGTGTTGGCGACCATGTCGACACATTCACCGCCGGTGTAGAAGAAGCTCGATTTGTAGTTTGAGCAAATTTGTTTAGGAGATTCCCAGCTCCCAGTGCGTACCATCTTGATGGTGCTTTTGATGGAATGACCAATGAATTCAAAGAAGCTCAATAGCAAGGCAAGTCTTGGCTTGATGATGAGATAAAAGAAACCACCTGGGAATAACAGCAATGGATGGCGCAAGATGCGATAAAGCCACTGCGAACGTGGAGATCTCGTTTCATATTGTTCGCGTGTGATGAGAGCAGATGGTCCGCGATAGCGGTCCCAATTTCCATTGTGTTTGTGATGAAAGGCGTGCCCCCTTGACCAGGGATGTTGCGGCATGCCGTGAATCAAGCTCAATCCGAAGGCCGCAATTCGATTCGACCGCTTGGAACGGAACAGACTTTGATGTCCGCAGTCATGCATCAGGGAGAAGCTGCGACTGAGCAGCAGAACCATCAACACCAGGAGCAAGGGTGTCATCACAATGGCTGTGATGTTGAACGATGTTGTGACCGCAGCCATCGCGATCGCTACAGCGATGATGGGAATCACGGTGTTGAAGATCTGCCAGCTCGCGATGCGATCATCACTGGCCATAAACGGAGCGAGTTGGAAGTCGATCCGTTTGGGGTAATTGCTAGATGCCATGTCTTGGCTAATGGTCTTTGCGGTCGTTGTCATGCAGCTTCCACGTGGGTTGCCGCGATCGGCTTGATCAGAGAACCTATCTCTTTTTTGCTCCAACCGGTTTGTCAATTGCCTTGCGCGTGCTGAATTTGTGCTCTCTGCCTCCAGCCTTTGAGGCTCAAATAAACGGCTGGAACAACGAACAGAGAGAGCAGTGTGGAGATCAGCAAGCCGCTGAAGACCACCGTGCCGATACTGATCCGACTCGCTGATCCCGTTCCGCTGGCGAGCAGCAAGGGCAGAAATCCTGCCAAGGAGGTAATGGCTGTCAAAACAATGGGCCGCATGCGCTCTTCTGCGGCGTCGGTGATCGCCTCTCGAAGAGGTAGGCCTGCGCGGATCCTCTGATTGGCAAATTCCACAATCAGAATTCCATTCTTTGCGGCCAAGCTCACGAGCACGAGAAGGCCCATCTGGCCGTAAACATCAAGTGGCAGCCCACGCAGTTTGATTCCGATCAGAGCACCGAGGAGTGCAAGAGGCACTGACAGCAAAATCACGAGGGGGTCGAGAAAACTCTCGTACAAACCAGCGAGCAAGAGGTAAACCACCACCACGCTCAAACCAAAGAAGGCCCAAGTGACGCCTTCGGCCACCCTTTCTTCTTCTGCCAGGCCTGTAAAAGCAAGCCCAATGTTGCCCCCTCCAATTTGTTCGCCTGTGGCTTCAAGGATGTTGATGGCTTGTCCGCTACTCGTTCCTTTCGCCGGCACGGCGCTGACCCGGATGGATCGGTTGAGGGCGTAATGATCAATCGAGCCGGTCCCCTCAACTTTTTCAAGTCGGGCCACGCTTTCAGCGCTGACCAGCTCCCCATCACGGTTTCGGAGCATGAGGGATTCAATGTCCTCTGGGCGATTGCGGTCGCTGCCCTCCATCTGAATCCAAATGCTGCGAATCTCTCCGTCGGCATAGGTGTCATCGAGATAGCGTCCGCCGATGGACATGCCAATCGAATTCAGGGTTTCTCTGTACGGGAGATTCAGTGCTGCCATTTGATCGCGGTCTAAAACGAGGCGCCATCTCGGGGCACTGGCGTCAAAACGCGTGCTGACCCGTTCAAATTTCCCCGTTTCCTTGGCTCGTGCAATAAAGGCCGTGGCGACCTGTTCGAATTGGACCAGGCTCAGTTGGCCAGCGCTGCGGTCTAGCAGCTCAATATTCAAAGCTGAATCACCGCTAAACCCACGCACGGTTGGCGGTGTAATCAGCACAACTTTGGCATCGCTGATCGAGCGGTTCAGGGCTTTTTGCAGTCGACGCTTGATGGCTTGATCGCTTTGCTCTGCTCCGCCTCTCTCCTGTAATGGCTTCAATCTGAGGTAGAACGAGCCCTTGTCTTCCCCGCTTTGCCCAAACGAACTTCCTGCGTAGAAGTTCCCTGACCGGATCAGGGGCTCCTGCTCAATGACAGCGCGAATGGCCTCCATGCTTGCCACGCTTCGTTCCAGGCTGGCGCCTTCCGACAAGGTGAAATAACCGCGAATCTGGCCCTGGTCTTCGTTGGGGATAAAGGCTGTCGGCGTGTTGCTGAGGACGACTCCCGTGAGCATCAAGCTGATGATGAGGACGAGGCCCACCCAATTGGGACGATTCAACAGCTTGCGCAGGGTTCTTGAGTAGTGCGCTTCAGTGCGCTGCATGGCCTTTCGGAGCCGATCGCTGAGTCGTCTGATCGGTCCTGGCAGGCGTCCATTCCCTGGGGTGAGGACCCTGGCTGATGCCATTGGCGTGAACGTGAGGGCGTTCAGCGTGGAAAAAACAATGGCAGCCGTAATCGTCAAGGCAATGGGTTCATAGAGGCGTCCAATCGACCCTGGAATCAGCAGAACAGGAACGAACACCGCCACAAGAACCAAGGATGTGGCCACGATTGCCCCGGCCAATTCCTGCATCGCTGTTTCAGCAGCCTTTAGGGGTGGGTCCCCTTTCTCAATGCGATCGGCAATTTCCTCGCTCACAACAATGGCATCGTCAACAACGATGCCTGTGGCAAGAATCAGTCCGAATAGATTCAAACTGTTGATATCTGAACCGCTGAGGCGGATCACCAACAAGCTGCCTACCAACGAAATGGGGACGGCGATTCCTGGCACCATGGCTAATCGCCATCTCCCCAGGAAGAGCACTAAAACAACCAAAACCAGCAGGACGGCATCGCGCAGTGTCGTCACGGTGCGATCGAGATTGGCCTGGATGGTGTCGGCCGTATCCACGATGGTTTGCATCGTGATGCCGGGGGGAAAGCCTGATTCGAGTTTTGCGAGATTGCTGCGGATGCTTCGGCTGAGAGCCAGGGCATTCGCTCCATCTCTTTGATAAATCCCTACGGCAACGGAGCGTTCTCCCTGCAGATTGATCGCAGCCCTCCCATAACTGCGTTGTCCAAGGCTGACGCGGCCGACATCTTTGAGGCGAATGAGGCCCCCGTTGGCCAATCGTTTGATGACCAGGTTTTCAAGTTCGCCCTGGCTGCGCAAGCGACCGTCGGTTTCGACGGGAAGGCTGAGAAGTTGTCCTGGTGGAGCCGGTGCGCTGCCAAGAGCGCCGATGGCCGCCAGAACGTTTTGCTCGACAAGCGCTGTGCTGACATCCGTAATCGTGAGATTGGCTTGTTCCAGCTTTTGTGGATCCATCCACAGGCGATAGGCCAACTCGCTGCTTCCGAATACACGAATGTCTCCCACGCCGGCAATCGAGCGGAGCGATTCTCTGAGCGACTGTTCAAGCCAGCCTGGGAGGAAGGTGGGAACGTAGAGATCTTGTGGATGACTAAAGCCCAGGATCATCAGGAAATCGCTAGAGGAGCGACTCACGCTCAGCCCCTGGCGGGTTACGGCTTGCGGTAATCGGCGCAGCGCCAAATTGACTTCGTTTTGGACCTTGATCGCGTTGAGTTGAGGGCTGCCTTTCTTGAAGCGAAGACTGATCCTTGATTGCCCTTCACTGCTGGTGGACTGAATGCTGTCGAGATCACTGAGACCGTTGAGCTGTTGCTCCAGCACGGTTGTGACGCTCTGTTCCACTACATCAGGAGATGCAGCAGGGAAGCGTGCTGTCACGTTGACCTGGGTTGGGGCCAACTGGGGTAAGTCTTCCAGGCCCAAGCCAGACAGCGACACAAGTCCTGCCAGCAGGACGAGCAGACTGCAGACAACGGTGAGGACAGGCCGCCGCAGAAACGGCTGGGAGATGGACCGCAAGGCGGCAACTGCTGCAAAACCAGATTGATCCTGGCAGTTGAAAGCCCCGGTTGAGCGGAAACTCGCTCAACCGGGGCTTTGGTGGTCTGTGGACGTCTGGGTTGGCGAGGCTTAGCCCACGCTCCAGACTCCACCAGCGATATCAACGAGTGGTGCGACCAAGGCCGTTCCTGTGAGGAACCATGCAAAGGCAGCTCCACCACATCCGCCAAGCCAGAATCCGCTAGCAAATTCAGCCCAGCCTGCTTTGGTGAACAGATCAGCAGGAGGATTGTCGATCGTGGCGTCAGCGGGCTGGACGTTGGGTCCATTTCCTGCGCTGCCGTAGATCGACATGCAGATGGTCAAGATTGAAACCAATCCAATCGTGGCCAAGAGCCCCGCTGTGGTGGCGTAGTCCGTTGAGCGCATCGGCCCACACACCGTGAAGGGTCCATAGAGGAAGAATCCATGGGCCATGCCAATTTCAAGACCACGGCGGTTGGGAGATAAAGCCGGGCGATAGGCGGGCAAGGCATTGAGGAAGGCCTTGCTGAAGTAGCTGCTATTTACAGGTGTGGCCAGGTTGCCGACGGTGGGATCGGCGACGGGGGTCACTGTCATGGAAGGAAAGGCGAGTTGGTTGCGATGTGCAGAGGTGATCTGGGGGTCTCCGCCGATCAGTCAGTGGCTTCGATCACATTGAAAAGCAGAGCCATAGCCACGGCTGGTCCCATGATTCCCACAAGGGGAACAAACACCGAGGGCATCCAGGCAGCGACGAATTCTCCGGTCATGGCGACGCCAAAAGGTCCTTATTTACTGTATAGAAAGCCCTTGATGCGGTCCGTCCTCAATCGGGACGGCGACATAAAAGTTCAATCCTTCGTCTTCGCGATTTCTTTCCGATGAATCAGCTCATTGCCGGTGGCGCTGCGTTTGTTTTGGTTCTTGTTTTGTGGGGATTCGGGCGGCGTCCCTCCAAAACAATCCTGAGCAGTACAGATGCGGGCATGGTTGCGGCCATCAACCGAGCGCAACTTGGGCTTGTGGATGGAGGCTCGGACGACGGGTCGCCTGCGTCTGAGCCGATCGGCGATGAAGCAAGCGCAGAGCCGCTCTGGCAGAGACCGTGCTCAGAAGCTCAAGCGATGGCCTTAAGGAAGCAATTGCTGCATGCCTTTAACCACGGTCATCCGGATGAGCGCTTGCGGGCCATTCAAATCGCCTGTGAATGGGGGCATCGCTCCACCGTGCCCCTGCTCAGGAGGGGACTGCGAGATGTGGACGCTCGCATCGTGCAGCTATCAGCTGCCGCGATCGAACCTCATCGTGGCGGCCCTGCCCCTGCTCCTGCTCAATCTGTACGGCCCCCGCGCAACGTGGCGCGGATGCGATAAATCGGTCTCCCTTGGCTTTCGTGATAGGTGCGAATGAGCAGCTCTGCCAACAGTCCAAAGCAGAACAATTGAATGCCTGCCAACCCCAAAACCACCGCCAGCGTTAGCAGGGGGCGGTTGCCAATATCTGCTCCTTGAAGCTTGATCAGCAGGAGGTAGCTGCTGGAAATCACGCTCAACGCAATCGCAATCAATCCGGCGAATCCGAACACGTACATCGGACGCGTGAGGAATCGCTTCATAAACCACACGGTGAGGAGGTCCATGAGCACCCGGAAGGTGCGATCAATGCCGTATTTGCTGCTGCCGTACTGCCTTGCCCGGTGATTCACTTTCACCTCGGTGATCCGTGCGCCTTCGATGAAAGCCAAAGCGGGCAGGAAGCGATGAAGCTCTCCATACAGGCGCATGTCCGAGAGAACGGCCCGGTCGTAGGCCTTCAGTGAGCAGCCGTAGTCATGGAGCTTCACGCCTGTGACCCTGCCGATCAGTCGGTTGGCGATGCGCGAGGGCAACTTGCGCTGGAGTTCGGCATCCTGGCGTTGGTGACGCCAACCGCTCACGAGGTCATAGCCCTCCCGCAGCTTCGCCAGGAGCAAGGGGATGTCGGCTGGATCATTCTGTAAGTCGCCGTCCAAGCTGACGATGACCCGGCCACGGGCCACGTCAAAACCAGCGGCCATCGCAGCGGTTTGACCGTAGTTTTTGCGCAGGAGCACGCCAACGAGCTCTGGAACCTCCTGACTCACCTGGGCGAGCACGGCTGCGGTCTGATCAGACGACCCATCATTCACGAGAACCAGCTCGAAGCGCTCGCCTGTGGGCCGCAGGGATGCGAGAAGTTGCTCGACAAGTTCGGGCAGGCTCTCCTCTTCGTTGTAGAGCGGCACCACTACGGATACGTCGAGACTGCTCTCCCCGTTTGCGGATGCGTTTGAGGGTGCTGCTGGGCTCAGAGACATCCAGATGTGGAGCGATGCGAGCAACTTAATCCGGCATCGAGGGATCTCTTCAAGGAAGCGTGGAGCCGTCATGGCAGCGCGTCACCCTGCCGGCTCCGCGAAGTTCGGATCGGTAGTGGCAGGCCACGGGGTGTTGGTCCGAGGGGTGGATGCTGTCGATGCCAATCCCGTTGCGCCCGTGCTCCTGCCCCGAACTATGCATGTAGCGACCTTGTCCGAGGTGGATGGCCACATGGGTGCAACGCTGTGCCGTGCCAAAAAACAACAAATCTCCAGGGCGCAGCAGTTGATCATTCCCGGGGCGGACCGCCACGGGGCTGCAGAACCGTTCCTGTTGGTAAGCATCCCGAGGTAACCAGATGCTTTGGCTGGCAAAGGCGGTTTGCACAAGGCCTGAACAGTCGAGATCAGGACCGACGGTCCCCCCCCATAGATAGTGATTGGGGATCTGAGCAGCGTCCTTCAGCCAACGAAGCACGAACGGAAGACGCTTTTGAATGCTCTCTGCATCGAGGAGGCGAGGACGCCAGTTGCTGCGCGCTACGGCCTGACCCTTGAGGTCATCGATGGCCATCCAACAGGGGTACCCATCCTCAAGCAAAGCTGTTTTGACGCGATGGGCGCCCGCAGGCGGATCGGCCAGAACTCGAAACCCTCTGCCAGCGCACGCTTGCGTCGCTAAGCCGCTGCCATGACTGCGCGCATACCCTTGAACATCCACATTCAATGTCCAACAGCTTCCTTTGCTCAGCTGTTCGGGAGTGAGGGCGGTGCCTAGGGTCGGCATTGACTGATGCCTGTGCAATGGCGTTCTACCGTGCCGAGCCGGCGATGCAGGAGTACCTCGTCGGCTTGATCGATCGATTCGCTGAGCAGGGCCGCCCTGGATTGCACGAGCAGATTGCCGTGAATTGGGTGCGTTACGACCAAGCCAATCTGTCGACGGGGAGCGGATTTGGTGCTGCTTGGGCTGATCAGAAACCGCTCTATCCAGCGAGCGTTGTGAAATTGGTTTATGCCGTTGCGGTTGAGGCTTGGCTGCAAAAGGGTCTCCTTCTGGAAACGGCGGAGTTACGGCGTGCCGTCAACGACATGATCGCTCTGTCCAGCAACGATGCCACTGGATTGGTGATGGACTATCTAACGGGCACCTCCAGTGGGCCAGACCTGCAGGGCGAAGCATGGGTGAGCTGGCAGCGTCAGCGTCAATTGGTGAATGAGTGGTTGTTGGATTTTGGCTGGGCTGAGTTTGAACGGGTGAACTGCTGCCAGAAAACCTGGGGGGATGGGCCCTATGGGAGGGAACAGAGGTTTTATGGCGAGAACAACAGCAACCGCAATGCCTTAACAACTGCCGCCGTCTCTCGGTTGTTAGAGGCGGTGATGACCGACGGCCTGCTCTCCCCTCCGGCTTGTCATCGGCTGCGTTCAGCGCTCGCACGCTCTTTAGATCAGGGCGAGAGGAGCGCTGATCCTGAAAATCAGGTGGATGGTTTTCTTGGCGAAGGCCTACCAGAGAACAGCAGGCTATGGAGCAAAGCCGGATGGATGAGTCAGGCCAGGCATGACGCCGCTTGGTGGACTGATCCTGAGGGCATAGCCCAGATGCTGGTGGTGTTCAGCGTGGGTCCTGAACGTGCCAATGACAACCAGTTGTTGCCGGGGATTGCGAGGGAGTTATCTGCTTTTCCCGGAGATTCTTGACGGAATCAATGGCCTGCAATCTTGATATTTTCTCGCGGAAAGATTGTCTTTCTGTTGGGTCTTTGAGTGACTGTTTGTGCTCTTGGAGGCGGTAATCGTTTTGGATGTGTTTTCTTTCTTGCTGGATTCAGTGCCCATCGATTGCTTCGTTGCGAGACGATTGATTCAGTTGCATGCTTTTCGAGTCGATAGGCGATGGCGACGTTGACTCGGTTAGGATTTGAACAACAAAATGTTTGAAGAATGAGTGGTGGCTCGCAGCAGGAAGGTGGATCGCTTCTGATTCATAGCCATAGTTGTTGCGAAATTAGGCTTAAAGAGATCTCCCTTCTTTGTGATCCCTGGTTGTTTGGGTCCTGCTATTGGCGGTCTTGGTGGAATTTTCCAAGGCCCGAGAGTCTTGAGAGCCTGTTGAAGGTCTGGAAGCAAAAGAAATTGGTTTTGATCTATATCACCCATTTGCATTGGGACCATTTTCATGGCCCAACGCTTAAAAAGCTTGCTTCAGAATTGGGGAATGTGAGATTTTTGATCCCCAGAACGCCAGAGTCTAGGCTTTATCAAGACTTGAAACTGTTTGCAAAGTCAATAGCGATTGACCAATTAATTCATGCCAAAAGTTACCGCTACGGTGCGCTTACCTTGGTCTCGTTTCAGCAAGGTATTGCGTTCGCGGATTCTACGCTCGCGATCAAGGTTGGGCAGAATTGGATATGGAATATGAACGATTGCAAGTTAACGCGCCACTCCCTCAAGCATCTTTCTTCGATTGCTGGAAAGCCAAAATATGCTCTCAGGAGCCATTCCAGTGCGAATTGGAGATCTTGTATTCGCGGAAAATCTGCAGAGGGATTGGAGGCCAATCATGACAAAAGTTTGCAGGGCTATAGCAATGAGTTTTTCCAGTCTTGTTATTTGACAGGTGCTTCAACGGCGATCCCCTTTGCAAGCAATGTTGCTTGCCTGCATAAGGACACTTTTCAGTACAATAAAATCTTGAATTTCTCTGATTATGTTGACAGAGATTTCTCTAATTGCGCGGAGCGGTTTGATGGTATGCAGGTCCAGCTGGTTTTGCCAGGTGAAAGCCTAGACGTAGAAAGTGGCTGTTTGTTGTCGAAAAATGAGTCCTTCCGGACGGCAATCGCTGGTACGGATAGGGAAACGCTGTTGAAAGATTATCAACATAATGTGGCTGATTCTCTTTCCGCTCATTACGACAAAGAAGCCAAGGCTCGTGTTAAGTGGTCGTTGGTCAATCGTTACTTTTCTGGGGTCATTGGTTCGACTCCCCTGCCCTTGCGTTGGTATTTAGGGAAGGCTATTTATCTCGAGATTGTGGAGTGTGGAGTGAGCCATTGGATCTGCCTTGATTTCAAAGCTAAAAAAGTGATTGCTTGCAACGATCCTGCTGTTCGCAATCAAGCAATTGTCTTTAAGGTCTCTGCTTACGTTTTAAATGATGTTTGTGCAAAATCTCATTGGAATTCCTTAGGGGTTTCCAAGCTGTTGGAAATCTATATCGATCCAGGAGAAAAGAGGCATGAGGTCTTTGGGCTGCTGTGCTGTGCTTATGAGAGTGGAGGGGCTTTCCCATTGCGCAATATGTTGCGAACAAGGTTTTTTATGACCTGGCTAAGGCGCTACCGAGAATGTCTTGATCTATTTGTTTTGGCTTTTAAAGTCTTCGCGGCAGACGGCTATCAAGGCTCCGTTCGATGACACTTGGTGCGCCGCTTGCTCGTTTGAAAATAATGTCCGCTCGTCAGAGCGAATGCTCATCGCAATATCAAAATCACAGCGCCTGAATTCTCCTCTTGAATGCTTCTGTGGAAGCAACGTCAAGCAGAACTAGGGGCTTGTTTAAAACGGAGAGGGAGGGATTCGAACCCTCGACAGAAGTTGCCTCCTGTAACTCCTTAGCAGGGAGCCGCTTTCAACCACTCAGCCACCTCTCCAGCAGCCAAGTCATCTTACCAAGAGGTGTGCCAAATGCTCAGATCACTAAGCGCGGCAAGCGATGTTTGAAACTGCAGAGCACTTCCCAGGGGATGGAATCGGCAAGTTCCGCCCAGGACCGAGGGCTGATGGTTTGTTCGCCATCGCGGCCTAGCAGGGTGACAACATCACCGCTTTCCAGGCCCGTGTGCTCCGTGGCATCGAGGATCAGCTGATCCATGGTGATGGCTCCCACTTGAGGAAGCGTGTGGCCATCATGCAGCGCATGAATGCGGCCCGAAAGGCAGCGGCTCACTCCATCGGCGTAGCCGATGCTGACAACGGCTAGACGACTGGGCCGCTTGGTGACAAAGCGATGCCCATAGCTGACGCCAACCCCTGGAGGGACCTCGCGGATCAGGCTCACTTTGGCCTTAACGCTCATCGCAGGCTCCAGGTTGAGAATCCCATCGAGATGTTCGCTGGGGCAGTGACCGTAGAGAGCAAGTCCCACGCGCACAAGGTCGTGGTGAAGGCGCGAATCCCGCAGGGTCCCTGCTGAGTTGGCGAGATGCCGCTTCAAGGTTGGGCTTCGCAGTTCGCATGTGATGCTTTCGAAGCGTTCCTCCTGGAGCGTGGTGACCTGGGCTGCATGGCCGTCGCGTTCTCCATCCGCCAGGGCTAGGTGGCTGTAAATGCCACAAAGGTGGAGTTGATCCAGCTGTTGGATGGCGTGGGCCAGCCGGTTGCCCTCCTTCCAGTCACAGCCCAGGCGGGTCATCCCCGTGTCCAGCTTGAGTTGCACGGGGAAACGTCGCCCACTGCTATCTGCCAGGTTTTGACAGAGCAAGGCCTCACGCATACTGCTGAGGGTGGGCATCAGCTGCCATTGCAGGCAGGCTCTGAGGTCATCGGGTTGGGAGAGATGCCCCAACACCAGCACCGGCTGATCAAGCCCTGCATTCCGAAGGTCGATCCCCTCCTGGAGTGTTGCCACACCAAAGCTCGTGGCACCACCACGAACAGAGGCTTTGGCCACGGTTTCTGCTCCGTGGCCATAGCCGTCTGCTTTGACGACAGCCATCAGATCACAGGAAGGACCAAGGTGGCGTTTTAGAGCACGGGCATTCGCTTCGATGGCAGAGTCCGACACCTCCAGCCAGGCGCGCTGGCGTGGGTTGGCCTCCGCTGGATTCTGAACCCAGGGAGAGTTTTGGTTGTCGGCGATCTGATCTCGCATGCGAGCAGGGTAGTGAAGATCACAGAGACGTCCCTGTGATTCTCGATAGCATGCCCATTATTGGAGGGTTGGAATGGGCCAAGTTCTGGTTCTCAACGCCTCCTATGAACCCCTGAACATCACAACTTGGCGGCGAGCCATGGTGATGTTGATGAAAGGGAAAGCGGAAGGATTGGAGCACGACCAAAGCAAGTTGATCCGTCAAGGCACCCATCTGCCGACGGTGATTCGTCTTGTTCAGTTCGTAAGGGTGCCTTTTCGCCAACTTCCTTTGACGCGTAGAAACGTGTTTCAGAGGGACAACCATTGCTGTCAGTACTGCGGCTCGCGCACGGAGCAGCTCTCCATCGATCACGTCATGCCCCGCAGCCGTGGTGGTGGTGATAGTTGGGACAACATCACCACCGCTTGCTTGAGCTGCAATGTTCGCAAGGGCAGCCGAACGCCAGAGGAGGCGGGGATGCCCCTCAATCGTGTGCCACGTCGTCCGCATAGCAGCCTCAGCTTTGAAGCCGTACGCCAGATCGACTCTGGTCGCTATCTCGAATGGGCCAAGTATGTGATCGGTGCCTAATCGATCTCTGTTCAATCAGCCTGTTCGCTGAGGTCGGCGAGTTTGCCTCGTTGTTCTTCGGCGATGCAGGCATCGATGACATCATCCATTTGACCCTCCAGTACGGGATCAAGGCTGAAGTTGCGTCCGAGCCGGTGATCTGTCATCCGGTTGTCTTTGGCGTTGTAAGTGCGGATTTTTTCACTGCGATCTCCCGTGCCCACTTGGGCGCGCCTGGCTGATCTTTCGCTGGCATTGGCCTCAGCAAGTTGGCGTTCGTAGAGCTTGGCGCGCAGAATCTCGAGGGCGCGTTCGCGGTTTTGCATTTGCGAGCGCTCCTGGGTGCAAAACACCCTGATGCCGGTTGGTTTGTGCATCAGGTCAACCGCCGTTTCGACTTTGTTGACGTTTTGGCCGCCGGCGCCGCCCGACCTGGCGGTGCTGATGTCCAGGTCGCGGGGGTCGATCTCCACTTCAACCGGATCAGCCTCTGGCATCACGGCAACCGTGGCTGTCGAGGTGTGAACCCGTCCTTGGGATTCTGTGGAGGGCACCCTTTGCACCCGATGCACGCCGGCTTCAAATTTCAGTTCGCTGAAGACGGCATCCCCCTTCACCGAAAGAATCAATTCTTTGTAGCCACCTAAATCAGCTTCGCTAGCGCTGACCGGTTTCACACTCCATCCCCGTCGACTGCTGAAGCGCTCATACATGCGCGCTAAGTCTCCAGCCCAAAGACAGGCTTCATCTCCACCTGCCCCAGCACGGATTTCCAGCATCACGCTGCGCTCGTCTCTGGGATCCTTGGGCAACAAAGCCAGGGTGATCCTTTGAATCAGATCGGCATGGTGGCGATCGAGCTCTTGAAGCTCCTGTTGGGCCAACTCTTCCATGGCTGCATCGCCACGGCTTTCTTTCAGCAGGCTTTTGGCTTGAACTTGCTCGGCTTCTACCTTCTGAAGGCTGGTGTAATCGAGAACCAGAGGTTCCAGGCGTGAACGCTCACGGGCAATGGTTTCTAGCCGCTGTGGGTCAGCGGCCACATCGGGATCTGCCAGCTGTCGCTCCAAATTGTGGAAGCTGCTGGTTGCCGCTTCCAAGCGACTGATCAGAGTTGTTGTGTCCATCCCCTCAGGGAGCAGTAATCAAAAAACCCCCAAGCGCAGACAGGTTCTGCGAGAGGAGGTTGGGCTCACGAGTTCCGGGAACTGATGGGCGTTATGAGCGCTCAGGACTCTTTAGAAGTCTCGTCTTTGGCGTCCTTTGTCTCGGAGGTGGTGTTGTTAACACTGCCCATGCCGTACTTGCGCATGAAGCGATCCACACGGCCTTCGGTGTCGAGAATCTTCTGCGTGCCGGTAAAGAATGGATGGTTTCCACTCCAGACATCAACATTGATTTCAGGCTGGGTGGAGCCGGTGGTCATGACAACTTCACCGTTGCAAATCACCTTTGCATCCGGATACCAGGTTGGGTGAATGTCGGGCTTAGGCATGGGAAAACAAAAAAATGGGTGATCTGGTGAAAATCAGCGCTTGGAGAACTGAGGCGCTTTACGTGCCTTCTTCAGTCCGTACTTGCGACGTTCCTTCGCACGGGGATCTCGGCTGAGATGACCTTCGGTTTTCAGTGGCTTGCGGTTATCAACCGAGAGTTCGCAGAGTGCTCGTGCAGCTCCTTGCTTGATGGCATCCGCCTGACCTGTCAGGCCACCGCCGCGCACGTTCACAAGAACGTCGTACTCGGTGCTGAGTCCCAGGGTCTGAAGAGGGGCTTTCACCGCAGCCAAGTAGGCGGGGTTGTAATTCAGATAGTTGTCGCCAGGGCGTCCATTAATGGTGATCGTGCCATTGCCGGGAACCAAGCGAACACGGGCGACGGAGGTCTTGCGGCGACCTGTGCCCCAATAAACGACGGCGTTGTTTGAGCTACTCATTGTGCGGAAGCGGCAGGGTCGAGCTGGAGGGTCTTGGGTTGCTGGGCGGCATGGGGATGCTCGGTGCCCTTGTAAACCTTGAGTTTGCGGAACAACTGGCGGCCCAGGGCGTTGTGGGGAAGCATCCCTTTGATCGCTTTCTCAACGATGCGCTCTGGAAGACGCTCCTGGAGGTGCTCGAAGGTTTCCACCTTCATGCCACCTGGACGGCCTGAGTGACGGCGATACAGCTTCTGCTGCGGCTTCTTGCCTGAAACTCGGATCTTGTCCGCATTCACCACGATCACAAAATCGCCAGTGTCGAGGTGAGGAGTGAAGCTGGCTTTGTTTTTTCCACGCAGCACAGCAGCCACTTCAGTCGCTAGGCGACCGAGGGTTTGATTCTCTGCGTCAACCAGATACCACTGGCGGTCGATCGAATCAATGGAAGGAACGGAGGTCTTGTTCATCGCGCCGGCATGCCGGTTCTCGTATACCCCGTCGCAAGCGGCGGAGCTGGGCAGGGAGCATCAGATCACTTGAGTGATCTGATCAAAGCTCAAAGATCGAGTTTACCTTGTCACTGGTCTTGGCTTTTGATTCCTAGACCGGGGCAGCGGGCTTCCTCAGGCAATGGGCTTATTGGTTTTGCGGCCAAGGCGGAGGATCCGGAGGAGGATCGCACGTCGCCAAAGCAAACCGCGGTTGGCAATCGTACCAGCCACCTCTGCTGAATAGATCCTCCGGGTATCCAGCTCTCAGCAGGCAGAGGCCATGGGGTGGGGCGGCTTCTCGCACTTCGTCTCGACGACGTTCCCGCCAACGCTGTTCAAATCTTTGTGGGGTGAGGCGGTGTTCGCCGACGGAGATGAGTTGCCCCATCAGGAGTCGAACCATTCCATAGAGGAAGCCGCTGGCCTGAATCTCCACGCATAAGAGATCGCCGTCTCGTTCAATGTTGACGTCTTGGATGGTTGTCCTTGAGTGAGATCGGCGGCTGCCTGCGCGTTGAAAGGCAGCGAAATCATGCTCTCCTTTCAATGCAGAGAGCGCTTGCGCCATCGCTTGCTCATCGAGTCGCCTCTGGTAGCGATGCCAACTCCAGGGAGCCAAAAATAAATTGGGCCTGCGGCCGTTATAAATCGTGTATCGGTAGCGCCGATAGATGGCCGAATAGCAAGCATGCCAACTCTGCGGGCGCTCGATGGCTTCGCGCACACGGATGCTCCCAGGCAGGCGCCCATTCAGTGCTGGTGCCCAGCGACTCGCTGGTATCGGGCCACTGCAGTCAAAGTGGACAACTTGGCCTGAAGCATGCACACCGGCATCGGTTCGCCCAGCGGCGATGGCCTTCACGGGTCGGTGTGGATCGAGGGCTGCAATGGCTTTTTCCAGAACGGCCTGCACGCTCTGACCCCGTCCTTGGGTCTGACGCTGCCAACCACAAAAAAAAGATCCCTCGTACTGCAAGCTGATCGCAATTCTTTGAAGAATTGGACTTTCAGCCTCAGACGAGGGATTTGGGGTCACAGGCAACACGGATGAAGCTGTGTTGATTGGGTGAATCAGACCAGCTCAATAATGGCCATCTCAGCGTTGTCGCCACGCCGAGGCACCGTGCGGGTGATGCGGGTGTATCCGCCGTTCCGATCGCCGTAGCGCGTTGGGGCCTTGTCGAAGAGGGCGTGGACCAACTGCTTGTCGTAGACATAGCCCAGAACGCGACGCCTGGAGGCGAGACTTCCGTTCTTGGCCAACGTGATCATCCGTTCGGCTTCATCACGCAGAGCCTTGGCTCTCGCTTTGGTTGTCGTCACCCGGCCTTCGCGGATGAGCTGTGTTGTGAGTCCGCGAAGCAACGCCTTGCGTTGGTCAGCCGGGCGGCCCAGCAGGGGAACTCGACATTGGTGGCGCATGGTTCTAAGAGAAAACTGAAGGAAGGAGGGGTCAGACGCTAGTGCGACTTTGGGGGATCGAAATGCCGATGCGCTCGAGAGCTTCGATCACTTCATCAGCTGACTTCGAGCCAAAGTTTTTGATCTCGAGAAGATCTTCGTAACTGAAACCCATCAGGTCAGAGACTGAATTCACCTGGGCGCGCTTAAGACAGTTGTAAGCCCGAACAGAAAGATTAAGCTCTTCGAGGGGGATTTGAGCTTCGGCAGAAGGCTCAGGCTCTAGCCCTGGCTCTTCCACCATGGTGACGGTGGCAAGAGGCTGGAACAGCTCAATGAGCTGATTGGCAGCCTGGGCAATCGCGTCATCCGGGGTCATCGATCCATCGGTCACGACTTCCATGCGGAGTCGTTCGCGGGCAGACCCACCCTCGGCAACAGCGGTTTCATCCGTCGTGAAATTCACGCGGTGAACAGGCATAAACACAGCATCGATCTGAAGGAGATCAATGGCGCTCGTGTCTTCGTTATGGCGATCAACAGGGCGATAGCCGACGCCGCGCTCAACATGAACTTCCAGTTCGAGGCTGTGCCCTTCGCTGACAGTGGCAATCGGACGCTCACCATCCACCACTTGCACTTGGGATGAGAACTGCAGGTCCTTGGCTTTTACGGTTGCAGGCCCCGAGACGATCAGACGGCCGATTTCCAGTTCGTCTGTACGGCTATTAACCGTGAGCTGCTTGCAGTTGAGGAGAATGTCAAGCACGTCTTCGCGCACACCTGGAATGGTGGCGTACTCGTGATTAACTCCAGCAATGCGGACAGCGGTAACGGCTGTTCCCTCGAGGTTGCCCATGAGCATCCGTCGGAGAGAGTTCCCGAGAGTCGTTGCTTGACCACGCTCGAGGGGACCGATGAGAAAAACACCGGTCTGCGAGCGATCATCTGTGATCTGATGCTCGATACGGTCGATCTGGTATTGCAACACGGGCTGAAGCGGAGAGAGTGAAGTGGGCCTGGGCTAATTCGCTGAGATCTTCAGACACGACGCCGCTTGGAGCGGCGGCACCCGTTGTGGGGTAGGGGAGTGACATCGCGGATCAGGGTGATCTCCAAGCCAGCAACTTGAAGAGCGCGAATGGCTGTTTCCCGTCCGGAACCAGGTCCACGAACAAGGACTTCAATTTGACGCATCCCTTGCTCGAGAGCGCGGCGAGCGGCAGCTTCTGCTGCGGTCTGTGCAGCAAACGGGGTGCCCTTGCGAGCCCCTTTAAACCCACTGGCTCCAGCAGACGACCAGGAGATAACTTCTCCGGTGGTGTCTGTAATGGACACGATCGTGTTGTTGAACGTGCTTTGAATGTGGGCAACTCCGTTGGGGACGTTGCGTTTGGCCTTTTTGGGGCCTGATTTCTTTGCGGGCTTGGCCATGGGCTAGAGCCTGAGGGGGGTAGGGCTGTACTGAATGAAGAGAGAGACCGATTGAATCGGGCAGGCTTATTTCTTCTTGCCGGCCACGGTCTTCCTGGCGCCACGGCGGGTGCGGGCGTTGGTGCGGGTGCGTTGACCGCGCACGGGAAGGCTCATCCGATGACGACGCCCACGCAGGCAACCAATGTCTTGCAGGCGCTTGAGGGCCATGCCCTCTTGACGCCGTAGATCTCCCTCGATTGTGAAGGACTCAGTGGCGTTGCGCAGTTTCTGCACATCGTTGTCCTCGAGATCCTTCACGCGGATGTCAGGGTTGACTCCGGCTTTGGTGAGGATGGTCTTGGCCCGAGTTGAGCCGATTCCGTAGATGTAAGTAAGTGCGACTTCGATCCGCTTGTCGCGGGGAATGTCAACACCAGCAATCCTTGCCACTGAGCAAATAATCGAGGGGGGACAGTTGCCGCCTGTTGGCAGCGAATGATGCGGTCAGAGTATGGAGCGAGGGATCATCCCTGGCGCTGCTTGTGCTTAGGGTTTGGGCAGATCACCATCACCCGGCCGTGGCGACGAATCACCCGGCACTTTTCACACATTTTCTTGACCGAGGCGCGCACCTTCATGGGGTGTGGCTCTCCAAAATTCCAAACAGCGAATTTACCACAGCGACCTAGGCAAGAACACCTTCGATGCGCTCAGTGATCGCTTCGATGCTGCCATGGGCTTCCACCGATTGCAGCAGACCCCGCTGTCGGTAATGCTCAATCAGGGGCTCGGTTTTGTCTGCATAAACCACGAGTCGATTGCGGATTACGGCTTCGTTGTCGTCGTCTCGCCCCCTGGATAACAAGCGTTCGATCAGGACGGCGTCATCGAGCTCAAGAAGCACGACGGCTTCGATGGGTTGGTTGAGCTCCTTGAGGAGCGGATCGAGCGCTTCAGCCTGGGCAACATTGCGTGGGAATCCATCCAACAACCATCCCTGACCATTCAGGGCTCCAAGCTGGGCTTTCACGATGGCTAGCACGAGCGCGTCGCTCACCAGCTCTCCACGATTCATCACGCTCTCGGCTTCTTTGCCCAGTTCGGTTCCTGCCGACACTTCCGCGCGAAGAAGATCACCAGTGGAGAGGTGACGTAAGCCATGACGATCACATAACAGTGCCGCTTGGGTTCCTTTTCCAGCGCCGGGAGGGCCTAAGAAAAGCAGTCGTTGTTTCATGGAAATTGGATTGACTGGATTGTGAATGCCTTATTGGCGAACAAGTCCTTCGTAGCGCTGGGAGATCACGTAGGTCTGAACTTGCTTGGCGGTGTCGATCGCGACACCAACGAGGATCAGAAGTGAGGTGGCACCAAGCCCTTGGAAGGTTGTGACTCCCGTGGCCCTCTCAACGGCTGAGGGAATAATGGCCACAGCGCCAAGGAAAAGTCCGCCAAGAAGGGTCAATCTATTTTTAACCCCCTCCAGATAGGCAGCTGTTGCACTACCGGGCCTCACTCCTGGGATGGCAACTCCGCCTCGTTTGAGGTTGGTGGCAATGTCACTCGGATTGAGAGAGAGCGATGAATAGAAATAGGCGAATCCCAAAATCAGGGAGAAGAACACGATCGCGTAAGGCCATGGATTGGCTGCGCCCGGATTTAAGGCGCTCGCCGCTCGAATCAGGATTGGATTATTGGTGACGTTCGCGATCGTGATCGGCAAAAAGATCAGCGCTGACGCGAAAATAATCGGCATCACGCCACCGGCATTGAGCTTGAGGGGGAGATAGCTCTGACGACTTGGGAGGAGCGCTGTCCCCCCTACCTGGCGCTTGGCACTGACGATGGGTAAGCGTCTAGCGCCTTCCTGAACAAAGATGATCCCAACAATGGTGATCAGGAAAACCAAGACGAGCACAATGATCCCCACAACATCTCCTCGGTCTCCTGTCTGAGCCTTCTCAATCGTTGACCCCAAGGCCTTCGGGAGAGTGGCGACGATATTCAAAAAGATCACAAGGGAGGCCCCCTGGCCGATGCCTCGTTCCGTGATCACTTCACTGAGCCACATCACGATCATCGAGCCTGTCACCAAGGCCAGCGCTGTTTGGACGACAAAGACGACGTCGCTTAATCCTTCAACGGCGTATTGGCGCAGGATCATCGCAAAAATGACGCTTTGCACCGTTCCCCAGCCCAGCGCCACGTAGCGGGTGATTTGGGCGATTTTTCGCCGACCAGCCTCGCCTTCGTTTTTCTGTAGGTCCTCGAGTTGGGGGAGCGACGCTGTGAGCAGTTGGATGATGATCGAGGCGTTAATGAAAGGCAGGATGCCTAGGGCAAACACGCCAAGGGTGGAGATTCCTCCTCCAGTGAAAATGTCAAGGAAGCCAATGAGTGTTCCTCCCTGCTCAATAAATTGCTCAAAGGCAACGCGATCGATCCCAGGCATGGGGATGTAGATCCCCAGCCTGACAAGCATGAGCAACCCCAAGGTTGTGAGAACCCGGCCGCGCAGCTCAGGGTTCTGCACCAACTGGGTAATCACTTCAGTGGCGCTGGGGTTGCGTCCCCGACTGACAAGCATGGAGAAGGAAGAAAAGAATGGGGCTGATGCAGCAAAGCCGTCCCAGGACCGGAATCCAGTGGGACGGCTCAGACCTTAGATCTGCGCGGAGCAGATCGTATTGGCGAGATCAGTCGAGAACCTCGCAGGTCCCACCGGCGGCTTCGATTTTGGCGCGAGCAGAGGCCGTAAAGGCCGCTGCCTGAACGGTGAGCTTGGCTTTCAATTCACCGTTGCCAAGAATCTTGAGGGGACTCTTAGGGCTGGTGACAATGCCATCTTTGACGAGCGAGTCGAGATTGACGGTGCTGCCAGCCTTGATGTCGTTCAGTGCACTCACGTTCAGAACGGTGAATGACTTCGGATTGATCAGGGTGAAATGCTTGAGCTTCGGCACCCGGCGATAAAGCGGCATCTGGCCGCCCTCAAATCCAGGACGGGTGGGACGGCCTGAGCGGGACTTTTGTCCGCGCATACCGAAACCGCAACTAGCACCCTGACCGGCTGCAATACCACGGCCCTTACGCAATTTGCGCCGACGAGCACCTTTGTTGGGTTTGAGAGAGTCGAGTCTGAGAGTCATGGGGGAAATCAGGAGTAGATCTGCTCGAGGGAGATCCCCCGTTCCTTGGCTGTCTCCTTGTGGGTGCGGAGAAGTTGCAGGGCCACCATGGCAGCCCGAGCGTTATTAAGAGGGGTTTTGCTTCCTAGGCGTTTCGCCAAGACATTTTTAATGCCTGCGAGTTCGAGCACCGTGCGGATGGATCCACCGGCAATTACACCGGTACCAGGTGCGGCGGGACGAATGAGAACACTCGCTGCGCCGTCACGACCATTCGACAGGGTCGGGATCGAGTTGTGGCGGGTCAGAGGCACTTTCACCAAGTGCTTTTTGCCATCAGCAACTCCCTTGCGTACCGCACCGATGACATCGCCGGCCTTGCCGACACCAACGCCGACCTGACCGCGTTCGTTGCCGACAACAACGATGGCGCGAAAGCTCATCTTTTTGCCGCCCTTCACGGTTTTGGAGACCCTACGGATCTGCACAACGCGCTCTTGCCATTCGGAATCACGTTCTTGGCCACGGCGACGGTCGCCGCGACCGCCGCGACGGTCACCGCGGCCGCCTCCGCCTCCGCGGCGCTGCTCCTGTTGTTGGCCTTGACCTTCAGCTGCTGCCGGAACGTCAGAAGCCGATGGCACGTCGTTGGAGGTGGTCTGGTTGTTGGGTTCGGTCGTCATAGTGAGAGCAGGATCAGAACTGAAGGCCCGCTTCCCGGGCGGCATCGGCCAGAGCTTTCACTCGGCCGTGGTACAGGTTGCCGCCTCGATCGAAGACAACTTGTTGGATGCCTTTGGCGATGGCACGTTTGGCCACTAAGTCGCCAACGGCACCGGAGGCATCACAGCTGCTGCCATCAGCTTTGAGGCTGGATCGCAGATCTTTGTCGAGCGTTGACGCAGAACACAGGGTGCTCTGCGCATCGTCGTCGATCAACTGAGCGTAGATGTGACTGTTGGAGCGAAACACGGCCAGTCTGGGACGATCGGCAGTGCCACTGAGATGGCGACGCAGACGCCTGTGGCGTTTCTGGGTCTGCTGTTTGCGGGAGAGGGTCGACATGGTGGGTAAAGCTGAAGGGTGTCTGGCAGGGAATTACTTCTTGCCCGACTTGCCTGCCTTACGCAGGATGCGCTCGCCCGCATATTTAATTCCCTTGCCTTTGTAAGGCTCGGGAGGACGGATGGCGCGGATCTTGGCGGCTTCATTGCCAACCAATTCCTTGTCGGTGCCTGAAACGGTGACGTTGGTGTTGCCTTCCACCGCGAATGTGATGCCTTCAGGGGGCACCATTTCAACGGGGTGGCTGTAGCCAGCGCTCACCACAAGGGTTTTGCCTTTGACCTGGGCTCGGGAGCCCACGCCAACGATCTCCAGCTTTTTGGAGTAGCCCTGACTCACTCCGATCACCATGTTGGCGACGAGAGTTCTGCACAGACCGTGGCGTTCACGGGAACTGCGTTTTGTGCTGGTGGGTGCCACCACGATGGAGTTATCCACCTGGTTAACACTCACACCAACAGGAAGGGTGCGTTTGAGCTCACCCTTGGGCCCCTTCACAGTGACGGCGAGGCCGTCGAGTGTGACATTCACCTTGTCGGGAATGGGGATTGGATTTTTACCAATACGTGACATGGTTCAGGTTCCGGGTCAATAGACGTAGCAGAGCACTTCGCCGCCCACGCCTTGCTTGCGGGCGTCGCGGTCGCTCATCACACCCTTGGAGGTGGAGATGATGGCTACCCCTAGTCCTCCGAGGACCTTGGGCAGGCCGCGCGTGTTTTTGTAAATGCGAAGGCCAGGCTTGCTGACCCGCTGCATGGAGCGAATGGTGGGTTGGCGGTGTTTGCCGCTGTACTTGAGCTCCAGCACCAATTCGGTGCGAACACCCTCGCCTTGCTCGCTGATTTCAGCGATAAATCCCTCTTGTTGCAGCACTTTGGCAATGCTGCGGGACATGCGAGAAGCTGGAACTTTTGTGGACTCGTGACGTTTTTCACTCGCATTGCGGATGCGAGTGAGCATGTCGGAAATTGGGTCGTGATTAGCCATAGTGGTTTCCGAGGGGGGCTCAGTTGCTGCGGAATGGCATTCCCATCTCGCGGAGGAGGGCCCGGCCCTCTTCATCCGTGCGGGCAGACGTCACGATTGTGATGTCCATGCCTCTGATGGCGTCGATCTTGTCGAAAGAGATCTCAGGGAAAATGATTTGCTCTCTAACTCCCACGGTGTAATTCCCACGGCCATCGAAGCTTTTCGGGCTAACGCCTCGAAAATCCCGAATGCGGGGCAGCGCCAAGTTGATGAAGCGTTCTAGAAACGCATACATGCGATCACCCCGGAGGGTGACAGCACATCCAATCGGCATTCCCTGGCGGATTTTGAAAGCTGCAATGGCTTTCTTGGCTCTGGTGATGACAACTTTTTGGCCTGTGATTTGGGCCAATTCGTTCACCGAAGCCTCGAGAGACTTTGCATTGGTGGCTGCTTCGCCGAGTCCGCGGTTAACGGTGACTTTCAGCACCTTGGGAACTTCATGAATGTTGGAGAGACTCAAATCTTTCAGCAATTTTGGCTGAATGGTCTCCCGATAGCGCTGTTTTAGTGACATGGCTGGGGGAAAGGACTTCTGGGCTTGGTCAGAAGAGCGATTGAGGTGATCAGTCGATCACTTCGCCTGTTTTCTTAAGGCGGCGCTTTTTGCTGCCGTCTTTTTCGGTAATCAGTTCAATGCGACTGGCAACCTTTTTGGTTGTGGAATAAAACATCACGTTGGAAGCATGCAGGGATGCTTCTTCAGTGACAATTCGTCCAGTTTCACCTTCCTGGGTGGGCTTGACGTGACGGGTTCTCATATTGAGCCCCTCCACGATCACCCGGTTTTCGTTTGGCAAAGTGCGCAGGACTTCTCCTGTTTTGCCTTTGTCTTTGCCGGCAATCACCTGAACGGTGTCACCTTTGCGAAGGCGCATCTTGATGCGCTCAGCTGGGGCTGATTTGGATGTTGCGGTAGCCATTTCAGATCACCTCCGGAGCGAGGGACACGATTTTGGTGAAACTGCGTTCACGCAATTCACGGGCGACAGGTCCAAAGACGCGAGTGCCTTTGGGATTTTTGTCGTCGTTGATGATCACGGCTGCGTTGTCATCAAAACGAATGGAGTTACCCGTATCGCGACGCATGGTGGCTTTGGTCCGAACCACAACGGCTTTGACGATGTCGGACTTTTTGACACCCATGTTGGGCATCGCATCCTTCACCGTGGCCACGATCACATCACCAACGTGTGCGTAGCGGCGATTGGTGCCGAGAACGCGAATGCATTGGATCCGTTTGGCGCCACTGTTATCAGCAACCGTGAGGAATGTTTCCTGCTGAATCACTTGGACACCTCCTCAGCTTTAGGGCTTTGACTGAGGACTTCAGCAATGGCCCAGCGCTTGTGGCGGCTGAGTGGACGTGTCTCGGTAATTCGGACACGGTCACCGACGCGACAGGCGTTGTCTTCATCGTGGGCTTTGTAGCGGGTGGTGCGGCTGACCGTCTTTTGATAGATGGGGTGGGGGAAGCGGTTCTCCACCGCCACAACCACCGTTTTGTCCATCTTGTCGCTGACGACGGTGCCGACCCTTTCTTTGAGTGCCATGGAAGGTTCTCCTTAAGGATCAGGAAGCAGCGGAGCGCTTGCGCTCCGATTGCACCGTCAGCAACTGAGCCAGTTTGAGACGGCTCTCCTTGAAGCGGTGCGTGTTGCCCAGCTGGCGGGTGGCCTGCTGGAATCGGAGTTCGAACAATTCGCGGCGGAGGCCGTCAATTTGTTCGGTGACATCTGCGTCAGACAATTGGCGCAGATCTGTTGCTGTAGGACGTGCCATGGTCAGGACTCCACGGTTGAAGTAGCAGCAGCCTTGGTGCCGGCTGGCTGTTCCTGTTCATCGAGTGCGATGAACTTTGTTTTGATCGGGAGCTTGTATTGCGCTAGGCGCATGGCTTCCTTCGCAATCTCAGGGGTGATTTCTTCACCGCCCATCTCGAACAGAATCCTGCCGGGCTTGATCACCGCAACCCAGAATTCTGGGTTGCCCTTACCAGAACCCATACGGGTTTCAGCGGGGCGCATGGTGACGGGCTTGTCCGGAAAGATTCGAATCCAGATTTTTCCACCACGTTTGACGTAGCGGGTCATGGCACGTCGGCTGGCTTCGATTTGACGCGAAGTGATCCAGCCGCATTCTTGGGCTTGCAAGGCAAACTCACCAAAGGCAATGGTGTTACCTCTGGTGGCGACACCGCGCATGCGGCCTCGCTGTTGTTTGCGGAATTTGACTCTTTTGGGACTCAGCATGGTTTAGGCCTCCGGTTCAACCCTCGTTTGAGCGGTCTTCGAACTGTTGGGGCCTACGACCGGCCCGACGGCGGGGATTGGCTCCCACCGGGATCTGCTGTTGGGAGTCGTCGCTCAAAACTTCTCCCTTGAAGACCCAAACCTTGATGCCCAGAACGCCATAGGTCGTGCTGGCCACTTTGGTGGCGTAATCAATTTCGGCGCGAAGGGTGTGCAAGGGCACACGTCCTTCCCGCGTCCATTCAGTACGAGCGATTTCTGCGCCATTGAGACGGCCGCTGACCTGGATTTTTAGGCCAAGGACGCCGGCTCGTTGAGCGCGCTGAACGGCCATGCGGATGGTCCGGCGGAAGGCCACGCGTTTCTCGAGTTGCTGAGCGATGTACTCAGCGAGAAGGAATGCGTCAGCGTCCACGCGCTCGACTTCAACCACGTTGATTCGAACCTGACGGCTCGAGTCACCGACGGTTTTTTGAATGCCGCTGCGAAGATCTTCGATTCCGCTGCCTTGACGGCCAACCAGCACACCGGGGCGTGCAGTTTTGAGCTCAACCTCAAGTTGATCAGCTTTGCGGGCGATCAGCACATCGCTGATGCCAGCAGAGCCGTATTTCTTGTGGATGAATTTGCGAATTCGATCGTCCTCTTGCAGGAGGGCGGGATAATTTTTGCTGGATGCGTACCAGCGTGACCGGTGCTCCTGGGTGATCCCCAGGCGTAAGCCGGTTGGATGGATTTTGTGTCCCATTCAGACGGTGTGCTCGGGGGGTCAGGAGTCGGTCTGAGCTGCCACAGCAATGCTGATGTGGCAGGTCTGTTTTTTGATCGCGTAGGCGCGACCTTGAGCGCGGGGCCGATACCGCTTCATGGATGGACCCATGTCAGCGGTGGCCTGGGAAATGATCAGGGTTGCTGGGTCAAGTCCGAGGTTGTGCTCAGCATTGGCTACAGCGGAACGAAGCACTTTCGTGATCGGACCGGTGGAGCGGTAGGGCATGAACTCGAGCATGATCAGCGCGTCGCGGTAAGTGCGACCACGGATTTGATCGAGAACACGGCGCACCTTGGATACGGAGCCGCGGATAAAGCGGCCGTGCGCTTGGGCAGTGGTTGCCGTTGGGGATGACGTTGTCATGGTCTCAGCGGCCTCCTTTCTTGTCTTTGATGTGGCCCTTAAAGGTGCGTGTGGGTGCGAATTCACCCAACTTGTGCCCCACCATTTGCTCAGTCACGAAGACTGGAACGTGGGTTCTGCCGTTGTGAACGGCGATGGTATGACCGATCATCATCGGCAAAATTGTGGAGGCCCTGGACCACGTCTTGATCACTGACTTGTCGTCAGCGGCGTTTTGCTTTTCAACCTTGCGTAGAAGGCTGTCAGCAATAAATGGGCCTTTTTTGAGAGAACGTCCCATGGCGGATTAAGCGAACTGCAAAGCGGTGAGTGACATCAGGAATCGCGTCCGCCACGGCTCCGCTTGGACGTCTTGCGACGTTTCCGGAGGACGAACTTGTTGCTGGGCTTATTCCGCTTGCGGGTTTTTAGGCCCAAAGCGGGTTTGCCCCATGGAGTGACAGGTCCCGAGCGCCCAATAGGAGCACGGCCTTCACCGCCACCATGAGGGTGATCGCAAGGGTTCATCACGCTGCCTCGGACCTGGGGACGACGCCCCAGCCAACGGCGGCGACCAGCCTTGCCCAAGCTGGTGTTGCGAATTTCGGCGTTGCCGACTTCGCCAAGAGTGGCGAAGCACTCACGCCTTACGAGGCGCACCTCGGTGGAGGGGAGCTTGAGGGCGACGTAATCGCCCTCCTTGGCCATCACCTGAGCACTGGCACCTGCGGTACGAACCATCTGACCACCGCGACCGGCATAAAGCTCGACGCAATGAACACTGGAACCGAGTGGGACGGCTGAGAGCGGCATGGCATTGCCGATCTCGATCGGTGCATCCGTGCCTGAAACCACCGTTTGGCCGATGCTGATCCCAGCTGGGGCCAGGATGTAGCGCTTCTCGCCATCGGCGTAAAAGAGCAGGGCCAACCGCGCATTGCGGTGGGGGTCGTAGTGAATCGCGGCCACTTTGGCGGTAACACCATGCTTGTTACGACGGAAGTCGACCAAGCGATAGAGGCGTTTGTGACCACCACCGCGATGGCGGCAGGTGATAACACCGCGATTGTTGCGTCCTTTGCGGCGGTGTTTGGAGACCACCAAGGAGCGTTCCGGCTTGCGGCCGGTGACTTCACTGAAGTCTGTGACCACCCGGGTTCTGGTACCGGGGGTGTAAGGGCGGAAAGTACGAATTGCCATGACGATTCAGCCCCCTCAGGACTCAGGGAAGAGTTGGATGGAGTTGCCCTCGGCCAGGCGCACCACGGCTTTCTTCACTTGAGCGCGCTTACCGGCAAAACGGCCGATGCGACGACTCCTGCGAGGAGGATTCATGGTGCTAATGCCCGTGACCTTGACATCGAAGAGCTGCTCGATTGCAGCTTTGATGTCGGGCTTGGCGGCGCGATGGTCCACCTCAAACGTGTATTGGTTTTGTTCCAATGCACGGGTGGCCTTTTCAGTGATCAGCGGGCGGCGGATCACATCGGCCAGACGTCCGGTGAAGCGCTCAGTCATCGCCGTAGACCTCCTGAATCTTTGCGAGAGCGTCCTCGCCCACAACCAATTTGTTGGCGTGGAGCAGATCGAAGACGTTGAGTTGGTCGGCTGCGATCAGCTTCACGGTCTCCAAGTTCCGAATGGAGCGTTGCACCGCTTCGGAAGGATTGGTGAGGATGATCAAAACCTTGCTCGTGGCAGAAACGTCAAGTCTCCCCAGAGCATCGATGATCTCTTTGGTCTTCGGAGTCGTCAGCGTGGTGGCGAAATCCTTCACCACCACGAGATCCTCAATACGCGCCATGAGGGCGGTACGAAGGGCTGAACGACGTTCCTTACGGTTCATCGCAAGGTTGTAGGACCGGGGCTTCGGTCCAAAAATGATGCCGCCACCTGGACGCAGTGGAGTGCGAACAGATCCCTGGCGTGCGCGGCCCGTACCTTTTTGTTTGTAGGGCTTGCGTCCACCACCTCTCACCTCTGATCGGGTCAGGGTGCTTGCGGTGCCTTGGCGGCTATGGGCCTGCTGACGCAGCACTGCGCGATGCATCAGGTCAAGGGCACTGGTTTCCTTGGCAACCTTCAAGTCAAGGCTTGCCTTGCCAGCTTCTTTCCCTTGCCAATCGCGAACGATGCAGTTAGCCATCACTTACCTCCTTTAGCGGGCTTGGCGCCCACCCGGTTTGCGGGACGGATGTTCAGCAATGAACCTGGTTTCCCGGGAACAGAACCTTTCACCACCAGAAGGTTGCGATCGCTGTCAATTTTCAGGATCGTCAAACCACGGGTGGTGATTTTTTTGCCGCCGTAGCGACCGGACATCCGCTTGCCTGGATAGATCCTGCCTGGCGTTGTGCCGGCACCGATCGAACCGGGTTGGCGATGATTTTTGGAGCCGTGCGTCATAGGACCACGACTGAAACCATGGCGCTTTTGCAGACCAGCAAAGCCACGACCCATGGTGTCGCCACTGACGTCTACTTTTTGACCAGCCGCGAAATCACCCACGGTGATGGCGCCACCCACCTGAATCCCGTCGAGATCGTCGACGCGGTATTCACAGAGGTGGCGAAGGAGATCTTCGCCGGATTTGGCGAGATGGCCTTTCGCAGGTTTATTGATCAGCTTTTCGCGAATGTCGCCAAAGCCAATCTGTACGGCTTGGTAGCCGTCAGTGTCTGAACTTTTGAGCTGGGTGATGCGGCAAGGACCCGCTTCGATCAATGTGACCGGAACGGCTTTTCCTTGCTCGTCGAAGAATTGGGACATGCCCAATTTCTTCCCAAGAATGCCGATAGACATGGAGGTAAGAACGCCAGCGTGAACAACCGCTTATTCACAAAGGAATGAAGAGGCCTAAGAGGGCGCTGATCGTATTAACGCAGTCATGACCGTCATCCTCTCGCCAATGGCGAACAAGAAGGCGGATTGGGGCTAGCGAGCGAATCAGCTGGCTGAGACTTTCCGTGCAAGGGTTTGCTCGGTGAGTTTCTCGGCAGTACCACCAATGAATTGGTGAGGCTGCTCTGGCCTAGGGATCCGGCGCAAACGCCGAACCTGCTCTGCGATCTGGAGGCCCGGCTAGCGGACGGGCACAGTTCAACAGTGCAAACAAAGACACTACAGCATTGCGATCAAGCCACTAACTGGTGGCGTTTAACTGCCAGAATCCTGTTATTCGATCCAATTTCATGCCGCTGCTGCTGTCTGGTCGTGGTTTCCGCCGTGAGCTGGAGTCGGCAGGTTGCATGGCTGTGTTTGCGCCCCTCGAGGGTGGTGCTGAAACGCGTTTGTTGCGCCGATTGCGCGGAGCTGGGTATCGCACGCAGCTTTCCTCTGCCCGCGGTCTGGGCGATCCAGAGGTGTTTTTATTCCAAAAACATGGCATTCGTCCGCCCCACCTCGGGCATCAAAGCGTTGGCCGCGGTGCGGCTGTGGGGGAGGTTCAGGAGGTGATGCCACTCCTTGGTGAAGCGATGTTGGGGACGAAGCCGGTTGCGTTATGGCTGCTTGAAGGCCAAGTCCTATCGCGCTCAGAATTGTCAGCCCTGTGTGATCTGTGTCGTCGAGAGCCTCGTTTGAAAGTGGTGGTGGAAATGGGAGGCGCGCGAAGCCTTCGTTGGCAACCCATGAATGAGCTTCTGAACAACTGAATTCCACCGTGACCACTGCTCTGCAGAGAGCGGATCCCGGTGAGCTCGCTCTGGCGAATGGATCCTGGGTCAAGTTGATCTGCGGCGCCAGCAACCAAGATTTGGCCACGATCGGAGATCTTTGCGCGCTCTTCGCTGTTGCAGGCGTTCACTGCGTGGACGTGGCTGCAGACGCTGCCGTTGTGCGTGCTGCTCGTGAGGGACTCGACTGGGCCTGGGAGCGCACCAGACGACGCCCCTGGTTGATGGTGAGTGTGAGTGACGGACATGATGCCCATTTCCGCAAGGCGGTTTTTGATCCAGACCTGTGCCCCCCAGATTGCTCACGGCCTTGTGAGCGCGTGTGTCCAGCCGATGCCATCCGGGCAGGTGTCGGCGTTGATGAACGGCTTTGCTACGGGTGCGGTCGCTGTTGGCCGGCATGCCCGCCCCAAATCATTCAATCCTTGGATCGTCGGGTGGGCCTGCATGACTTGGCTTCCCTTCTTCAATCCTTGCGTCCCGATGCTTTGGAAATACATACGGCGCCAGGGCGCATGCCTGCTTTTCAGGCAACCCTGGAACAGGTTCGTCTCTCGGATGTCCCCCTGAGGCGGCTGTCAGTGAGTTGTGGACTGGAAGGCCATCACGTCACGGTGCAGTCGCTTTCCAGAGAACTGTGGCAGCGCCATCAAGCCTTGCGTGCGCACCAACAACGCCCGCTTTGGCAGCTTGATGGTCGTCCCATGAGCGGTGACCTTGGGGTTGGGACGGCCCGTGCCGCTGTTGGTTTGTGGGAGCGGCTTCAGCCCTTGGCGCCGCCTGGTCCCTTGCAGTTGGCTGGTGGGACCAATACAGCAACGGTTGGATTGCTGCCATCCCAAGGGGGAGCGATGGGACCTGCTGGTGTTGCTTTTGGTGGGGTGGCGAGGGCGCTGGTGCAGCCCTTTTTTCAAGCGGCGCAAGACCGGGGATGTCGTTTGCGCGACTGGCCGGATGGCTGGGCTCAGTCTCTGCAAGCTGCTCGCCTGTTGATTGCTCCCTGGTTGCGGCGTAGCTGATCGCACTCCAACCTCCTGTTCCTCTTGCTATGACTGTTTTCGGTCCGATTGCTGGCCGGCTGAGCCATGACGACCGAGCGCATTACCGACGACTTAAACCGACTCGTTTCTTTGCTTCCAGCAGAGCTTCAAGCCTCGTTGGCTTCCCCGGAGTCCAGAGACCAACTGCTCGAGGTGGTTCTCGACCTTGGACGTGTTCCAGAAGCTCGATATTCAGGTGGGTCCACCCCCCTTGGAACGAGCACCATTACGCGCGCCGATCTGCAGGCGATGGTGGAACGTCTCGGCCAGTTTGGCTCTGATAACAGGGCGGGCATTGAGCGAACCTTGCATCGGATCAGTGCCATCCGTAACCGCCGAGGGGAGGTGGTGGGTTTGACCTGCCGCGTTGGTCGCGCGGTGTTCGGGACGGTGGCGATGGTGCGCGATCTTCTCGATAGCGGTGAGTCCTTGCTTCTGATGGGCCGGCCCGGGGTCGGGAAGACAACGGCCTTGCGCGAGATCGCTCGCGTTCTCTCCGATGATCTGGGGAAGCGTGTTGTGGTGATCGACACCAGCAATGAAATAGCGGGGGATGGCGATATCCCCCACCCTGCGATTGGTCGAGCGCGGCGCATGCAGGTGGCACGCCCAGAGCTTCAGCATCACGTGATGATCGAGGCCGTGGAAAACCACATGCCTGAGGTGATCGTGATTGACGAAATCGGCACCGAGTTGGAAGCGCGTGCAGCCCGCACGATCGCGGAACGGGGGGTGACTTTGGTGGCGACAGCGCACGGCAATGCCCTGTCCAACCTGATCAAAAATCCAACCCTGTGCGATCTCATAGGTGGCATTGAATCCGTCACCCTGGGCGACGATGAGGCGCGTCGTCGTCGCAGTCAGAAAACGGTGCTTGAGCGGGCGGCGGAACCGACCTTCTCAATGGCCGTTGAGATACACAGTCGTAGTTGCTGGGCCGTGTATCGAGAGGTGGGACGAGCGGTTGATGCCTTGCTGCGCGGGCATGTTCCCAGTCCTGAAGAGCGGAAGATGGCTTCCGATGGACGCGTTCTGCGCGTTGAACCCCAGGTGTCTCCCTCGCCCTTGCGTCGTCCTTCCTTAGCGCCGGTCCCGCTTCCAGATCCCGTTGATCCAAACCCACATCAACCCGTGGAGATGGGGTCTGCACCGTCAGCGTTAAAGGAGGCTCAGGCGCCGTCAACGCTGCTTCAGGTTCTCTGTTGTGGCCTGAGCGAGCAACGGCTGGATGAAGCGGTTCGCCGACATGACTGGGCTGTGCAAGCGGTGGATGATCTCGTGCAGGCCGATGTGGTGCTGAGCGTTCGCCAAGGACTTGGCCGTCAACCTGAGCTGCGTCGTCAAGCGAGAGACGCAGGCGTTCCCATCTTGGTGATCAAATCCGACACCCTCCCTCAAGTGGAGAGGGCCTTGGAGCGTTTGTTGATGCGCCGTGATCATGGAGTGAGCGATCGAGACTCTGCGGACTCTGGTGATCAGTCCGATGCCTCTGCTGCTCTTGAGGAATGCCGTCTGGCCGTTGAGCAGGTGGTGGTTCCGCAAGGCCGTCCCGTGGAGCTGCTTCCCCGCAACGACGATGTGCGCCAAATGCAGGCAGAGCTCGTTACGCGCTACCGCCTTCGTAGCGATGTGTATGGCACCAGTGGTCAGCGGCGACTGAGAGTGTTTCCACCTTGAATCAGGGATTCGTTGTGAGAGGTGGATTGACGAAGGTCACTATGTTGTGGGTAACTATGTATGCACTAGCAGGGACCACCAGTTTGGTGGTGCTGAGCTGGGGTTAATGGGCCGTCGCCAAGCGGTAAGGCAGCGGGTTTTGGTCTCGCCATTCCTAGGTTCGAATCCTAGCGGCCCAGTTTTTCCGGATTCCCGGTGTCACTACAGCCTCTCCTCGTTTTCGATTTCGACGGGGTGATCCTCGACGGGATGGACGAATACTGGTCGAGTTCCCGAGCAGCTTGCCGATCCCTGCTCCAGGGGGCGCTCCTGCCGGAGCACACACCGAACAGTTTCCGTCAGTTGCGTCCATGGGTGCACCACGGCTGGGAGATGGTCCTGATCGCTGCCTTGCTTCAAGAGTCCGATGGACCGTTGCAGCGTCTTGGTGTCGATGCTTTTGCCGCTGATTATGACCAGCAGCTCCAAGCCGGTCTCCATCGGTTTGGATGGAAGCCATCGCTGCTTCAAGACTCCCTGGAACGCGTTCGTCGTCAGGCCGTGTCTGCTGATCGTTCCGGCTGGGTGGCATTGCATCAGCCGTTTGAGGGGGTGCCTGAGCGTTTGTCGCGCTTGGAGGAGGAGGGGGTGGCTTGGTCTGTGCTCACCACAAAAGGGCGTGATTTCACGGCCGAGTTGCTTGATGCTTTCCAGCTTCGACCCGTACGCCTTGATGGCAGAGAGTCCGGGCCAAAGCCTGAGGTGTTGGTGCGATTGCGCCGTGAATGGGCGCTGAGGGGGTTTGTGGAAGATCGGCGGGCCACCCTTGAAGCGGTGTTGGAGACTCCAGGGCTAGAAGGGCTGCAGTGCTTTTTGGCCGATTGGGGATACCTGCGTCCGGCGGACCGAGAGGGGTTGCCGGAAGGGCTTGATTTGCTTTCGGCCAGCCAATTTGCAGCCCCCTTGGCGATCTGGCCCTGATTCGATAACGTACATGTGTACTAGATGAGACAAGTGGCGTTGGCCGGGGCACTGGATGATCTGTCCAGTGTTGAGTCGACTTCAGTTTGCGGGTCTCCCGCCGGCTGAATCGGCGACCTGCGGCACCTGTTTGCTCCTTAACTGTTCATTGCTATGCCAGCCGACGTGAAAGCCGCTCAGTCCTCCCAAGGAAATCCCCGTCCAGGGGAAAAGGACAAGGCCTTGGACCTTGTGCTCGGTCAAATCGAGCGAAATTTTGGGAAGGGTTCGATCATGCGTTTGGGAGATGCCTCCCGAATGCGGGTGGAAACCATCTCCACGGGGGCTCTCACTCTGGATCTAGCCCTTGGTGGTGGGTACCCCAAGGGGCGAGTGGTGGAGGTCTATGGGCCTGAAAGTTCAGGAAAAACCACCCTCACGCTCCATGCCATCGCTGAGGTGCAAAAGCGTGGAGGGGTGGCGGCCTTCGTCGATGCCGAGCACGCCCTTGATCCTGTCTATGCGGCTTCTCTCGGCGTTGACATCGAAAATCTGCTGGTCTCCCAGCCGGATACGGGTGAGATGGCGCTTGAGATCGTCGATCAGTTGGTTCGCTCTGCTGCGGTCGACATTGTGGTGGTCGACTCGGTTGCCGCGCTGACACCTCGCGCTGAGATTGAGGGGGAAATGGGGGATTTGGCTGTTGGAGCGCAAGCGCGCCTGATGAGCCAAGCCATGCGCAAGATCACTGGCAACATTGGCAAGTCAGGTTGCACCGTGATCTTCCTGAACCAGCTTCGCTTGAAGATCGGAGTGACCTACGGCAATCCCGAAACCACCACTGGCGGCAATGCACTGAAGTTTTACGCCTCGGTAAGACTCGATATTCGCCGGATCCAAACCCTGAAGCGCGGCACTGAGGAGTACGGCATTCGGGCGAAGGTCAAGGTGGCGAAAAACAAGGTGGCGCCTCCGTTTCGCATTGCTGAGTTCGATATTTTGTTTGGGCGTGGGATCAGCACGCTCGGATGTGTTCTCGACTTGGCCGAGGAAACGGGTGTGGTGACGCGCAAAGGGGCCTGGTACAGCTACGAGGGCGACAACATTGGCCAAGGTCGTGACAACACCATCGGCTGGCTCGAGCAAAACCCTGATGCCAAGGAGGCCATCGAAGTGCTTGTGCGTCAGAAGTTGACCGAAGGATCGGAAGTGACGGCGAATTCGATGCGTCCTTTGGCTGCGGCGGCCCGGTCAGCTGCAGCTAAGCCTGCGGCGAAACCGGCTGACACGGATAAAAAGTCCGCTGTTGATGGGGCTGCTTAGCGGCTGGCGGTTTCAGGAGTGCTGCCCGTGGTGGCGCGCTCCTGAATGGTGGTAGCGATGCGTTGAAGCTCCTGAATGGCTTCAGCGCCCTCAAATTTCACGAGTTCTCGTCCATTGCGGGATTCAACCCAGCTGATCCCGAAGTCGGAGACAAGAAAACGCACGAGGTGTTGATCGCCGAGTTCGGCTACGAACGATGCGCCATGGCCGTCATGGCCTTGGCCGTCATCGCAGCCGTAGCAGGTGGCGACGATCCCTTGCTTTTGAAGACTTGAAGCGAGGGCATGAAGGCTCATGACCAAGTCTTGAACGACGGTGCGGTACTGATCGGCAAGGCGTGAAAACATCACGGGTTCAGGAAACCTTTAGGAACTCTAAAGGTTTTGACCGGGTTTTCGTTGAGCGCCTTCTGGTTGGGCGGCTTTCGGCTGAAGCGTTAGGGCATGTCTGCCAGGGTCCACCAGCCCGCCGCCGGTCCGATGAAGCGCACCACGATCCAAAACACCACCAGCCCTCCAATGCCGATCCAGGCTCCCCGGGTTGTGAGGGCAACAAATTGCTGGGATTGGCTGCGGGTTAACGGCAACCAAGCAACGATTCGCTCGCTGTCCTTGGGGTCAGATTTGCGTTGCTTGGGAGGTAGTCCCTGGCTGTTGCGACGTCGAGCTTCTCCCATCGAGGCAGGCTGATTGGCAGATATCAAGACTAGAGAGGGTGTCAGTCCGGCAACAGCCTCTGGAGGGGAGACCAGGGTTCGAGGGCGCGCAGGACCTGCTTGCCCCAGCTCCGTGCACGGACCCTCCCATCCAAAATGGCCAGCCGTCCGCCGCTCTGCCTTAAGGGCGCGATCGCTGGAACCAGCTTTGCTAGCGCTTCCGGCAGAAGTAAGTCACGGAACCAATCCCTCCCGAGCATTTTCAACGATTCCACCCGAGCAGCTGTGAGCGGATCTTCCAAGCTGGAGACAGGAAGCAGGGCAACGATGAGCTGATCCAAGGCCGGTAGCTGGTTCTGATGGTTCATCCACCACGACCAACTGCAGCAGATCACTCCGTTGGCTTCCGGTGCTGTGCCTTGATGAATCACTCTGCTGCCAAATTCTCCAGCGAGTTCGCTGGTGAGTTTTTGCCTTAGCCCTGGATCGTCCAGGAGAACCAGGGTCAGTCCGCGCCGCCCAAGAATCAAGCGCCGACATTGATCGAGCAGATGCTCCGCATAGATCGCCGTATTCGGCAACGGTTGCCGTCTGGGGGCGAACAACCGCAGCGGTTCCGTGTGCATTCGATCGTGGAGCTGGATGTCCACCACGGCCCCTGACTCTGGCGTCCGTTCAGCGGTATGCCTGGGCCGCTCCAGGGATACACCATCCGTTTGCAGAAGAATCGAAGGGTGTTGCTCCAGCAGAGAACGAAGCGTTTGCAGCGGTTCTAGGGGTTGAAGCGTCCAAGTCCATTGCAGCAGGTTGTGGTCGAGATGCGCCCAGCTGGCCCATTGCGAACTCTGGAGCGTTAACAACTCAGTCCAGGGCTCTGGCGCAGACCCAAGCAAACCGATTAAGTCGCGCAGGCTCACCAATGCGCTGCTTGGCATGGGCAGCTCGCAACTGGATCGGCTGGAGGCGGCGAACAATTGGCGGCTGAGGCGCTCGTGTAGGTCGAGGAGAGCAGGACCCGCTGTTGGGTAGGCCTGACGCAACCGATCCCAATCCTGGGTTGCGATGGTGAGCCCCATCGCTTGGCGCAGGTGGTGCGCCAACGATTCCGCTTCAGGAATGATCAACTGATGCGAAGGTTTGAAGCCGCCTTGGCGGTGAACGTTGACCAGTTCGGCCGGAGAGAGCAGCCAGAGTTGTGGGCCGGGGGGAGCAGAGCTGCCACTCCAACAGGCAAGCCTTAGGCCACCCTGGCGAAGACGGGGCAGTTCCACTTGAAGAAAGCGTTGCCGTTGGCGTTCATCGAGCACCAGCACACAGTCTTTGGAATGCAGGCAAAGAGGAACGAGCAACCCCAGCCACCAGCGATCCCGCTCACCCGCAGATAACCGGATGCGGGTGCGATCTTGTCTGCGCAAGCTGCGACCGATCAGACGGCTAAGCGTCAGATGGTGCTCCCATGGCATCTCCTCGAGATGGAGAAGTTGCTTGAGCTGCTGATGGGCTTGGACTTCCAGCATCCAAGGAGCCTAAGCAGTGCCCTGAATGGGTTTGGTTCATGCGGATCGATCGATCAACATGGGTGAATGAGCGAAATCGATCCGATGGATCAGGGGCAAGCGGTGCAGCCGTGGTCGATCCAGCGCGTCGGCGTGGTGGGGATGGGCTTGATCGGTGGTTCGATCGCCCTTGACCTCAGCCAACAAGGGGTTGAGGTGCAAGGCCTGGTTCACCGTGAAGTCACCGCTGAACGGGCCCGCAGCAGAGGGCTTGCCCCACTGGTGAGCACGGATCCCAGCTGTCTTCAAGATTGCGACCTGGTGATCCTGGCCCTCCCCTTGGCCTTGTTGCTGGCACCGGAAGAGAGCCTGCTGAAGGCCCTCCCAGAGCAGGCGGTGGTCACTGATGTGGGCTCTGTGAAGGCAGAGGTCCTAGCGGTTTGGCGCGATCTTCATCCGCGCTTTGTGGGGAGTCATCCCATGGCGGGAACGGCTCAAGCAGGGGTTGATTCTGGTTTTCCAGGACTTTTTTGTGGCCGTCCTTGGGTGTCAACACCTGAGTCTGCGACGGATCCAGTGGCGCTTGAGCTGATCCACCAGTTGGCCTTGCGGCTCGGTAGTCATTGGCTCACAGCTGATGCGGCCCGTCATGACCAAGCCGTGGCGCTGATCTCCCATCTCCCCGTCATCGTGAGTGCTGCTTTATTGCGGGCGGTAGGAGAAGAACGGGATCCTGCTGTGCTGGATCTGGCCAGGACCTTGGCGTCGAGCGGTTTTGCCGATACGAGCCGAGTGGGGGGTGGCAACCCGGCTCTCGGGACTGCCATGGCGGCGCACAACACGCAAGCGGTGCTTCGCTCCTTAGCGGCTTATCGCTGGAGTTTGGAGCAGCTGGAAGAAGCGATTCTTGAGGGGCATTGGGCTCAGCTCGAGAAAGAGCTGGAAAAAACGCAGTCGCTACGACCGCAGTTCCTTTCGGAGTAGCGGAGGGTTTCAACTGTTGAGCTCAAGGGTTTGGCCGCGTTGAGCGAGCAATTGCCTGCAAGCCATGAAGGCAGACAGGGTGACCCCTGCTGTTCCCTCACCTGGATGAATGGAATCTCCACAGAGCCAGAGCCCAGGCATTGGCGTGCGGCTCGCCAGGCCAAAAGGTCCGAAACGGCTGGGGGATTGCCCCAAACCGCCGACGATGCCGTTGGGCCGACCGGTCCAGCGCAGAAAGCCCCTCGGTGTAGCCAGCTCCTGATGACGCCAGGTGTGATCTGACAAGCCCAAGGCGGCTTCCACCTCGTTGCGGATCTTGGTTTGACAGGCCTTTTTTTTGCTTTGGTACTCCGTTTCTGAGCCCGAGAACCAACCCATAGGGGTTGTAAACACGCTGGCAATCACGGTGGCTTGCCCTTTCGGCGCTCGGCCATCTCCCTCTCGGCTGATCGAGATAAACACTGAGCCAGGATCGCTTGCATCCCGTTGGTAATGGCCTGGACAGTCGTTTGGCAGATAGGCCCTGTCGATGGCGCCATAAAACACCAGTGCCCCACTGGGGGCCTCGAGCTCGGTGAGGTGTTGGCGATAGGGCGCTGGCATCGGCCTCTGGTCAGCGCTGTGTTCAGGAGCGATCAGCTCAGGGAGGCATTGAGGCGGGAGGGTGCTGATGACGTCGCCAGCGTGAAAGATCTGCTCTTTCCGGCCTGGTCCTTCAACGCGAAGTTGCCAGCCTGACCCATCTGAGTTTTGCTGCAGTTGCTGGACGCGGTGACGCAGAAGCATGGTCCCTCCATCGCGCTTCAACCCAGATGCCAGCAGTTCACTGAGCACTTGCATGGATCCGTGAAGGTGCCATAGGCCCAGAGGGGCTTGGGTCATTTGCAACACCGTCGCTCCGTAAAGCGCTGCGGTCTGATCGGCGGGCTGTTGGGAGTAAAGCCGGAGTTGTAGATCGAGAAAGCGCCGCAGGCGTTGATCACTGCCGCAGCCAGACAGCGTTAAAAGGTCTTTGACTGTGCAGAGACTCAGAGGGGCGCTGAGCAGATTGCCTGGATTGATCGCTGCCAGTGTTTGCTTGAAATCCCAGCCATTGCGAATCGGTAAGACCGGGTCGGAAGCTGCAAAGAGCCAATTGCTTTGGTGAAGAAAGCTGCAGAGCTGCCAGAACCTTTCGCTGCCTGGAAATTGTTGTTGTCGCTCCTGCTTCCAGCGCAGGGGGTCGTGCCAAAGGTGCACGGGGGTGGATCCATCGGCCAGGTCGACGACGCAGCCTGGATCGAGTAGTTCCGCCTCTGGTAAGGGCAGATCCAGATGTTGAAAGATGCGGGCGTGGCTGCCACCAGGTTCGAGCCCTGCCACTTGGGTGGCACCAACATCAAAGGTGTACGCCCCTCGACGGAAGGTGCCTGCACAGCCCCCCGGCTGATAATGCGCTTCTAAAAGGGTGACCGAAACACCGTCGCGTGCCAGCAGGGCCGCTGCCGTGAGTCCAGCGATGCCACCGCCGACCACGATCACGTCGTCGCGTTTTTGCATCAAGCCATGCTGACAGTTGCGTTAGGGGGATCGTGAATGCGAAGGCAACTGCTGGAGGCGTTGCAAAACGATTGTGGTCAGCTCCAGGGCTGTGAGTGCAAGACCCTGGAGCCTGCTGGCAGTGCCTCCACCTGGCGTGCTGACTTATCGGATGGGCGATCCCTCTTCCTGAAGCTGGCTTCACCAGCCATGCTCCACGTGGAAGCCCGGGGGCTCCGCTCCCTCAAGCATTGGGCTGACCCTGAGCTGCTGTTGATCCCTGATCCGCTTGGAGTGGTCCCGGTGGGAGAGCGAGCGGCCTTGATTTTGCCCTGGCTTGAGTCCGGGCGAGGGGATCAACATCAGCTAGGGCGAGGGTTAGCCCTCCTTCATCGAGCGTCTGCTGACGCTGGGTTGGATCGATTTGGTTGGGATGAAGAGGGCTTTATTGGCTTGGGGCCGCAACCAGCTGGTTGGTTGCCGTCTTGGGGTGATGCGTTTGTGAGCTTGCGACTGATCCCCCAGCTTCAGTTGGCATCCAACTGGGGATTGGCTCTGGATCCACTCGAACCGTTGCTTGCAGCCACAAGGGTTTGGTTGGATCAACATCAGCCCGAGCCCTGCCTCGTGCATGGCGATCTGTGGGGAGGAAACGCGTCAGTGCTTGTTGATGGACGGGGAGCCTTGATCGACCCGGCCTGTTGGTGGGCTGATCGGGAGGTGGATTTAGCGATGACTCATCTGTTTGGTGGATTCAGTGCCCGCTTTTACGAGGGCTATCAACAGGAATGGCCGCTAGATCCCAACCATGACGATCGGATCGTCGTTTACAACCTCTATCACCTGTTGAATCACGCCAATCTGTTTGGTGGTGGCTACCAAAAAAAATGCCTCACAGCAATCGATGCCATGAGGTCAATGTTGTTGTGATTGAGAGAGAAAATCCGCCCCGTTTTAGCCGAGGTATTCGCTACGTAGGGTCTGAACGCGATTCACCAAAGCGGTGCGCTTTTCACTGGTGGTGAGATTTTTCCAGCTCCATTGGCCCACCACCACAACGCCGAGAAGCTCGAGGAGCCCTGGGACGACAGGAAGAAGATTGATGGTGTCGAGAATGCCCTTAATCAGAATTTGGGCAACGATGACAGCTGCAAAAATTCCAACCACTTTGCCGATACGACCGGCTTGGCTCCAATCCACCTTGTCTAAGGTCTCGTTGACTTTTCCGAGAATTTCGCTGTAGCGCTCAGAAAAGTTGGCGGTTTCAGTGTTGGTGGATGATTCGCTGGTGTTAGCGGTCCAAGTTGACTCACTCGCCGGGGTGGTGGACTCCTCGCTCATGGAACTAATGCTTAGTGCAGATTTTGGCTGAGATTATCGGTCTTTTTTCACAAGCGCCATCCCAGTTGATCATTGGTGCTGAATGCCTAATGGTTCTCCGTCACGATCTTCTGGCTCCCGCACCTGCAGAAGGCTGTGCTCTGTTGCTCGGAGAGGAGCATGGCTTGGCGGATTCAGCCTCGGACGATTGGTGCGTGCAGTTGATCTGGCCTTGCCGAAACATGGTGGGTCGTCAAGAAAAAGATCGTTTTGAGCTCGACCCCCGTGAGCAAATTGCCGCGCAACGTTGGGCGCGATCGCGCTCATTAAAAGTGCTTGGGAGTGCCCATTCCCATCCGGGAGCTTCGGTGGTGCCTAGTCGAAGAGATCGTCTTTGGGCTGGGAGCTCAGGATTGATGCTGATCATGGGAAACAACCATGCCCTTGCGGCTTGGTGGCTGGAGGTCGAGGCTCCCCATTGCGCTCTCGCCGACGTTCATCCTCTGCCGATTCGGGTCATGGGGGAGACTCCTCTGACGTCCCTTCCAGGAGATCCTGGGATTCGCCATGACTGAAGCGGGGGGTGCTCCTCAGCTAAGTGGAGAGGAGAAGACCAGATATGCCCGCCATATCACCCTCCCCGAAGTGGGCGTTGCCGGACAGCAACGCTTAAAAGCAGGCTCGGTGTTGTGCATTGGTGCTGGTGGCCTGGGTTCGCCGCTCCTGCTTTATTTGGCGGCGGCAGGGGTGGGTCGCATCGGGGTTGTGGATGATGACCTTGTTGAGCCCTCCAACCTGCAACGTCAGGTGATCCATGGCACGGGAACGGTGGGCCAGGCCAAAACGTCATCAGCGCGTTCTCGAATAAAAGATCTCAATCCCTTTTGTCGGGTGGAAGAGCATGGCGTCCGCTTGTCGGCGAGCAATGCGCTGGAGCTGGTTTCTGCGTACGACGTGGTGGTGGACGGAACGGATAATTTCGCCAGTCGCTATTTGATTAATGACGCCTGCGTCTTAACCAAGCGACCGTTCGTTTATGGCTCGGTCCAGCGCTTTGAAGGGCAAGTGAGTGTGTTCAATCTTGGGAGTGAATCACCGGATTATCGAGACCTGGTGCCGGAGCCGCCGCCGCAAGGGCTCGTCCCCTCCTGCGCTGATGGAGGAGTGATGGGTGTGATGCCTGGCTTGATTGGCCTGATTCAGGCCGCTGAGGTCATCAAGCTGATCACCGGAATTGGGACCCCCCTTGATGGTCGGTTGCTCTTAGTGGATGGCTTGTCGATGCGGTTTCGCGAGCTCACCTTGCGAAGAAGGCCAAGTCGCGCCCCCATCGAAAAGCTGATTGACTACCAAGCGTTCTGCACGGCCGGAGATTCGATCTCCGGGGAGACATCGAATCTGATGAAAAGCATTTCTGTGGTTGAGCTCAAAGCCCTGTTGGATCAGAACCAAGACTTGGCGTTGATCGATGTGCGCAATCCAGCAGAAGTTGAGGTTGCTGTGATCGCTGGCTCCGAATTGATCCCGTTGTCCACGCTTGAGAGTGATGAGGTGATCGAACGCATCCAGGCCATCGCGGCGAGCCAAACGGTTTATGTGCACTGCAAACTGGGAGGACGTTCGGCTAAGGCGGTAGAGCTTCTTGCCAGCCACGGCATCGATGCGGTCAACGTGGAAGGCGGGATTGATGCCTGGTCAGAGCAGATTGACCCTTCCGTTCCGCGCTATTGAGCGCGATTAGTAATCGACACCGCGCTTGAGATCAACGCCCTGCTCGGCGTAATGCTTATGGCACACCATCTCTGAATGAACGCTCGCAAGGTCGAAATAGGCGGGCTGATGTTTGCACCGGCCGGTAATGATCACTTCCGTCTCTGTTGGCTTACGGAGCAAGGCCTGAACGATCGGCTCAACCGGAAGAAGTTCGAGATCCACGGTGGGATTTAACTCATCAAGGATCACGGTTTTGTACAGCCCGCTCGCGATCGCAGCCCTGGCGATTTCCCAGGCCCGTTCCGCTTCCACGTAGTCGATGGGTTGTTGCTGGCCTCGCCAAACGATGGCATCACGCCCTGAACGGAGGTGATCCACTAAGTGGGGATAACTCTCACGCAAGGCTGCGATCGCCGCATCTTCGGTGTACCCACTTCCACCTTTGAGCCATTGGAGGATCAGAACGCGATGGCTTTTGTCCTGGCTGATGCCTCTGCCGATCGCTTGCAGGGCTTTCCCAAGGGCACTGGTGGATTTCCCCTTTCCTTCACCGGTATAAATCTCGATGCCGCCTGCTGTGACAAACGACAGCGCGGCGTTGTTGTCCACCTCGGGGCGTCGGTGCGCGCGCATCTCAGAGTGCAGATCGGCGATCTCTACCAACCGGCGTGGAGCTCCACGTCCGGTGACGATGATTTCCATCCCTTCCGGTCTGCTCTTCAGCGACCGGATCACATCTTCGGTTTCGAGGAGGCCAAGATCCAAGACTGGATTCAGTTCATCGAGAACCACCACGGAGTACAAAGCGCTCGCAATGGCGCCTTTGGCGATGTCCCAACCCCGTTGAGCTTCCTGTCGGTCGAAGCGTTTGACCTCGTCCACACTGAAATAGTCTCCCCGGCCGGTTCGCACCTGATCGATCAAGTGGGGGAAGCCCTGTTGCAGAGCTTCGATCGCGGCGTCTTCGTCGTAAGCCCGACCTGGACCTTTTAAGAATCGAAGCAGCAGAACTCTGGTGCGCCTTTGCTCGCAGATCCCGAGCCCAATCGTTCGCAGGACAACGCCTAAGGCTGCTTGGCTTTTGCCTTTGCCCTCGCCGTCATACACGTGGAGTTGACCGAGGCTCCGCTCACGGCTGTCAGCAGCTGTGACGATTCCAACGCCGCGATTGCTGCGAGCACGGTTGGCTTGAGACGTATTGGATGAGACTGCATCCATTGGCAGCAAAAGGATGAGTCTTCTTACGCTGGGAGCATACAGAGATTTGAAGCGAAGGCATTGACCAACGTGATGTTCCGCCAGCTCGAAGCTTTGTCAGAGCTGGAATGTGACGTCTTGGAGCGGTTGCGTGATTTCTTGGCCGCTCAGAAGCATGTGTGTGTGGCTTATTCGGGTGGTGTCGACAGCAGCCTCGTCGCAGCCATCGCCCATGAGCAGCTTGGTGACCAGGCCTTAGCGATTACGGGCGTTTCGCCCTCCCTCGCTCCCCATCTCCTGTTGGAAGCGCGCCAGCAGGCGGCCTGGCTTGGGATGCGGCACCAGGAGGTCTCCACCCTTGAGCTTGAGGATCCGAGTTACACCAGTAACCCGCAGGATCGTTGCTATGCCTGCAAGCGAGAGCTGCATCGTCATCTGGCTCCGATTGCGGCGGAAGCCAACGGCGCCCTCGTGCTTGATGGGGTGAATCAGGACGATCTGGGAGATCATCGTCCTGGGATTGCGGCGGCGAAGGAAGCCGGTGTTCGCTCTCCTCTGGCTGAACTTGGGATCACAAAGGCGACTGTCCGACGCTTGTCTTGGGCCCTTGGTTTTCCTTGGTGGGATAAGCCTGCGCAGCCTTGCCTGGCCTCCCGTTTTCCCTACGGAGAAGCCATCAGCAGTGAGCGTCTCCAGCGGGTTGGGCAGGCTGAGGCCTGGCTGATTGAGCAGGACTTCGATCAGGTTCGAGTCCGTAGTCACGGACTCGCCGCGCGTGTGGAGGTTCCCGAGGAACGCATTGCCGATTTGTTGCAGCCTTCGCTGCGGCGTGAGCTCGTGAAAACCCTTCTCAGCCTTGGCTTCACCTCGGTGAGTGTGGATGTGGAAGGGCTTGTGAGCGGCAAGCTCAATCGCGGCTAGGTGATCAAACGCCCACTTCGTTACGACTGTGGCGCTGGTTCCCCACCCTGAATAGTTTTTATCAAGATGAATTCTTCTTGTGGCACTGCATCAATCCCGTCATCATCTCCGTGACAGTGAGGAGCAGGCGTTGGTTGATGCCATGCTCTCTCCTCTGCCGAAACATCACTTTCCTGGAGTAGGGCGGGAAGGAAACTCCACAGTGCAACTTTTAAAAGAAGAGTTGCTCCTCGATGGGAATAGTAAGCAGAACTTAGCCACTTTTTGTCAGACTTATCAGGCGCAAAGCGCGATGGAGTTGATGGCTCTGGGAGTGGATAAAAATCTCATCGATAAAGATGAATATCCGCAGACGGCTGAGCTTGAGAGTCGCTGTGTTTCGATGATGGCCGACTTATGGAATGCTCCTGGCGCTGCCGTTGGATGCTCCACCATTGGGAGCAGCGAAGCGGCCATGCTCGGCGGGATGGCCGCGAAGTGGCGTTGGCGAAAGCGTCGCGAGGCGGCTGGCTTGCCAACAGATAAGCCCAACATGGTGTGTGGCAGTGTGCAGATCTGCTGGAAGAAATTTGCGCGCTATTGGGATATTGAAATGCGTGAATTAGAGATGCTTACTGGTGAATTATGTATCAGTCCTGAGCGTGTTATCGAGGCTGTGGATGAGAACACGATTTTTGTTGTGCCCACGCTTGGGGTGACGTATCACGGCCTTTATGAGGACATTGAGTCCATCAGCAAGGCTTTGGATGACCTTCAGGCTCGTACGGGCCTTGATGTGCCGATTCACGTGGATGCGGCCAGTGGTGGCTTTCTTGCACCGTTCTGTGCGCCGGATCTCCCCCTGTGGGACTTTCGCTTGGAACGCGTGAAATCGATTAACGCTTCAGGCCATAAATTTGGTCTGGCACCCCTGGGCGTGGGCTGGGTTCTCTGGCGGAGTCAGGATGATCTGCCCGATGAGCTGGTCTTTCACGTGACCTATCTGGGTGGAGACATGCCGACATTCCAGATTAATTTTTCAAGGCCGGCAGGTCAGGTGATCGCTCAATATCACGAATTTGTGCGCTTGGGTCGAGAGGGCTATCGCATGCTTCATATGGCCAGTCATGCCAATGCGCAGTACTTCGCCGAAAAATTACGGGAGATGGACCTTTTCAAAATCATCCATGACGGTGCTCCCGACCAGGGCATTCCCACCGTGGTTTGGACTCTTGATGACAATCCGGATCATGGCTTCAACCTCTACGACTTTGCCGATCGGTTGCGGATGCGTGGCTGGCAGGTGCCTGCCTATCCCTTTACGGGAGAACTGGAATCAACAGCCTTCCAACGAATTTTGGTGAAGCGAGACTTCACTCGCGACATGGCGGACCTGCTTCTGCAAGACATCAGGCAAGCCATTGAACATTTTCAAAAGCACCCGATTACGAACAATCTGCTCGCCGCAGAGGCGGCGTCTTACAACCACCTCTGAACCCAGGTCTTGCACTCAGGCCGCGATCGGAACGGCCGGCATGCGCTCGGTTGTTCCAAGCGCTGCCGGTGTTTCCCGTAAGAAGCTGCGTAGGGCGTGACGACCAGCCCCTAGGTCTTCGCACAGCACCTCACAGGCTTTCTCCGGCATGGTGTGGTCACCACAGGTAAAAACATCCACGGCCGCATATCCGTTTTCAGGCCAGGTGTGAATGGAGATGTGGGATTCAGCCAGGAGTGCCAGACCTGTCACCCCTTGGGGTTCGAAGCGGTGGGTGATCAGGTTGAGCAGAGTTGCACCAGCACGCTGGGCTGCTGTCGTGATGGTGTGTCTGAGAAAAGTTTCGTCGTCGAGCTTTGAAGGATCGCAGTCGTAGAGCTCGAGAATGCAGTGTTTGCCAACCATGTCGGTTGCACTGGTGTCGGTGGCACTGCGTGTGGTCGCGTCGGAGCTGAGGTCTGTAGCGCTCTCTTTCGTCGCCCATCCCGGGTTGGGATGCAGGCTGAACAAGGACTGCTCCATCAAGAATCTTCATGTAAATGGCCCGCGACCCTACCGCGTCTCGGACTGTGATCTCAAGCTGTCTGCCTCGAGAATCTGCGACTGCTCACGCCATCCGCCTTCAAAGGCGTCGAGATGGGTGGCACTAACAAGGCATTGATGGTTTTCTCCAACGGCCTCGAGGAGGGCCAGCTGCCGTGTGGGGTCGAGTTCTGCCAAGACGTCATCCAGCAAAAGAAGGGGAGGTTCGCCGCAGAGTTCCCCGACCAGTTGTAACTCCGCCATCTTCAAGGCCAGCACCAGGGTGCGTTGTTGGCCAGATGAGCCGAAACGTCTTGCCGCGGTTCCATTGATCCGCATTTCGATTTCGTCGCGATGAGGTCCAACTCGGCAGCTGCCTAAACGTTCTTCTTCCTTGCGTTGGTCTCGGAGCTGTTGCTCAATCGCCAGTCGCCAGGATTCCTCCTGTTCTTCTCCGATCAAGGCACTGCCAGGGGTGTAGCAAAGCTGAAGTTGCTCCCGGCCTTCACTCAGCCTGTCTTGCCATACAGCGGCTAGGGGCTCTAGTCGGGCAAGGGCTCGCAGACGCCTGCGATGAATGCGTGTGCTCACAAGAGCCATTTGGCTATCAAAGCTTTCGAGGAGCGCTTGCGGTTCCATTCCTGTGGATAACCCTCCCCGTCGCCAGAATTGGGCCCGCTGTCTCAGCAAGCGCCCGTAGCGACTGATGAGATCGGCATAAACAGGCTCCAGCTGAAGCACAACACGATCGAGCCACTGGCGGCGCAGGGCGGGCTCGCCTCTCACGAGATGCAGGTCGAGGGCGCTGAAGCCCACGCAGCGCAGAGGACCAATCAAGTCCAGCTGTCGTTGCAGTGGTTTCCCGTTGCGCTTGGCTTGGCGGCCGCCGCGGCGACGCAGTTCCAGTTCAAGGAACTGCTGGTCTGCGCAGGTTGCCTTTATGAGGGCACGGCTGGCGTCCCAATGGATGAGATCTCCATCCTGGCTGGCTCGGTGCGAGCGCAGGCTGCCGAGGAGCTCCACGGATTCCAGCAGGTTTGATTTGCCCACACCGTTGCTACCGATCACCAGGAGGCGTGGTGCCTTGATCTCCAGCTGCAGGTTGCTGTGGTTGCGAAAGCCCTGCAGTTGAAGCTGGAGAAGCCGAATTGGTCCGAATGCGTCGTGTCGCTAAGGTACTTGGATCGGCCGGTTTTGCCGATCAATACCCGCAGCTGTTGCGACAGCCGCAGGGGCATGTAGCTCAGTTGGATAGAGCATCAGATTCCGGTTCTGAGGGTCGGGGGTTCGAGTCCCTCCATGCTCGTCATCAATCAGGCTCCAGCCTTCATCGGAGCCTTAAGCCCATGGCGCGAATTCCGCCAGGGTCAAGGATGAAACCTTGTTTCTTCAATCCCTCCAGTGCAATGGCGGGAGCGGAGATCGAGATGCTGCAGCCTGGTAATTCTTTTTTCAAGCGTGCAAGGGCGTGATGCACTAACGCGTTCAGCAGCGAGTTCTGATCGTCGCCAGGAGAGGCGGCGAGGTTCCAGAGATTGGCATTCAAGGCCAGATCGCTTGTGGCTCGAATAAAGCCAACCAGCGCTTGATCGCGCTCGTCGATGATGCTGAGTTGCCAGAGGCTGCGACTGAGCGCCAAGGGCCAACGCTCCACTGGATGCGCTGGCTCACCGCAGGACATCAGCAGCGCATTGATCGCCTCACCGCTCGGATGGGGCTCGGTCTGCAGCCGGTAATGGGCAGGCAGTCGTGGTGCCGCGGCCTGCTGTCGGAACGGAAGCGGTGACACTCAGCCTGTATTGCGCATGCCTGCCGCGATTCCGTTGATGGTGAGAAGCGCACCGCGCAGGAGCTCACTGCGGCTGTAGGTGCGCCCGTCTCCATCGCTGCTGGGCGATTCACTCATCGGTGGTTGACGGTTTTGATCTCTCAGGCGGCGCAACAACGCCACTTGCAGAAAACCAAGCGGAACGATCGTGCGATTGCGTAGGTCAACCGAGAGCTGTAGGGCTGGATCGGCATCAAGAAGTCTCTCTTGGCCTGTGATGGCCAACACAAGCCCCTTGGTTCGGGCATATTCATCGGCCACCGTGGCGTAAATCTTCTCAAACGCATCATGGTGTTCGGCACTGCCCAAACTGGTCACGTAATGACGCGCTAAATCGAGATCCACCTTGGAGAGAGTCATCTCCACTTTGGAGATCAGCATGCGGAAGAAAGGCCAGCGCTGATGCAAGGTGCGCAACAAGGTGAGTTGGTCTGGATCCGCCTCAAGCTCTTCACTCAGGGCTGAACCAACCCCAAACCAGCTGGGAAGCAAGAAGCGGCTCTGGGTCCAGCCGAACACCCAGGGAATGGCCCTCAGGCTGGAAAGGTCTCGGGCGCCTGTTTTCCTGCGTGCGGGGCGACTGGAAATCTGCAGTTTGCTGATTTCTTCAATGGGCGTGACCTGTTGAAAAAAGGCCACGAGATCAGGGTTGTCGTGCACCAAGGCTCGGTAATGGCGGCGAGAGCTTTTGGCGAGCCTGGACATCAATTCATTCCAGCTCGGTGTCGCATCGAGTTGGTTGGTCACCAGGCTGTTTTGGATCACCGCGGTGGTCACGGTCTCCAGGTTGTACAGAGCCAGCTCCGGCAGGCTGTACTTCGAGGCCAGAACTTCGCCCTGCTCCGTGATCTTGATGCGTCCCTGCAGGGTCCCGCTGGGCTGAGCCAAGATCGCTTGGTAGGCCGGGCCTCCACCACGTCCTACAGAGCCACCACGCCCGTGGAATAGACGCAGGGCAATGCCCTGACGAGAGGCCAAATCTTGCAAGGCGATTTGGGCTTGATGGATTTCCCAGTTGCTGGAGAGGAATCCCGAATCCTTATTGCTATCGGAGTACCCGAGCATGAGCTCCTGCAGAAGCAGCCCCTGGGTGCCGACCTGGGGCAGCAAATCTCGATAGAGCGGGGTCTGGAACAGTTGCTCCATCACCTCAGGGGCCCTTTGCAGATCCTCCACGGTCTCGAACAGTGGAACAACAAGCAGGTCGGCATGGCGGGCCGAAGGATCCACCAATCCCGCTTCTTTGGCGAGCAGCAGCACCTCGAGCAAATCGGAGACGCTGTGACTCATCGAGATCACGTAGGTGCCGCAAATACGGCTGCCGAATTCATCCTGCAAACGGTGCAGCATCCGGAACACATCCACCGTTTCAGCTGTGGCTGCGGACCAGCTAACCGCCGGAGGAATCAAGGGACGACGCGTTTGTAATTCCTCCATCAACCAGGCCACACGCTCCGCTTCGTCCATCTCTCCGTAAGCACGATCGGGATTGATGTACCGGCTCAGTTCGTCAAGGGCATCACTGTGTCGCGTGCTCTCTTGCCGGATGTCGAGACCTGCGAGTGAAAACCCAAAGATGTGCACTTGGGTGAGCAGTGTGTCGAGGGGTTCACAGCTCAGATCTGTGTTGACCAAACTGGTGCGGATCAGTTCCAGTTCGCTGCGGAACTCAGCGATGGAGCCGTAATGCAGAGCATCACCTGGGGTGTTTCCTGGAGCACAAGATGGCAATCCTTCAGGCGGGGTTCGCCAGCCAGCATCAGCCAGTTGCTGGTTGCGCAATTGCGTGAGTCGCAGGCGCTCCAGCACGAAGCTGAGCTTGAGCCGATAGGGCTCAAGCCGGTATCGGGTGGCGCGCTCCTCGTACACGTCTGGGAAGCGCAGTCGGTCCATTTCCAACGATTCGAGCAGGGGAGCACTCACCTGGCTCCATTGCATGGAAATGCTGAGTTGATTGCGAAGGTGTTGAACGGCGCTCACGTACCGGTCAAGCATTAACTGGCGCTGATAACAGGCTGTACGCCAGGTGATTTCAGTGGTGACGGAGGGGTTTCCATCCCGGTCGGACCCCACCCATGATCCAAACGTGCAAAACGATGACGAAGGAACCCTGACGTCTGGATAGCTCGCCGCAAGGGAGGCGACGATCCGCCGCCGCAGCTGCGGCATGGCATTGAACAGAACCTGTTGGAAGTAATGAAGGGCGTAGTCCACTTCATCCAAAACCGATGGCTTGAACTGATGGAGCTCATCGGTTCGCCACCAAAGCCGGATCTCTTCTTCCAGCTGCAGTCGCACGCTGTCCGTTGCCCCTGAGGGTGTCAGCGGCTGCGTCTCAAGTTGCTGAAGGAGACTGGCCACGCGTCGCTGTTTGTGGCGCACGGTATGGCGCACGATTTCCGTGGGGTGGGCCGTGAAGACCAAACGGATATCGAGTTCTTGGAGCAGGGCCTCAAGCTTGGCTGGGGGAACGTTGAGACGTCTGAGGCGCTCAAACAATTCTCGAAACGTTGCTGGTTCGGTCTGGGTTGCTAGAGGCGGAGCAAATGGATCGACGTGCTCTGCCTGGTCCTGGGATCGATTAATGCTCTCGAGATAGGTGTCCTCTTCGATGCGTTGTTCGAGGATGTTGACGAGTTGGAAATACAACGAGAACGCTCTTGCGGCAGCGATGGCCTCGGCAAGATCCATCTCCTTGATCAGATCGATCAGTGCATCGGTTCCCGCTGGATGTTCACCAGGAAGCACCGGATCACTGAGCTGCTTCATGCGCAGCAGTCGCTCGGCCTGCTCCGGTGGACATTCGCTGCGCAGAACGGTTTGCCATAGGTCTTCAACAAGAGCAAGCCGTTGCTGCAGGAGCTGTCCACCGCCTGTTTCGTGGCCATCAGCCCTGGGCTGTGTGCTCTCAGGAATCAGGGCTGAGGACGAATGCATCGATGGGAAACCGCTATCAGATGGAGTCATGATCATCCCAAAGCGTCAGCAAGGGATTGGTCGATCGGCTGTTCTTCCCGTTCCATTTCGAGAATGCCAGTGCGGAATTCCTCTTCAAGGCTGCGTCCATTCTCGATTCCTTTGAGCCAACGCATGGCTTGATTTCCATCCGCAAGAACGGATTCGAGAGGGAGCAGAGAGGAGGCCAGTTCCAGGTCGTGCGCTAGAGGCATCACGGCATTGATCATCTCCCGCAGCCAGTCGCGACATAAGCGTTGGCGACCATCACGCCAATCATGCAGCTGTGCATCAAGGCTATGTCTGGCGGCAGCGGCGTCATTCGTATCACTGAGCACCATCAGCTGTTCGGCGTTCAGTTCACTCGCCTTGAAGGGGTCGAGTTGATCGGGCTTCTGAAGCAACATCAACACGCGCAGTTCCATCAGGGCTGTAATCGCCAGAAGCAGATCTGGATTGGTGACTAAATCGCAGATCCGCAGTTCGATCCGATTGAGATCAAAGGGCCGTTGTGGACCATTGGGACGGACTGAGGTCCATAGATGGCGCACGTTATGCATGCGCCCCTCCACCAGCTGGGTGTCCGTCCATTCCACGAAATGCTCGAGATCGCGAAACAGGGGGACCTGTTTGGGCGTGAGGGGGAATTGCAGCCAACGTTGTGAATGGGCGCCGGTGATCTGGCGGTTGAGAAAGGGTGAACTGGCGCTCAGGGCAAGCAGAAGGGCTGCTTCACAACGCACAAGCCGAAGCGCGGGGAATAAATCGGCCGGGTCACTGATCCCCAGGTTGATATGAATGCTGGCTGTGACGACCGTGGTGCCGTAGGTGGCTTCGATGAGGTCGTGATACGGGTCGTTTGGATTGGATCGTTCAAACCGCGAGGCATCACCCAAGGTGAGAGTGCTGCCTGGGAGCAAGGTGAGATCACGTTCTGCCAACCATGTCCGGAGGCGGCGGCGCGGCGCTAGCAGGGCCTCCTTGAGCTTTCCGTAATCGGATTCAGGCTCTGTGATGTACTCCAGATTGCGGTGGTCTGGCTCAACGCAAAATTCAGTGAGGTCCTGCTTGACCAGCTCGGCAACACCAACATTTTCACCGTCGCTCCGACCGGTGAATAGCTCCACTTCAAACCCTTTGAGTCTGAGCTTTTGGATCATGACTCTGCATCCTCAAGGCAAGCGAGAGCGGTGAGCATGGCGCGGGCCTTGTTCAGGGTTTCTTGGTACTCAGAAGCGGGGTCGGAATCGGCGACGACGCCAGCGCCGGCTTGCACTTGAATGTTCCACCCCCCCTCCGGATGAGGACGGACCACCATGGTGCGGATGGTGATAGCCGTATTCAGAGCGCCGGCCAGATCTACAGAACCGTAGACGCCGGAGTAGGGCCCTCGAGCATCGGGCTCCAACTGATGAATGAGCTGCATGGCCCTGATCTTTGGAGCGCCGCTCACCGTTCCCGCTGGGAACGAGGCCATCAGCAAGTCCCAGACGTCACGTCCTTGAGCCAATCGTCCTTCCACCTGGCTGACGATGTGCATCACATGGGAGTAGCGCTCGATCACCATCAGCTCCTTGACATCCACCGTGCCAGCGGCGCAAACCCGGCCTAGGTCATTGCGGCCAAGGTCAACCAACATCACGTGCTCCGCCCGTTCTTTGGGATCAGCAAGGAGATCCACTTCAAAATTTCGGTCTTCCAGCTCATTGCGCCCGCGTGGGCGCGTGCCAGCGATGGGCCTGAGGCTGGCACGAATGCCTCCCTGGTCTGGCTCTGCCTTGACCATGACTTCAGGGCTTGAGCCGATCAGGTACCAGTCTCCGAAATCAAAGAAGGCCATGTAAGGGGATGGATTGACCATCCTCAAGCTCCGGTAGATCTCTAAGGGTGGTTGCGAGACGCGTGTTTCCAGCCGTTGGCTGATCACGAGCTGGAAGGCGTCTCCTGCGGCGATGTGTTCTTGGGCCGTGGCAACGGCTTGTTGATAATTTTCTGGGGATCGATTGCTCTCTGTTTCAGGGGTAGGCCTCGCATCAGGCTTCCAGCGCAGGGGACGCACTTGGGGGAGAGGTGATGCCATCCGGCTTTCAAGCCCATCGATGCGACCCATGGCTTCGTCCCAGGCCTGATCTGCGGTCTTGGCCGCGGCCCTCGTGCTGCTCAAATCTCCATAAGCCACAGCCGTGATCAAACGCTTCACTTGATCGATGATCAAGATGCTGTCCATCAGCATCCAAATGCCGTCAGGAGGGGCGTCCTCGTCGGCTTGATGCACGGGAACGCTGGGTTCAATCCAGCGGATCAGCTCATATCCCCACATCCCATACAACTGCCCAAGGGGTGGCAGCCCTGGGAGGGAGACGGGCTTGTAGGCATTCGTGCATTCACGAAGAACGTCGAGAGGATTGCCTTGAAAGCTCTCTTCGTAGCCGTCTCGCCAGCGGCGGGTTAAGGAATTCCCTCTGGCTGAAAGTGTCCATAAAGGATCACAGGCAATCACACTCCATCGTCCAAGGTTCTCGCCACCTTCGACAGATTCGAGTAAGACCCCAGGCGGGTGCCCTTCACCGACCTTGAGCCAGGTGGTGAGAGGGGTTTCCAGATCAGCGGGCCAGCTATGGGCTACGGGAATGAATGTTGCCCCGCAGCGTGCGGCTTCAAAAAAGGCGGAGCGGTCGGGGCAGAGCATGAGGAGATTGTCGCAACCGACCGCTGGGCATCATGGCCGAACGCGGGTCAGGAGTCGAACGTGTTGCGGCCGCTGAACTTGATGTTTGCGGGATTGGGATTCGCTCCGATTCTCCTGGGGTTGTGTCCCACCATGGGCCGTCCCTCGTTGACCTTCTCCGAGAAGACACCATCCAATGGATGGAGGAACTCGGTGTCACCACCAGGGAAGATCCGATAGATCTTGAAGTCTTCGATCCGAGGCTTGAACTTGGTGCGGAGTTGGGTGCCCAAGGCCAAGCACTGTTCTTTGCGGGCGAAATACATGATGTTTTCGCCAGAAACCATCATCGCGGCTCCGCCTGTGGGCAGTTCAAAGGCTTGCGCGCTTTTGCTGGTCCAGGTGATCGCGTACTTCTCTTCCGTTTCAGCGGAATTGAGCAGCCCGCCGGTGCTTCCGATGTACTGGGGGAGCTGACCGGTTAAAGCGGATGCTGTCATAGCTTTCCTCGGAATTCGGCATGCCGTGATGTCAAAAAATTAGCATCGCGGTTCGGGCCTGATCGCCCTTCTGGCCTGGAAGCTTCACACCCGTCAACAATGCGGGGCTAAAGGGAAAAATACAGTCAAACCACGATCTCGTCGCTGGGTGAGTCGGCCGCCTAGTCGGGCGAGTAAACGCCGGGTAGCGGTCTGACTGAGCTGCAAACTTCCCGTGTCTGGATTCCAGCTCAGTACGGGGCCAAGTTGGGCGATGGGTTCTGGACTGGTGCCCTCCTCTCCACGTTCGGCAGGACTCTGGCCATGCAGTTGCAACTTGAGACGTGCTCCAGCGGGTTGCAGGGTCAGAACGAGCTGGCTCCCACTGGGAAGGCCTCGACTGCAACGGTCGACCAGGCCTCCCAGCATCGGCTCCAGGCGACTTGGATCGCTGAGAACGGACGGCAGGTTGCTGGCGATGGAAAGACTGAGCTCGATGCCGCGCCGCTGGAGCTGCTGTTCCCAGGAGGGCGTTAGAAGGCTGATCATGCTTCCGAGATCAGTCTGAGCCAGCACGGAGGGGCTTTCTGGCTGGCGTTGTAGCTCTGCCGCCTGAAAGATCAGGCCAAAGCGGTCAATTTGTTCGCTGCATTCGGTGTCGATCATCTGAAGGCGCTTGATCGCGGTTTCGGGCAAGTCATGGCGCCTCAACAAGGAGCGGATCAATGTGCGAATCGTTGAAAGAGGTGTTCGCACTTCATGGGCGATGGCCTCAAGCAAGGACAACTCCTCATCCACCTTGTTCGCCGCTGAGTCTTGTTCACTCGTTTTTGGTGGGTGCTGTTGGCCCTCGGCAGGAGCTGATGCCGATGCCTGCAAGGTCACGGTGGGAGCCATGCTCGCGAGTCGCACCGCCAGGCTTGGCCAGAAGGTTTGCCCGAGGGCACAGCTGCTTTGCAGAGGGCCGAGCGCTTCGAGGGCTTGATGAAGAGCCAGTGCTTGATCGGGGGCATCCTGTTTCAGCCTTTGTTCAATCAGCCCAAGCACGGTGCCAAGGGTTTCAGGCTCACTGCGCATGAGCAGCTGCCGTTGGTTTGGTTCTCCATGGAGGGCTAAGGCAATTTGCACCTTGGCTGTGATCACAACCAACAACGGATCGTGGCTGTCCCCCTCATGAAGGGGCAGGTGCCTGAAGGTCGATGCCTGGAGTGACTGGGTGGCTCCTCCCTGGCTCTGGCCAGCTCTTAAGAGGTCTGGAGGCAGGAGGCTTGTGGTGGGCGAGGTGAGAGCTCCGAGTGCCTGCGGTGCCCAGACCCATCCCTGCAGGCTGTTCAAGAGCTGGGGTGAATACAGCGCGGGCAAGGGGGCCGCAAGCCAAACGCCAGCTGGGGCTTGTTCGTTCTGTTGAAGCGTCTCCTGAAGCGTTTCCAACGCAGCCCACCACATCCGCCGCGCGGTTGAGTCATCTGAGCATCCCGCGCTCACGCCCTGGGCCATCTGTTGGTGAATGCTCTGGAGCAACATCACTGGCTCATCGGTTCAGGGACCGCTTGGAGCGCCTTGACACCGAAAGACATAGGCCTAAGGCGAGGAAATTCACGACCATGGCGCTTCGGCCGTAACTCATAAACGGAAGGGGGATGCCAGTTACAGGACCCAGGCCAATGGTCATGAAGATGTTCACGACCACTTGAAACATCAGCATGGTGGCGACACCAATCACCACGAGTGATTCGAAATCAGAACGGCTTTGCCCGGCCACCTGCAGGAGGCGCCCCATTAAGAGGGCAAATCCGATCACAACGAGCAGCGTTCCTAAGAATCCAGTCTCTTCTCCAAGGGCACTGAAGATGAAGTCGGTGTGTTGTTCAGGAATAAAGCGCAATTTCGTGAGTTGCCCTTGAAGCAGCCCCATCCCAAACAAGCCACCCGATCCAATGCCAACGGTGCTTTGCAACAGGTGATAGCCACCTCCGAGGGGGTCTTTGGCCGGGTCCAGAAACAGCACGAGGCGATCACGCTGATAGTCCTGTAAGCCGTGCATCCACATCCAAGGGGTGACGAGCGCCGCCGCCGATTGCACGATCATCACCAGTGCGAGCGCCACCCGTTTCCAGGGCAATGATCGGTAGGCAATGATCATGGTTAAAGGGATCCAGGCCGCGAGTCCCCAGGGGAACAGGCCTGCGAGCAGGGCCGTCGCCAAGGGTGAGAGCAGCAGCACGAGCCACTCAATCGGCATGCCAGACCAATAGAGCATCGTGAGAAGCAGCGCTCCAAAAACGAGCGATGTTCCGAGGTCAGGCTGGATGAACACCAGCAACCAAGGAATCGAGATGATTCCCAGCGGACGCAGCAGATCGACGGGCCGTTCGACAGGGTGCCGATCGAGCACGGCCGCCAGCAAAAGAATCGCCGACAATTTCGCGAACTCGGACGGCTGCACGTGCACTCCGCCGATGCTGATCCAGCGTTGAGCGCCAAGCGCAGTGGTGCCGATCAGGCGAACGGCCACCAGGCTGATCACCGTGATGGCGTAGATCGGAATCAGCAGTGGTTTCAGCCGAAGCAATGGAAGCCGGGCGAGCACCAGCGCGATCACAACTCCTACAGCGGCCGTGATCCAGTGGTGATACCAGTCGGCGTAATCAGCTTGGCGCTGGGTGCTTGCGATCAAGAGACCCGCCACCATCACCATGGCGAGGGGGATACCCCACAACACCGGCTCCTTGAGTCTCCAGCCTTTGCGTCGGCGGTTGAGAGCGAACAGGCTGTGTTCACGACTCATCGGGCCCATTTTCATGCTCAGCTGATCGCTTGAAGGCTGTTGGCAACTGTCTCAGCCAGCTCTTTGAAGGCCTGTGCACTCACGGAGCTGGGGTGGCTGATGCTGATAGGCCGGCCTTGATCGCCTCCCTCTTGCACGGACATTTCCATCGGGATCTGGGCTAACAGAGGCACGTCGAAGGCGTCCGCCAATGTTTGTCCGCCCCCGGATCCAAACAGGGCATAGCTCCTGTCGGGCTGATCAGGTGGGATGAAGGCGCTCATGTTCTCAACGACGCCAAGAACCGGGACGCCCATCTGAAGGAACATGGCCAAGCCTCGCCTTGCATCTTGCAACGCCACTTTTTGCGGCGTGGTCACGATCACCACTCCTGCCATGGGCACGGCCTGGGCCAGGGAAAGTTGGGCATCGCCAGTTCCAGGAGGAAGATCGACGACCAGCACATCGCGCTCGCTCCAGTCCACCTGATAAAGAAACTGGCGAATAATCCCGTTCAGCATCGGTCCACGCCAGATGACTGGTTGGTTTTCTTCGATCAACAACCCCATCGAGACCACGGCGACCCCGCAGCTCTCCAGTGGGATCATCCGCTGCTCATCACCAGAGCCATTGACCTCGGGGCTTTGATCGGCAACCCCAAGCATGATCGGTGCATTAGGGCCGTAAATATCAGCATCGAGTAAGCCAACACGGAGTCCCTGTTTTGCCAGGGAGCAAGCAAGATTGACCGCCACGGTGCTTTTGCCCACTCCTCCTTTTCCACTGCTAACGGCAATGACTTGTTTGACCCCTGGGATGGGCTGGCGTTCGGCTGCTTGGCCATGGCCGGCTTGACCAATGCCACCTTGAGAAGGAGGGGTGCCTACTTCAATTTGGACATCCTGAATGGTTTCAAGGGCTAAAAGTCGTTCCCGTGCCTCAGCGACGATCCTGTCCCGTTGGCCTTGGGCAAAGCCAGGCAGATTGAGACGGAGCACCGCTCGGGGGGGATCCACTCGCACGCGATCCAGCCAGCCGAGATCCACAACAGAGCGATTGCTCCCTGCATCCACAATCCCTTTCAGCAACTCAGCTGCCTGTTCTGCTATGGCCATGCATCTGTTGCGTTGGGGTGGATCCTAGGGGCGCCGCCCATGACAGTCCTTCACACATGCTTGTCGGGACCGCTGTCAGGCTGAAATGGTCGTTTGATCGTTCATCGCCATTTCATGGTTCGCTCTCTCCTTAAGCGCCTCAAGGGCAAGGTCTTGCTCTCCTCGGATGCCACGGGGGAGCGACCACCTTCCGATTCCCGCACGCGAGCCAGGGCGCTGGTGCAGGGCCTCCAAGATGAAATTTGCGCTGGCCTCGAGCAACTGGATGGCAGCGCCCATTTTCAGGAGGAGAGTTGGGATCGTCCGGAAGGTGGTGGTGGACGTTCGCGGGTGATGACCGAGGGGCGGGTGTTTGAGCAGGGAGGGGTGAACTTTTCCGAGGTACACGGCAAAGAATTGCCACCGTCGATCCTCAAGCAGCGTCCTGAGGCCAAAGGGCATCCCTGGTTCGCAACCGGAACGTCGATGGTGTTGCACCCTCGCAATCCCTTCATTCCGACCGTTCATTTGAACTATCGCTACTTCGAGGCGGGCCCTGTTTGGTGGTTTGGAGGGGGTGCCGATCTCACACCTTTTTATCCGTTCCTCGAGGATGCCCGCCACTTCCATCGAGAGCACCAGCGGGCCTGTGATTCCATCGACCCCAAGCTTTACACCGTGTTTAAGCCTTGGTGCGATGAATATTTCTTCCTGAAGCACCGCCAGGAGACACGGGGGATCGGGGGGATTTTCTACGACTACCAAGATGGAAGTGGTCGCCTGTATCGAGGCCAGGACGCAGAGGGACCTGCGGCGCGTCAAGCCGCAGAAATCGGCGCGTGCCCACTGGGTTGGGACCAATTGCACGACCTGGCGCGCGCTTGTGGACAAGCCTTCTTGCCTGCCTACACCCCGATTGTGGAGAAGCGCAATCCACTCCCCTATGGAGAGAGAGAACGTCAATTTCAGCTCTACCGGCGTGGCCGCTACGTGGAATTCAATCTGGTCTGGGATCGGGGCACGATTTTTGGACTGCAGACCAACGGTCGTACGGAATCGATCTTGATGTCTCTTCCTCCGATGGCACGCTGGCAGTACGGCTATCGAGCCCCTGAAGGATCACGGGAGGAATTACTCACAGACCTGTTTACCCGTCCGCAGGATTGGTTTGGAGATTCGACCCTTGAGGACCGTTGCCGCCCTCATCAGGCGATCGATTAACGCCTTGCTCCAAGGCATCCACCACACGTAGCGCCAAGCATTCGATCGTTTGGAGTTGCGTGTTGGGGTCGCGGAGCTTTTGCTCTAAGGGCGGTTCCAGCATTCCAATTTCGAGAATGCCGATTCCCCGCCGTGGCCCGCCTAAACCACCTCGGAACAGTCTCGGGAAGCGCCCAAAGGCCTTGCCCAGGCTTTCGTCAATCGTGTTGAGGGGTCTGTTGATGGCTGGGATGAGGCCTGAGCCGAATCCATAGGGGCTGTAGGCATCGAAATGAATTTCGAGGATGTATTCGCCTTTGGCTGAACGCACCCTCGCCTGCGACCAGTTGGTCTTGGGGTGATTGTCATTCCGGATCGTGAGTGCCGGTGGGTTGTAGGCGCTGATATTGAGAGCTCGGGCCTTCCCTTGGCGAACCACGGCCTTTTGAACCTTCAAATTCCAGTACAGCTCGTCGCGCATGCGTGCATCCATCGGAGCTTGCTTCTTCACTCCAACAGCAAATCCAGGCGTGCCTGCACTGTTCATCCCCTGGGAGTCGGCATGCCCCGCCATGACGACAATGGGGGCGTCTTTTGCCACAGGGGTGGTCCCCACCCAACGGCCAGGCTTACGGGTCCTAGCTCCCAGCAACGGGTCAGGGTTGGCTGGAGCTGGGCAGGCTGATGGCTTAACAAGCGTGCTGTCTTTCTTCGCAGCGGCGCTGTCTGGACTCCAAAGGTTCTGCTCTTTTGCCTGCGTGAGCACCAGGGCGGCCATGGTCAGCACGGTGACGCCGATCGGGATGGTGACCCGTTTGCGCTGCAGCCAGGCCGGAATGGGGGGCATGGGTTTCAGATGGGGGAGGAGAGCAAAGAGCCATCGCTGGCGAGTTCAAGGGGTTCGCCTAACGCCAGCTCGAGGGCGATCAATTCGTCGCGGTGCGCACGAAGCCTGAGGGTGCTTCCTTCTTGGGGTGCTGGATCGATCAAACGGATTTGGATGCCTTCCTGACGGGCCGCCCGTCGGCTGTAAATCCAACCGGCGAGGGGCCCAAGCAGGATGAGCGAGAGCGGCCACCAGCCAAGCGATGGGTTGAGCTCACGTAGCACGAGTCCGAGGCAGCCTGCGCCAACCCCGCCGAGAATGGAGAGCAACACCGCTAATGGGTTGCTGGAGGCCACGCGCCCGCGATATTCGAGCAAACAGCGCTCTGCATCGCCGCCATCGCGAATCCAACCGCGACTCTCGAGCCATGTGCAGAGTCCTTCCATGACTTCAAGCGCGGGCCTAGGGGAGTGCACCTCCACCACGGTGGTGCGATCTTTGCTGGCGGCTCGCAAGAAGAACACGAGTCCAATGGCCAACAGCAGAGTCAGCAACAATGTGGATGTCTGTGTGGTTGGCATCCGCCGCGCTTGGTCTTTTGGTCCACCTGTTCTAGGTGGTCACGGGGTCATGTTCGAGGAGCCAGCGCTGCCATGGTTCCATCAACCGCTCAGCCTCGGCTCTGGCCTCCTCATGGAGATGGAGCATGCGGCGAGGACGGCCGCGGCTTGGACAGCGCTTGCTGTAGCACTCAAGCAGTTCTTGCTGATTTAAAAAGTCAACGGCCTGGTGCAGGACGGTTTCAGACACGCGCAACTGTGGATGTTCCCGTTGAAGTCTCTGGAGCAGTCCAGAGGGATAGCTGTCGTGCTGGAGAAGGCAGGCCAGGATCCAGCACACCGCCAGTTCGAGATCTAAAAACAGTGGTGGTGGTTGCTGAAAATAATGTTCGATATCGGCCAGGCAGTTGTGAGTGGCGCTGCGACGGTGGAGCATAAAGCCGATTGATCTCAAGTTGGTCTAGCTCGGTCTCGGTTTGATTTTCAAGCCGCGAATGGGAAAACATTCCGCGTGCGGACAAGAGGTCAAAGTGGTGAGCTGGGTCCCCACTTCTCTGTTGCCATGACTGACATCACTGCACAGCCTCGAGCGTTTGCTGTTTTCGATGGCGATCTTGATGCGGACTGGGCGGAGCGTTACAGCCATGCCACCGCTCTCGCTGTGGATACGGAAGCGATGGGTTTGATTCATGGACGGGATCGTCTCTGTCTGGTTCAAATCTGTGATGCCGAAGATCAGGTGTCCTGCGTTCGCATCGCCCTGGGGCAAACCGAGGCCCCACGTTTGAAAGCGTTGATGGAACAGGCCTCGATCGAAAAGGTGTTCCATTTCGCCCGCTTTGATGTGGCGGCGCTTGCGACCGGGCTGGGCATCAGGGTGAACCCCATTTTCTGCACCAAGGTTGGAAGTCGGTTAGCCCGTACTTACAGCCCTCGCCATGGACTCAAGGAGGTGGTGATGGAGCTGGTGGGTGTGGAGCTGGATAAGCAGGCCCAAAGCAGTGATTGGGGTCGTGTGGATGAACTCAGCCACACCCAACTCGCCTATGCGGCGAACGATGCGCGCTATTTACTCCCCGCCCGAGACCGCCTCAAGGAGATGTTGCAGCGTGAGGGGCGCTGGGACCTTGCCGAGCGTTGCTTTGCTTGCATTCCGGTGATGTCTGATCTCGATCGCTTTCGTTTCACCCAGACCTTTGAGCATTGAGGCCCTAGGCCTCTGCCGTGCTGGTGGCCTGGACTTCAATCCTCCAGCATGAATTTCTCATCCAGGGGCTCTGCTTCGAGCAAGCGGTCGAGGACTTGCCCCTGATCGTGTTCTCCTTGTGAGCGTTCGTTTTGTGCGTCTGCAAGCAGGGTTGTGGCCACATCTTTGCGAGACATCAAATCCTTGGCGCCTATCTTGCTGGCAGCAAGTTCAACCCTTCGGCGGGCTGACGACTGGCTGATGCCAAGTTCGGTGGCCAGTTCCGCGCAGAGCCTGAGGTAGTCATGGTCCTGAATCGCGGGCATGGCTGAAGGACGATTGCCTCTCAGTATCCGTGGCCGAGCGGCAGTTGGATCAGAACTCGCTTAGCGATGGCTTCGCTGCCACCGGCAGGCCCCATGCGTTGCCGACCTCTTCGACCCATTTGCAATCTCAAAGACGGGTCCTCGAGGAGCTGTTTCAGGCGTGTGTTGAGCTCATGGCTCGATTGGCAAGAACGCACCGCTCCACCGAGCAAGCGACTTTGGCGTTTTGCGAACCCTTGGGTGAATTGAGGTCCTTTCCCAGGAAGGGAGAGAGCGGGAATGCCCAAGCCGACGAGTTGCTCGGTGGCTGTTCCTGCCGTGGCGACGCCCACTTCAGCCCATGGAGCCCAAAGCTCGAACTGTCCGGTCCCTAAGAGGACAAGGACCTGCCCCCTTAGCCAGCAGGCTCCTGCCTGCAAGGCGTCACTGGGTGGTGGACTGGATCGAAATCCTTGGCGCTTGAGTTCTGAGCCAAGGGCTTGAAGGCTTGGCGTGCTGCCAAGTGCGACCAGCACGGCAATCGGTCGGTCGCTGGGCAACGGTGCCAACCCGAGCAGTAAGCGGCTGAAGTTGCGCTCCGCTTCTGGCATGCGGCTTCCGCACAGCAGCAGGATGCGCCTGCAGCGACTCAGGCTGGCAGGGGCGGATGTGTTGCTCAACCCATCCATCATCGGATTGCCAGGGGCTTCCGCGCGGACCCCATGCTTTCGTAGTCCTCGCGCTGTTAAGCGGTCACGGGTGACCACCAAACGGCAGCGTTTGTTGCGCATGAGCAGCCATTCCCACGGATCCCATTCGCTCCCTTTAAGAGCGTGATAACGGTCGCTGAGGTCACGACCAGGGCCGCTGGACCAGGTGTAATCGCTTTTTGGGGTGCCCACAAAGGCGAAGGGCCGTCCCGAACCCCAAGCCATCAAGAGCGGGAGCAGGTCTCCCACGGCAAGGACGGCGTCAAGCTCAGTGCGGAGTTTGCGCAGGCATCGCCACTGCTGCCATGTGAGCAGGGGTAGCCCAGCGATTAAATCCGCAAAGAGGCCACTCAGGCTTTGGTTGCTAAATCCGCCACTTGGGAGCGGCGCAGCGGGCCCAACTTGTTGGACCCAGCCTTTTTCGATGGCTGGCCTGAAGCTCCCCCCCGTCCCAACCAGTGGCAACACCTTCAGCGTTAGTTGCGGACGTTGGGTCCGAAGTGCCTCGATGATCTTTAAGGCGATGAGGTCTTCCCCGTGCCCATTGCTGATGAGCAGCAGGGAACCTGAACCCTCGCTGATACGATCCGCTAGTGGAGCTGATGCTCCCTGAATGGCGGCATGGCCAAGTGGTAAGGCAGAGGATTGCAAATCCTTTATCCCCAGTTCGAATCTGGGTGCCGCCTTTGATCTCAAAAGACCCGAACGAGATCTTTTCATGATTTGGCGTATCTTCACGCTACGCAAAATCCTCGAATGTCTTGCTCAGAATCTGTCTCATTTGAGATGGGTTGTGGGCTCTGCGTTTAAGGGCTCTCATGGGGCTTGCGCTTGTCCCTCTTAGGCATCTTCCCAGATCTTCGTGAGGGCAACGCTTGATCGTGCACTTGGGTTCGTGCCTCGCAAAGGGGTGCTTGCTTGTTGGGGATGAGGATTGAGCCTTGAGGCGTTGGCTCTTGTGAATGACGAGCTAGAGATCGAGGGTTAAGCGAAAAAAAGCCCCAGGAGCGTTCGATCTCCTGAGGCCTGAGTCGTTCTCATGCGACCGCACCTTTCTATCCGAATTGCTGAGTATTTGTGCTTACGGAATGCCGGCGGTTCAGGTTCGGTTCTCCGTGGCAGCTCCCGTTCACTCGCGCCTGATCTGCCTTTGTGCCTGGGTGGCGATGGAGGGGTTTCAGCAGCAAAATACAAGTTCTTTGTGAGGAAGATCAGGTGAAAAATATTAGAAATAGGGTTTGTGTTTTGCTTGGAGAAGAGCAAAGTGGTCGAAAAAGCACGTTTGTTGTTAAGGCTATTGGGCTTTTAATTGTCTTCTCCATTCTGCTGGCAATTCTTGCGACGGAGCCGGTGGTTCGTGGCCCTCATCTTGATCTTTTGGCGAAATTAGACCTGGTCGTCGCAATCTTGTTTCTTGTGGAATACCTTTCCCGTTTATGGATTGCGCCGCTCCGAGATGGGGCGCGAAAAGGGGTGAGAGGCGCCTTGGATTTCGCGATCACTCCAATGGCGATTCTTGATCTTGTTGCGATTGCGCCAACGATCCTTGGATTTATTAGCCCTGAGCTCTATCTGCTTCGACTGATTCGTCTTGTGCGAATTGGCAAGATAGGGCGTTCTAAGCGCTTTCAGAAAAGTGTGAAGCACTTTAATCACGCTATTACTTCGAAAAAGGAAGAACTGCAAATTTCTGCCATCTATTCGGCTGTCGTGATTTGCATCAGTAGTGCATTGATGTATGTGGTTGAAGGAAGCGTGCAAACCGAGCAATTTGGCTCCATCCCTCGCTGCTTATGGTGGTCAGTGATTACCGTAACGACGGTTGGCTATGGAGATGTATCTCCAGAAACGGCAGCTGGAAAGATTGTTGCTGCGATGACGGCATTGTTTGGGATTGCTGTGATCGCAATCCCTATTGGCATTATTTCTTCTGGATTCACAGATTCTCTGAGTTTAGAAAAAACGGATTTAGATTCCAAGAGTGGTTGAGATTGCAGCCCAACCACGAGAAGACCTGATCTCTTGGTTGGCATGTGTTCTCTTTGTTTAATACAGTCAAATAAAAAATTTTGAAATCTAGAAATGAGCCTCTGCTTTGTAGGTCTCACCATTGATGTGCAGAGCGCTGCAGCGCAAAACTCTGTCTTTCAAGCTGCATTCTCCGTTGTTAGCGGCCCAAGCCTTGGGTAAGCCCGTTGCAATTCCATTGGAGTTGAATGATGCTTCTGCCACGCTTGAGACTGCGCTTTGCCACGACTGGGCGTCTAAGCGACAGGTTCCAGCGCTGCATTTCAAAGGTGATTCTCCCTGTGTTGTCAGGGTGACGAACGTGAGCTGCCTACGGGAATTTTTGGTGCTGCCGTGACCAATCAAGCGGACCGCTACGACGGAGGCACTGCGTCCTTTGAGCTGCAAGGTGATGCAAGCAGAGCTTTCTTGCTTGCTGCCGGTGAAGGAACACTCCTTCGTGTTCGTTTCATAGCGGCCAATTTTGAGATTCGGATCGGCAGCAGCCCCTCTTAAGGGAAAGCTCATCACGCTGCTCAGCAGCAGCAGGGTGCTGAGGCGCAAAGCAAGAGAGCGATCCATCATCTGTTCAGTAATCCTTTGTTCAGTAGTCGTTATCAGCTACGCAAATCCCCATGCATCGGATGCCATTGGTGGCGGTGCGACGGCAGTGGGGACAAAGGACCTTTTCGCTTTGGTCTGTTGTGACCCCATCTCCTGCTCGATCGGCATCGGAGCTGGATGGTTTGCTCGTTTGCATGATGGATTCTGCGATCGATGCCATGGCGAGCGCTGCTTTACGACGATCATGGCGTGAACAGTGAAAGGCCGGCGTGACGGGAATCGGATTTGGGACTTGGGCCTGGGGCAATCAATTGCTGTGGGGTTACCAGCCGGAGCGTGATGATCCCGATCTTGCGGCCACTCTGAGCGCAGCTGTTCAAGGTGGATTGTCGCTTGTGGACACCGCTGATTCCTATGGAACAGGACGCCTCAATGGGCGTAGCGAACGGTTGCTGGGTCAGTTTCTCCGTGCCATGGATCCTGTTCAGTCCCAAAAGCTCAAGGTGGCAACCAAGTTGGCTCCATTCCCTTGGCGGCTGGGACGCGGCGGGTTTAAGCGTGCGTTTGATGCCAGTAAAGAGCGTTTGGGAGGACGTTTGGATCGAATTCAATTGCATTGGAGCACGGCTCGCTATGCCCCTTGGCAAGAGTTGCCTTTGCTCGATGGGCTTGGGGACCTCGTCGAGCAAGGCTTGGTGCCAGAACTGGGCTTGTCCAACGTGGGGCCCAAGCGTCTTCGCTTCCTCCATGAACATCTCTTGAACAGAGGGATCTCCTTAAAAAGCGTGCAAGTTCAGCTGTCTCTGCTTGCTCCTGAACCGGTTCTCCATGGCGAGTTGGCGGACGTGTGCCGGGAGCTTGGTGTTGAGTTGTTGGCCTATAGCCCCCTAGCTCTCGGGATTTTGGCGATTCCTCCAGGAGCGCAAGGCACCACCGCAACGATGTTGCGTTCAAGGTTGTTTAAGCGTCTGCTGCCGGCCAGTGAGGACTTGCGTGCCGTCATGGTTGCAATCGCTGCAAGCCGAAGCGCTTCGATGGCCCAAGTGGCTTTGAATTGGTGCCGGGCCCATGGTGCTTGTCCGATTCCAGGATTGCGCCGTCCAGCCCAAGTGATTGATGTCACTCAAGCTTTGCAATGGTCGCTGAGTGAAACCGAGAGGCAGGCTTTGGATCAAGCCAGTCAAAAAACAGTGGCACGCATGCCAGCTAATCCATTTCAGAGTGCCTGATCAGCAGGATCAGGATCAGGACTTACAACCACTGGCAAAGAGGATGCTTTGCCCTGGAATGGAATGACCTTGACCGGAGATGGATTGGACGTCTCTTCCTGCGCCTTGGATTGTTCACAGGCATTCAAAGCTTCTTGAAGAAGAGAATCGAATGTGGCTCCTGGCAGACGATGCCGGGCGATTTCAAGAAATGTTCTCGGTAGGGACTCCCCTGCAGCGCTCAGGACCGCTGGGTTTTCACGGCGCTGCTGTTGCTCCTCTTCAATGGCACGAAGGAAACGATGGGTCACGTCTCGCTTGGTGCAGGCCTTAATCAGGGTGTCGCGGTCGGCAATCGGCTGATCCGCAATCTCTTCAAGTTCAACAATCCTGCGCTCGAGGCTCTCGAGAACTTCAGCAGCTTCTTTGGTGATGTTGGCGAGTTGTCCGTCCGACAGGAAGGGCATGTCGGCTACAAAGACCTTTCCATGATCTTTGAGGGCTAGAAAAGTAGGCCTGGCCCCTTGTCGATGGCCTGATGCACGGTCATAATTCCCGCCTAGAGGCCTCCGTGGAGGCGTAGGACCAGCAGAAGATCGTCTACGGGTCGTTCTCTGAATTCTATCGAAAGCCATTTCTAGTTAAAGATTTAACGCTCTGCTTGCGGCTAATGCCGAAGTGCCATAGCAACACTAACGATTCATACCCTAAATGGGTTTGAGAGCGCAGCCAGTTTTATGAGCTGACGTCTTCTATCGAATAGGGGGCGGAATTCATGTTGGAAGTCCCAACACGGGTCCGTTTCCATCCCCGCCTGTTGAACGTTCGATCCGTCCGATGGTCCAGGCCTGAAGCCCCTGTGATTCGCATGCTTTCTCAGCGACCGCAACCCCTTCTTCGGGGACGATTAAGCAATAACCAATGCCGAGATTGAAGGTATGCCAGAGGTCTCGTTCGGGGATGTCGCCATGGGATTGCAGCCAGTCATAGACAGCCGGGCGTACCCAGCTCGAAGGGTCCACGCTTGCTTGTAAACCGTTCGGTAGGCAACGAGGCAGGTTTTCTGGAAGCCCGCCTCCTGTGATGTGAGCCATTCCGTGAAGGGGTGTTCCTGCTTCGAGCAGGGTTTTCACAAGACGTCCATAGAGCTGTGTGGGAGTGAGCAAGGTCTCGATCAGAGGTTGATCGTCGGGACCGAATCTGGTTTCAGCATTGGCGCCAGCTTGGGTGAGCACCCTGCGGACCAGGCTGAAGCCATTGCTGTGAATGCCGCTGCTGGCAATGCCCAGAATGCGATCGCCCGCGCGGATCTGCCGCCCGTCGATCAGCTGCTCTTCTTCCACAACAGCCACGCAGAAGCCTGCTAGGTCGTAACGCCCTGGTGGATAGAACCCTGGCATTTCAGCGGTTTCACCACCCAACAAAGCGCAGCCACTCATGCGACATCCCTCGGCAATGCCCTCCACCACCGTGGCCATCGCTTCAGGGCTCAAAGCTCCAGTGGCCATGTAGTCGAGGAAAAAGAGGGGTTCTGCCCCACTGGTGATCACGTCGTTGACGCACATGGCGACAAGGTCGATCCCCACGTCGTGATGCCGGCCATGGTCTTGAGCGAGTTCAAGCTTGGTGCCAACGCCATCAGTCCCTGATACCAACAGGGGTTTCTTGAGTCCTGCGGGAAGGCGCATCAGGCCGCCAAAACCACCGAGTCCGCCCACGACCTCTGGCCGGTGCGTGGCTTCCACGCTCTTGCGGATTCTGTTGACGAAGGCGCGCCCCGCCTCCACATCGACCCCAGCGGTTTTGTAGTCCATTCAAAAATGCTTCACTTCAATGATCCTCCTCTTTCATGGCTCGTGCTGTGCCTGATCTGGGATCGTCCGAGCCATTGATGAGTGTGGCTTTTCTCTGAGATCAGGCTCCCTAATGCGTTATTCGTTCTGTTGTGTTGCGTAGCCCTGTGCGGGTGTGAGATCTCAGGGTTGCGTCAACGATTTCGTCCAAGCGAGATGTCTCAGCGTTTCTGAACACGATTGAAAAAGGTTTTTAGCTTGCTCAAAGTTTGAAACGAGAGATCGTTCGGACCAGACGACCTTTTCCGCTTTGTTTTCGGGCAAGGGTCGCTCTAACAAGGCCGAACCATCGACTTGCATGCACCGATCTTTCCCCTTCGCAACGCTCGCCACTGGGCTCTTCGCTACAGGCTTTGCCCTGTTTCCAGTGTTGGCGCGTGATGTACCCACCATCGATCTCTACGACCCTTTCGAACCCTTGAGCTCGGAGTCCGTTCAGGCCTCTGCTCCAACAGCCCCGGCGGTGGCACCTCCCCCTGCCGTCGCTCCGCCGAAACCTGCCAAAACGTTGGTTGTTTCCACCTCAACGGGAGAAGCCAGCTGGTATGGACCTGGCTTTTTTGGCAATCGCACCGCCAATGGAGAGGTGTTCAGGCCAGGAACCATGACCGCAGCGCATCGCACGTTGCCTTTTGGAACGAAAGTGAAGGTGACGAATCTCAGAAACGGCAAAGAAACGATCGTACGAATTAACGACAGGGGCCCATTCAGTGGCCATCGCGTCATCGATATCGCCCATGGCGCCGCTCAGCACCTTGGGTTGGTGTCAAGCGGCATTGCTCAAGTGCGCCTCGAGGTGCTCCGCTGAGCATTCAGGTTTGTCAATCCCTGCATGAACTTCAACGTTGGCGTCAATCCTGTGACGCCAACGTGCATTTTGTCCCAACGATGGGGGGGCTTCATCACGGCCACGCCAGCTTGATTGCGGCGGCCTCCCGCCCAAAGGAAGGTGTGGCACAGACCTTGGTGAGCGTGTTCGTCAATCCTTTGCAGTTTGGTGCGAATGAGGATTTCGCTCGCTACCCACGAACCTTTGAAGCGGACTGCGAGCTGGCGGAGCTGTCTGGTGCTTCTGCAATCTGGTGTCCAGACGAGCAGCAGATTTACCCCGGTGGGATGGCTGAATCCTGGAGGGTTCAGGCGCCGAAATCGTTGCAGTCACGATTGTGCGGATCAACAAGGCCTGGTCACTTCGATGGTGTCGTCACAGTGGTCTGCCGTCTGTTGGCATTGGCCAGGCCGCATCAGTTGTTTTTGGGGGAAAAGGATTGGCAGCAACTCACCATTCTTCGCCGCATGGTGGTGGACTTGGGCTTGGACGTCCGGGTGCGCAGTGTGCCCACCGTGAGGGATGGTGATGGTCTGGCTAGCAGTTCGCGCAATCGCTACCTCAACGCTCAAGAGCGCCAGCAAGGGGTGTTGTTGGCCCAGGTTCTACGCGATGTGCAATCTGCGTTCTTGAGTGGCGGCATGTCGCCGGACACTGGTCAAGTTCGCCGTCATCTTGAGGAGGGAGGACTCGGGGTGGAGTACGTCGACGTTGTTGACCCCTGGCTCTTACAGCCTTCCCAGCCCCATGAGGCATCCATTAATTTGCTTGCAGCTGCTGTTCGATGTGGCAGCACTCGCCTGATTGATCATGTCTTTTTAATGACGCGTTCTCCCCTCGTTGCCATTGATGGTCCTGCTGGTGCTGGTAAAAGCACGGTGACCAGGGCCTTTGCTGAGCGCCTCGGACTGGTCTACCTCGATACGGGAGCGATGTATCGCGCCGTGACGTGGTTGGTGCTCGAGCAGGGAATTGATCCTGCGGATTCTGCGGCTGTGGACGGTGTGTTGCGGGATCTCGAGGTGGAACTTGCGCCCTTGCAGCAAGGTGTGCAGGCGGTGCGTGTTAATGGCCACGAGGTCACCGATGCCATTCGCGATCCGCGGGTAACGGCGTCGGTATCAGCGGTCGCGGCCCACGCTTGTGTCCGTGCTGCGCTGACTGCCCAGCAGCAGCGCATGGGCGCAGCGGGCGGTCTTGTCGCTGAAGGTCGTGACATTGGCACTGCAGTGTTTCCGGATGCAGAGCTCAAGGTGTTTCTCACTGCAACGCCGAAAGAGCGAGCTCGACGCCGTGCCCTCGATTTGGAGGCGAGAGGACATGAGGTGCCAGCTCTGCCCGACCTAGAAGCACAGATTGTTGAACGCGATCGCCTTGACAGCACCCGTGAGGTGGCGCCCCTGCTTCAGGCCGACGATGCCATCGAGTTGATCAGCGATGGCATGAGCATCGACCAGGTGATTGATGCCTTGGAAGATCTGTTCCGCCGTCGGGTGGCGGAAGAGGTTTGGCCAACCCCCGCCTAACGGTTAGCGCTGAGTGGTTGGAGCCAAGAGGTCGTCTAGAAGGCCTTCGCAGGCATCTTCGAGTAGATCGAGCACATGTTCGAAGCCCTGCTCACCTCCGTAATAGGGATCTGGAACCTCGAGCGTGTCTGCCCGACGCGCATGGCTGAGCATGAGGCGAATCTGGGCTGTGCTTCTGGGGCCGAATTCTTTGGCCATGCTGGTCACATTGCGCAGGTTGTCCCGATCCATGGTGAGAACGTGATCAAAACTCTCTAGGTCGCCGCGTTCGAGTTGGCGGGCACGACTGGGCAGATGAATCCCTCGCCGCATGGCGGCTGCTTGCATGCGCTGATCGGCTGGATTGCCTACATGCCACCCACCGGTGCCAGCGGAATCAACAAGAAACTGGTCCGTGAGCTCTCTCTGCTCGATGAGGTGAAGAAACACACCTTCAGCGGCGGGTGAACGGCAGATATTGCCGAGACAGACAAACAGCAACTTTGTTGTCATGAGGGATTCAGGCGTTGCAGTGCCAACTTTGCCCTGAGACGCACCACGCCCACCTCTTCAGACTCCCCCGAAAGGGTGTTCAGCGTGGTGCTGGCTTGATCACGAATGCTCCCAAGAAGCCTGCAATGGAGGAGGCAAAACTCCAACCCGTAGGCCACGGCGTAGCGCACGACCCACTCTCCATCCTCCCCTGCGTCAATCAGGGCCTGAAGACAACGCTCTGTTCTGTCTGGCGAATGGATCGAAGCTCCACTGATGGCGGCCAAACCTTTGGCCGCGGCGCGACGCACGCTCGGGGCGATGTCCTGTTGGAGGGCCTGAATCAGCACATCGGTGCCGCGAGGATCCTTCAGTTCGGCCAAGGCGCGAATCGCCCATGCCCTAGCGCCGTAATCATGGGCATTGAGATTGCGAAGCAGGATCGGCACCACATCAGGGCCAAGGGCAATCAGTCCTCCCATCGCCACCGCTCCCACCGCTGGGTTGTTGAAGCTGAGCACTTCGATCAGTTTTGGCGCTGCCTTGAGATCCTTCAGGGTCGATAGCGATCGGGTGGCTTGGATCAGATCTGGAGTTGTGCGGGCACGATCGAGCTCTCGAATCGCGCTGCTTAGAAGGTCGGAGTGCGTCACAACAGTGAATCCATGGCATCCAAAACCTTGGAATCGCCAGATTGTTCGGCCAATCCACGTAAGGCAACCAATTTGAGGCTGTTCTCAGCGGCGGTGGCTTGAATGGCTGGAAGGGAGGGGAGCCATCCTGTGGCCCCGAGATCGAGCAGCGCTCCACGGCGAACGAGCGGTGTTGGATCGTTGAGCAGTTGTTCCAACTGTTGGGCCCATTGCCCGTCTTGGGTGAGCTGCAGCATCGCTCGACACGCTGCACTACGAATCAAAGCTCGAGCGTGGTTGCAAAAGGGACGAATCACATTCAGCACGTCGGCTCCGTTGCTGCCAATCGATCCAAGCGCTTCAAGAATGGCTTCACAGGGCTCTTGCAACAGAGCTGAGTTCGGACGTTCTTGGCCAGCGATGGTTGGCCCGCTGGCGAGAAGGGAGCAAAGCGCTTTTACGGCGTTGGGGGCTTGCATCGAACCCAAGCTGCGTGCGGCTGCTTCTCGGATGCCGTAGTCATTGGATTGAAGGAGGCCTGAAAGGATGTCGGACGTCGAGGTCTCTTGGAGCCAACCAAGAGAGCGAATGGCATTGAGTGCAACCCCGCGACGATCTTGATCGTCTGGATGCTCCTGAAAAGTTTGCAGGGTTTTCAGGAGCAGGGGCACCGTCTGGGGATGTCGACTGCGCATCCTTCCGAGCCACCATGCGGCGTAGTACTGGTCGGACAGATCTGATTCTTGCTGCAAATTGCTGATGACTTGCTCTTCACTGAGGGGAGGGTGGTCGGCAGCGTCTGTAGCTGGAGTGTTGATTATGTCCATTGCGCAGGGATTTCCTCGCCCCATGTTTTGGTGCGTAAAAACCGAAACTCGCCCGCGATGGATCCCCAGCAGCGTTCATGGGTGACCGGGTCATGCCCTCGGTCGAGTGTTTCTAAAGCATCACCTTTGAGATGAAAGGTGCTGACTAAAACCGTGTCTTTCCCATCGCGTCGCACGATGCATTGGCATCCCGGTTCCATTTCACCGCGATAGCCGCCATCAACCTCTGTGACTTGGTAATGGCATTGATCCATGGAGATCAGATCCTTGTCTCGAATTTGTCCTCGACAATCTGGATCAAACGTCGCTTCTGCAAAGCGATCCGGGTCCAGGAAGGTGTGGTTCCAGAGCTTGATCACTCCTGGGGATCGTTCTTCTGCTCTGATGACCCTTAAGCGGTAGGGATGGCTGGGATCTACGGCATAGGTCTGCTCCAGCAAAATCGATCCAGGTTGTAAGTGGAGGAGAGGTGTGTAGCGCAGAAAGATGTGAGCAAAAAAAGGCGGATTTTCGAATGCCTGCTCTTGGTTGCTGTATTCACCACAAATCTGCTGAACAAAACGGCGTACGGATGGCGTCATGTTCCGCTTTTAGGAGTTGGTTGACAATAAAAAAGAGCCCCTGGATGGGGGCCCCTTTTGACCAAAAACTCTTGGATTGATCTAGATCAGATCAGAGCGTTAATGGCGTAGTCGATGTAGCTGTTGGCTTCAGTGCCGGCATTGCCAGACAGACCGTGGTTGGCCTTGATGTACTTAAGGGCTTCCACATACCAGGATGGAGAAAGCTCAAAGGTGCGGTTGATCTCATCGAGACCAGCGATCAGGTAATCGTCCATGGGGCCTGTGCCACCAGCCACCAGGCAGTAGGTGATCATGCGCAAGTAGTAACCGATATCACGGGCACACTTGGCTTTGCCTTCACTGGTGGTGGAGTAGTTCGAACCCTGCATCTGAGTGGTGTAGGGGAACTTGGTGTAAACGGCTTGAGCGGCACCGTTCACCAAGGAGTCAGCCTTGGCGGTGAGACCTTTGGCAGCCTCGAGGCTGGCTTTGGCGCGATTGAAACGACCAGAAGCAGCCTGAACTTCAGTGTTGCTGAGGAAGCGGCCTTGTGAATCGGCTGCTGCTACAGCTTCGGTGAGGGGAGTTTTCATTGTTGAAAAGGGATTGAATCGTCGAGTCGGCTATGCCTGATCAGGCCACTGCAGCAGCAGCGCGGTCGAAATAGGTGCCGATTTCACTGGAGAGGGAAGAGCAATCACCTGAGGAGATGCCGGCTTTGTCGTTGACGATTGCCAGGGCAGCTTCTTTCATCAAGTTGACGCCAGCTGCAACGGAGGCGCCTGGTGTGCCCAAAGCCAAGTAGGTCTCGCGCAGACCGTTCAGGCAACGATCATCAAGGACAGAAGCGTCACCTGTGAATGCTGAGTAGGTGACGTAGCGCAGGATGATCTCCATGTCGCGAAGGCAAGCAGCCATGCGACGACTGGTGTAAGCATTGCCACCAGGAGCGATCAATGCAGGCTGCTGAGCAAACAGCTGGCGAGCAGCGTTGGCAACGATTGTGGAAGCGTTGCTGGAGAGACGACTCACAGAGTCGAGTCGCTTGTCGCTGTCGGAAACCATTGCCGACAGGGCATCGATTTCGCTGGAACTGATGAACTGGCCCCGGGCATCGGCCTGGGCGACAACCTTAGTGAAGGCGTCGAACATGGGAGAACTCCTTGGAACTGTCTGGAGGGGAAAAAGTCTTCAGACCTGGATGAGGACGGCACGGAAGCTGTGCCCATCCCGTCGGAACCGATTCTGACTAAAGAGGCTTGTCGCCCCCGACAGCTGTTCATAATGTTTAACTCCCCAGGTGGCAGAGGCCATCTGCCCAGGGCGTTTTCTCCCCCTACTCCAGGTCGAATAGAACGCCATGAATGAAGTTTTCGGTCCACTCGGGCCCGTGGAAGCGTCCAAGCATTCCGCGGGCGGGATCTTTCTCAGACCTGTAGGCGGTGTACTTCCGCTGTCCGCTTAAGAGATTTTGTTCTCGGTCTGAGCTCACGGATGTCGCTTCTTTGACCAGATCCAAATAGAGATGGAGATAGTCGAGATAGGCCGGCATCACAGCCTTTTCAATCAGCGCATCCCCTTCATCTCCTAGTGGTAACCGCGTCCAAAGGAAGCAGGGCGAGAAAAAGGGCTGAGCTTCTTCAGGGATGGGGCCTCCATCGGGAAGCTCTCGTCTCCAGCGCTCAAAAAGCGGCGTCAGCCTTGACCAGACGTGCTCGGTATGGGTCGCGTCCGATTTAAGGGCTGGTTGAAGATCAAGAGCGATGAGGTGTCCGTTTGGAAGCGTGACGAGATCGGCGCCGAAAAAAGGCAGGTCATAGCTGGTTCTGGGATTCATCACCAGGTTGAGAACGGAAGCGGCTGAACCGGCTTCCACGCATGCGGCTCTGACCTGTCGAAGCTTTTCTGTGCTGCATCCCCAGGTTTCGGTGGTGGCACTGAACGGCCTTGTCTTGGAGCCACCGGTGTTGTGCTTATGCAGATAGGTCTGCTCAATCGGGTATGCCGTCGGCTGCATCGGCAGCAGTTGAGCGATGGCCTGATCGAGAAACGGTGCCCAGCGCCATCCTTCTAATTGAATGGGGTCGAGGCTGGATTGGCGTGAGTCGCTCATAACGCAGCAGGGAAGAGAAAGGTGTGCAGGAATTTGTCAGACCAGGCTTTCCCGAAATGACTGGTAAACAAACCGTGAGCAGGATCCCGTTCGGCGCTGTAAACGTCATAGGCAATTTGAAGTCTGTCGACTTCGTCTGGCGGTAGCTGCGAGGGAACGGATTTGGCCGTGTCATGCAGCTCCCAGAAACATTTCATGAACTCATCAAAGGCCTGTGGGAGTGATTCGTGGGCTTGCTCAGCTCCCCCTCTGCAAAACAACAGCCACGGAGAGAAATATTGATGGGGGTCAAAGGAACGCATCGTTTCTTCCCCATTCAGTTCAGGGAAGCGTTCATTGAGCGCTTTCAGGCCTGAGAAGTGGCGTTTCAGGTACCCCTCGTCCTGAATCAAGGGTTGGAAATCAAGAACCGCTACCAACTTTTGACGCGCGCCAAACCAAAGCAGATCGATTCCCAGAATTGGATGATCGAGGTCATGGGATGGATAAGCCACGGAGTTGAGGACCTGCAGACTCTCCCCGGCATCGAGACGGGTGACACGCCAACGCCGGAAGCCCGGAACGTCCCATAACCAGCTGCGAATCGTGCTGGCGTTGCGCTCAGATCGCTGTAATTCGAATTCAGGAGAGATGGTTTGGGTCTGGCCTCCCCTCGCTTTGATGTCTTGATGCAGAGTTTCGAGAAAGGGGTCGAACATTTCAGATCTCTCGTTCTGCGGTGTGCCTGGCAAGGGCCAGAATGTCAGCGTCGCTAGGGCAACGACGCTCTGTGCAGTAAGTCGTCATGGTGACGCCGTCGAGGTTTTGTACGGAACTCACGCGCATGCGCAGCTGGTCGGTCACAAACCAGCAACGTTCAATGCCAACGCTGGTGTCGTATCGGGTGGTGATCGTTAGCACTCCATCTTCAGCAAAGCAGTAAGAGCTCAGAACTGCTTGTTTTTCGACGTATCCCTTGTCTCGAACGAGAAACCCTTTTGCTGAATCTTCAGGGTTCACGACATTCACAAGAGCCGCTGCACGATCCTCACTCCGATCGCTCAGTTTGAGATTGCTTTCCCACCAGAAACGTGCACCTCCGCAGCCTCGGGAGGGGTCCACACCCAGAGCGGCGCAAATAGCGGCCACACTGTTGTCATTAGGGCCGAAGGGCTCAACGATCAGGTTGGAATCTCCATCTTCATCATCTTGATGGTCTTGGTGATGGACCACGCGACGAATCATCCAGATGCCGGCACTGGCTTCAAGGAATGCCGTCATCGTCATGGGTGTTTCAAACCCGTCGGTCGGGAGAGACGATCCCTCAGCACTCATGACCTCTAAAGATGAGTCGCTCACTGTCATAGGGCCATTCGACTGAAAGGTAGGGACTGTCTCCATTAATTGGAGGCTTTCACCGTTCGAACTTGTTCTTCGAGTTGATGAAGGATTTGGGTGAGACGTTGAAGCTCTGGGTGCTCCGCAATGGAGGCATCGATGCGTTTCTGAGGGAGTTTGAGCTTTTGACCCATGCCAATCACATCTTTGCGTAGCCGTTCCATGTAGGCCGTGAGCTCTTCAATCGACTCTTGAAGTTCGCTCAAAGATGATTCAGCCATCGCCTTTCAAGGATTTTGGAAAGGCTAATAGAGGGGTTTGCTTGGAAAACCGCTGGTGCTAGCGGTTTAAATCTGAAGCAAATGTTAAATACTGCCCCTCCCCGTGCTGGTTGAGCAGGATTTTGGACTTCTCTCGGTATTGGAACCCTTTCCAGGACAGGCTCTCTCAGTGATCGGCTCAAAACGGTGACGAACCTTTGCGTGATCTGCACAAAACGCACGGCCCCCCAGTTTGCGCCCCTTAAGTTGATTGGGCTTTCGACCACGAAACGGATACGTCAGGTTTTCTTGACTCCTTATCAAGTCTTAGGCCTCAAGCTCCCTTAGTCCGGCTCCCAATGCTCGACGCATTCTCCCGCTCAGTTTTGAGCGCTGACGCCAAAACCGCTCCTGTTGGTGCTGGCGACATCGCTGCTCTCCGTTCGTACGTTGCCGACGGCAACAAGCGACTTGACGCTGTCAACGCAATTACATCTAATGCTTCCTGCATCGTTTCCGATGCAGTGACAGGCATGATTTGTGAGAACACAGGTCTGATCCAGGCCGGTGGTAACTGCTACCCCACCCGTCGCATGGCTGCTTGCCTGCGTGATGGTGAGATCGTTCTCCGTTACATCTCCTACGCACTTCTCGCCGGTGACGCTTCTGTCCTCGACGATCGTTGCCTGAATGGTCTGAAAGAGACCTACATCGCTCTTGGTGTACCTGCACAGTCCGCAGGCCGCGCTGTTGCCATCATGAAGGCTTCAGCGACTGCGCACATCGGCGAGACCAACACCCCCGCACTGGGTGGCACCAAGTTCCGCAAGATGGAAACCATCCAGGGCGATTGCTCTGCTTTGGTTGCTGAGGCTGCCTCTTACTTCGATCGCGTGATCAGCGCCATCAGCTGAGTCATCCGGTTTTTCTTTTTTTAACGCAAACCTCCATCTAAAGGATCTCAACGATGAAATCCGTCGTCACGACCGTTGTGACTGCTGCAGATGCAGCAGGTCGCTTCCCTTCTCAGAACGACCTCGAAGCCGTTCAAGGCAACATTCAGCGTGCTGCTGCCCGTCTTGAAGCTGCTGAAAAGCTGGCTTCTGGCCTCGATGCAGTCACCAAAGAAGCTGGTGATGCTTGCTTCAACAAGTATCCCTACCTCAAGCAGCCCGGTGAGGCTGGTGAGAACCAGACCAAGGTGGACAAGTGCTACCGCGATCTGGGCCACTACATGCGCCTGATCAACTACTGCCTGATTGTTGGCGGTACAGGCCCTCTCGATGAGTGGGGCATCGCTGGTGCTCGTGAGGTTTACCGCGGCTTAGGTCTGCCTACTTCCGCTTACGTGGAAGCTCTCACCTACACCCGTGACCGCGCTTGTGCACCTCGTGACATGAGCCCCCAGGCTCTGAACGAGTTCAAGTCCTACCTCGATTACACCATCAACGCTCTTTCCTGAAGACGTTGGTTTAGGTCCTTAAACGGAACGAAAGGAGGCCAATTGGCCTCCTTTTTTTATGCCACTTCCCAAGCTAGCGATGAAGTGGATTGGTTTTCTAGTAGATTTATAGGGACGATTTGATGGGTTTCAAGCGTCTTTCATTGCTTTGATTTCATGGCTTCTTCGAATGACCAGCGTCGTGAATTGGATGATCTCTTCGCTGATCTAGCCCATCCCAATCCGAGGATTCAGCAAGAGGCTTATACAGCAATGGTTGATGATTGGCCGGAAGAATCTGTTCCACGCTTGTTGTCTTTACTCGATCAACCAGATGTTTCTTTGCGCCGCGCCGCGGTGCGTGGTTTAGGTGCTTTTGGAGTGTCGACTCTGCACCCCCTAGCTGACTTGTTTGCTCAGAGCACCGATGCAACGGTGCGGGCAAGTTGTGTGAAAGCCTATGCGCAGATCGCTTCAAACTATCCAGAGCAAGACTTCAGCTCCGAGGCGATGTCTCTCTTAGAAGTTGCTCTCGATGATGCCTCGCCAGTTGTTTCTCAGTCTGCCGTGATGGCATTGGGCCAAGTGGGCACGCAAGCACTCCCTCTTTTGATTCGCATTTGTAAGGGTGGCAATATTGCTCATATTCAGTCTGCAGCGATGGCTTTAGCAGAAATTCCAGATCCTGCGGCGGAACAGTGCTTAAGAGACATTTTGGCTGACCCTGAAACAGATCCACTCTCGCGTGAGACTGTCGATGCTTCTTTAAGTCGGTTGATTGGCCAAAGGTAATGCCAGGGGAAGATGATCGCTGAGGCTCTGAAATCGATTAATCATTTTCGTCGCGAGATAGTTGATTGATTGCAAGGTTGAAAATGGTAATCACGCTGCTGTCTTGTTCCTGCTCAAGTTCTGTGCGAAGTCTCGAGATCACCTGCGGATCCCTAAGTTTCATGAGTGAAAGTGCTGCATTCTTTCGTACTTGAGCATCTTGATCGCGCAACATTGGTAGTAGGAGTGGGGCTCCCCAGTTGGTGTCATGAAGCTTCCCTAGCAATGTGGTTGCCTCGGCTCGAACCTCTTCTTCTGGATCCTTCAGTGCATTTTGCAGAAGTTCACGGGCGTCAAGATCGTCAAGTTGTTGGATCTGATCCCCCAGTGCTGCAATGGCGGCTGTTCTCACTTGTGCATGTTCTGAACAGGCTGCTTTGCGCAGGGCTTCTGGTGCTTTTGCTCCCACAAAAGACAACCCCCAACTCGCTAGTCCAATTTGCATTTGACTGCTTTTAGGGTTGATGAGCACATCAAGAAGGCCATCAACGGACGCTGCACCAATGCATGCCATGGCACCCACTGCAGACCCTTGGACGACAGGATCTGGATCCTCCAAGAGAGCTTCAAGGAGATCGGGTAGTGCTTTCACGTCATTAATTAACGTCAGCGTTTTGGCAGCAGCTCGACGAACGGTGACGTTCTCGTGCCGTCGCATCGCAATGCAAAGTGAGGGCACGGCAGCGCTGCCGACCGCACCCAAACTTTCCGCAAAAGTAAGTCGTAATAAGCCACGTTTATCACCTAATCCAGCCACCATTTTTTCGATGGCATCACTGTCGCCTGCAGGTATTTCTCCTTGGCGCAACTGTTGCTTAAGTCCTTCGGCAAGCTGCGCTGCTTCTTCTCCACTCAGTTGGATTTGATCAGAGCTATTGGGCTGAGCTGAAGGGTGTGACACTGGAGGCTGAACGCGATAGTCCATTATCGACCTCGTTCGATCGCTATGGTCATGAAAGCAACGAGATTTGTGTGACTAGCTACGTTCTCTCTCATAATCTTCAAGTCCAAGATTCTTCTGTTCCTGCCCTTGGCTTCGAGGAGCTTGCGCTTGCTTTAAAGAATGAAGACGCCTCCTTCACCTCGGTAGAGGCGCTGACACATCCTCATTGGAAGTTAAAAATCGAATCTTCTCTTGATCCTGAGACGTTTGGAAAACGTCTCAGCTCGTCTTGGCGTGCTGTTCGAAAAAGCATGGGTCATGGCACGAACCATGCTGTGATGGCTTTGGGCGGCCGCAAAGACAGCCCCGGCAATCCCGGTGCCCCCCTTCAGGAAGGAGGCTGGGGGGTTGATGTTGTTGAGACCAACGACTCTGATGCGTTTTTAATCGCAATCAATTGGAGTGGGTTGATCTCGGGGCGCCCTGCGGATGGGGTGATTCAGGTGATTGATCAGCAGGGTTGATCAGTCGCTTGTTCTTTAGTTTCGGCGCTTACGACCAGATCTCTTGGACGAGTTATTGCTGGAAGTCTCAGCCTTGTCCGCTTTTGTAGAAGCTGCCTTCTTTTGGGACGTCTCTCCTCCGAGGCCTGATCCTGCGGATGCGCCGAAGCCCATGTCGATTGATTCGATTAACAGGCCTTTGCTATGCATTGCCTGGATTGTCCTTGCAAGATGCTGGAGCGGAACTCTGATCACCTGTTGAGAGGAAAGACGAGAGCCCTGCTCAATCGTGGTTTTCACTAAGACGGAAGAAGACTGTGTAGGGCCCATGTGTGCGAATCGAACCTTTCACTAGCCTCTCGCAGTTTTTTCCTTTGGCGAGAGTTGCTTAATTTTCGTTAGAGATTGATTTTGGTCCTCGCATGTCTCAGCATCCTTCAGACTTAGTGGATTAAGACCCAAAGGTGGCGACAGCGATGAGTGGTGCTTTCGACAATATCCATCCTGGACTGACGCAGCCTGACGCAATCCGAATGCTGTTGACGCCAATCGATCAGTTGGAGTCGCAGAGCGACCCTTACATGGCGGCTGCGCATCTGCTCAATTTTCCTGGTCAATCCACGGAGCAGGCATTGTTGGCTCTTGTTGACGATCAGGACCAGTCTCAGCCGAGGCGTCTGGCGCGTCGTAAGGCTGTGGAAGTTTTAGGCCGCTTGAAATGTCAGGACGCCATCCCTGCAATCGGTCGTTGTTTGAATAGTGATGATCCCTATCTTGTTGAGAATTCAGCATGGGCTCTCGCTCAACTTGATTGCCAAGTTGATGCATTACACGAAACCATGATTTCGTTGGTGTCCCGTTCTGATCAAAATCAACGTGTCCTAATCCAGAGTTTGGCGAGTCTTCAAGTGGCCTCTGCTGCTGGGGTGATCGAGCCATTGCAGGACAGTGAAACTCCCGGAGTTCGTGGTGCCGCCATCAGTGCTTGCATCAAGTTGGGCGCCTCCTGTGATCGTCTCGATGTGCTCCAACAGCATTTTTTGCTGCCAAATCAGATGGATCGGCAGTCTGGAATTCAGGATGCGATTGATTGTGGTGCTAGAGATTTACTCCCTGCTATTTTGCAGGCCCCAGTGTCTCCCGTGTTCAGAATGCGGGCGCTTCGTGCGCTTTGGCCAGAAGGGGATTTGATCTTTGGTGAGTTATCGCTGGTTTCAGTTGTGGATGCTCTGCTTAATGATCATCCTAGTGATTTGGAATTGGTCCATGAATATGATCAAGCTCCTGCAAATGAATTTCTGATTCAAGAATTTTTTGGAACGGATTTTAGTCGTTGTTATTTGGCCCTCCAAACTCTCTGTGATCGATCAGCTGTTGAAATATGGCCGCTGCTTCATCAGCGTTGGACTGAGGAAGCTCATAATGATTATGGTGCACACTATTTTTTTGTAAAGCTGTTTGGAAGTCGTTGTGACTGGCCTAAGGAGGCGTTGCCTGTTATTGAACAGATCTTAAATGAAGCAATCTTATCTCAACGTCCGCAATTCATGAAATCGAAGTCTGCTGCAGTCTTGTCAATGTATCGATTGGGAGTTGGTTTTGAACAAGAAAGGCTCATTCAACTCTTGTCATCTGATTCGATGCCTTTTTGGGAGGTGAGATATGCTGTTTTGATGCTTTTGTCTGATTCGAAGTTCGATTTGGACCGGGACCGTTGCCTTGAATGCTCAGCCGTTGATCCCCATCCTTTTGTTGCCGCTCGAGCCAAGGCGATGACGAGTGATTCTATTTAGCAGTGGTGATTGCTTTCCTTTTAAACATAAAAAAGGGGCGAAATGATTCGCCCCAAGTCGTTATGGATGAAAAACTCGGCTGAGAATCAGGCGAGTGAATTGATCACATAGTCAAGTGCACCGTTGTACTCGGTGAGAGCCTGGGGGCTCAGGTCACGAGGGGCACAACCGTCGTTACGCATGTGGGTGAAACCAGCAACGTAGGTGCCGGGGTCGATGCTGAGGGCCTTGTAAACCTCGCGCTGACCATTGATAGCCAGTTCGTCGAGAGGGCCTGTGCCGCCGACAACCAAGGAGTAGTTGATGAGACGGAGGTAGTGCACGAAATCGCGCTTGCACTTCTCTTTGCCTTCAGTCGCGCACTGGCGAGGCTGGCGGCCGGTGGCGCCGTTGGGGTACTGGGTGTACACAGCGTCAACAGCACGCTGAGCAATCGCATCGTAGTTCTGAGCGATTTTTTCAGCAGCCTCGAGACGGGCAGCAGCGCGTTGCAGGGAACCCTGTACAGCTTCCAGGTCAGAGCTGGTAGGGAAGCGAGATCCGCTGTCAGCGGATCCGATGGCGGTGGTCAGGACAGACTTCATTGATTTTAGAGATGTGTTTGGTTGAAAATCTCAGATGAGCTTCAGCTGATGGCGCTGATCACCATGTCGAAGTAGGAGCCAGCTTCAGCAGACAGAGCGTTGCAATCACCCTGAGTCACAGGCATCTTGCGCTTTTCGCCAGTGCTGTTGTTGGTGTTGGTGATGTGGGCACAGGCAGAAGCCTTCATGATGGCCACAGCACGTGAAGCGGATCCTGAAGGAACGCCCAATGCGGCATAGGTCTCGCGCAGACCATTCAGGCAACGGTCCTGAAGCACGGAGGCATCGCCGGCCAGCAGTGCATAGGAGACGTAGCGCATGATGATTTCAGCATCACGCAGGCATGCAGCCATTTTGCGGTTGGTGTACACACCACCGTTAGGAGCTGTCAGACCTGTGTTTTCGCAGCAGATGCCTGCGACGGAGTCGGACACAACGCAGGAAGCGTTACTAGTAATGGCGTTCACAGCGTCGAGACGCTTGTTGCCTTCAGAGATGAATGAGCGAAGCGCGGAGAGCTGATCGCCACCAATGAAGCTGCCGCTGGAATCGGCGGAAACAGCTTGCCTGGAGAATGCGTCGAGCATAATAAAATGCTTACAAGAGGGGGACTTAGATGCGATGCATCACCCCGGAACCGTAACTTCATCTGCCAGCTAGAAATCATTCCTCTCTGGCTTCTCAATACAAGTTTGCACTTAAAATATGAAGAAACTATGAAGCCTCAGCCCATTTTCTCCAAGACCTGAGTACACGACCATCTCAAGGGCTCCCAGGGATGGGTCTCTGCAAGCTCTTTGAGAAGAGGTTTTTGGTCATCGAGTTGAAGACGAAGGCAACTCCATGCGGCCGCAATTCTTGATTTTGAGTACTGAGGACCGGTTTCTTGCAGGGCTCGTCTCACCAGGTTGCTGCGTTCCTGAAGCTCGAGTAGGCCAACGCAGCTGGCCAGGAGATAGTGCACTCCATAGTCGCTTCCCTGGTTCTCCTCAAGATCGTCGATGAGAGCCAGGCGTTCCGTCGCTGGCATCTCGCACAAGGCTTTGGCGGCTTCGTATTGACGCGCCTCGTCGCGGTGTTGAAGTCCAGCCCGTATCGCTTCTGCTTCTGAGGGGATCGGAGAGGGGTTGGCGAGAGCAAGCGTGCGCGGATCATCCCTCAGGAGCGTTTCAAGCAAGGCGTCTGAATGGGTTTTGTTGATGTCTTCTCTGTTGCTTTCGCTTTGGGCCTTGGTAATGAGGAAGGCGCTTTTGGCCCGTAGCGGCATCGAAACAGGACAGCGGGTGAGCGCTTCTAAGGCCGCCAAGTGTTGAGCATCGCCTAAATCAATGACTGCCGCTCTGCGTCGTCCTGGATTGGTGTCTTGTAATTGACTCAGCAATGGCCCCAAGCTTTCGTCTCGATTGGTTAGCCGTAGGGCATGGGCATGGGCCGCCCCTGCGACTAAAGGATTTAAATCTCCGCGCAGTTCCGCAATCACATCGTTGCTATCTGGAAGGTTCAGACGCGTAAAGGCCTGAATAACGGCCCGCTTTTGGTTGTCAGGACCGTTCAGTGCAGTCAGTAATTGCTGCTGCTGGGTTTCGGTGAGTGATGCGCCAATGCGTGCAATGGAATCAACAGCGTTAACGACCGTTGGTTCATCTTGATCAGTCAGAGCCTCAATCAAGACAGGGAGAGCCGTCTTTTGTTTTCGTCTGCCCAGAGCTTCAAGAGCTTTTCGTCGGGTGATTCGTTCATAGAGGTCATCGCTTTCCTTTGATGCAACCTCAATCAATCGGTCAAGAGACTGTTGCGATGTGCAGGCTCCTAGGCGTGAGGCAGCTAAGTACTTAACACCGGGATTATCGAGTTGGCTTGGATCAGTAATAATGAGATTGAGAGCATTCTCCTCACTCATTCCCGAAAATAATGTGTCAAAGCGCTCACTCATTGCCTACAGGGAAGAATGGGATTTTGATGCCGGCACTTGTCTTAATGCCCGACGAGGCCAGAGCCTTTGGCTCGGGTTGATCCTTTTCTCTATAGTAGTGGTCAGCCTCATTGGTGAATGAATGTGACGTCCGCATCTTCTGCATTGAGCGAGATCAACCGCTTTGTCAAAGCATTTGATTTGGATGATGCTCTGAATACTATTTCCAGTATCGAGGATCTCAAAAAACTTCTCGTGGATTTTGATAGCCCGCTTTCTGGATCGTTAATCCCCCTTGAGCAGGCAACGCGGACCCCAAAGATTCTTGTTGGCTCTGGTACAACTCAGCTAGGAATCCCATGGAGAACGCTTCAGTGTCCTGGTGGCCCTATTGTTCTACAAATGATTTGCGAAAAAGTTAATTTTGCCCTTTGGATTGAGGAGTGTTGAGTATGTCATCGTCTGAACTTGATCGGTTTATCCAAGCTGTCGTTGATGATCACGGCATTGCGACTGGAATTAAGCCTCTTGCCACCCATTATGATCTCGTCGCTTATGCAAACATCAGGGGCTTCTCAATCACATTGGTTGAATGGGGAAGGCATCTTGCGATGGATTGGCTTAAATCTGCCGATGCAGAATTGGAATTGCTTCAGCTTGCCGACCCTGCCCATTGGAGTTGGGCTTTTAGGCAACTGTCGAGTTGGCGTCCTTTGTTAATGGAAGGCACCCTTTCTGAGGGGTTGTTGGGAACGGCCAATTTTGCCTCCATCTCTGAGTCCGATGATCAAAATGGGCTTAAGGGAATGGATGCTGTTGCTCAGCAAGAAAAGCCCCTCACGGATGCTGAGCGAGATGCGGCCCTGGAATCTTTCATTGAAATGCTTAAAAGTAGGCCTGATTTAAAAGATCAAGTGAAGTTTGCACGGGATCAGGATGCAGTGATTGAACTGGCGAATGCACAAGGCTTTCCGGTTGATTCGTTGACATTATTACGTCGTTGGAACAAGGTATCTGACTTCTCCAAGCCGACTTGGTTTGGTTGGTTTGACGAGTAATTTGTTTAGCTGATTTCTGCATAACGAGTTTGCGATGTTCCGCGCTTTGCCCAATAGGTCACAATGGCTTCTCCCCCTGGGCGGGGGACTGGAGCATTGGCTCGAAGAATTTTGAATGTTCGGTTTGGTCCCATTGGCCAATTGCCTGCAGCTGAAACGGAACGAATTCTGCCACCAAGTAATTCAATACAACGCTCAAACTTTTCGAGTTGACTTTGATCAACAGTCTCGAAAATAAAATCTGTTCCAACACAAATCAAGTGTTGCGACCGGATCCAAGCTTTTAATTGTTTTTCCGCATCTAGCGCGGACATTCAAACCACATGCTTGCTTGATCAACCATCTTATCGAAGCCAGTCGAGGTTTAGAGAGTCGCCAAGGGATGTCACTCGTTTGAATTTTAAGGGTCCGTGTTCGGAGCCCCATTTTTGCGCATGGGTTTCTGGATCAAAACCGCGATCACGGCTAACCCAAGTTGTGCTGTCTACATCAACCTCGCTGATCAGATAGGTCAATTGCCCATCGCGCGGGACCAAACACTTGTGGCCTGGCTCCACTTCTCCCCGATAACATCCAGTTTCGACTTCATGAAAATGCATATCGCATCCACAACGTGGTGTGAGGGACTCCACTTTGAGGCTTCGGAGTAACTCTGGACGCTGTCCTGAGCCGGCAAGCCTTAGTGCATCAGCAAATCCAAAATTTTCAACAACAAAGATGTCTTTAATTTGCTGGAGTCGATGAATCCCTTGTCGATAGGGACTCCAGGGATCATGATCGTAGCTTTGTTCCGAGTAGAAGCCAGGTCCTTTTAAGGTTTCCCATGGTAGGGGCCTGAAATAGATATTAATGTGAGCGAAGTCTTTTGGGTTGTCCTGAGATTGCTCAAAATTGCTGTAATGTCCAGCCAGTGTTTTGGCAAATCTCAATAATGCTTCTTTAGAGCTCATCGATTATTGATGTAGTTACTGAATGTTTAAGCGTCTTACTTCTGATGCAAATGAAGTTTGTAGGATTCCCGAGCCTGCGGATGTGCGAAGGACGGAGGACCGACAGCGTACGTTTTCTGATACAAACCAAATCCTTTCTTCTGCAATGGATTGCTCATATTGAGTCTTGAGCAGAAAGGTGCCATCTTCGAGGAATTTATAGTCGGAAACTGCGAATTCAGATTCTGCGTAGCCTACGCTTCTGATGATTTTTCCTTCGGTCTCGTTGATGGCGAGGGGAACGAGGAGGCAAGACCCAGATGTGACATCGCTGGGATCGTCAGGTTCCCAATCACTTTCTGCTTTCCATTCCATTTGAAATGGGCAGGTTGCGGTTGCCTTGGAATCTAAGTTTGATGATTCGATTAGTTCTTGAATACTGCTAGAAGAGGGATCAACACTTTTGATCTCTACTTCACTTAGCACGTCTTCAAATTGTTGGAAGGCTAGAGAGTGCCCAGAGCGCATCGAGCGCCATTTGCCTTCGCTTTGATGGACGAAAGTCTCAATATTCATTCAGGTGTGCATCAATCGTTGCCGAGGTGGCAGACGGATGAGGTTGATTGATATGCACCATATTCACCATGGAGTCAATCATCATTGACATGGCCATAGGAACGCCAGAAACAGAATCATGAAAACTCTCGTTTTGCCCTGATGTTTTCCTGTTGGAAGTGTTTCTAAAGATTGGCATGTCGTTTGGAGTGATTGAAGGTGCTAACGGCTTTGGCTGGGAAAACGCCAGATTGGGCCCTGTGAACGACCAGGGTCCAATCATGACCGATTCGATCTGCTCAATGAGCAAATCTCTCTAAGGGTTAAGCATTCGCAATAGAGATGATGCGACCGCGCTGGGCTTGGATGCTTCTGATCGTTGTGGACAGGGAGTTGTAGCTGACAACTGATCTTTGGGCTGAACGACGCGCCGTTCCGAGCTGCACACGTGACGTCCAAATGATCGTGTAGCGACCACCACCGCCAACGGCCTTCCGAGCACCAGCGGCTGTTGGATTGGTGTTCGAAGCAATGCTGCTCAGCAAAATTGATGTTTTGCTTCCATCAAAGCCTGCATAGCCAGGGTCAATGGCGATGTTGCGTTGGTAAGCAACGGTGGTTTCGCCAACCACTGATTTGGCTGTTCTGGCATAGGGAACCGTGTCGATCCCAAAATTCTTGAGATACTCGTCGCTGTAGGTGTAGCTAGCGATCTCAGCTTCAAATCCCTCTGTGGCAAGTCTGTTGACGTGCTCGCTGATCTCAGCCTGATTGCGCGGAGGACGTCCCATCAGGTGCTTGAAGTTCAGTTCGACAAAGCGATAAGGACTGTTGGGCTCGAGTGTGTAACGCCGATAGGTCTCGGATTGAGCCAAGGAAGTGATCAGCCCCTGAACGGTGAGATCACCGTTCATGAACAGCGCATCGATGGAAGGACAAACATCCAGCTCCATCAGATAACGGTTGCCGAACACCTGGCGATAAGCGGCTTTGAGAACAACGGAGGCTTGTTCGGTGTCTTGGTTTGCGGCGCAGGTGAGGGTCAGAGGGGCAGTCATTGTTGGGGGGAGGGAAAAAAGAAGGCTTCATCACAGACGGGGGTCGGATGAAGCCAATGTGCGTCGAAGAAGTTGGAAGGGATGGGTGAATCCCTCCTTAGGTCACATCACCTCGGTGATGGAGACGATCCGACCTCCGCGGCGGTGGATGTACTTCATCTGGCTGGTCATGTCCTTGCCAGACACCAAGTAGCTGGCATTGGGAGTTCTTTGGCGTCCACCTGCGGGTTGTGCTTGCACAACGATGCGGAACCGTCTCTTGGTGGGATCAGGGGAGCCAGCAATCGCGCTATTGCGGTTGCTGCGGACGGTTGTTGTGCGCCATCCACTGGGCACCGTCTTGGTGGCGACTGAGGTGACAAGGGACGAGCTGTTCGCTACGGAGTCGCTTGCTGCATAGCCTTCAGAGAGAGACAGATGGCGGTTGAAGGCCAGCTGGGAGCGTCCCTGCTCAGAGAGGATGCGCATGTAAGGAACGGTGTCCTCACCAAACGTGCTCTGGTATTCGGCGCTGTCGATGTAGCTATTGATTTCTGCTTCGTATCCTTCGTTTGCAAGGATTTGGATGTGCTCGCTCACCTCAGCTTGTGAGATGGGTGCACGTCCCAAAATGTGCTTGAAGTTCAGTTCGACGAAGCGGTAGGGAGCATTCGATTCAAAGAAACGACGAACGTATTCGGAAGACAAACAGATCCCACGAACCAACTCACGGGTGCTGTAGTAGCCCTCGGTGAACTTGCTTTCAGCAGCCAAGGCCCTCTCTGACTCCATCAAATGGGGATTGCCCATGACCTGGCGGTAGGCAGAACGGATCAATGCGTTGATTTGGTCCGCAGTGTCACCAGGGCAGCGTTGGAACACTTCCTGTTCCCGCTGACCAAGACCGAAGCCCACGTAGGCATCGCCACGGGCTGGCATCGAGTCGCCGCCATCGCTGGACTTGCGCACCTTGGAGGTGAATTTGACACCGGTTCCAGAGCCGCTGCTCTTGGCTCCACGGGAAGCGGAGACAGAGCTGGGAAGCTGAATGTATGGAACGGCACCACGTGCGAGTGTGTTGCTCAGCTGACTGCGGGCGCCAACGGCACTGTCGCTGATGGCAAAGCCGCGCTCAAGAGCAGCGATATTGACAAAGCTGCTTGTGGGGATACCAGCCGCAGACGTGAATGAACGGGTGTAGGGAACAACGTCGTTGCCGAACACTTCAGCGTATTCAGCTGAATCAACGATGAAATCAATCACCGCATCGTGACCAGCGCTTGCTAGCAAGGTGATGTGCGCTGACATCTCTCCTTGAGAAAGAGGAGGGCGACCAAGCAAATGCTTGATGTTCAGCTCAACTCCGCGCATGGGTGCAACGCCTTGGAAGAAACGCGCGCGATAAAACTCAGTTTTTGCAAGTGCCCGCACGAATTCGCGGACGTTCCGCTCGCCATTGCAGAACTGAGCCTCCAATTCTCTCGAGCGCTCATGTTCCATCACATGGGCATTGCCATAAACCTGGCGGTAGGCGGCATTGATGGCAGCTTCGAGCCCAGCTGCGTCATCGACGGCATAACGCTGCATCGTTCCGCCATGGGGACAATCTTCGTGATTGCGAGGGCCAATCGCAATTTTCATTGAGGCGCAGGATTGGCGCAGAAACTCAGCGTTGCTCAGGGCTGGCTTGTTTGCTGCATTGCGATTCCTGCTGAATGAGACAGGGTTCGAATTGAGGGAGCTGGCTCCGAAACCTTGAGAGGCAGACATGGGGGGTTGAGGGAGAGGGAAGGGAGAGGTGGTCGCTCAGGGCGACTGGGAAGGGCAGATTGGCGTTGCATGCAAACGCCAATCCAGGATTCGGGTTAGTTCGAGGGGGTGATGCTGGCGATCTTCCCGCCTTCGGCATGAATGCGTTTGAACTGCTCAGAGAGCTTGTCAAAGGGCACGTAATACACGCGATTTGAGCGGGTGTATCGAGAGATGCGGCGCACGTTGTTGGCGCTGTAGCCAGTGACTTCGACCCGATAGGTCTTGCCTTCGTCGCCAGCACCAACGCCGAGACGTGTTGGCGCATCTTGGAGATTCTTGGAAGGTCGGAAACTCCAGCCCTGGGTCTCGATGGAGGACGGCGGTACCACCGCGAGAGGACGGTTCTGATAAGCAGCACCACCCAACTTGCTGGTGATTCCTGAGAGGTCGCCTTTCAAGCTGCTGCTGCTGTTGCCACGCAGAAGCTGGAAGCTCCATGTGAACTCCTGCATGGTGGCGCAGCTTTCGGTCTTCCATCCCCGCTGATAGGGAACAGTCCATTCACCAAAGGTGTTTTGGTAATCGTCTGAGTCGAGGAAGCTGTCGATATCGGCGCTAAAACCCTTGCTATCCAGGCGTTCGGCGTGAGTGCGCATCTCCTGGAAATCCACAGGAGCACGACCAAGAAGATGGCGGAAGGCCAGTTCGATATAGCGATAACGAGGACAGGCATCAAAAAAGCGAGAGCTGTAAAGCTCGCTCTTGGCAACGACGCGAACAAACTCGCGAACACTGATTTCGCCAAGTTTGAACTGGGATTCGGCTACGAGCTGACGCTCGCTGTCCATCACGTAGGCATTGCCGAGTACCTGCTTGTACACGGCTGTGATGATTTGCTCCTTCTTGGCGTCTTCATCGCCTGGAATCAGTTCAAGGGGAGCTTCGCTCTCTGCGGAGAAGCGCTCAACGCCGAGTAACGAAGCGGGACCGAAAGGCATAGAGCTCGCTGGGTGTTCGCTCTATATGTTCTGACAACCCTTTTGTCAGCAGGGCGATTCTTTATAAAGCTCAATCAATTGTGTTGGAGTGTTGCGTGACATGACCATTTTGGCTTTGCTTCGGCGGCTGGCCTGATAAGTGGTAGCCGCCGAAACTGTCGCGAAAGCTAGTTCAGGACAGTGATTCAAGCGCTTCACGCGTGTTTTTACGCGTCATTGGGTTCCAGCAGTCCAGCTCGAGATAAGGACGAGCCCGCAAGGCTCCTAATTGCTCTGCTAAGCCAATGCACAAAGAAAAGTCGGCGCCTTTGATCGACTCCACGCCCTCAAGTCCGGCATCCGTCAGGTCCGCTCCTCGAAAGTCTGCGTAGTCGAGTTGGCAGCCACCGAAACGTGCCCCTCGGCAGCGGGCTCCCCGCAGCACGGCGTGACGCAGGTCGGCTCCTACGAGGCGAACATCATCAAGCAGGGTTCCGCTGAGATCGGCACCACTCAGGTAGGTGCCCATCAAAGAGGCGCCGCGTAAATCCATGCCCCGTAAATCTGTTCCGTTCAGGAACGCTCCATTGAGCTTGGCTCCAGGTCCAACCGCTCCTGAGCTGCGCACTTCAAACCCTTCAGGCCAGATTGTGGCTCTGTCGTAGCGGGCTAAACGCAAATCAGTGCCTTCGAGGTTGCAGCCAGATAGGTCGCAACCGCGCAAATCAACGCGGCAGAGAGCAGCTCCGCTGAAATCAGTGGTTCCCAACGATTGCCCTCGCCAGTTCGCTCCTCTGGCATCGGTCGTCCCTGAGGAAAAAGCCTCAGGGAGCGTTTGTTCTGGGGGTAGCCAAGAAGAGAGCTCAAGCTCAGCGGTCACGGCAATTAACGGGTGCTGAGCATTGAGCCTGCCACGATGATCAGCACGCGTAGGACTTCGACACTGCCAACCACGGCCAGACCCAGCCAGAACTTCTTAACCCAGGCTGGTGGCTCTTTGATCCAAGCGGGAGTGACACTGCCGCCAGCCATGTCGCGGGTTTGTAGCTTTTGTTCCCATTGCATGTCACGCCAGTCGCTCCCATAACGCGGGAAGCGCTGGTAGATCGGCATTTCACCGGTTGCAGCGCCAGGTAGGACCCTGGAGCGTTGGTTTGGAACCTGGTCGTAGCCAAAGGAATCCATGTATTCGCTGCTGTCGAGCAGAGCATCGACAAAGCCAGCAAACCCGCGATTGCCAATCACAATCGACCAGCTCAGGCGTTCCCCTTCTCCATGAACAGGGCGTCCAAGGATCCGGCCAACAACCTGGTCAACTAAGCGGTAGTTGCTATTGCAGGACACGTATCCCTCGGTGAAGCGACGGGATAGCAACAGGCCGCGAATGAAGTCACGCATCGTGATGCTTCCGTTGCGCAGTTGCGACTCCAGAAAAGGCTCCCTGTCTGCCGTCATGGCATGAAAGAAAACCTGTTTGTAAGCGCTCTCTATCTGACTCGTGAGCGACGACCAGTTTTCTCCGTTCGCGGCTGCTGCGATCACTGTTTGATCGATCGGTGCCTCCAGGCCTCCAAGATCTCCAACACGTTGATTTTGGCTGGTGAGGGGATAGTCAAGCCGTGGGAGAGGCATTAGGTGTATTTGCGCATTTACAAGGCAGATAGTCTCCCCCGAGCCGTCAAAAAGGATGTTGATTCCTTCGTCTCTCTTTACGATAAGATTTGGATAATTGGTTAATGGTCGGGCTGAAATCCGCTCATCTTCTTGATGAGGTGGTCTAGAGCACGCTCCAGCAAGCTCACATCCTGGTTCGGTCCGTCCTTGGAATAGGCCTTGCATGCCAAATCGCGAAGCTGGGTGAGGGCGACCAGTAAGGCAGGGACAGGGACCTTTAGAACGGTGTAGAGCTCTTGCATGGCGTTGAGCCCAGCAGGATCGGTGAACCTTGTCTCTCCTGCGGCAACGGCATAGAGGCTGATCCTTAAGAAGTGAAAGCAATCACGCCAGCAAGCATCAGCACGCTCCTGAGGGAAAAGAGCGCCTCCGGGGCGAACGAGGTCTGGTTGTTGCGCGAGGAGTGCTTCCCGAGCGCTGTCAACCAAACCAGGAACTTGGCTTTGCAGCTGGATCAGCGGAGCTGGCTTCACTCCTGAGTGCTGGCAAGCAAGGGTGATTTCTTCTGCCGTTAGGAGCCTCGTCTCATCGTTTGCTTGAGCCAGGGTGGCTCTGAGATCACTGTTGAGCGATTGGCGATCTAGTAGGCCAAAAATCTGCGCTCGTTGGGCTAAGGCCCGAATCTGTTCGGAAGATAGGGGCGAGGTCATGCCGTGATGGCCGGACTTAAAAGCTGCTCATCAATGATCGGCGAAGCGGTGAGCCACCCGTGCCTCTCTAAATAAAAAGCCCATGTGATCTCTGCTCCAAGGCCAGGGCAGTGGCCTGGTAAAGCTTTGGCAATGTCAACGGGAACGCCCAGTTCGCTCAATAAGGGGACGATCCCTTGAGACGAGTCGATGTTGGTTGACCGAATCGCAGCACCAACAACCCAGGTGAGGCGCGTTGCATCGAGAGCATCCCGGTTGCTCTCGCAGGCCAAAAGAACGTTGCCTGGTTCTTTCAGGCCCAGCAGGGTGTCTCTCCAAAGCTTGAGGTCGTCAGCTTTGAGGTTGATCCTCAACACCCCATCTCCAATGGAGTGTTGACATTCATTTTCAGGTTGAATCTTTTGGATCAGAGCTCTGATCGCGGAATCGGCTGCACCGTTCATCACAACAGCTCAGATCGGAGAATCTTATCTCTGCTCCTTAAAGGCGTTGAGGATGGCAGCACGTTGCCTTGCGAAAGGTACCAGCCGTTGGTGCAGGCGTCTCCTTCAAGAGGTTTGAGATCACTGTGGACAAGTTGTTTGTGATCGATACCATCGGCTTTCGATGAGCTCGGAGTTCACGCCAATGACCATTTCTAGTCAAGACATGGTTCAGCAGTTGAGCGGACAACTGCACTTGGTCAGTGAGATTGCAGAATCTTTGACGCTCAGATTGCTTGCACTCGAAGAGCGATTTAACGAACTCTCAGAGAAGTTGGACTCTGTTGAGCCGGAACAAGCTGATGATTCCGATAGCTTTTTATTGCTCGCTGATAGCAGTGACCGTCTCGTGCAACTCCGCGGTTTGCTGAATGAGCAAGCAAAAGATGAGTCGCATGGCGAGGCGCCTCGACTCGAAGTGGTAATCGATTCTCATGTCGACTCAGACAACGAAATGGAGGAGCCGGAGGATTTTGATCTGGAACAAACTGTGTATGTCAACGATTCACAGGAACTGCCCTCAGAAAGCGCGGATCCAGACCTCGAACAGAGCGACGAACTGCTGTCAGCTTGAGTGGCTTGCTCCATCCAGGTTGAGCAAGCGAACCCTAAAAATCGCGATCTGACGAGCTTGCTCGGGCTCAGCCTGGAGGAAGGGATGGTCCTCCATCTTTTCAATGACTGCATCGATACGTTGGTCAATCGAAAGATCAGCAAATTGCTCAGCTTTGGCTAAGTGCTTCCAGGTTCGGTCGAACACCATCGCAAATCCGTCGGGATTATTGAAAGTGCGATCGTCATCGATCGGTACGCGAATCATCGACTGTTGCTTGCAAATGCCAGAACCCAGATTTGAACTGGGGGCGTTTCGACAATTTGCCCCTTCAAGCATTCAAATTGGTTGAGTAGTCATGCCGAAAAGCGCCTAGGAGGCGTTTCCCTTGCTGCTGATCCACCTCTCCCCAGCCGAAAGGCATGGTGTCGGGTAGGCCCATGGCACTTCTGAGGGGTGCATGGACCGAACAACTCTATGCCTCGCTCGAGTCTGCAGGGTTCATGCGCCGATGCCAGGCCTCGAGCTTCTTTGCATCGATTCAGGCGGCAAGAATGGTGCTCATCCATCCAAATCATTTTTATTATTAGTACGAATATGATGAAATGTTCTTGGATTAGACGTGGTGAAGTGAGTTTTCGAGCTTGGCTTTAGCGCTTGTTTCTAGCGCTTCATATAAGCATTGGCGTATTGATCAATAACGCTTGGGTCGTAATGGTGGGATGACAAGACTTCGGTGATTCTATGGGCCATGGTCCTCGATGTTGCTGAATATCGATTGCCTAATGGTTTCAGTTTTTTTCCTTGATCTCTCAATGTGGGAATTTTGCTGGCTTGATACTGTTCTTCCGCTAGATCGATCATGTCTCCACTGCTGTTCTCAAGCCACCAGTGATAATCATCAGTTTCTTCAAGCTTGCGCGAACCTCTGATGCAGTCAAAGTCTTTCCAAAAAAAGCGATGTAACGTATGCATGACAAACAAGTGCCACCCTCTCGTTTGATTGGGCGAAGCAGGCAGAGAGCCTTTTGAGGACTGCTTTTGAGCTTCTTCTGTTTGGAAGGATTCGCCAAACTCTCTTTCGATCTCAAGAGTGGAGTGCAACCATTTTTTCCCTTTAGCTCTCTTTTCTTGAAGCAATCCCATTGGATTGATATAGAGGTCGAGGAAGCACTGAGAGATCGTGAGGATGTTTCGATCTGTGGAAGGGATGGAGAGATCACCGCTGCAAAATTGATCTGATGGAAAGAGTCCATCTGTATGGGGCTTTAAGACCCTCTTCCCGTCAATGCAAAGATGACCAGATCGACTCGAAAGAAGAAAACCCATGTGGTTTGGTTAAAGCTTCCCTGATTGAATTGATATTTCAAGTTTACCTTGTGGCTGCTCGATTTTATTGGTTTTAAGCGACTTCTAGGGATCTCATCCATTGATGTTGTTCCGCCCATCTTATTCCGCCCATCCTTCGTCGAGCGACGGGCTTCACCCCAGGCTTTGATCGGCCACAGGACCTAGATGGAACAGGAACACTGCAGGTGGGATCGATTGTTTGAATGTTTGGCAGGAGAGGGGGTGCCGCCTCGTTCTCTTCAGGTTTCTGAGCTGTTCCAGCCAAAAACCTGAACCATTTGTGACCTCAGTTGTGCGGTTGTTTCCAGCGCAGGAGAGAGGCTGCGTTCTCTTTGAGGGCTTTGCTTCATGACATAGTCGAGGTCCTGTAAGAGCATGGAATTCATGTTCATGGCAAGGATGCACTGTGCATTCTCGCAGTGATTCTGCTTTGTATCGTTGTACATGGACACAACGTCTTTGATGTAATCAATAAAGACCTTTCTTGACTGTTCCATTGTTAAGACCTGCTCTTGATTCCATCCAAGAAATGCAATGAGTTGATGGCATGAGCTAAGAGCAGCAATGGTGTGCTCGGTTTCTTTGAAGTATGTTTTGATAAATGCAGCGATGTTGGCGATGCAAAATTGCATTCCAAACACCATGCTATCGGCTTGTTCTAAATCATCTTGAATTCTGTCCCAAGTGATGCGCGCAATGCGGTCGTCTGGCTGCATCTCAGCTAGCGCTGCCAATTGGAGCGACCTTGAAATAAGTTCTTTATTTAGCTTGCTATTCATGGATCTCTAGCAAACACGATGGTCGATGACATCACTCATGAGGCTAAGTACCTCTGCTGCGGATTGGTCATGGCTGAGCCGAAGAGAGGGTGTCTGATGATCTTGAGTCTGCTCTCGTCCAATTGTGCATGAGCCAACGCAGGCGCGTCGTTTTTCATGCGCAACTGTTTTCATGCGCAACTGTGGAGACTGTCATTGCTTGGAAAATTGGTGGTTGAAGATGATATTTGGCTTGTGGGAATCGCTCAAGCTTTAGCGCAGTTGCTTCTGTCATTTCCTTATGGGTGAGTGGTCTGGCTCCTGCCCCTTCATTCAAGGGTTCAGGCGTTTCATCGCTCTATTGCTGAGGTCATGAAAGACGGCGAGTCAATTCTCGGATTGTTCCTGTCTGCAAGGCATGGCGTGACGACTTCGGAATCCATTGGTGTGACCGCTTCGGCAAGATGGGATCTACAGCGTTTGGTTTATGACATACGAGCAAGAGGTCATCATTAAGTGCGCCATCAAGGGCGTCCTTGGCGGTCTTGACAGGAAAATGACGTCTGAGGAGCTTGATGAGTTGCTGAACGGCTCACAGGATTGGAGAAAGCATTTGGTGATTGAGGAGATCACAGAGGTGGCCACCATCCATGCAGGGCGCCGTCGTCCAGAAATCGACTAGCTGTTACGGCTCTGCCGTTGTACAAGCGACTCCGAATCAGGTGGCTGGGTGGCGATTGGCAGCACGCCTACAGCTTCCAATGCCCATGGAGCGGTGACTCCATCGCGTCGATCAAGATTCAGTCAATGCCAGGACCCAGATTTGAACTGGGGACACGGCGATTTTCAGTCGCCTGCTCTACCAACTGAGCTATCCCGGCACGTCGTTTTCACGACAACGGAATCTTAAATCACGGGGTGCGCCCCAGACAGATCAATCCCCTGACCTCAAACCCAGCATTTTTCAACGTCTTCAATGCTTCTTGGGCCGTGGCTCCACTGGTGAGGATGTCATCGACAATCCAGGTGGGCCTTGCCGCCACGCACCTGGATCGTTGGTCTGGATCGATGGCGAAGGCAGATTTCATGTTCACCAGCCGCTGACGACGACTGAGGTGGTGTTGCCCCACGGTGGGCCGACAACGTTTCAGCAGTGCCTTCGTGGTGCGTCCAAGGCTTTGGCAGATCAATGCCGGTAGAGGATTGGCTCGTTTTACCGCTTTCCAACTGGGGATCGGAACCAAAAGAGCCTTGGCCGGAAGGGTTGGCTGCAGAGCGAAGGTGATGGCCTTCAGGACTGATAAATCTTGATTGAGCCTCAGGCGCAGGATGTGTCGGCGAAGCTCTCCTCGATACCAACCGGCCGCGTTGAAGCGAACAGGAGTGATGCCTCGCAGGCCTCTTTCCACAAGGCCCAGCTTTTGAGAGCACTCACTACAGGGATGATCCGCTTGTGGATGGGGTTGGATGGCCTTCTTGCAAATCGGACAAGAAGGCACAACGAACAGGTCTTTCAGGCAATCGTGAAGTGCGACTAGCAAAGCGTCAGAACGACTGCCTTCAGGATTCCCCTTTGCTCTCGTCAGACGGCATGGCTCTCAGCATGGCCACCATGGTGCGGTGGGCGTCCTCACTGTCAGTGAGGGTGTGATCAAACGGGATCCGGACGGTTTTTCCGTCTACTTCAAGGCTCATCGCATCAGCGCTAACGGCCGTCATGGTGGCGATGTTGGCAGCACTCACTCCTCCGTAATGGAGGGCGTACTGAAGCACTGCATCGCCATGGTCATCGTTCATGTGACGACAGATGCGTTCGCTAACAGCGGGGGTAAGCGGATCAGCGGTCATGGTTGAAGAAGAGAGGGTTAAGGGCGGGGGATTGACTCAGCTAAAGCGTTGCCAGAGCAGAAGGGCGAGCCGAAACCCGCTGAATCCCACATATCCGGCAAGCACGATGAACAGGCCAATGGCAAGGCCGTCACGAAGTCGGTTGGGCAAGGGTTCGGTGATGCTGCCTTAATTCTCCCCTAGATGGATCGTCTTGTCTGGTGCTTGTACAGCCTGAAGAGCTAAACGAGCAACTCCGGCGGCTGGAGGTGTGTTGCAACTGCGGATCGGAACACCGAGTTGGCGCTCGCGCAGGCGACGCCATTGAGGATTGCGCGCTCCACCGCCAAGGGTCACGATCTTCTTCGGAGGATCAGCTCCAAGGCTGGTGAGGCGTTGCCATCCCGCCTGTTCGATTTGGGTTAACCCCTCTAAAAGGCCGTGCAGATAGAGGGCATCGCTGACTGGGCGGGGCGTGAGGATGGGTTCAAGCTGGGGGTCATCAACGGGGAAGCGCTCTCCGCATCTTGGAAGGGGTCGCAGCTTTAAGCCGCTGTTCTGATCAGGATCGATCTGACGGCTCAGTTCCGCGAGGTCGATGTCGGGAAAGAGTTGTTGCAGCACGGCAGCACCAGCATTGGAGGCTCCTCCGCATAACCAACGCCCCCCCACGCGATGGGTGGAGGTTCCTGGACCTGGAGCGATGGGCTGATTGGTGAACCGCTTGAGCACCAAGGTGCTTCCCAGCACTGTGATGCCTTCGTCGTCGTCAGCATCAGCTGTGAGAACGGCCGCGTTGGAATCGGTTGTTCCGGCAACGATCAGTAGATCCTCTGGCAGGTCTAGATCTTTCGCGCGATGGGGCGCCAGGGGCCCAAGCACGGAGCCACTGGTTCGAATGTTTGGAAGTGCATCCCGCCAGGGTTGGCTGATGAAGGTGTCTGGCCAGGCATTTTGGCCGAGGTCCCATCCCAGTCGAAGGTTGTTGCCTTCCTCCCCATCGCTCCAATTGTCAAGAAGCCATCCGCTGATCCAGTCGGCTTGATGGCGTAGCAGGAGAGGGGCTTGGTGTTGCTCGACTAGGTGCAGCGCTCGCGCGAGGCTTCCACTGGCGCTGGAAGCTGGTCCACCCTGTGGAATCAAGGCGCGGAGCTGCTCAACGACGTTTGGGCATGCGAGCGAATAGGGCATGGCCTCAGCAAGGGGCAGGCCCTGTTGATCACAGGCCAGCAATGTTCCTGAGGTGCCGTCCACGGCGATGGCCTTGAGGCGATGTCGGTAGTCGGGCTTAAGGAGCCCGATCAGTTCAACACATCGGTCTCGCCAATCAAAGGGGTTATGCAGACCGATTTGATATGGCGCACTTTCGGTCTGGAGCAGGGCACAGCTGCTGTCGATGACAGCAATGCGGACACCGCTGGTGCCTAGGTCAATGCCGAGCACCAGCGGATCTTGGCTCATGGTCTTGCGTCTACAGACTGTTGCCGGCTTGGATGCGGTTCGCTTCCGCTTGCTTTAGGGCTGAAGCCTTGGCACCAACGTCTTCCCAGGGCAAGTTCAGATCGGGGCGGCCAAAGTGTCCATAGGCAGCTGTATCGCGGTAAAAGCGACCACCGTTGAGGGAAGGCATTTCCCGCAGCTTGAACTGCTCGATGATGGCACCAGGACGCAGGTCAAAGTGCTCTTGTACGAGGTCGGTGAGTTCCGCATTGGACACCTTGCCTGAGCCGAAAGATTCCACAAGGATCGATACCGGCTTGGCCACGCCAATGGCGTAGCTCAGTTGAACCTCTGCGCGATTCGCAAGACCTGCGGCTACCAGTGCTTTGGCTACATAGCGGGCGGCATAGGCAGCGGAGCGATCCACCTTGGTGGGATCTTTGCCGGAGAAGGCACCACCGCCGTGACGGGCGTAGCCGCCGTAGGTGTCGACGATGATTTTCCGTCCCGTGAGACCGGCATCACCCTGAGGCCCGCCGACCACGAATTTGCCGGTGGGGTTGACCAGATAGCGGCAATTGGCCCGATCGGGCTTCAGAGGGAGGTCGGCTGTCGCTGGCAGCACCACGTGAGTCCAGAGGTCTTCACTGATGCGATTGCGCACCTCCTGCTCGTCGGTTAGGCCCGTCACCTCGGCGGTGTGTTGGGTTGAGATCAGAATGGTGTCGATCTCGACGGGTTTGTCGTTTTCGTAGACCACGCTCACCTGGGTCTTGCCGTCAGGCAGCAGGTAATCGAGGGTTCCGTTGTGGCGAACTTCGGCCAGACGCCTAGCAAGCCTGTGGGCAAGGCTGATGGGCAAAGGCATCAGCTCTGGCGTTTCATTGCAGGCGTAGCCAAACATGATTCCCTGATCGCCGGCGCCGACCTTGTCGAGGGGATCGCCTGCGTGATCATCCGCTTCATCAACGCCCTGGGCAATATCAGGGGATTGCTGATCAAGGGCGACCAGGACGGCACAGCTCGTGGCGTCAAAGCCACCGGCCCGCGCCCCGCTGTAGCCGATATCCCGAATCACATCGCGTACGAGATGGATGAAATCCACCTGGGCTTTGGAGGTGACTTCGCCCGTGATCATGCAAAGACCGGTATTCACAACCGTTTCGCAGGCCACCCGGCTCGTGCTGTCTTGGGCTAAGAGAGCATCCAGGACGGCATCACTGACTTGATCGCAGATCTTGTCGGGATGGCCTTCCGTCACGGATTCGGAAGTGAAAACGTATCGACTCATAAGGGTTTCGGGCGTGGTGGGATTTTACGGGTTGCCCTTACTGCGCTTGTTCAACCTTGAGCTCTTGCCAGTGATGGATCAAATGTTGATGGGAGGTGAGGTCGGGGGTTCGATTCCATCCCGCCACGTACCCAAGCGCATAAGCAATGCCTGCGCGGCGTGCCATCAGGAGATCGGAGTCGGCATCTCCGACCAGTGCGCATTGGGATGGATCCAAATGCAGCTTCTTGCACAGACCATGCACGGCGCCTGGATCTGGCTTGCAAGGGGTGTCATCAGCGCTCCAGATTCCTGTGATGAAGTCGCTTAAGCCATGGTCTTGAAGAAACTGTTTGATGCCGTGGCGGGTGTCATTGCTGATCACGGCACAGATCACACCAGCGTTGTGCAGCTCGTTAAGCAACTCTTTTGAATGGGGCAGAGGGGTTCTGGCGCTGAGGGGTGCTTCCGTTGCGGTTTGCTTGTGGAGATGGTCCACGCTGTCAAAGATCTCTTCAGCGAGCACAAGTGCTTGAGGCCAGCTGAGATCAAACAGACAGAAGATCGTTGCAGTGCTCAACAGATTGTGTTGACGCGAAGCGACGGCCAACGTTCCATCGGGAATCAAGCCGGAGTCGCATCGGCCCATCGCGCGCTTGAGCAACCCCTGGAGTTGAACTTGTGTCTCTGACGATGCGCCACGGGAGGCAAAGACACGAAGGATTTCATCAATCCTGGCGTCTGCCAATTCAATGAGATGCGGTTCGCTATGGGAAAGGGTGCCGTCCTTGTCGAACAGCACCCCGTGGATCAAGCCAAGCGAATGGCCTCTGAGGGATAAATGAGCCATGGGCTCATGCAGCTCAGACCATCATCGAGCTCAAGGGCTCTTCTCCCTCTTCTGCTTGCTCAAGAAGCATTTGCTTGTAGCGAGCAGCCATTTCCTCAGCCTTGTCAAAGACCTTTTGAGGATCGGTGAGCATGTCACCGGGTTCTGGCTCCAGAGCCTTGGTAGACAGTGAGATCCGACCACGTTCGGCGTCGAGGTCGATGATCATCACCTTCATTTGATCATTCACATTCAGCACGGAATGGGGTGTTTCGATGTGCTCGTGACTGATTTCGGAAATGTGGAGCAAACCGCTGACACCGCCGATGTCGATGAAGGCGCCGTAGGGCTTGATGCCACGAACGGTGCCGATCACCACTTCGCCGACCTCGAGGCGATTCATCTTGCGCTCTACGAGGGCGCGACGATGACTGAGAACCAGACGATTGCGCTCTTCGTCGACTTCAAGGAATTTCAGGGGCAAGAAGTCTGCAACCAGCTCTTCTTTCGGCTTGCGCGTGCTGATGTGGGATCCAGGGATGAAGCCGCGAAGACCTTCCACGCGAACGAGAGCACCACCACGGTTCGTGGCGAAGACTTCTGAATAGATGGTGGCGTCTTCTTTTTGCAGCTGCCGCACCCGCTCCCAGGCACGCTGGTACTCAATACGGCGAACGGAGAGAGACAGTTGTCCGTCTTCGTTTTCTTCACTCATGATGAAGAATTCCCGAATTTCACCGGGTTGCAACACGTCACTGAGACCTTCCACCCTGTTGATGGAGACCTCTTGGAGTGGCATAAATGCGGCGGTCTTGGCGCCGATATCGATCATCGCCCCCTTCGTTTCCAGCGCGAACACGGTGCCGTTGACGATGTCGCCTGGCTTGAAGTTGTAGTCGTACTTGCTAAGTAGTGAGGCGAAATCATCAATCGTGAAGCCGGCCCCATCCAAATCCTTGGGGTTGGCGCGACTGCTTGGATCATCTGCGGTCGGAATATCTTCCGGAATACTGAGATCTTCGTCCGTTCCAAAATCGGCTTGGTCCGCTGTGGCTTCGACGGCTGTGCTCTCGTCGATGGCAGTGGTGGTGTCCACAGCAAGATCCTGAGCCGGATCGGTTGGGGTAACAGTCATGGATGGTTGGCGGTCTGCCCGAGGACAGTGCGATAAAAATTGATCCAGTGCCCGCCGACAAAGGATCAGTATTTTTTAATTTTACAGAACAGCCTTGCTTTTTAGACGAGGGCTGCGAGCTCAGCTTTGTCTACGTTCATCCCTTCAAGGGTTGAGACGAAATCGCTGACGCTTCGAAAGTGTCGATACACCGAGGCAAAACGCACATAAGCCACTTCGCTGAGCCCTTTGAGATGTCCCAGCACCAGCTCACCAATCTCTGAGCTGGCGATCTCACGGCTATTGCTTTGCTGAAGGCTGAGTTCCAACTCGTCAACAATGGCTTCGAGTTTGCTGGGAGTGAGCTCAGTTTTTTCGCAGGCTCGGCTCAGGCCGTGCAGAAGTTTGCTGCGATTAAAAATTTCACGATGCCCATTGCGTTTGAGCACGGTGATGGGAACCATCTCAACCCGCTCGTAAGTCGTGAATCGAAATTCACAATTCAGGCATTCACGACGCCGGCGCACACTCCTACCTCCCTCGGCTGCTCTCGATTCGAGAACCCGGCTATCCGTGTTTTGGCAGGAGGGGCACTGCACGCCCTAATCGATCCAATTTGAATACTTTTTATTGTATAGAACATGTGGAGCCTTGAAAAGTGTTTGTGACCTAAGAATCCGATTTGAGCAATAAAAAAACCCCGCTTTTGGCGGGGTTAGATCTGCTGGATGGACTACTTACCGATCTTCGGTGGATCGCGGAATGCGATTGCGAAGAACAAGGTGGCAATCGCCAGGCCGAGAATGAGGATGTAAGCGAAGCTTTCCATCGAGAATCTCCTAGAGAGCGATCAGCTGAGGGGGGTGGAACCCGTGGGAGGAACGTATCCCTCGGGTAGGCGACGGGTGGATTTGTCGCCGAGTTTTTGGAAGAGACCGAACTCAACCTGTTCGCCAAGATCAGGGTCGATTCCTGCGAACACGTCCCGGTAGAGGGTGCGAGCACCGTGCCAGATGTGGCCGAAGAAGAAGAGCAGGGCGAAGGTTGCGTGGCCGAAGGTGAACCAACCACGAGGTGAACTGCGGAATGTTCCGTCCGAGTTATAGGTTTCGCGATCGAAGTCGAAACCTTCTCCGAGTTGAGCCTTACGGGCTAGGCGCTTCACGTCGGCTGGATCAGTGAAGACCTTGCCGTCGAGAGAACCGCCATAAACGGTTGCCGTAACGCCTCTTTGTTCGAAGGAGTACTTCGCTTCAGCACGACGGAATGGAATGTCGGCACGAACGATGCCGTCATTGTCTTCAAGAACAACAGGGAAGTTCTCAAAGAAGTTGGGGAGACGACGAACTTGAAGCTCACGTCCTTCCTTGTCGGTGAAGACAGGATGGCCAATCCATCCAGTTGCCAGTCCATCGCCATTCACCATCGGACCTACACGGAACAGGCCGCCTTTGGCAGGACTATTACCGACGTAGTCGTAGAAAGCGAGTTTTTCAGGGATGGCAGCGTAGGCCTCGTCAATCGTGGCACCTTCATCAAGAGCCGTCTGAACGCGGCGATTGATTTCTGTCTTGAAGTAGCTCTGATCCCACTGATAACGAGTGGGGCCAAACAACTCAACAGGGGTTGCTGCGGCGCCGTACCACATGGTTCCGGCCACAATGAAGGCGGCGAAAAACACAGCTGCAATGGCACTAGCCAAAACAGTTTCGATGTTTCCCATCCGCAAAGCCTTGTAGAGGCGCTCCGGCGGTCGGGTTGTGATGTGGAAGATGCCGGCAATGATGCCCACGATGCCTGCGGCAATGTGGTGGGCAACAATCCCTCCTGGATTGAACGGGTTGAAGCCTTCCGGTCCCCACGAGGGTTGAACCGCTTCTAAGTGGCCTGTGAGGGCATAGGGGTCAGAGATCCACATGCCAGGCCCAAAGACACCTGTGAGGTGAAAGGCACCAAAACCGAAACAACCCAATCCTGCAAGGAGAAGGTGGATGCCGAAAATTTTCGGAAGGTCAAGGGCTGGTTCGCCCGTACGGGGGTCTTGCCAAATTTCAAGATCCCAGTACGTCCAGTGCCAAATGGCAGCGAGCATCAAAAGGCCACTGAAGACGATATGAGCGGCTGCGACGCCTTCGAAGCTCCAGAAGCCAGGATCGACTCCCGTTTCTCCGGTAATACTCCAGCCTCCCCAGCTTCCGGTGACGCCAAGTCGAGACATGAAGGGCATGACAAACATGCCCTGACGCCACATGGGGTTCAGGACTGGATCCGATGGATCAAAAATTGCGAGTTCGTAGAGGGCCATCGAGCCGGCCCAGCCGGCAACGAGGGCAGTGTGCATGAGGTGCACGGCCAAGAGTCGGCCGGGGTCGTTAATGACGACGGTGTGCACCCGATACCAGGGCAATCCCATGGGTCAGGTTCAGGTGGAACGGAGCTGCTGATGCAGACAGACCAAGCGATCGTAGGGGGTTCGCTCAATTGAGTGGGGTGTGTTGTCGCGAGCTGCAATGTCTTGTGTTGAGCCGCCTCGATTTGTTTTCCCCGCTGTCCTGTCAGCGCTTCCGTCCATTGGCTGCCGCATTCAGGTCTGGCCGAGGGGGTTACAAAACGCAACCTTTGGGCGCAAAGTGGGCGTTTATCGCTGGAGCACTCCATGCCAGTCATTCGTTTTTTGCGTGAGGGACGTGATGTGGAGTGCTATCCCGGTGAAAATCTGCGCGATGTTGCTCTGCGCGAAAACATCGAGCTTTATGGCTTGAAGGGACAGCTCGGGAATTGCGGTGGCTGCGGTCAGTGCATCACCTGTTTTGTTGACGTTGTGGGATCCGATGCCGACGCGCCTTTGACGGCTCGAACCGCTGTTGAGGACAGCAAGCTCAGGCGTCGTCCTGAGTCATGGCGATTGGCTTGCCAGGCGCTGGTGGAGCAATCCGTGATCGTGCTGACCCGCCCGCAAGTTCGCTTGGCTGACCTCGATAAGAAAAAGGTTGCTGCGCGCACGGCAACCCTGCCAGTCGGGCCTACGGCCTGGCCCGTGACCGAGAGCGAAGATGAGGCCGAAGAAGGATCGGAACAGGAGACTGCGGATGATGCTCCTGCTACGCCCAGTGACGAGGGGTGAGCTGAAGCTCATCGTTGCTCCCGAACGATGATACGTTCGGCCTTGCGTCAATAATCGCCCATGGAAACCAACGATCTCGGCTTCGTTGCCAGCCTCATGTTCGTCCTGGTTCCGACGGTGTTTCTGATCGTCTTGTTCATCCAGACCAACAGCCGAGAAGGTTCCTCCTGATCGACTGTTGGTTCAGGACTGGTCCGCTTCAGCTCTGCTCGGGTTCGCGGACCAGAAGAACCGGCGCAGGCGCATGGACTCGGATGTAATCGCTGATCGAGCCGCCAAGGAGCTTGTCCAAATCCACCAGGCCTCTAGCGACAAGAGGGCGCCTGTCCTGTGATGCGATCACCACAAGGTCGGCATTGATTTCTTCGGCTGCTTGGCAAACCCCTCGGCCGATGTCCGGGTTCGCCACGTGCATCGGCTTGAGGTCAACGCCCATGCTGCGAGCCCGTTGGACTGCGGCCGTCAGCAAGCCGTCGGCTTTGCTGTCGCCACCGCGGGAGGCCGAGAGGTCTTGCCTGGCAATGTGGACGCCAGTCAGCTGTCCGCCTGGGATCTCTCGAACCATTTCGCAGGCAATTCGAAGCGCATCATCGCCAACACCTGTTCCGTCAACAGTCACCATGAGGCGATTCACATGGCGGACGTAAAGGTCATCACGCACCAGCAGCATGGGACGTGTTGATAGCTGAAAGACGTATTGGCTGGTGCTGTTGGACAGGATCGATTGCAGGCGACCCAGGCCTCTGGATCCCATCACGATCAAGTCGGCATTGATCTCTTCAGCCACCTTCAGAACGGTCTGCTTGGCATCCCCTTGGCGGATGATCGAATTCACGTCACTCGGGTTAAGGCCCAATTGGCTTACCGCCTTGGCGAGCAAGCTCCCTGCGTTTGTCCAATGGTCTTCTGCGTTGACCTTGCCTTGCTCGGACACCACATGAAGCAGGTTGATGCGTGCAGCCCTGAATGCTGGAAGGTCCCGCAGCATCCGCACCATTTCTTCGACATGACCTTTGCCGGAATCAGCAATCAGAAGATTCTTGAACACGATGAAGAGTTAGGTCTGCATCAGCCTATGGCTGACTCACCAGACCGTGCTGATGGTGATTGAGAGCGTTACGAGACCTCCTTGGCGATTGCACAAGCGTGTGCTGCCACAACACACCGATCACGGCGGTGTGATGTGGCATGGCGCCTATGTCGGGTGGTTGGAAGAGGCTCGCGTGGAAGCCCTCGCTGCGGTGGGGCTGCCCTACCGGCTGATGGCGCTTGAAGGGTTGGAAATGCCAGTGGTGCGCTTGGACATGTCCTATAAGCGAGCCCTTTTGCATGGCGACCAGGTTGTGCTTCTAAGCCATGCGCTTCCCCCTGAGGGTCCCCGCTGGCGATGGCAGACGCGCTTGTTAAGGCCAGATGGTGATTGCGCCTTCGAGGCCCATGTGGAGTTGGTGTTGGTCCGTCTCGACGGTGATAGGCGCCAGGTTTTGCGTCGCCCACCACCGTCCGTGTCATCAGCGCTTCAGCTGCTGACCCAGGGCCCAACCCAATAACGTGCTAGTACAGACGTACTTGCGCTGAATGATTGGGTGAGCGTGGCTGGTGGTGGCTGTGGATCTCATGCCCCGGATTGGGTGTTGCCAGGATGCGGGCCCTCAGGGCTGTTGCTCAAGCGCATCAGCTTTCCTTGGCTGATCTGTGGTCATGGCCTCTCTGGCGTTTGCAAAGAGAGCTGAGGTGGCCCGACGCCTTGATGAAGCGCGTCGAGTCGTATCGGCTGAGCAAAGGGACGTCCCCCAGCGTTGGGGTTCCGGATAATGCTCTGCTGCCCCTGGATCAAGACTGGCCGATCGCATTTGAAGGGTTGAAGCGTCCTCCGCTCGCGGTGCACTGGTCGGGGCGGAAGCCGTGCTGGCCGTTGTTATCCGCTCAGAAGGCTGTCGCGGTTGTCGGAACGCGCCGGCCGTCGGATCATGGCCGGCGGATGGCCCATGCGCTTGGTCAGGGCCTTGCCCGTGCTGGTTGGCCCGTGGTGAGTGGTCTTGCGGAAGGCATTGATGCCGCCTCTCACCATGGTTGTCTTGCAGCGGGTGGACGTCCGATTGGTGTGTTGGGTACGCCTTTGGATCGTGTGTATCCGTCTGAGCATGAGGCCCTGCAGGCCGAAGTTGAGTCTGCTGGCTTGTTGTTCAGCGAATGGCCCTGTGGTGCGCGGGTGCAGCGATCCAACTTTGCGTTGCGGAATCGCCTTCTGGTGAGTGTGTCTTGTGCCCTGGTGGTGGTTGAGTGCCCTGAAACAAGCGGCTCACTGTTGTCAGCTCAGATCGCTCAAACTCAGGATTGTCCTGTGTGGGTGGTCCCAGGGGATGCGCTGCGCTGGTCTTGTCAAGGCAGCAATCGTTTGTTGCAGGAGGGGGCAACACCGTTGCTATCTCCGGAATCGTTGATTGCCGCCCTGGGACCAGGACCGCTTGCGCCAGCGAGCATGGCGTCGAAGCGATCGGATCGATCCCGGCCTTCCGTCGAGCGGCATCCCTCGCTTTTGCGATGGGTGGATGAAGGTTTCACCCTTGAGCAGTTATCTGCAGAACTCAGCTGCAGTCCAAATCAGTTGGCGCATGAGTTGTTGCAACTCGAGCTCGAAGGTGTCATCGAGCCCAAGCCTGGTCTGCGTTGGCGGTCCGTCTAACCTGAGCCCATGGGCGTGATTCGCTGCAAGGGAACAGATCTACTGGTGTGGAGGCGGGAGCTGATCCGTCAGGGTGGGCGTGCTGTGGACTTGGATTGGCTGCTTTCGATGGCGGCAGATTGCTCCTGGGGTGATCTTCAAAAACTGCGCATTTGCCCAGACGTTGAGATCGAGCTGAGTTCTTCGTTGAGCCAGCTCACAGATCTTTGGATCCAGCATCGCGATCAGCACATTCCGCTTCAGCACTTGGTTGGCCTCTGTCCATGGCGCGATTTTGAGCTGGAGGTGTCAGCCGATGCCTTGATTCCGCGTCAAGAAACCGAGCTGCTCATCGATTTGGCGTTGCAGTGTTCGCCAGAAGATGCCCTGGATAAGGAAGGGCTCTGGGCTGACTTGGGAACAGGCTCAGGAGCTTTGGCCGTGGCGCTTGCCCGTGCTCTCCCTCATTGGCAGGGGCATGGCGTTGACTCCAGCAGCCAGGCGCTTGCTCTGGCGGAACGCAACCTGAGGGCCCTCGCTGGCGAAAGTCGTTGGCAACTCCATCTCGGCAACTGGTGGGAACCGCTCAAACCATGGTGGGGGCAGTTTGGTCTTGTGTTGAGTAATCCGCCTTACATCCCCACCGCTGTCATCGATGACCTAGCGCCCGTCGTTAAAGACCATGAACCTCATCTAGCGCTCTGTGGTGGTGAGGATGGACTCGACTGTTGCCGGCAGATCATTCGAGATGCCAGCAGAGCCTTAGCTCCAGGAGGCTGGATCCTCTTGGAGCACCACCATGACCAGAGTGCAATGGTGCTGAAGTTACTCAGTGAGGCAGGTTTCGAGTGGCCAGAAGCCCGCTCTGATCTTCAGGGCATCCCCCGCTTTGCACTTGCTCAGCGACCCTGCCATCCATTGCCTCTGGCCAGTTCATAGATCAACGATGACGATCAATCCCCTCAAGTTGTTGGATCGCGATGGCCTCGACGCGCATTTGCGTGCCGGGGGTGCTGCTTTGCTCCCTACAGACACCCTTCCGGCATTGGCTGCGCTGCCAGAGCAGGCGGCTCAAATTTGGCGCTTGAAAAAACGTCCACAGGACAAGCCCTTGATCCTGATGGGTGCTGACGTTGATGCGCTGTTATGCCATATCTGCCCCGAAGCTCGAGCCGATGCCAGTGCCCTTGCGCAACGGCACTGGCCAGGGGCCCTCACTCTGGTGTTGCCCGCCTTTGGGCCCTGCGCAGAAGCCCTCAACCCTGGAGTGGCAACGCTGGGTTTGCGTATTCCAGCTTGCGAGCCGATGTTGGATCTTCTGCGTTGCAGCGGTCCGCTTGCCACGACCAGTGCCAATGTGTCTGGTGAACCTGCCAGCCGAACCGAGAGGGAGGCGGCGGTTGCGTTCCCAGACTTGCCATTGCTTGCGCCGATCCCTTGGCCTAGTCCGTCCTGTCAAGCGAGCTCGGTGATTGCTTGGCGAGGATCGCAACGTTGGCATTGGCTGCGCAGAGGCGCTGTGATGCCAGCAGGTGTGGTGAGCCTTCCCGAATGCTCTGGTTAATTGCTTCGTTATTTTTGCTTCAAACCGCCATTCATTGGCTGTTTGCACCGGTGGTCCAACTGCTCAGGCCGTGGTTTGAATTGGATGTGCTCCCATGGATGCTTGCCATCGTTGGGATTTGGCTGTTTACCGGTCGCTCGAGCCGCTGATCCCAGCATCGATCTGGAGCGCTGACCGTGGTCTTAAGGATCTTGTCTGAAGCCGGCTAACGGATTTGAACCGATGACCTTCGCTTTACAAAAGCGCTGCTCTACCACTGAGCTAAGCCGGCATTGATGGGAGTTTACCGCTGCACGTTCTCGTCGCTTCTGAATGGGTGTTGAGCCACCACATCGAAAGTTCAAGCCTCGAGCGGCAACCACTTTTCTCGAGGGCGTTGCTGATGTGACTTTCCACAGTGCGGATGCTCACCACAAGTCGGGACGCGATCGCCCGATTGCTAAGCCCTTCCAGAAGGAGTTGGATCACGGTGGTTTCTGCGGGGGTGAAGCCTTGCTCAGCCATGACGTCTGGAGATGCTTCCAGAACCATTCCCCGCTAGTCCGATTTGGGAGTCGTTGATGCGATTGGTCGCCGAAACGGCAAGTTGGCAACCAGGGCCGTGACGCGATCCTCGGTTTCCAAGCTCACATCGCCTTCCTCTAGGTCGATATCAACGTATTTGGCCACCACTTCAAAAATTTCACGACGCATTTGGTCGAGAAGTTCAGGGCTTAGGTCACTGCGGTCATGCGCCAGAACGAGCTGAAGCCTGTCTCTGGCAGTGCTGGCGCTTGCTGGTTGACGCCCAAGCAATTTGTCGACGAGGTCACGGAGAGTCATCAGCTCAGAAGATCTTCGTTTGCATCAAGCGGCGCACGGTGGCCCGTAGGCCCGAACGCTCCTTAGAGGGGTCCAGCAATGAAATGTCTTCGCCTTGAAGGCGGCCGGCAATATTGCCGTAGGCCTTGGCTGCTGGTGATTTGGTCCCATTCAGGGTGAGGGGTTCGCCCCGGTTGGTGCTAACGATCACCTGCTCATCTTCCAGCACTAATCCCAGCAAGGGGAGAGCCAGGATGTCGGTGACGTCATCCACCGCCAACATTTCTTGATTGGCCATCATTTTGGGCCTAACTCGATTGAGAACGAGTTGGACTGGTGTCACCCCGTGGGTGTTGAGCAATCCGATCACTCGATCCGCATCTCGCACAGCCGAAACTTCAGGAGTGGTGATCACAATGGCTTCACGCGCTGCGGCAACGGCGTTCTTAAAGCCGTCTTCAATGCCTGCGGGGCAGTCGATTAACACGTAATCGAATCGTTTCTCAAGCATGGAGACAATGGCCTGCATGTCTTCTGGTTTGAGCCACTCGAGCATCCGCGGATTGCCAGCAGGCAGCAAGGCCAGATTCGGGACCTGTTTGTGCTTCACCAAGGCCTGGTCCAAGCGGCAGGTCTCGGCCAAAACCTCTTGAGCTGTATAAACAATTCGGTTTTCGAGTCCAAGCAACAGATCCAGGTTGCGCAAACCGAAGTCGGCGTCCAAGACAACAGTGCTGGAACCACGCTGGGCGAGGGCTATGCCCAAGTTGGCCGTAAGGGTGGTCTTACCGACGCCCCCCTTGCCGGAGCAGATCAAGATCGTTCGCGAATTTGACGTCACGTTGTCGCGGTTGATTTGGTCAGGTTAGGGGCAAGTGCTCTTAATTGTTTAAATCGGCCGAAAGCTCTTGCACTGACAAGTCAGTGCGGGGATCAGCAGGCTCGATCGAAATCACCCCATCCACAATGCGGGCTTCCTCCGCAAGACCAGGTTGGGGTTTCTCCTCTGGGCCCCTGGCAACAAGATCCGCGATTCGTAGCTGAAGAGGACGGAGCTGTAAGGCCGTGATCCGGGCATTCAGATCGCCTTGAACCCCTGCATGAGCAGAACCACGGAGGCGTCCCCAGATCAGGACGTTCCCCCCGGCACTGATTTGCGCACCTGGATTGACATCGCCAATGAGCAAAACGTGGTGGCGTGCTTTGAGATGGTCTCCCGATCGCAGGGTGGCTCGATGGATCAGCAGTGCTGGGGCCTGCTTGTCCTCAGCACCTTCAGGAAGCGGATCGACACGCTGTGGTGTGGTGAGTTGAGCTGGAATGCCAAGGGCGTTGGCGCTGACCACGGTGAGTGGATGGCAGCTTTTGATGGACAGCAATCGGCAGCTGCGCTCCTCAAGTTGCGCTTGCAAGGCAGAGAGCACCCGGCAATTCAACAACCACTCCCCGCTATCCAATTCGAGATCCTTGCCCTCCAGGCCACTGAGTTGGTCAGCGAGGGTGTCTTGCCAAGGGATGTGCCGATTGTTGGGCAAAACCAGGCGATGGCATCCAGCTTGAAGGGTCTCTTGGGTCAAAGCCACCGTCGCGATCAAGAAAGAGTGGAGGCCGACGTTAGATGTCCGCCTCGTATTGACCCACGATTCGTTTCAGCTCCTGACCGATTTGCTTTGGATAGATCAGCCAGCTGGTGCTGGCCGGTTTGCTCAGACTTTTGACGAGTGCCGAGCTTTGCTCGAGTGCTTGAAGTTGTTGACCATTCCAGAGCCTCAGCCCCCCGCGATAGGGGTGATAACCATGCAGTTGTTGATGACGTAGTCCGCAGCACAAACTCGGATCCAATCCCTTCGCTTCTGCCAACCCCCTGGCTTGGGCCAAGCATTCGAGTTGCGTTTCCTTCGAGAGATTGTCCACATCCAGTGCTTTGAGGAGTCGTCGGTTGAGGAACCGATCGCAGAGATCGGCCAGTGGGCGAGGGGCTTCCTCTTGCCAGCGCAGCAAGTGATAGCCAGTTCGCAGGTCATCGTTGGCCAAATAGGACGTCAGGTCGAGCTCATGGGAGGACCAAAGCCAGCAGCGCATCGTTGAATCTGCCCAAACACGATCGGGGCCTAGCTCACGGGCCAGGCGAATCATTTGTTCCAGCAGCCAATTGCAGACCACATTGAGGCGGTGGTTGTAGACACTCCGGTACATCAGGTTTCGCACCACGAGGTAATGCTCAACGGCCATGAGGCCCTTGGGGTGGATGGCGAGTTCCCCATCTGGCGCCAGGGTTAGTGCGGCCAGGATTCTCTCTAAATCCAGCTGGCCGTAGCTCGTCCCTGTGCTGTAGCTATCTCGCAACAAGTAATCGAGCCTGTCGCAGTCGAGTTGGCTGCTCACGAGGTCTTTAATCACTCTCCGCTGTGTGGTGCCGTGCTCCAGCAGAGCGGCCACGGCTTCTGAGCTTCCTGGTTGGAATCGTTCGAGTGGCTCGTAAATCGCGGAGTGCTCTCGAACGATGCGTGCGGACCACCGCTCATGGTGGGTGCCAAACATTTCCTCGCCGGTGTGGCTCAGGGGCGCATGACCCAAGTCATGGAGCAGGGCTGCCGCGTAGAGCACCCCCCGATGACGTTCCAGCGTTGGATCCATTGCCAACAGGCGCCGAAAGGCCTGTCGCGCGATGTGAAAAACGCCAAGAGAGTGGGTAAACCGGCTGGATTCGGCGCCGTGGAAGGTCAGAAAGGCTGGCCCGAGCTGGCGAATCCGCCGAAGCCTTTGAAAGGGGGCTGCGTCAACGAGCTCGAGCACCAGCGCTTCAGCCGGGTCGTCTGTATTGAGTGCGATGCCCCCATGCAAAGGGTCGTGATAAGTGCGGCTACTCATGCACTTTCTGCCATCTCCTCTGCATTGATGGCATCGGCTGTTGCGGGTGATTCGCTGGTTTGGCGATCAATGATGGCCTCCAGAACCCGCGCTGCATCCGTCAGCCAGCGGTCTCCTTCGCCCCCGGGATTCAGGGGTTCGGGCTGATCTAGCAAGCGATCTGGCGTAATCCCTTGCCCTTGTATGTCCCGTCCGCTGGGGGTGACATATCCGGCCACAGTGACGGCCAAACCGCTGCCATCACTCAGGTTGGTGAGGGTCTGGATGAGCCCTTTGCCGAAGGTTTCACTGCCCAGCAGCAGCGAACGATCGTTGTCCTGCAGGGCCCCCGCGAGGATCTCGCTGGCACTTGCGGTGCCAGCGTTGACCAAGGTCACCATCGGACCGTCGTACAGCGTGGTTGGGTTCGATTGGATGGGATCAGCAATCCCGTCTCGATTGCGTGTTTCCACGATCGGCTCTTGGTCCAAGAAGGCATCAGCAACGGCAAGTCCTCCGCTGACGAGACCCCCAGAGTTGTTGCGAAGATCAAGCACCACCCCTTCCACTCCCTTATCGGTGAGTTCTTGCAGGGCTTCTTGTACTTGCTTCGGCACACCTTCGCTGAACTGCGTGATGCGGAGATGGCCCAGCGTGTGGGTGTCACTACGCAGACGCCGCGTGCGAACGGGGCGTAGATCGACATTGCGTCGTTCCAAGCTGAGCTCTTCAGCCTCTCCATTCGGGGGTTGGACGGTGATCAAAACCTGCGTTCCCACATCCCCTCGCAAGCGTGCTGCTGTGGTTTCGAGTCCCAGCAGAGCAGTGGATTCTCCGTTCACAGCCAGAAGTGCTGCGCCGCTGACCACGCCCGCGTCAGCGGCGGGTGATCCCTCGAGTGCCGCGATCACAACCACTGAATCTTCATCGTTGTGATGGCCCAGCTGAAGCCCTACGCCACTCAGGCTGCCGGAGTTGCTGGACTTCATGACGGAGTAATCGTCAGGTCTCAACAGCCTTGTGTAGGGATCATCGAGGGGTTCAAGCATCGTTTCGATGGCGCTGTAGGCCTGCTCGCTGGTTTCGATCGTCTGCTCAAGAGCTTTCTGGCGTAAGCGCTTCCAATGAATTCGATCGAAACTCGTGGGGTCGACATAGCTCTGATTCACAAGGCGCCAGGTTTCAACCACCAGCTGCTGGGCATCGTTGAGCGCCAGAGCAGGTGCTGGAATTAAGAGGCTGCAAAGCAAAAGGGAGGCAAAGCCGGAGGCCAGCTGCCGCAGGCCTTTTCTCATGTAATTAACAATCGGCAACATCAGCTTCATTCTGTCGCGTCGGCTGGAGCGTCATCGGTAGACTCTCGCAATCCAAACCGACCTTTGCATGGCGAACTCCTCACCTGTCTACGACTGGTTCCAGGAACGTCTTGAAATCCAGGACATCGCTGATGATTTCAGCACCAAGTACGTTCCGCCCCACGTCAATATTTTCTATTGCCTGGGCGGCATCACTCTTGTTTGCTTCCTGATTCAGTTCGCGACCGGGTTCGCGATGACTTTCTATTACAAGCCCACTGTTGCTGAGGCCTACAGCTCAGTTCAGTACCTGATGACAGATGTGAGCTTCGGGTGGCTCATTCGCTCAGTTCACAGATGGAGCGCCTCAATGATGGTGCTCATGCTCATTCTTCACGTCTTCCGCGTGTACCTCACAGGTGGCTTTAAGCGTCCCCGTGAGCTCACCTGGGTAACGGGCGTGACCATGGCCGTGATCACTGTTTCTTTCGGTGTAACCGGTTACTCACTTCCTTGGGATCAAGTCGGTTATTGGGCCGTCAAGATCGTTTCTGGAGTGCCCGCTGCCATTCCAGTGGTTGGTGACTTCATGGTTGAGCTGTTGCGTGGTGGAGAGAGCGTTGGTCAATCCACACTCACTCGCTTCTACAGCCTTCACACGTTTGTGATGCCCTGGCTGCTGGCTGTCTTCATGCTCATGCACTTCTTGATGATCCGTAAGCAAGGCATTTCCGGTCCTTTGTGATCCATTTCAGTTGCTTTACGCACTGATTCAAGTTTCGAACTTCTCCACTTACCGTTCGTTCACTACCGCTTCGCACCATGCATATTCTCAAGAAGCCTGATCTCACCGATCCCAAGCTGCGGGCCAAGCTCGCCAAAGGCATGGGTCACAACTATTACGGTGAGCCTGCATGGCCCAATGATCTCCTCTACATCTTCCCTGTAGTGATCCTTGGAACCATTGCCTGCATCGTTGGGCTCTCTGTCTTGGATCCAGCCATGTTGGGTGATAAGGCCGATCCGTTTGCAACGCCGCTTGAGATCCTTCCTGAGTGGTATCTGTATCCGGTGTTTCAGATCCTTAGGGTTGTTCCTAACAAGCTTCTGGGCATTGCACTTCAAACCTTGGTTCCCCTTGGTCTGATGTTGATTCCCTTTATTGAAAGCTTCAACAAGTTCCAGAATCCATTCCGCCGTCCTATTGCGATGGCCGTGTTCTTGTTCGGTACAGCGACCACCATTTATTTGGGAATTGGTGCTGCGATGCCCATCGACAAGTCCCTCACCCTTGGTTTGTTCTGAACCCAATGATTTGAGAAACCCTCCAGCTCATCGCTGGGGGGTTTTTTGTTGTCTGGAATGGTTGGGAGCTGTTGTTTTATGAGCCTGGTAGAGGATCGTCCAGGTCGAGCATCTCGACATCGTTTGGGTTCACCCGAAGGAAGTGATGGAGGAGGAGAAACCCAACGATGGTCCAGGTTTGGTAAGTGCGTGATTGCTGGCCCATCCAAGTGCCTGTGGGGCCATCGAAATATTCAGCCCACTGTTGTCTTGGCAGTTGGTTGAGCTGGCTCCAGTAGCAGTCTTCCAGCATCGCTTTCATCTGCCCCATCAGCAGGATGTCCGCATCGGGGTGACGGCGCTCATGGAGGAGGATCGACGCTCCGAAATACCAAAGAAGGCTCGGCCAATGCCCGCCATTGTGGTAACTCCATGGCCAGTTCTTAGGGTCGGATCCCGTCTTGTTTTGCCACTCCAACGTTTCCATGGGTGGATGACAAATCCGCATCGGCATCTGAGCCATCAGATGATTGCGGTTGTGAAGCGTGAGGCGAAATAGAGCGCGCTGTTGCGGTGCGGTGAGAAGTCCGAAGAGGCAGCCCAGGGAATTTCCAAGACTGTAAAAACGGAAATCAGGTCGACCTGTACGGATGTTGCCGATCAAATAGCCACCGCGGTTCTCGAGCCAGTCCTGGAGCCAATCAGGGATCACCTGGGGCTGCACATTGAATTCGTTTTGATGTTGATTGTCGCCGTATTGCTCCGTAGGCCTTCGCCTCAAAACTTGCATCGTCTTGCTGGTCACCCAGTAGTGCTTCAGCAAAAACTTGCGCAGGTCATGAATCCACTGGCGTGTGAGCACCAAACGCTGGTCGAGCAGGCGGCTGTTTTGATTCCGCCGCCCTAGCTCCATGAGCTTGGAGCAACAACGAAGGGAGGCATACAGGAGCACCTCCACCTCTAAGGGGGCACCCCATACATCCATGGGACGATCGATCATGAAGGCACAATCCGGCACGAACAACACCGGTGTGCCCTCAAACGTGGGGTGAAGCACGAGGTCTAAGAGCAGCTGGACCCCCCGTTGGACCCCTGGCGTTGCTCCAAATTGTTCGTCCCCACTGGCTTTGACGTACATCCAGCAGAGGACGGGCCACCAGAGACTGGCGTCGACGGAGGTGATTCTTCCGATCGAACGTTGGCCGTAATCAGCAATGAGTTCGCCGCTCTCCTCCACAAAGCTGGTTGGGAACACCCCACGGGTCTGATACGTGGTGCTCTGGAGGTCGAGGCAGATCTGGAGGAACTGCTTGACGACCTTGAACCTTTTTTGTGTCAACAGGTAGACCATCACTGGCACGTTGTCGCGCAGGAAGATCTCGCCGTAGTTGAGGGCCTCGTCGTCACGAGGGTGCTGGAGAGCAGCAACACTGCCCGCAAGGCTTCCAGCAATGGGAATCAGCGTGCGTTCGAAATGCTCTTTGGCCTTTTGAACAACCTGATCTTCCTTGGAGCTGGGACGGACCCGCTGGTTCTGTTGGCTGAAGCGTTCGGCCATGGTGCTGTTGCGACCATTGCTCAAAACTTAGTGATGGACCTTCCTCTGGCCAGTGGAAGCAAGTCTGGAGATGCGTATTTCTCAGGCAGCCTTGCGCTTTGGGTAAGTGTTGGGTTATGGTTTTGGACTGCGCGGGGGAGTTTGCTCCGAAGCGCAGCCGAGGGACGTGAAGAGCGAAAGCTTGAAGTGTTCAGCGGGTGCTTACGAGATTGAGGGAGCGATCCCACGATGTTGTAAGTTTCACAAGCGGTCGCGAGACCGCAGGCCGCACGTCTCTGAAAGGGGACGCAAAGCC
>WLWF01000010.1_pt1 | contig 232867 bp, 300 predicted proteins | sample 6718331 | NCBI WGS metagenome assembly WLWF01 (sample SAMN12718692, study PRJNA515312) | sponge metagenome | isolation source: marine sponge | host: Mycale hentscheli | place: New Zealand: South Island, Marlborough, Capsize Point | collected 2003-05-01 | reverse complement strand
ATTGTCATATTTGGGATGGTGATGCGTATAAGGCATATCAAAGTGGATTCAAAGAAAAACATTATCTAAAACCTACATCAACAAAAGAGGAGTTTATTGAACGTATCAAAACAGATGATGAGTTCGCTAAGAAGTGGGGTGAATTAGGTCCAATTTATGGTAAACAATGGAGAGATTGGAGTGGTGATAAGTTTGTAGGTGATAATTTTCCTAACTTTAAGAATGGTATTGACCAAATCCAAAACTCAATCAATCTACTAAAAACAGACCCAGATTCAAGAAGAAATATTGTTTCAGCTTGGAGTGTAGCAGAGTTAGACCAAATGACACTTCCACCTTGTCATAACTTCTTTCAGGTTTATACAAGAGAATTAACTTTAGAAGAAAGAAGAGAAGAATTCTGCCATAGGCTAGGTAAAGATATAAGTTATTCAAAAAACTTAGAACATGACTTTTTAGATAAAGATGATGTACCTAGAAGAAAAATATCATTAATGTGGAATCAAAGAAGCGTAGATACATTTTTAGGCCTTCCATTCAATATAGCATCTTATGGTCTATTACTTGAAATTATTGCTAAAGGGGTTAATATGGTTCCTGATGAATTGATTGGTAATTTAGGAGATGTACATTTATATAAGAATCATTTAGAGCAGGCAAGGGAACAAATTACTAGAGCTCCTTTTGAATTATCTAGGTTAGTTATTAATGATGAGTTCTGGAATCCAAACACTTCATTTTTAGATCAAATAGAACATATACAATCAGACGACTTTTATGTAAAAAATTATAAATCACACCCACCTATTAAAGCACTTCTAAGTAATTAGGCATTTTTGAATGCAGTCTCTACCATATCTGTAAATTTAGAATTGAATATCCAATCATACAGTGTTTTATATTCTCTAGAGTTTCGAGGAAAACTATTCATAGCACCCACGGGTCACCTCGCGCCTCGCGTTCGAAAAATCCAAATCACCCTCAGATATATAATTAAGATGAAACACATACTTAAGTATAGTCTTTATAAGTTAAACGAAGGAACTAAATATCACGGTAAAACAATCAGTGAATATTTGACTGATTTTCAAGAGAAATACCAAGATAGAACCCTTGTGTTCTTTGATACTGAGACTACTGGTTTTCACAGAAGAGCCGACCAATTAACTGAGGTAGCAGGAATAGCAACTGACATAAATTTCAATGAAATTGGATCCTTTAGAAGAAAGATAAAGTTACACCCTGGTATATTGAATAGAAGACCTAGAGCAAAGCAGGTTTTATCATGGACTAGATATGGAGAACGTGGTATGAAATATGAAGAGGAGCAAGAGGTTCTTCAAGCCTTTGTAGAATGGATAGATTCATTTGAAAATCCAGTGATGGTTGCACAAAACGCAAACTTTGACATGAGATTCATAGCTAGATATGAAAAAGGAAAAATCAACAATCTAGAGGCAATAGACACCAAGGATATTCTTGAAATGTTTTTTCTACCTGCATTGACTGTAGCAGCCAATCAAGGGGACATGGAAGCAGAGACCATACTTTCTAATATTCCAATGTCAGGGAGTAAATCAGCAGTAAAAAGTTCATCAATGGGCAAAGTAACCCCAGCCCTTGGTATTAATGCAGATGAATGGCACCGGGCAGATGCCGATGTTAAAATGATGATTCAAATGCTTAAAACAGTAAATGATTGGTTAAGGGATCATCAGAACTTAGAAGTAAAACCAGAACAAGAAAGATTTATTTCTCGTAAGAGATACTTTAACAAAAAGCGTAGAATGAATCGAGGAAAATCAAAATACACTGACTAATAACACTTAGATATACACCCGCTTTACAGAGATATAAAACCCGGTTAACTTCCACAGTATAATATTACATGAAAACAATAGAATGTCAGAAACACGGAAATCAACCAACCTATAAGCTAGGTCATTATACAAAGAATAAAGAGGGAATAAAAGTATTCTATCCTCAATTCAAATGCAAAGAGTGTCACAAAGAGTATATATCCACAAGCTATCATAATAATCCCGAACCCCAGAAAAAAGCTTCGAAGAAGTGGTATAATAAACAACAAACCCAATAATAGTTCTATAGGAATATACGTGTGACCTAGGGAGGGCTCTCAAAATTTTTTCGTGTTTTTCCCGAGAGGAGAAATGCAGTTTACCCCAGAGCAGGGACTTAAATAAAAGTGCGCGTGTACCCGGGAGCCTACTTGACCCGTGTGTGTGTTTCTAGCTGAGAAAAATTGAGTGTGACCCGTGACCCGGGGCCGTTTTCACCACCAGGGGGATAGTCTTAAATTATTTTACTTGAAATTACCTATATAGCCTACTACTGCTCTCGAGGGCTATCCTCCTCTAGACGCCCGAGACGCCCCAGGGCCCCCTCGAGACGCCCCAGGGGCAGCTAGTCATGCTGGCACGTGCAGCCCCCTCGAGGGCCTATATATAGGCTGTTTTTACTGTTATATTAGGTACCTCAAGACGCCTTATAAATAGCTATCCGAGGGTATACTTTAAGGGCAGTATAGTCTAGATAGCCGCTCGAGTGGTATTGTGAATTTTAACCTTAGAACGGGTTTAACCTAGAAGGCAATATTGCCTTTATAGATTTTATAGCTACGGTGGTTAAATTCCGTATTCGGAAAAACGTGTTTTTTTACAGATGGTGGGATAAACGAGATAGGTAAAGTTAAATGATTGATAATCAACTACTTATAAGATACAATATAATCCAATTAAATCCACATGTCGCCTTATTAATTATTTACGTCTTGGGTTTAAAATAAAAAAACCACAAGTTTATCTTTACTTGGGATAAGTAGAAGGTAATATAGTATATAAAACATTTTTTTAATTAAAGTAAAATGGTTATATTTACTAGTATAACAAAGTTAATTAAAAACAAGTAGTATGGCAAATTTAAGTAAAGAATGGACTAAGTTAGATCCAAATCCAGTAGGGGAACAGTTAGCGGAGGATATAGACATGTCAATTGTTAGAATCAGTGATTCAATGAGTTATATAGACTTTGCGTTCGCTGTCTCTAGAGTGATCGAAGATAGTTATGGAAGACATGATTATGACGGTTTCATGTTAGAGTTAAAGAACAACTTAGATAAAATCAGAAAAGAAATAGATTAAATATTTTAAATAACTTTGATTACTAAAACCCACTTAACGGTGGGTTTTTTAGGATTAACAAGCTGCACATAGTATAGGGGTATTTTTCTAACACGTGTCGCCTTATTAATTAATTACGTCCCGGATCCGGGGTTTAACTTAGAAGGTGGTATTTAAAAGTGGAACCTTATTAATTAATCACGTCCCGGATCCGGGGTTTAACTTAGAAGGTGGTATAAAAAGTGGAACCTTATTAATTATTTACGTCCCGGATCCGGGGTTTAAAAGTGGAACCTTGGTAATTAATCATGGGGATAACTAAAGGTTTAACTTTTTTTAAAGTTTGTTTTTAATTACAGATGGTGGGATAAACGAGATAGGTAAAGTTAAATGATTGATAATCAACTACTTGTAATAATATTATATTATAATTTTTTCCGAGTGTCGCCTTATTAATTAATCATGGGGATAACTAAAGGTTTAACTTTTTTTAAAGTTTGTTTTTAATTATTAAACTTGTTCCGCATTTTTCTAAGGGGTAACTATCTAACATCTAGATTTTTTTAATTCAAATAAAATTGTTATATTTATATCAAGTCTATAATAGGGCGGAGTCGTAGGAAAACGTAACATTTAAAAAACTTAAATAACTTGTTCTGGAAAAATCTTAGAGGTAAAATAAGTAAAGAAAAGTTTTTTTAATTCAAATAAAATTGTTATATTTATACTATAACAAATTAAAACTTAAAGACATGAAAAAGAATTTAATCATTGGAGTATTTCAACTATGGGTAATTGGTTTAGGAATCTTAGCGATTGGTGGAATCGCAATCGTATTAATTAATTTATTAACGGGTAATTATGGAAGCACAGCGAGTTTTACATTTTAATCAACTAGACCAGGAGTTTCTGAATTGGACAAGCGAGTGGGGTAATGGTCGAAACAAACAAGACTTAAGGTTCGGTCAATACCTCCACCTCCAATATCAGATTTTAAATTCATCAATGAATGGATTCTACGATGAAGAACCGTTAAGGGCATATAATAATATTCGTAAAACACTAACAACTTAGTTTATTAGTTTTAAGTTATATAAGTTAAGTTACCCAAACCCGCTTCGGCGGGTTTTTTAGGGTTCCAACCTCAGGGGAGTTTTACTCCGTAGTACTGCATGACTGCCTTTTAGAAAATTCAGCACCGCAAAAAGTTTGTAACTTAACCCGAATCATGCTTGCCCTCCAGACTTTAATCGGAGCTAAAGCGGTGTAGGTAGAACAATGGATATTTTTAGAAAAAAATGGTTAAAAATTACTCACTTTTTACACGTGTGGATTTATAACATAAAGGTATAATAAATTTTTTATATTAAAATAAAATAGTTATATTTATACTATCTATAAATTAATAATAATAATTAAAAAAAGAAAGGATGGCAAAGGAAAAAACATTTTATTTAGTAATAACATATTCATCATGTTCAAGTGCGGGAGTTGAAGTTAAACTCTTTGATAACGAAGATAAAGCTGATGAACATTGCGAATATTTAAAAGAAGAATATGAAAACGAAGAAGATGTTAAGGTAACAGTACAACCGGCTTGGTTATAAAATAATAATTAAAAAAAAGAAAGGATGAAAGTTTATGTATTAAGTTTATATATTGATATCGATGGAACACCTGGAGGAGTGGTTAAAGAAGAGTGGGGTTCAACAAGTAAAGAGGAAATAGAAAAAAAGAAAGATAAAGAGATGCAAGATCTTCTAGATTATTTTAATATTGTGCCAGAAGAAGGACAAAGTGTAGATGACGCAATAGAAGAGTGGGAAGAAGAAGGAGAAGATATGGATTATTGTGGTTACAGTATTGATTATTTTCCAAATTTAGGTATAAAGGAAATTGAATTTACTAAAGAAGTCAAGGACTTTTATGAGTAAAAGATAGATTAACCCGGTTTTTAACTGGGTTTTTTAGGGTTTACTTGTAAGGATTATACAACCTTCATAAAGGTAAAATATAATATACAAAAAGTTTTTTATATTCAAATAAAATAGTTATATTTACTTATAACTTAAAACAAAGAAGATGAATATAGGAACACTAGGTGCAGCAACAATCTTAATGAATAATAATACTAGAATGCTAAACAAAGGCGGTGGAGGAGGAGGAAATGACCCAGACCCAATGCCATCTATCCGTTCACTAGCAAAGTTTTTAATTGTGTTAGGGGTAGTTCTAATTGCGGGTTGGTGGTTTCATATGAAACCCGGTTTTTGGTATGTAGAAGTAGAACAGCAGATAGTTGCAAAGCAAATGCTGAACGAAGAAACAAGTAAAGGTAAAATATATAATGCCTGTTATATCCAGGTCAAGACTGATTATGTAAAAGAGAACTTTAAATGGAAGGAACAGGATTCTACCTTATGGATAGATTGTAGACAACAGGATTACTTGAATTACAATATAGGTCATGTTGTTAAGGAACAGATTGTTAAACCACACCTACAAGGTTGGAGTACTCTATTAACCTGGGTCTTAATGATACTAACATTGATATGGATTTTCATACTTGCAAGTATCATGGCAATCTGGATGCAGTAATTGCTAGAGGTACATTTTAAAACCCACTTAACGGTGGGTTTTTTAGGGTTTCAATCTAGGAAAAAGTTACTCCGTAGTGACCTTGCCTTACAGACTCTTGTCGGAGCTAAATAGGTGTAGGCAGAATAATGGATATTTTTAGAAAAAAATGGATTAATTCTAACCAGTTTTTACATATGTGGATTTATAACATAAAGGTATAATAGCAATATAGATTATTTTTTTAGTAATATATTATTATTATATTTACAATAATAACCTATAAACATAAAAACAATGACACCAATGGAAAAAGAATGGTTTCTTAGTTTACCAAAAGAAACTAAATTAAATCTATTAGAAGATTCTCTTAAAGAGAGTGAGTTTGGAATATTTATGGGAATGTCCAAAGTATTATTAGATGCTCCGATTCAAGAAGGAGGTATTTTAACTGAGGATATAGAAGAAGTTAGGAAAAAATACTTTTAAAATATGACCCGGATCAACGCAGCAATTCAACCAGTAAGGTTAAAAGATAAACATTTACTTGCGGAACACAGGGAAATTAAAAGGATTCCCAACCAGATCTCAAAGGGTCGGTATAATCTAGATGGTATACCCGAAGAGTTTTGTTTGGGTACAGGTCACGTTAAATTCTTTTATAATAAGTTACTCTATTTACTAAATAGATATCACCAGATCCACCAGGAATGTAAGCGTAGAGGATTTAATGTTCAAGATTGGAGTGCTGCTTGGGATAAAGTTCCCCCTACCTTAATGAATGATTGGCGACCTGATGTTCGAGTTAAGGAACTTTTGGAAACTAGGATTAAGGAGAGAGGAGGATTTATCAAAGAATGAGGTAAAAATAATCCTAAACTTTTACACAGGATTTTATTATTATGTAGATTATAGTTATATTTACTTATAACTTAAAAACAAAAACTATGGAAAATGTAATAACAAAAACATCAAAACAAATTATTTTAAATTCTGAAAAACAAGTATGGGTTATAGAGGTATATAATAATAATCCTCATCATTACTCTATTCATCAAACAAATAATCAATTTAATAATCTAGAAATATATCATCCACTAAATCCTGGAATGAATGATAGTGATTGGGAGATATTTAATTGTGATTTTAAATATTTTTTAAGTTTAATAACTGGAATAAAAGAGGATGAAATTGATAGTAGTATTATGGGTGATAATGATTACGTTTATGATATTTATGAGTTAGTTGAAAAAATAATTAATAATCATTTAAACTAGAATTATACAATACAATATAAACCCCCACTTAATGTGGGGTTTTTAGGGTTTACTTGTAAGGATTATACAACCTTCAAAAAGGTATAAAATAATCTAACAAATATTTTTTATATTCAAATAAAATAGTTATATTTACTTATAACTTAAAAACAAAAAGATATGTATAGTTTAAAATGTAATTATTTCGATAAAGAATTCGATACGATTGATGAATTAATTAATAATATTCTAGAGAGTGGAATGGATCCAAACTACGAAGTAACCCGAAACGGAAAAGGTATTGGAGAATCCGCGATTGATTTTATTCAAGAATAAGTAGAGTAATATTTTTTTATTACAATAATTATTCTTATATTTACTTATAACAATTAAAACAATTAAAAATGGCAGAAAGAAAAACAACACAAGATGAACAAGAAGTATTAGAATTCTTAAATAATTTAAGAGATTCAGGCGATGTCAATATGTTTGGAGCACCTCCATATGTTCAACAAAGATTTGGTATTTCTAAAAGTGAATCTAGAAAACTAGTAACTTTATGGATGGATAACTATAAAGAAGATGGTAACTACGAAACCGTGAAGAGTTAAAGTTCTCTGAGTTAAACTAGACAGGTTGGTCTCTAAAGGGTCAACCTGTTGGGGGGATTAGGGATTAGTGACCCGGTCGGTTCCACTCCGTAGTGCCTTTGAGGATTTAACAGGTCAGTTAACCTTAAGGGCGCTGCATCCCGTTTACCCTTCAGACTTTAGTCAGTGGTAAAGAGGTGTAGGCAGAACAATGGATATTTTTAGAAAAAAGTGGTTAAAAATTACTCACTTTTTACAAATGTGGATTTATAACATAAAGGTATAATAAATTTTTTATATTCAAATAAAATGGTTATATTTATACTATATAACAAATTAATAATAATAATTAAAAAAAGAAAGGATGCCAGAAAGAAAAAGTAAGTTACAACGTAAAACATCGTATATTCTATCATTACATATAGATCCACCGAGAACTCGATGTTCATTGATACACGAACAATGGATATCTTTTAGCAAATCAGAGATAGAAGATAAAGCAAGAGAAGTGGAAGCGGATATCTTATATGAGATGCAATGGAATAATGACTTTGATTTTACTGACGATGACTACGATGAGTATGTGAAAGATGATTCAAAATTGAAGTTTGGAGACTTTCGTGATAAGATATGTGATTACGAGTATGATGGCTTTGAACTTGGTACCGTTCCATATGTTTCAATTGAGAAAGTAGTTATAACTAATAATTCTAATAAATTAAATTAAATTAAAAAAAGAAAGAATGAAAGTTTATGTGGTAGAATTATGTGTAGATGCAACAGTAGAAGAATCATGGATATGCAAAACCAAAGAGGAAGCAGAGAATGTGAAGGAAGCACAGATGGTACATCTTCTAGATTATTTTGATATTAAAGCTAGTCCAGATGATAAGGATTTAGAAGAAAAGATAGAAGATTATGTAGACAGTTGTAGGTGGGGAATAACCTATTATAATAGGGATCTTGATTGTTTTCCATACATTGATATTGAAGAAAAAGAAATATAAATTTTTAAAAAAGCTTAGATTAGTAAGACCCGGTTTTTAACCGGGTTTTTTAGGGTCTACTTGTAAGAATCATACAACCTTCAAAAAGGTATAATAAATTTTTTATATTAAAATAAAATGGTTATATTTACTTATAACAATTAAAACAAATAAAAATGGCAGCTAAAAGAAGAAAATTTGTACTTTACACTAATCCCAATAATGTAACTAATTACGCGTATATAGCAGATGGTGCATATTCAGCAAACCAGGTTTTAGAAGGTTCTAAAACTTATCCAGATAGTTATAATATATTATTTAAAGGTATAGGAAATGACGAGGCTATTCAAAAAGCTAAAGATTCTTTTTCTAATTTTGAATTTGTTTAAAAAGAAAGGTTTACTTGTAAGAATCATACAACCTTCAAAAAGGTATAATAAATTTTTTTATCTCAGAAATTATAGTTATATTTACTATATAACAATAAAACAAAACAATTATGAATTGTCAAAGATGTAATAGTGATAATAATATCACAACGGGTTCAATGTTTAATACACAAATGATATGTTTAAAATGTAAGGAAAAGGAAATTAAACATGAGTTATATGAAATAGCGAGAAAGGTGGAGTCCGATCAAGTTAAAAGTGGAAATTATAATTATGAGGGAATAGGGTTACCTGATGATTTAAAATAACAATTAAAAACAAAACAAAGATGATTAAAGAAACATTAATTAAAGAATTAAAACTATCTGAAAAAGAGTTTAGTGTACTTGCAGATTACGGGTATTGTGATCATTTTATTCCAAGTCAAATGACCGTGCAACATTGGCAGAATAGAATGAAGGAGGCAATGATGGAAGATGAAGGAATGGAGATGGAATTAGGTGAACCTATTTTTAGACCCGGCGATAAGAACATTATAATTAGAGTTTTAAATAAGTAGGTGCTTAAACCTCACAGCTAGTTATCATAGCACTATCACCAAAGGAATCATATTATTTACTCCGTAGTAACCCGAGCAAGTCTCGGGTTTTTTTGTTCTCTTAAAGAGAACCCCCATGATTTCTATTGTACAATAGTTAAAACGTATTTTACAATGAGAGATTGGAGGTTAATATTTGAATTTCATTTTCCACATAATAGATTTTGTTTAGGTTGGCAAATAATTCAACCCGATGAAAACGATAATTATTGGACTTTTAATATTTATCTTTTAATACTAACCATCACATATGATTCGGGCGCTTAAAGTGAGGAAAAAAGTTCTTGTGGATTCACCAACAAAAAGGTAAATTAAATATCTAATAAAGTTTTTTATATTCAACTATTATTGTTATATTTACTTATAACTTAAAAACAAATATACTATGAAACAAGAATTATTAAACACATTAAAAACTAAAATGTTATCTGAAATTAATAACTTTTTACCAGGTAACGATCACATAAGAGGGTATTGTGGTGATATTGATGGATATTACACAAATGGTTATTATGATAATATAAGTATTATTAATAAAGTAGATTTAACACTTACTTTTAAAATAGATAAAAATTCATTCGAGGAGTCGGAAGAATTATTCGAGGACACTCAACAATACGATGATGGTATGGAGTTTGAAAATTGGAATGGGGAGTGGGAAAAAACTCTAGATAACCACTGTAGTTTTAATTTTTTAATACATCTTTTAAAATTATAATATAAAACTAAATTAAAATTGTAATCATTATTTATTGAAACATATATATGGTCTACAAGGACTATAATATTAACCCCACATTAAGTGGGGTTTTTTAGGGTCTACATGGATCCTTGATTCAAATATCTTAGGGGTAAAATAAAACGTCAATAGATTTTTTAATTCAAATAAAATGGTTATATTTACTTATAACTTAAAAACAAAACAATATGAATTTCATTAGTAAAAACTTAGGTAAGATCACTTTCCTTGGATTAATAATTTTAATAATAATAATATCAATATGAAAAACGAAAAGAAAATATTAGGAGGAACCTTAATAGGTATAGGTTCAATTATATTAATTATCAAATTTCCTATAGTACTAATACTTGGTATGGTAATAGGCGGATTTCTAATGTTAAAGTAAAACTTACTTAAACAATAAAGGTAAAATAAATAGAGAAAAAGTTTTTTATCTCAAAAATTAGTATTATATTTATAGTATGAAAAATAAAAAGCATGAAAAATAAATTAAATTTTTATCAAAAATTAGAAAAACAATTAGAGGATTTTGGACATTCTATTTCTGGAAGGTATGATTATAATAATGAAACTTTTTCAGAAAATCCAGATTTTAAAAAATTAGAATTAGGTGTATTAGTTGACACCAAAGGTGGTAACGCATATGACGTAAGTTGGGATAATTATCATTTAGTATATAACGCGACAGTCGTTGAAGGTGATAATCTTGAAGATGAAGTAAGTGAAAGTATTAATGAATTATGTAATTCATTAAAATAAATAGAGAAAAAGTTTTTTTATCTCAGAAATTAGTATTATATTTATAGTATGAAAAATAAAAATACACCAACACCACCTCCTAGAAGCGCGTTTAAAACAGAAGCAGCATATAAAGCAGCTATGCGTGAGTATAACGAAATGAAAAACAAATAAAATGAATCAGGAAAGATTAATAGAAATACTCAGTGTTCCCACTTATTTTGGTGAAGAAGACCGTATGATAAGTTACATCTCGAGTGTTCTAAACCAAAAGCAACTGGAATATACAGTAGACTCAATTGGTAACATCTATGTTACTAAGGGTGATGCCGAGAGTTATCCATGTTTTGTTAGTCATACGGACACTGTACATCAAGTAAACGAGAGATTAGAAGTATATGTCAATGAAGCGGGTCATCTACAAGGTAGAGACTCGGTGGACCAAACTCCATTAGGAATCGGAGGAGATGATAAGTGTGGAGTTTATATGTGTTTAGAAATGTTAGACGAACTAGACATCGTAAAGGTAGCATTCTTTGTAGGTGAAGAGTTTGGAATGATTGGTAGTAAAGAAGCCTGTCCAGATTTCTTTTCTAACGTTAAATATGCAGTTCAGTTTGATAGCCCTGAAGGAAACACAATGAGTTTAACTTTAAGAGGAGATTACTTATTTGATAAAGAATCTAGTTTTGGAAAAACCGTTACACCGCTCTTATTGGAGAGAGGTATTGATCAGTGGCAACATCACCCTTATACAGATGTATATCAATTGATTACCAAGTTTAGTTTTCCTTGCTTAAACCTCGCAGCTGGTTATCATAGATATCATAGCAAGCAAGAGTACGTGGTCATGGAGGAAGTTGAAAATACAATGCAGCTTGCACTGGAATTGGCGGAGGCATTACAAGAACCAGATTATACTAGAGTAAAGTCCCACTCCGTAGTAACTTTATAGGGCAAATTTGTTTTTAAGTTATAAAGAGCCGATCTTATGATCGGCTTTTTTAGGGTTTACATGGACTTGATCAAATGGATCTAAAATATCTTAAAGGTAAAATAAGTATAGAAAAGTTTTTTATATTAAAATAAAATGGTTATATTTATACTATCTATAAATTAATATTAAAAAAAGAAAGAATGGCAAAGGGAGAAGTAATAATGATGATTAGTAACACTGGTGTTAAAAAAGAATACTCAGCTAACGTTGAAGAGTTTTTAGAAGAACTATGTAGAGATATCGGAGGTGGCGAGTATTATCTCTATGAAGACTCAGCTAGTAAGGTTGAAGAGGTTATTAAAAGATATAATAATCATCCCCATAAAGAAAACCTAGAAGATTGTATAGAAGATATAACTGAGGGTGGTATTATATGGAACATGACACTTAACTATACAGAGGGATTTACAAATGGCTGTGATGATGAATGGCTTTTCTATGATGATGATTTTGATAGATTATAATGAGTAAAAGATAATAATTAAAAAAAGAAAGAATGGCAAAATTAGCAAGCGTATATTTATTAATACACTCTCACCATGATGGAGTTGATGCAAGTGCATTTGAAAAACTTGATGATGCAGAAGAATCTTTAAAAGAATTAGCAGGAGATTACTATGAAGAAGATAGTATTTGCGAGCTTGGAGATATGACCTGTGCTTGGATTGAAAGCGCATGGATCAGATAAATATCTAATATTAACCCGGTTTTCAACCGGGTTTTTTAGGGTCTACTTGTAAGAATCATACAACCTTCATAAAGGTATAATAAATTTTTTATATTCAAATAAAATAGTTATATTTACTTATAACAATTAATAATAATTATATGAAAAAACACTCCAAGATTTTTAAATCTGAAATAAGTAGGATTAAGAAATTCTTTAAAAATTTAGAGAAAGCACCCGGTTGTAGTAAACTATTTCAAACATACGAAGATGAAGGAGAATTTATAGTGTGTATGTTAGACAGAGACCTAGAGTTTAAAAATTATCACGATGTATTTTATTGGATAAGGTATAATGCATGGGTAGATGATAACAAAGTTTACTCAAATCTTAAAGATAATATAAGCAATATATTAGACTTTGGACCGGGTTTAGTTGTTGATTTTAAAAGTGCTATATTATTAGATGATATCTTAACAGAAGCATGGCTTCATTATTGTAGTCGTTCAGGTGGAAGTAAAAGAACCATAAAAGAAGATTGTGTTTTAATTACATATCAAGATGAAAGTGACGTGTATACTAAAGATGAATATGTTAAATACATCAAAAAAATATTAAAACAAGATTCAACTAAAGAAGTAATCGACGCGTTTAGGAAAAAAGACAACGGGGTAGATGATTTATTTAAGGATTTTATAGAAAGTAATCCTATTCTTAAAAAACTAAAAGATGAATTAAATATAATTACACTTGATTATTTTAATAAAATAGAAGAGTTAGATAAAAGAGGTGAAATAGAAGAATTAGATGTTGACTGTTATTATTAATTAAAAAAGAAAAGATAGATTAACCCGGTTTTATACCGGGTTTTTTAGGGTCACAACGATCCTGAATCCACAAAACATAGAGGTAAAATAAGTATAGAAAAGTTTTTTATATTCAAATAAAATAGTTATATTTATACATATTAATACTTAAAACAAAGAACTATGAATATTTTAGATTTTGCAAAAGACGGCAATGCAGATGAAGCATTTGCACAAATAAGAGAGGCAGAAGAATTTAATTTGGTAATTGCCGATGAACTGGTCCAGATTGCAGATGATTATGAAGAGGGTAAGACCGAAGATGCTCTCTTTTGTGAAAAGATTAAATATCATTTTAAACCCAAAACATATACGGTGGTACTTATTCTTTCCGCTAGAATCTGCTTTCCATTTAAGTCTGTTATGGACCCCGAAGAACCTCAGATTGAACATGTCCAAGCTTCAACAGAGGATGAAGCATATGATAAATTCGCTCATCTAATAGGATATGAAAGTTTTGAATTGAAAAAAGGTGAACAACTAGGAGAAATTACTATACGCATCAAGGAGGTAAAGTTAAATTAAAATAATCTATAAAATATTTTTTTAATTCAAATAAAATGGTTATATTTACTATATAACAAAAAACAAAGATATGACAAAGACAGTAAATTTCATGGGAGAAGAGTTGACACCGATAATAGGTCAATATGTTAATGGGCAGACTGCTATTCGATTAGTGGACCAGGACGGTCATCCGTTTATGACAGCATCCGTAGCACATGATGTTAATATAGCAGACGATTGTGTTATCATCAAGAACTATAGTGAGAATGAGGGAATCATGGAAGCTCTTATCGAAGCAGGTATTATTGAGAAGCCTTTTGCACAGATACCTGTAAACTTTGTAACGCTATATGTTGCAGCCCTGAGATAATTTATTATTTAGAGGGAAATGTAAAAGTTTCCCTTTTTTAGGGTCTACTTGTAAGAATCATACAACCTTCAAAAAGGTATGTAATATTCTATAAAACATTTTTTTAATTCAAATAAAATAGTTATATTTACTTATAAATAACATTAGAGATGAAAACACCCAACGATAAATTAGAAATAATGCAACTTAGTCTTCAAGAATGGCAAGCAGCCACTAGGCCTAATGTTTATCGTAATCGTAAAAAGTATACTCGTAAAAATAAACATAGAACTAGAGATGAATCATAAAGGCATATACAACGAAGTATCTCGATATCTATTACCTGAACTAAACAATACTATTATTTCAAGGGCCGGTAGAATATCTGTTCCTCTTGACAATGAAACTAGAAGTCATCGTGGACGGACTATGAAACCCAAGACTCTTAGAATGGGCACTATTAGATATAATATATTAAAATACATATGGAATGGTGGTGATGAAGGTAGGTCTTTTTCAGAAATACAGAAGTTCATCTTAGGGGTCAAGGGCGATTGGCCTGAAGAGCATTATAGATTAGAAACGGATTGGGAGACGAAGGCATTGCGTAGACAAAGACATAGTAGAGGAATGTATTCAACTTTCATTTCAAATGATTTATCAAACTACGCTAACAAAAACAATAAAGGGAAATGGGTTATAGTTGATAAAAACCTGTTACTACATTTTTATCGCATGTCTAGATAATACTTGTAAGAATCATACAACCCCCATAAAGGTGTAAAATAATTTAAATAAGTTGACCCGAGATTTTTTAGTCTCGGGTTTTTTGCTTATATTTACTATATAACAATTAAAAATAAAAGATATGCAATGTTCAATTTGTAAAGAAGAAATCGAGAAACAAGTAGACCAATCAACAGGTAAAGTATTTTGGGACCAAGGTCATAACGCAGAACCTCTAGTTGAAGATGGAAGGTGTTGTGACACTTGTAATTACACTAAGGTAATACCAGTAAGATTAGGAATAGTAATTAAAAACAAATAGTCATGAATGGAACTAAAAACCAAATAAAAATTGAAAGGGTACGACCTTACTTACAACTAGAAAGTGAGTTTCTAGTTAACATGTTAAATATTTCAGGTTTAATTATCTCAGACCCGGAAGCACCGCTAGACTTAAAGGAGATAACGTTAGAAACCATTAAAGAATTAGAAATAGAATTTGCATTAAGAAATTAAATTAAAAATTATGAAAGAAGGATGGATATCAACAGAAAGGCTAAGTTGGAACTCACAAACAGATACGTTTATTGGAGAGGTCTCTGAACTAAAAATAAAGAAAATACCTGAATCACTTATTATATGGAATCCAAAAACAATGGGTTCTATATATGTCAGTCTAGATAGGAGAGACTATAATACAGAAGGAGGGATAGCGGGTTGGAGATACTCTAGCTTTAAAGGCTATAATCTTCTAATAATAAACGATTAGCAAGCTACTCCGTAGTAACCAAACCGGGTTGAGCCCGGTTTTTGGGGATATATAAACTAAAGGATACAATGGTAGTATCATAATCAAAAAGGTATGAATCTAGAATTAATAGAAGATATTGAATTAGTTATTATTGCGATCGAAGAAGGAGATTTAGAGGATGCAATTACCTTGTTAAAGGAGATTCAAGAATCCCACGGCATAGAAGAAACTTTAAAGTTTTTTCCAAACTAGAACCTGTGGATTCACCAATAAAAAGGTATAATAAATTTTTATTTGTCAAATATTTTTCTTATATTTACTATATAACAAATTAACAATGGATAAAGTAAGAAGAACAACGGGTACACAACAACCTCCTAAAAAGTGTAAACATAGAAGATTAAGTAAATCATCAATCAGTCATGAATCAGGCCCTAAACTTATTAAGGAGAGATGTTCTGATTGTTATCAATTAATTAATGAATACTACATATAATTATGGCACAACGCAAGAAAACCAGAACGTTCTGGCAAAGTATAATACATTATACATCAATCGTATTAACGCTCTTAAGTGTAGCAATAATATGGTCATTCGCAGGTATATTTAGCTTTCCATTTTGGAAGTTCTTAATGGGAATGGCAGCTGGCTTTTTAATAACTTACATATACTTAAAACAAAATGGCAAAAATTAATTTATCAAAGGAATGCAAGCAAGAAATCACCGAGATAACCGAACAGTTAAAACGTAAAGGTATAAATATCGGTGTAGATATAGAAGTATATTGGGCCGAACCTGGAATGATGTACAGTTTTAGATGCAGCAAAGGAAATTATTATAAATCAATTAAAACATCAAACGAATGGTTAATAACAGAAGCATAAAAGATATGACATTTTTAGATAAAGAAGACAGATGGATTTTAGATCACGTTGAATCAGAAATTGTAAGGGCAGAATCAGACATGGAAATAATGGAATACGCGCTGGAAGACGTATATTCAGAGAGGCTTGAAACCGATAAAGAATATTACAGTGACGCCCCTATCATGTTAATGCATTGCCATACCGCAGTTTTGCAGGAATTAAAAAATCTAGAAGAAGAATTTAAAGATAAGCAAGAATTTGAAAAATGTGCTGTGATATTAAGGGTTAAAGAAACATTGATTAAAAAGTTTAATATTGATAAAACCTTAACTCACTCCGTAGTATAATATATCAAAATAAAACTTAAACACATGAGTGAAAAGAAAAATTACAAAAAGCTAACATCAATTCAGAAATTGGTAGTAGTAAATGCAAGACTTAGACATGGAGATATGTCAAAGGTGGCAAAGAAAACAGGATTTAGTCCAACAACGGTTAAGACTGTGGTTGAAGGTCGTAGTAATAATGATCGTGTTTTGAATGCGGCTTATGATATTACTCGCCAAAGAAAAAAGAACTTTCAAGTCATTAAAGACATGGCAACTCGAATCAATGAGATGTCAACTGCTGAAGCTTAATCGCTTAGTTTATTCTTCCAAGAGGGAACCGAAAGGTTCCCTTTTTTAGGGTTTATTTTTTAGAGTTGAATCAGTCTCTTGATTCACAGTAATCAAAAAGGTAAACTTTTTCAAAAAAAGTAGTGATAAATTTTTATTTCTCAATATTTATACTTATATTTACTATATAACAATTAAAAACTAATATACATGTCAAAAAGAAAAGTAACACACACAGGATTAAAAGAATTATTACAAACAGGAATCGTTAAGTTCTTTTTCCAAAAGAGAGATGGTGAATTAAGGGAAGCTTATGGTACCACTAGATTGAATGATATTCCCTTTGATAAAAGACCTAGAGGAGGTAGGGCTCCAAACGGAGTGACACCATTCTTCTGCATTCAAAACCAAGAATGGAGATCTGTTTCAGAAAGGTCAGAGGTTTGGGAAGGATAATTTAAATAGCAAATCACAATTAATCAAAAAGGTAAAATAATCTAACAAATATTTTTTTATCTCAAATATTATTCTTATATTTACTTTATAACAATTAAAAAAACATATTATGAAAAACTTAATTTATTTTATTGGATTGGTAGCAACACTATCAATCGTCTTTGGATGTATCATCCACTTTTTTGGAAACCAATATGGTGATATAGTAATTATCATCGGCGCTGCGGTGACCACCTTATGCTTATTTGCAATTGATTATTTTTCATTTAAAACTAAATAATATGAAAACTCAAGAAATATCAAAGGTTAAAATTAAAGAGGGTACTTCTAACCCTTGGGCAACCTCATCAACCTCAGAGTATAAGATAATACTATGGTCAAGTCTCACTGAGGAATCTGACATTGAAGAGTATATAAAAGAGAACTATATACGTAGCAATGTTCAGGCTCCTATTGGTAGAAGTATTAAAAGTATAGATATTAACCCTATACCTAAAACAAGCATGGCACCATCAACTAGGGAAATGCTAGAAATTGAATGCACATTCAGCGAAACAATATATTATAATTAATCAAAAGGGTAAAATAATAGTCCCGAGATTTTTTAGTCTCAAATATTATTCTTATATTTACTGTATAACAATTAAAAATTAAAACTATGACAAAATTTGAATCATCAAAAGAATTAAGCAGGTACTTCAAGGAAATAGAAGGAACCTCAGACCCTCTAACTAAGGAGGAAGAAGCTCGCTTAATACCGCTTGCTAAGGAAGGCGATGCAGCAGCAATTAATAGAGTAATTAATAGCTGCGCTAAAATGGTAGTTAAAACATCTAATAAGTATATGGGCCAAGGAGTCGAGGTAATCGACCTGGTTCAGGAAGGAAACATGGGAACCATTGAGGCACTACGTAGGTTTAAACCGGGTAAGACTAGATTCTCAAGCTATGCCCAACTCTGGATTAGCAAATATATCAATGACTCCGTAGCAACTGTTGGACGCATTGTAAGGTTACCAATGAATAAAGAGTTTGAAATATTCAAACTTAAAAAAGCAGGTAAAGAAGTAGAAGTTCAAACCAAAACAAGTCTAGATAAAAAGGTATCTGAAGACAATAATACCACGTTGGGAGATTTATATCACTTCACCCAACCTGAAATAAACTCTCAACATGACCAAGACTATGTTAGGGAAATTGTTGATAGCTTTTTAGCTAAGATAGAAATAGAACGTGACAGAGAAATCTTAAAGGCTTACTACGGAATCGACAGAGACTGTGAAGTAAGAGGCAAATCTTTATCTAACGAGTTTGGCGTATCATCCGCTGGAATCAAAAAGATACTTAACAGAATCTTTGAATCAAATTCATAAAGGTAAAATAATAGTCCCGAGATTTTTTAGTCTCGGGATTTATACTTATATTTACTATATAACAATTTAAAACAAATAAAAATGAAAGAACCCAAAATCACCGTAAACGGTAAAGAAGTAGAAGCAATTGGAATGAGTGAAACCCCAATGTTTGCTGACCGCAAAGATATCATGGAGGCATTTCACTATGCTAGAGAAGTAATGGAACGTAGCATTAGTCCAGAAATGGCCATATATGGAACCACAGCGATCCAGGTTGTATGGAATACAATAGCTAATAAGTATCATTTAATACCTAAAGATAATGTATAGAGTACTAATTAAATATCCACCCGAATATAAGACCCCATTGCGTGTTGCAGAAAGAGATGACAAGCTAGATGCTATAGATTTACTCGATGAGGTAGAACAAGGATTTGGTTCATGTTTAATATTCAATGAAGAAGAGTGGAAAGAATTCTTAAAACTTAATATATTATTAATTAAAAACATAATTTAAACTTAAATAAAAATGGCAGTAGGATACATAGAAAACAAGGATGGTGAGAAAGCACTGTATTGCACAACATCAATGCAAGCATTTGGACCAATATTATATGGAGACGATGACGTAGAAGACTTCTTAGAATGGTTACCTTATGATGCTAGACATTATTCAAACCAGGATTTAAATAACAAATACTACGACTGGAGACGAGAGTTAGAAGACAAAGAGGTATAATTAGAAAAGGACCGGAGAAGAATATTAAACTTAAAAACAAACAAATATGACATTAACTATTTTAGATTTTGAAACAGGTAAAGTACACGTCTTCATAGACGCTCCAACAGGAGAAGGAGAGATACAAGAGTTTATAGACAATTGGCCACATAGTTCGATTGAATGGATGACTACCGATGACACGGTTTTACACGTTGAAACGTTTGCAATGGCTCAGGAACTATAACTAAAGTAATTTAGTATAATACTATTAAAAAAATAATTAGAGATATGAGATTAAATGGAGGATTGTTATCAAGTGAAACGTCGGAATGGGTAAGATTAAGACGGGCATGGAGAGAGTGGAACGCTAAGTGCCACCCAGAAGACCAAATCGATTGGCAGGAATACTATGACGAGCATAAAAAATAATAACTAAAAAGTAGATATGAAAAATTACACAGAATTTAAACACGACCCAGAAGTAGAAGAATTAGCAAGGCAACATGTAGGTAGCGGCATAGACTATGGATATTTTGTTTCAATTGGAAATGGAGTAGTACAAATGAATAATGACGACCTCATCCCTTTTGAAAACAGTGAAGAGTCAGTTTCTTCAAAGATGATAAAGTTCTTTTGGAAGAAACAAGATGCTAAAGACTTTGCAAATAGCATTTACATTGGTGAAGATACAGACATAGGTTGGGTAAGAATAGAAGACGAACATGGAGAAATGCATTGGCGATTTGTGGAAGCGGTACCAACAACAAGGTATGTTAACACTATTGTAAATTGTCCATTGGAATATTCATAAAGGTAAACTAATTGCACAAAAGTTTTTATTTGTGTAAGTAATTTAGTATATTAGATATATGATAAATTGGTATAATAATTGGAAGAATCAAAAACACCAAGACCAAGAGGAAGAAAGGTTAGTGGAGCAATTAGCACGTGAAAAAGCAAGGTATGCAAAGCTTAAAGAATTATCTGAGTTAAGGTTGATAACCCTAAACAACGTCAGATATATCGGTTCATATATTAACACGCTTTACTCCGTAGTAAATTGCATGAAAGGAAATAACGCAGCTGAAACCAAGCGAAAAAGAGAAGGTGCTAGAAAAAAACTAAAATGGCTAGAATCAAAATTAATAGAAGAAAAAGGAATGTTGATTTATTGGGAGAGTCAAATGAGAAAAACAAAATAATAATTAAAAAAGAAAGGATGAAGAAGAAGAAAGAAACAATTTATATTTTATCGTTACATATTGACGAGGGTCAAGGGGCATTAATAGAAGAACAGTGGATATCTTTTGATAGATCAAAATTAGAAGAAAAACAGCGACATAAAGAAGTAGATATTTTATTAGAAATGGGAGTAGATTTTGATGCAGGTGGTTTTTACGTTGATGATAAAAAAGGAGTATGTAACGCATTGGGTAACAAGATGGAGATGAAAGATTTTGAAGACAATTCGGCTTTCATAAATCATACTCTTAATTATAATTATGAATATAGATCTCTTGATTATTTACCATATTTTACAATTACAAAAGCAATTGTAACTAATGACGCTAATGATATTCCAGTCTCTAAGTATTACCCCAGTATCAAGGTAAAATAAGTTTGAAATAATAATTAAAAAGAAAGGTTATGAAAGTGAAAGCAAAAGATCAAAAAGAAATAAAAGGAATTTATTATAATGAAAAAAGTAATAATGTTTTCTTTGTAAATTATATTAATGATGATAATAAAGTAATAGTTTCTACAGTTTTAGTAAACAGACTAAACCAAATGTATAAAGTTTTAGATGATAAAAAAATAATACCATTAAGTGTGTTTTGGGAATTTAATCATTCTGGAAACTATAAAAGACAAGATATAAATAATTAATTTAAAATCTTCATAAAGGTAAACTAATTGCACAAAAGTTTTTATTTGTGTAAGTAATTTAGTATATTAGCTATATAACAATTAATAACTAAAAAAATAATTATGGCAACAAGATCAAGAATTGCAGTGGAATTAAATGACGGAACAGTTAAATCAGTATACTGTCATTGGGATGGATATCCAGATGGAGTAGGGCAAGATTTATTAAACCGAAATTTTAACTCAACAGATGAAGTAGAAGAGTTTATAGACGAAGGTAGTAGGTCAACCGTAGCTGAATCCCATTATGAAAAATTCGGTGAATCAAGAGGAGAGGAATTAGAGAAACCAGATGTTCATGCGTCAGCTGATGAATACTATAAGGGCGACATCGAAGAGTACGGTTATTTATTTACCAAAAAAGGAGAATGGCATGTAAAGAGTGCATATGGTTCTATAAATAACTTGGTTGAAAACGTAATATAATAGTATAAAAACAAATAACAATGGCAAAGAAAATCAGAAAAGGAGAAAAGGTATTAAAGTTTATCAAGAAGGCGGGCAATAAGGGACGCCGGTTCACAGAGATTCAAAGGTTTATCATGAAGATAAATCGTCCCTATTTAGAATATGATTCAGGTACAACAGATAGGGGTTACTATTGTAGCGCTCTTTGTGGAACCTACAATCAAAAGGGGTTGCTGGAACAGTTCTGTATTAAGAATGATAGGGGACGTTGGACATGTTCTGAAATTCCAAAGGGAGCCATATATAGTAGCAGGCTTTCAATAAGGGTATAAATTAAAACTTAAACAGAGGAGGGGACAACGCAGGCGCTAGCGATCTGAAACCTTAAAATAGAGATCCTCTGTTTATTTAAAACCAAACAAAGATGAGTGAAAAAGAACATTGGAAATTAATCAATAGCACTGATTACAGAGTATGGTCTGTTGCTAAACATAGGTCTGCCGTTGCTTTAATGGAAATAGTAGAAGATAAGAAACAGTTAGCTAAAGAGTTTATCCAGGTTACTAAAGAGACTGGAGATCAATATTACATGAGTCTAGCAAAAGAAATATTAAATGACACATAAGGAAAAATTAGAAGAGATAGAAGCTTTCTTAATAGATCGTAAAAGAGCATATGCAGATGATGTAAGATACTACATAGAGCGTGAAGAAGCAAACTTACTCAATGAAGAAGGTAAACACTATCAACAAATGGCTGAGGCAGGAACCTTGTTTGTAGAAGAAATGGGAAACCGGTTCTTTAATTGGGAATAATTAGTATAATAAAATTATGAAAAAGATTATTAATTTAATATTATGTGGGTGTGCATTAGCATTCATTCTATGGTCCTATCAGAATAATCAAGTAGATCCAACTATAGAAGATCCAAAGATACGCCTGATTGTTGAGGAATGGAAGAGAGACATGAATCACGCTGGATTAAATGGCGATAAGCTCATCAAAAGAGTAGACCGAATAATAGTAGTCAAACAAATACCCAGTCAAGAAAAGTCTCACACAGTTGGTAAATCAGATCATGGAACCAGAACAATCTGGATACGAGAAAGGCAATATGAACACGAATATTTAAAAGCCCTAGTGTATCATGAACTTGGACATTACATATTTGATTTAAACCATCAAGGTACTGGAGAAATAATGTCAAAATATTTAATAGAAGAAACTGGTCATTATAAAAAGAATTGGGATACTTTATTACCAATCTATTTAGATAAATGTAAAAACAAATAATATGCCAAAGCATTTTAATATATCTGATGTTGAACTTAAATTAAAATTAGGTAAATTAAATAAACATGAATTTATGAAAACGGTATATAAAATAATAAGAGATAATCAGGAGCTGACTCTCAAAGATTCCAACATTAATGAACAAAAGAAACTTGCCTTAACCAAGATGATTCAACACTTTGAATCACCAGAGGTAGAGGACTTTGAAAAATGTACAATAATTAAACAGTGGATAGATGAACTCAAATAAGGTTAAATATTTAGTTATGATTAGCACGGACAAGACACCAGAGAATTACTCCGTAGTAAATCCCTTTTGGGAAACAACAGCTGTGTGTAACACGGTTAAGAAATCCTATCAGATTGGAATCTGGTTAGCAGAGATCTCAGAACCTGATCACACATATCGTAAGACAGCTGACTTAATCAGGGAAAAGGGCGTAGTGTACATTGCAGATAAATCTAATCCGGAAGAGGTTAGAGTTGTAATCAGCAAGGTAAAAAAGTATTGAAATAATTTTACTTTTACATAAAAATTTAGTATATTTATATTATGAAAAAAACCATTAACATATTACTAATTGCAACCTTAATTATATTTACAGGTTGCAGCAGCAAGAAAATTAAACATATTAACAGGCCTTCTCATTTACCAATAAACGTCCCTAATAACTGGGGTCCTTATGAACAAAAAGCATATGAAGAAGGAAGATTACATTATATAAAGGATTCAACAGCATGTTATATCGATGGAGAAAGGCCAATGACGCCAGAACACATAGAAGAATCAAAGCAGAATCCAAATTCAGTAATTATAAAATAATACCATGATTATAAGATTTATTAAATTTATATTAGGAACAATAATCCTATTAACCACGGTTTTCTTTTTTTATAGTTATCTAGAAGTTAATCAAAAAGGTGAACTAGAAAACTTCAATGTATATAAAGAAGCAGGGGACGGGATTGGTAAGAGCGTTAAAGTAATAATTAACACACCTGAAAATATATCTAAAACGCAGGGGTATCAGGATTTAAAAGAAGGATTTATTAAAGCATATAAAGACACAATAAAATGAAAAAACCAGAAGACAAATTAGCAACATTGGTTGAGGTTTATATTACCAATCATCAAATAGCGGAGAAGGTAGATGGCTTAAAGTCTTTCTTAGAAACTTACTTAAGCCATAAGTGTCTGGAACATGATATTCCTTCTAGAAACAGCACTTCACATCATGTAAAGGTGATGAAACTTGAGGAGAACCCGGAAACCTGGCAAGGGGCTCAAGAAATTTGGAACACCAGCTGGATCTTGGACGAGGTAAGAAACATAGAGAGCAGCCTTGAACAAATAGAGATCTGTTTAAAAGAAAAACAAAAACTAGAGCAAGAGAGGTTGGTATAAAATACCACAATGAATCAAAAAGAATTTAATCGAAGAGTAGAATATAACATTAAACTTTTTAATAAGCAGGCAGACGCCAATGAATTCACACCCAGTAAATATTACTTATTTGATAAAAAACCCAAAGAGCTAAGCCCTATTAACTACGGTAAACTTTATCATGATATTTTTGCTGCCGCGGTTTGCGGCACACTTGTTTTAAGTAGCCTAGCCGAAAAAGATTCCATTGAAATGAAACGGGGTAAAATCACTAAGGTAGAACTTAAAACTAATTATATAAATACTAAGGCTATATTTAAGAATACCGCAGGTAATATTATGATAGGATACAGAACACCTATCTTAAATCATATAAAGGCTTCTTTTCATAAAGGGTTCTACCATGAAGAAGACATGCCATTGTATCTAGTGGTTTGTGATGCAACAGACAAATGGAAAAAAGGTGGAATAATAGGTGTATGGCAAATGAAAGGGGATAAGGTAAATGAATTATTACAAGAATCAAAAGTTATAAGTCTAAGTAAATTTATGAAGCATGGAAAAAGAAAGTTTTCAAAAGTAGATACCATTGGTTGGAAGCGGTGGTATGATACTATCTGGAAACGTTTACCGGTTCGCGTAGCATGTCAGGTTTAAATTAAAAATAATTTTTATTTGTCAATAATTTTTAGTATATTAGCTATATAACAAAAACAAATTAACTATGAGTGATAAAAAAGAATACACATTTTGTAAAGAAACTAAGATAACTACTTCTGGTATAGAAACATATTACTTTACACGAGTAGACGGAAGCCTGGTAGGAGCTTCATTATCATCGGATAAGGAAGTAGCAAAGAAATGCTTTGAAGAAATAAGAAATTTAAAAGGCGAAACGGCAAGGGAAGAGGTATTAGAAATCGTAAAATCTTAACTGTGAGAAATTGGAATCTAGATAAAGGTTTTAAGATTTACTTTAATCTTCATAAGAAGTGTTATAGTATTCAAGCATGGGACCAGGACAAACGAGGCTGGAGACTATATGAACATGCATTTGCGGTACATGTAAAAGATGCAAAGATGCAAGTTAACGAAAAGGGTAGACAGAGAGTAATTAGAGAGAAGCGTAAAAATGTACATGCATTTATAGTAGCACCATTTGCAGAAAAGATAAGTAAGAAAAAAGGAAATGGACCTAATAGAAGAATGAAATCTATATGTAAATACAACCCTTATAAAGCAGGGTATTTTCATAATAGTAAAACATTAAAACCAATACGCTCCGTAGAGGAAGCAATATTAAGATTCGGTGTAGTTTGGTATTAAAGTAATGGTCCGTTAGCTCAGCTGGATAGAGCATCTGCCTTCTAAGCAGACGGTCCCAAGTTCGAATCTTGGACGGATCACGGTCAAGCCTCCCTTGACCATTTCATAACGTTCATAGCGTTATTTTTTTAATTGTTATAGAAAAAGGCCAGCGGAAGTTGGTCTTTTTTTTGTCTCTACTTTTTCAGGGTTAAAATCACCAAGGTAAAAAAACTAAAGAAAAATTTTTATTTGTCAGAAGTCTTTAGTATATTAGCAATATAACAATTTATAAAAACATTAGTATGAATACATATGCAATATTCAGGTTTGGCCTGCCGCATCCAACAATACAGGAAATAGACTTAATCATGGAAATATCAAACAATAACCCAGGCCCAGCAGGTGCTCCTATCTTTCCAGATCAACCCGGTATGAGTGGTGTATTATCTATATTACATTCAGATTTATCAGCCTCTGAGATCTCCAATCGCTTTCAAAGAATCAGTAAAGGTTTAGCACCCGACAGTGACCACAATGATAGCGTATATCCAGTAATGGTATTTAAGATCGACAGCAGTAACTTTAGTTACAATTCAGATATGTCAAATTTTTTAGAATGGGGCACAGTCTTTGAAAAATTCACAAAGGTAAAAGCTACTGTTGAAAACTCTACCGTTAATAGTTTAAGCCTAGACGACCTATTAGATCTAGTTAAATCAAGAGGAGGGTTTGATAAACTAACAACTAAAGAACAAGAAAGGTTAAAAAAACTTTCACAATAGTTTTAACTTTAGAAAATCTTTAGTATTATAGCTAAGTAATCAATAAAAACAAATAACAATTATGATTGAAATTAGAGGAGGTAAAAAAGAACAAGCAATCAGGGAATGGTATAACCAAAACTTTGATCGCTACCCAGAGAATTCAAAGATGGTGGATCTGTGGGAAAAGTCAAAGCATGAAATAACTGAGTGTAACATTAGTTATGGTATGCTTAATGGTATTATGAAAGATATCAAACAAGAAACTTGCGGCGAGCAAGAGCAAACCGAACTACAAACTTTGGAAACAGTACAGGACTCCGTAGTGGAAATTAACCAGCTGGACTTTCCAAATTTCCAATTACTTAAAACAGGTACGTTTATTGATGAGCTACTGTCAGATCACGAAGAAGGTGGCGGTCTCTATACAGGCACTGTTAATATTGTAGTTGGAGAATCGGGTGTTGGTAAATCAACTGTGATGTTGGATGTGCTAGCTAATATTAGAATGCAAAACCCAGATGCTAATATTTTATATGTTAGTTCAGAGATGACTCGTAATGACATCTACTTCTATAAACAAAAAACCCCAATCATTGGAGATATTCCAACGTTATTAATGATGGACTATATTAAAACAGGAAACATGGATCGGGTTATTGAAGAGGTGGCATTCAATGGAGATTATGATGTGGTATTACTAGACTCATTTCAAGATATGGTAGTTAAGTTTAAAGATATCTTGGGTTGGAAAGCAACCTACGCTGAGACATGGTTAACTAATGTTATGATTGACGCAGCAGATAAAATGGGTATTGCAGTCTTGGCAATCCAGCACTTAACCAAAGGAGGTACATACGTTGGTAGTACATATCTCAAACATGCAACCACAGCAATGTTGGAATTCAGGTTTGACTCTGAAGGTGCCCGGTACCTAGAGTTTTCAAAGAACCGTAGAGGCGGTGGTAATATTAACAAGCCACTTTACTACACACTTGAAGAAGGTAAAATCAAGTATGATCAAGAAAGGTTCAAGTCAACTCAAAATGTCATGAAGCTAGAGTCAACTGAGTTAGATCGTAAACGTGAAGCAGAGGAGACTTTCAACAAGTTATTTCTTGGAATTGGAAACACCGATGAATCCAACCCAGATGAACCGGCTGAATCCCCAACAGAGGAAATTGAATTAGAAATAGTAGAACCAAGGAACGATTAGTTCCCGGTTACAATTTAAACCAGAATATAGTATTATATTAAAAACAAATTAAATGATAGAAACAGGAGAATTTCAAGAATTAAGAAGAGGCCTCATCAATCGTGATGCAGTTACTAAAACCGTGACGTTGAGTCAACTAGACATAACGCCCGATGGTATTAAACAGGGTTATATTAAAATGAATGGAGCAGTGGTCTCAGTTAGTCGACCCTTTTGGAGCAAGCTAGCCAAGACTGTAAATGTAAATAGTCAGTTGGCTACTAGCTTTATGAGAAATGACGATGAGAATTTATATGCAACCTTGATCCAGGCAATCAAGCAATACAAGGCTATTAGAACCAACAAGGCAGGGGATCAATATCAACTGGTTGCAGACCCAATTACCCGTGAAGTGGTTGACATTGTAAAAGGTAATTCAGGCGGTAGACTTTCAATGGCTACAATCTGTGATATCACTGAGAATATTTTATCAGATAATTCTCACATGTCTCTTGAAAGTGCCAATAGCCATGGTGGCCTGACCAACTTTAATTTTATTAATGAGAATTCAATTGCGTTTCCAGAGGCAGGGCCAGACGAGGAGTTTAAATTTGGGTTCACCATTTCAACCACTCCAACCTCAACTAAGCTAGCACTATATAACCACCGATTAATATGCGCCAATGGCATGAAAATCAACTTGGGTCAAGGTCAGATCTCAAACCAGGTCAATATTAATGAGAGCTTTAGTTTACGTAGCTTAAAACCAGGTAATATAGAATCTTTTATGAATGGAATTAAAAACCTAAAAACAGAAGGTTTTATTCCATCGGGTTTTAAAGAAACACTAAAGCAGACTCAAGGTACTAAAGCAAGTTTTCTAGAATTAGAAAATACTATCTCTAGTATTATGAATGAATTCCCCGATAATGAGTCAGCAAAGGACTATAAAAAACTAGTAAAGAGTTATTTCCCTGCATATGGCATGGCAGCTGAAAGAGTAATAAAGCAAGGGTTAGATATTTACAAACTAAACGACCGTCAAAAGAGTAACATTCGTACAGGCATGTCTATCTGGGATGTGATTAATAACCTAACATTCTTGGGTAGTAATAAATCAGAGTTTAATATTACCGATAAAGAAGGACTTAAAAACCAAGGAGGTAAGCTATTTAATAAAGCAATAACAACTGGATTAGACCTTCAGTATGCTAACCTACAAAGAATATAAACAATGAGAGTAATAAACAGCAGTGCAGAAGTTGTTTCAACAGGAGGCGGAGATAGAACTGTTTACTTTGAAGCAGAGTTAGAAGTTAATAACGAAAGTATTTCAATAGATGGAGATTTTAGTTATTATAAAGATACCAGTAATGGATTCGATAGTTGTAGACTTGATATATCTGCCATACAGGATTTAAACCCTATTAAAGAGGATTTAGAAAATATACAATTTGAATGCGACCCAGACGATGGTAGATTACTTTATTTTTATTTAGGCAGCATGTTTGAATATACAGAGGAATGGGACAAACACTTTAAAAGTTGAGTTTGATTATAGCCCACTAATCAAATCCCGAGAGCACCACCTAGCAGTGGTGTTTTGGGGTATATAATAGTTACCAGCACGTGTGTGAATCTAAGCCAATATATCATAAAGGTAAAACCTGGAAAAGGTATAATTACCCTCCTTATTTTATGTGCCTGACTCTTGGTTCAGGAACTTCAGACATATTTCCCTGTAGCCTCTCTAACCCGGCTTGTTTCATTACACGCGCCAGGTCAGAACTTTGTTCCTCCTGATAATGTTGGTCTATAATCCACTGATTCATCACTATCAGGGCCACACCGTGATACCGAAATAACATCTCAAAGATACCAAAAGCAAACCGGGTCAAGCGACACCGGGTTTCTATCACCACGTTATCAACCCGCTTTTTAAGTATATCCTCTATCAACTGCAGCAAGGCAGGCCTATTATAGTCACTAGCCGGTTTCCAATCCTCATATATCTTATCAAAACTTAAACCTCGTTTAGCAGCCCACTGATAAGCTAAAGATTGCTGCTGTTGCATCTTAACCTGGTTCTTTTGACTCCTACTATCAACCCTACTATACAGGACCGTCCAATGCTCTCGATGTAATCTCTTACCTACCATCTTATAGACATCATCTTCATAATAATTATATCTACCATTAGGTAACTTAGTAACCCTGACATGCCCCTTCTGAACATACCTTTTTAAAGTACTGCTGTGGCAACCAATAGTTTGTAATGCTTGTTTCTTTGTCATCTGGTGTAGCTTTATTTGTGAGAGCGGTACATTACTCCGTAGTAAACCTGCCTCCTGAGGGTGTCCTGATTCACTCCGTAGTAAATTCTGTGTACCACTTTAGATTATATATTCCTAAAAAGTATCCACTTCCTCACAAGGAGTCCACTATGGTACCTATTGGATAGAGATACCCGGTGCCATATGAAATCTAGAACTACCCCCAATGTCAACCGGTGAGCCGGTGGGGTCCCACTAGGGATTGACCTTACACAGAGATCCTAAATTGTGTAGCACTTATGGGCACCACCCCCATAGGTTCTGTGGTAGATTTAGATTCTTTTTGGTCTAGGGGTATATCTGGTTTATATTAGTAACCAGCCTCTGGTACCCGGGTCTAGGTTAATAGAGATTCTGGTTTACTCCGTAGTAAGCTTTTCTCTAAGGGTTATCTAATAGAGGATTCTTTTATTATTCTTTTTTTTATTTTATTTGGGTATAGGTAGAACTAGAAGTAATAGTATAGAATTAATAGGCGGTGCGCTGAGGTAATCACGGCTCGGGACTCTCATACCTGTGAGTTTACTCCGTAGTAATCTAAATAAATAATCTTATAATGAGTAATAGTAGACAAATGAGAAAAGCCATGACAGTTGAGAGTCCTAAGATTCTAGACGAGTTAAGTAGGCATGAGGACGAAGATATTCGTGCAGCAGTAGTCGTGAACCCTAGTACTCCTCAAGATATATTAGACCGGTTAAGTCGAGATAAGAAAAGCTATATTCGGTATGAAGTAGCCCAGCATCCTAATACTCCTACAGAGACTTTAGCAGAATTAAGTAGAGATAGAGATTACGTGGTTCGCTCGGTAGTAGCCCAGCATCCTAATACTTCAGTAACAACATTAATCAGGTTAAGCAAGGATAAGGACGAATATGTTCGCAGGAGGGTAACCGAGAACCCTAACACTCCCTGGGATGCCCTAATCATATTAAGTCAGGAGGAGAATTGGGAGATTTCCCAAGCAGTAGCCCAGAATCCTAATACTCCTCTAGATATATTAGACCGGTTAAGTCGAGATGAGAGCGGCATGGTTCGCTTGAGCGTAACCTCGAATCCTAAATGGTTAGCAGTACAAAAGTCAGGTCTATTAGACATAGCTAAATTTGCTTCAAAATGGTTAAATGTATTATGAAATTAACTGAACGTATAAAAGTAGCCGGGGATCCCAATACTCCAGTAGAAACCTTAGCAGAATTAAGTAGAGATAAAAGCTCATGGGTTCTTGAAAAAGTAGCCGTGAACCCTAGTACCCCTGCAGAGATTTTAGTAGAACTAAGTAGATCAGAGCTTTATGAGATTCGTGCGAGAATAGCCAAGAATCCTAATACTCCAGTAGAGGCTTTAGCAGAACTAACTAGAGATGAATCTTTAGGTATTTGCTCGAGAGTAGCCCTGAACCCTAGTACCCCTGCAGAGCTTTTAGTAGAACTAAGTAGAGATAAAGATGACGGGGTTCGCTCGGCAGTAGCCCAGAATCCTAATACTCCCGTAGAGGCTTTAATAGAACTGGGTAGAGATAAATCTTTAGGTATTCGCGAAACGGTAGCCTATAATCCCAATACCCCTGTGGAGACTTTAGCAGAACTAAGTAGAGATAGAAATCACGGGGTTCGCTCGGTAGTAGCCAAAAACCCCAATACCCCTGCAGAGACTTTAGCAGAATTAAGCAGAGATGACGTTGACTGGGTTCGCAATTGGGTAGCCCTGAACCCTAGTACTCCTATAGAAACCTTAGCAGAACTGGGTAGAAATGAAAGCTCATGGGCTAGCGCAAAAGTAGCCCTGAACCCTAAATGGATAAAAGTACAAAAGTCAGGTCTATTAGACATAGCTAAATTTGCTTCAAAATGGTTAAATGTATTATGACAGCAGAGGACCGTATAAAACTAGCCAGAGATCACAATACTCCTATAAAAACCTTAGTAGAACTAAGTAGAGATAGAGACCCATGGATTCGAGAACTTATCGCCTGGCATCCTAATACTCCAGTCGAGATTTTAAACCTGTTAAGCAGGGATCAGGACAAAGATATTCGCGAAAGGGTAGCCCGGAACCCCAATACCCCTGCAGAGACTTTAGCAGAACTAAGTAGTGATGAAAGTGTATGGGTTCGCAATTTTGTAGCCCAGCATCCTAGTACTTCCATAGAGATTTTAGCAAAATTAAATAGAGATGAAAGCCCATGGGTTTGCGAAAAAGTAGCCTCGAATCCTAAATGGTTAGCAGTACAAAAGTCAGGTCTCTTAGACATAGCTAAATTTGCTTCAAAATGGTTAATTGTATTATGAAATTAAACAAACGTATAAAATTAGCTAGAGATCACAATACTCCAGTAGAAACCTTAGTAGAACTAAGTAGAGATGGAAATTACAAGGTTCGCGAGAAAGTAGCTAGGAACCTTAATACTCCAGTCGAGATCTTAAACCTGTTAAGTAAGGATAAAAGGTTGGATGTTCGCTCGGTAGTAGTCCTGAACCCCAATACTTCCGTAAAGACTTTAGCAGAATTAAGTAGAGACAAGGACAGGGATGTTCGCCATTATGTATCCAATAATCCTAACACTCCAGTCGAGATCTTAAACCTGTTAAGTAAGGATAAAATGTGGGAGGTTCGCAAGGGAGTAGCCAAGAGCCCTAATACTCCTGTAGAGACTTTAGCAGAATTAAGTAGAGATAGAGATTACGTAGTTCGCTCGGTAGTAGCCCAGAATCCCAATACTTCTATAAAGACTTTAGCAGAATTAGGTAGAGATAGAGATAGCGAGGTTCGCGGGGTAGTAGCCCAGAATCCTAATACTCCTGTAGAGGCTTTAATAGAACTAAGTAGAGATGAAAGCTTATGGGTTGTCCATTATGCATCCCTGAACCCTAAATGGATGAAAGTACAAAAGTCAGGTCTCTTAGACGTAGCTAAATTAGCTTCAAAATGGTTAATTGTATTATGAAATACCTAAAGACATATGAGCAAATAACGGAATCATTTAAGAATTGGCCAAAAAAGAAAGTGGATACGCTACTTGTTCCTAAGAGCAAACTTTCTCTTAGAACCCGTTTAATACAAGGGTCAACAGAGGAAAAGCCAGAACTAGGCAAAGTAGAGGGCACTCTATCTGGTAGAGAAATAATGGAGGCTAGCCCAGATGGATATTATTACCATGGTAGCCATATACCAAATTTAACCCGTGAAACAGTTAAACTATTTAGTACAGCAGAGACGATTGGTAATTCTGGAATTGGGGCTAGGTATGGATTCTATACTACAAATGATATTTCTAATGCTTATCAATATAGTTTTACATGGATTAGTGGAGGTGAATCGGCTCAGAGACTTTTGGAGGAAGGTGAAGCTATGGTCATAGCTATGCGGGAGGATTCATTACAAAAAGAAGCAAAGTTTCTAGAAGATAATATTTACAGCGCACCTTATAGCCTAATAGAGGATTTTGCAAAGGAGCAGGGATTTGCAGGGCATGACATATATCAACTCAGGGCTGGGAACAAACAATACTGGCCTTTTTATTCTGTGCTAGCCGCTGTTAAACGAGGTTTTTGGCCCTCACTCTATAGGGTAAAGCTAAGACCTGATGACAAGTATCTACCCTACTTAGACCTGGATATAACAGGCGACGAAGTGGTAAAGTATACACAAGGTGGAGTGGTTGGAATATACAATGGAAAACTTGGTGGCAACCAAATAGACAAGCGAGATGAAGTTGCTATATTAAACAGACATGCTATTGCCAGTATGGAACGGGCCAGTGACGCAACCTTTGCTAAAGGCAGAAAACAATTCTGGACAGAGCAGAGCCATGGTGATAAGGAACATGCAATGTGGGAATTTAGCAGAGAGCTACTTCAAAAATATCCAGAATACTAGGCTAATAATAAAATGATAGATAAATAATCTTGTAATGACAGCAACAGAACGTATAAAATTAGCTAGAAAGAGTCAGGACCCTAAAATCTTGACCCAGTTGAGTAAGGATAAAACATATGATGTTCGATCGGCATTGGCCCGAAACCCAAGCACTCCCCCTGATATATTACACCAATGCGTATTAAAAGGCAGCCGGCCGATTAAATTCTATGTAGCCCAAAACCCCAGTACTTCTATTGAAACACTGGACCTGTTAAGCAGAGACGACAGTCATTGGCTTCGTGTTGAAGTGGCTGGAAGCGACTGGAATCATTTTAGGAAATTAGACTCTTATATTGCAATATTAAGGAGGTTAAGTAAAGATGCAGAATCCAGTGTTCGAGAACAAGTTGCTGAAAATCGGTCTACTCCTCAAGATATATTAGAAATACTAAGCCGAGACAAATTTTATGGGGCTAGAAAAGGAGTAGCTCAGAACCCTAATGCATCAGCTGATATTCTATTAAAACTTAGTAAGGATGAAATGTGGGAGGTTCGCAAGGGAGTAGCCAAGAATCACAATGCTTCAGCCGAGGCATTACACCAGTTGAGCCGAGATAAAGAGAATTGGGTTCGTTACTATGTAGCTATAAACCCGTTTACTCCAATTGAAACACTAAGCAGACTTACTAAAGATAGTATGAATAGTGAGTATGCAAAAGATAACCCTAAGTGGAGAATAGTAAAGTTATCGGGTCTTCATGAAGTAGCTGAATTGGCTTCAAAATGGTTAAGGATAATATAACAATAGACAAACGTGTAAGACTAGCCAAGAGGAATAGTGGTTAGATTTAGATATATTATAGCTTCGATAATAATTAAACCGTATACAATAATCATTTAATAAACAATTTATATTTTACGTGAACGTCAACCCTGTTATATAATAAAAAGGCCAGTTAATCATGAAAAATTTATTAGTTTTACTATTGATGCTATTTAGTATTGTTAGTTGTTATTCACAAACCAGTTTTCCTTGGATAGATGATATGACATCGCTTAATCAACCCGGGGATAAATTTCAACTTATAACCGGGCAGTCAAACACAGGTTCACATGGTGGATTTCTTTGCTATAATAATGTAGGAAACTATATTGACGATGAATATTATAGTTTTGAGAGCGACACTTTAGATTTATCATTATGGACTGAGGTTGAAGTAATTATTATAACCTCATCAAGTATAAGGAATAACGATCAATTCGCATTTTGGTATTACAATCCCATTGATGGATGGGCTGGTGTTGATCTTTCTAATCTAATAGGAACATATATAATTGATATTCCTACAACCACAACTCTTATTAGTTTTGATCTTAACACAAATGCTAATGGTAATATAAATGGAAAATTCGTTCATGTTGATAGAATTGAAATAAATGACCCGGGAGGTACTCCATTACCCATTGAACTTATTTCTTTTGAAGGCCATGAACACGAAGAATGTAATCATTTAGATTGGGCAACTGCTTCAGAAGCAAATACAGATTATTATGATATAGAATGGAGCCGAGACGCTTATATATGGGATATTATAGGAACTTTACCAGCTGCTGGTAATTCAAACATGAATTTGTATTATAATTTTGTTGATGAATCTCCGTTACCAAACGTTAACTATTATCGAATAGTTCAATACGACTGGAATGGAATGTATGAAATATTTGGACCTCTCGCTATAGATAACAGAAAACCTGAAAAACGTATCATCAAATATATTGATTTAAGTGGTAAAGAAGTAGATCCTAAATATACAACTGGCCTTGTGATTGGGATTCTTGAAGACGGAACAACAATCAAAGTGTTTCTGAAATAATTAATCTTACCATTTGTAGGAGTAAGAGCACTGTAACAAACAGTGCTCCTCCTAGTTTTAAATCCTTGGCCTTGTGATTTAATTTCATTATTTCCAAATTTTTCTTATTACTTCGTTGTTTTCAACAACTAAATATATACCGCTAGGCGCCCAGTCTAAACTTACCTTTCTACCAGACATGTCGTATATACCATTTTGAATATTCATTGATTTATTACCTATTATCGTTAACCCACCGTTATCATTAGTGTTAGGTCTACCATTACCATTACCGTTTCCATTACCGTTTCCATTACCGTTTCCTTGACCTGGATTAGACGAATCAAAACCGTCGTCATTACCATGTCCATTGTTACCGTCAGATAATATATCTAATACTGGGTCTAATATTGGGTCGTTTATTGGTGTAATGGGTGTTGAATTTTGCGATTGATAATAAAGAGATAATGCTGTCTTTACTGCCTCACCGGCCATTAGTCTGCCTGACCCTAACATTCCTATGTAGTTTGGATTTTGTGAGTCAATATTAACTGCAGTTGACTGAAGAATGTATTTAACTTCACTTGGTGTTACACCGGGATAAACAGACATAATAAGTCCAGCGGTTCCCGCTACAATAGGTGAAGCATAAGAGGTACCGCTTCCAAATAACGCCCAGCCTGGCGCTGCTGTTATTGGTACATCATAGCCGGGTGCAGTTAAATCAACCGATGAATTATGTTGATGTGATAAACTTCCGTTTGGATTATCGTGAGAGTCGTTATGATCCACACTAGATACTGAAAATACAACATCATAAGCTGCAGGATATACTAACTCAGTTGGCCCACCGCAAGTAGAACCATTACCCGCAGATGCAACTAGAAATGCTCCTAAACCATATGCTTCATGTAATGCATCTTCAACATATTGATTGTGATCACAGCCTGATGTCCAACTCATATTGATTACTTTATAACCAGCATATGCAGCTGATAATACTTCATTATAATTCATTCTATATAAACCTAACTTAGTGTCATAGCCAATACTACTAATCATTTGTCCATTATTAGTATTACCACCTGCTAATGTTGCTACTGCGGTTCCATGGCCTTGTGATGAATTGTTTGTTGTGTCATAGTGTAATACTTTTCCAACCAAATCTTCGTGATTTACAAAGTAGTTTTGATCTGAGATTGCTACAGGCACTGTACCTTGTGTTACGTCCCAGGCTGCTTGTGCCCATATTAAATCTAGATGCCAGCTAGATGACGTGTTGTTATTCCAGTTTTGAAACAAAGAATAATCATCTGGTTCTGCTAATGTTTCATAAGTTGGTCCATATTCAATACCAGTTAAACCGGGTATTTTGTACATTGCTACATATAAATCAACTACGTCACATTCTCCACTAATTTCATATACTCTTTGTAATTTAGGATTACGGGAATTAGAAAGCGGTTTGCTTATTTTAAGATTCCATTGGCTATTGAATGTGTTAAATTCTTCAGAAGACTTTACAGATTCAATATCGAACGATGTTACCCAGACATTATTTTGCCCTGTAACGTAAGCCGATGTGGCCATTGCTATTAACATTAAAATGATGTTAAAGATTGTATTTTTCATTTTTTAATTTATTTTTTATTATTTAAGTGTTACTCCGTAGTAACTCTATAAAATTTAAAGGTCTTAGTTAAAAAATAGAAATTAAGTATTAAAGTTATATAGTACTTTTTTACTATATACAATTAGTTAAAAATACTTGCTTACATCTTCAATTCAACACAATCGTTTTTGTATAAATAATAAAAACATTCCTATTACATGGCAATTAATTTTTTTAATAATATTGATATGAATGGAAATGCTATAGTATTTTCAGTCGGTGACTCAATACAAACAGATGGTTCTGGAGCTATAAACGTACAATCAGATAAAGGTGTGTTATTAAAAGTGGGTAGTACAGCTTTCGCTCAATTTGATCTATCTAATATTAGGTATACTAACTCCGGTGGAAATTATGTGAATATTTCTCCGTCTTCTTCTGGTGATCCATTATTTAGAATATCAGCAGACGATTTTACTACTGGCTTTTCAGGAACTATTGCATTTTCAACTGCATATACTGCCAGTCGACAGTGGACTTTTCCAGACGCCACTGGAATCGTTGCTTTAACGGGTGATTTAACAGGATATCTTCCCTTAGCCGGAGGTACAATGGCCGGAAATATTATAATGGATGGTTATTCCCTTAGTGATGTTGGGAATATAACTTCATCTAGCGGAAATACTGAAGGATGGGATAATGTACAAGGTAGGTTTCTTGAAGCCGATGATACATTAAGGGCACCTGGTCTAGATATAGATGCAGATGGAAATACTATTTTTAGCGGTGGTGATTTAGGTGGAACATTCACTATAGAACAAACTGACATTAACATTATAGGTGCAGACGGTGCAACCGTGTTGCAAATAGACACACCAGCTGCCAGTGCTACTACAGATATCATATTTAGAACAGACGGTGGAATATTTACTAATTCGGGTACGTTAGTTTACGATGGTCCTAACACAACTGCCGATAGAACATGGACGCTACCAGATGCTACTGGAACTATTGCTTTAACAAGTGATTTAGGCAATGGAATATATGCCGGGTCGGGTAATTTATCAGTAGATACGGTTGTTTCAATGCACGATACATTGAGCCCAGGAACTGAGTTTAATTTAAGATTTGACAATATATTATCTGAGACTATTCTATCTATTAACCCAACTATAAACAGTGTAGGTATAGGAACAGATACACAATTAGCCAATTTACATGTAGTAGGAGACACAGGAGACTCTGTAGTGTTTAAAGTAGACGGAACCTTCGGTGAATTATTTACTATAACAGATAGTCTAACTGGAGTTTTATTCTCGGTTAATAATATATCAGGTCTTCCTGTATTTGAAATTGAAGACACTGACGAGATAAGAATGGGTACATACTCTGCTATATCAGGTTATACTACTGCTAGAAACGAAGTTATCACTGTAGGTGATACTATAATTTACACCGCTGATGTTTCTAATTATACTATGATAGTATTTGAATATGTATTAAACGATGGAACTAATCTAAGAGCAGGTAATATAACAGCTGTTACTGATGGTATAACAGTTCAATCTGTTGAAACAATAACTACACCATCCATAGGATCAACAACTGATATAACCATGAGTGTTACGCTTGATGCGTCCCCTGCTGAGTTAAACTTAGTAGCAACCACAAGTATTACAACGGGTTGGGTTGTAAAAGCAATAGTAAGAACTATATAATATGACATTTCATTATTCACCAATAATAGCCACTGATGGACTTATCTTTTATCTTGACGCAGATAATTATAAATGCTATAATGATACACAAACTAAGGCGTATTCAATAGCAAACGGAGAACCTGATACTAATTTTAGGAGATTAGACTTTTTAAACGTAGCCCCGTCAGATGGAGTTAAATTAGTAGATGAAGGAAATTTTCATGCCTTTGAATTCGACGGAACTGATGAATTCTTAAGGTCAGTAGGAACTCCACTTCAAAACATACCTGCTAATTTAACTTATGCTAGTTGGTTTAGTCATAACAGAATAGGCGGACAAGGAAGTATATTATTTTTAGGTGGTTCTGGAGGAAATATTAATAGAACTTGGTTATACCCATTCGGTAACAATATTAACGCGGCTTTTACAAACGGTGCTGGACAATTTGGAATTACTTACAATGACTTTACCGCATCGAATTACCCTAACGAATATAACTATGCGGTTGCAACATGTGAATTAGAACCCACTTTAACTTCTAGTACTCTAACTATATACGTTAATGGTGAACAAGTAAGTCAAATAACCGGTGTTGCTACTGTTAGCGGCAGGCCTGCTGGACCCAATGAACCCGACATCGGCAGGGGTGCTAGTTCTGGATCACAAAGATTTAATGGTAAAATTGCAAACGCTTCGATTTATAACAAGGCTCTTTCACAAGAAGAAGTCTTGCAAAATTATAATGCGCTAAAAAGTAAGTTTGGATTATGAGTGGTAGAATTTCAGTAAATCCAGTAGAAAAAGGTCTTGTTTATATAATAGATGGGGCCAACTATAAATCAATTTCATCTGGGGAAAATGTAGTAAAAGATTTAACTGAGAATGATTACGATGCTAACTTGATAAATGATACACAATGGGTTTCGGATGGATTAGGTTCTCTAAGATTCGACGGAACGGATGATTATGCATTTAGACCTTATACCAGCGGTGACCTATATGACATTAACGCAACAGGTGAAATAACAATAGATACTTGGGTCAGATTCGACGATATATTAGGTCCTTATAATTCTATAGTTTCTTTCGGTAGACCATTTGGTAATAACACTGCTGGTCACTATCAATGGGAAATATTAAAGCTAAACACAAACTTTCCAAGTGCAGGCGGTGACTGTAGAATATTATTTGCAGTTAGTAATCTTACAGATACTAATTCTATAAACCTTATTACTAATGACGGTAACTTTAATCCCAGCACACCACTACCGCAGGATAATATCTGGTTTAATTTAACCTTTACTTACAGCTATTCTACTGGTGATTTGACCCCTTATTATAATGGCGAAGGAGTAACTGGCACGCCTGGAGGATCCGTCTCTCCGTTAGCTTCACCGCCACAAATTCCAGCAGTTGCTTACAGGGATTTAAATATTGGAGCAGCTTCTGACTTAAGCGGTGCTTTTTCAATGACAGGTAATATAGCATCTATAAGAATATATAATAGAGTATTATCTTCTTCTGAAGTAGAGCAGAATTACAGAGCTTTAGAAAGTAGATTTAAATAAAATAAAACAATATATTATGTCACATGCATTTAACCATAGAAATTTTATGATATTCGATGTATCCGAATTGGGTTCAGTGAATTTTAATGAAGTATTAGAAACTTCACAAGACACGGTTAGAAAATCTGTTGATGAAACAAAAACATTTGTAAAATGGGAAGGAGACGACACCCCTATAAGTGTTGATTCACTAACAACTAAACAAGGTCCTTATAATTATGATGAAATACTAACAATTTTGGAAACATTTGAATGGACACCAAAAATAGATATTTAAACCATGAGCACTAAAGGTGGACCTATAATAGAAACATATAAATATCAATTAGTTGCAGCTGGAGGATTCTTTTCAAATATAATAGTTAGTTGGGTAAACGGAGATGGATCAATCGGCGAAGGTAGAATGTTCTATAATCCAAAAATTGGAGGTAATACCATAGATGTACCATGTGCTAGATGGGGTTCTTTTAGTTATAGGGATGCTGGTTCTCCAACCAGAGGAAACGAAACCAGGTTGCTTCTAGATGTAAACGAGCCTATTCCGCCTCAATATAAAGGACATATTACCTTTCCAAGTGAAATAAGATTAACTAGAACAACCCCGTTCACCAATACTTATTCGTTAGATTTTGATGGAGTGGATGACTATGTTAGTACTAGCTCTAAAATAATTGGTTCGGATATTACTCTGTCGGGCTGGGTTAACTTTAATGGTAGTTATTCTAATTTCTCCGCACATTTCCCAATGTCGATTACTCCAAGTAATACAAGTGTTGGAAATGAAACTTTAGGTAGATTTTATAAAGATGCCTCAACATTACAAATAGCTATACAATGTTTTGACAATACGGGAGCTAATTTTTCAACTTACTATGTAGATAATACAACTCTTGAAGGTGCGGGGTGGCAACACATTTGCTTAACATACAACGTAACTACAAAGCACATTTACGCTTATTTAAATGGAGTAGCGCAAAATTGGGTCAAAATATTTGCAGCATCTACACCCGTACCATTTTTAACCGCTGTAAGCACTCGACTATATGAAAGTGACTTAACTATTGGCAGGTTAAATCCTGCTACATCTACGGGTTCATTTTTAGGGTTAGTGGACGAAGTAAGCACCTATGATAAAATACTAACTCAAGCGGAGATAACTGCACTTTACAATAGCGGTACTCCAACAGACTTAACAAGCCTTTCTCCTATTGCGTGGTATAGATTCGAAGAGGGAAGCGGAACAACTGCAAAAGATTCGGGAAGCGGCGGAAACGATGGAACTTTAATAAATGGACCAACTTATTCAACAGATGTCCCATAAATATAAAAAATGAGAACATACGCAGTAATAAACATATCAGATTTAGAGTTAATAGATTTTTCACAAATTGATGAAACTTCAGCAAATACAATTAGAAAAAGTTTAGACAATACAAAATTTGTGATTAAGTGGAACGAAGAACCAACATTTATAAAAGATGGTTCAATTGTTCCGTTTGGGATTTATTCACATTCAGAAATCTTGGAAATAATGTCAACCGCTGAATGGAGTGAACCAATAGAAATTGAATAAAAAATGGCAATAATTCAAAGAGTACCCGGAACAAGATTGATGCCTTTAAATGGAGTCAGTTCATGTGATAAGTAATTCAATTAATTCCCTGTTTACACTAACTGGTGTTCTATTATACTTTGGCCAGACATTTTTAAAACTATGTTTGCGGTTGCTATTACGTCTTTTTCACAATAAGTAACAATTGAATCTAGTTTTTCGTCTACCCAATATGCATTAGATACTTCGCTTCCATTCATCTCATCTTTTGGAGTGGGTATGTCTAAACAAGCACTCAATAGATCTAAAGACACGCTTCCTCCGTTCCAGGATCCAAACTTCCATACTTCTAAGGTATCAATCAAAGGAACTTCCCAAGGTTTTAAGCTATGTAAATGTAGAAAGTTAGGAATTTTTAACCCATTAATTAAAGATCTCTTAAGTATAATTGGAATATCAAACCCCTTAATGTTATGACCTACGAATTTAAAGCCACTTAAATTAAATTTTTCGAAAACAGCCATTGCTTCTTTTAGAACTTGCCATTCATTATCTCCGCTGCAAGTATGTATTGTGTGTTCAATCTCACCTGATTCGTTTATATCGATTCTACCAAATGAAATGCATATAACTTTACAGTATTCGGCATGTAAAGCTCCTTTATAATTGAAAAGTTCAGAGTCAGATTTATCCTGATTATCTTCGTAGTTTTCTCTTAGCCACTCGCAGCGCTTTGACCAGAGGTCTTTCATTCTTTGAGATAATTCTTGATAGTTCTTGTGTGAGGTTGCGGTTTCTACATCAAAGAAAACCATTTTTTTTATTTCTGCTAGATTGAACATTTATTTTTTTATTGATATAATACTAATTTAATTACTAATATTAAACTTTTGTTTTTATCTAAGGTTTTATCATATAAATAAATTTATACAAAAATTATAATTTTTAAATATGTTTAAACATGTTAAATCATACTCTCGATTCATTTTACTAGAGTCAAAGCAAGACGGTTCTGATTTTTTAAAAGATCTAAATGATACAGTTGCTAAATTAACGTCCGAAGTAAATAGTGACGAAGATTGCGTTAGAGTTACAGAGAGATTAAAGGAGTATATGGATCAACATAAAGATCAGCATATTTTTCCAAATCTAAGTAATACAGATTTTATAGTTAAGTTTTTAGAAATTCTAAAACCATGGAAAGAAACATGTATTCAAGGTCTGGCTAATTATGAAATAAGCAGTCAAGGTTCATATAATGATTTCGATGATTTTGAAGCCGGTTCATCTGACGAATTAAATTTTGATGATTTAGAATCAATGGACATGGAAGATGATCCATTTGAGGCCTAGCTAAGATATGTTAAAACCTATAGTAGCATAATACATTAGAAACATTAACGTTAAGGATTTTAAAACTAATATTATTCTAGAATACAAAAATCCCATCTCAAAAACTTCGGATTTAGTTTGATTAAATATTAAACTTCTCTTAAGATTTGATATATTTTCTTCATTCAAGGAAACTTCTCGATCGATGCAATTTTCAATGGTTCTTTTTTTACGCTCTCTCAATATGACTAGATATTGAGTTATCAGAATAGAAATCATTGGGAATATAAAACTTGTACTAAATAAAGCTTCTGTATAAGAGGCAATTACTATCATTGCATAGTGGTGAACTATCATTAGTCTAGGAACCTTGATAGCTGTTATTTCGTCGAATTCTTTTTCATAATAAACAAACGCGTCTACAAATCTTTCTATGATATTTTCATCTTGCATTCAATGGATTTTAAGAATATAATACTAAAATTAATTTAATTTTAATTTTTTCCTGATTCTTTCAGATCTAATTTTTATTTTTTCGTATTGTTCGATTGAGTAGTTTAAATCTAGGTATCTTTCCATTTCACTTGATTCAAATGACGTTTTATCGAAAGGGAAATCTATTATGAATTTATCAATGTTATCAGCAATAGTTTCTTCATTTATAGGTATTAGATTTTCCCTAAGATACGTGATTAATTCTATTCCACCTCTACAGTCTTCGCACCACTTATAATTCTCACTTTTTACGAGTGAACCTCCGCATAATTTACATCTATTTTTCTGGTCTTTCATTGTATTATTATATATTTGAAATTAAGCCAGAAAGGTTGATGTCTACTTGTTTTATTCGTAATTTAAAAATTTTATCAACTGCTCTTTGTTTATTTTTTTCTTAGACCCATCTATAACGTTTTCTAAGTAAACCCAATTGTATGGGGGATTTCCTCTTATTATAAAAACCGTTATCTTTATGTTAATTATTCTTTTGAATATTTCATGTAGAACCCTAAGAAGATTCCTTTGACCTTTTCCAATAGATTCATGTAAATGTTTACTTTCTATTATTCTAATATGTCTCTTATCTTTATCATATGTGATAAGATCTATATTCATAACAGTCATATCTCTCTTACAGTTCTTAGCAATGAACTTATTTAATTCAGATCCATAATATTTAAGCTCTTCTTTATTCAATGTTTATCGCAATTTTTTTAATTCCTTTAGAAAAAAGTTATTATTGATCTGTATTTTTCTTATAGATTTTTTATTTTTTAATCTGATAGATTCGGGAGTAATTTCATATTTGTGACCTATTTGCTTATTAGAATGTTCTTCATTATACTTACCTATCCCTAGTCTCATAGTTAACATATCTATTTCTCTACTATTTAGACATTTAAGTAGGGTTGATAGTAGCTTATTCAAATCATAGTCTTCTACAAGAGAGTGATCGTTATCTGCTTCTAAATAGTTTATAGGAGAAAATTCATTTTCTTGATTTTCACCCTTTCCCTCAAGACTAACTGTTCCATTTCCAAGGTTCCTTAATATATTTGGAATAGACTGTTTAGTATAAGGAACCTTTGTTTCTAGTTTTTGTAATTCTTCCCATATTTCTTGATTGTTTGGAAACCTATCATGTTTATTTAAGTAATCAGTCTGTATCCTACCTATTTTATTCATTGTCATTATCTGGTTTTGAGGTATCTTTACATGACGACTATTTTTAGTTATACTTTCTCGTATTCTTCTTCTTATATGCCAAACTGCAAAGCTAATAAACTTAAAACCATGCGAAGGATCAAAGAGGCTAGCTGCTTCTATCATTCCTAGATTTCCATCATTTATTAAATCTTCTAAATTTAAAACAGGATTACCTTTGTGATAAACTTTAGCTACACTCACAACAAATCTTAAATTAGATAATATTAATGTTTCTTTTGATTTTTCACAACCTTCCTGCATTTTAACAGCTATCTCATGCTCTTCTTTCGCTTCAAGCATTGGGATAGAGGATATCTCGTTTAGATAAGAAGAAACATTATTGTTTCTAACAGTATAGAGCTCGCTCATTATTTTAAACTGTCTACTCATTTGACTTATTTTTTAATGTATTTTGATATATTATACTAAATAAAAAGAGATAAATAAACTAGAATAGTTATGAAACATATACAGGGAATTGAAAGTTTTAATCAAAAAGTATTTGAAAATAGAGAACTTAAGTTAAGTCAATTTGTATTAGATAATCTAAAGGATTTAAAATCCAAACTCTATTACTATGATGGAAACTTTGCTTTTCTACAATCTGTTAAGGATCAATATAAGAAAAAAGGATATTTAACAGATACTCAATGGAAAGCTGTATATAACTGTTTTTACAAATAGAAAAAATTAAGATATTAATATGAAGTATTTGCTTAAACTTAACGAGTATATTCAATCAACATTAGTTAAGCCTAAGATGGATAAGGTACTATCAACCCCGATGAGTGCAGAAATGTTTCTTAAGAAGATAGCTAATAGATATAATGATTTAATTTCAAAGAAAACATCAGAATCACTAGATGATAACCTAGGTATAGAAGATGATTTTTTAAGAAATTTAAGAAGACAATTTGAACCCGAAAACTTAGAAGGTGCAATGCAAGATAATACAGAGATCTTAGCCTTATTATCTTCTATTAGAGAGACAGAATCTGAAATGTCTGAACAAGACAAGACAGATAAAGCAATGGAGATAGTTAAAGATATATTTAAAGGTAAAGGTTTTGATATAACAAAATTAGAATTTAAACTTGATATATTAAATGACCAAGACTTAATGGATGCCAAAAGCGACATTATTGGAATTTCACCTGAAGAATTTAAAGAAGTAAAGAGAGAGGTAACTAGAGATAAACCAAAGTTAAAAAAGGAAATTGATATTAGAGCTATACAGAATGCTTTAACGCAGGGTTTTGCCTCATCAATTAAAGACGATTTCATAATGGGAGATACTGAAATCGAAGGAATTAGCTTTAGAGATTATTATTCTTTAATGGATAAAACTTTTAATCTTTATTCTAAGATTCCCAAAGAATACATGCATCAAGTATTGACAGAGTCTCCAGCCTTAGGTAGGGTTGAATTGAAATGGGATGAGGATAAAAAGAAATATGTTATAGAAGCCAAGGGTTACACAATACTAATCTTGGTTCATGAAATGGTAAAGGGTATTCTAGAACTAATATCTTTACATAGGGATCCTGAATTAGATATTGAAGATGAAGAGAAAATGATGTCTTTATCTGGAACACAATACATGGAGAGAGACGGTCTCCAATATGGACCTGGTATGGTCAACTCTTTTAAAGAATTTTTCAATCAGGTTGAAGATAATTTAATAGAGCAACGTGAGATTAGGGAAAAGAATCCCGCTATGATATTAAATATCTTATCTAGGTTTTATCAAATGGAAGATAATTTATTCTTGAGAGCATGTAAAGCTATATTCAGTGATACTCCAGATAAACCCTATGAATTATTTGAAGAATTTTATTTAGATGGAATGTCAGGGAGGGGTTTTGATAGAGGAAATGAACCCGGAGACGATGACGACCCAAGCGGACTAGATGATGACATGCTTAAAGATTTACTAGGGGGAGCGGGTATAAACCTAAACTTGGATCCATATAATGAATCAAACAAGTATACTCTAAATTTTGAGCTATATAACCTTTTAGAAGGTAAAAAGGAGGTTGCTCTAAAGTGGATACAAGACGGAGCAAATGCTGAGGAAGTTGTCAGATTAATTGATATATTTAGTAGATTTACTTCTAATTGGAAAAAGAATAAACCTCTTCAAAAAGCAATTAGTAATGTTCAAGGTACACCTGGAGATTGGAAAATTGAAGACAAAATTAACATTGAAAAATATCTCAATAATTATCCCGCGTTTAAAAGAATAGTTAGACGAATGGAAAGTTCCTTTGATCTTCCTAAGGTTTCTACTATTAAACCGGGTGAAATTAATATGGCACTGATTCCAATTAAAGATGCGTTAGGTGTTGATGATGATCCAGGTTTTTACAGTAAAGCAACTGAAGAAGCTGTTAAGAAGTTTCAAAGAGAATTCTCTGAAGAACAAATAGTACCTGGCGAAGTTAATTATAAAGAAGTTTTAAAAAAAGTAAAAGCAAGTGGAACAAAAGAGCTAAACACAGTTGAAAAAATGTTTTTAGCAAAGAGTGCTAAATTCATAACAACAGTAGAGAGGTTAATTAGAAGAAAAACAGGAGACGTAAACAATAGAATTGAAGACTTAGCTGCTCTTGGAAACAGGATCGATAATGCTGATGATAACGAAAGAAACCAACTTGAATCGGAATATGCTAAATTAAGTGAAGATATTTCTAGAATTGAAGACGGTATTTCGAGTGTTTCTCAAGAATTAGAAGATGTTAGATCTATTTTTTCAGGAGGAATAGAAAAACAATCGGGTATTCTAGATATACCAACCTTAACAGCATTACAACATAAATTCTCAGACCGGGACCTAGACTTATCTTCGATATATTCTAAAGGAACCCTATCTCCTGATAAAGGAAGTGTTGTGTATGAAACAACTTCAACTAAAGTTTGGAGAATAACCGATCATAATTTCTGTGTAAAGGCTACCGAGGGTTTTTATAATTTAATGAGAAGTGCTGGAATCAGTGACAACATGAAAGACACATACGGTTGGTGTATATCTTGGAACGACCCCGGACAATATAAAAGCCATAGGCATAATCAAAGACGACAAGAACAGACTATCTATTTCATAGAAAACAAGAAGAGAGCAAACTATGAAGCTGATATGATTAAAAAATTCTTAGATAGCGGTGGAAATTTTAGCGGTAGAAGAGAATATTTAGTTTGGAGAAACAATTTATTTCCAAATCTTGCTTTATCTGAAGATCAATTGAGGGATAAAGCAAGTGCTAGTTCTCATAAAATTAATTTTTGGGATGCTTTTCATGTGTCTGTTGTTTTTGTTAATAATAAAAAAAACCCAAACAATCCTGATGATGAATATTCTTACTGGTGTGTAGATGCAAACAATAGTACTGAATGGGGAAATAATGAAGGTAGGAATGCAAATGCTTTAACTTTTGAACAAATTGCTTCTGCAGTATGGCCATCTCAACCTGGAGGTTTACCAGTTGCTCGTAATGCATCGGGTGCAAACGTGATCAGGGTACCTAAAGATGTTATAGACCAGGATTGGTATAAGATACCCGATCAATCTGAAATTGAAAAAATGAAGGCTGTTATCGTACCAAAACCTCTCTCCTATCCAGAAAAGGAACTGGGAAGTGGCAGTGGAACAGGTGTCAACGATGTTCGTATAGGGGTTCAATCGTTTAAAGATCTTTCATATCAAGAAAAAGGAGAATGGGTTGCTAACAATGCACTCGGACAAAGACAGACGGTGTTATTAGTTGATAGAAACAAAACAGATAAACTAATAAGACAAGAGATATGGAAAGAATTACCAGATCAGCTAAAAGCAGATTATCTAGTAGCTACTAAAGCGCCTTATCTTCCTAAAGAATATATGGATGAAATAAAAGACAATGCTCGTCTAGTTAAATTATATAAAAACCTTTTACAAAGCAGGCTCTCAACAGATAACAATAGAGAAAATATGTTATATAACATGGATATAGAAAGGGCGATGACCGATTCCAACCCTCTCACAAAAATTATTTCTCAAAGATTGACACCTGATGAGCTAAAATTAATTAGCGATGAGAGGACTATAGAAATGAAAAAAGATTTAGTTGAAAAGAAGAAGTCGTTAATGGACCTTGAAAGAAAAGGATACAGCGCTAAAAATGCTAGAAGAAAGAAATCTATCAAAGACCAAATCACTAAACTAGAGAGAGTTCTTGGAAGTGAGTCTCTTGCACTTAAATACAGTAATACTATTAAAAAAATTAAAAACCAAGAATATAGTAATTTATTGAATAGAAAAATGATTGACGAAAATTCTGGAAAACTAAAATACGATGAACTGATAAGAAGTGGAATTCAAGCACGTTTAGCTGACCTTGCTATGTCTGGTCAAGATAAAATGTCTATTGGAGAAAAGAAAATATTTGCGGATAGTATGGCTAGTCTAGAAGGTATTAACTCTTTAAACATAGATCATTCTGAAGTTCCTCATTTAGATAAAATTATTTTAGGAGATGGAAAGAGTTTCACTGAGTATTATACAAAATACCTTGAAAACATAAAAACTGAAAAAAATCCAAATAGACGTAGACAGTGGGAATTACGTAAAAATTATTTTAATCATATTGCTGAAAGATACCTGTCCAGTTTATTATTAGGCGGAGAAGATGTGGATCAACTAGTAACAAACGGTGGATCAATTAATAGGAATTTTAATTCAGGGAGACATGCTAATCAGATAAAAGAAGTAACCTCTTACATAATGAAAATGAACCCTAAATTCCAGAGCTGGATTGATTTTATAGCCCGCAACATGTGGTATCACTATGGTTTAAACTCAATTAAAACAACTGATAGTCCAACTAGTGAAAGAAATTTTAAAAATTCTATAACTAAACCGATTAATGATTTAATTGATAAGTTTCCATTCTTAGAGAGAAGAGGAAGCCCGGTCAAAAAAATAAAAACAGTTGATCGAGGTGTTCAAATGGGAAATACAGGAAATGTCCTTCGAACAAGAAATACCGAGGAACTTGGATAATTTAATTATTATGAAAAATTACTATTGTTTTTAAATAAATAAAGAATATAACAAAAATCTAATATAAAATGATGAAGCTTGTAACTAAATTTAATAATTGGCAACTTGTAACAGAGAAAAAAGCCAGTAAATTAAACGTTGAAAAACAAACCAAAGCTAAAAAAGCAAAAAAGGCTAAAAGAAAACAAAACAAACGTAGTAATCGTAAAGAAAAGTTTGTATCTGACTCAGGTGCTGAATATACTTTAGTAAAGCAGCGAACTCAATCGGGTGATAAGAAACATAGTTTCGTATTAAAAGGAAAAGGTAAAGATAGTCCTGTTTGGGATGAAAATGGTGTGATAATGAAAGATGTTAATGCTTTCTTAGAAAACGAACTTGAGTCTGGTGAAAACGAAGGTAAATATAATATAGACACTGTTGAACTAGAAAAATATCGAGACGGAAAAAGTAGAGATCGTGTAAAATTTAGCGTAGAATTAGGTACTACAAGCGCTAAAAAAGAAGAAGACAGCGAAGATAGCGAAGATGTTGAAACTAAAAAAGAAAAGAAAACTCCTAGTGCTAGTAAAATAACTTTACCTGAAAACGAAGAAGGAGAAAAAAGAATTAGTGTAGGAGACACTTCAGAAGAACTTTTAAAAATCAAGGCATTAGTTTTTGATCCTTTAATGAAAAATGGTCTTAAATTAGGAGATGATTTTGGAATGGATTGGCTAAGTGAAAAAGAACTAAAAGAAAAAGACGTTGTTTGGATTAAGATGGTACGAAGTGGATTAGATATGCCATCAGCCGATTTCATATCTCAAAGAATGATTGATAGATTAATAGCTGAAACTTCAGAGATGAAATCTACAAATGAATCTATCATGCAATTTGACAAGTTTTTGCAACTAAATGAAGCTTTTGACATGGCTGCAGCTAACTCAACAGGTAAAAAACTAAAAAAAGCAAAGACATCAACACCGGCAAAAGCTTCTGTTAAACCTAGTGGTTCAGTAGAAACCAGCGACAGTGGAGAAGAAGCAGTAGGTGACTCTGGATTAACAGATACGCAAGCAGCTGCATATAGAACATGGGCAAATTCAAACGATAAACTAATCAATGCTTATGGTAAAGTTGGCTTTGATCTAGATCCAACTGGAACAAATAATAGTTTTGTAAAAAGATCCTTTGCTAAAGCTAAAGCTGATTATGAATCAGGTGAAGGAAACGATAATATGTTAAAAAAAGTATGGGCAACCACTGGTAAACCAAATGCTTGGAGAGCTGAATTTGAAAAAGCAACAGGTCTTGCTCCAGAAAAAGTAGAACTTGGTGAAAATGATTTCAGCATGGGTTACCTAAGCAAGAATGAAGGTAGATGGGCAGTACATTTAGCATCTCCTAGACCTGCTATTGGATCTATTAATAAAGGAGATAATGTTAAACTACTAAATGCTCCTGAAATTTCTTCTGGTGAACAAATGTTTAACGTTGCAGATGTTTGGAAAGATTCAGCCGGTAATTTAGGTGCAATATATCTAAATATACCAAATCTTAATATTGCATTAACTCCAGATCCAAAATCTGGAACTCCAGTTAATAGAGAGTACGAAGGTATAGGTATTATAAAAGTAGTAGGAGTAGGAGACATGGCTGGGTCAGAACTTAGACAACAAATGCAAAGTGATTATAATCTAGCAAAGTCAATATCTGACAGTCTGGTTACTTTCTGGTCCGGAGGAGGTGGTATAAAGGGCCGAACCTTTGCTCCATTTAAAGGTTTTTGGAATGATGACGAAGATAAGGCATTAGCCGGAGGATACACACCATGGCTGAAAAGCAGTGGAATTAACGATAAATTAAATAAAATTGTAACACCATACTATAAGAAATCAATGCAAGGTGTTATTGCAAAAACAAAGGAAGAAATGACAGATTCAATAGGAAATGCAGTATCATGGGCATTACTTGATCCTTCTAAAATTCCAGACGCAGCAGACGAAGCATTGATAGCTTTAGCTACATATGAACCGCCTGCTAGTACATGGTTTGGTTCAGCTTGGGATAAACTTAGTAATGAGGCTAGTAAAATATTTGGATTAAAACCTGAAATGAAAAAATATGAAATACCAGGAGGTCAGTTCGATTTTTAAAAAATAAATTAAGATAATAATGAGTTTAACACAATACAAAATAAATTTAACGGAAGACCTTATTAGTGAGTTAACTGATGTAAATAGCGATGATCCCGAAGGTGGAATCATAGTAAAAGCAGTTAAAACAGATGGAAGTGGAGAAACCCTTGATATTAATATCATAAATACCGGTAATATAGATTTAACGGTTAGAACAGATGACGCTACAGCTGATCCATCTAACATGGAACCGACCGAAGATGAAATAGGAAACATAAACCCTGAAGAACAAGCCGCAATGGATGCAGTAAAACAGGAAATAGCAGCCGGGGAAAACGCTTTTGAAAGCAGAGGTTTTAAATCTAAGAATACTATTTCTAGTTTTGATGAATTTTTAAAATCATAATTATTATCTAATGGAAAACCAAAGTAGAGTATTAACTTTTTCTGAATTTACAAAAACCTATGCTAAAGGCGATAAGTTCTCAGCACCTGGAAATAACGAAGAAAGTGTTAGCAAAATAAAAGATGTAACTAATAGTCTAACATCTCCCACAGTTGGACCAACTTCACCTGAGATGGATTCTGTTTCAAGCCTACCCGCTAGTAAAAAAGTAAAGACTGATTATGAGTTAAGTCCCCCTACTCCAAACGGGCCGGTTAAAATGAATGACTTACAAAGTAATGGTGACAAACAGATTGAAGATGAAAAATTAATGAAATCTGATAAACCGGTAAAAAGCTTAAAGAAAACCAAGAAAATTGCTAAGAAGAGCAAAGAAGACGAGAGAGAAGAATCAGGCGCGTATTAATGAAAGAAGGTATGGATTTTAGAGAGTTTATTAGGTCTTCTTATTTAGGAGGATCTGGAAACAGATATGAATTTGGTAATGACCCAATGATGGAAGATGTTGAAAATATAAAAGATCTATTAGAGCACATAAACGCTCTATCGGCAGCTGCTTTAAATGCTATCTCAAAAGATGATAGATATGAAAATGTTTATATTAAAAGAAGGCTGCTACATGCTAAGAAAGAAGTAAGAGAAGCATACTTAAGAATAATGGACTCTAAGCGATAATTTATATTCACTCATCTTTGTTTTGGTTTATACGTAATCAACTCTTCCATTTTGATAGACTGCTTTAATCACCGGAAACCTCAATGAATGGGTGCCATTTTGATTCGTAGTCTCTTCAAAGTACTGTACAGTTATAGTCTTACCTAATATTTTATTAGGATTTTCAAAATAGTTTCTTCTTTCATTGATTGTGAAACCACTTCCAACTTGTACTCTATTTCCTTTGTGTTCTATGATGACGTTCTTTAACATCATCTCTTCTACTTCAAGTCCATCGACAATTACACGATTCGGGGAGTTCTCTAAGTCTACTACGATATATTCTTCATCATAGAATTTCTTTACCTTCAGGATATCGGTACTTCTTTTACCATTGTAACTATCGTCTTTTCGTAGCATTAGACCTTCCCAACCACTTTGAACGGCTAGGTCCATCTTAGACTCAAACATATCCCAACTAGTTAAGAGGTCTTGTTCAAGTACTCTGAAGTATGTCGGTAGGACCATTGGAGTCCAAGCGTGGTCGATTGCCATTTGAAGGTTATCAAGTCTTTCACTTAATTTTTCCCTAGAAGTTTTATTCTCAAAGTCTTCTAACGATATCATATCGAAAATTTGAAATAACGGGTTTTTGATAGTGTGGTCTTTTCTCTTAATTTCTTTGATGATTGATTGAAAATCTTCATCGCCATTTTCATCAACGATGCAAATCTCTCCATCCATCACAACGTTATAGAGTTTCAATTTTTCAAGTTCTTTGGCTAAGTTTCCAAGTGTATCAAATGGCTTGCCACTTCTACTTTTAAAAGTAACAGTTCCAAAATTATCGAAGAATGCTAGACATCTGACTCCGTCTAATTTTCTAGATAGATACCAATTATCTGTATCAAGATTAACTTTCTTTTTAGTTTTCTCATCATAGGTTGCGGCTAATGCAACATCGAATGTTGGAACTAAACCGGGTATAACCTTATTAATCATCGAAGTAGTAGACCTGGTTTTAAGGTTTCTATCTATTATATTATAAATTAATTCCTTATATTGTTCATTGTCTATTATAAATTTATTCACAATTGATATTGCTTCGTGTCCAGTCATTTCTCTATCATTTAAAGAATCTAATAGAGTTATTATATCATAGCCAAATGGTTGTGAAGAAGCAACCAAGTCACTTCTCTTCTTAAGATTTTTACTAGTTATATAATACTGCTTGAATGGAGAATAAGTATATCTAAGAGCTCTCATAACCTCATGGTCATTTGAAAATTCCTTTATTACTTCTATCTTATCAGTATTTGAATTAGTTGAGTTACTCTTTTCTACGAATTGTTGTAATCTGTTGAACATTTTTTTATTTTTTATATTATTAATATTATACCAAATAATATTTAACTATAATACTTAAAGTTAGGCTATTATGTAAAAATATAATTGTCTCATTTTATTTCTATTCTTTCCAATTTAATAAAATATCTTCTAAGTCTTCTGATATTATTTTTAGATTTTGCTCATAAGAAGCCCCATATGAACATGGGTCTTCTTTGTCTACATGCATTCTTATTTGATTAAGCTTATTAATAACATCTGTTTTAAGTTTAGCCTTAAGTATTTGTTCTTGATATGTAGTTTTATTTTTTTCCATATAACCTTTGTTTAATTTAAAGTTTTTCTATATACGATATTACTTTAAGTCTAGCCTGTTCAAATTCACTAGAACTACTAGGAATCAGTCCATGGGGACTTGACGTTATTGCTTTTGTATTTGAGATGCTCATTGTTTCTAATTTGATTGTTAAAATACCATCATTACTTACTCTAAAATAAGAAGATTCAGGTGAGGTCTTTAAATAACAATGTTCTAATGTTTTTTCAATATCCATATTAAGTGCTTTTGTATATTATACTAAAAAAAATCCAAATAAATAAACTAAATAAATGTTAATTAACATGGAAAACTGGAATCAAATATTTGAGCATCATGATGAAGATTGGTCTCAAGAGTTACTATCAATGACGCTAGATCAGCTCTTAGATAAACTCAAAGAAAAAGGACTAGATACTGAGTATCAAACTATTGAAGATATCTTAAAGATGCATATGATGGACGATGAAGAAGAAAGCACACCAACTTGGGATGAAATGAAAGCCCGAAGTAAAGATTCTTTGCTAGGTGGAGATTGGTTGGACGAATTAGATAATATTACTATCTTTCCTAACAAAGAAAGATAATCTACAATAATGGTAAAGGGTTATTTAGAATATATCAAAGAACATTTTGGAGCAATAACAATTGAGTATCCTCCAGAAACAATGTTTACTAGAAATCCTAGCGAACCAAAACCCCTTGGGATAAACTCCTGGGTAGGTGGAACTGGTAGAATCCCAATGCACTGGAATAATTCTCCATATTTATCTGGAGGTTTTACTGGATCTGGTAACGGTAGATTTGGAGAAGATCCAATTCCATCAAACTCATATACCATAATAGATTCTTACGTAGAAAAACTAAAAGTTTTAAATAAGGCTTATGATGAATATATTAATCTTTCTAGAGGTGCATTTATGAAACCTATTCTAGAAATGAAAAAGGATATCGAATCTGGTTTCTTTGATCCTAATGAAGATGATGAAGGTTTATCGGGTGAATTTAATTTAATCGGAATAGACGTTTATACTGAGGTAATTGATATGCCAACCAGTGGAGATAGTGGAAATTATTATGACCCACCAGAACCTGGGGATTCTGGTACTTACGAAATTCATATAACTGGACCTTCAGATGATAAAGATTCTGCTAAATTCCTAAATCTTATGAATATTAAATCTACAAATGAATTATCAGATTTACAATCTATAATAGATCGAGTATCGCTTCTTGAAAAACCAATAGGAATTCTAATGTCAGAATTAGGAATGGACCTTGAATTTAAGTTATTGATAGAAACAGTTGACAAAATAAGCGATAAAATCGATGAATTTTATCTAGAATTAGACAATGTTCTACTAGATTACGAAAGTTATGACATGGAACAATCATTGTATGATATGGTAGAATTCAATATGGGTTTCATAAAATATATTGCTATGATGGGTTCAATGGAATCAGATAAAGCAAAAAGTATAATGTTAGCAAAATCAAAATTTAAAAATTCAATATATAAATTAACCGATAGTTCAGTAGATCCAAAGGTAAGGAATGTTGAATCTGGAATAAAAAACTTTTTAGAAGAAGCTGGTTTAGACACTTCTAGATATTAAAATAATATAGTACGAAAAAGATATGAAAAATTATATAACAAACTTCAGTGCTTTTGTAAACGAAGGAGCCGTTACAGATATGAGAACACAAATTGAATCTTTAGAAAAACAAATATTAGATTTACCTAAAGAAGATGAACAACACAGTTTAAAAAAAGCGGGTCTTAAAAAACAAATATCTCAAATATTAGATAAAATAAAAGAAACAGAATCCTCTACTGAAAACAATGACATATAACAAAAAACATATAAAGCAGATAGATCAATTTCTAAACGAGGAAAAAGATAATGTCGTTTACAATACTAATTATACAGGTATGGTAAATGGTGTTATTTCTAATCTTTACACTAATGTAATGGCTATCGCTCAGGAAATGGCTAATGAAAAAATGGCAAGGGATCCTTATAATAATAAAGGGGACTTAGAGGAAGTAGACATATCTAGAGCTTTAAATTTAATCTTTCATAGTAATTGGAAAAAAAATATGAAAGAAAGGTGTCTACAATCTATCCACCAAAGCGCGTCGAGTAGAGCTGGAAAGAAAGATGAATTATCTAACAAGAAAAACCAGAGAGCATTAGCTAAACTTAGAAAAGGAGATAATACCATATCTGTAGATAGATCTAGTGTAAGATTTAGTGACGATTATTCAGGTGAAGGACCCGGTTCAAACCAATAAAGAATTTAAAATAAATAATTTAAATGACTGAAGAAGAATTAATAAAGGACATTAACGAGGAGATAACTTTTTCCGGTATGTTACCTTATTCTTTGCCTGATAAAGAAATTAAGAGGCAACTTGACATAGGTACCAGATATTTTTGGGATAATTGGAGACATGCGGTGGAACCCCGGTACATGAGAATACCTAAAGCAATATTTGACACTAAACAATTTAAGAAAATAAGGCAGATACAGTTACCTGATTGCGTTCAGTTTGTTACACAAGTCAAAACCCCAACTGGAGGATCTATATTTGGAACAATGGATAGAGACTTTGCAGAGTCCAAATTCATAGGTTCAGAGGTGTTTCTAACCCCTTTTATTGGTGAGAGTATAATGTATAGAACCGTAATATTTAGCTTCTTAGATTTAACGAGAGGACTTGTTCTGGATACTATAGCATATGACTATAATAAAAATACAAAGCTTCTAACTATAGTTGGAAGAACCCCTCAGATAGATGCGGTTATTCAATTCTATAAAAAGGTAGAAGTGGATAAATTATATGAAGATGAAATCTTTCAAAGATGGGTCAGAGCAAAGTGTAAAGTTAGATTAGCTCACATGTTACAAACGTTTAAGTATACTTTACCAGGCAATGTAGCAATTAGTTATGAATCCATAACGACCACCGCTGAAGCGGAAATGAAAGCAGTTGAAGATATGATGAAATCAGAAAACACTACAGACTGGATTTATCTGTATAGACAATAAAAATTATAATTAAAATGGCAACAGTAAAAGATTTTTACATGAGATCCGAAGGAGACCCTAAGTATAAAAGCGGGGTCATACAAATATCTGACGAAACAGAAGAAGCTATTTCTCAAGTAAAGATGACTCTTTTAACGGAGAGAGGCAGTGTTCTGGGTGAACCTAATTTTGGGATAGATGTTAATAAATACTTATTTGATTTTGATGCCGATCCGTTTGGGCTATCTAATTATGCAAATTCTCAAGTTGAGTTGTATGTAGCCTCGTCTAAAAAGAAAAAAATAGATGTCATTCCTTCTAAGTTTACTGATGATAAAGACAGAGATGTATTTGTCCTAGAAATAAACATAGATGGAGACGATCCATTTGGTGTATTCTATGGATAAAATTTTAAACATAAATTTAGATCCAGAAGACTTAGATAACGATTGGTTTCCAGATCAAACAATATGAGAAATTACGTACAAACATATAGAGTTTGGGAATCAAACCAGCTTTTTCCAGAGTTAAGAGTACTGAATAATATAGATTTAACTAGGCGAGATCTTGATCAAATTAAGAGTGTTAAATGGGAAAATTTAAATTGGAAAGAAGTGGGTAGCGATGGGAATAAAATAATATGGTTGGAATTAACTGAACCCTTTAATGATAATATAAAATCTGGTATAAAAGTTGACATACAATTAATTGGAGATTCCATATATCAAATACATATAAATCTAGCAGATTCTTTGCAGAACATAGGTTTAGGCTCAAAGATTTATAGAAGCATTGTTGATTGGGCAGGTCACCTGTATTCAGGTAAAGGTCGTAGACATAATCCCTTTGTCAACAACATATGGAAAAACCTAAAGGAAATGGAAGGCGTTACGTGCCTAAGTAGTAAACTGGGAGATATTTGTATCAGTAATAAAAACCCAGACAAAGAAGTTTTAGAAAATATCTTTTCTAAACTAAGCAATTAAGATTTTAAATATTGAATTTTTTCAGGTGGAATTATAACTTGACCATTGGGTTCAAACCATTTCTCTGCTTCACCACTTGTTTCGTCTAAAAGTTTATCTACTGGGTGCTTAGGTAATTTATGAGTGTTAGGACCATATGTAACTCCTTCTCTATTTAAATTAGTTCCTTTAAATATCTTTCCTGACATTATACCCTTTGTCTTCATATTATAATTGTCCTTCTCCTTTTGTTTCTCCTCCTTCTACCGTCTCTCCTCCTCCTGCGTCTGGGGTGTCACCTCCGGCAGGAGCTGCTGCTGCTCCAGCATCGGCAGCTGCCATAGGAGCTGCTCCAGCATCGGCATTCGGAGCTGGAATTGCTGCTTCTTCTTCCTCTGCCGCTTCAGCTTCTTGTATTTTATAATTTTTATTCTTTTCGATTTCATCGTCAGGTAATCTAAGTTCCTTTCTAATTAGATACTCTGTTGAGAAGTAAGGTGTGCCATCATCGTTCATAACACCTTTCATCGCTGTGAAGCTAGCCAACCTCTTATTAGCTACATCTCTTTCTTTCATTTCTTCAAATAGGTTATCGTTATTAAATTGAATACCTATAGCGTTTCTAAACTTATGATCTCCCTTTATCTCAGGTAAATCTAATTCCATTTGTATCCAGAGAGGTTTAGTTATTAACTCCTGAATAGTTGTTCTGATTCTATTTACAAATTTATTATATCTTATTTCTTCCCTAGTAATACCTTCGGCATTTAATGTAAAAGCTCCCATACCAGATTGACCTTCCCATCGAGAATAAGGAATTTTAGAATCCATTTTAAGCTTCTTTAAGAAGTGATTTAATAATTCAGATCCTGATAAATTGGGACCAGGATATTGTAAAGGTTCTATCTTAACTTGTTCGTTTCTATCATTTACAGGCAATACGTAATTCTTATAGAATAAAATATTAGGTTGGCCATTCACTTTTATTTCACCTGATTCATTATCAAAGTTAATATCTTCTTTGAGAATATTTAAGAACTCTCTAACATCTTCCTGTGCTTTCTGGATTGATTTAGATCCAACAGGAACTGTAGTTGTTAATCTAATTGGAGCGTTCATAACGTGCCAAATAACTTTACTCTGTTCAATAATTCTTAATAGGTTAAATGATCTAATTAATCTTTCAACAAAACTAACCCGCTTAGTTCTAAAATGATTAGAATAAGAGAGATAAATTATCTGAGAATCAGTTAGTGTCCTAGTGTTAGTACTATTTGGTGTATATTGGGTCCACTGTAAGAATAATTTTCCACTCTGATCTTTAGAAAGCTGAGGTGCTATACTAGTTGGGTCTAATTCTTTATATCCAATTATTTCTCTAGGCTTTTGTGGATTATCGTAAATGATTTCAAAAGCTAAATGACCTTCGACTAAATACTGATATACATATTGCCATGCAGATATTCCTTCTTGAAATCCCCATGAATTGTATATTTTATGAAAGTTTTCATTATATTTAGTGATTACGTTTTCCTGATATTTAAGTCTTTGTTCTTTAGAATTACCTTTATACATCATTTTACCGGTGAGGTCAGTTGGGAAACAAAACATGTTTTCTTCATCATAGACGATTACATCATCGGTAATTGTTTCTAAAACAAATTCTATTTCTCCATTGGCCGCTACATCTCTAAGTCTTTCTCTTTTAACAGCGTAATCTAGTTGGAAAAAAGCAACTGCTTTGGTTCTTAATTGAGACGTGGTATCTGAGATTGCCATTGACATTCTCATCATCTCATTTTGACCATATTGATCGGTACTCCTAGCCATTAACTGACTTTCAATGAAACCAATTGCTTGAGAATTCTTAAGAAGTAAATCTTCATGCCTAACGTTAAATCTACTTAATGCAGACAATCTACTACTTAATCTGTTTACTGTATTTTCTAAAAATCCTGCCATTGTTTTGTATAATTTTATATATCTTTTATAAGAACTTAGATTCAAATATCTCAAATATCTGATCTAGTCCACCTATTTTAGGGTTAAGGGTAATTCCTCTATCAGAAATTGCCATGTTGTATATTTTAGGAAGAGAATTCCAATCTAAAATTCTAACGTTCTTTATACTATTTATTTCATAATTTTTAACTGCGAATTTCACACTAGACCCTACACAATTCTTCATAAAACCTTCATTAACTGCTAAGTATGGTTCTAAATAACTCTGATCTCTAATCCTTTCAATTATTGGCTTTACAATCTTTGTTAAATCATCTTTTACATAAGGCTCTATGAAATTATTTTTTAAACCCATTAAGTTATAGTATGATTCAAGTATTAATCTCCTATAAGCAGGGCGCATTAATTTAAGGTTTAGGATAGATTGATAATTTTCGTTATTTAACCTCAACGCTATTCCAATTGGCATTGTATCGTAATACGGTTTCTTAGTTATGTTTATTTTTTTATCTATATCATCTTTGTATTCTCGTTCATTATACGGTATGTATTCGGGGGATATTTGAAAACCCGGATCGATACTCAATGCATAAAGATGACCTGGAATAAGAATTGGAGTTAAAGGCTGACCCATTGATTCAACTATAGTATAAGGATCTTCAACCTTAAAGTTTACACTTATATCTTTTAAGAATTTACCCATTAGTGTTGTTTAATTTGCATGGTCTAAGTAATTTAATTATTAAAGTCTTTAATATTCTACAAATTATTGAATAAAAAGTTTTCAGTAATTATACCAAATTTTATTCCTTTAGAATCAGCATAATCTTTTGCTGCTTCGAATTTAGCACGATTTATTAGATAAGCTTTAGCGTGGCTAGCGTATTGTCTCATCTTTTTCTCAGTTAATTTAGTCGGGGATTTAGGAGGTTGAGTGTACTTTAATGGCTTTATTTCCAAAATCCATTTTTTAAGGTTTCCATCATCGTCGCGAGTTACTACATATGCATCAACCCAATATTTACAGGTTTTCTTACTGATGGGATTCCAATAAGCAATACCAACGGGTTCAGAGGAATAAGTAATTATTTTGTCATTATCATCACAGAATTTCAAAAATTTATATTCCCAACCCGATCTGTATATAATTTTTGTGACATCACCGTCATATTTACGTGGATTTTTAGGAACAAAATAACCCTGATGTATTCTACCTTTACGGGGTTTGAGAGTCTCCTTTATACTGGTAGTTTTTTTCTTTTCATTTGACATTAATCATCAGCGTTATCACCAATGAATTCATCAGCTTTCTTAGGATCAAGACTTCCTTGTTCTACTAATTTAAGTATTAATGCAGACATTGCTAAATTCTCAGGTACACCTTCTTCCATCATTTCGATTTCATTAGAGTCATACGCGTTTTTCAAATCTTCATAAGCTTCTTTAGCAGCAGCTTCAACGTCTTCCTCTGATCCCACTGCTTCTACTAAATCGTCTAAAAGCTCCTCCGCTAAGTTTAATTCATGAGTATCCATTTCGTTATTTTCTTTGGAATCCGGATCCTCTCCAATATTATCTTCAATAGCCTTTCCTCTATTTGTTTCATAGCTAGAAAGTTCTCCATCTTTATTTAAATCAGCTTCTTTAGGATTTTCTAATCCATTGTTTTTAAATTCATCTAAAGTTTTTACAAATTTTTCCATTTAAAAAAGTTTCTTTTTTTTATTTATCTATAAATATATTAGGTCAAATATTGAATTTGAAAAATATTTGTCTAAATTACAATTAAATTCCTTGATATTATATGATAAATTTACCTTTTTCATAAACTGATATAAGGTATTAATATCAGTTATCTTTTTTATTTCCTTTGTCAAGTGTGAAAATTCTTTTTTTAAATCTGATATTAATAGAGACCACATAAATACTTCATATCCATTTTTCAACATGTTGATAGACTCATTCCTTCCGGCTTTATCGTTATCTAATAAGATTCTCTTTTTACCTTCGCCTCTAATCATATCTATAGTTTCCTTGATTTTACCAACGCCGGTCGATGCTATACAATTATTAATAAACATTGAATCAAATTGACCTTCACATATAGTTATATCTTTTTTATAGTCTATATTTAAAATATTAAAAACGTTGTTTAAACTGTTTAATTCTAGCAATTCCTCCTGAGTCATCCCTAACTTAGATATATCCCTATCAATCTCAGCGTAGTTCATCATTTTATATTTAGGACCTATATAGTTTGAATTAACATGCCTAACTGACATTCCTAATATTTTACCAGATACGTCATCTTTATTAAAGATATAGATTTTTTCTCTTTTTGAATCATGATAACAACAGTTAGAGAAATTAATACTTTCGTTTAAAAACCTTCCTTTGATATATTCAATGGTTTTAGATTTTTCAGTAAAGTTATCCATTTGGGTTAATGAAAACCTTTCGGTAAAATGATCTAAGTCAAGAAGTCTTTCTTTTAGAGAATCATTTACTAAAAACTTAAGTATAGAATCTTTTTTTCTAGAAACAACGTTTGATTGCGTTTGATTTCTAATGAATATATCAGGTGGCATCAAGCTATATGCATTACAATACTTAGCTATAAATTTATCTAATCCCATAAATATCATGCATCCGTCATTATAACATTTATAGGTACCACTTTCTAAATATATGTTACCTCTCTTTTTATTTTTCTTTTTTTCAGAATCACCGCATATGGGACAGGCTAGATTTATCTTATTGACATTTGAATCGTCAAATTTTTGTTTCATAGGGTCTTTCGGAAACCTGATACTAAGCATTTCTTTCAGAAAACCCTTCAAAGTTGTTCCTGTTTGTAAATCTATATTCATATTGTTATTTGACTTCTTCAATTTCTTCTAATTCTATTCCTAAACGTTTAGCCGTTCTTTTAATATATGGTTTTAATTTAGAATTAGGAACAACCTTTGTGTTTAAACCATACTTAGTTATTATACCGAGGTACTCATTAAAGTCCTCGTTTTTTACTTCAGCGTTCGGGTTACCAATTACCTTCCAATATTTTTCAGGGATTTGTTCGTATTCGAGGTTTTCAGTATTGATAATATATAATGGGTATTTTTCTTCATCACTGAGTGGTTTTTTAGAACCAGTTTTAACCATTTCAATGTTTCTTTTCAAGTGAACATTAAATTCAGTTAAACCGAGTGCTAATAATTGACGATTAATAGGTTCAACAATTAAAGCGAAAAACTGTTTATCGTAATCTAAAGGTAAAGCAACTTCAATTGGATAATTACCTGGGGCATATGCAAATACTTCCCATTCATTTTTATCGTTAACTATTGGGTAGTAATATTTTATTTTTTCTCCTTCTCTAACCTTTTGATATTTTCCAACTAATTTATTAGTTACTAATTTATGATTATAATAAGCAGCCGCTCTTGCGTAAATGGGGATTCCTTTGAGTAATTCTAACTTAGACTCGCTCTTAACATACTTATCATATACTCTACACCTAAACGTTTGAGCCAATTCTTCAGTTGTTTTTAGTTTCATTTCCTTTTTAATTGAAAGAAATGCAGGTAGTATATCTTCTTCTGGATCAATCGTATTACCTTTTTCCAATATTATCTTTGTTAACTTAGAAAGATGATTTCGAGCCCAAATAGGATAGGAACCCTTTATCATTTCTAAGCCTTTAAATACTTCATATTCTTTATTTTTATCTTTGAGTAATTCCTGATCTGGATTGGGTTCATATGCAACCCTTAAAGCATAGTTCTTTTTCTTAAGCCACATGGCTTTAGCAGATAATGTTTCAAGTTCAAAGTTTTGTTGATTGACTGTATTGAAATGAGAACCATATTTATCAAATGCTACATTAAAATATTCAGCCAACCGGTATTCGTCTATTTTAACACATAGGTTTAGATATTCATCTTCGTTCAGTTCAGGCATTCCTTCGATTGAATCTATGGCACCGCCAAAATGAACATAGATGGAGTCAGTATCTGTATAAATAGCTGCATCAGAATCGATCTTATTGATTTTATATTGGGATATTCCTAGTTTTTGATGAAGCTCCGTATCTAAATGCCACCGTTCTTTAAAATAAAAATCAACAGCTTTAATTGTAAATTTAATGAGATCTTGTCCCTGTAAAGTTATACTTTGTGCTAAATCAACATTAAAAAAGTAAAACCATTTATTACCGAATGCTCCGTAAATTGAGTTAATTAAGAGTTTTATAGCAAGTTGTTCTAAGTCTAATTTTTTGTAGATCGATTCCCTATCCATATTAAAAGTATTTAATATCTTTTATAAATAATTCAAAGAAGGTTTTAATTATATGATATACGAAATTTTTCCATTTTTAGAATCCTTTCCATTTAAGGAATATATTATATCTAGTGTAAAAGATTCTGATAAGTTCGATGATATACTAAATAAAGAAGAATTGGTTGATTTTCAATACACTGCCTTTGATAAAGATATAGCAGTATCTTTTTATAGGGAAGATATAGAATTCTTAAATATGATATCTGGGAATATTAAACTATTAGATTCACTTAGGAAAGAAATAGACAAGGGTTTAGATTCAAGTGATATGTTAGTTAAATTTGAATCTATTAAACATAGTAAAAAATTCCTAAAAAAAATAAAGTCTCCCGCTGAAAAAGGAGATGTTTTTAGATCCGTTTTCGAAGGTTTACAGGAAATTAACGAAGTAAAAATATCAGATGGAATAGTTGGTAAAATTAATAAATTAGACAAGAAACTTGCTAAGTATCAATTTACAGTTAATGAATCAATGGCGGTTGAAGCGTATCTTAATTTTCAACTTCACCATGTGAAGATAATGCTAGGAGTAGTAATAGCATCAAAAATACACTAAAAAATATATGAGTAAAAACAGAAGTTCTAGAAGAAATAAAAAACTATCTGAAGAAGAGATAAAAGAAATTGAAGAGTTTGTATACAGTAAAAATATAGAGGAAGATAAGTTCTTAAAATCAATGTCTGTTAACTACAAGTGTAGAACAGAAAATCAAGGAAAATTAAGAGAAACAATAAGAAACAATGAAATGTCTATTGTTTCGGGTTTACCCGGAACAGGTAAAACCTACATAGCATGCGCTGAAGCCCTTAAGTTAATTAAATCTCGTCCTAAATATAAAAAGATATTATTGGTTAAATCGATTACTCAGTTAAGACATGAAGAATTAGGTTCTTTACCGGGTGATTTAAATGAGAAGTTCGACCCTTTTTTAGGTTCTTTTATAGATAACTTTGAAAAAATTATTGGAGAATCTTTAACTCGTAAACTTAGAGAGCTGGGTTTAATAAATATCCAACCTTTAGCATTTGTTAGAGGTAGAAGTATTGATAACACCATTATAATTGTTGATGAAGCACAAAATATTACATTGGACAATATGAGAACCCTAATGACTAGAATTGGGGATAACTCCAAGATGATAATCCTAGGAGATGTTAAACAGAAAGATCTAAGAAACAAGAAAGACAGTTCACTAGAAGTAATCATTGAAAGATTTAATAACACAGAAAATTTTGGATGTGTAGAATTAAGAGATCCTAATGATGTTGTTAGAAACCCAATCATAAAAATCATAGAAGAAGTTTTTGATAACTTAGATGATAATAAATAACAATATATTTAGTATATTATAAAAATAAAGAAATTATGAAAAATTTTATTAGAACATTTGAATCTTTCACTAACGAATCTTGGTATATGCCAATTGGTTATGAAATGGAACAAGAAGGCCACTTTAGAGAAATGGAAAGAGAGAGGGACCGGATGGATGATATGGAAAATAATGATCCATCTTTAAATTCTTCAGAAAGACCGACTATATATTCAGATGTAATGCAAGCTATCATGAGTTATGATTCAACTATGCTAAGCGATATCACTAGTGCTCTTGAAATGTGTATAAGTGGTGATATGGATCCAGAAAAAGTTGATATACCAGAACAATGTAGAGGATTAGATCTAAACGATGCTAAATCTCTAGTTTCAATGATTGAAAAGATAAGAGAGAAAAAAGAAGAATATCAAAGGGACATGGAAGGTGTAATGAACGATCTTAAAGAAATGTCAGCTTAGTAATTAAAAAATTCTTCTAAAGATATGTCAGTCAACCCATTGCATGATACGCCTAGTGACCATAAGGAAATATATAAGTTAGTTTCTAAACACATATTACCTGAACTAGAAAATATTGATAACATTTTCAATTTAGGAGGAATGGAGAATATCTTTTCATATATAAAAGAAATGTTGGAACGTCATGATGCTGACCTTAACGTAGAATTTAAATGGGGAAAATTGCGGATAGATTGTGGATTGTATGATGAAGTTGAACCGATAGTGATGAATTATCATATTGAAATTGAAAAAATAAGCCATTCTGGATCTGAGATATTATACAACGTCTGGATAGAACCGCATGGCTCTTCAAATTATGATGAAGAAGTGTTTTTTGGAGAATATTATATTGCAGATGATATAGAGCTGTTTGAGCTATCAAAAAGTGGGGTAATTGAGGTAATTAAAATTGCATTAGATAACGCAACAAAAGATTGGAGTGAAGAAGGTCCTGAGGCAGAAGGACCGATTGAAGTTCAATTAAGATCACATCCAGACAAAAAAGTAGTGTTTAGCGCTTACTTTGATTAAAAAGAATAAATAAAAAAAAACAATGGCCATGAAAAATTACATTAAAGGCTTTAGTCAATTCCAAAGAATTAGTGAAGCAACTACCTCTGACGATCTTCTTACTAAGGAAGGAGTTGCGGAAAAAATAATGAGTGGAAAAACGGATGACTTTAAAGTAGGAGATGAGAAAGGTAAAACGTTAGGTTCACCAAATGGGATGAGACAGACCCGTTCACGTAATATAGATATATATTTTACTAAAAAACCTCAATTATTTGATTATGGAGAAGACATAAAAGTTAGCTACAAAGGTGTGAAGTTGAATCAAATTCAGGGCATGAAAGAATATAAAAATAAAGATGGTACAACCTACGTTATGAGTAAATTTAAATATCATCCAAATGGTTTACCAGAAGCAATGACAATATATGTTACTTTCAAAGGTAGCAAAATGAAAACTGCGATGCAATCAGGCGGAGGCCAGGGAATGGGTTGATGGAGAACACGCAACTAGAATGGTGTTAAATAGAAGACTTAGACAATATTTAAAAAAAAAGAGATTATGAAAAACTGTAACTGTAAAATATGTAAATGCGGAGATAGCTGTTCTTGTAACTGCTGTAACTGCTAAAGATTAACTTGATGTTTCTTAATAGGAAATGACTGTTCGGTATAGATCTTTTCTCTAACTTCAGAATGACGTACTGAATAACCATCCAATTTATCAACAAGGTCCCAAATGGTGACCTTGTTTTTGTTTGCAAGCTTTCTCATTCCTCGACCTATAGCTTGTCTAATTGTAATTTCAGCCTTAGTGGTTTCAGCAAAAATAATATGATGAACATTTTTAAGGTCAATCCCTGTTGCAAAGGTTCCATAACTAGCAACTATAATAACACCTTCGTTTTTTTCCATTGCATCTTTATACTCATCTCGCTGTTCGCTCTCTATTCCCCCATCAATATAATAAGTGTCCCTGTTCCACCCCTGAAGTTTCTTACATATATTCTTACCGTACTCGTTTTTAATGTCTGAAAATAGAATCAAGGTGTTTTTACCAAACTTCTGTATCATTCTACTCATAAGGTCTAATCTTTCCTTACTCTCAAATATGATTCCTTTTTCAAGAGTTAACATTTCCCTGCCATATTCTTTATTATCCTTATACATTCTTTTGATTTCATCTGGACTCTTTCTCATTTTAATGTATTCTTGAGCAGTTGTATTGTCTTTATTATAGTTTAAATATACCATACGAATAGATACGTTAGGAGAGTACCCGTGATCTATTAAGTGCTTTGCCGATAGGGTCATAACGAGCGGTCCTACTTTTTCCTGTATCTTATAGAAATCAGAATATTCTTCAGAAACCCTCGCAGTTCCAGAAAGACCTAGTTTATATCTCCAGTTTTTACAAGCTGAAATAATATTAGAGATAGACGAACCTCTAGATTTATGAGTTTCATCCACGTTAACTACACTGTATGATTCAAACATTCTAAATTGTTTAGAATATTCAATTTTTTCTTTAAGGCTACTTACTTTATTAACGGCTTTTTCAAATTCTTTTTCTTTAGGTTTCTTAAGCCTTTCAAGTTTCATTTTCTTTTTAACAGCCGATGTTAACTGGGAATCTAAACTCTTTTCCTCGAAGTTAATTAAGCTTTGATAAGTCGATATAACTAAGTCTGCTTCTTTAAATTCTTCTTCTGTGAATTTATTTTTACCGCCAATCATTAAGATGTTCCAATTTACTAATCCATTAGAATACATTTTAAACTTTTCTTTAGTTTGACCAACTAAAGATATATTTGGAACTATCATTAATGCTTTGTTGTGTCTACTTATTACACCAATATGTTTTAAATATGAATTAAATATGTAGAAAATCAGGGTTTTACCTGCAGATGTTGCTAATTCCTGAGTACAATATTTATACTGAAGAGCTTTATATGCTGCTTCAAATTGATAGTCTCTTGGGTATATTTCATTTCCATATTCGTCAAATACGTTTTCAAACAACTTATCTACAAATCCAGTGTAACTATCTTTTTCATATTCTAAATTCAAGGTTTCTTTAAGACCTGCTATTTCACATTTGATATCGGTCTTATCTGAGAAAGAATATATTTCTTTCCATAATCCTATTGGTATTTCGTTATTCTTTGTTAAGAATTTATCCATTCCATCCCATAGACCTCTGTCTACAAGAACATTGAAATCCCCATCTTTGGACTTTTTAGTAAAGTGATCTTTTAATAGTGACTTTTCTTTGTCTTCGCTCCACTCGATCAGCTTTATACAATCCCTTTGTTTTATTACCTTGAATTTTAACATGGCTTTTAACCAATCAGTTTTTCAATATCTATTCTAGTCTTAAGACCAAATAAAACATTGTCAACCGTTTTGATAGATCCATCCATAAAGGTGATTTGATTTTCAATGATTTCAACAGTTTCCTGCATGTCAGTTGTTTTACCTTCTACAATGACCTTTTTTTCATGAGATTGGTATCTAATGTTTTGATTAGATACACTTTCCCACTCTTTACCCTTTTTTTGTCGATATGATTTCCTAAGTTTAGAAAGAGTGTCTATCAAAGTGTGATTGTCTTCTAATATCCTTTGTCTAACACTTAAGAAAAATATTTGAGCCTCCTTTAAGTCCCTGATATTATTTAGTTTCTCAATGTTTCTACGAATTTCTAAAGAATAGTTATTTCTTTCCTTTTCAAATTTTTCAGATAAGCTTTGTTTTACATTAATGCTTTCTTCCATATTAGACAATTTTAGATTTTTCTACTTGTAATATCATTTCAAAATGAATCTTAGCGATTCGATCTCTTCCATCTTCCGATAATAAATACTTGTGACAGTTATCAGAATTAGTCATAAAGAAGTTTTCACTTAATATAGCGGGCATCGAAGTATTTCTAAGAACATAGAAATTAGATTCTTTTTTTCCTCTCATATATTCATCAGGGAATTCAGTAGTTGCTTTATCAAGTAATATCTCAGCGATTCCATCTGACTTAGTTACACCGTTTGATGTATACACTGACCAACCATTCGCTTGTTCTTCACTGAATCCATTCGCATGTACACTTACATATATACAGGGTTTATCTGAAGTTTTAGCAATTGAATTAGCACCAGAAGTTCTTTCAGATAAAGGTATATCTTCTTGAGTATCTACAAGATTAACACATTCAATTCCTGCTTCATCACACATTTTAACCAATCTATCAACTATTGCTCTATTAAACTCTCCTTCATATAGAATAGAACCATCGTCCCATCTAGGTGATCTTTTACCTGCTGTTTGATAAACGCCGTCTATAATTCCTCCGTGACCATTATCTAAAATCCATAGATAATTTGAGTTAGGAGTAGGACAATTTGGTTTAATTGTTATATCGTATTCTGTTCCACAATTTGGACATTCTACTATCTTTGCCATTTTTATATTATTTTTTTAATTTATTTAATAGATTATGTAGAGATTCAATCAAGCCCTTTTCTGTTACGTGGCCCAATAAGTATTGATTTAACTCGTCTATGGTAGAAAGTATGTCTATTTCTTCTACATGTTTGTTCTTTGAAATAGGATTTTTATAAACCGAATCCTTAGTTTGTCTCAATTCATTTAAGGATCTTTTTTTAACGGTTTTAGATTTGTAATTCGGCATTTTATTAAAAAGCTTAGAATCACCGCTAAAGTCCATTCCTTTAAATCCTTCTGTTATTTCGTTTTCTTTTGCCATGCTATCTTTTTATATCTTATACTATGTTAGGACATAAAGTTTATAAATTTATAGAAAACTGAACCTACTTTATAATGATTATCATCCCTTACATCGTCTTGAGAAAGGGTTGATACTATTTCATTTCCTATTGTATTTGATTCGCTTTCTGTTTTAACTATTACGTTAGAATCATCGTTCTTACCGGTAATGCAATTTATTAAACCATACCTTTTAAAGTCTTCTTTCTGAATGGGAACTCCTCCATTTATGAATAATGAGGGACATTTGAATTCTCTTTCACCATTATGGGTATGATAAGTTTGTTTAGTAAATTCCTTGTTACAGTTCTCAATGTAGTCTAAGTAACCACCTCTGTGTTTAAAGTTTAATATAGTGAAAGGTTTTAAAGATTGAACACAGTCTCTAATTGAATTCCAATTGGTATCGGCGCTTGATTTAAGAGTTTTTAACTCTTGATTTTCAAAATCTTCAAATAATTTTATATGCTTTGGCATTATCGGTATCAAAACTTTTTATTATTTATTTGTAAAAAATACAAAATAATCAAACTATGATAGTTATAATAGAAGGGTCTCAAGGATCTGGAAAAACACATTTAATAAGATCTTTGAAAGAATCAGTTGAGACAGGCGATTTTAACAAAGATGTTATTTTTTATAAGTATCAGCATGTAGACCATTTGAATCTACTGGGAATCAATCACATAGAACCAACTGCGTCGTTTCATTATTTTACTATTTCAAATACATTTACTATATTAGAATTACATAAAACTATTTTAAAAGATAAAATATTGGTTTTTGATAGAGGTATTTTCTCAGCATATACATGGTCAGTTTTAAGGAAAAGACTAGATGAAAATGTGTTGCAAGATGAAATTTCTAAAATTCTGTCCTCTGATTTATATCAAAATTGCCACGTAATAAGGGTTAAAAATAATTCTAATGCAGATAGAGATCATTCAGATATATTTGATAAGCATAATAATCCATACAGAGAAAACATTATCTTAGATGGAATATTGAAACAAAACATGGAATTAATAGATAATACATCTAAAAATAATACATATTCTGAGGTTTTTAACATGATGGACAAATTAAGTGAAGCGGCGTTATATCAATCGTTTAATAAAATACTATCATTAAAATAGAATAAATAACTTAAAATATAACTATTCAATGAGAAGATTAGTCAATAAATACAGTGATTTCATTTTTGAAAAGAAAGAAAGCTCTCTTAAAGGAATTCCATATGAAAATATGATTAAGAAAATAGAAGCAGTAATGAATGTTTTACCAAGCGATATACAATTTGGTGTTCCATCGGATAATTTAGGACAGTCTACTTCTTATAAAGATGCGTCTGATGCAATTCAAAGAATCAAAGACATTGCTCATTATTATGAAAAGAGAAAGGAAAAAGTAAGATTCTATTGTTGGTCAATTACTTTTAAAGGAGACTTCAATGCATCTCAAGAGTTGGAAGACAAAATGATAGAAGCAGATGGTCTTTTTCATGAAAACAAAGATAAGTATGGAAAAATAGACATGATAAAAGTAAGAGATTATGTTGAAACAAATCCAGAAGTTGCTGATGAATTTAAAAGTTTTTCAATCTCCTTAGACAGTAACTCTTCTAGAAAATTTGGAATGAAATTAAGCTCTGAAACTTTAAGCGATGAAAGTAAGTCTAAATCTAAAGAAGAAGAGGAATCAGAAGAGGAATCAGAAGATTAATAAAGCACAATTAAACAGTTAATATGGCAGGAATAAGACACCTAAAAGAGGTTCATGAAAAAATGGGAGATGATTTTCTCAATAAACTCTTGAACGAATATCTCATAGTCAACGAAAAGGTAAATGGTAGTTTTCTAGGTTTTAAAAAGAATAAGGAAACAGATAAACTTAAGTTTTTCAATAAGAAAAATGAGATAGGATATATTGATATGGTTTTGTCTAGGTTTTACAATAAACCTATTTCTCATTTAGATAATCTTCCGGTTGAGAAACTAGAAAGAATACCGGCCAGTCTGTATTTTGGAATGGAATACATCTCAGATAATAATTCTAATTTACAAGAATATGGTAGACTTCCTAAGAATGGACTTTTGTTAAATTTTATTCATGAAATAGACGAAGAAGGAAATGTTGTAAAAACCATACAGGATAAAAATATCTTAGATGAATGGGCCGATTTTCTTGAGATAGATGGACCAACTATTGTTTTTGAAGGTCAATTAAACGATGATCAAAAAGTTGAAATAATGGAATTTATCTATTGTCCAGAAAACGAATTGATTGAAAAATTTAAAACTAAATCTTTTATCAAATATATTATATCAATTCTTAATTCTGATTTCAAAGAAAGTTTTTTAGAAAACAGTATAGTTAGGGACATAAACGGTTTGGTTTTTAGATTCTACGAAGGGGATAGAGAAAATCCAAAGGCTAAGACGTTTCTGGCTAAGTTAATTGATCCGATTTTTAAAAATAGAATGGCAAAAGAAGACGAGATTAAAAAAGAAAACAATAAGTCTCAAGATTATACATGGTTAATAGTAATAGATCTGATGAATTTTATAGAATCATATGATTTAAAAACAATTAATAATTGGAAGATAGAAGGTGGTAATTTTCAAGAAAGATATATTAAGTTTATAAATAGGGTATTTAGAGAATTTATAGATAAATTTAAATACAAATACGATGGACTAGAGTTAAACAAACCTGATTTCTTAGATAGTGAAGAATTTGATTTAAACATGGAAATGATAAACAATCCATATGTAATAGATTTAATTAAAGACAGTGACACTAATAAGGAGATATACAAGATATTATTAAATTTCTTTAGAAAGAAGAGAAAGAAATCCGGTTCAAGTTTCTTTAATTCAGACTTAACTAATCAGTTAAATCTATTAGTTGAAAAGATAAAGAAAATATTATTTAAAGAGAAGGTTTTCGAAGGTTTCTTTCCAACCTTTAATGAGTATGTAGGAGAAGCGGATGAATTTAAACCTATGACAATTGAAGGCTTTACTAAGGAGAAAAGATCTATTCCTAAACCTAAAAAGGTAAATCTATTAATAGGTGATTTTCAACCTGTACATCTCGGACATATTAAATCTATTGAAAAATTAAAATCTAAGAATGGTTTACCCACTGTAATGGTTAGTATAGTTAGAGGAGGATCTAACCCAAATAGACCTTTCTCTGAAGATTCTATTAGAAAAATGCTCAATAATGTTGAGCAGGAATATGGGGATATGATAGAAAAAGCTATTCTAATTAAAGGTGGAGGCATAGAAGATATTATAGCTGCTCTTAAACCCCTATACATACCTATTTTATGGGGAACAGATAAGAAACTTCTTGACAAGTATGCTGTTCAATTAAACTATCTAAAGAAGAAAGACGTTTCTCTAGATCTAAACAAAGATTTTAAATTAGTTGAGATACCTAGATATCAGTCTGGCTCTGAAATAAGAGACTTAATAAAAGATGAGAATTACGCCGAGTTTAAGAGACTGGTTCCTAATTCTATAGTTCCTGATTTCTTTAATCTTAAAAATGAAATAAAAGGTCTTAATGAATCTAAGAATGAAATTGCTGAAGATGTTTCTCAGATAAATAAAATAAATGAATCTGAGCAAGCTAAAGATGAAAGACAAGACCAAGAAAAAGAACAGCAGTCAACGTAACTATCAAAAGTACTTTAATTATTGGACGGGTAAAGGTAAACCTGAAAAATTAAAAAACGCAGTTCTACAACACCCAGATGACACAGATGATTCTATATATGGGTACATGCAAAAGAATAAATCTAGAAACGCATGGGTTATGAATTTTGACCAGTATAAAAAACTTGGTGAATCAGACGTTCATCCAACTTCAGAGAGCCTTTATAGTGAAAAAAATCAAAACATTATGGTAATGGATTATGATAAATTCAAAGAAGTAAATGAAGACGATAGTTTTCTAGATGAATTACTTTATGGAGATGAAAAAGAACCTAAGATGGATAAATGGGAATCACTTGAGAAAGACTTAATGCAAGTAGTAGATAAGCACTCAGGCAGTTTTGGAATTGATTCATATGGAGTAATAGATGCAATGCATCAGGTAATGGATCAAATGTTTCAAAAAGTAGAAAGATAATATGAATTTTTTAAGAAATATAAAAGGTTTTGATTTTTCTAACTCTATATTAGAAGACACTGATACGCCCGATGAACTGGAATTAATGATCAAGAAATTAAATGATGAAGTAGGCGGGGAAAATGATGAACCTATAATAGATTCTATTTTAGATGATATCAATTATGAAGTAATAGATGAAAAGCAGAAGCCTGAGAATAAAAAGCTTCTTTCCTTATTCGTAGATCCTGATAAGATAGACTTCTTTAAGAAATATAAGGACCTAAAGAAAGAAAAGATAAATTCTATATCTAACGATCTATTAAAGAGCACTGGTAACATGTATAGTGAAGATCAAAAGAAGAGAGATGAAGCTAATAAGGTTTTTGTTAAACAAGCAAATAGCTTAAACCTAGAATTAGATAGGGCAAATAAGCTAATTCAGATATATGATTCAATGAACATTGTTAAAAGTAAAGATGACAATGTTAATAAAAAAGCAGAAGATATAGCTAATACAAAAAAATCTATTCAAAAAGCAATAAATCAATACCGAAAGGCTTCTGAAAAATTAATAGAAGCTCTAGGTAAAAAAGCTGAAGAAAAAGGAGATAGCGATATAATAATAGATCAAGTCGAAGACTCAATGAACAAAAGTGGCCTTTCAATAATTAATATCAACATTGGTGGAAAAGAAATTCCCGTTGAACAAAAAATGAAAGAGATTAAGGAAAAAGAAGAAAAGAAAAAACCTATAGAAACAGCTAATCAGAGAGAATTCATTAAAAAGACTATCTCTAGGTTAAGGGATTCTAATATACCTGATTACTTAGATGGTAAAATAACTAGAAAAGGTGGTTTCTTTGAAAACATTCAATATATTAAATCTGAGTATGAACAGCTTTTAATGGACACAATAGCTAGAAAAGCAATTAATTTTGGTGAAAATAATCAACAACTTGAATCTGAAAATCCAGATGTAAGGTATCAATTAGCATATTTAGAGGCAACTAGAGCATTTTTAGATAAAATGATAGAAACATATATTGTAAATCAAAAGAGTAAAAAACAACTATCTAACATAGTTGGAAATCTATATCTTGAAAAAGCGGCATATATTAAAAATAAAAATCTATCTAGAAAAATAAACATGTCGGATTTTGCAGGGTTAAAGATAAAGAGAGAGGTTAAAGTTCCTCTTTATAGAACAGTCTCTATTCCAATAACAGATGAAGATATTATAGCAAATTCTAAATTTTCAAAGTTTAAATCAGCATTAGGTAGTTTATCGGGAATATTCGGTGGAATAGCTAAAGTCGATCAAGCTGCTGCACAGAAATCTAAGAACCAAAACAGAGCAATTCTTCAGTTGATCGGCAATGTTTCTAAATCAGTTGCAGGTATGGTTGGTGGAGAAAAGGCTAAGAAATCAACTAATAGAGCATTCAAGAGAGCAGGTAATGCACTTAATTTAGAAATAAAAGAATCTATATCCGAAGACATGTTAATGTCTATGGGCGGGCCTAATCAACCTGGATTAATGCTTGATGTTCCACAATCAGTGCCCGGTGGAATGGATACTTTCTCAAAACTAGGTCCTGGTAAAAAACCTAAGTCGAGTAAAAAGAAAAAGAAAAAGAAAACAAAAAAGAAGTTGAATGGTATTCTTTCATTCGATGACTTTATAAATAAATAAAAATAATACAACTAAAATGTTAGAAAAAGTTAAAAATATAGTGAACTCATGGTACATCGGAGTAGGTACAACTGGACTGCTTGGAGCAGCTCTTTTAATATATGGATATAAGCTTTATTCAGGGTTAGCTCTAGGATGGGCTGCTTGTAAAGCTTGGGAATACCTAACTAAAAAATAACAATTTAAAAATGTCAGCAGGGACCAAGAGTAAATTTAAAATGTTTAAAGACATACTAACCGAGAGAGGTAAATATTCACAAGGTAGAATATATTTACTCTGGTCGGTAGCTGCATATTATATCACATTAGGTATATTAACATATGCTGGAATCAAAAAGAGTGAAATTGAAATGAAAAATTTCACAATGATCATAGATGCCTTAGAGTACGCAATGACTTTATTTGGAGGATACGTATTTGGTGGTAAATTTATAGATGCATACAAAGCAGTTAAAGGTGCCGTGAAACCAAAAAAATAATTAATTAAAAATGGTAAAAGGATATAATCAATATTTAAAAGAATCATCATGTGGATATGGTGAAGATCCAATGTCACAAGCCAGTCCAATAGAGATATTTAGCCGAGTGGCTAACTCAACAGGAGACAAGCAAGATACGTGCCCAAGCTGTACTCAGTTTCCAGAAGAATGTGGTTGTAGTGGAAATTGTGGAAATTGTGGAACCATGAATGGACAGTGTGATTGCAGTATCAACCAGGATATCTCAATTGGTGATATTGTTAGAAACGTGAATAATAGTTGTCCTCAATTTAAGTCAATCGGTCGCGTAATAGACCTACCAAGTAATAATTCTGTTACGTATAGTGTAATAAAACCATCGGGTAGATGTTCAGTTGGTCAACTTTTAAATAAAACAAAAGACCAATTAACAATAGACGAAAAGTACAGGCTTTAATAAAACCTAATCTTTTAGGTTGAATTTATTTTTAAATATATAATATAAACCATTAAACTTAGATATGGGTTTCGAAAAATTAAATATAGGTCAGGGGATAGACAAAATAAAAGAAGGTCTACAGGGCAATACTGTAGATAAATTTAGAGCAGCCAGCTCTTCTGAAACTGCTGGTGCAGTATTAATGAATGCATTTGACCCAGACGATCCATCTAATAGTTCAACAGCGGGTACTGTGCAAGGTGGTCCTGCTAAAGTGGGAGCTGTTCAATCTGATTTTAACCCATTTAATGTATTTAGATATAAAAGATTTGCCAAAGGTGATGGTGGTACTAATTATGATTTTAAAAAACATTCAGATTTAAACCTATATAATGGTCAAATAGGAGGCTTAAATCAAGAAGAAAATAATTCTAAGGCTAATCTTTTTAGTTATATCAAAAATGCTCTCGTAGAGCCTACTGTACAAAAATATAATATTGGAGATTTTCAAAAAAATGTTAGAAACCCAACAGCTAATCAAATAATTGAAGCCAGTGGGAATGCAGATTTAGATTCAATTGGTCCAGCTCCTTATTCTGCAAACGATTTTGTATTTTGTAAACACTATGGTAAAATACCTAACAATAGACTAGTTACATTAAGAAGGTTTCTGCAACCGGTGCAAGATAATTTAAAGATAATTAAAAGAGGTGAAGGCGCGGCAGATGATACAATTGCAGTTCCAATTTCACAAGGATTGACTTATTTTGGAGAAGGAACAGATAATGAACTAAGCAAAATTTTACCACTTGGATGGGACGTGAAATGGGAAGATCTTGAATCTGATGTCAGAGATATTGATGGAAATGAAAAACTGGCTGGAGACTTAATAGCATCCGTTGGTATTACAGACTCGGACAATCAAGACACTACAACGGCAGCTATTGCATTAGCAAATGGCGGTGATCCACAAACAACAGCTTTACAAATATCTGGATATGAAGAAGAATTACAGAAATATGTTAGAAATGCGTATGATAAAAATAATGGCCCATACTGGAATAGAGTACTCGGACCTGTGAATGTAATCAATAAATCCAGAAAAAGAGCAAGGGGAATGGGTGAAACAATGTTTACAGGCACAATGGCGGTTAAATTTCAATATAATCTAAGGTCTTTTAACTTTAAAAATCCAAAGGTTGCCATGTTAGATTTGATTAGTAACTTTTTAACCTTAACATATAATACTGCTCCATTTTGGGGAGGCGGATACCGTTATTTTCAAAACCCAGGGGTTAAAGTATCATTAGATGGTCAAGATGAAATCAATGAAGGTAAATTTGTAGAAGGTATTACAAAAGCGCTGAAACAAATTGTAAATGGAGCAGACGAATCTGTTTCAGACATACTAAAGGCGCTAGGTGATGAATTTAGAAAGGTTACTGGGGCAGAGGCGACAAAAGCTAGTGAAAATAGAGATGGAGAATATAAAGCAAAACAAGATGCATCAGGAGACTTAGCAGGTTTTGGCTTAAAACTTGGAAATATTTTATTGGCTGCAAAGGCTTCAAATTTATTACAAAAACCGCTCAGCTATAGGTCTTTACTAGAAGGCAGGCCCATTGGGGAATGGCATATGGTTATAGGTAATCCACTAGATCCAATTGCTGCTGTTGGTGATTTAATCTGTGAGAAATGTACAATGACCTTTGGTAAAAAACTTGGAGCAGATGATTTTCCAACTGAAGTAACATTTGATGTTACATTAAAACATGGTAGACCTAGGGCTAAACAAGATATAGAATCTATTTTCAACCTCGGAGGAGGACCGTTAAGTTTTAGTAAAATAGCACAACCTTCTTCTACTAGTAGTACTTTTTATGGCACAAGCGGGACTAATGCTATAGCAACGGGTGCCGATTCGTCAATACCCGCGAATCAACAAATTGATGACCCAATAAATCAGGTTGAAGGAAGTTTTGGAGGAAGCATAGGTTCTCAGGATAGCTATTTAAATGAAACAGAAGTAGAAATTGAAGGTGCGCCAGAAATAGAAGGAACAACGGATATGTACGCAGCTAGAGTTAAAAGTCACTATGGAGAAAGATTTGGCCAATCATCTCTATTGAATGATTACATAAAAAAGGTGAATGTTTAATGATTGTTTCAAAAATATTAGGTAATAAGTATTTTGTTTCAAAAGAAAACAAAGACTCACTAAGAGACTTAACTAGAAGCTCAATTGATGCAGCATCCTTAGGAAGTGTTGTGTCTGGCTCTAGAGTTTTAGTAGACAATTTCAGTGTAATGAGACCAGATTTAATAGCGTACCAAACATATAATGATCAAAATAAATTTGATCTTTTGCTAAAATACAATGGTATATCAAACCCTTTTTCTTTAGAAGAAGGTAGAATTTTATTCATACCTAGTGGAGATGATTTAGATACACTATTAAAGCAACCGAAGGTTATAGAGGACATTGGTAATACGAAAGTAGATGATGTAGAATCGATATTTATTGATCCAAAAACTTCGCAAGATGAAAAGAGACTTGAAATGCTTAAAAAACAAAGTAAAGGAAAAGAAATATTACCAAGTAATGTTAACAAAAAAGGTGATAAGAATATAAAAGTAAAGGATGGAAGGCTAGTTTTTGGAGAGGACGTTACTGCTATTAACAAAAACAATTGTCCGGAACCAATATCAAGAGCTAATTTAAAAAAGGCACTTATTAAAAACAACTTATTTGGATAATGGCTTTTAAGCACGTTTTAACTGCTACTCTAGATCCTAAAATTCCTTTAAAGGAAATGACAGTTTGGGATGATACGGAAGGGCAAACTGGTGCACCAAAAAGACAAGTGCTCGCTCTTGGATCTCCTAAAAGTAAGAGAACAAATAAGCAATCAAAAGGAAGTGACGCTCCGCTTATTCAAATTAATGATTTTGGTTTACCAGAAAAAAACATAGAAACCGTAATTATAGATGAGACAGGATTCTTACCTAAAATAACAGTTGTTTTCGAAGATTACCAAGGTTGGTTAGATCCAGTACAGTTTCCTAATAAGAATCCAATATTAAGTATCTATATAAAATCTCTTAATGAAAACATGAAACCTATTAGGAATGATTATATTATAACAAGTATTAAGGGTTCAGAAACAAAGATAATCAAGGGAGAGTTATTTGTACCTGGTTTATACACTAACATATCAAAGAGTTATGGGGAAGTTACTTCAAATGATGCAATGTTTAAAACCTGTGAAGATTTAGGACTTGGGTTTCAAGCTAATCAAATCAGCATGTCAGACACTATGAAATGGGTTAATCCAAATTGGAATTCTAGAGAATTTATGAAACATGTAATGTCACACTCCTATTCAAACGATCAAGAATTTCACGATTCATTTATAGACAAGTACTATCATTTCAATTTTGTTAATGTAAACCTACAGTTAGAACAAGACGGTGAATTTGATAATACAATTTATACCGGAAGCGCAGATTATGATGTAACCGGTGAGATAAAAGTTGACACCAGTACGCCAAATCCAGTTCCATCTGGGCTAATTCAAATAACTACTCAGACTCAAGGTACAAATACTATTCAAGATAGACATTTGGTTACTTCAAACGGGGATATTCTACTAAGTGATGGTTTTAGAAAAAGAGTATATTACTATGACTATTTTTCAACAGAAGAGGACCCAATTGATAAGTTAGAAGATTTTTACATTCAACCTATTAAATCTACGAATGAAATTGGTAGGGAAAGAAATTTAGAACCAATCAATAATGAATTAAATAGTATGGAGGTTAGAAAATGGGTAAACGTTCAATATAAAAATTCACATCAGAATTTCATAGCTGCAAAAACAATAAATCACCATAATTTAAGTGAATTAAAAAAAATAAATCTAAAGGTTGACACTGCTGGTATTAACTTTAATTCAATTAGAGGGATGAGAATTCCGGTTGCAATTTACGATATTGCGGTAAAAGCCCAAAGTATCAGAACATGGGATGGTGAACTTGACAAGCAGGCTGAAATAACCCCATCAAGCGATGGTAATGTATATAACCCATACTTATCGGGGATATATTATATAATGGGAAGCAAATACATCTATGAAAAAGGACAAGATTACAAGACAGAATTAGTGCTATCTAAACGGGATTGGATTCCAAATCCAAAGAAATAAATATTATTATATGCCAGTTAATTTTTTAAATAACGAAAGACACCTTGATAACTTTAGAAAAGGTATAGTTAGAGATAGGTTTGACGAACCTACATACCTGACTTTTTCATTAGATTTTAATTTTGATGATGGAACTAGGGGAGATGATTTTTTAGGTGTAAGTCCATTGTTTAATACTAAAGAAGGTGCCAGGCAAAGTGCAATTAACTATTTGTTAGCTAGAAACCATCCCGTTGAAGCGAATCAACTTAGTGTGTTTAAAAACATATTAACATACCTACGAGATGATACCCCTTGGTATTTTCAATCTGTTCAAGGAGTAGATAAACTTTGGGGTAAAGCAACTAAGATTGAAGAGCCTATGAAGGGCGGAGAAATAACAGTTTCTACACTAGAGGCTGTTGATTTAAGAATGACAGAGTTGGCGGATCTTTATAGAAATTCAATCTATGATAAACAATTTATGAGAGAACGGGTTCCAGATAATTTAAGATGGTTCTCAATGGATATATGGATAGCAGAATTTAGAAATCTTAGAAATAGCCTCCCACCTTTAGTAAATTTAGGTTCTACCCTTAATGTATCGGGTCCTAACCTAGGGGGTATCGCTGGCGCTAGTAACAAATTTGGTAATGTTCTAAAAGATTATAGTTATATTAGGATGAAATGCCGTCAGTGTGAATTTGATTTTGAAGATTCTTTTCCAGGTGGAACCGATATGAAAATAGGAGGACAGAATAGATCTCAAGAAGAATCTAAGTTTAAGATAAAAATAGGTTGGATGGAAGAGACTAACAAATATTCTTCAGGTAGTGAAACCTTTGATAATTACACTTCTAAAGAAATTAGAGGAAATGCATGGAACAAAAAAACCCTAGGAGCCGGATTAGATAGTGCAAGTAGCTTCCTAACAGGGTTACCGGTAGTTGGAAACAAAATAGGTCAGTTGGGAGCAAAAGCAACAAATGGTATTAATTCAGTTTTAAAAACTCCAAATAGGCTAATTAATCAAGGCGTACAGGAATTAAGTCAATTAGTAGATGGAGGCAGATTAGGTCAAGCTAGTATATATGGCTATGAATCAAACGGAGATGTTATTCCCCCAAACACGGCGGTTCCGAAAACCAACGAATAAAATTTTGTAAAATAATTACATGGAAAACCATTATCACGATACAAAAAAGAGATACGAGGACTTAATAGATAAAAGATTCTTAGGTACTATTGAAGATGCTAACGATCCAGATCTAGAAGGTAGATGTAAAGTGAGAGTGTTTGGAATTCATGGTGAAGCAATTCCCGTAGAAGATTTACCTTGGGCTTATCCTAAAGAAAAACCAATGTTCTTTGGTCAAGATGGAAAATCGGCTTCAATATCTATACCTAAGGAGGGCTCTGTTGTTGCTATTGTATTTGACAACGGTAATATATATTCACCTGAATATTATGCAATCCAGGAGCTCGCAGATGATATTAAGGAGGAACTTCAGAAAGAAAACCAGTATCATGGATCTCATTTTTTACTATTTGATGGTGATGAAGAACTCAAGGTGTGGTTCACTAAAGAAAAAGGAATTTCAATGCAACTTAAAGGTTCTAGAGTAAACATAGCTCAGGACAAAACAATTACTATTGAACATGATCAGACTCAGTCTGTGATAGAATTAAAAGGTTCAGAAATTAACATTACAGCTGACAGTAAGATTATAGCAACTTCAACAAGTAAGATTGAACTTAATTCTAATAACATACATGTAAATGGAAATAGTGTAACGCTAGGACCTAATAAGTCACTTGCGCAACCGGCGGTTTTAGGTACCTCTTTATCAGCAGCGCTGACTACTTTAGCTGGAGTCATTGATTCAAAATGGCCAGCTACCCCGGGTGCAACTACTGCCTCAATAAAATCATTGGAACAAACGTTCCTGTCAAAAACAACTAAAGTAACCCCTTAGCGATATAGATTCGCTATGTTTTCATAACGAATTAGTTTGTGTAATTTAGAATCTGGAGTAACTGAAATCATTTTTACGTTGGAACACTTTAAATCTAAGAAATTTTTATATGTTCTGTCAAACCTAGTTTTATACCAAGCTTGATCATTTCCATTACCAATTCCTTCAATTGGATTTTTCTTCCAAAAATGACTAGGATTCTGCCATCTTAATGAAACCCCAGCAATGTAATAGACAGTGTCTTTTTTCTTAAACATATATCTATTGAAGATATCGATCGCTGTTGTTACGCAGTCAACATATTTAGTTTTATTAGGTCTACGATAAGTTTCAACGTAGTTAGGTTTTTCCAGTTTAAGTTTTGAACATTGAATTGTTAACCAGTCGCTAGCTATGAGATTAGAATGAAACTTTAAGTCTTCTAGTTTATCGGAATTGTTTTCAAGTTCTTGAAATATTTTAGGATCATGAAAAAACAAATAATTAGGAATCAATTTAAGCCATGCTCTATTGGTTCCAATAGTTGTTATATTTGGATCTAATCTGCTAAAGTCTATGTTGTTTACAGATGGATCGTTTCCTATTACTAGAACTTTATTCATTTAACCAATGGTTTGAGTTTACATTTTTATCGTCTATAAATACATCATACGCGGGCTTTCCCATTTTTAGTTCATGATATTTGAAACCCCATTCTCTAAGCTGTTTCTTTGTTAAAGGTCTCCAGTCAATCCCTGAAACAGTTCCCCTAGCTGTCCAAAAAATTATACGATGGCCTTCTTCATATAATGAATTTACCATTCTAAGTGCTTTAGGTATAGGGTATGCGCTTTCATAGTTCCCTGCAATCTTCAGTCGACATATTGTGTCGTCTATGTCTATATAAATTATTTTAGTCTTCATTTAATTTATGTTGAATTGCTTCCTCAAGGCTATTGCCATATCCTATTTTTTGAATTGGCTTTTCCCCATTGAAATAATTTCTATAATCATCTCTACAAAAGCAAGCCCACTTTTTAGTATATGGATTATAGTGATATAAATAGTCAAATTGTATATTATTTTTCTTCATTTAGTATTAGATATTTTTTGTCAAACCATACTCTTCTACCTGTTTTATCTATAGTAGATTCTTTCTTTCCATAACATTGAAGCCATTCTTTCATGGTCATTTTTTGTTCACCATATGGATTTTTCCAATCTTTGATAGAACCTCCACCTATCTTATAGGCTTCTGCTGGAACTATTCTACATAATGCTAAAAGCTTACCGTTTTCAATGGCTACATTGGCTGGTGTCCATGGATTAACATTAGCTCTATCCAATATTTCTGCCCTTAGGTAGTTTCCAATTCCATTGAAATATTTTTGATCCATTAATAATTCACAGATAGGTTTATTAAATATTTTTTTATGACTATTTTGTTTTAAATTTTCAACAAATAAATCAAATTCAAATACAGGATCAGGTCCTCTATTTTCAGACCAACCGGTAACCCATTTCCATTTTGCGAATCTTCTAACATCAACTAGGCACATTATACTTCCATCAAATGCTTCAAACATTAAGTGAGAATGGTCTGGAAGTTTAGATAATTCATGTACTTTTTTCCAATAACCACTCATTCCATATGTAACATTGAGTGTTCTTTGTTCGTTGGACTTAACCCCTTTTAAGATTATGATTGATTCCTTACCTCTTGATTGTGCTTCTACATAAAAACCATCAACATCGGTTGGAGTTAAATTTAAGTCTGTTTTAACTTTACTTTCAGGGGACTTATGAACTGCTCTAAATTTTTTAGATTTAGTTTGAGAGTTGAAAAACTCGGTCATTAATTTTACTTCGGCTAATTCTGGCATTTTTACTTATATTATACTAATTTATTAATACTTGGTATACTTAAAATTATGAAAGTTTTTATCTGTATGTTGATTTTTCTTTCATATCTCTATTTGTTTCTTAGGGTTTTAAGTTTTTTCAACTCGGAACCTATAACTTTTCTAGGTCCATATCCTCTCATTGCTTTTTCAATATCCCTAATTCCTTTTACTAATTTTATCATCCCGCTTGGTTCAACAGAAGCCATTTGATCTGATCCCCAATTTGTTCGATCTATAGTTAAATGTCTCTCTATCCACTCTGCTCCTAACACTACTGCTGCAAAAGTAGTAGTTAAACCATACTCATGACCAGAGTATCCAGGTCTCCAATTAGATAGGTACATATAGTTATTCTTTAACCAAGTAATATATTTTAAATTTAACTCATCTACCTTTGAAGGGTAACTGGAATTAGTGTGCATTATTACATCTGGGGAACAAGCCATTACACATTTATCAACCTCATCTTCAGTACTCATACCAGTTGAAATAATAAGAAAATGAGACTTGTCCTTAGCATAGGAACAAAGATCTATATCAGTGATTAAAGCAGATGGTATCTTCATTATTACTTTACCGTCAGTTTGACAATATTCCATCATAAATTCAATAGACTGTTTATCCCAAACGGATGCAAACCAACCAATTCCTTTTTCTTTGCAGTATCTATCAATTTCATTATATTCTTCTCTACCAAACTCTATGTCGTGTTTATATTGTATGTAGGTAGTGGGTTCATTTCTCCAAGGAACGGATTTTTCAACATGTTTTTGTTGCTCTGGAACGCAGATATCAGGGTTACGTTTTTGAAACTTTACGTAATCACAGCCTGCGACATAAGCAGCGTCAATTAACTTTTTAGCATTATCTAGAAATTTAGATTTATCATTTCCATATGCATAATTAATTCCAATCTCTGCTATTATTTTTGTTCTTACCATTTTTTATTTTTTAACTTTCCATTTAGTCCAAGGTGTCCAGCTTTTAGACTTATCATAATCTCTAGAAATACCTTTTCTTTTTAGCCAATTCCTGCCAATGTCTTTTGATATTTCTCTAGATCTACTATGTAAGATACTCTTATGGGATTTAAGACCATTTGTATTTTTTCTGTATAATACTTTGAGCTGCCATTCTGGATTACTGACTAGATTCATCAGGGGTAGATATCTCTTAACAATCTCTGTTTTAAATAAGGAAGGAACAAAACACGGTTCTCCTATTTCTTTTCGAGGTGTTATTTTCTTGTTTAGAATGTGTTGTAGTGCCGTTCCGCTCAAGGAATGAATCATTTTATTTATGTCTACATTACATGTTAGGATCCAATCATCTTCGAGATGAAAAAAATATTCCCCTTTGACTTGAGAAAAACACCATATAACAGCTGCGGCAAAATTAGGTTCCTCCGGGTAATTAACAACTACATTGCCGAAGAATTTCTTTGCGACCTTTTCCATTTCTGTTATGTTATCGCTATTAGGAGAAGGATCAACATTAATATACAAGGTGGATTTTGAAAAATCTACACCCTTTAACCTGGAAACAAATGAACCATAAGTAGTCTGAAGAATTTCAGGTCTATTACATGAGGTTGTTGTAAATTCTAACGCAATTCCTGCCATTGTCGATAGGGTATATTGAATATATTTTCTGTTCTAGTTAATTTCATGTTTCCTAAAGAAGGAAATATTATTTTACTAAAATTAACGTTGGTATTATCTTCATTTACAGATCTTATATTGTTTACCAACTGATTGGTTCTACCTCTTTTAAAAATAGCCCGGGTTGTAGCCGCGTATTTTTTATGAAGATCTTTTCTAACCGTTTCCATGTGATGCATGGTAACTAGATTAGGAGGCAGTTGTAGGTTTTTTCCAGGAACAGTTTTAGTTACACCTCTAGTTGGGTCACATCTGGTAAAGAATCTCTTATTCATTCTGGAACCATACGATATCTTACATATAAACGGAACGGTTGCTCCATCATAGCCTCGGGTATATGTTGGATCTTTTACATAATTGATAAATCTACACGAGCTTAACGATATATTCTCCCGAATAATTAAATCTTTAGCTGCTTTAAACTCTTCTGTTTTATAAAATTCATCCACATCCATTGAAATAAAATGAGTACAGGCTTTTCTCAAACATGCATCCAGTCCCATTTGTCTTTTCTGGGTTTCATACTGTTTGGATTGAATGATACCTCGGCCCTCCGGTTTAATTGGTTTAAAGCCTCTAAATTCCTCTAATGAATCTATAAATTTTAATTTAACTAATCTCTTAAGTTCCTCGATATCACCTGGATTCATTGGGTGGCCAAACCAGGATTTTTCCTGATATGCAACATGTATAAAATCAACATGATGCCTTATTTGTTTGATGGCTGATTCTAGTAACTCAACCCCATCAAAAACTGTATATGATATTCCTAATCTCATGGTATAAAATTTTGGTAAAAATTTTTGTCTCTTTTCATCTGTTGATGTTTTTTAGTAAAGAGTTCAACATATCTCTTTCTATAAGTACTGCCTATAGGTATCTTTTTAGTTAAATTATCATTATGTAAATATGATTTTATCATAAATTTATCAATATTGAAAACGCTACCGGGAAATCTCAGTAATAATCTTTTTTTGTATTCTGTATCGCATGCTGCTCTACTAGTATCGTAATATCCAAGTTCGTTAAATATTTTTCTATCAAATATTAAAACAGATTCATTGGTATTTGGGTTAGTAGGTTTAACTCGTCCAGTGATATAATCAGTTCTTTTGAATCGACACCCTATAGCTAATTTAGAAGAATTTTTAAATTGATCCAGTTGGGTTTTAAATCTATTAGTTAGAGATATGTCATCGGACCCATGAACAGTAAAGTGTGTCCAAGTGGCATCGTCAGAAGCTTTCTTTAGAGCTACGTTAATGGAATAATACGTTCCCATATTCACTTCATTTTTAATAAGCTCGATTTGACCGTACTTAGAAACAATGGAGGTGCTTTTATCCTCTGAAGCATCGTCTACTACGATTATCTTCATCTCAATGCTTTGGTTTAGTATTGAATTAATACATTCTTCTATAAACCTTTCGGAGTTATACATTGGTATAATAACTAATAATTTCATTAGCTAATATATTTTTTTAAGTATTCGTATGTTGATTTCTTAATATCTTTCGCGAAATCAGTATCGGTTAAAGTTATAACTTCTCCACCTCCAACTATATTATTAACATCGATAACGATAGGTATTTTTTCTAGTACCATCACATCTAACTCCCCTAGATCAAATCCAAAATTTTTACATTTATCATTAAGCTCAGATTCTTGTTTAGGTGTATATAAATCTCCTTTAGATATTAGCTCACATTTAATTATGCTAGTTTTAAATGGGTGATCTTGATATATTTTAACAACATGTGTAATTCCACCCGCATAATAGATTCTATAACGTATGTACAGATCCCCTTCTCTATTAACTATAAATTTTTGATATATGTAATCTCCTGTTAATTCTTCAATTTTTCCATTTTTTCGTACACGAACAGTTTCCGTTCTTTTCTCAGCAGGGCACCTTATTACGGAATGGTATGAATGTAGTGCCTGTAGATCTAGTTTTTGAACGCATTCTCCAGTATGAGTAGTTGGATCTATACTAATATCGTCGAATATGTCATTAACTTTTTGTTTAGTTATATCCCAACATCCTCTATTGATAACTTTATCTGAATTAAGAGTTATATCATCAGGAACAATTGATGATCTAGTTAGGCTCCAAAAAATATGTATATCATGGTGCTCAGAAGGATTATTATGAAATTTGATATCAAATTCCTTACATAGCTTATGAATTTTGCTAGTTTCGTTTAACGGGTCAGGATAAAATAATATTGTCATATTCTATTTTTCAAATGATATTTTTACATAGACCTTAGTTCCATCATCATCAATGAAATAGGCGTTGTTATATGATTCATGAGTAAGCGCCCTAAGAAGATTTAAATGATTCTTTAAAGTATCTTTCTTATTTATATTAAGCTCACATAGTTCAGTAAAATCGTACTTTGAGTTATAATTTCCTATCCCAGCGGGAGAAATTTCATAGTTCCCAGATATAATATCATTAATGTGAATTTTAAACATTGTCCATTCGACATCTATTATTCTTTTATATACATCTGAGGATATTTCCCAGGATTCCACTTCAATTTTCTCTTGATATATGATATCTCCGCCGTCTATTGTTCCATTTATTTCATGTATAGTTACGCCTGCTGGTAATCCATTAATTATTGAATGAACATGTGGAAAATATCCTCTATTATGTGGATTAAACCCAGGATGAATGTTTATACATCTTATGTTTTCATATAGTTCTTTTGGAAATATCTGCGTACAATGAAATGATATAACTAGATCAAAATTATTAATTATATCAGTGATTTGGTCTAACTCACTTAGATCTACTGTAAACTGTCCTGTTGAACTTACTATTTTAAAGTAGTGCGGAGTATTCTTTAAAAAAGGATCAGTATTGAAAAATCTATCCTTAATAATTTCATTATCTGATATAATTAGTATTCTTTTCATCTATTTGCTTTAGTATATACTTCAAATTTTGATAAATCAGGATATGGTAATTCCTGAGGATCATTAAATATTTTATTTCCATCTGGCGTATAAAATTGATTTATTAATAGTAGCCCTCTTGCTGCTAATTCTGGCATCATATAAAAATTCCAGCCAAGCATATCGAAGTTATCATCGTGATATGAACACTCACGTCTACCACTATATCTAGCTCGCTTAAACCAGTGGTACGCATCTAAGTTATCTGTTAATATTGCTCCACCTTTGCTTAATTTAAACGTTTTGTATGGACCAGTAAATGATACACACATATGAGTTCCGGGTTTATACATATCTGCAGTAAATAATAATGCTGAATCCCATACATTTGTGGGTTCAAGTTGATACGCACCCTTTAACATATTGCCGTCAGTTTTATTAAATTTAATTTTAGCACCTGCATGAATTATTTCGCATGGAACAGATGGATATGTTCTAGATGGAATAGTTATTTCTAAACCTGCCACCTTTTCATACATCAATGCTAAAAACAATGCATTGCTTTGACTATCAACAGTCACTGCGTACTTAGATCCAGTATAATCTGCTAATTTTTCCTCAAATTCTTCCGTTACTTTATATACTCCTGTTGCCATAATTAAATCCAATATTTTAAATCTTGCCAATCTACGTCATCATGGAACTTAATGGATGGCTGCATCGTTCCTATTTTTTTGCTTTCGCTTTCAATTATTTCAATAATATCATCAATTGTCTTATATCTTATAAAACTCGGATAATCGTGTTTACTGTTACAAATCGAACGTCTTCCCATTCTCCCCAGCTCAAATACTGTATTCATTCCGCCGCCTCCAGTTTCCTCTAAGTTTAAATTAACAAAGCTATTATCGTAGTAATTTTCTTTAATGTATTCTATTGAATTAGGATGAGTTCCAAATATAATTTCCCAATCAACTCTTTTTTGAATTTCAAGTGCCATTTGATATCCATACTTGTGTTTTCTAATATCACTGCATACATAACAATATATTTTATTACCCAAAATATTTGGTTTAAATATAGAATAATCTTGTAGTTCAATTAATATTTTCCTGCTATTAATTCCCTCTGGCATATTCAAAAACGCGTTATTTATAACCGCGAGATTGTCTATTTCAGTTAATTCGTTTATAAATTGGTTGCCTCTTGCATTTGCAAAGAATATTAGTTTAAATCCCTCGTGGTTTTTTACAGCATCGAGGTCTTCTTTATTGTTTATATTAAAAAATAGACAGGGGGCACTAGTATCGCTATAATCTTTTAGATTCCAGCGCTGCATCATCGGCTCTTTAAAAAACCGTACTCCATGTGATACTCTTATCTGGTTAATTTTATCCATTTAATGTTTATAGTTTTTATAGTAATTACCAGATTGCTTCATTTTTATTACTTACATTTTAAATCTTACCACTTCGAAGGCCTCAGCTAAATTTACGCCGTTTTGAATTCCCCTTACTTTTGCCAGGGATGATATAAAATCATACGACATATATCTTCTTCCCTTTTGTGTATCATAGTGCGAAAGCGCATTAAATTTATTTTTAATATGCTCATCTGTTAATTCATAATATAATTGATTCTTAAATCCGGTATTATTCCATATTAATTCATATGATAAAATCGTACAATTATTTTTAAAGCACCTTATTCCTTCTTCAGCTATTGTCTTATGATCTTGGTGATAATCATCGACTGAAGGTATAAATACCATATCTGGATTTATTTTTCTATTTAACTTAACTAGATTTTCAAGTATATCTTGCCTACTATAGTTAAATACTCGTACCTCATAGTCAAAATATGTAATATTACTTTCTGGAATACCAAGATAAGTTAAAGAATTAGTATTTTCTATTTTAAGTGTTCCCTTAGGATATCCGTCAGGTAGAGATGTGTCACATATTGAAAATATGATAGGATATACATCATGTCCTTCTTCTATTAATCTTGATATTGTTCCTCCGCATCCTAGTTCAATATCGTCAGTATGTGGTGATAAGCATGCAATCTTCATTTTAAATCTTTTACTTTTTTAGCAGGAATACCTACTACAAGTGAATTATCTTCGACGTCTTTGGTAATTACTGCGCCTAACCCTGACATACAATTGTCTCCAATCTTTTTACCATTAATTAAAATAGTAGACGGGGCAATCCATGTGTTTTTACCAACTTCGGCGCTTCCGCATATTACAGCATTTGCTATAATTAATGAATTTTCACCAATCACGGATCCGTGAGCAATGTGTGTAAGGTTATCTATTTTACAATTAGTTTTAAGTACTGTAGAACCCAATACCGCACGATCGATACAATTATTTGATCCTATTTCAACATTATCTTCTATCATTACATTACCTACATGTTGAATTAATACATTATTTCCATCATCATCTTTAGTGTAACCAAATCCGACAGATCCTATTGTATTATTGTGACCAATTGTGACGTTATTGCCAATGATAGTTCCACGTGCAATAACATTATTATAACCAATTATAACATTCTTTCCAATACTGACGTCCTCTTCAATTATAGTGCCAGTTCCAACTATTATATCAGATTCAACGCCTATTCTATACTGAGGAGTATTGTCTATTGCAAAATAAGCTTCAAGTATTAGACTAAATGCTCTTCTAGGATCATCGCATCTTATTATTATGCCGTTAAAACTATCAAGTAGAGCAATTTCACTATCTTTATGTGATAATAATATGATTCCTTCTTTTAATTCATTTAACTTATGTAAATTCTTAGAATTACACCAAAATATGGCACTGCTGTCTACATTATTAATGTCTAATTTAATAGGTTTAGTAATTTCTATACTTTTATCTCCAACATATGAACATTTCATATTTTTAGATATTGTATGTATAATATTATCTAATGTAGTCATTGATATTAGTTATTTTTAATGAATCTTCAATCTGATTAATACGAGACGAGACGTTACGATGAGATATCCTACGTGTTGCTTTTAATATCGCATTAGTTGCATTTATCACTTCCCATTTACCTTTAATGCTTAAAATAAAATGCTCTGGGTTTATTACGCTAATACTATTACTGAATTTTTTAACTAGTTCATATCCTCTTGTGTCTAAATGTTTATGTCTACTTGAAATAAAGATATTCCAATCTACTGAATCTAGAAAGTTTTTCGAAAACATTTTACCGCCTCCTAGTAATATTTTAACATTTTTAGTATATGACAAATGATACAGAGTATACGTAGTGTCATATATGTACCATGATCTGTTTCCTATTAAGTCCACTCCTTTTCCATTTGATCCATTTCCTTGGTCTACTGCTTCATAACAATGTTTAATATAATCCAACGATATTAGATCATCAGAACCCAGTATCATTAGACCTTTTACTTTTAATTTCTGTGCATATTTTACGCCTGCATTCCACTTGGCTCCCATGGGATAATTTTCATGTAAGCAAATAAAAACATTTGAATATTTAGATTTAAGGTCTATAGCGAAATTGTAATCAGAAAGATTGGAAACAACTAACACAGCAGCTGGTTTTAACGTTTGTTTATCTAAACATTTTACGTTTAATTCAACCATAGAATGTCTATTTTTAAACGCTATAACAACTGCAGTTTCATATAAATTATTGATTGTTGAGTTAGATGCATTGCTTTCAATAAGAATATTAAATTCTTTATTACTAACAGACTGTTTATTAGGATCTATGGCGTACTCAGATTTTTTAGCACGAGGAAATCTTTTTACTACATTTTTATTAATATTTCTATTTTTTAATCTTTTCAAATGAGAATTTATATTTTCGTTTAACGTAGAGTGGTTAATGCTCTCAGTATACCAATCTCCCTGTTTATTATAGCCTGTCCATATACTATTTATCTTTTTAAACATAAAATGAGATTGTGTTTTAGATCTCCGGTTTAATTCTATGTCCATATTGATTATACAGACTGATTTTTTTATAGCTAGGAAACTTTTGAATTTAGAATCATTATATCTACTCTTTTTTACTACCTGGTTGTTGTTCCAGTAATCAATACTCACTTTTTTAAATCTCAATGATTCTAGTACTATTGAATCTATAGTTATTCTATTGAGATTTCTTTTTTTGTTTAATATATCTAAAGATTTTTCAAAAATATTTTTATTCAATGCTTCTTTAGAAAACATCATTACATTCGTATGAGGATTGTCTTTATTAGAAAATTGATTTTTTTTATTTACGTTCTTTATTTGTATAATAGAATTTGATAATATTATATCTGAATCACCTTTAAAAAGAGGTGGAATATCTGAAATACACAGGTTAAAGCTACTTATATAAATGACTAAATCTAGATCAGTTAAATCAAAAGAGAATAACCTATAAAGGCTCAGTAACACTCCGTTTTTATCTGAGTTTTTGATATTTAAAGAGGATAGCTTAGAAGAATCTATTTCATAGAACTGTATGTTTTGACAGATTCCTTTTAATATTTCCTTGTTATGTTTAGATAAAGGTGTTAATTCGCACGTCATAACGGTTATGTTATCCTTTAACCACGGGCTGTGTTTCAATAAAGAAAGCAACATTACTCTCAAGTAAGGAAAATTATAATCAGATCCCTCAGTGCATACTGTGTATTTTACATCATCTTTTTTCAAAACGGTCTAAATCTTTTTGTTCATCTATGTCTATTGTACTATCTAATATATCTAAAAAATAAGTATCTTTATTATAGAGATTATTATTTAACTTTTCAATTTCATCTGAACGAAATATTGAAATAAAATGACTAATTTCAAAACATTCAGGGTAGTCTTGTCTTCTATACATATCGTGATAAAAAAGTTGTGATCCTCTGTTATCAGGTTCTGATTTAAGGGTCAAAAAAGGACTCACAGCTAACTTCTTTTTACACAAGAGTGACTTAATTTCATTGCATTTATAGATAGCTATAGCTCTATTTACATCGCTCCACGTTCTCTCTGGATAAGTCAGATACAACATAACAATTGTTTCCGTATTTGCATCTATTTTATTTAAAGTGTATTTCATGGTTTCTTTTGTTGAAGTTTCGTCCTTTGAAACTTCACTGGATCTAAACACTGTTTTAAAACCATAATTGTTAGCTATTTTTATTATTTCCGTATCATCAGTTGAAACATAGGTTTTATGTTTCATGATATCGGGTATGATATCAGCCGTATGCTTGAACAATTGCCTGTTTTTAAAGGGTAAGCCCTTTGAATCTTTTCTAGCAGGTATTATTATTCTCATAGCTTTTTAAATTCTTCAAGTGTTATTTTAGGTATGCTAGTTATCATACTATCGGGGCTTAAATTGTATAAATCAACCTGTTTTTTCTTAAGTTCGGTCTTTAACACACCATATGCTTCACTTACATGTCTAATTTTCTTCATTCTAGAAAGAGGATGGGGACCGTCCTTTGAATAAAAGTGATTATCTGTAAAATCAACCCCAATTAGGCCAATTTTGGTAAAACCCATTTTATAAGCAATATTAACTGCTACATATGGTGAATTCATAAAATGATCTGCTTTATTTGGGTCATCTAAATGGTTCAATTTTTTAGAACCGGTTTCAAAATAAACTATCTTTGGGTTTCTCCAACCTTTGACACACGTAAACAGGGCTTTACACTTGGCTTCATTAACTAATTTTCTCCTAGGTAGAGAGAATCTTTGCGGGTGATCTGTTACTACTAAATAAGTAGGGTCAAATAATTTAGGAACATCATTGACTCCAATAGTAATAATGTTAGAGTGATTCTCTTTCATTAATGAAAGAGATGTTCCACATCCACATACAACTACCTTTTGTCCAGGATGAGTATCCTTATAATTTGATAATCTATTTGTCATTATCGATATATAATTGAAACTATATCAATCTTATACAATATAAAATAATGTTGTTTTAAAAACATCTAATTAATTTTGAATAAGGACTATTACAAAATACTAGGAGTCTCAAGAAAAGCATCAGAGAGTGAAATAAAAAAAGCTTATCGTAAAATGGCTGTTAAATATCACCCTGATAAAAACCCGGGGGACAAAACATCAGAAGAAAGATTCAAGCAAGCCGCAGAAGCATATGATACGTTAGGTAATTCAGATAAAAAGAAGCAATACGATAACCAGGGGTCTCACGCAAATCATTTTCAAGGGTTTGGCAGATCTGGCTTTTCTTCTAACAATTCAGGGTTTGGATTTGATGACTTTATTAATAACGTTTTTAATACATCTAATAGAACAGACTTCAACGCTGATCATTTGAATATATCAGTTTCAATAGAGCATAATTTAATTGATATACTGGATAAAAAAGAAATATTTGTTGAGTTTAAGAGAACTCTTTTCTCAGGTGAAAAAGAAGATCGTAAAATTCAATTTAAAATAGATCTAAGAAACAAGAGATATAAGATAGTTGAAAAAAATAAAAATTATCACATCACAGTTAACGCAGGAGGATTAGGTAATGAAAATAAAGGTGTTAGAAATAATGTTTGGGGTCACCCTGAAGAATATCACGCAATTGGAAATCTATTAGTGGACATTAAGATTAAATCAGACAGTGGATTTAAGCTTGAAAATGGAAATATCATAGAAGATATTGAAATAGATTTACATACTGTTTTGTTCGATAACGATGAAGGTTATATTGTAAATTCCATACTTGGTAAAAAATATAAGATTGATGTTAAAAACCCAAAGGATCTAAGTTCTTTAAAGTTCACAGTGAAAGGAAATGGTATAGTAAACCCAAAGGGGATACGAGGAGACTATATCGCAAATCTAGTTGTAAAAGCACCTGATCTAAGCAAGTTGAAAAAGCAAGATTTAGAAAATCTAAAAGAAATTCTATCCAAATAAATCTTAATAGTTAATATTTTTGTTTTTTATACAATTGATATGTATAAATAATAAAAAATATTATTTGCGTGAATAATTCAAATTTAAGACCGAATGAAAATTCATATGGTTCAAATGACGACTACTTATTAATAGTAGAAAACGTAGGTGAAAAACTTCAAGTAAAGAGTAATGGTAATAATAGCACAATACTTGAAGGCGTATGTGCAGTATTTGGTCAAAAGAACAATAATCAAAGAGTTTACGAAAAAGACGAATACTTACCCCACTTAGAATATTTAAAAGAGAAGATCAAAACTAGACAGTTGGTAGGAGATTTGGATCACCCTAATTCTTTTGATGTTACTTTGAAAAGCGCTTCTCACATTATCGAAGGATTAGATCACGACGGAGGAGACAAAGTAAATATTAAACTTAGAATCTTAGAAAACACACCTAATGGTAAGATTGCAAAGGCTCTTATCGATGGAGGAGTAAATATTTCAGTTTCATCAAGAGCAGCGGGTCAGGTTCTTAACGAAGGAAAAGTTAAACTTCACAGAATTTTTACATACGACCTTGTTGCAGAACCTGGGTTTACAGAAGCTGTTTTAAAGAAAACTGTTAATGAATCTCTTCAAGAAAATTTTGGAAGGATCACTGAAAGTTTTAGTACGTTGAAGGAAAATTCTCTTATAAATAAGAATAGATTAGAAGATATTTCTGAAAATTTAAATTTTGCAAATAATTATCAAGTTTACAAGATAAATAAAAAAAATAATGAAGAGCTAAACACTGGCTTCATAAACCAAAATAATATTAATGAGATGAGCGAATACGTTAACAAAAATGATATGAACCATTACACTAAGATAGTTAAGGAAAAATTTGAGAATATTCAGTCTCAAATTAATAGTGTTGCTGACGTTAATGAATCTAAAGCAACTCCTTCTAAATCAGTTGCCGTTTCTCCCGATTCTTCAATAGGTAAATATGTAAATTACCTAGCTGAAAAAGTTGAAACACTATCTAAGTATACTGATTATCTTTCTGGTAAATTAAATCAATCTGTTAAATACACTGAACATATTGCAGAAACAACTAATAATAGTATTGAATATCAAAACTATGTTGCTGAAAAAGTTAATCAGAGTTTGAACTATCAAAGTTACTTAGGTGAAAACTTGAATAAGAGCATTAACTATCAAGAATACTTGAAAGAAAACATTAATAAGAGTATTAATTATCAAACATATCTAGCTGAAGAATTAGATAGAGGAATTCAATACACTGAATATGTAGCTGAAGGTGCTAATAAAGGAATTGAATTTACTGAATATATCGCTGAAAACGCTCAACTCAATAGAGAATATGTAGAATACGTTGCTGAGAAATCTTCTAAAGGAATCAGTTACTCAGAATACATTGCGGAATCTCTTAACAGTGGTAAATTCTCAAATAATTCAGGTTTATTAAATAACGTTAGTAAACTAGACGAAAGCAAGCAGATTGAAATGATTGCTGAAGGATTAGATAACGTTATTAACACGGTTAAATCTAATTCTGCTTCAGAAGTTTTAGAAAAAAGATACCCTTTCTTAAAGGTTTTAAGCCAAGAAAAGAAAGATGCTTTCTATAACTTAGATACAAATACTAAAAAATCTATTGTTGAAGCTATGAACGCTTCAGTATGGTTTAACGAAGCTGATGTAACTGGAATCATCGGAGCAGTTGTTGAAAATACAACTAAATCTATTCCTAATCACATTAAGTTTATGCCTAATGAATATAAAGCAACTTGGGAAAAAATGAACGAACATGAAAAAAATCATGTTCATACTAAATCTCAACTTTATACTATAAATACTCCTTATCAAGTTAAAGCCTTCTGGGATGAATTAGATCTTAGAGGAATTAACGAAAGAGTAGCAAGAGAAAAAGAAAATAGAAAACTTACTAAAATCAACGAGAGCCAAAGTACAGAAGGTGCAGTCCCAGTAAACAGGGTAGTTGATATGCAGAGAGGTTACTCTCAAAATTACATAAACTCTCTTATGAGAGGAGCGGAAAACCGCGAATAAAAAAAATCAATTAGAAAAATGTCACGTACAAAAGTTTTTAGACGTACTTCAGATTCTAGAGTCCTTAATACTTGGAAGCCATTGTTAGAAAACCATGGAATCACTGCCGAGTCAGGAAAGCAAGAGTGGTTAGCAGAATATGCTCACAACCATGCTATCTTTGACAACAGTGCTCCACTTTTCGAGCAAACTGCTCCAGGATTGTTCTTTCAACAGCCTGGATCTGTACTAGGTATGGGTAACCCTGTTGCTCCTACTCCTGGACAGACTCCGTTCTCGGATGCAGGTGTTAAAGGTTCTTATGCAGACTCAGGTTCTGGAGATAAGTTTCCATCGTTACTTCCAGTTGCCATTCAGGTAGCTGCAAAAACGATTGGATTTGATCTTGTTCCCGTTGTGCCTATGGATTCTCCAGTAGGGTTTTTACCTTACTTAGATTATTTATATGCTGGTGGTAGAACAGATACAGATTTTGAACCATATATGGTTAAATTAGAAGGAATCACTGCTGATGATTTCGCAACAGTTCCTGCTATTGACGTAGCAGACTGTGTATTTGCAGGTGGTGGTACTGTTGGAACTTATAGATTTATAGGTTTCTCAAGAGTAGATGGTCAAATGATCATTAAAGTTCTTGATGATGGCGGTGCTGCTGTTTCAGTTACTGATGACCTTCTTAACGCAGGTAACACTTTGACTGCATCCGGTGGTGCAGCAGCTGACGGTGGTTCGATCGATTTAGATCCAGCTACTACAGGTGTAAGTGTTTCTTTAGTTTCTGCTTTGGAAAACCATATTTCTGGTTTTACTTCAGTTTCTGATGAAGATTATGATTCAACTGATTTCACTGGTCCTTATTTTACGGATACAGATGGTCAGATTCCTGATTCAATGACAAGAAACCAAAGTGAGCTTTCAAGATTCCGTCAAATGGGTCTTAGAATGTTTACTAAATTTGTTGAAGCTAAAGCTGATCAAGTTTCTATCTCAGCTTCTGTTGAGCAGATTCAAGATCTTAACCGAGTTTGGAACTTCGATGTTATCTCTATGTTAGAGAACGTTGCAGTTAACGAACTTGCACAGTCAATCAACAAAAGATTGGTAGACAGAATCTTTACATTAGCTGCTGACCACAATGTGGAAGTAACTAACGTTGAAGGTGCTGGTATTACTACATTAGACTTGAACGCTGGTGTTGGTGGATTTGAGAATGTATCTACTCTTCAAAGAAGATTAGTTACTAAGGTTCTTGAATTAGCTAACTTAATTTACCATAGAGGTAGATTTGGTGCTGGTACATTCATGATTACCAATGGTAGAGTAGCATCTGCATTAGCTGATGTTGCTGGTTACTCAATTGCACAAGCTCCATCTGATATGGCTGGTGTTGCAGGTAACCTTTACCCAGCTGGTAAAGTTTATGGAGTACAGGTTTATGTAGATCCTAACTTAAGATTCGGTGATTCTAGAATCACAATCGGACGTAAAGGTTCTGACGAAGAACCAGGTGTTAAGTTCTTACCTTACATAATGGCTGAGTCTTTACAGACTATTTCAGAAGGTACTTTCTCACCGAAAATCGGTATGAAGTCTAGATACGCTATCACTGAAGCAGGATGGCATCCAGAAACTCAATATGTAAATATGGACGTTCTTGGAGACCTTTCTGTTCTTACAGGTGGTTCTGCTCCTAGCAACTCTTCTATCTAATTTTTAACAGATAGATGATATATCATTAAAGGGAATCTTCGGATTCCCTTTTTTTATATAGAGTAAATATAACTTGACACTTTTCATAATCCTCTAGATCACAGAAGTATTTTTCCATCTCTATTAAATCATCTTTGCTATAATATATTGGATCAAAAGCAAAGAATAAAGGTTCCTTAGATTCACCTATAAGCTTTTCTAGGGTTGTTTTTTTAGAGATGATTTCATACATTTTTCTCATGGAATCATCGAATATTATAAATCCTTCTTTATTCATTTTTACGATTCAACCTTATTGTTCCATTGCGTAGAACTTCATAAGAACACTTTGGATTTTCAATTATATGAACCAATATGGCTGCTAATTCAATTGGTATTTCTTTATTTTCATACATATCTTTAAAAAAAGGAATATGTTTTTTACCGTCTTTGGGATATTTTTTCAATAATCTCTTGATTATTCTAAGTATATACCTTTGTTTTTTATTTTTAAAAATCATTTTATTTTACAATTTATCAACTATTAATTTGATTTTATTAATGTATTCCGGGTCTGAAGCATATCCTATGTCTTCTAGGAATTCATAATAATCTTCGTATTCCTTTTTTTTAAATTTATATTCAATACCTCGTTTATAACCACCTATTGACTCCTGCCAAGTATCATATGGAAAATATCTTTTATTTCTATTGTCCCATAATCCAAATAAGTTATTTTTACTCATAGAACATTTATCACATTTAAACCAGCCGGTTTCTAAAATAGCTTGTGCTAAAACTATTTTAGGGTATAGTATGTTTTGTTTTTCTAGTTCTATTAAAACTTCCTTTTTAGTTTGTGATGTTACAAACATAGGTAATAAACATATTACTATTATTACTATTTTACTCATAATATTTTTCTTTTAAACTATTGAACAATGATATAAACGGCTGCCCCTATTAAAGAACCGGTTATAATTCCAATTAAAAAACCAACGAATATTCCTCTAAGTAGAGCTTTTTCAACTGCTTTTGCTTGTTCTTTAATTCTTTTCTCTCTAATCCTTTGGATTTTAGATTTTTTATAATAGTGTTTTTTATTCTGCTTTTTTTCTACGGTATTATTCATGATTACTATTTTTTATTTTAATTCTAATTTGGTTTGAGAAGAGTTTTTTAGCAATGGTATCTCAAAATTACCATGTTTAGATTGCTCTATGTATTTGAATAGAGCAAATTCTTTAGCTTTTACTTCTAGTTCTATATCGAATATATTACCAATTTTAGGAATAATATTATACAAATAGTCTGCATGAGATCTTTCTATAACGGAACTATCTTCGTTTAATTTTTTACTGCTACTAAAATGAGCAAGTGGACGTACCCCATCGGGCCAAGTAGAAGCCGCAAGTTTAGCAGCGTCATCTTGACTAAGATCACCTGTGCAAAATAAATGATGAAAGAAATCAAAAGTAATTGGAATACCGATTTTTTTATGTAAACCTTCATATAAATCAACTACACTATATTGGCTAGCCTTGTCATCGTTTTCCACGACAAGCCTTGATTTGACTGAGCTAGTTAATCTATTGAAAGACTTAACAAAACGCTTCATGGTCGCTCCTTTGTCCCCATATGAGCCTCCTACGTGTATATTAATACTATATTGATGAGACTTAGGTAAGCCCATTAAGTCAAGTATTTGAGCGTGTTTTTCAAGATCATCGATTGCATTTTCTACGATACTAGGAGTTGGACTAGGTAATACTGAATATTGGCCTGGGTGAAACCCTACACGTAAATCGTTGTTTAGTACATATTTACCAATTTCTACTAGTTTAGTTTGTATTTCTTGATAATTTGGTAGATCTGAAAATTTGTATTCGGACATCCATGGAAAAAGACTACTTGACATTCTAAATATTCTTATATTATTTTTAACATTCCATTTAAGAATAACTAAAAGATCTTCTACATTTAGTATAGCTAAGTCACCTGCTCTTTTGCATAGCCGTTCCATGTAACCTTTTTTTGAAACATCATAATCTGATATTTGAACTTTTTTATTTACTAACGTTCTTTTAGTTATGGATTTAAAGGTTCTGAAGCTAGTGTTAAGGGAGCTGGTATACTTTCCTTTTTTATCACACACTAAAGTTGAATTATACAATTTTTCTATTATACTTTCATCCTTTATGTATGTTTGATTGCAATTTTTATGTAGCCACACGTTTACCTTGTATTCAACAACAGGGCTTTGCATTGCTCTATTGGTTGATATATTATGTTCTTTTAATGTAAGGTTAATGCAACAATATCCTAAATTTTCCATGTTTATATTATACTAAATATTTTAAAGAATATATAATATTATATGAAAAATTATATTGATAGTTTTAAATTATTTGAAGCCAACGGTAACGTAAACGGTTTAGATCAATTCATGAATGAATTAAAAACTAAGTTCCCTGATAAATTAGAACTGTTAGATGACCTAAAAGCTTTTATTATGCAATCCGGCTGTCCAGCTATAGGGTTTGATACTCTATATGGGGCTTCGGGAATATCAAAAACAGATAAATGTATAATAGACACTGGAGCTCTGAATAAAGGCATACAAAACGCTTTATATGTGATATTACATGAAATAACTCACCAATATCAGTATTCTAAATACGGTAAAGACGTAATGTGGGATGCATATAGTTCAAATATAGGTATTGAAGAAGCAGTAGACTTATTAATGAATATTGAGCTAGTTGCTGACCGATTAGCTATATTAAAGAGCACTAAATTATTAAAAGACCATCAAGTTGAAACAAAAACAGCTATTAAGCCCTATTATTCATCCATGAGCAGATTTTATTTTAAAAATCATTTAGAAAACCTTAGAAAAGTCATTTCTAGTAAAGGAATAGAGTCAGTTGAAGATGTAAATGAACTAATGTACAATAAACTAAAGGAAAAACCTAAATTTATACAACCTAGTAGGCCTAAACAGAACACCTACTATTCTCCACATAGAAAGTCAGAAAAAGAAAAGAAAATAGACGCAATTTTAGACAAATTATCAGCGGAGGGTTGGTCTAGTTTAAGCAAAGGTGAAAAAGAAACGTTAAGAGCAGCTAGCAGATAGTTGATTTACTTTTTTCAAATATTTTATAAGAACCCTACGGGTTTAATTAATCTTCAGATTACCTTTTCTGAATATTTACCAGTTATATTGACTATATTTACAAATACCATATAATTTTATAGGTTTTATGCCCATTCTTTACAGTAAAGGTTAACAAGTATAATTTTAGCCATTTTAAATTCGTCAACTCTATTTAACCTTAGCTTATATGCATTAGCAACTGCTGTAAGGTGAGGTAAAGCCTCTTGTATAGTCATTTTTCCTAGGTCTTTCATTATTTGGTGTAATTTTTGTCTTTGGATAGAACTGTTTTTAATTCTTTTAAATCTATTTTATACATATCAATAGGTTTAGTTGCTTTTACTAAGTCCAGTTCTTTTTCTCTCTCTTCTTTTTGTAAAAGAAGTTCTTCATATTTTTCTTTAGTAAGAGTGTGAATAGACATTGAGAGTAAATAGCTATAGCTTCCGTCTATTTTATCAAATTTAGCTGTTTCTAACCATAAAACAATCTGTTTTTTAGGTACGTTGTTGATTTTTAGTTTACCATCAATAATAGCTTTAATAAAGGCTGCTTTGTTAGACAGAACCATTAGTTTTTCAGTTAAAGAATCTATTAGATATTGTTTTCTTTTGTGATAATAACTTAATCTAAAGTTAACAAAATACTGAACTATTTCTTTAGCATTATTAAATATCTTTAATTTTCCATTTTCATCTAGAACAGTTAGATTCTCAGACTGTTTTTCTTCTATTTTTAGAAATTTCTTTAATCTATCTGATTTTTGAAGCCTTTCTAAGTCGGCTCTTCTAAATTTTAAAGTATAATCTATATTTGATTTAGAATTATCATCATATGATGTTATTTCTTTATTATCTTCTTTAGATATTAAATACTTATCGTATTTTTCGTAAGTGGCGGACGGTGGGAGTTCGGTTATATGAACTGTTGTTGTGTTTTTAACTTCAAAATCACCACTTAAGATCCAAGACGAATCTTTTTCAGGGTCTCTTTTACAATTTCCATTAAATCCCCTATGCCAGGGTTTGGGTTCGTGATAATTTTTACCATCTAACTCTTTTAAACATGCATCTATCAAGTCTGTGGGGTTTCTATTTAAAACATTTGTTGCGAAACCAACCGCGATTCCAGAGCTACCATTTAATAGAACTGTAGGAATAATAGGTAAAAAGAAATCGGGTTCTATCTCTATTCCTTCTTCATATCTACTTTCTAGTAATTCAAAATCCTTATACAAAAGTTTAAAATTAGAGTTTAGTTTGGTTGAAATATATCTAGGAGCACCTGCTTCTGGAGATCTCAAAGAACCAAATTGTCCTATTTCGTCTAGAAGAGGCATTGAATTCTTAAAAGATTGAGCCATTCCTATAATGGCAGAACTAAGACTTGCATCGCCATGGTGATAATTTGCATCTGATGCAACTTTACCTCCTAGTTGAAATATTTTCAATGGTTTATCAGAATTACTTTTCCAAACTTTAGCGGCAATATGGATTATCTTACGTTGAGTTGGTTTAAAACCATCGATTACTGATGGAATAGCTCTATGTTCAATTACGTATTTAGCATAATTACCATAATCCTGGTCTAAATATTCTGTTACCGTTTTTTCCATTTGATGTTACTTCTTTTCATTTTTATTTTCTTCTAGGGCTTTTTCAAACATTTCAGCTAGTTTATCTTTAGCTGGTATTGCATCTTTTATAATTTGATTAGCATGCATGTACCCTTGGGTATACGCCCATATTAATAATTCTACAATTTCTGAATATTCTTGTTTTTTACTCATTTATTTTGTGTTTTTATTTTTTATTATACCAAGATTTAGCTGCTACTGCAGTGATTAGTAATATAATACCAAAAACAAATATAACATATTCAATTCCACTCATAATTTTTAGTTTGTTATTTTAACTGCTATATAATGAAAAATTGCTGCTATTGATAGCGCAATCATACAAAAGACTATAACTTTTATTATTTCCTTAATCATTTTTATTTTGGTTTAATTCAGTATCAATTAGGTATATACATTTTGCTAAAGCTATGATTTCCTGCCTAGTTAAAGTATAAGATTCTTTTTCAAATCCAACATATACTGGACACGTTTCTCCTATAGACTCTAATAGATCTATGCATTTATCGATATGAAACTGTAATTCTTTAGTCATTTTTGCTTAATAGTTTTTCTTTTCTTGGTGTAGAATCTTTACCAAACCAAGCTTCGAGGCTCTCCTTATATTGTTTATCATTTTTTATTTTGATAACATTTGGATTCTGTATTATCTCTTCATATTCAGCATCCTCAAGAGATGCTAAACCTTTCTTATATTGGATATCCCAAGTTGATATTGATGAGGTTTTATGATACCAATTATCGTATTCAGTCTGAGTATAGAAATTTTTGACACTTTTACCTTTTTTAGCAACCACTATTGGAGTCATTACTTTGTATATTATTCCATTATCAAACAATTCAGGCCAATATTTATTAAAAAAGTTTATTAAAAGAGAAGCAATAGAGTCTCCATCAGGATCTGCATCTGTATAAATATAAATTTTACCGTATCTCAAACCTCTTGGTTCTTCTCCAAGTTTTAGACCTAACGCAGCCATTAGGTCTTTTACTTCTGCGTTTTGGATGACTTTACTGTTTGCTAATTCACTAACATTTAAAAACTTACCTTTAAGTGGAAATGCTCCAATCGTTTGAGAATCTCTAAATTTTCTAACTGCACTTAAAGCAGATAAACCTTCGTAAATACCTAATATACAATTAGACCTATTGCCTTTTTTCTTAGCATCAATTAACTTTAAGACTTTACTACTGCTTAGATTTTTGTTTAGCTTTCTAAGCTCTGCTCTTTCTTCAGCTAATTTCTTACGCTCGACCCAATCCAACACTGATTGAATTATTTCAGATTTAAAAATTTGCTTTGCTATTTTTTCAGAAACATCATGTCTGGTCTTAAAATATTTCTGCTCTGTGATTAGTTTTTCTTTAGTTTGGGATGAAAATGCAGGGTTTACGATAGTGCTGTCTATAAAAACATATAGGTGATTTCTAATGTCATTAGGTTTAACAGCAACTTTGTATTTTTTATGTATCATTTCACGTAAATACTTAATTAACTGATCGGTTATGTAATCTACGTGAGTACCACCATCTTTAGTATGTACAGAGTTTACAAAACTAACGTTACTAAAACCGTTTTTAGAATTAGCAAAACCTATTTTCCAATCTTTAGTTTCTTCGTAAAAATACTCCGATTCACCCAAGTACAACTTGATGTATTTCTCAAATTTATTAAATTTTATTTCATTTCTAGTCTTCTTTGAATCCTTTACTGTAGTAACTACTATTTTTAATTTTGGGTTACATGCAGCAGCGTCTAAACACCTCTTATAAAGTATTTTATATGAACTTTCATCTATTATCTTCATTCCAAACCTAGATAGATCTGTAAAATATTTTATTTCAGTAAATCCCCTAGATGATTTAGTTATAGATGGTTTTGTTCTCTTATTCATATTATTAGTGAAAGTTTGAGAGAACTTATTAGTTCCATCACAAGTATTAATTATAAATTTATTACTAAATATATTAGTTAGAGTAGAACCTACTCCATTTGTACCTGCTACATTTCTATCTTGTGTATCGTCAAAGTTACTTCCTGCTTTTAGATTTGAGAATATCATTTCTGGAATCCACTCCTTATGTTCAGGGTGTTTTTTAACTGGAATACCTCCATTATCCCAAACAGTTATTCCATGATTGTCTAAATTAAATTCAATTCGTATTTCACTTAACTTTAAACTTCTACGATGTTCATCAATTGAATTACTAAGTATTTCATCAAATAGCTTTATAAAACCGGGGTTATAAGTAACCTCTTTTAAGTAAACTAGTTCGCCATCGAATAAATGATGCTGACCTCTATGTGCTTTAGTTGATCCAACATACATATGAGGCCGATGTAATACGTGCTCTATATCAGTAAGTTTTTGATATTTAGTGGCTAATTCTTTACTTTTCATATTTTTTTGTACTGATAAATTAAGATAAGTTTTTTAAAAATACAGTAATATTATACTAAATATATAAAAGATATAGACCTTATTGTAGAAAATAAGATGATAATTCAAGATAAATAAAAAAAAATAATTAACTAAAATGGGAAATGTTGTAATGAACCACGCTCAATTTATGGCCACTGCTAAAGGAGCTGAATCCAAATACAGAGGTAAAGGAAACACTGCTCAAAAAGATCAGAGTGGAACTAAAATAAAACAAGATTTAGCCACAGTTAACGGTAAAGGTACTCAGTTAATTCAAAGATATAACAAAGATTATATGGCTAAAGTTAAGAATAAGAGCATTGTAGGAAAAGGTAAGAAAAAATAATAAAACTAAGCTATGAAAAGAAAAGCTTTAAGTTTTAAAGATTTTGCCGTTCTAGAGAAAAAAGGAGCTCTTAAAAAATTAGTTGGAAAAGATCCAGACGAGGAACTAACCGTTAAGGATGCAAAAAAGCTAGGAAAGAAGATAGCTAAAATGGATGGTAAGGACAAGAGGAAATATGTAGGTATCATTAATTTCTTGGGTGCATCGTGTGATATCTATAACGAATTATGGAAAAACTACACTAAAACCAGAGATAGTTTAGCTTAAATAAATTATATTTTAATGAAACTTTATGAGTACGAAAATGTTAGTGCTAAGGATGGAGGTGTAATATTTCAAGTTATACTGAGTCACGACCTATCTTGGAAAATAACAGATGGACAAACTAAATTTGAACAATATAAAGTTAACACAACTATTCATGAAATTGATGTATTTCCAGATATAAATTTCAAAAAGGGAGAAGCCACTTCTACATATTACATATTAAGTGAAGCAGTATTACTAAAACAAAAATTAGATCTATTAACAGAATTTATAAAGAAAAGACTAGTTAAAGATTATTCAAGTGAAATATTATCTAAAGCAAATAACAGAAATGAAAATATTACGGATTTAATAGTAAAAGAAGCGACCGATAAGTATTTTATAGGGACTAACTTTGAAGTTAAAATAAATACAAACAGAATTGTTTTTAGGGGAGTGGCATCTTCTTTAGACTCAGGGAGCCCTAAAATAGTATTAAAGGCATCTACTCATATGGTAGACACTTTAGAAAATCAAACTATAAACAATTGGGAAAATGTAAATATGGCGGTATCTGGAAATGGAGCTAACATGACAGTTAGTCAAAACTCTGATGTAAAAATATCAGAGGTATCAGAATATGATAGAGCGGAAGGTAAATATGAAAGCTCTTTAGTTGAATTAATATTACCTTCTCTAATATTAAAATTCACAGGTGACACTGTTGAAACCCAAAAAATATGGTCCGGAGATGAAGAAGCATCATCTGGTCTATTAGATTCTCAGATAGAAAAATTAACTAAAAAATTAGGGGTTATTCAAGATACCCTTGATATGAAAAAAAGCTAACTTAAAAAGAATAAATAATTAAAATAATAAAACTACAATGGCAGGTTTACCACATTTCGATAACTCAACAGCAGCTGTTAATTACTACGAACCTTTATTTCTAAACCAGTTTGAAGTAATTATAACGCCACCTTCATTAATTGCAGGGGCAACAGACGGTCTGTTAGTAGAACATATTAAGTCTATTAAAGGACTTCCTGAATTAACAGGTGTTGGCACAGTGGACCAATTCTACAAATTCGCTAAGCGTACATATGCTACAGGTGCTCCTAAGAAAACGGATGCACAGTTGACTATTGAGTTTGAAGTAAACTTAAATGAAGAAAATGATGCATATATCTATAACAAGATGAGAGCTTGGGGAGATTTAACATTTGATCCACTTAACGGTAGACAAGGTTTAAAAGCTGATTACGTTGGTGAGATTTATGTAGCAATATTCAATAAAGCACAGGATATCTATAGAGAATTTAGATTTAACCCGGCCTATTTATCAGGTGAATTAAACGAGATGAGCTTAGATTATACCAATGAGGCGATATATAAGTTAACAGCTAAGTTTCAGTGTGATGCTTTTAAAGAAACTAGAATTGGAGCAATAGAAGTATAAAAATATTTAAGAAACAATGGATTTATTTGACGTACATAGAAGAGATGTTTATAATTTTGACAAATATATGGACCTTAAGAAACCTGGTTTTGGTGGAAACGATTCTTTAATATACGATAGAGATGCGAAAGGTAAAAAAACTTCTAGCTCTAACAAATTAAAAGATTATAGAAAAGTAGTAAAAAGAGATCCTATGTTTAAGAATCCTCACTATAACTCTACTTACAAAGCAATGACCCATGATTTAGTTTACAAGCAAGAAGGGGAAAAACCATTTACATACAGAGATCCATATTTAACCGGAATAGCAACAGTTGAAGTTGGAGAATACGAACATGAAGAAACAAATGAATCTAAATTGCCTAAATTCAACGGTTTCATTAACGAAGAAAAAGGTTTAACTGGATCTATTAAGAAATCAGTTGAGATTGATGCCAACGTTGAAAAAGTAATTAAAGAAGAACAAGCTAAATTAAAAGCTTTGAAGAAAGAAATCAATAATTCAGTTTCAGAGGGAAAATGTTTTAGTTTTGATCAATTCTCTAATCTATCTGAAAATTGGTATGATGCAAATATGCCATATGATACTGCTGAACCGGAAACAGAAGAAGAAGTTGAAACTGAAATCGACACTGATCAGGAAGACGGTCCTGAAAATCCACCAAGAAGAAGAGTTAATCCAGGTCCTAAAAACATGGGCAGTTTAGAAAAAGCTATAAGTGATTTAATGGGTTACATGGATATCTCTAGAAAAGAAGCTGAAGATATACTTGCAATTGATGTGATTAGAGATCTAGAAACGGCTGAACCTGAAACTGAAACGGAAGAAGATGTTCAAATCGACACTGATCAGGAAGACGGTCCTGAAAATCCACCAAGAAGAAGAGTTAATCCAGGTCCCAAAAATAAGTATGAAGAATTAGGAGAAATTATAGCTTCATATAACGAAGGTCCCGGATGTTACGGAGAAGGTCCTGGGTGCGGAAGCTACTAAATAAACTCTAGCTTTAATTTATTAAACGATTTTCTATCAAATTCTTCTTTTGGGTCAATTACGCAGTATTTAAAATTTACATCTACGTATTCGATATCTAAAAACTCAATAGTGTTTTCTACACCAGATAAGGTAATTGAAGAATTTAAGAATATAATTCTATTATATTTTTCATTTTTTATGTTTACCGCTTTATCTAGTAATTTTTTTATTTCGTAATTCAATAAAAAAGATTGAACTGGGTTTGGAACTAAAAATTTAGTATTAAATTTATCTTTAATAATTTTATTAACATTTAATAAGTAATCTTCTTTTTGTTTTTTATCAAACTTCTTTATAAAAAACTTATATTCTTTGATAAAGACTATGTCGAGTTCTCTAAAATTCATTAAATATTGGATATTTTTATTATTTCAATACCAGCTGTCTTTAATATTTTTACGCCATCTTGATCTCTATAATCCTCTAAATAGACAATTCTTTTTATTCCAGACTGTATAATTAGCTTACTACACTCTTTACAAGGAGATAATGTTAAATAGAGAGTAGACCCGCTTATATCCTGAGTGGACCTAGCTGTTTTTAATATTGCATTTGCTTCAGCATGTAAAACATACCAGTGAGTATTTCCATCTATATCTTCACAATCATTTGGAAAACCGGTTGGAGTTCCATTATACCCGTCTGATATAATGGTCCCGTTCTTAACAACTAGTGCGCCAACTTTCTTTCTTTTACTCTTAGATAAAGTAGACCATACTTGAGCCATTCTCATGTATGTTTGATGATATATTAATTCCTTATTTGTCATTTTGCTTAGTAGTAACTGATATTAAAATAGATATTTGAAGTAATATTGCGTATATACCTACAAAATTATACCAAGTCAATATTCTTTCTGGGAAAAATACAAAATATGTAAAATATCCTAGTACGAGAAAAACAGAATAGAAAATAACTATTCCTAATATATTTTTAAATACATTCTTAAATCTATTTTTCATAATTAAATTTCTATTTCGTAAATTAAAGAAAGTACTTCTAAATAAGCTTTATTAGTTAAGTCTTCAAAATCGCCACGCCTAGAATGAAACCATGTCATGTACTTCTCTGCTTCTAAAGAGAGGTACGTTCTACCGTCTCGGTGAGAATACCATAGAGGTTTTTTTAAAACTAATTTAGGACCATTGTTTGTGGATTTTTCATTTAATATTTCATCAGTTATTTCAAAGTGACGACTGTAAAAATGAGTATTATCACTAAAATGATGATATTTACCTAACTTTAAATCTGGATATGTTTCTAAAAGCTCTAAGTAAACATTTTGATGAACTGTAGAGAACCAAGGTACGTCGTATGTTAAGCCATAAAATATATCGTTAGATCTCATTTGAACCTTCATGTTTAATTCATTGTTTCTTATGTAGAAAAGAATATATTGAGTACAAACAAAATCCTTATTGCCTTCAAATTGATATTTAGATCCTCCTATGTATGCAATTGCCTGTCTACTATATTTGTCTTTTCTTAAGGTATTACATATCCACGCCATTTGTGATATGGATAAATTACGTTCAATTGAATCTTTTAAAGAATATGAATTTGCTTTTATTTCATCGGTCTTGCTTAAAAGAATACTTCCATAATTTGAATTTACAGTACCGTCTGGATTTTCCAGTTTTTTCCAAAAATTAGAAAAATTATTTATAAAATCTGTCCTTTTATCTCTTAATAAGTACCATGCGAGTTCACCTGCAAAGTATTTATAATTAAACTCTCTAGAAGAGAAATCTACACATGGATACAGCGGGTCTATTGAAAAATTAGTCATTAACTTTTCTTTTACTTTTAATCCACGAGGACTGGCTTCAGATACATCATTTTTGTTTATTTCTTTAAGAAGTTCTTTAAATTTAAAGTTTAAAGCGTCCTTTTGAATATTTTTTACCATTTGTTCCATGAAAATTTATATATTATAGATATATTATACAAACAATATCGTTGAGGTTTTAATTTAAACCTCTAAGGTTTCAACTGCTGACATAATTGACATTTCTGAGAAAAAATTCTTCTTTTCTATACTTATTTTCTTATTAAATAGTTCCTCTGGAAGAGGGTCGTGTGAAATAACAAATATGCTTAAATTATGTTCATTAGAAAAATCTTTAAGTATTTCAATTGTTTTATATATGCTTTCTTTGTCTAAACCACTAAAAATTTCATCTAGAAATAGAACATTTACTTGATGATTCTTCATTTTTATAACTTCTAGCATAGCTAAAAGAACGATTAAGTTCATTTTCTTCTGTTCGCCTGTAGAAAGGCTGTCGGGGGCTATTTCTTCGCCTATTTGGGATATTGTAGGGTTAAAACTGTTGTCAAATTCAAAACTAAACATAAAATCTAACTTTTTACTTATTGTTAGTATTTTAGAGTTCAACATGGGTATTATTTTGTCCATGAGGGTTTGTTTAATACCTGTTTCAGATAAAAAATCTAACATATCAGCGAAAAGGTCCTGTTTTTTAGTAAAACCAGTTAATTTTTGTTCTGATTTCAATATTTTTTGTTCAATATCTAAAACTATTTTTTCTAAGGCACCCGTTTGTTTGCTATCTTTCTTTGATTTTAAATTTTCAATAGCCTGCTTGAGGTTTATTATCTCTAAGTCTAATTTAGAGGAATTTGACCTATGTTTATCGATATTTTCATTTAAATTCTTCTTTTCGGAAGATAATTCGTTTATTCTTTTTTCTAAATCAGGTATTTTATTTTCAAACAACTCCTTTTTTTCAAGGATAGCTAGCTTAATTTTATTATGGTCTTCATTAGTTAAATCACTTAGACAATGGGGACACTTATTTAGCTCGTAAATGTCTAATTTTTTACTTATTTCAGATAAAGCTGCTTTATTTTTACTAAATGTTTCAATTATTTTAGTTAAATCTTCTGAAACGGTCTTTAATTTATTTAAAGTTAATTTATTACTATCTTTAAGTTTATTTAAATCACTAGTTTTTTGTGAAATAATGTTTTTATTTTCAGATACTTGCTTATTATTCTCTTCTGAAATATCTATTTTTAACGATTCTAGTTGATTTTTAGATTTTTCAAGAGTTTCATTGCTGCTTTCTATATCAGACTTAATAAATTCAATAGATGTTTTATTTTCTCTTGAGTCATCTTTAACTACACTAGACATTTCGGTTAGAACATCAGTTCCAAAGATTCTATCAACTATTTTTCTTTTATCGGTGGGTGTCAATTTTATAAAGGACTTGAAATCTTCAAAGGAAAGGCTTATAGTATTTGTAAAAACTGAAAAGGGAAGGTCTAGTAGTTCTTCCTCTACAAACATATCTACTTTTCTTTTATCGGGAAGATTATGAGAAGAACCATCTATAGTTAAGTCTATATAATTTGGATCTATTCCTCTTTCTAACTTAATAGATTTACCTGTAGATGATAAAAATTCTGCACATGTATAAGCGTTTTTATTAGCCCTATTAGGTATATCCTTTGTTTTTCTAATTGCGGATTTTCCATATATAGAAATAGTTAAAGCTTCTTTAATTGAAGATTTACCACTTCCGTTTTTACCCTCGACTAGTATTAATTCTGGTTCTTCTGAAAATATAAATTCCTGAATCTTATTTCCATAGGAACATATATTTCTCCAACTTAATTTTAGTAACTTCATTTATCCTCTTTTACAAATAGTTTAATTGCATGATATTCTTCGTCTTTTAACTGATCCGTTATCATATCTAACCTTAAAATTAAAGAATCATATTGTATTATTTCGCTTAGATAATCCATTTCTAAACCCTCGGTTGGAGATACTGATAACCACTGGTATTGCTTTTTATTATTAAAAACTCCTACTTCCACAACTGTAACATAAGTGTCTCCTAAATCTATACATAGTGTTTTTGTATGCTTTAGATACACTGAATTTATGTGGTTTGATTTATTACTCATATTCTTTTTCTTTATTTTTTATTTTATCATTCAAGCCTTTGAAGTATTTTTTCATGACATTATTATAGGCTTCTGGGTAATTCCTCTGCTGGAGTAAGTCTAAAAATATTTCATTTATATCATATTCTTTTATTTCCTCTATCTGGTCACTGTTTTCTATTATATTTTCCTTTACATTTGGATTATATGTAAAAAATTCTACTTTTTTATAATTGAATTTTTCTAATATTTCCATGAATCTAGTAATTGGAAAAATCGAGGCTTTGTCTATTCTCATCATAACATCAACGTAGTTATTGTTGAAAATTTTCTCTATTTCATTTAATTTCATTTCCAATAATTCAAATGCATCTATTTTTATGAATCTAGGTGAAAATAGGTTTTCTTTAAATGTTTCAGCAAATATAGGCTTATTGTCTTTGGTTTTTGGTTCTAGCATGTAGAAGCCCTTTGCGTTCCCCCTGTCACCTCTATCTAATTCAAAAGGTGTTCCTGTGTATAATACGTTTCCGTTGTTTTGATGTATATGAATGTGACCAGAATAAACCCTAGTAAAATTTTTAAGAATACTTGATTCTAGACCGGAATGTAACTTTACCCATTTATTAAGTTTAAAATCTTTAATATCCGCATGACATATTATAAAGTCGGTGATACCAATATACTTGCTAACCGTATTTGATATTTTAGATTCATTCTCAATCCAAGGTAACATCAATATTTTATGAGTAGAATTTAAGCTAAGAATATCTGGTTTTTCAAATACGTGAACATTTTGATATATTTTTTCAATACCTTTTAATGAGTGAATAGAATTATTATCCTTGTAATACACGTCATGGTTTCCTAGTATAATATAAATTCCTCTTTTGAATTTTTTAGATAATTCACCAAAGATCTCTAAAGAATCGTTCCATATTCGATTATTAGTGTTCTCTCTATTGTGAAACCAGTCACCTTCTTGAATTAAGATATCTGTTTCTTCGTTAAAGCCCAGTTCGTCTATTTCTTTAAAGAATTTGTTTATTAAGTATTCTTTTTGAGAAGACGCCCATTCTATAGAATTATTTCTAATTCCTAGGTGTAAATCCCCAAGTAAAAATACTCTTTTTATATTAGATAAATTCATTAGTTAGTGTAGGTTCTTGTTTTTATTCATTTTCCAATCTAAAAACTTATATTTCTTGTTTAAGTCAGTTAGTAATGTTTCCCGGTATTGATATTCTAAGAAATCAAATATTTTTTTATAATCCATAGCTGTTATGCTGGATATTGCTTCTAATACATATATTGAGTTTGAAAATGTTTCATATTCAGTCTCTTTCTCTAAGATAGAGGTTATTCTATCAAATAGAAAATTGATTTCTTCTTTGTTAAATTTATTTCTAGTACCATCTTTTTCTTTAATAGATTCTTTGAGTTCTTTATCCTGTTCAATGATTTCAAATATGTGATCTAAAAATATTTTATATTCTACATTGTTTTCATAATCGTATAAATCATTTAAATAACTTTTAGAATAACTAGATTCTACTTGTATTCCCTTATTATATTCATAATCGTTAGGGTCTTTTAGGCCTTCTCCTTGATTATATCTATTGTTAAATATTTTATCTTCTCTCCTTTCTTCTCTTTTTCGTTTCTTATCTAATTTTTCATTTTCTTCCATTTAGTTAGGGATGTTTTTTTATATCTTATTCAATAGATCTGTGTAATCTTCGCTTGACGAATCAGGGAAAGCGTTTAGGCTAGAGGATTCATCTTTTATGCTCTTATACGAATCTCTTAATTCATTTTCCATTCTTCCTATCTCTTGGTCATCGCTATAATATTCACTGTTTTCACCTACTGATTCATCTAGTCTCATGTAATCCTTTTTCATATCATAGAATTTATAACTTTCTTCATACCCGTTATCTCTATTGGCTATAAGCTTTATCTTCATTCTTTGCTCCAGAGGACTTCTCATTAATCCATATAGGGCATCTACTGTGTGAATTAGGCCAAATGATTCCGCAACTGAATCCATTCCCAGGTCAAAATCATCTATTGCATCTCTTTTGATTTGAGTAGCAGTTATTACACACCATTTATTTCTCATAGCAACACCTCTTAATTCTTCAGATATCACTTTTATTTTTTCGTATAAACCTCCCTGTTCAGTTATAGGCCTCATTAAATTTATATAATCAACAACTATTACGTGAAACTTTTTACCCATTTCTTTTTCTTGTCTAATAAAGTAATTCTCAACATCGATAGCCGTTGCTCCTCCTGTAGCAAATTCTTTTATTAAAAGTTCTCCATATTGTTTACCTGAACCTTTAAGTTCTTTTAATTTGTCATGAACCATAGTCATAGCAGTTTCATTAGTAAAGGCATCATATCTAGCAGTTTCAATACCTAAAATGTTTGAACCCAGCCTTTTCATATATTTACCCTCAGATAACTCAACCGTGACTACACCAGTATTATTTCCTTCTAAAAATGAACGAGTTGCTATATTTCCAAGGACTATTGATTTTCCTACTTTAGGTCTTCCTTGAAAAACAATTAAGGATTTGGCATTCCATCCTCCGCCTTGGGTTTTATTAAAAAAATCAAATCCTGTTGGGCATCCTTCTTTAGAAATCTGAATGTGGTGCATTGGATTTAAAAAATTAAGCCCTGATTTACCACTTTCAAAATTAATGGATAACCTATCATTCATTTTATTTCTAACTCCTTCTATAACTTGTTCTATATTTTCAGGGTTTATATTAGTTGTTTTTAGAGTGGTTAACATATCAATTAGTAAAATGTTAAATCCTCTAAGAAGAACAAAGGCCTTTACATATTTATAAAGAAAGCTATAATTATGATCAGATAAATTATAATTGTATATTTCATCGTATACTATATCATCTATCTCTTCATTTTTAATATTCATAAATACCTTTAGTTCCTTTTTAGAAGGTATTTTATCATGATCATTATAATATTGAGTAGCGTATTTCCATGTTAATTGAAGATCTTCATTATTAAAGAATTTAGCTTTAATCTTTTTCATGAGATCATTCTTATCTAAATATTCATCTGAGTTTGAAGGTTTTAATAAATCTTCATCTGAATTTGGGTTCAGTATGAAATTCCAAACCATCTTTTCAAGTAATTCTATGTTTTCAATGAAATCTACTACCATTTAATTATATTTTTCTATTTTTTTGTAAAATTTACATATTCCTTGTTCAGTTACATGGAAAGTTTTAGAATTTAATTCTAAGTCTTTATCTGAGACAAGGGTCTTTATAAAGGATATAATACTATTTTTATATTCTTCATTGTTAAATTTTTCACCAAAAATATATTTTAAAGTTTTAGCTGAAAATTTTACATTGTTATAAACTATATCTTTATCTTTTAAGTTATTAGATAAAATATAGCTTATTATCTCAAATAAAATGGCATCCTTATTAAGGATACCATTTAGATGCATGCTTAAATAATATTTTAACTTTAGATCATTTCTTAGATTAATCATTGTCACTAGATTTTTCAAAAGAGTCTTCTAGTTCTTCCAGTTCATCTTTTAGAACTTCAGATAATGAACTGTATTTAAACTTGGGTTTAATTACGTTTTCATCTAGTTCATCTAGTACTTTGTCAGTAAAAACTTTATCGGTAAATATTTCTCTCCATGGGATAGATTCTCCAGTCCACTTATTAATATAATTCCTAGCGGATTTTTTAGGTTGAAAATATACTTTTTTGCCTTCTCTTTCGAAATCCCTGCAATCTTTTTTGTCTGAATCTGAAAGTTTTCCAAATTCTCTTTCGGAAATAACAGATCCTCTTCCAACTCCACATGTATCCCAACTAATATAATCTTGTAATCCTACGTAAGGATTCATTCCTTTATGAAAACTAATGTGAAATTCTATTCTTTCAGGTTTTGCTAGACGATTCTTATCAGTGTTACTTCTAACTACTACACCCGTTTTCTTTTTTTCATCGTCTTCGTCATCTTTTAAGTGACCTTTAGCTAGCATCATTACAACAGAGGCTGCGTATAGAGGACCTCCACCTCCGCTCATAGTTTTTCCAGCATATTGGTCTTGACCTGCGTAATTGTGAGCAGTAAATATGAGAGGAATTTTTAAATTAGAAAGATCTAAGGTAAAGGATTTAAAAAGTGCTCTTAGTTCTTTTGCTCTCAAACCCATGTCTTGAGCATTACTTCCTTTACTAATATCGTTTACTTCTTTATCGGTATTTAAGTGAGTTAAGGAATCTACAATCAGCATTATTTTTAAACCGGGGTTTGCCTCTGCTGTTTTTATAATATCATTTATGTAAAATTTTACTTCTGATATTTTTGCCATTCTTTTGTAGTTTAGAAGGCTCATATCTATTCCAAAATTTTCAAAATCTTTTGAATCAAGAGCACCTTCTGAATCTATATAAAAAGCTACATATCCTTGTTTTTGAGCGTTATAAACAGCATTCATTGCTAAGAAGGTTTTACCTGTTCCAGAATCTCCAGAGACACCTAAACTTCTTGCGTTAGGATACCCTCCTCTCAGGGAACCAGACATTTGAGCATTTAGTAAGAAATTTCCAGTATGAATAAACTCGTCTATATCTGAGAATCCTCTTAATTTTACTCTTCCTTTGGTTTCTTTTTCTAATTTGTCATTGAATTTACCAAATGCTGCTAATGTTTCTGCTGTATTTTTATTCATGTTAATTATGTTTTTATTTTTTTACTAAGAAACGCATTCCGGTTTTCATTTTTTTTATCATAAAAATGTAAAAATTTAAATATTAAAATGGGGGTATTAAGAAATATAAGAAAGTAAAAGCAGGCAGCTAGAAAGCACTAAGGAATCTTTACATTCACCTTTTATTGCCCTTGAAAATTTCATTTTTTTCAAGGAAAACCTTTTACCGTCTATTTCTCCCTCTGGCATATCTATTTTGAAACCCTTTGGTGACTTTATATAATCGTTTACGCAGAATGCATAACAATCATATGTTTTTTGAAAGGGTATATTGTGATCAACTTTTCCAAGATAATAACATGAATCTAAATTAGAAATATTTTTTATACCTAAATCTTTCCATATACATCTTTTAAATGTATCATATTCATCATCATCTATGTTATAATTTATATCTTCGATCAAGGGTGATACACAAGATTTTTGATTCATGTAATCAAACTGATCTAAAAGATACAGATTATTGATTTTATTATCAGATGTTAAATCAAACATGATAACTGATATAGCATCGTTTGCATCCCTACTTCTATTGAATTTATCTCCAGAATGGTCTATGGTAGATAGTTCAAACCCATCTGCGTTAAATAAATCAGATTTATTGAAATCTATATTACTTCCTTTTTTCATTTATTTCAGTGACTATAACTTCGGTTTTAATAGAAGGTTTAGTCTTGATTTTTTTAGTAGCCGGTATTAAAGTTTTTTCTAAAGAACTTTTGACTATACTGTTATTTATCTTTGAATGAACATACTGAGATAAATCTGATAAGAATGTTTCTTTGTCATCTGCATTTTCATACATCATTTTAAGAAGTTTCTTATTAGGTAACTTTAAATTAACTGAAATGTTTAAACTTGTTTCATCTGCGTTAAACATGCTAAACATGTTGGTTGTATGAACAGGTTCTGTCTTTAACAATGGGTTGTGCCTATTTTCTGTTATTTCTTGCTTAGGAGAAATCACTTTCTGAGAAGGAGGTGTTTGAAATTGCTTTAAGTCGTCTGGCATACTTATAGGTCCTCCACCAGTCGGTCCTTGTCGATCAATTGGCTCAACTCGAGGAGGTCCGGCTATTGCGTTGACTTCACTTTTACTTAAAGGTTGCATGCCCTCGGTTATCATCATTAAATTTCTATTTAATTTATCAGTTGGTACAGTGGAACCATCGTTAAACACGGCCATAAAAGACCTTCCCTGTGGTTTTATATCCTTACATTTAACTATTTTTCCAAGTAAATTTTGATCAGTAGTCTTAACCCACTGAAAACGTTGACCTGTAAAATTTTCTTTTAAGCTAATTAATCTTTCAGTATTCATTTTTTTATTGTTTTTTTTATTAAATATTTTTTTTATAAAGCCTATCATACCTAGATAAAAACATAGTTTAATTTAAAATAGCTTAAATTTGAACAAGACACACATGTAGAATCCATATGTATCATCCTAACTATATCATCTGGTATAGATATCTTGTAAATTATCATAAATTCTTCATTTTTTTCTTGGTTTCAACCCTTTTATTATAAAGTCTATTGAGTATAATTCTAGTTACAGAATCCTTATCACCTGAAAATAAAGTATTGTTTTTGGTTAAAATATCAGATTCTTTTTTTCTAGAATTAGAGTTTCCTAAAAATGAATCGGGTGAAATATTAAATTGCATCTGAACGTTTGGGTACATAGAAGCAAAATCATAGCAAGCTACATAGTCATAGTGACCTGGAATAGGAGGCATAACAAAGGCTCCTTGATAAGTACCAGATTTATTTGCATTTTCTGGTTGTCCATCCTTTGCCATTCGCATACCTTTAGATAAAAATTCCCTGCAAATCAGTGCTTCTGTTATGTGAACAGGGTTGAAAACTTTGTTTATTTCAATCTTAGCAACCTTGGATAAACTAAAGGCTACATCTAATAGTTCATGTTTATCATCTAACATTTTAACTATCAATACGTCAATAATGTTATATTTGGTAAATTCAGCTATATGTTTTTGAGCCTCTCTCATTGACTTGTGATTACTCTTTAGTTTAGTAACCTTTAAAGATAAGTTTGCAAAGTAGTCTAATGTATAATTCTCAATTACTTTAAAAGGCTTCATTTGCATAACCATGTCCATATAATCTAAGACAGCTGTATGAATAGGTATCTTATTATGTTTTGAAACAACCCTTTCACATGGTAAAGATAAAAAAGCATTAATACCTATCTTTTTACATCTATTCATTAGATATACCCAGTCAAAATTAATAACGTTCCAACCAGTAATAGCTGGAATTTTAGGTAATATCTTATGAAAAAAACACTCTAACATTTGTTTTTCTGTTTCAAAATGAATATAGCTTATATTAAATTTTTGATCTAGTATTACTCTGTCAGTTTCTTTTTCATTTTTAACATTTTTAAAATAATTATGAATTTCATTATTTATGTCTAATTCTTCCTGCTTACTTATATGTTGACCAGATTCAGGATCTTTCATTGTGCTTAACACGAAACATTCGTTTTTGTCATTACAAAAAGTAATTAGATTAACCGGCATAGCAGCCTTTGATGGTTCAGGAAAATCATCACTTATAAGTTCAATTTCAATATCTAAGTACACTTTACTTGGAGTGTGATCTGATTCATATATAGTATTATATTCTTCTTTACTAAGCTTACTTAATATTAATTCATGTATTCTTTCTTTACTAAGCCATTTTCCATTACATGGGGTTCTTTTAATATATCTTCCATCCCAATTTTTATCAACGGTTGGATTTCTAGAAATAGTCCAATTGAAAATTTCAGATTTATGAAGCTTTTTTTGTAAAAAACTAATCTTATTTTCGCTATTGACATAGGATATCAATAGCGATTGAAATTTTTCATTATATTCACACCCTACTATCATTATACTTTAGGTTTAAAGATTTCATTTATATGACTACATTTAGCACATGCTATTACTGGCATCGGAGCGATGCTATCTTGTGTAGAACCTGTTAAAAACTTAGAGACTTTTTTAATTGTCATCTTTTCTTCAAATACACTGCATTCGCATTTTTCACAAGTTATGCTCTCTGCATTTTTTAGCATATCAGCCGTTACTTGTTTTGGTTGTCCTTGATTTTCGTTATCCACTATTTTCATAATTTTTTATTATTTTAATATCCTCTTTCTTGACGATCGTGATTTTCTGAGTTTTTAGCCATATAAAGATTTAAAATATCTTCTTTGGTCATCCCTATAGATATAGCAAAGTTCATATAAAAGTGAAGACCGTCTATCCATTCATAAAAGAGTTCTAATCTATCAGACTCGGATAAATCGGATATTTTCATACTTTCAGCTTTTTTATTATCTGTTTTCCAGTATTTCCAAGCAGATGATCCTATTCCTTCATTAATTCCACCTAAAGCGTCAAACATTTCGTTTAATTCATCGCTCATTGCATGTTTATTAACCATCCAGAAATCAGCAGTTTGTTTTAAGTTCCAATTTGTAAAGTCAAAACCTAATCTTTTTTGTAATTCTATCTGTTTTTCGTAAATCATTCCTAAAGTATCTTTAGAAGATATTTCTTCGTAATGATTTTTAACTTTTAAGTCAGAACATTTATTATCACTATTAGCCATACTATTTATTTTTTTTTCAATATATAATATTTTACTGATTATTTGTAAAAAGTTTATTTTTTTGTATTTTTAATTTTGTCAATTGAAATATTGGATAAATAATTAAAAATATAGTATCAGAAATGGCCGAAAAAGTATTAAACTTAAACAATTTCAAGTCATCCGGTGTTTATACAGTAGAAATAGATCAAAGTCAAGGTCTATCTTTACCTTTAACTACTGGAAGATTAATCATAGGATCTAGTAGAAAAGGTCCTTTTAATACAGTGGTATTAATAAATGATCTACGTACACTCAATGCGGTTTATGGAGAAAAAGATACGCAATTAGAAAAACAGGGTAGTTATTTTCATAGAACAATCGAAGTAGCTTTAAGAGAAGGACCTGTTTTTGCAATGAATGTACTGCCTCTAGATACAGACAATGATGTTACAGCTAACCTAGATAAAGCTTTCTTTACTACATATAACACTGAAGCTTCTTCTAATAACGAAGATGCTGCACCATATCAATATCCATTAGTTGAATTTTTTAATAGAAGAAAACTATGGTTTGCGGATGATGAAAGCTTAAATAAATCTAAAAACCTAGCTCTTGGAGATGATTTTATTCTAAATCCTAGTTCTTTTGGAAACGCTTCAATTGCATCTAACAAAATATTGAGTTTCGCAAACACAGGAAACAGAAGTATTACTACATGGGTAAGAAAAGCAGACGTAACAGGTTTTGAAGTAACTGCTAGAGAATGGTATGCAAGCTTTGGAGATTCAGCTGAATTTCCTAACTTTGTTAGCCCAGATGATTTCATATCAGATTATTTCGTTGAAGTTATTATACTTGAAGGTGATTGGTCTAATAATATTAGACTTTCAAAAGATCCTTTGTTTAGTCAATTCTTCGATGAAGAAGGACTTATTGAAAGTGAACTTCCTAGCTTTTTAGCTCTACAAGAAGTAAAAGCAATTGCTAGAGTAACAGGATGTTTAATTCCTGATTTTATAGATCAATCTGGAACAAACGCTTCAATCGATACTTTAGTAAATAGATTATTTGCTACAACAGGTCTATTATGTGCATTAGATAGAGAAAAACTAGATCTTATTGATTTAGAAGATACTTCTTTTAGTGATGTTAACATGCCAACTCATAGAGTTGATATTGTTGGGTATGGATTTGATGAATTAAATTCAGACGATGTATATAGTATAGATGACGGAGGACAGGAACCTAACGGAGATCCTGCTGACCCTACCCCTTTGATTGATACTTTGAGTTATAGTAAACCGGCAGACGCTGAATTGATATACGAAATTGATTTGAGTTTACCTGAGAATGATTTCACAGGGGCAACTGCAAGTAGTATTATTAAATGGACAGCAGCTGATGATTACTTAATTGCTTTTGAAAATAGTAAACTTTATAAATCATATACTAATGGATTCTTGAGAACAGGAGATACTTCAGTTGACAATGTAATAAATACATATTACACTAAAATAGAAGATGGTTTTGTTCAAGACTTAGGAGGAACTGATTATTCTTATATCAAAATATATACTTTCCAAGATTCTAGTCTGTTGAATAGAATAGGCGTAAATACTTATGGAGCAGAATATGTTAAATATGTATTGGAATCAGGTTCAGACTTTAAACAAGTATTTGATTTAACGGATACTGATTATTTTACAGATTATCAAATACAACAACCAAACATATTAGTTTTAGGTATAAATACATCGAATACAGTTAACAAGGCTAAAATAGATGAATTTTTGAAAGTTAATTATTATGTAAAAGCTAGGTTGTCAGGAGATACAAGACCTAGGCTATTAAAAATTATTTCAATTAGTTCTTCTGAAGAATTAAGTCCATATAGACTAGAATATACGGTTACCACAATGGTACCTAGTATTGAAGAAGTTGATGGAATAGACACTACTGGAAATACGCTTTCAGTTTACAAAGGAATTTACAATTTCACTGGAAGTCTAAAAGGACAGTTTATGAAAGGATTTAAGATTAGAAATGGATTGCTTCCAAATTCAACTTCAGCTAGACAAACTGAGATTCTAGAATATTTATTTCAATTTACCGCTATTCCAGCAGCATTATCTGATCGAGAAACAATCGACTATAGATATATTGTAGATTCTTATGAAGGAGATCTTTCTCAATCTTCTAAATATTATCTAGGTAAAATAGCTGCGATGAATGGAAAAGTGATGGCTATTCTTAACGATCCTTCTTTTGAACAATTTGAAAAATCAGTAGATCCTAGTTTTATTAATGTTGTTAATAAACTTGTTTCAACTGAATACATTTCACAAGGAGGTAATTTAAGTTTAAATCCTAGTTTTACCTTTAAATTTGCTGATGAAGATGTAAATGGAGTACCAATGTCTTCTTATGAATACTTTGTAATGCCAAACATGTTAATTAGGGAAAATGGTAAAACTAAATCTGTACCGCCTGCTGCTTACGTTTCTAATGCATACGTTAGAAAATTCAAGAATGGAACTCCTTTCTTAATCACAGCTGGTAAAAGAGCTATTATTAGGGATCCTGAAGTAGTTGGATTAGAATATGAATTAAGTAACGATGATAGAGATTTCTTAGAACCAATTGGTCATAACTTAATTGTAAAAAGAAGAGGATTTGGTATTACAGTATTTAGTAATAATACTGCTTATCAAAGAGTTAAATCAGCATTGAATAATGCTCATGTTAGAGATAATCTTTCCACTATTGAAAGAGATGTTGAACAAATATTGTTAAACTTCCTATTTGATTTCAATGATGAAATTACTAGATTAAGAGTTAAGTCAATACTTGAAAATTACATGGATGCCGTTGTTAATGCCAGAGGTTTATCTGGATATACTGTACAATTCGATAGTGATAATAACCCTAATGAAGTAATCGAAGCTAACACTGCGATAGTTGATATTAGTGTTGACTTCCCAAGAGGAATTCACAAATTCATTAATAGAATTACTATTACTAGAGTTGGTGGAGGATTAAGTTCAGATTCTACTGGATTTACACCTAGTTTCTAATAAGAATTTATAGAACTATATAAAGAAGAGAGTATATACTCTCTTCTTTTGTTTTAACTTAAAGGAAAGCAATATTAGAAAATGAAAAGACAAGTTAGTACATGATAAAACATATATCAAAATTTTGGGAATTTATAAATGAATCTATAAAACTATCAGATATGTTCAACGAAGAAGAAAATGAAACACTAGGATTCCTTATTCACGACAAAGAACACATATTAGGAACAACACACAAGAGCGATCCCACACTAGATAGTATATTCAACAAAGTAAAATATAGTTATTATAACTCACCACTATGGAGAGGAGTATACAGAAGAGAGAAAGATCTCTATGAAGAACTATACCTATCAAGAGATATAGGGGTTACAACAAGATACCTATCATTCAGTGAATCAAAAGAAACTGGTATATTATTCTCAACACAAAGAAATATGCTAATAGAACTAGAACAAAGTAAAGGCCTTCTAAACTATCACCGATGGATTAGAGAAATTGTAGAACAAGAACTACAAATGGGAGGAGACACATACTACTACAGGGACATATTAGAAACAGCAGACGAAGAGCTTGAACATATAATGAATATAGGAACAAAGATCCAAGTGACGGGTAAAAGACAAGAAGGCGACTTAACTATCTACACAATCAAACAATTGTAATATTAGAAAACCGTATGTATTGTGCAAAAAATTAAAGAATTAAAATGAAAAAATTTATTAAAACATTTGAAAACTGGTCTTTGAACGAAAAGGATATTGGTGAATTAACAAAATTAAATGATGAAGATAAAAATAAATTTTACGATACTCTAAATGGATATCTAGAAGATGAATTTGAATTAGAGTCTTCTGAGGAAAAAAATAGTTTTTTAAATAATTTAATAAGCGGGGAAAATATTCATATTCACCCAGGAAAAGATCATTGGGAAGTTGCTTTTACGCATTTAGGTAAACGTCATAATATTGAAGTAGATGTAGGTGGACATTATCCATTTGCACATAACGAGAAACCTAATAACAAGATATCTATTGAACCAGATTCAATTTTTAACGCAAGTGTAGTAATTCCTATAGGAAATAGTAGAAATAGTAGAAGTAAAAAGCGCGGTGGAGGTATGCGTTTATAAATAGCTGAGAGCTTGACTATTTGTACACAGGTTTAGTTACTGTTTCCAGCGGTATCCCACACAATCATTTCTGACTGTACTGTGCATGTTCACGAGTTAAGATGCTCGCCATCACTACTACAGTGGACATAGATTTACTTTCATACCAACTTCCTTGCGGGATTCACGACTTGCTGGCCGTTAGCTAGATAATACTCGCTCCTCTCATGATTGAACTTGCGGTCCGCACATGCCTGCATATTTCAGCAGGATAAGAACATTGTTGCGCCTTTACAGCAACACTGTAGTCTCTACGTTAATTTTGCTTTATCATTCTTGATTGGTTAAATGCGCCAACTCAATGGCTCTAAAGGTTTCAGGTGATAGATAGGCGACACGTAAAGTTTTATGTATCATGCTTCCTTTTGGGAAGTTTAGATAAAACGCCTACCTGATTTCAGCTGCCAAGCTTAATCTCTATTAGTTTTCTTTTACACAACATTTCTGTTAGCATATTGAAAAATAATTAATAACAGCTTCCCACTTGGCTCGTGGTACTACCATTACTTATTACAACGCTTATCAATGTTTCCATCTCAAGAGCCTGCCTGTCAGACTCTCTATACCGCTAAGCCACCCGAGGGATTTAACTCACCACGATATAGATGTTATAATACCTTTCAGTGAAATGCTCATGTAGCAAGCTACTTTTACATCTCAGAAGCCTAAACCATATTAAGCTTCTTGATTTATCCCATTGCTGGTTTATCCTTTGTCCGAAGACAGGTTCCGAAGGCGAACCAAATTTCTAGTATGTAAAAGAACGTTTTTCTTATTTATAGTATATATTATACTAAATTATTTATTAAAGTTTTACTATTTGTTTATAGTTTTTTTCTAAGCACTCTAATTTGTCCTCAGCTTCAGCTAATTTAGATAAAGCATCATCTGCATTTTTGTAGAAATCATCAGTTGAATGATCTCCAATACCAACTGCGTTTTCACCTAATAATTTTAATGACATCTTAGCTTTTTCGATTTCAGCTCGAGCCATTGATTCTAACATTCTATAAAGATATTCGTTCATAGTTTTTTATTTTTTAAATCTCAAATATGAGTTATTTGTTATATTTAAGATTGAAACGCTTCCTATAAACTGAGTTAAGGACTTAGAGTCAGTGTAGCTCATCGCAGATCTTAAGTAATGTTCAAAATTATTAACCCAACTTGATAGAGTATATTCTACTTTTCTAATTTCTGAAATACCCTCTGAGGTTTTAATTTCTTCTCGTCCCCATTTTTGTTGAACATCTTTAGTAGACATACCTCTAAAGTTTTTAAATATTGAGAAACCAGTGTTAAATTTTTCTAGTGCTTCAGAAAGTGTTAATTCATTTAAGCCAGTAGGATGTCCTCCGAATTGGGATTCATACATACATGGTGCGCAGCTTTCTAGTGCCTTATTAAAAATAGAACCCAACATAACAAAGTCAGCTCCTAACGCTAAAGCTTTTATTATATCAGAGTAATCTTTCATTCCACCATCAGCTACTATCTTAGCCGGTGTATTTAAAGCCATTGATTCTTGATAACACTCTTGAATTAAAGAAGCCATTGGATAACCAACCCCTGTTTGTTGAGTAGTAAGGCAGCCTGCTCCATTTCCTATTCCTACTCTAACTGCATCAGCACCTGCTTCGGATAGTATTTCGTATGTTCTTGGGTGAGCAACATTACCTACCATTAAATAAATACTATCACCGTATTTACTCTTGATTTGTCTAGTGATGTTTTCTAGATCCTTGATGTGACCATTGGCTATGTCTATTAGGTACCCTGAACCTCTTCTAAGTTGATTAGAATTAAATAATTTATCTATTTCCGATAATGAATAAGACTCAATTCCATTATGGTTTGTTTTTTCACCTCTAGGTAAACATGTTACTATTTTATTACTAGTAAAAAAATGTTCATTTTCACTAGAAATAACAGTGTCCATAGGAGCTGTTATTAAAGGAAGACTATAATCTTTATAATAGATATCTATATCATTTCTAGATAAAATAGATGTCTGTATAGAAGGACATATTAAGATGTCATTAAAGTCGAACTTTTGGAGTTTATTCATATTCATCTAACTTAACTTCGTCGATGTTATCTAAAACAGCGATTACTTCGTTAGACATGATAACATAGTGTGGAGACTCTCGGTACACAATGTCGATTCCAGCATATCTGTTACATAGAACTATATCACCCTCTTTTACTTTCATAGGGTTATGAGAAGTGCCTTCTCCACATGCGACAACTGTTCCTATATTAGGTCTTTTAACTGCTTTTCCAGGTAAAAGAATTCCTGATTTAGTTTGAGTTTCTTTTTCAACTGGTTTGATTAGTATTCTCTCGTATAAAGGTTTCATATTAAAACTGAATTATTTTTTGTTTCTATTAGCTTGTTAAAACTAAATTTTTTATATTGAATATTTTCAAAAAGGTTTTGATATTCATTATTTTTTATTTGTTCCGGTATCATCTTAGAAGACAACCTGATTATTCTAATGTTTAGAATTAAACTGTCTTTGAGAGAATCTATTATCTTTTGATCTTTTATTTTGTTTATCTCAATCATTTTTAAAACACATTCATGTATTATAGAATCATCTGATAAACAGTTATCTATTCTATCAATAATATCGTTAGGATACACATCAAGTAAGTACTCGATAATCTTTTTGACTTTAGAAGGTGTCATTTTATGAATCCTAGGAATATCATCTGATTTGTCTCCTCCAAATATCTTAGCTAATAATTCAGATTCAGGCTGTATGTTTATTCTCTTATAACCTTTTTTTTCAAACTTACATATCAAACTTTCAAGTTTACCGGCTTCTTCTAGGTTAAAGAAGTCGCTTTCAAAACTGTTTGAAAAGTTATCATTGTTTTTGTAAATTATCTTTTTATGTTTAGTCATTTGTTTTGGCATGACTAAAAAAGTATATAAGTCTGAATTTCTGACTAGTTGAATCATATCCTTATCTACTGTGTAGATTGCTGAATCTTTATTTAAAGACTCGTGTAGGGCCGCTATTAAATCATCTCCTTCCATTCCATCAATTCTATGAAAGTTTATACCAGTGTTTTTTTCAAGATAACTTTGAATATCAGATTGAAAATATTCAAAAAACAAATATTTCATGTCATGTTCTCTACTTGACTTATACTTAAATTCAGTGTTAATACTGGGGGAATCCTTTATAAAATTTTTGACGTATTCTTTTCTCCAACTTTTTGAATCAAATACAATGTGAACCTCGTCTACATTGTTAGATATAGGAGAAATCAACGAAGTCAAGTAATTTAGTGAAAAATCTCTAAACTTTATCCTAGATGTTTCCTTTAGAATAAACCTGTCTTCGTTGAATATATCCTTCATGTAAAAATCTTCTCTAATAGATTTGTCGTTGAATAGCATTTTCTTTACTACACTTATTGCTACGTTAAGATATGCGTTTCCATCTATTAAATAAACCATTCTTCTTAGAATATAGTTACTAAATTTTTACTTTTCTTTTTCCTGAGGAGGTGTTGAGCTTTTCTTAATTGATCTGATAGCTGAAGATATTAATTCAGATTCAGATAATGAATAAGCACCTTTTGCTTGAGCAAAATTAGCACTGGCTATTAGAACAAATACTGCTTGATTAACATCCATTTTAGAAAGCCATTCTTCATATTCTTTTTCATTGTTATATGAAATAGTTCCTAGTAGAACGACTTTATTTGGATCTTCAGCAGTATCAGAGTTATCTTGATTGCTTTCTTGAGATGAAGTTTCCTCTTTTTTTACTTCTTCTGCTACTATGTTTTCTGTTTCTTTAGACATTTATTTTTTGTTTTTTATAGGTTTTTGAATATATCATCATACTCATCTTTTTCTAGAGAAGGATCAGCAGACTCAGCAGTAGCTATAGGTTCTTTCTTAGAATCTTCGCTAGTGGAAAAAAATTCAGGGGTTGGCGATGTAGTTTCAGAAGAAACAGTATCGGTTGGAGTTGATATGCTATCACCTCTAAGTAACGCTTTCATTTTTTCATCTCTAGTTTCAGATATTACCATTTCTAGAACATTTTTATAAGGAATTGCAGCTTTCAAAGCCTCTGCTACATCTTTGTAAGTTTCATCTGTCCAAGGTTGATGTATGTATTCATCTAAAGATGGAGCATTTTTATCAAAAAATTCTTGTAGTAAATTAATTGCACCGGGATCATCTTTCATAGTTACCTCAGTGTCTTTTACAGAGAATCTAAACGGTGTAACTTCGTCCATGAATTTACACTTAGTCCAATCTCTCCACTGTTTTGTTTTCTTAGTAACTACACATAAGAAATCTTTACCTTTTAATAGGTGAAATGGATTGATTGATTGAACAGTGTCTAAGAGACCATCTTCATCTGGATTCTTTTGAATATCAATTAGATCATTAACTTGGGCGCGATATTTAAATATCTTAATTGAACCCGGAGCCGTTTCTACTTGAGGATCTTTGATAATATATACATAGGAGTGATGAGTAAACCACCTTGAAAAATTTTCATTGATTTCTTTGACAACGGTAGGTTCTTCCTTGTATAGTTTCCCAAGAATAGTACTTAGCGTCCATAGTACGGACGGTTTATTTTCATTAGAAGGACAATCTACTATTATGGATTTTTTAAGAATTGGATTCCATATTTTAGCAGAATACTTAGTGTATTGAGGCCTATTAGCGTTCCTAAGATCGGGAATAAATCTAAAAATTGATTTATAAGATCCACCGTAATTATCCGGGTTTGGATCATATATTTTTTCATCTGTTTTCTTTTCATATCCACTATTGGATGATGTAGATTCTTCTGGTAAATTAAAAAAGTCGTTCATTTTTTGTAAAATTATTTTATGTTATTTAATGTATTATACTTAATGTTAATTTAAGGTTTTACTTACTTTGAGAAATATTTTCTCTTAAGCTTTTTGCAGCTTCTTCGATTTTATTAAATTCTTTTCTGAGTGTTGGAAAATGAATTTGCTTTCTTACTGACTGTGCGTTTTTCCTAACTCTAGAACCAGCTGATCTGTTTCCTTTATCATAGAATTTTTCAGCATCTTCTTCACACGTTTCCAATAAATTTTCCATTTCGGTAAAAATATGTTCTTTTACTTCGTGAATAGTTTTCTTAAGTTCTTCAAATTGATTCATACTTATTTATTTTTCTTTATATTTTACAAATAAGTACGATAAAGGTTTTAAATATTATCCATAATATTGCTATATTTATCAGTTAAATTAGCTCCCGGGTAATATATTAAAGTATGCTCTAGCCAATTTCTAATTATTTCTATCATCTCAGGATGGGTCATGAAACTAGCCTCTATAAAAGGTTGTAAGTGCTCGTCAAAAAGTTCATCTATAGGTTTTCCAGTGGCTTTAGATTGGTTGTACATTCCTTTAACCATTGATTCTATTTCTTCAGGTAGTAGAAAATAAGAATGTTTTTTACCGTTTTTCTTACGGTATTTTTGGCTTTTAGGAATAATATTATCATAATCTCTATTCCAGCCTTTTTGGTTTAAATGATTTAATTCATGGGAAATAGTATTTAATAACTTATAATACATTTTTTCGTAATTCTTAGGTTGTATTTTATCTGAATCAATAACAATTATTATCTCAACAGAAGGAATGTTATGATCCATGAAAGTATTTCCGGTGAAAGTATAATTATCATTCTTTAATCTTACATGATGCCATTTCATTTTTTCAAAATAAGGATCTTTAGATATATCTAAATTGGGTTCTTTTCTCAAGATAACTCTAAAATCTACATCTAAGAAGGGTTCTGATATTTCTAGTTCCTGGATATTTGAGTATTTATTGCTAGTTTGATCATTCTTATGAACAGAACTTATAGTTAAATCAGTTAAGGTTTTAACCAGTTCGTCCATTTCTTTACTACTATTGGCGTGTTCTTTTAAATACTCTGAATAATTAAATAGATTCTTCAACGCTAGTACATTATTTTTTAGTATCTATAAAGGTAACTTCCAAATCAGTTGTCAGTGGAGCACCGTGTTTATCAAACTCAACAGTAATTGTTTCTAGTGAATTAAATGCGTTTTTATTAAACTTATTTTTGTAATGTTGAAGCGAATCTGTACCATCAACTAAACCTGCTTTAACGTCTCGTTGAAATTTTCTTAAAAATTGACTATCTATTTTAGATATTGAAAACCTCTCCCCTGTTATTGCATTTTTAACGTCTTGTTTGATCTTGTCAATCTTAGTTTTAGAGAATTTAGAAATACCTTCTCGGTCTTGATTGATTGATTTATCCATCCAATCATCTAATTCATTTTCCTTTATCTTATATAAGTTATATCTTTTTTCTAAAGGACCTACAGTTGATATTTTTTTACCGTCTTCTAAAAAAATAAAACTATATATGTTTACTTTTTTAGGAGCTGTACCGCCGGCTTCTGCTCCGCCTAACGCTGCATCCATCATGCCCATGTCTTGTTCGTTTAAGATAAAGCTTTTAAAATCTTTAACGTAGTTTTTCATTGATATACGTTATTTGTTTTATTTATCTAAATTAAATACACAGTAATTTATAATATATAAAAATATAAATTACAATCAAATTAAATGAAAAAATATATCATATCTGACTATAATCAATACTTAAAGGAGCATTTTAACAGAGATTACATTAGTGAAAATAAAATATTAGAGGGAGTTGTATGGAAACCTAAAGGGGTTGACCTAAGTAAGACTAATACTGGAGGTGTTATGCCACCGAATATGAAAAAAATAGTAGATTCACTTAGAAAAGAATTAAAGGACAATGGTATAAAACTTGGTACTATTACTTCTGGTTTTAGAGATGCGTATAATCAAGGTAGAATCATGTATGCTAATTGGTTTAGTTTAAGTAAGAATAAAATTAAAAGTGGTGAAGATACAAGTGCTCTTTTAAAGAAAAGAAGAAAATATTTAGTAAAGCTATATAATGATAAGAAAGCACAAGCAGTTGACGATATATTAGCATCTGCATATAAAGAAAGCAACGATGGTAAAGGCGGTATTTCTCCAGAACAATTAAAAAAGGCATTAAATAATGTTGAAAAATATTTAAAATCTAACCCAATAAGTAATCATCAAGGAAATAGAGCAATTGATGTACCACCAAACAGTGCTTTAAAGAAATTTATAAAGGAGGGTAAATCTAAATTCGCAGAAGGATGTTTAGATGAGGGTAATCATTTACATATAAAATTAAGACCATATGAAGGATCTAGTGGAAGCGCAGCAAGTTCAACAACTAAAGATGCAACAAATAAATTAACAAAAAAGCAAATAGAAGAAGTTCAAACATTTTTAAAGTCTAAAAGGTATGATTTAGGTACAACTGGACTAAATAAAGATGGAGTAGATGGGGGTTTTGGTACCAAGACAAAAGCAGCTTTAAAAGATTGGAAATCTAAGAACGGAATGACAAATGATTCAATATTAAATAAAGAGGTTTACGATTCAATTAAAAAAGGTGGTATAACTAGTACTAAGACCGTTGCTGCGAAAAAAGCCGCTGCTGCTGCTACTAAATCAGCTGCTGTAGAAGATCTAGGAACAGATCTTAAGAATGAGAAATTCCCAAAGGATAAAATAAAAGAAGTTCAAACATTTTTAAAGTCTAAAGATTATGATTTAGGTAGATACGGACTAAATAAAGATGGAGTAGACGGGTATTATGGTACAAAGACAAAAGCAGCTTTAAAAGATTGGAAATCTAAGAACGGAATGTCAGATGATTCAGTATTAAATAAAGAGGTTTATGATTCAATTAAAAAGCAGGGGTAGCGAATCCCTGCTTTAATTTCCGGTAACAATCCCGGTCCTAATGTCTGTGGCTAGCACAGAACTTTTTATCCATCACATGAAGCACAAAAATCAGGGTCAGTAGCCGTTTTAGCTAAGTCTCCTCTTAATACACTTTCTGTTCTCATGTAATATAATGTTTTAATCCCTAATTTCCAAGCTTCCATGTGACATTGAGATATCCATTTAGGGGTGGCCTCAGTTGGAAAAGCTAGGTTTAAAGAAACGGATTGATCTATATACTGCTGACGTAACCCTGCTTGTCTTATTAAATCTAACTGATTAATCTCTTTAAAGGTTTTAAATACTTCCTTAAATGCAATCGGGTCATCTCCTGGTGAAACCTGTGAACTTTCAACTAACTTTGATCCTAAAAAGAACCATTTGTCTAGTTCTTTTATTCCTTGTACAGAACCTCCATCTATAAGTATTTTATTCCAAGTTTCTCGATTGTTAATCTTTATCTTTTTTAAATATTTTTCAAGAATAGGATTTTTTCTAATGAAAGTTCCTTTAGCAGATTGATCAGTCCATACATTAGATGGCCAGGGCTCAATGCCAGCTGAGACGTTTCCAGAAAGTTTAGAATTAGAAACAGTAGGTGCAATTGCTCTTAGGTGAGTATTTCTCATTCCAGTTCCAATGCACCATAACGGTTCTCCATATTCTTCCGCTAAGTCTCTAGATGCTCTTTCGGATTCCATTTTCAATTGACTGAATATTTTTCTAGTTTCATATTGAGCAAGTAGACCTTCAAATGGTATTCCTCTATCCTGTAAGTAAGTATGCCAACCTAATACTCCTAAACCAATCGCTCTTCCTTTTTCGGCAAATCTTACTGAATTATCAAATCCATTCATGTTTTTTGCTTTTTGAATAAATTCTTCTAGAACACCGTCTAAGAAAACAGTTGATGCGTAAATCAAATCAGTATGTTCCCACTCGTCGTATTTTGATAAGTTTAAAGAGCTTAAGCAGCATACAAAGGAATGGCTTTCATCTGTAAATAAAGTAATTTCAGAACATATATTCGTCATGAAAACTTTAAGTCTGTTTTGTTGATATGCCTCTGGATTTTGGTTATTTACATTACCTTTGTACATTATATACGGTTGACCCGTTTGCCTACGTTTTTTAAGAACGGCTGCATATTTTTTTCTAGCTTCAGGGTCTCCATTTTCAACTCTTCTCATGAATTTATTAGATATAGCTACGCATTGGTTCATGTTTAAACATTGACGGTTAACGTCTCCTTTAGGTTCTCTAATTTCTAACCAGCTCCAAAAATCACCGTGTTCGATATTTATATTTGAACTAGCCGCACCTCTACGAGTAGTACCCTGATTGGTTGCATGGATAGTTGAATCGTTTACTTTAATAAAAGGAACAATGCCGTCAGATGTACCGTTATTGGTGATAGATGAACCTGCTGGTCTAATTTGATTATGACCTATTCCAACCCCACCTCCGTGTTTAGCAAGTAACATCATTTCTAAATTTTTACCTCCTATGTCTTGAATAGAATCAGCTACGTCTATTCCAAAGCAACTAATAGGTAAACCTCTCTCTGTTCCAGTATTAGCTAGAACTGGGGTTGCTAGACAAAGCCATCCTCTCCAAATATAATCAAAGAATTTAGAAGCTAGCTCAGGTTTTCTTAGTCTTCTAGCGACTGTTGTAGATACCCTCCAATATGCATCTTTAGGTGTTTCTCCATGCAACAAATAACCTCTAGATATTGTTTTTAGATAGACTTCTGTTGCTCCCCATTCAGGTATATCTACACCTTTTTGCCATCCCAGTTCTTCTAATATTTTATTTACTTCTCTAGTTGTAGGTTCTTGATAGTTTATTTTTTTAGCCCCTTCTTTACGGTAGGTTTCGTCCTGTTTTTGCATTGTATTTTATTTAATTATTTTAAAAGATATTATCCCAGTCATCGTCTTCACCAGCTTTAGCGTAATCAGTCGGTCTAATTGCGAAAAAGTCAGTATGAGTATGACCACCTGTTAAATGATAGAACCATTCTAATTCATTTGCACTATTTTGATCGTATTCAAAAATTGAATCATAATTTAGTTCTTCTAGTTTTTCATTTGCTCTTCTTAAGATGAAATTTTTCAAATCTTGTTTTTTAAGATTTTCTAAATCGCCTTTTTCGAACATTTTATCAATAAACTTCATTTCAAGTTCAACCATTATCCTGGCAGCTTGCTCTATTGTTTCTTTAGCGTTTTCCTTTAATTCAGGGTATTCTTCACACATATGATTGAACAGTCTGCATCCCATTCTAGAGTGAAGAGATTCGTCCCTAACTGACCATTTCATTTGTTGCCCTATGCCTTTTAACATATTTCTTAATTGAAAACTATATAAAACAGCAAAAGATGAATAAAGACTAACACCTTCGGCGAAAGCGCTAAATATAGCCAAAGATTTAGCAACATCTAAGCGAGCTTTTGGATCTATTTGTAAGTCTTCATGAGTCCATTCTGAACCTGTGTTCAGTAATAGTTCAAATTTATTAGCAATTGTCGGTTCGTGTAAAAAAGCTTTAAAGTCCTCTAATCCAAGCGTTTCATTTAAATAAGAATAAGCTGTTGCATGTATCGTTTCTTGGGAACCAAACATCATTGCCATTTGTTTGATCTCATGTTTTGGAAACCATCTAGTAACTAAAGTAGTCCAGTAATCTGAAACTGCACATTCGGTTTGTGCGAAACCTAAAAGTATGTTTCCTACTAAATGTTTTTCTGATTCTGATAAATTTTCATTCCAATCTTTGAGATCTGTTTGCATTGCTATTTCGGTATGTAACCAAAAGGCTTGCGCTTGCTTTAACCAGCCTTCGGTATAGTATTCGGGATACTCAAAAGGCTTGTATTCTATTCTTTCTTTAAATAAAGTTGATGCCATAGGATTTGTTTTTTTTTGAAAATGGGCTAACAGTTTTAAGTTGTAGCCCATTTATAGTTTTATATATTTACAAGTCGTATACGGTGAACAAGTGGATATGTTTTTTAAAGAACTAATGAATAACTTAAACTCTTATTTAAAGAATCAACTTTATAAATTATCACCTTGTTGAATAGTGATAAATCTTTTCCTCTATATTCCTTTGCAAGGGATATTTCAAAAGGATTACCATTGTAATATATTTCTATGACATCTTTTTTGTTACTGACTTCTGAAAACTCAAACTCTTTTCCTTCGAGATCGTCTTTAAGAGCATCCCATTGTATCAATTCTTCAGGTATAGATTCCTTGTTTAAGGAAAGTACTATTCGATACTGGTTTTTCTTTCTTTGATATGAAACACCTTTTACGTACACTTCTATATTATCTCCGGCTCTTAGGTTTCTTTTTATTTCATCGTAATTTTCAAAATCAGAACTATGAACCAATCCTGTGTAGTAACTTTCTAATTCAACAAAAACTCCAAAATCATACGGTTTATTGGTTAGTTTACCACTATATAATTTACCAAATCTTAGGTCTGAAACCTTGGTAGGTAGACTATGCTTAATATATTTTTTATATGAAACTATGAATAAATCATTTGATTTATCGTAATTATCAACCATTACGTTAATGGTTTTATCTAGAAGAATTGAAAAGTCTTTAATTACGTTAGCTCCAGCTTGAGAACCGGGTACAAAACAGTCTATTTCATTTTTATATGAAGCAATATATCCTCCTTTTATTAATTTCTTAATTTTTACTTCAAACCATGTATTTTCATTGAAGTGATTAAGTAAATCTTCTCTATAATTTATAGAGCGACTCTTTTTCTCAGACCCAATAAATTCAGAAGCACTTGTTGATTTATGTAGAATAACTTTAAAATCTAGGCCTTCTCCTGATCTAAGGGACCCTAAGTCTCCACTATACTCTTTAAAAGGAATCAATATCTCTGAACCTGAATTTAATTCGGTTGTCTTGATTGTGTTTGATTCAAAACAGATTGAGTTAGCTCTAACAGAATATAATGAACCAACTTGTAAATCCTTAGAGACATGTAAGTCTACTCCATTTTCAGACTCGTATTGTTTGTATTTTTCATATAACTCTTGTGCATAAGGCTCTTTACATAGTATTTTAACACCGTTCTTTTTATCAGCATCTGTTAGTTTAACTTTGCTGTTATATTTATCACTTGTTAAAGAATCCCAATCAAAATCAGAAAGTGGTTGTGAAGAATTAACGTTTTTGTTTTCCATTCTTTTATTTTTTGAATATTATATTGATAAAACTAAAATAGGTTTTACAGAAATGACCTATAAAAGCCGACTTTTTCAGCAGCTTCATATAAAAACTCATCTAGAAATAGAACAAACAAGAAATTTTTACTTGAAAGTCTTTCCCAAGGTGGAATGTCGTCGGAATTTAAAACAGGGTGTAATAACCTTTGTGTTTCGCTTAATCCAAGAGCCGCTGCTGATGCAGATATTACATAGCTACTTGAGTTATCCATTATCGGTGAAACCGTGGGTTTTATTAAAGAACTGGCGAAATTTAGAGCATCTAAATTAAAGGTAATCGTGTCAGCAGAAGCAGATCCATTAATCTTAGTTAAAGCATTAGCAGTAAATTTTGCAAAATCAATAGGGCCAAAGGGCAGTGATGCGTATGAAGATATTTGAGATTTAGTAAGGCTAATTCCTTTAGTTGATTTAAGTAGGGATATGATAGAATAAAAAGGTTCTATTAAACCAATTAAACTGTCTAAGGAGCTTAATGTTTTAGATTGTAATTCAGATTTAATATCACTAGAGTTTAGGGTATTAAAATTATTTTCAACATCTACAGGTAAACACATAATTAGATCGTCCATGTTTTGAGTTAATATATTTTTCAAAGGACCAATTAGTAAATTTAGATCAATAGGTATTTTTTTATCTATTGTAAACGCTTCTAAAAAACTCGATGGTTTAGAAGGTAGGTTTAAAGAAGAAATGACACCTGTTGAAACAGATAATATATCATTTTGATCTATTTTATTTGAAAGAGTTAGGTCTTCAGATACCTGGTCATTTATTATGTTTAAATAAAGATCTTTTATTGAATTCGGAGATATTTCACTTCTTCCTCCAAACGTGTCAATTAGTTTATTTTTACTTAAGCCACCTATGTATGAATCTAATTCTTGTTTAGCTAATGAAAAAGGAACTAGAGTAGAATCTGATGGTGAAAAATCAACGTTTATAGGTAATAATTCAGTTAAACTTTTAAATGCATTAAATGAAAATTTTACATCTGAAACCTCTTTTAATTTTTCAGGAGTCATTGAATTATCCTTTTTTAATTGTTGTGTTTCATTATAATTACCCAATATAGCATTTTTTTTAGATAACTCTTTTTTTAATTTTCTTTTTTTCTTATTTTGCTGAGAACCCTGACCCTGTATGCTTGCTATATTTTTTTCTAGGTTAGATATTTCCTCTTTTAGTAAATCAGGATTTTCATTAGATTCACCTTTTAATTTAGATATTAATGAAGCTGTTATTTCTTTTAATTTAGCTTTGATTTTTTTTTCATTTCTAGCTACTTCTATTTTACCGTCGTTGTTGGTTGGAATGTCATCTAGGTCTATTATGTCTAAGACAGAATCTAGTTCCCTTTTCATAGAAGATTTTACATTTTTATTACTTTCAGCAGTGGGGTCGTTTTTAAGATTACTCAATTGTTCTTCGCTAGCTTCTTTTAAAGTTGCAGCAGGGCTTTGCGCGGGGCTTGATTTAGTTGAGTCCCTTGGTATTTTTATAGTAGGAAGTTTTATTTTATCAAAAAATTCTAAGAAATCTTTAGTAAGAGCTTCTTTTTTTCTAGACATTGATACGTTTTCTTTAGACATTTTTTTTCTAAGTTCTTTAAGTTTCTTTCTTTTTTCCTTAGGCTTCATTTTAGATCTATATACTTCATCTATTTGCTTTTTAATTTCATCTCGATCACTTTGAATCTGTTGCTGTATAGATAAACTATTAGTAAAACTAGGTTCACCAAGTTGATCCATTCTATCTTTAACTGATTGTTTAGCTTTTTCTATCGCGTCTAATGCGGACTCCTCTTTATCTAAGTTTTCTTGTAGTTTCTGACTCTCAGATTCCCCTGAAATAGATTTATTTATGTTGTCTATTTTTTTCTGTATTTTATTATATCTAACAGAACCTTTTCTAACCCTAGATAATCTTTCATTGAGTGATTCTAATTCTGATTCAACCTCTTCTTTCTGATCTCCCTTTAATGAATTCAAACCACCTTGACCTGAGGTAATATTTGCATCCTTGATTGAAATAATATTAAGTGGTATTTTTATAGTAGATTTGACACTATCATCGGTATATCCAAATTGTGGACTAGGACCTTTAGCTGTAAGTAAATGTTGTTTGTTTCCTGTTGAATCAACTTTAAATATAATAGGACTTATAAAAAGTCCATTGATGGTTAAAAATATAACTATCACACCCGTTGGACTAGGTATAACTACTAATGGAACCCAAATAATAGGTAATGGTATTTTAATTATTTTACCCGCTGGTGTTGGAAAAAATAACCCTACTGACCAATACCTTAAAGTAATTGGGTTTTTAGGAAGTGGAAGTAACGCAACTTTGTTAAGTATTTTAGCAAATTGAAACCAGTATTTCAAGTCTAAAGGGCTTGGCATTGTTGGATCAGTTTCCGATAATGATTTTTCTCCAAATGGATCACTCCCCTGTATATCATCAACCTTTGATTCTAAATCTTGAGGAGAACTATCTGGATCCTTTATTGAAAAACATTTACTATCAATCTCTACTAAAACTTCTTTTACCCTATCTGGGGTGGGTTTTATTTCCTTTAACCTAGCTTTTATTCTCTTTATTTCAGAATTCAAATTAGCATTTTTAGTAGCAAAATTCTGTTGAGATTGTTGTATTGTTTCAATGATACTACTTAGGTTTGAATCTTCTTCAATTAAACTTTGATTGATTCCACCTATCGCTAATAGCATTCTAACTTCTGCGTTGGCTAATGATTTTAATGCGAAATCAACTGCTTCAAAAGAAGGATCTACTGTATCTCTTAATATTATTTGTTTTTTAATTTCAATTTTTTCTTCTAGGTTTTGATAGAAATCTTCTAATTTTTTTTGATCCCTGATAAAAAATTCTTGCGATGCTTCTTTTTTCTTAGATAAACCAGTTCCTTTTAAATTAGGATCAACTAAAGTTGCTTCATTTGTTAATCCTCTTTCGGTTAGATTAAATAATTCGTTAATTGGATCGCTAAGTTTGTTGTAATAATCAGTATATAGTTTACCTGTAAATTCTGTTCCAATTGATTCATTTCTTATTTCTAAACCGGTTGTGTTTTCAAAAAAATTATTTTCGTTTAATCTAGAGTTTGTTTTAATTGGAAAATTTATATCTCTTGTATTTCTTTTTCCACTCTTTTCGTTATACACATCTTCTTGGGATTGAATAAAATCAATGCCTACAAAATCTAGATTGAAGGTAAATGAAGCATTAGAAATTAAACTAGTTTGAGAACCAAAGAATATATTTGATTCAATTTCAATCGCTGAAGAATATGATTGTAAAATGGTATTTATAGTATCGGCTCCACCTTCAGAATTTAAAACATAATTAGCGGCTGAAGCATCGGTTGTGGAAATACCAACACTAGAGGGACTTAGAAGTGAACTTGCTGAATTTTGAAGATCTGTGTCAGATAAAATACTATCTTCATCTGTTAGAGTATCAATCGATTCTTGCTGTTCATCAATTTTTATATTAAGATCATCTATTTCAGATTGTTTTGATGTAATTAAATCATTAGTAGTCGAGTCACCTTCATCTGAGTTATTCTTTAGGTCTGATATTTCTAACTCAAGTTCCTCGATCTCATTTTCATAACCTTTTATTATTTCTAAGACCGGTTGAAAAAGATTTATTAGTCGATTAGTTTCAGTTAACCTTTCTATGTAATAGCTGGCAAATGTTTTGTAATTATATCTATATTCTTCAAGTTTTTGTAATAATATATTTAACTCAGTATATTCTTTTAATTCTATATCTAATATAACCTTGGCTTTTTTAAGAGACTCTTCACATTTTTCACCTGCATCCGATTCAATTGGATTAGTGTTTAAGTTTAACTTAACATTATTTAAGTCGGGTAATTGATTTGAAGCACCGTTTATTAATTCAGATAAGTTATCGCATTTTAAAACATCAAGTTGAGATGAAGAAAAAACAGGATCAGAAGGTAAATCACATAACATTTCCTCCTCTATCAGTTCAGATAGGTTTGGATTTGAAGAAAGTATTTTATCTATTTCTTTCTGTGATAACTTATCTAATTTTAAATCCTTATTGATTTCAGACACCGCATCGTCTATATTTGCGTTTTTATCTTCACAAGACATTTGTAGAAATGTTTTTTTTTATTTATTTAAAAGAAAAAAGGCTCGTGAAGAGCCTTTTTAATGTTGAACCGAGTACAGGGATCGAACCTGTTTGATCTATATTAAGTCCTTATAAGTGACAGCTTATAAGTTACTGTGTATTCTTAAAATCAGCCCATGCGTCCATGGGTCGCATATACCATTTCGCCTACTCGATTTGGTTTATTCAACTGTTTTTTGTTCAGAAAGTATACATTCAGTTGTTAACATTAAACTTGAAATGGAAACAGATTGATCTAAAGCACATCTTGTAACTTTAAGAGGATCAATAATCCCAGATTCAATCATATTAACGTACGTATCTGTTCTAGCATCATATCCCATGTCAATTCCGTCAGGTAAATTATTAATAATTACCTCTGGATTAGATCCAGCGTTTTCAATAATAGTTCTAAAAGGTTGAGCACATGCTTTTAAAAGTATTTCAGCTCCTATTTTTTCATCACCTATAAAATCATATTCATCTAGGTTTAAGGTTGCACATATTTTAACCAGTGCCATTCCTCCTCCAGGTACTATACCTTCTTCAATAGCAGCTCTAGTAGCACTAAGCGCATCGTCTAACCTATCTTTCTTTTCATTAAGTTCAGTTTCTGAATAAGCTCCTATTTTCAGAATAGCAATACCACCTTCTAATTTAGCTAGTCTTTCCTTTAACATTAACCTTTCGGATTCGTTTTCTTTGTTAGATATTGAATTTTTTAATAGTTCAATTCTAGCATTGATATTTTCTTTTTCACCATGGCCATTAATGATGATTGTTTTTTCACTTGTAATTTTTACATTTTCACAAGAACCTAAAACTTCACCAATTGCTTTTGGATCGATTTGAGTTAAGTCGTAACCTTCTTTTTCAGACATGTGAAGCGCGCCAGTTAAAGCTGCAATATCTTTCAAGGTTTCCGTTTTATTTGAACCAATACTTGGGTTTCTAATAGCAGCTACGTCTAACACACCTTTAATTTTATTTAGAACTAAAGTTTGAATTGCATCTCCTTCTATTCCATCTGCCATAATTAATAAAGGTTTTTTTCTAGTATTAGAAAATTCTAGAAAAGGAAGGAGTTGTTTCATGCTTTTAATAGATCCTTCGTAAACCATAATTAAAGGTTCAGCTTGATCTATTTCTTCTTTTTCAGGACTATTAATAAAGTAAGGAGAAATATAGCCTGAATTAATTTGCATACCTTCAACAATATCAACAAATGTTTCAAATGTTTTACTGTCTTCAGCTGTGATGACTCCATCAAAACCAACTTTTTCGATAGCATCAGCTATGATTCCACCTATTACTTGATCTCCGTTAGCTGAGATAGTTGCTACATCTCTAATAGTTTCAATTTCAGATACTTCCTTGCTTAATTCAACTAATCCGTTTTTAATTTCAATAGATAACCTATCCATTCCTCTTTTGATATCCATTGGGTTAAATCCAGCTTCAATCATTTTGATTCCATTTTTAACGATTGCTTGAGATAAAACAGTTGCAGTTGTTGTACCGTCACCTGCTTCGTAAGCTACGTTTTGAGCAACTTGTTTTACCATTTGTGCTCCTAGATTTTCAATTTCATCCTCTAAAAAAACCTCCCTTGCAACGGAGACTCCATCTTTGGTAATTGCAAATTGTTGTTGTCTACCTAAAACAACATTTCTACCCTTAGGACCTAGGGTTACTTTTACTGAGTTTGCTAGTTTATCAACTCCAAGTTGTAAGGAGTTTCTAGAATCTGATCCAAATTTAATTTTTCTAGGATTCATATTTTTATATTTTTTTTATTTGATATTATACAATTATAATTTTTTAGGTTTTATATAGATAAATTAGTTTGATTTAAATATGTTCTTATTTGATCTCTATAGTCTTTTGCTCTGTATATTTTACAACCCGATGCAGGTATCCAAAGTAAAAAGCTATCGGATAATTCAAGTCCTGTTTCTTCTTCTACTATTAAACGATATAGGCTTACTTGTATAGAATATTCATTATGTTTATTTTGCCATACATCTTCAAACGGCGAGTTTAATTTATTATATGTACCTTTGAAATCTACATCGGTTGTAAATTCTCGATTTGTTTTATAGTCACCTATCATTAATTTGCCATCTAGTTCAAAAATAGCGTCTATAGTTCCAGCATAACCCCATTTTCTAGAAAAAACCTTTTTTTCCTGAAAAACAGATTTTAGTTTATGAAATCTTTTTTGATAAAAATCTTTGAAATTTTCAACTCTAGAATCTACTTCTGAATTTCCAGTAGTTTCATCATGGTTATGTTTGTAAAAATTTTCAATCCATTCATGAACTTGGGTTCCTAGGTCAGCAGCTACTCTACCTTTTTCCTTCCAATTTTTTAATATTTCATCTACCGGTAAACCATATAATGGGTTACTTTCTGATAGATTTTCAGCAACTTTACGGCTATTGAAAGGCTCTTTAAAGTTATCTGCAAATCCAGAGACTGATTTAAAGGTTTGTAAAGCATCCCCAGATTCAGGATGATGATACGTGTATTCGTGTTTTTCTTTGTTAAACTTAAATAGAGGGTCGTTAAAAACCTCAAATTTAGAAATATCAACTGTTACTGTTTTCATGTAATATTAAACCAAATTAAGGATAAAAGGTTTTTTATACTTTATTTAAAGATAAATAAAAAAAAATAAATTATTGAAAATGTCACATATTTCTGATTTTAAAAACTTTAAGTTAATGTTAGAGAATAATAACGTTAACCATATGAGCTCAACTAGAATTTTCGAAGATATTCAAGGTTCTATCGAGAGTGCAGCTCCAGGTGCTAAAATTGTTAGTTTAGGACTGTACACGGGTAACGTTTTTCCAGAAAAGGAAAAACCTAATCTTTATACAACAGCAAGAAAAACTTTTGGACCAACTGCAATGCCAGAGATGCATGCCAGCGGTCAAAGCATAAATAACGATAGCGAATTTAGTGGGTTATTAAACTTATTTTTACGAGGTATTAGGCAAATAACAGGTACTGATAAACTTGGTGGATCAGGAAGTGGTGATATAGATGTTGATAAAGCTGAAGAAATTGTAAATAGTTTAAATATAAAATCTACAAAGGTAGGTAATGTTAAAACCATAATGGAGAAACATGTGGATGCAAGTGGAAAAGTAACGGGGACATATGTACAATCAGTTGGAACTGTTAAAAAGAAGTATATTGATAAGGCTGGGAATAAAAAGGGGTTATCAAGTTTTAATCAGTTACAAGATTATTTAAATACTTTTAATATACAAAACTGGGCCGCTGGTGATTTTACACAGTATAACCCTAACAAGATGTTAAACGATATGAATAGAGTAGATCTTACAAAAGATTCTGCGGCTATCATGGATAATAATAATCAATTTATGTACATGATAACTCCTGGAGAATTTGTACAAACTAAAGGAAGTAGAGAAGAAGAAAACGTAACTGTTCAAGGTCAAGGAGCTCAAGAAGGAGTTGCTGTAAATGATTTTGTTACAATGAAATTTGAATCTAAACCTACTGATAAAACAGTTATAGATATTGGAAACAAAATTTTAGGATATTTAGGAGATAAAAAGGCAATTAAAAAAATAACCTTAACAAGCTCAGCAAGTCCAATATGGAAAGGTAAGAACACTGCATTATCTAACGGTACCGGAGACCCTAGTGGAGGTAAACTTAAAAATAACACTTTTGCAAACGAAGCTTCAGAATTAGGTAATCAATATTTAGCTTATTTAAGAGGTTTATCTTTTAGAAATGCTCTTAAAAAGTATTTAGGAGATGCTTATCCAGATGGATCTGAAACGGTTATTAATTGGAAAGTTTCTTCAGATGAACCAGGTGCCGGTAAACATTTCAAATACAGAGTTGAAACAGCAGCTGAAGCTCCAAAAGTGATCCAAAGGACTAATTTTTATAAAGGTGAAAGTTCTGTTAAAAAAGGAGACTTTGAATATGTAATTTACAAAGTATCATATGACAGATCTGCTTTAGGAACAGAATCAAAAGGAGTTCTTGGACTTGGTTCAAAGGCAGATTATAGCGCTTTGAAAGTTGGTGATCAAATAAAAATCTTAACTAAAGGAGGAAAGAAAGCACAAGGAAGTTATAGGATTAGTAAAATAGAAGACAATCGTGTTTATATTCGTCACCAGGGTGAAGACAAAGAAATTCCTGCAAAAAGATATGTTAAACGAGTTAGTACTAAAGAAGAGAAAGACGAAATATAAAAAAAATAATATTTAAAATACAAAAGGAGAGCTATCGCTCTCCTTTTTTTTTTATCTAGGGTAAACATAAGTATTATCAAACGTTGCATTAGGTTCATTAGAAAGACCCTCAAAAGTAGAATCAAATCTAATTGATTGTTTTTCAATATCTACTATTAAAATTGAAACCACTGTTGATACATCTATATCGTGTCTAGATATTTGATGTTCATGGGTAGGTGAATTAATCCAACCTTCAAGGGCTAAGTCTGCTAAAAATTCAAAGTCATTATTTTTTAAATTTTCATGTATTTTAGGCCAACTAAAAGTATATTCAGCTCTATACGTAAATAAGCATTCTGAATTACTCCAATAACCTAAGTCACTTGAATGTTTAGTTGGGAACAAAGATATGTTTCTGTTTGCAACCTTATTTGCAAAATCACGCATTAAGCTATCTTCAAATACATTAAAATGAGGTATGTTTTTAGTTGAACGATACTGGTTCATTTTATTCCAAATCAAACTATCTAGTTTAATGGATTTAATTGTATCCTGTGAAAAGCAATTGATAGAAAAGATCATTAATAAGATTGTTAATATAGTTTTCATAATATTTGTTTTTGATTATATTGATATAATACTAAAAAAACGCGTATTATTTAAAAAATATATAAAATAAAATGTCATTTTACAAATGAATGAATTAAGCTCAACTGAAATATTAACCTTGGAAAATACTACATCGTATGCTCCGGTTTTTATAGTAACCGATAAAAGAACAAGTGATCCTGAAAAAACCACTTTAAAGTATTCACAATTAGGTGGCCCGGATGCTACTGATAAAATTGGTAATACATATGGACCAATTTACATGGTAGAATTTGTGGACGTTGCTTCAATAACAGCTACTCATATTAAAGTATGGGGACTGGACAATGATGATTTAAACGCTGCTATTTACCCTAAATCATATTTTACTAATAATCCTAAAGTACATGTTTGGTTAGATAAATTTGAATTTACAGACGCAGCTGGAACCCCAGTATCAGGAGGAACATTTACTATATTTGGACACAGAAAAAGAAAGTATCCTCTTCAATTTTAATTAACTTATAAATGGAGTTTTATAGCTTAGAAGAAAGTCATTTATCTGATAAACCCGTTAGGGTTCAATGGTCCACTGATGAATATCCTGATCGGCATTCTGAGCATAATTATAACTATCAAACTAGAATATTAAAAGGAATAGCCGAAGATGGTAGCGAATGGTCAATGGCAATAGACGTTAATATTCATGATGATGATGATTGGTATGAATTAGATTCTGCCTATATGGAAAATAAACCAGGAACCACAAAATATATGTCGGAACCAATTGCGATTGGTCTAGATGAAATTTATTGGTCATCTGAAGGGTATAGAAATAGGAATAGAAATAGAAGATACAGAAAAGTTGAAACTCAAAAATATTTTAATAATTTATTAGGGGAATATCCAAACATAGACCATACTAAAACTAAATATCATAAAGATAATGAAGAAGAACCAAATAATAGAATATTTAAAAGAATTGATACTATACCTCTAAATAAAGTAGCTGATAGGCCAGGAAAAGGGGTTGAATTTTTAAGAGTACCTAACAATATTGATAATTCCTTAGAATTAGGGGATTCAATAATTAAATTAACAGATACTGGTATTTTCAAAAATAACATTGAGATATCTCTTGGGAATATGAATAAACAACAGAGAGATATTTTAAATTTGGCAAGTAGAGAATTATTTAATGGAGACATTCCGCGCAATACTTAAGTACTACTAGAGTATAATAATAATAAGTAATAACTAGAAGTACTACTAGAGTATCCCACCCTCCAACCCTATTGTACTACTAGCGTGGGAAAAGGTTTTATTTTTTATGAAACTTTTTACTATTTAAATAATATAATAATAATATTAAAAATAATATACATGAATGAACATTATTGGAATAGACTTTTCTATACTTTATCCAGGAATCTGTATTAGTACAGATTTTAATAGGTTTAAGTGGATTGGTTTTACCAATACTAAAATCTCTAAAAAAGATAGTTTATTTATTGAAGATGTTAATTCATCTTACCCTAATTTAAAATTAATAGAATTAGGAGAAAGACCTAAAAAAGACGCACAATATCATATTAATGAAAGACAGAAATTAACTAATTTTATTAAATTAACTAATAACATTGTACAAGAGATAGAAAAACAAATAGAAACTACAGATAACATAATAGCAATTGAAGGAATATCATTTGGATCCTCAGGAAATAGCTTAGTAGACATATCACAAGCGACAGGTATACTTAAAGCAAAACTTACTAGATTAACTGATTCAGTGGATAAAATATTCGTATTTAGCCCCAGTGAATTAAAGAACGCAATAGGTTGCAAAGGTAACGCTTCAAAAATAGACGTCTACAAAAAATTTAAAGACGATCCGGTTATTTCAAATGTTAAACAATCCGATTTATATAAATTAATACAAGACAACGAAGACGTTATTTTTAATGGAAAAAATATTAAGTCACCATACATGGATATGATAGATTCTTATCTACCCATTGTAAAGATATTTAATATTTTTAAAAATAATGAATAATAAATGTCTCAAACAAAAAGAACCCGTAGAAAAAAGGGTGATAAAAATTACATTAATAACAAGGAGTTCACACAATCTGTAATTGAATCAAAAGAAAAAGATGAACTTCTACCTTTCACAATAGAATGCTTTGTAATGCTAGCAAACAGAGCAGTAGAAAGACTCTACTTTAAAGACTCTAGGGATAAGGAAGATTGTATTCAATCTGCGCTGGTTGATTGCGTAAAATACTGGAGAAACTTTGATCCCACTAAATCTAGTCCACCAAATGCATTTGCTTATTTTACTCAAATGTGTAAAAATGGATATGCAAAAGAGTGGAAAAAAATACATAGAAAACCCGGCTTAGACGAAGGTGAAACCATTGAAACTATATCATTAAGTTCTTCTGGAGACAGTAGCGTCTACACTATTTAATATGGGTTTATTTTAAATAAATAATCTAAACTAGATATTTGGAAAATGGTAATTGAAAATCTTTACTTTTTCGATAAGAACGGTGAGTTAATTAACTTACAACAGAATCCTAACACAGGTAACCCTGAGGCAAACATTTATTTTGACCCTCTTTCGATTGCTCTCTACGATAATGAAAACCTTTTTATTTTAGAAAAAGTAGGTTCTGATTATAAATTCCCAACGTTAGCACCGGGACAATCTATCACAGCAAAATGGAAAAGTTCTATTGAATCTCCATTTTTCTTTTATGAAGTAGAAAAAGAATTTGAAATAGGTGAACTTGTACTTCAAAGAAAAGGTTCCTTTCAAGTATCTTATGATGATATATTACCAACTTCAGATGGTTCGAATGTTGATTTAAAATTACCTTTACAAATTAACGTAGGTTTTAACCCAGAGGAAGAAACCGAATATGTTAGAATTCTAGAGATACGACTAAATGATGAAACTAGCCCTGGGGAATCAGAGCTTATAGCAGAATTATTGTTTTATGGAGAAGGGGTAGACGAAGATGAAAGATTTAGAATATGGCTTCAAAACTTTGGAATAAAATTCAACCGTCAAGATGCAAATATTTTAGCAGGGTATGATATAAAGGAAGCTTTACCAGATTGGAAAAAAATAAACTCTAGTAGAAAAAACATTCTAGTTAATCAGAACGAAATATTTCCATACATAGGAACATATAAAGGACTTGTTAATTTTGTAAACATATTTGGATATAGAGATATTTTACATGTTAAAGAATATTGGAAAAACGTAAATCAAAATTCTCAATATTTTAATAAACTTTTCTTAGTTGATCTAACTGATATTTTAGACGATGGTAAAATAGATAACTTAAATCTATTAAATTTAAATAAAAACATAAAGTTTGGTAAACAATTTGTTAAAACCGAATTTTTAGCTCTAACTTATGAATTCACTAAAGCAACTGATAACTTTGATGACGATGGATTACCAGAGGTAGTTGAAACGACAGATTTTACAGTAGACGAAATATTTTATAAATTAAATCATTTAGGTAAGAAACTAAAAAATGAAATAATTCCAGTTAATGTTAAAATAAAAGACATTATAGGTGAATTTGTATATTTTCAAAAATTTACCATAAAATATTGGAGAGATGATACCTCGGTTTTAGATTACGATCTAAATGAAAGAATTAATATTAAATATTCTCCAGATAAAAATACTAATATTTCATTAGTATCGTTGGACCCACTCTACTCAAAAGAGTATGAATCTGGTTTAGACTTAGGAGTAGGCAGACTAAATGAAGGTTTTCCAAACCCCTATGAATTTTCTCAAAAATATAAGATATCTGATATAAACGGAATAAGTGATTACATAAATAATTTTTATTTAGAAAGAAAAAATCAAAGATACCCTGATTTATCTGCTCAATTGACTTGGGATTTTGGAGACGATCCAGATAAACCAATAGGAGCACCTGTTATTTTAGAATTAGATATTGATAGATTTACATGTCAAACATTTAATGGAGTAACATGGTTAGATTTATCAAATCCTCCATTATATTGGACTTTTGAAAACTTAGATTTAAGAAACGTATACGAGGTAACTTGGAAAATAACAAAGCCATCTCCAAACCCTTATAACTTTGAATACAGAGGACTTGCTAAAGACTTAAAAAAACTTCCTCATTTTTTACCTTTTATAGGTGAATACACTGTAGCAATAGACATTCACACTTTTAATGGTAACACTAGTACTTATACCACTAGGATAACTGTTCAAGACGATCAAAAACCTGAAATAATAGCTTTTGCTAGATTAGAAGATAAATTTGATTTTAGAATTAAAAATTTATCTAATATTCAAGTTAAAGATTTTGGAACATCAACTTTTTATTACCCAAGGTTAAATATACTAGACAGTGAATCGGTTACATTTGATGTGTATAAAAATTTACTTGAATTTGAATCTTTCTTTCAAAACAGGTACGGATCAGGTAAAAACATGTATGATGTAGAAATATATGATGATAATACCTCATCCTACATTTCATATAATGATCCTTTAAATACGTTAGATGCTAAAAAGAGTTGGGGACTAGGTCTAAATAATATACCATTTAAGATAAGCGATTTAGATGGTATAAGACTAAAAGAAACATATTTCATGAGATTTACAGATTTAGTTTATCAAGGAGATTTCTTAGCAGGTTTTTATCTAGTTAAACCAACACCTGGAGATAAAATTACTATTTCAGAATATTCACCTTATTATCTTCCTAATTTTAGTTCATTAGAAGAGCTTGCTAGTTTATTAAATGCTGAACTTTCTCACAATGGAATTAATAAATTTAATTACGAAGTAATAAGCGGTAAGATACATGCGCAAGCTAGTTATTTAAGTAAGGAAACATATCATATTTTAGCATATATGGATTCTTTAAGTCCGGCTAGTCCTAATATAGGTAAAAACAGTAATAAATACACGTTTTTTCACCCTAAAAATGTATATTCAAAAAAACTAGTAGATTATTTAAAAGTAACATTTCCAATGTTTGAAGAAGATACTTTATTTTTATTTGGAAAAACTAGCGATATAGTTTCTGGAGCGGTTCAAGACCCATATTTTTGGTCTGATAATGAGTATTGGAAATTTGAAAATGATAAACAACAAGGATATCTACCTTCTACTATTGATGAAAATGCATTTAGTATCAATAAAATTAAATTATACAATGAAAGATTTCAGGTTCCACAATTTTCACCAGTATTTTTTGTAATAGACAATCTTGATGGAAAATCGGATTATATATGGACCCTTAATAATAATGTAACAGGAGAAGAAGTAGTGAGAGTAAAAGGAGTACCTTTCTTTATATGGAAATTTAGAGAACTTGGAAAATATGACTTATCCGTAGAGGTAATAGATAGTAGTGGAGCTTCATATTTTCAAAAAATTAAAAACTTTATCACCGTGAATGATAAAATAAATTATATAGATAATACTGAAAAAAGACTAAACGATAGAAAGTTAAAATTATTAAGTTCTTAGTTTATTCTTTATAAATAATTAAAATAATTCAAAACAATGGCATTTACACCAGTAAACATACCTACTCAAGAAGTTTTAGAAACAGATTTCGTAGTAGATTTAAGGGTAATAAGTAACGCTAATACTATTCTTCTAAAAGACACTTTAGAAAGTTTAATAAACAACTTAGAAATAGACGTTAACACCCTTTCAATAGGAACAGATACTCCTATCAGTTTTTTAAGATCAGATAGTGTAATAATGGAAGACACCGGGTTTGTTTTTCAAACGGGTACCCCTTCTCAAGTTATATCTAGCCTAACTAAAAACGGTAGTGATCAATCTGTTTTAAACGTAGATATTTTAAGTGTTGATACGACTTTTCAAGCCGATTCGATCAGCTCTAATTCTTTAATAGTTGCCAATTCTATAATTAACAATGGAACCACAACTTTAAATGCGCCATTAGAGGTTCTTTCTTCAGTTTCAGAATCTAGAGAATCAGTGACCGCCGTTCTAACCGATAATGCTGGAACAGCTGAAACAACTATTACGTTAACCAATACTACAAAACAAAATATATTTCTAACTTTAGATGCAGACCCAACGGTTTATACAGGTGGAGGTTTAGTTGGAAGTATTGCTGATATTAAAGTTATAATAGACTTTGACGCAACCAACCCACCTGCTCAAAATATGGAATTTACAATATGTTTAGTTAACATTAAAGAAGAAGGTCAATTACCAACAACAAGTATTATATCTGATATAAATACGGCTACCTTACCATTTACTATTGAAGCTGGTACTAACCAAAGCAACGCAGCTGCTATTATTTTACACAGCGGTTCAACTGCTCTATCCATTGCGACTGGGTCTATAGCTGAATATAATTCCTTAGTCTCAATGTTGTATATTTTAGATATAAATTCAGCTGACAGATTAATGATTAAATCAGACGTTAACATGGTTATATCATAATAAAAAACTATTTAGTATAAATGGCAGTTACACCTCTAATAAAACCAATACAGAACAAGAAAGGAATATTATATAACTTTCAAAGTTCAATTGAAGATATTCAATTGAATCTAACCAATAATCCAAATGGGGTTAGGTATTCCAAGTTTGCTCTAGTGAGACTTCCAGAAATAGGAACTCCAGATAGTTTAGCGACCGATAACAAAGTTCAGTTTTTAGCACCCGGTGAAACTCCAATTATAGATGGGTTAAATTCAGATAACAATATCAACCTAGCTGAGAGTTTTCAAAACTACGCACTTAACCTAGAAGCTTTACTTATAAGTAGAGACGAATACGATTACGAAAATAAACTAACAATTGCTGAGAGAGTATTTTTTAAATGGGTCAAGGAACTAGGAGGTATTAGATTTAAAGATGCTAATAATCTTCAAAAGAATTTAGAAACGCTTCCAACTGAAAAAAGATTTGTTGAACCAGAAGATCCAAGTTCTACTTACAAGAAAGTTGTTCAATACGTAGCAGATATCGATGTTGTTAATTCTATTAGATCAGCTGAAAATGCTTATACTGAAATATTCATTCATATTCCAACTAGCGTTGGAACTACTCCTTATGTTCTATTTAAATCTGTTAAAGATGAAAATTATTTTCCTAACCAGACTATAACTAACAATCCAACCGACCCGCTAGATATAGAATATTTAAAAGGTAGAAAATTTGATGAAATTAATCCATTTGGACTAAGCTTAAAGGCTTTTTACGATAAAGATGATGGAAGTGTTACTACTGAAATAACAGATGATCCAACAGATCCATCTTCATTATTACCCGGTAACTGGTATACTGAATTAACTAATAACTCTTATTTTACAGACGACTATAATTCAACTGGGGAATATGATGTATCAGAAGACCAATTAATTAGAAAACAATTAGGCGCAACTTCCGTTGAATACGTTAGAAACACATTAGATGGTATTTCAATTGATTTTGATTTAAATAACTACAAGTTAGCTGCTGAAAATCAAGAAATCAAAGCCTTTACACAATTCAACGATTATGTAAATAATAAAAACTTTGAATATAACGCTATATTAATATATTATGACGTATTTGATCCAAACAATCTAGATAAAGATGGAAATCCAATAGACCCAGTAACAAACCTATATGGAGTATTATTTCTAGATAAGGTAGAACAAGAAGGGTTGGAATTTATAATTCCACCTATCACCAAATACATGCCAGATCCATTAAACGGAACTAATGGTAATTCTTTTTCTCATAAACCAAATCTCAAATTAGATACTTCTGTTGAAAATGTTTTAGTTGAAAAATCAATCAATGATTACACAACTTTTTCAATGGATCTATTTTTAGATGTATTAACTCAGTTTAAACAACTTCAAACTTTATATAATGATAAACTTTTAGAATTAACTAACTTACAGACCGAAGTTGAAAATTTAAAGGATCTTTTAATTAATCAGGTTGATTTTAACGAATTAAATGTAAGGTTAACTAATCTAGAGACTTCTGTTTCTGCAAGTCAATCTTTATTTAACAATACACAAGGTGTTGTTCAAATGATAGACAGTGTTAACGATAGAGTTAATGATATTATAAATGGAGAAACTTCAATTCAAGTTTCTTACAACCTAGACTTGCTAAAAGCAGGTCCCGGAATAAACCTAGATAAAAGTATTCCAAATAGACTTAAAATAGATAATATTTCTCAACAATATAATATTGAAAATAATTCAATAACTAACATTGTAACAAATAATAATATTAGATTAGGTAAGTACACTAATTACATTAGGCATGAAAATGCAGCAACACCTATAACGCTAATAAAAGACTTAGAACTTTACATAGACGATTCAGATACAGCTTGGTCAAAAGGTCAATCTGTGGATCTAACAATCAATGATGCAATAGATTTAAACATTTACAGTATCAAGATTTACACTGATGCACTTAATAAACTCGGTCCAGGCGAATTTGCTAAAAACATAATAAATTTAAACGATATTGATTTTCAACCAAATGATACACCAATGTTTAGAATAACGTGTGTAGACCCAGTATTGCTAGAGTTTAAAGTAGATAAAATAAGATAATAGTATAATATGTCAAAAACACAGAATTCAATACAAGATGTTTTACAAAGGCTAGCTGTCGACATAGAAAACATGAACTCCTTTCTATTTAGCTTAAATGATGTACTTGTTTCAAAATCAGACAATGTAAATGTAACACAGACTAAAGACGATGGATCACAATTCACAATAACTGTTCCATCATTTGGTTACATGAAAGGAAAAATTGATGATATCAACGATAACTTTAACACGTTGATTAACGTTAATGATGATGTTGTAGGTATTAAATCAAAAAACGGAGACGTAAGAAAATTTGAACTAAAAAACACATCTACCTTAATTTCTGAATTAGAAGATGTTGAAGGAGCCTCATTTGAGGTACCAACTGATTTTAGAGTTAAAAATAACTGGTTCTTTGAATCTTTCTTAAATCCCCTTTTATTTGTAAGTGTTGACATTAGTTCTATATTAACAGATGAAATAGATAGATTTTCAGTTAAAAGAATCATAATTAATTCAGTTTTAGATGATGACTTTGAATATTTTGATACAAATTATAAAGGTGTCAATGATTTAGATTTAGAAACAGTTATATCTGAATTAGAATCTCAAGGAATAGATTTCATAGAAGACGATGGTATAGTTGACTTACCAATTGGTATTAACAGATATAGAGGAAACTTTGATGTGTTAAGAATACTAGAAGAAGAAATCCTAGACAACACAACCGGTACTGAAGCATCTATTAAAAGAAGAAGATATAAATTAAACACTCTTCAATACACCGATGCGTTAGATGAAAGCGAAGGTACTAAGCTAATAACGGTTGGAGATAGATTGATCACTGTTAATGATTCAGAATATGAAGTTGTTTCTATAAATGCAACAAATACCGAAGTAGTTTTAGAATCAATATTTGGTGTAGATCCAATAACAATAGGAGCAGCCATTTTAAAAATAAAACCTAAGGTATATGTGGTACCTGAATTACAGGTTAACGTTGGATTTAACGAAAGAGAAATAGTTTTTGTTAAACCAATTAGTAAAAAACAAAACTTAACGGTCGATGGCTTTTCTAGTGGATTTGGACTATACACAAACGAACTAACTATTCCATTAGACGATAACAGTGAAAGCACGCTTGAAGAATATTATAACAACTTTGTTTCTGATTTTGGTTTAATACTTCTTAATTTAGCAAAAGACAAAAAAGTACCTGCTATTTTAGCTGAGGTACCTGATGCACCAACATTAGATACTAGTAACTTCCAAGTAGTTGAGATAGATTCTCATATTAAAGAAGCTGAAAACGTAATTGCCTTAGAATCTAAAGTAAAAGAAAAGGAAGATGCTGCTTCTCAACAAAAAGAAATTGATCGTCAAATAACTGACTTAAAAGCTGAAATCACAACTAAAGTAAAAACACAAGCTGAAAAACAAAGAATTGAAAAGGAGATTAAAAAGAAAACTGAAGATCGAAAGGTATTACAAGACAGAATCTCTACCTTAGTTAGAGATGTCAGTTTAACCGTTTCAATTACACCTCAGTTTGTTACTTCTTCTAAATATCAAGTTAGAGGTTTTTGGCAGATCCCAAACGCTAAAACTAGTCAATACGGAAAGCAAGAAGTGGTTCAATTTAAATATAGATTTAGATATTTAAGTAAAAAAGGAACTGCACCAAACGCCACTCAAAGTGAATTTGTTGAAAGTAATGGAGCCACTAAATTTGCGGTTTTTTCACCATGGACAGAAAGAACTACAAAAACTAGAAAGAGAATTCTTAACGAGGATACTGGTTTATATGAGTGGGCAATTGAAAATGTATCAGATGCAGATGAAGTAAATATTAATCAATTAGCTATTTCAATTAGAAAAGGTGAAATTGTTGAGGTACAAGTTAAATCCCTATCTGAAGCTGGTTGGCCAGAAAATGCATCCGAATCAGATTGGTCAGAATCTGTTCAAGTTGAATTTCCACAAGAAATAGAATCTAAAGAAGAAGGATCCACATTATTTACTAAATTTATAGCGGAGAACTCTAGAATACAATTCCAAGATGAATTAAATTCAAAAGGCCTAGATTTACATTTAAACTCTCAGTTTACTACAGGAGAAAGGTTTTTTGCTCATCAAGCCAAAGATTTAGCAAGTGGATTTTTTACAAACGAAGGAAATGTAATAGATTTATTTGAACAATTAAAAAACGTTCAAACAACTTTAGAATCACTTCAACAAGCGATTTCCCAAGCAAAAGGAGTTATTAAGATTTCTATCATATCCCCCAATGGAGACACTGCTGAGGTTAAAAATGGCCAAACCGTTGACTTTTTCGCAGGTTTTTATAGGGATCTAATTAAAGACACTACAGGCGGTTCAACTGTATATAATGAAGGACAAGTGATTACTTCACAATATGTAATGTCTATTGAAAATTCGTCAGCAACTCCTCTTGAATTGATTTCACTTTTACAAGGAGGCATTGATGAAGTAGCCCCTATTTCTGACCCAGTAGCAAACCCGGATCAGGATTATCATATTAATCGTAGATATGATTTACCTTCATTAGGTATTACTGAAATATCTAGTGTTGAAACAGGTAGCATAAAACAACCGCCTAGCGTTCAATCTGCTCAAGTAAAAAGTCAGTATGCTTATTCTAGATATAAGGATTACGGATTAAGCAATTCCCTATATGAAGCGGATCTTGTAAATGGAAATCCAACATTAAACTCTGGATATAGCATCGTACCATATAATGCATACCAAGGTAGATTGGTAGGTTCTGAAAACATACCTTATAATGGAGGAAATTATTTTCCGTATAAACCTGAAAATACATCCCCTAGTTATCCAAACGGAGGAACCGCTGCAAACATTTGGAATGGAACAACCGATGGTTCTGGAAACCCAAATGATTCAGGATATATTAGTGAATTTTGTATACATACAGACCATCCGGAAATAGCTAATTTAGGAGTTTCTTACGATATAAGCACTGGTACTAATTTATTAGAATTATTTAGACCTGAATTTACTTTTCCAAATCCAAATCAAGTATATTATCCTTTTGCTCAAGGTTTACATTTTGAAACCTCTGAAACAGAAAGAACAAATGCATTTGGTATAAATTACAGAAAACAAGCTCAGAGAAAAGCCCCAGAACAACCTGTAGACAATTTAACTAGAGATGATCTAAATTATCCTATCAAACTAGGTTTTACACCAGATGACGAATACTTGATTGGAAAATATACATGCGGAGCTTACTTATACCCATTTCCTTTAAATTACGAAACTTTATCAGTTGAAGGAAACCACCCTAGATTGTCGTTTAAAGAAGTTGAAGTAGGTTCTGAAAATTCAATAAACATACCAATATTATTTCAATTTAGGTGTTCAGATAAACTAGCAAATGTTGGAGGATACAGAACCTCTGGAGCATTGACCAATATAAAATATTCAAAGAAAATAGGAATAGATATCTATATAAAAGATAATGCTCCATTTTCATTCGATTTACAGGTCGATTGTCAATACAAAAAAGTAACAAGTTTAGATGCACCAGTAATTCCAGCAAGTGGTCTTTCTAGTGTTTCTTTTTAGAAATAAATGAGAAATATAGAGTATAATAGAATTCAACAGGATACTTCTAGTTTTCAACTAGTTAGAACCAACCCTAAACTAACCAGTAATGTTAAACTAACCGTTGACATAACAGGTAACATGTGGTTAGATTCAATGGAAGTTTCTTCCGAGTTAGCTGATTCTAAATATAAAAAAGTACCGGTTGATCCAGAAGCAAGTCACCCGGCCAATATATATGCTTTCTATGAAAAAGGCAAAACACCAAAAGAAATAGCTTTTTCTTTAACCGAAACTGTTTCAACTGTTAAAACCTCAAAAAATTTCAAAGATCAATATGCTTTTTCTGAGTATTTTAGTGGAGCTAGGTATTTTCCATCTAAACAATATGATGAGAAACTATCCTATTTTGCTCCAATTTACTTAAAGGAAGATTTACCTGAATATTTTGTTATATTAAAGATAAAAGATCCCATTAACTATAAAATTGATGAATCTAAAGAAAAATATCCCTTTGATAGAGAAGAATACATAATTGATATGTTTAAAAAGTCGACTATTATTAAAACGTTTGACTTAACGGAAGAAACTAAAATTGGATCATATTTAAGAAAATACATTGATGATCCATCTTTCCCAAAATCAGGTTTAACAACTGATTACGATAAGGACTCCTTCACAAAATTCAATGGTATATTAATAGATTCAGGTGTATTTGGAACTAGAAGCGAATTGCTATCTGACTTTTATTCTTCTTCAAGTCCACTTAAACATTTCGAACAATTTACAACAGCTGGTTTTGAGAGAAACGGTATTATATACCCTAACATTTTAAATATAGAATTTATATTTGACGATGAAACTTCAGATTTATACGATTTTAACAGATATGTAGGTTTTTACATTAACAAAATTGAATTAGATAAAATAACAACTGATATCAACAGGGTTTACGATGAAAGAGCAACTTGGCCAAATACGCCAAGACTTAGGAGAGAAATAAAAGAGTATGAAGACTTTAATGTGATTCAAGAAAATCCAGAGGGTGTTCTATTTCCTTATTCAAACGCAGATCTATTGATGTCAGAGTTTGATAATACATATATTGATAAAGATAACTTATATCTTAACTACATTAATGATAGAAACGGAAACCTTTACACCTTTAAACTAGCAGAAGGACCTATCATAGAGGACTTAGACTCAGATTCAAACGAATTAGGTTCTGGAAAAATAAGACTTTCAAAAACAGAAGTAAATTTAGGTAAGTTCTTTGGACCAGGTAGAGACCTAATTCAAGATACTTCATTCTCTTCAAACTCTCCAGGTTTCTCTAATTCATATTTAAAAATTATTTCAGAGTTAAATCACTTAGATTCTATAAAGATATATCACCCAACTGGAACTTTAGTAAATTCAAAGGGTAAATATGATGAACTTACCGCAACCGTTGGATATTCACTAGTTCCAGATTCTGGAGATTTTTACTTCTATAATGATGTAGATAACATAACTGGAAACGATGAATTTTACTTTAACGCCACCGGGACACCTGAGGAAATAGCACAGGCAATAGATGGTTGCTTAAACAATATTAGAAATAGATCATTCAGGGTCACACAAGTAGATGAGTATGTATTTATTAAAGCTTCTTCTTCAGGAGACTACGACGAGAGATTTGGATTGGAATTTTTATCACCAACATTTGACTATACTAATATTGAAATAGCTGAAAAAACAGGATCTAATTTAATTTCAACCCTGTTTAACTTTGAAGGAGGCTCTAGATTTAATGGAAATAGAGTTATCATGGATATAGGTCAAAAGGAAAAGCTTTTATCTAATATAAACGATACTTTGGTTAAAACTGAAAATGGCTGGTCTAAAATTAAAAAGATATCTAACTATGTAGATACCGTGGATACTAATTATAGGGACTATTTTGAAAAGATAGCAGTTGTTCTTGAATTAGAAGAAGAACCTTTTATAAGATTTGGAGAATCTATAATTAAACTAATACATAGACCGTCTTTTGGTTTTATATCATTTTTACCTATTAGAGATTTTGATTTTGATTTTTATTCAAGTAAATATCTAAACTTCCCTATAAATGACCTATATCAATTTTACTTTTTACCCGCCGATATTCCTATACTTAGACCTGGTGAAACATATGAAATATATGGAACAGGTACAATTGAATTCGACGGGGTTCAATATATACAAGGCGATACTTTCACTAACACAACCGGTGATTATGCTTCATACAATTCTATCTCTGGAAATCCAGTTGTTTCTTATGAAAATGTAGACCTATCTGGAACCTCAGGTTCTACTTTAATACCCTATAATGATCAAAATAATGAAGTAAAAGATTTTGAAGGATTCTTTTTATTAAAAGATCCAGATAAAGTCGTTAATGAAGAAGATACTGAAGCTTTTAATAGAAGACTTAGATACCTTAACGGTGTAACCGATACTGAATACGACTACTACAAAGAAAATTTTACTAAAGATTTTGCTCTAGAATCAAAGATCATTCCATATTTTACAAAATGGTCTTTACTAAATGGTAGAGACTCTAGAAGTAACCCATACAGGTTAAACACAGAGTTAGCATTTGGTTTTAATAACTTTTCACCTAGTCACGATGATACTACTCAAAACCCCTCTAATTTTACACACGAATGGTACTATCTAGAGTCTAAATTTGATTATGTTCAATCGGCTGAAACAATAAAGTTAAATAACAGTTATTTTGATGAACCGTTAGATGAATCTAGACTTTTATCAGAACCTGATTACTTTGTAGATTATTTTACATACACTCCCGTCTTTAATTCAGAAGAAATAGGAGAAACTCAAACCAGATATTCAATAGTTTCTAGAAATCAAGTTGGACAGTTTGAAACCTTTATCAAAGGGTTTAAAGTAAACTTTAACGACGTAATAAACAGTGAAGACATTGGTTCTGATGGAAAACCAATACCAAACCCAGCAACCACTAGGTTTGAAGACTATAGGTTTTCTTGCATCTTAAAAACTGTTAAAGAAAACATAAACGATGATACTAAACCTCCAATAAGTTATAGAATTATTGAGCATAAAGATTTTAAATTCATAATTATCATAATTGAACTATACATAGGGTCCCTAGATAATATTAGTGATTTATGGAAAGAATTAGCAAATCAAAACATTTCACCTGGAATTGATATTGTAAATTCTTCTAATTTCTTAGATTTAGATACTTTTATAAGCGACGATGTATACAATGGAGTAAATGGAGAATATAGAATAACATTTGATTCAGATGTTTCAAACATGACGTATTCATTATTGTATTCTCTAAGAAACAAAAAATATAATAATCTAGAAAATAGATATTCCAACATTAAACTTAGTTCCAAAATAGATTTATCTGTCTCTAGCACTTATGTTAGGTTTGACAACCAAAATATTTTAAACTATCCCTCTTCTCTTTCAGATGAAATAGTTAGAACTAAAAGTGATACTTTTTTAATACCTAGGTTTTTATCTTCAGGTCAGGATTTTTTCTTAGATACTAAGAATTCTCCATCGGGAACCACTCCACTAAATATCAACCCAATTAAAGAGGTTAAACGTGAATCAATAGTGATTAATGACCTTAGTACAGATATATTGATAGACACGAATAATAACTTTATAACTAATGTACCTACTAGTTTTCCACAAAATATTTACTTGAACAATCATGTATTTAAATCAATGATTTCTGGAGAAAGCTACTATGAAAAAATAATTGAGAAACTTTCATTCGCTAGGTTTAAACAGTATATAAATGAACTTAACGGTTTTATACAGTATGAAAGTTATGAATTAGACTCACTTGGAAACCCTATTAGATTGTCTAATCCTAAATATTATATAGATATCCCAGATACGCAAAATGTGATTAAAGACCGGGGACTAGCAGCTTTTCCAGATAGTAATAGACCTTCCAACTTCTCATTCATAGATACTATAGGATTTGATTATTTTAAAACTGACTTAGATAATAATTATGAAATAAACAGATATAAAGGACAATATGAACCTATTTTTACCGATGTTCTTTTCTGTAATTCAAAGTATGAGTTTACTAAAAATACGGATATCAATGACCTTAAATTTGCTAACATCAAGTTTAATATAAATGTTGAAAATTTTATAACTATTCAAAATTTTAATCATATCAAAATATCCGATACTAAAATCTTAGCCTTAGAAGCCAACGAAGCATTTGAGCCTAGATACGAAAAAATAGATGAAATAGCTATTGGTAAGAGACCTTATTTCTTATTTGATTCAAACTGGGAATATGGCTTCCATCACAAATATTTAGATAAAACCAGACCAACAGCTGTCGCAGGATCTTTGAGAGTAGATGAAGATGATTCTTTTATTGGAAAATTAATAACTCTACCCGACACAATTTCTTTGAACGATTATCAGGTAACCGAATTAACCGAATTACAATTATTAGAGAACGTTAATTTAAACGAGATAGAGATAGTTTCAAAAGAAACCTCTCAAGCGCTAGAAGGTTATATAAATATTAATAATGTATTGACTAGATATTTTATAGAGAATGGAATAATTAATAAGTTTAATGAGTACCTGGTAAATGAAGAACAATACTTAGGTTCCTTTGAATCAATAGAAGATTATGTTAGAGAATACGTTAAACTAAATATACTTAAATTGTACGAAACCGTTGGTGTTGAGTTCTTCACTAAAGATGACAGAAATCTTACATCTAGTTTACAGACGCCTAAGAATTTAAACGCTATTGAAATTGTATCTTTAGATGATAATCAGCGCAACCAGCAAAGCTTCGTAATTAACAAAAACTTAGAGATAAATAAATATGAAAGATTAATATTAAGATTTAACTTTAAGAAAAGTACTAAAAGCGGAACCTTGGTTAGTCCAAAAATTAAAATTAAATTTATTTAAACAATGGGAATCATTATAAATCTTAAAGAAATTTTCGCAGCCGATGGCCAAGAAATATTTACTGACAAAGTTAATTTTAACTTCAATAAATTACTTGAGCTAGGGGTTGGTGATCCAGGTGAACAGGGAATCCAAGGACCCATTGGATCAGCAGGACCTGCGGGTATAACGGGTGAAGAAGGTCAAAGAGGTAACAAATGGTTTGTAGGAGTAGGTGATCCTAATCTTCAAGTTTTTGTAGATTTAATTGAAGGTGATTTTTATTTAGAAACAGAAGACAGTAGTATTTGGCAATATGAAGGTTCTCCATCTAGTTGGGTTCAGGTGACTGACTTATCTGAAGTAGTTGTCAATATTCTTGAAACCGAAGGTTCCCCATTCATTAGAGGGTTTGGAGAAGCTTCTCCATTAGATAATAGATTTATAACTTTCACAAGAAGAGGTAATGACAATGCTGATATAATAACAGATGTTAATTTAGGTAATGGTTCTAATAATGACACCTTATTATTAACTAATTGGAACGAGAGAGTTACTATGATTGATAATTTTCCATTAAATACAGATGATGAATTTAATGCTATTCAAAACATATCAGTTGATCATACAAGTTCTTCATTAGGTAGATACCATTTAGAATTAAGCTCATTAAATAACATTTCAGGTCAAACCGATCTAAGCGAACTTAATCATAATCTAAAAATAAGATATGTAAAACAAGAAACAGCCTCAGTAGATTATCCAGTATCTAATGAATTTATAAATATTTCAAGATTTTCACTTAGTGTTCCAGAAGCAGTTTCACCTACTCTGATTTCAGAACAAGGTATCTTTGAGTTTGTAGCTCCTAAGTACCAAGACGTTGCAGATATTGGATCTCCAATAAAAGAAAACACTTACGTTAGAATAGGTTCATCAGAGCCCTTAACGGAGTTTACGTTTACTGATATAGCAGTTGATGGAGTAGAGATTTCATTAAACAATAACGGGATTAATTTTGGATTGGTTAGAGAATTAGAATCATACACTTCAAAATTAACTTTACCATTAGGCTTAACTGGAGATTTTGGATTATTAAATGCATCTGGTTCATCCAACTTACTAAATGGACTGGTAATTAAAGGAGATGTTTATCATACTGATGGTTCAATTGAAACAATACCAACCACTAGTAAAATAAATTCATTAGAAACTTTAGACTCTTTTAACCCCCTGACAACTGCTCTTAATTCTCAAGGTTATCAAGGTATTTTCTCAGATGGGAAATATTTATTTGCAGTATCCCCGGGAGATGGAAATCAACAGGCTTACAGCGATAGCGGTGGATTAATAATCTGGGATATTAGTGATCCTGATAATCCATTTCAAATAGTTGATAAAGTTAGAGACAGTTCGACCTCAACTAAAGGTGGAACAGCAGTGGATTATGATATACATGGAAATCCCCATGCAGATGGTGGTTTTCCAGGATATCTTAGCTCGGGCAATGGTATATTCTTAGCACAACCTCTCACCGGTGCAAGAGATATAGCCTTTGCAGGTAAATATGGTGTTATTGTAAGAAGAGAACCTACACCATGGGCAGGTCCCCCGGCCGGTTTTGGTGATATCTTAGATTCTTTTTTAGTATTTGAATTAGATTCAAATAAAACCAATTTTAAGATTGTTTCTTGGTTAGGAAATTCTAATACTTTTTCTAATTTTATGACAGGTTCATCTTATGAAGGAACTGATGTTACACCTCTTAAAACTGCTAAAAAAGTAAAAATATCTGGTAATTGGGCCTTTGTAATGTCTAGTCCAGATAACGCTTCAGCTCCTACTAACCCATTAACATCGATTAGTTACCTTACCGCTGTTGACATAACATCTGCATCGAGACCCTATGTAACTGATACCAACGTAAAGCAATCTAACAGAACTATTTCATTAGACTTTGACATATCAGGAGAGGTAGCTTATACATTGGTTTTTAGAGAGGACCCTTCAGCACTTGGTACATATGAGTTTGCTATAATAAAAGACTCAATATACGATCCTAATTTCCTATTTAACAGTGTCACTGCAAGTACGCAAATATCCAACATAGGCGGCTTTTTCGGCATAACTTCTCCAACTGCTATTAAAGTAGTTGGAAACAGGGCTTACATTATCTTAGAGAATAAGTTTTATATCTATGATACAAAAAACAATCCCGGTTCACAAATGGTTCAGATTTCACAAACAAACCCGCCAGCTGCATATGGGTTTCAAGATGTAGAAATTTCTGGTAATTTTGCGTACGTTACTTCTATGGAATTTGCTAACGATCGACCTGCTATGTTAGTTTATGACATTAGCGATGATAGTGCACCTTTACTATTAGAACCTATTGAGACTTTCCCAAGCGCAAGCGGAAATGGAGCACCTAGTGGATCAACCATGGTTGGTGATAGAATATATATTGTAACTACTGAAAATGGAGTGGATAACGGTGGAGTTGTTTCACTTAAAGTTAACGGACTTAGATCACCTGCTGCAAAAATCGGTAACATTTACTCAAAAGACATTAAGGTTTCAAATGGAGTTAGTATTGGAGAAACCTTACAAGTTGGAAGATCCGCAACTATTGGTTCTGGAGGTCTTTGGGTTGATAAGGGTATTGGAATAAATGTAGATGGTCAAGTTAATATTAAATTAACCAACGACTCAAATTTAAACTCATCAAACCCCATTGAAACTGGGCTTAAATTAACTACTAGTGGATTTATAAATGATCCGGTTTCTGGGTCTGGAGCAACAATATATCAAATCCATAATATCATTCAAGAAACCGAAGCTTTTAGCATATATGGAAATTATACAGTCATCCAAGACAGTATTACATCACCAACTTTTGGCCCTAATGCATATGGTTATCTAGCAGAATTCAGTAATGTAGATACTGGAACAACAAACCAGATTGCTTTTAGAGCCAGTTTTACGGGTTCAACTGCGCGTGATACAATAGGTATATCAATATCAGGAGAAGACACAAATATCCTTTCAGGAGATCTAGAAGTAGGAGGAAGCTTTAATGGAGATTATCAAACGGGTACAGTATCATCGCCCTCCAGCAGTCTTTCTTCAAGCACAGTTGATGAAGGTGTATTTGAATCAGGAGTATTTGGTACAGCAGCTGGTATAGGAGGTGATTACTCTAATGGAAATCTAAGATGGCAACGGATTGGTAATATAGTTCACGTAAAAGGAAGATTATCTTTAGACTCAGCAGCAAGTAGCTCAGTCGGTTTCTTACCTCATAGTAGTGCGGACGGTATTAGCGGAACCGCAATACAAGACTCACCAGCTCTATCGGCAGGAGATTTGTATAGAGTCATCGATGCATCACCAGGTAAGTTTCAACTTGCTAACCTTTTTGCCGCTACACCAGCTGTTCCGTCACCAAGTACTCTAGAAGTTAGTTTTTCTTATGAAATCACTTAAAAAATATAAATAATTAAAAATGGCATTAAAAATAACATCAGAAATAGCAACATTAGAGGGATTAACTTCCGAAGCATACTTGAATATAGAAAAGCTTACCTTTCAAAAGGATATGGCTGTTGATATTTGGGTTAATCTTTATTTAAACGAAACAGTTAGAGAAAATTCACCTAAATCAAAAACAGCATCTAATCAGGTTCCTAAAAGATTTGGAGTAGCTAATGCCGGAAGCCCTGGTGAATTGGTTTTACTAGATTCAGAAACCCTATACCAATTTGGGTATTCTCATATCAAATCTTATTTAGAAGCTAAGGGACTTATGGTTGAAGACGCTATCTAGAGAAACTGCTCACTAATCTTAAACGGTAAGATACGCTCATCTACAATAATATCTAGAGCATTTTCAAGTAGGTTTGGATCAAATCTACTGTCGTTACCCATTAACTTATTCAAAAGTATAGTATTCTTGATTGAATCTGCTATTTGATCAGTATTAACCGAAGAGTCTTTACATATACAAAATAACAGGTTTAGATCTGGATTCATTTTTGTTAGTTCTGAATTGTCTATTTCTTCCAGCTTTTCTTTAATTGGTGTTTCTTCAATATTTTCTATTTCTAGAGTCTCTAGCTTTTTAAAATCGTGACCCCATGAAAATCTCTTGTCCATTCTAAGTCTCCATATTTCATACTTAGATTTTTCATTAATATTTATTATAACATAAATAGTATTCAGCATTTGAATCTGATTATTAACGTAATAAACATTAAATTTTCTAATATTAAATATATCACACTGTGCATTTAAGCATTCAATAGCCAATGTACTCAAAACATCGTTTGCTTGCCTAATTATTTCACCAGATTGGTTGTCATTCTTATAAAAAGAAGAAAGTTCCTTGGATATCTTAATTATTCTAGAATCTTTCCAAGACGGTTTCATTTTAAAATCAAACATATTACCATCTAAAACTAAATTATTTAGGTTTAAATAATTAAACAAGATTTCATAAAAGTAATTTTGATTACCTTTTTTGAGCTCTTTATCATACTTTTGTTGAGCCGCCAATAACACGTAATTTGAGTACTCCGCGTCTACATAATCCTTTTTAATTATCCACATTGGATCTAGTATGTAATTTGAATTCACTAAGTGTCTTTTATTTTATATATTTTACAAAATAAAGCTTAACAGGTTCTATTATAAATAAGTATTCTAGAATCAAATAAATAACAATATAAGTAAAAATACTCAGCTAACCATAGATGAACATTACTATAAAAATTATACCTGAAGCAGGTTCAAATAGTTTAACATTCAGTAAAAATTTTAGAATTTTTTCTATTCCAGATCCCGTTGGAGGAATTACTTCTATCGTTGATATTCTAGAGAACATTGAGTCTACTTCACCAGGGGTTATTGATCTATCAAATCTAAAAAGATATTTTAGGTACTCGACTAATAATATTGATTGGTCCTTGTGGTACCAGTTTACACCAGTTAGTATTGACCCAAACGGGTTAAATTCTATCACCGATATAGAACTAGACCCTGATTTAGAAATATACATTCAAATAAAATACGAATATGATGATGGTTCTTTTGAAGAACTAGCTTCTCCGTTAATTATCAATGAAATAAAAATCAGAGGACTTAAAAATGATCCGGGCTTACCCAGTGTTATAACGCCACCTATTTTTTGTACAGACGAAAAATGTCCGGCCTTAATATTTGAAAGAGAAGCAGCGTTTAGACCATATCAAGTAGATAGTGCGATTGGAATTTACAAGGAACTTAGTTTTCACACCAATAAAATATTTGGCCATGAAGTAGTTTATTTTAGAACTGTTCCAGAATCAGATAGCGGCGACTATATCTTTAAAGAATGGACATTGTATAAAAATGTAGACCGCAAGTGTATTAAGATACTTGTACCAGATAATAACTTTCCAGATAACAAGCCTAAATTTTCAGAATTTGGAATTGATTTTGAAGTACCCTTTGAGGTTCACATTGACCATAAGTATTTTCAATCTATCTTTGGAAATGAATCTGAACCTAGAAAGAGAGACTTTCTATATTTTCCTTTGATTAACAGAATGTTTGAAATTCAAGGTTCTTACTTACATAGAAGCTTTATGATGACTCCTAGTTATTGGAAAATGCAATTGTATAAGTTTAATCCAAACATCGATATGCTAATGAAAGACGCAGATCGTCAATATATGGATAATATAATAACCAGCGCTGAAGAATTATTCGCTGAGGAGGTCAAGGATGACATTGAGGACGCTACGATGCCTGAGCAATATGAAACTATATCCAAGAAATACGACATCACCAGGGGCTCGATTCACCCTGATCTAATGATCAAAAACATAAAGTTTAACTTTAATTATGCACCTTTAATGGAAAATTATTATGATTTGAGTGGAATTGAAGCAAGCACAAATAATTATTTTTTAACTAGTGATTCTCCACTATTGTCTACTTCTCAAGAATTAATTGAAACAACCGGAACGGTGGATGATAAGAAAGAATTTCAAGTAATCAGGGCATATCAAGACAGTAATATATTTACAACTTGGCAAAATAATGCTCTAATGACCAATGATAAAAACGTACTTGGAATAAATGTAAAGTATTTAAGAGTTAGAGGTCCATTTGATACTATTCCTGATCATATTGGTCAATCCGAATCGGGTAGATACTTACAATTGGAAGCATATAAAGATTTAAGTTTTTCTACACAAAGAAATATCATGACGGGTCAAGTGGATGGAAAAGATGCGGTTACTTTAAAACTAAGAGAAACTTCCATTGTATATAATAGAAAGCCTGAATTTGGATTATCCGGTTCTTATATTGATAACTTGTCTTTTACTTGTTTATTTAATATTCCTTCCGATGCTGAGGTAGTTAGCATGATCAAAGGATATGATAATGAGAGTGAATCTGGTCTTTACATATATGCACAATTTAATAAGTATTTTGGTAGTTCTAACGAAGGAGATTTAATATTAAACGTAAAACTAAATAATATCGAAAAGTCTTATACAATAGCTAACTTTAAATCAGGTAACTGGTATGGAGCAGTCGTCTCAGTTTCAAATGAATTTAAGCAAATAGGAACTTACCTTTACGATATAGTAGAAGATGTTTCAGATCTTTCAAACCATTCAGATTTCAAAAAGGTATTTGAAAACATATCTTCAATGGAACCTCAGTCTTTTAATATAGATCAACCATATAATATACCTACTTCTAAGTTAAAGATAGCTAACTTGAGGCTATTTAAAACCATGATAAAAGAGGAACAACATGATTTTATTCTAAGTCAACAATTCATTAAAGATGAATCTATGTTGTTATTGATAGATAATTGTAGACCTCAGATCAAGGTTCCATTTATAACTAGAAATAGATAAACTAAAACAAAAATAAATGAAAAAAATAATACTACTTTTTTTGATGATACCAATGATATTAGTATCTCAATATACAAGCGGTTTAACTGGTGATTGGACTACTGGGTCAAATTGGATAGGTGGGGTTAATCCACCATTAACCGGAGGAAATAAGTTAGGCGATGATGTTACCATAGCCACATCTACAACAATAACACTATCAAATAACTTAGAAGTTCAATCAGGAACAATATTAATGATTGATGGTGAACTCATCATAACTGGAAACATAACATTTAAAAATGGATCTACTATATTGGTTAATCCGGGCGGAGTATTACATATACAATCAAGCGGTGCAAATGCTAATAATTCTACAAATGTTACTATTAATGGCCAATTAGTGATCGATGATGATTTTGAAGCCGGCGCAGGTTCAACGATTGAAGGTACCGGTGAAGTTATTATAAGTGGAACTAGTAGTGGCAATGGAACAATATTTGGAGATGTTACAGGGTGCTCAGGTTGTAGTTTTAATGGTGGTGGTTCATTACCTATTACTTTAGTTTATTTTGACGCTCAAGAATATAACAATTCAATTTGTTTAACATGGGAAGTTGCTTCTCAAATCAACAATGATTATTATACTATCTATAAATCCTACAACGCACATGAATGGGAGAATGTTGTAGATATAGAAGGACATGGGACAACTAATACAATAATGAAATACGAATGGTATGATAGTCATATCGAATATGGAGTAGTATATTACAAAATAAGACAAACCGATTATAACGGTGATTACGAAGAATTTTCACCAATTGCCGTAACAATACTAGACCCAAATAGACGAAGAGAACTTATACATACGATTAACCTATCTGGTGCAGAAGTAGATAGTCAGGTAAAAGGCTTTATCATAAACATTTACAACGATGGAAGTACAGAGAAACTATTTAATGAAGAATGAAACAATAGTAGAAACGCAATTTACCTTAATAGAAAAACAATATACAAAATGAAAAATTATTTTAAATGGTTATTAACTGAACATAAATACGGAAAGATCAAACTCTTACTGTTTATTTTTGGAATATATCAATGTATAAACTTAACTGACGACTTTTATTATGAATACCTTGATGGAATGCCTTTATTACCGCTCATAGCTGGTTATATTGCGTTATATGGGTTCACTATCGGTATAGCTCTTCAACCATATTTTATCTATAAAGATTTAAAGAAATGAAGAAGTGGATATTTTTATTTTTAGCATTTATTGGATGTCGGAAAGTAGATTCTAACGGCTATAAAACTTTTACTATTAAAAAGGGTAATCATAGATCGGGTTATCGATACAAAGCAAATTGTAATAATCACATAGAATTTAAAGTCATATTCAATGAAAGCGCAATATATAAAACCGAAGACCCTTTAAATCAAGCAGATGTAAATAAGTTATATGGTGTAAGTGATTGTGGAAAGAATCATATGGAGTATTCTATGAGATTTGGATGGAGGTATTATAAAGACAAGTTACAAATACTATGGTTTAAACATGAAGCAGGAAAATTCACATTCGACGTAATTACTAGTATCGAATTAAATAAGCCGTATACATGTACCTTAGATATCTTTGAAGATGAATATATTGTGAGTGTTGGTGGAATTACCACTATAGTTTCTAGACCATGCTCTGATTATAAAAAAAGATATTACTTATATCCATACTTTGGTGGAGATGAAGTAGCGCCACATACAATCAAAATAAAAATAAAAATATAAGAATAATATAAATAACAAAGATGAATATAGACAGTCAAAATATAAGAAATTCAAACACTCAAGATATATTTTTGAGAAATGCAACCTTGTCGTTGCTAGATGTATTAAACCGACAGGTCATTATTGAATTAGTTAGAGATGGTGAAATAGAAAAACATGAGATTCCTTTTTTCTATAATTTCGCAGCGGATGAAGGTTTCATGAAAGATTTCTTTATTCAAATACCCGAGGGTTGTAAAATACCCACTTTAGCCGAGGGTAACTATGATATTATTCCAAGAGGAATTATAACATTAAGTTCTTTTAATATAAAAACTAGTGACATTACTAATAAATTCGTAAGAGGCAGTTTTACACAACAAGAACTAGATGATAATAATCAAAAAGTAAATAAAGGCTATTCAGGTCGTTTATATAGCTTACCAATGGACTTAAAATTTTCAGCTAAAGTAATCTGTGATAATTTGAATAAAACCTTCAAGATAATGGAAAAAATAATAGACATGTTTTATAAAAATAGAGTTGTTTATTTCCAATATAAAGGCATTAGGATTCCAGGTCAATTTACTTTTCCTGATTCTGAATCTTTTCAAAAAGAATATAAATTTGATTACACAACTGATCAAAGAGTAAATATCACCTTTGATATATCTATGGAAACATATTTTCCAAGTTTTAATGAAGATAGTGTTTTCTACAAAGGAAATACAATCAGGCAATTTGGTTTAAATACAAAAATGGAAGATACTGGAGCAAATATAAATGGAACTTGGATAGACCAGGATCATCCACCAAGTGAATAATATGGAAGATTATAAAGATAGATTACCAGGAGGAATGGCAGATGGCAAGAAACCAACCGATTTCCCTAAAGAAACTTTAGTCAAAGGAATAGAGACTGAGATGGAACACACTAGTGATGCTAAATTAGCTAGAGAAATTGCTATGGATCATTTAACCGAGGATCCCCAGTATTATGACAAACTAGAAAGTATTGAAAAAAAGTATCATCGCGTTAAACAGGATATAAATCTCCCAAAAGACATTCTAATGATCCAGGATGAATTCAAAAAGAATGGATATAAATTATACTTAGTAGGTGGCGCGGTGCGAGACTCGATCTCTGGAATCAAACCTAAAGACTACGATTTAGCAACAGATGCATTACCCGATGAAGTAGAACGAATATTGAGACCTAAGTATAAAATGCTACCTATAGGTGAAAAGTTTGGAATCTGGCTAGTTGTTACCCCCACTGATGAGTACGAAATAGCTACATTTAGAGAAGATATTGGTCAAGGAAGAAGACCAGAAGCGGTTAAATTCACCACAATTGAAAACGATGTTAAACGTAGAGATCTAACAATTAATGCGCTATTTTACGATATTGAAACGGGTGAAATAGTAGATTTAGTAGGAGGTATTAATGATTTAAAAACAGGAGTTGTTAGAGCAGTTGGAGACCCAACCGATAGGTTCAATGAAGATAGATTAAGAATACTAAGAGCAATCAGATTTGCAGGTATAACAGGTTCAGAGCTAGATAAGTCCATTCATGATTCATTAACAAAAGACGCTTCATTAGAAGGAATATCAAACGAAAGAATACGAGATGAGTTTTTAAAAGGGTTAGCAAAGTCTTCGTCAGTTGTTTATTTTATGAATCTACTAGATAAGTATAACTTGTTCGATTGGATTTTTCCTAAGCTTAATATAAATGGAAATTATATAGAAGAAAAAGATTATATTTTAAATTTAGCAACTTTGTTAAAAGAAAATGACTCAATAGAACTTAGTAAGATTTTAAACCAACAAACTTACACTAGAAAAGAAATTGCAAATATTCTTTTCTTATTGTCATTGCTTTATTTAAACGAAGATAACGCGTATGAAATAAAGAAGAAACAGGGTACATCTGATTTAACAAATGATCAAATACTTAAGTTCGCAGATTATAATAAACTCGATACTTCTTTAATTAAAAGATTTTTGAAATACCAAACGGGTGTGACTGGAAAAGAGGTGATAGATAAGTATCAAGTAAAACCTGGCCCTGAGATGGGTAAATATATAAAACAAATGGAGCTGGATAGATTTAAAGAAATTCAAGAATCAATCCAACTTAAGTATATAAAAAGATTTAATGAATTATAATGATATTAAATGTAAGAAATAATAGTTTTGTTTTTCTATTTCCTGAAAATTTTTTTACTAACAATATAAAGGAAAAATATAAGTCGTATTATCAAAGTTTAATACTTCCTTATGATACTATAGATGATTTTATGTCATCTACAGTACAACAGATAGACTTTCCAGCATGGAGCATGACCACAGCAGAACAAACAAGGCCACTCGGTAAAAGGCAAGATTATAAAAGCTCAAAACCTCTAAAGGATCTTTTTACTAGGGAAATAAGTCTTACTATGAAAATATCAGATGCATATCTAAATTATTTTATTTTCTTAGAGAATAGTTTAGAATTTTTAGATTTTTCAAACAAACAACAAGTGTTATCACCAATAAGACTAATGATGTTAAATAATGAAGGGTATTCAGTATCTTCAATAATATTCAATAATCCCATACTAGTGTCTCAAGGAGGAATAAAATTATCCTATAGCTCGGTTACACCTCAGTTTAATACATTTGAGATAAAATTTAAATATTTTGACTTCAAGTTAGAAGTTGATTTCAATTAATGCTTATTAATTATATTTAAACGTTCTTTAGTAATGTTTTTTAATTTAATCAATGACATTATATGAAATATACACATTGCTATTATTGCAACATACTCGGCAAATAATAAGCTAAATGGCGCTATTGGTATAGCACATATATAAATCCAAAAACAATATTTAAAGTTATTAGTTTTATATAGCGGCCATATTGTAAATATGAAAAAAGCCACAGCTAATATATTATGAGAAGATGGATAATACTGAATTGAAAAAGCGGTTACTAATGTAAGTAAACATGATGAAATTCTCCAATTTTTTAATCCTATTAAATAATAAGAAGTTGCAGCGTTTGAAACTATAAAAACCGGTTGCATTGGTGTATTCCAATATTGAGAAAGAGAAGGTTTATACCCAATATAAAATAAGCATATCAATGGATATATTAAAGCAAATATGATTACACTTAGTCTAATTGCATAATCGTATTTACCCATTTTGTATTATTATTTTAAAATTGGTGTCCGTTTAATGTGAAGTCCGTTACTGTTAAATTTCCAGTACTTTTTAAAAATTCTACTTCAAATATATCTCCAGGTTGTGTTTGGCCTAATGTAGTAAAAGATAATGTTTCAGCACTTCCTCTTAGTTCCACAACACCAGTTGCAAAAGGAACTGAAGTTGTAACGCCTCCCCTTGTAAATTTTAGCCTACAAGTAACAAAACCATTATTACCGTCAACAGTTGCATTTACGGCAACAAAGAAAGCACCAGAATTCTTATTATCATAAGTAATTGAACAAGCATCTCTATCAGTTATAACCCTTCTAGCTTTTGGAAAGTAAGGTGATATAGTAAACGAACCACCAACATTTGTTGCGTTTAAAGTTTGATATGATGTTGGTGCAGAAAATGCGTTTGTGTTATCTTGTATGATTAATCCACCTAATGCATTTGCATTTTCAAGACCTTGATTTCCTTGTATAATAAAACTTTTTTGACTGTTAGTTTCTAAATCTGCCAAAACTCCATCAATAGCAGTGTTAATTAAACCCGTCCCGCTTAAATCCCCACTTACATTTGTTGTTGAAGTTACAGAGAATATGTTTCCTGCAATAGACGCTGTAAATATAATATCTGCTCCCGAAGATGTCAGAGTAATACCAAATCTAAACGCTAACTCTTGAGCATATGCAGTTACAAAATCAGATGCGGTTGTTGTTAAGTCTGCGTTAAAAGTAGCTAAGTAAGGTTGAAATGTTCCTATAAGTACATTTGCAGTTCCACTTGTTCCCGTTAAGGTAACAGTTTCTTGGTGAATATTTGGTGTTAGGTTTGTATTTGTGAATGTATTAGAAGCTATTGTTCCAAAACCTGTTGTACTTGTAGGTTCTACATATAAGCCAATCTGGTCAAATTCTGGATGAATAATAGAAGCGTTAATGTTAATTACCCCATTACCTACCCCAGGTGTAAAATTTGCTAATATCTCAATTTGTCTATAGAAATCTAAATTAGCAGGTGTACCTTCTTCAAACCAATTATAAAATTCACAAGAGCTTATTTCTAAGTGTCTATTGCTTTGGAATTGACAACCTATTGTTCCATCAACTATGTACCAGATTAAACAGTTACTAACATCTACAAGTTCAAAACCTCTAATTGTCCATACATTAGTAGTGTTCTCAATTTTAAGATTTTGTAACTCTAAGACTTTAGTTCTTCCGTTATTAGTAGCAGTTGCAACGGTTATATTTGTTGCATCTAATATTTTACCCGTGGCATTTGTTGCTTTTAAACCAATATTTCTTATACTAAAATCATTATCAACAACAGTTAATAAATTTGTTGAACCCGAATAAATAAGTTTGTCAATATCTCTATTAAATCCAACTATTGCGTTTCCCGAATTAATCAATATTTCATTAGTAATAGCAACACTTCCTCTAACAAAGTAAGTAGTATTTGCCGTTAATGTAATAACACCACCGGTAGCAGCACCAAAGTCAGACTCTTGAGACACCTCAACCATATTTGTTGAGTTGATAGTTGGAGTGAATACACTACCACCTCCTAAAAAGTCAGAAACATTAGCTTTTTTAAGAGTACCTGCGTCATTAACAAGAACCTCCATTCCTGCCGCTGGGGTTACAGATGCTTTATTACTTATTGCTGTAGGGTCTACTGTTAAAGCTCCGCTACCTGTTACCTCTCCTGTGTGCGTGGCATTTGTTATTTTAGCGTTATTGGTAGTTATGTCGGATGCTTGTGTTGGTGTAATACCCACTTTTGCATTATTAGCTACAACTTCATTAAACTTAGCTGCAGGCATAACTCCAGCAAATGTTGCATCAGCATCAGTTAATGTTACATTAGTACCATCACTTGAATTTATATCCATTGATGTGGCCGATATTGGCCCAAGAGATAAGTTTGTAGAAACATTGCTTACTTTAGCATTATTTGTAGTTATATCTGAGGCTTGTGTAGGAGTTATTCCTACTTTTGCATTATTAGTAGTTATATCACTTGCTTGTGTTGGTGTAATACCCACTTTAGCTGTATTTAATACAATAGCTGCATTCTTATCTCCTTCTAAAACAGTACCTGCGGTTGTTCCAAAATCTTTATTAAATGCTGTGTTCTTAGCAAAAGAAGGTTCCCCTCCTAAATTAGATAATGAAGTAACTGCATTAGCAACATCTGATAAATTATTAGTTGAAATTAAATCTCCTGCTCCCGATGGAGGCGTAGCCCATGTGTTATCTCCTCTTAAGAATGTAGTAGCATCTGTTGTTCCTGTAGCAGATAAATCTGCGGTTATTGTAACAGCTCCATCTATTGGAGCATTGGGTGTAAGTTCTATAAATGAACCGTCCGTTGTAGTAACAGTTTCTACTATATTAGTAGGTAAAACCGGTATACTTGGAAAAGATTGAAAGTCTCCAGCTCCATCTATGTAGTCAGCTGCAGTTCCATTATATGCAAAAGCTATAGTTCCAGCAGTTGTTATTGGTACTCCACTTATCGTAATGGCTGTTCCTCCTAATGTGGCATCAATGCTAGTAACTGTTCCTGAACCAGAAGAACCATTTGTAGCAGCGGTTATCCTGCCTTGAGCATCTACTGTTATATCAGCACCAGTATATGAACCTGGAATAACTGCTGTGTTTGCTAAATCAATAGTTCCTGAAGCTGTGATAGTTCCACCATTCAAGCCTGTTCCGGCAGTTATTGAAGTAACAGTCCCGGTTCCACCAGGAGACTGCCAAGTTAGATTACCTGCTCCGTCCGTTACTATTATTTGACCAACCAGGCCATCTACTGTTGGTAAAGTAAATTCACCATTTCCAATGACTAGTTCATCAACTGATAGATTTATGTATTTTCTAGTGGTCTTTGCTGGCATATCAAAATTATCTTATTTTATTTATTTTATATTATAACTGCTTTCACATCTCCGGCCGGATTGACGCCAAATGTAATATCAACCGTTGTTGCAGTAGTATTGCTTATATCTGCATATATAGCTTCACCGGTTGTTACGTCCCATAGCTGAACTATTAAATCTGCTGCTCCTATGGTATGTGCTATTGTATTAGCAACTCCTGCCACCCCTGGTGTAAATGTCACCACTGATTTACTAACAGAACCAGTACTACCACCTGCTGAAACCACCACGATTCTAACCGTGGCTAATGTTTGTGTAAGGGTTATATCAATGGAATTTAAACCGTAATTATCAATATGACCATCTATTCTATCACCAGAAATAGCATCAATTATATCAACAACCACGCTATCAGTTCCTAATGAGTGAGTTATTGTTTGTGTTACATTTGCGGTAAAACCAGTGGTCACTACATATGCAGCATTGGAACCGCCTCCAGTTCCACCTACAGTTAAACTGAATATATTACCGTTTTCATCAGTGAAATAAAGATCTTGATTAACAGGTGTGTTTGCAGTTGCTAGTAAAGGATCTCCTATCCAAACGATTCCACTTCCTGCGTCAGGGGTGTCTGGTATACCAGGGCTCCCTAATTGATTTAATAATGTTAATTGATATAATATTCCTCCACCTCCTGTTAAACTGACCCATCCTTTACCATCTAAGTATCCTATAAAGTCTTCTCCAAAATCAGGTTTTTGGTTTTGAATACCAGTGTAAATTACTTCACCAGGAATTCCCACATCTGGCCAATTATTAAAATCAGTATGTCTATATCGTTTAGCTTCAGCAACCTCTACTAAAAATGAATTACCTTCTGCCCTACCTTGAGAATCAATGTTAAAAGTGGTTACACCATTTAGTTTTAAACTGAGACTACTAGTTACGTTAACATTTTTTACGTTTAAAGAATCTAAATCTTGAATTGAATTAGATGTTTCATCATATGAAATGTTATTTAAAAATTCTAATGTGGCAGACGAAAGATCGGTAAAATTAAGATTAGAGACATCTATAATTGAACCTAGACTGGAATTAGTTAATTTTCTTACATTTGAAAGTTTGGAATATATAGCCATTTATCAATCCTACTATTTTTTTTATTTATTCTAGAAAAACATGACTAAATATTACTCGACTTGTTTATTAATTCTGTTTTTTCATCTATCTTTGACTCTTGGGAAAAATTACCATCAAAAACTATACAATTGTTTAAATCAGCGTTTATTATAAGATCCAGATTGCTATATATGGAAGATGATTTAATTTCATTTAAATAACCACTATATGTACAATAAAGAACTTTTGAATATTTAATGTCATTATTAGAATAGAGAGTACTACTTTCAATATTTGAATTTCTTATCATACACTGTTCAAATAGACAGTCTTTAGCATCTATTTCAACTCTACAATTGAAAAAGTCAATATCGCTTAGTGAAAAACCTTTACTAATCCTAGCGTCTTTTACCTGTATTCTTTTTCTAGCCGTATCATAGTTGATAGTAGCCTTATTCATTTCACAACATGAAATTAACTCAAATAATTTATTTCTAATTGATGAATAATTAGATTCAATTAAGTATTTATCTCTTCTAAGATCAACGTGTAAATGTATATCTGGATATTTATGTTTAAATACCGTATAATCTTTAGTAGAATCAATGACATATTGATACTTTTCTAATAAGCTGTCTATTTTTCTTTTTTCTTTTTCGTTGAATGTGAAATTATTCTTTAAAGTTTCATATAAGTGCTTTGAAGTATAATTAATCAAGTCAACAACCTGATCTTTTTTCTTTTGGTATCCCTTTCCTCCTGCGTACCTTATATTAATATAGCCATTGTCTAGGTCACCAAAACCCGTTCCAAAACTAGAAGACTCTGGAAAATTATATTCCATTGGATTTGCTCTTTCTAATAAAGAACCTGTTAGTCTACTTGAATAAAGTTGTTTTGGATATATGAAAATAGATTTACTTTGATAGATTTTTTGTTTATCTGATGCAACATTAGGCCATAATTCAAATATCTTGTTTTCATTAAGGTTTAATATATACTTGAATTTATTTAAACCCTCTAATCTGTATTTTAAATTCAAATCACTTTCATTTAGTGATACTTTTATGTTGATATTGGTTTTGCTATTAGTGAATCCTGATTCATTTATAAAGTTCATGCATTTAAGCATTGTGTGAATAGCTTCATGATATGGCATCAGATCTGTATCTATCCTATTCATCTTTTGTCCACCTTCAAAGTCAGGTGACACAAACATGGTCTCGCCTACAAAATTTATTTCTTTCTTATTTTTAGTAGGAATAACGTTTTTACCTAAATACTTAGAAAGTTTAGCGGCTATTTTTTTTCTATTCAAAGGGGAGAAAAACTGAAATGAAAAACCTACATTAGTACTATCAAAAAGAAACTTATTTTCTATATTATTATACACAAATATTGTTTTTTGTTATTTATCAAAAAACGCATATATAAAACAAGTAAATGGTTTTTCAATTAATTAAAACTTTTATGTGATATACTATATAAGAAATAAAAGATAAATAAAAAAAAAACAGACTCAATGGAAAAAACTGTTTCTAAATTTAAAATATTTAAATCCTTAGATTATTCAGTACAACTCTTGTTAAAACAGACTATCGATTATTTGTCTATTAAGTTTAAACAAAGTTTGCAAGTTTTCACAGCGGCAAGTCCCTTTGGGCAAATTATTCTAGTTCTTGAGAATTTAAGTCAAATGATTCTATACTACATAGAAGACTCAATAACAGAGCTTAGTATAATAGATGCAACTAGGGTTTCTTCGGTTTATTCATTAGCAACAATAGCCGGTCATAGCCCAAGTAGAGCGATATCTGCTTCTGGTGAAATAGGTCTTAACTCAACATCTGACGCTAGACAAGCTGATTTCGATCTAGTAATAATACCGAATCTAAGTAGAATAAAATCATTAAATAACGGTTTAACGTATGTAATATCTTTACCTCAAGATGAGATAAAATTTTCAATGAAAGGAACTACAGACGGTTTAAGTTTAAAAATCCTACAAGGAATAATAGAAACACAAACCGTTGTTGCTAAAGGGGAGGAAATAGAAAGCTTTTCAATTAATTCACCTCAGAATTTTCTAGTGGATAATTATCTAGTCGATATATATGTAAATGGTGAAAAGTGGACACGGTATGAATCTATATTAGACATGCCAAAAAATGAAAAAGCATATATTGTAAAAACAGGAGTAACATCTGGCGTAGATGTTTTCTTTGGTAATAATTCATATGGTAGAGTCCCAAACAAAGGATCCGAAATAAAAGTAGAATATTTAGTAAATAACGGCTCTTCAGGAAACATAACAACAGAACAAGTATCCCAGGTAAATTTTGAATGGCAAGATACCGGTTTTACTTTAACAGGGAAAGAGGTAGAACTAAATGAATATATTAAAATAAACACAGTACATTCACCTCAGTTTGGAGCAAATCCAGAAGATGAAAAACTAACCAGATTAATAGCACCTAAGACTTCTAAAAGTTTCGCCTTAGTTAATCAAGATCATTATGAGATTGTGTTATCTAGACTTAAACTTTTTTCTATAATATCTATTTTTCTAGATGAGAATGATAGTAGAATGTTAAATTTATTTTTAGTTCCAGACGTAACTAACTTATTTAACACTGGTCAAGATTACTTTTCCATTGACCCAGCTAAATTTAAATTAAGTAACTTCAGAAAAAATGAATTGTTGAGATTTTTAGATAAATCCGGTTCTAAGTTAATATCAACCGATGTTAAAATAATAGATCCAGTTATTCGAAAATACGTAATAAACGTAAGCGTAATTATATTCGATGATGTTGCTACAGAAATAATTAAAAGAGATATTTACAACGACCTAGGTAGCTATTTCATTAAAAATAAAAGAAGAAAAAGAATACCCAAAAGTGATCTAATAAAGGTTTTAGAGGAAGTATCTGGAGTAGATTCGGTTTCTATAAACATAGTTTGTGAAGAAAATGAAAAAGCAAAAATAGAAGATTCAAATTCAAGCTTAATCGGAATAGATGAATTTAATGACATTGTTATAGAGGAATCTGAATTAGCTATAATTCAAGGAGGATTTAAAGATAGGTATGGAAACGAGTATTCACAAGGAATATCAGACGAAGCACTCGGTTCGGTTAATATACAAATTAAAAACATAACCGTTAGGTCATTAACATAATATTAATAATATGACAAAGAACAGCATTTTTAGAAAAGCATATACTCGAAGACAAAGATTATTGCATACGGGATATGATTACCAGGATAAAATAATGAAGAATACTTTATCTACTCAAATGTTTGGTGTAAACGAAACCCTTGATACTTTTTTAGAAAACATAAACGAAGTTGTTTATGAAAATGTAGAAGCTGTAAAACAAATTAAAATTTTTGCAAATCCAGCACTAGAGAAATACGAGAAAAACATAAAGTAACTAAGATATGCTAAAAGACAAGGAAAGTAAAAAAGCCTTAAAAAATGAGATTGAAAATCTCTTAAGCGGAATAAACCATCAGGAATTCGAAGACCTAAACGCTGATGCGGAGTTAATGGAAGATGCTAAACCTGAAAGCCCATATGATTTTGACGAAATGACAGAATCATTTAATAAAAAAGCTAAAGAGGTAACCGATTCTCTTTTTGAATACTATGTTGAGTTAGGAATCTTAGAGGAGAATAATTACGTAAAATTAAAAAAGGAAATGGACACTGTTAATATGTCAAATATTTTCTTTCAAATAAAAACTCTTAAGATAACTATTACTAAAATAATGGAAGAAATAACAACTGGAAACACAAACCCTAGATTAATGGAAGTGTTTGGTCAATTACAAGATAAACTAAAGACTCTTACTCAGACCCAAGCCAATCATCTTCTATTTTTAGAAGAGTCTTATAAGAAAATCAATGCTGAAGATCCTAAAAATGATAATAATACTTTAAACAACAAAGCTAACGAAGGTGAATTTTTCATATCAGTAGGAACTAAAACAATGGTTGAAAATCTTCCTGAATCTAAAGATTATGAAACAAAAGATAGTAGTAATCTAATCAGCCCGTCTAATAAAAATGAACTAATGAAAGAAAAAAACATAGAGATAGATGAAGATAAAGACTCAGACTCTGATTTCATAGACGTTACTGAAATAATTTAAACAATGCAAAACCCACTTTCAAAAGGAGGAGGTTTCACTTCTCTAAAAATTTCTAGCCTCAATTCTGATGATGGAAATAATCACGTGTGGAATTCTGAAAAAGTAAATTCAATAATACATAAAGTTGAAGTTGAGGGAATGGATATAAGAGGAATGCAGAATTCCCCATTTAAAGAAAACGATATCTTACTTAAAAGGGCTAGTTTACCTTTTGAATATACTAAAGAGGAATGGGAGGAAATGCAAAAGTGTAAAACTGATCCATTACATTTCGCTTTGAATCACGCTTTTATAAGAACCCCAAAAGGTGATATGGTAGTTAAAGAAGCAGGTGGACTTAGGGATTTTCAGGAGCAAATAATTAAAAATACTCATAATAACAAGTTTAATATATTAATGGCCAGCCGCCAAATAGGTAAAACAGTAACAACCGCTATATACATTGTTTGGTTTCTTCTATTTAATAAAGAAAAAAACGTATTAATGGTAGCAGATAACATGACAACTACAAAGGAGATCATGGAGAAGCTTAGAATAGTTTTAGATAATTTACCATTCTACATGAAACCGGGTATCTCTAAAATAAACGAGTCATCTATAAGATTGGATAATGACTGCAGATTAGTACTTAGAACAACCACTAAAAAATCAGGTATTGGTATGACTGTTAATTTTCTCTATGTAGATGAGTTTGCTCACATATCAGAGTCTAACCTAGATAAATTTTATAGGGCTATTTTACCAACCATCACTGAAGATCCTTACGCTAAAGTAATGATAACATCTACACCAAACGGTAGAAACAAGTTTTGGGATATCTGGGCAGGAGCTATTGATGGAGATAACGAATACTATCCAATGAGAGTAGATTGGTGGCAAGTACCAGGTAGAGATGAAGAATGGAAGAGAAAAACCATAGGTAACATGGGTTCAGAGATCGATTTCAACCAGGAATATGGCCTACAATTTTTTAGTTCTGATCAACTGTTACTTTCGTCTAACGATCTTAAAAAAATAGATAATTCTCAATCTTTATACTTAAATACTAAACTGGATCTAAATGAGGAAGATTATCACATTAATGAATATTTAAGCTTTCATAAAAAATATTCAAACAACACTATTTCGGATTTTAAAAATGATCCATCGTTTTTTGTTTTTTCAATAGATACTGCCGATGGGCTAGAACAAGATTATTCCGTATTAAACATATTCAAAGTAGTCGCTTTACCCGTTAAAGAACTCATGAAGAATAAAAAAGGAATCAAAACAGAACTAGACTGTATTTCTTTAGTTCAAGTGGGTAGGTTTAGATCAAACACTTTAAACATAAACGATTTTACTTCAGCCTGTGAAAAGATAGTCTATGATATATTTAACCCTGAGAAAGTTAGAATTGTCTTAGAATTAAACCATAAAGGGGAATTGCTTCACAGTAGATTTTCAACAAACGATGAATACTGGTGGGGTCAGATGGTTCACACAAAACATACTGATCTTTCTAAAAATCTAAAGGCCGGTGTAAGACTAGGACCTACTAATAAATTAAAGTATTGTGAAAAATTTAGATATCAAGTTTCTATAAATCGATTATTAGTAACGTGTTATGACACTTTTCTAGAGCTCTCTTCATTTGGTAAATCTAGAGGAGGAAGTTATAGGTGTCAAAGCGGAAATGATGATTTAGCTATGACATGCGTTAACACTGCTCCTTTTTTTGAATCACCCCAATTCTGGGAAATAGGGGGAGAAACATATGAAAACACATCAGAAGAATATAAAAAGGAACTATATGAATCTATATTAGATGTTAAATCAGAAAAATCAGCATTTGACTTCGAAAGACTTCAAGATATTACAAATCAATTAAACCCCGAAAAATATAAACCGGGAGACAAAAGAAGCGTATTTGACTTAAATACACTTAAAAGTATAAATCAAGCCAATAAAAAGTTTTATAATTCATAATTATTTAGTATTATATTAGTATAATGCCAAAAAATAAAATCATGAAACAAATAATTTTAGATGAATTAAACGAAACCCTAGGAGATTACTTGGTAAAAAATAAAGATGTTGTTTACTCTGCTATTTTAGATTCAATTGAAAAAAACTATTTAGATGAAAATCTAGAACAGTTAGATGTTTTAGAAATAAACTCAGGTGGTGAAAAAACTTACGTAACACTCTATAGAAAAGAATGGATAAAAAGTTTAAATCAAGCCATTGGTTTTTTTCAAAAACCAGAGATTGAAAAATATGAAAATTGTGCAAAGTGCCTCAATATAATAAAGCACTTAGAAAAGTGTATATAAAATAAAAAAAATAAAACTAAGCTAACCTATGAACGGATTTGAAAAAATAAACAAAGAAATTAACAACAGAATACAGACATTATCAGAAATAGTACATAAAAAAGAACATACATCTAGACAATATAGCGAACTCGCAGACTTATTATATCCAAAACTTAGATATTTTATTTGGAAATTTTGTAAAGATAATTTACACACAGAAGAAGCACTTCAATTTTCACTAGTAAAAATATTTAATAATATATCTAAATATAGACCAGAAGCTGGAAGATTCACCACATGGGCTTTTACCATAGCTAGAAATGAAACCTTATATTATCTAGATAGAAAAAATAAAGACATTCCTCCTTATATTGAAATATCTTGCTTATTTGTAGACTCTAATCACAATGATAGTTTAACTTATATAGATAAACAAAATAATCAAAACGAAGTAACGGAAGTGTTTAATAACACCGTTCATGAAATCTATAACTTAAAGGATGAGTTATTAAAGAATATAGCCATTGATAAAATGGTGAATAACGAAAAGGTTAAGGAAATAGCTAAGAAGTATGATATGCCAGAAAATACTGTGAAAACTAAACTTAGAAAAGCACGGTTTGAAATAAGAAAATCTGTAATAAAAACAGATCCAAATACAAATAGGAAATTAATGGATTCAATACAAGATTTCAAAATAAAACAAATATGATATTATGAAAAAATTAGTGATCAGCATGTACCCATGGAATATATTATCCAGGTTTATATTAATAATTAAAGAATTATATCTTTTCTTTTCATATCTAAAAACTATAAAACAAATAAACCCTGAGTTAAAGGAAAGGGGAATAGTTAAAGCGTCTAGATATTCATTAGTTAAAGCTGTTAATTTAAAGGTCGAAACGCTACTATTAGCAAATTCTATCGAAGGTGACATGAATAAAGATGAAACCGAAGAATTACAAAAACTTGAATTAAGCTTTATAAGTAGAGAAATATCTAAACATAATGATATTTTCATAACTCACGGAATAATAGAACTAATAAAAACAAAAGCCGATAGGATAAAAAACAAGGATTATTATGGGTATATGGTAGAAATATCTTATAATTGGAATAATGCAACTCTTTATCAATTCCTAAGAGTTATTTTCCAAATTTCAATATGGACTCTATTACTATATTTGATACCATACGCAACTATAATCGAGTATTGTATCTCCGCTTTTTGAGATATATAAAAAAAAACAATAATCAATAATGAAAATTATAGAAATACTTAAAAAATACAAATTATACATTATATCAGCTTTCTTAGTAATTACCTTTTTTAGATCTTGTGGAAAATCTAGAAGCATATATAAGCTAGAAAAAGCAAGCATCGAAAGTTCAGAGGCAATTGACAGTTTAAATATACTACTAGGAACAAAACAAGCTAAAATAGATTCAATACCCGACATTATTAGAAACGAGAAATTATCTATACACTTAATGTATAATGACACTATCTCAAAATTAGATAGAACTCCTCAAACTATGTGGTTACAAAAAAATGTAACCTTACCTAGTATCAGGGGTCTTCAAAAATAATTAATTAATAATGTTAAGTTGGATAAAATCTAATAGAAATTCTCTAATTAGAAACTCTTTCCTGTTACCTATTCTTTTAGTAGTTATAATGTCTATTAGCCACGTAGTTAGTTGGTATGATCTAGGAAACCCAATATCTTGGGCGATATATCTTTCAATAGCAATTGAGATATTTGCACTAGCTTCCGTATCGGCTTCCTCTATTAAAATGGCTAGAGGTTCTATCTATTTTTTGTTTACTTTGGTTACTGCTATTCAGATACTAGGAAATATATTTTATGAATTTAAAGATATCAACCCTAGTGGAAGCGATTTTTTAGCATGGGTTGAGTTGATAAAACCTTTGTTTGAAGATTGGGAAATCATAGATCATAGAAGATTTTTAGCAGCCATTCAGGGAGGAACACTTCCATTAATGTCACTTATAGCATTACATTTTTACATAAAATTTAATGATGAGCTAGCTGAGGATGAATCTTCATTAGAAGATTCTAAACAGCAAGAGGATCAGGAGGAGAGTAAAGCCGAGAGTGTTAAAGCCACAACTCCAGATTCTCTTGATGTCAAAGATGAAGATCCGGAATATTGGAATGAATTAGTTGAAAAACTAAATGATGAAAATGAAAATAAAATATTTGACACAGGCGATCTTTTAGAAAAAAGTAAAAGTGCTAATAAAGAGAATAATCAGAACACAGGAGAATATATAAAAAAAAGAAACCCCGATCGTAGGATAAAAAAAGGATCGGTGAAGCCTCAAAAAAACTGGGGAAAGTAAAAAAAAACTAGCTAATAGATGAGCAGTGATTTTCACGGAGCATGTTCTACGGTTGAAATTAAACCAATCTTAAGCCTACTTGAAAAGTGTTTTGTAATACAGGATAAATCTAAGGTTACCGGTAAGGTTTGTCTTGACGATTTCGCATACCCAGTGGATGGTAAACAATGTATAGGTTTAGAAATACCTAAGTCTATTGATGGAGCCGAAGACCAATCTCTTGTTTTATTTGACAACGAAATAACTATACCATCACCGGCCGAGGATCTAGATAAGAATATTTCTTATGTAAGAGGTATTATTCTTAAAATAATATACAACACCGATGATGCAAATAAAGAAGAAGTACCTTTAATTTCTAAGAAGTGTTTTATAACAATAACCAATTCTTTAGGTGAAGAGTGTACATATCCTCTCTATAATTTCTTTAGTATATTTACTAATCCAGAAACATTAGACCCTCAGGATTTTATTAATAAAATAGTTATAACCAATCCAAGTACTAAATATAGTTTTTACGTTGATGCATTAATTATATACACAAAATCAGCTACTGTATAATGGATTTTATATATGAAAATAACATAGTAATGACCCGTGCTCAACATCAGGACTTTACTAGAGGACTTCCTTTCTACGGTGAAAAAGGAGACTTTAACTTTGTAATGGGTAGGAGTCAATTTACACCAGGGATATCTGTTAAAATACTCCCTCTTAGTGATTTATCTAGAAATGCTGAAGTTGGTATCTCTGAATTTCAACAATATGTAAATACCATCAATAACATGTTTAAACCCGGAGATCGAATTAGAGGAGTTGAAATGAACTCTCTTTTAAAGAAAGATGATGATGGAGATCAAGTTGTAGGTAGATTTGAAAATATAAAAATCGATTATCAAAATAAACAGATCAGAGCCTTTCTAAAAGACCCTTTAACCCTAAAGAAAAAAGAGGTATATCCAGATACAATGGAACGTGTAATGGAAAATTCAAAATACACTCTAGAGAGTTCTAGATTAATACCTGATTTTGAATCTTTTATAACTAATTTAAAATAAAGCTTTATTTTTTACTTACGCTTTTAAGAAGTGTATAAGCTGTTTTTTTAACTTCTTCGGGGTTATTTGGAGTAGACGAAATACGTAGACTTTCTCTAGGAACTGAAAACGTAGTGTTTGATCCCAATGCCTTTTTAACATATGATAAAACAGGTATCTTCCAAATAGAAAAATCTCCAATTGACATTCCAAGTATAGTTCCAAGATTTACTCTCAAGTCATTGCTTTTAACATAGAACTTTACACTATAAGTTAAAAAACTTGCTGCGACAAGGCCTACTGCTAATGATAATGCGGTAAATAGCGTGAGACTTCCTCCTGCTGAAAATTTACTAGTATTTACCGTTACTGCTTTAGGTGTAAACGTAGCATTTACGTTTTTTTCCCCTAACCTTGGAGAATATCCTACAGTTACATTAGTCGTCGCCGTTGTTGAAGTGTTAAGCCCTTTTAATATTCCATCTGGAACGTTTGCTTTAACTTTTAAAACTGCTTTTCCTTTAAAATTTTCACCTGAAAAACTAGTCAGTTTAATAGATTCTAAATATACGCTATATTTAATATTTAGATACCCTAAATTAACTACGCCATAGCTTGGCATTTTATATGACCATGTAGTGTTAGCTAAATATTGTCCGCTTTGTTTAGCAAGCTCTGTGTTTGCTTTATTTAATATTTCTGCTTTTACTTTAGGGTTTTTTAAGATGTATTTTTCAACATCTTTCTTGTTAGGTTTCCAGTTAGGGTCCGCCGTTGGAAAATATTTAACAATAGTACTATTTTTACCCATATTAGAAAGAGACTCGTCATTTAGAGTTTTACCCTTTTTAATTAATCTAATACAATTTGCTTTCCACTCATTAGAAACACCACCCGTCTTAGGTTTAGTATCTTCAAATATTCTTCTAATATACTTCATGTCTATGTTTATATATTAACGATCAACAAGCAAAACCGTTGTCGTAACATTTGTATAATAATATTATAGATAATAAAAAACAATTGATTACAAATGAGCAGCAATCAAGAAAATAAAACACCCGATAATTCAATGGAAGATGTATTAAGCCAACTTGAAGAAAAAGGAGGTTTAGCATATGACACACAAACTAGTTTAGAAAAGGTTACTAATGAAGAAATAACAAATAGTGCTAAAAAAATAACTAGCCTAGGAAAAGCTTCAACTGCTCCGATTATTACCACATCGGCTAATGAATCAGGTTGGAAGTTAGTCAAGTTACAAAACTTACCTTCAAATGGTTTAATGTACCCTGATAAATCTGAATTTTTAATTAGATCCGCTAAAACTAAAGAAATTAGACATTGGTCTACTATAGATGAATACGATCCATTAGACGTATCTGAAAAAATAACATTTGTCACTGAATCATGTAGTAAAATGCATATAAAAGGTGAAACAGCAGCTATAATGAATTCAAATGATATTCTAGAAATTGATAAATATCAAATTCTTTTTAAGATTCACAAAATAACTTTTCCAAATAATGAAAATAAATTAATAGCAAAAGTAAAATGTCCAGATACTAAATGTGGAAAGATTAATTCAATTCACACGACCGATTCTAACTTAGGAGGTTTTGAATACCCTGAAGAATTAATGGAATGGTATTCAAATGAAGAAAAATGTTTTGTAGTTACTTCAGAAAAATTAATGGAAACATTTAAACTACACATGCCAACTATAGGATCCACCAAGATATTCAATGAATATAAGGAAATGTGCAAAATACGAGGCATGCAACCTGATAAATCCTTTGATGAAATTGCTCCCTATCTAATACCTAGCTGGAGGAGGTTTAATGCAAGTGATCTTCTTAGAATTAGAGAACAAAGTCAAAGCTGGAAAGAAAATAAATTCTTATTCTTACATAAAGCATGTCAACTACTAAAAAATAATTCCAAAAACAAAGTTCATGGTATTTGTGAAAGTTGTAAAACTAAAATAGCATCTTCCATTTTTTTGGGAGGAAGCTTCACTGCAAAAGATATTTTCATTGTTTCAACTAGACTTAAAGATCTTGTTTGATTTAAACATGGAATTAGCAGTGAGGCTCAACCAAAGTTTAGAAACGCTTTACAATTTAGAATTTTTAGAATACTCTTTAATAGTTAGCTCTATCAAGAAAAAGGTAGAAGAAGAGAACAATAAGAAGCAAACAGAATCTAACACTAAAAACGTTTATTTTGATTCATCTACACCAATTGATTTAAAGATTCCTGACCATCTAAAAATTAGATAAATAATAAAAATAATTGATTTAAATGTCATTGGATGCGTTCAAAAATCTTTTTTCAAAAAAGGCAGATGCTAATATAGAAAGGATTAACAAAAAAGTTGCTAAGTATAATGCCAAACTTGCTGAATTTAATGAAATATGGCCTATTGCCATGGCAGAAGCCGAGAACGCAGGAATGGGAGAAACCTTTGTTAAAATGTTTCCTGAAGGAGGCGGGTTTGGTGGTGGCGATCCATTTCAAGGAATATCTACAGAATATACTAATTTATTAGAATATGGAGATCCACTTAAACCTTTAGTAAAAAAATTATATAAATTAGAAAATTCCGCTGAACGTTTAAAAACAACAAAGGGATATTTAAAACAGGCTATTAAATATAAAGAGGATGGAGCAGATGCATATATTCTTAAGATACGACAAGGAATAGGCGGCTTAATTGCAGGATTGAGCAACCCTGATAAGGGGTGGGATAACTTTATAAAATTTGGAGATAAATTTTTAGAAGATCCAGAAGGGGAAGACAGTCCTATTGAAGGTTATTCTCGTAGTTTTAAACAAGCAATAGATGGTCCAAGTGGAGTATTATCAAGTACAGAGTTATTTCTTGCAGTTAAAGAACAAGGAAATCCAGTATCTAAAATTAGCGAAGAACCCGAAGACGATGCTAAAGGGGAAGAATCTACAGCCATTAACTCAAATGTAGAAATTGAACCAGAAGAAACCGGTTCTGAAGAACTTATTACTCCTGAAGAATCTGCCGAAACAGGTGAGACGATTGAAACAGACGTAAAAACTATACAGGAAGCTTTAAGTATACCTAAAGAAGTTGAACAACCTGACAAACCGGAAGATCCTAAAGAAACAGTAGCGACTAGCCCTATAAATCAAGATACTGAAACAAAAGAAACCCCTGAAGAATCTTTAGATCAAACGGAGCTAGGAAAAGCCCCTGTTTCAAAAGAAGCAGTTGCAATACCAGCTTCAGAAACCAGTCAAAGTCCAATTTCGCAATCTGAACAGACTCCAATTGAACAAGTTGATTCTCAACTACAAAGTATACCCGAAGTTGAATCGCCAACTGCCGCGGAGCAAGCTGTTTCACCTATCGGAAATGAAAAGCCAAAAAAAATACCTTTCTTTAAAAAGATAAAAAATGCTTTATCACAGGAAGGAGGTGTCATATCTAACATATCAAATGTTTTAAATAGTGCTGGTGATTTTTTACAAGATGGATCTATAAGTAATCTAATATCTAATAATGTCACAAGTGAAAGTAACTTAGAAAATAATACAATTAATCAATCAGGAGACATAATTGGAAATATAAAAGACCAGGTTAAATCAAAACAAGATAAAGTTTTAGGTAAAGAATCTAGTGTTTCTAACTTGTCTGAAACTTTTCTTAATCAAGACTTTAGTAAAGCAGGTGACGTTGTAAAGAACACTAATTTAGGAGGAGCCGTGTCTAATGTAATTGATAAATCTTCTAGTCTTTCACCTTTCCCTAAAAGCGAAATAATTAAACCAGAACCTATTACTAAAGCAGATATAAGTGAAGTTGGAGAGAACATATCAACTAATGTTTCATCAAGCATAACACCTAGTCCACCTATACAGGAACCCGTTAATAATTCCACTGAAATCTCTGGAAAAGAGAGAAGAGAAGCTAAAAGAGAAGCAAGACAGGAAAATAGGGATGAAAAGAAAGCAGCTAGGGGAATGACCTCTATTAATAATGATTTTTCATCTTTAGAAAAAAGATTAAAGAATATAGAGTTACTATTAATGGGACCTTTAGAAGTAAAGATTAAAAATTAATATATGGAAAAATACAAAGACGAATTAAATCAAATAGTTAAAGAATATCAAGATGTTCATGAAAAACTCAATATTCTAGAGAAACATCTTTCTCAACAAATGAGCTTTCACGATTCTTTAAAAAATAGACTTGATGAACTTCGAGAAAGGGAAAAAGAAATAATAAATAACATAGAAGAAGAAACAGGTGAAAAAATGAATGCTTCAAAAATTATGTCGTTATTGTGATGTCTATTGTAAAAAATATTATCAAGTTTGTAACAGATCCTAAAAACACTAGGATGCTACTTTTTGCTGGTATCGTACTATTTTTACTCTTGTTTTTACACCAATGCAATGCTACTCAAAAAGCTAAAGCTGAGGTTAAGTCTCAAAAAGCAGAAACTCTGAGAGTTAGTAACAACTGGCAAGCCTCGCTAGATACTTTAAAACAATTTAAAATAGGAGATTCCACTCAGCGAGCTCATATATCTGGATATGAATTAACGCTTGAAGAATTACAATCGGACTATTCTAACCTATTAGCTAATTTTGAAATAGAACGGAATAAACCACCAAAAGTAATAATCAAAACAGAATACATCATTAAAGAAGTGATTAAAGAGGTACCCGTTTATGTATCTATAGATTCAACTGGAAATCAGAGTTTATTGTTTAATGACAGTGTTTCTCACAATGAAAACAACTGGAGAAAATTATCTGGGGAAATACCTTTTCACATAGATACCACTGAATCTAAACCAAAGATTATACCTGGAAAAGCAAATATAGAAATAAAATTTGGAATGAATTTAAATCTAGGTTTATTTCAAGATAAAGACACTAAAAAGATAATGATTAAAGCGGAGAGTGATTACCCTGGAATAAATTTTACTTCTATTCAAGGAGCAAGTATATTAGACAATGATAAAAACAAAAAGGCTCTGAGGTCACTTAGGAAGAGTTTTGGGATTGGAGTAAGCGTAGGATATGGTATAAACTTAAATGGAAATTTAATATCACCAGCGCCTTATATAGGGCTTGGTATTAACTATCAACCTAAGTTTCTTCAATGGTAAAAAATATAACAAAAAAATGAGAGAAAGTAGATTTGTAAACTTAACTAATTATTGTATCGTTGAATACATGTTAGAAGATTTGGGTTCTCTAGACTTTGTAAACGATGATTTTATTCTTTTACAAAACGATCACATAGATGCCCATCAAATATTTAATCCAGATGGTTCTTTCTCTAACACTAGAAACATACAAGACGTAACAGCAGTTCCTATACCTGGAAGTAAATATGCATATCTAGACAGTGAAAAAACACCAAATTATATAGATTATGATGAAAAAATTACAGAGTCTACCATAAGCGGTTTTAACGTAACCTTAGATAAAGTTAGGTTTCATTTTATAGCTGGTTTTGAATTCAGTGATATTAGAGCATTAGTATTAAGTGTTAGAAATATTGAAAATGATTCAAAGACAAATATATTTGCTAATATCTTATTTAATGAAGATACTCAATCTACTCTTCTTGCTTTTAATCCAAAACCTTTATATATTGCTAATTCAACCTACGATAGGTATATAGACGTATATGTACCTTCTATTAAAAATATTAATGAGGAATTCAATACTTCACCAACGCCAGCTACAACTTTCGCGGCGGCTATTACACCTAAAAATGGTTCTTACACTGGGTTTGTAACAAATAAACCTATAATAGTTTCTTTAGACGAATGTGAGATTGAAGAACCTATAAGTACCGATATTGGTGTAACATATCAATCTTTTACAATATCTGAACATTATGAAAGTGTTGTTTCCCAAAGTAATGAATTTGATTCAGTAGGAACATATATTCAGGAATCTAGCGAAGGAGACTTTATAGAATTCTTTTTAACCTTTAATGGAGGTTTTCCAGAAGAATTAATATCTATTTTAAATAGGAGGAATCCTTTAAATGATTATATAATAGCTCACGAATTAACTATATTTGAACAAATAGGATCATCATTTGTTAAGTCTTCTAGGTTAGCTTTCTTTCAAGAAGATGACTTTGACGAACCTAACATATTTAGACCTGTTTTAAAGAATGCTAATACTGCTGTTACTATGTCGATTGATTACATAGTTAGACTAGTAAATAGATTAAACGGAGATCAGGTAATTAGAGAAGGGTCTTTAATAATTAATTCTCCGAAGAAATATGGTAAGAAACTTCTTAAATTAGAATTAAGAGATAAACCTCAATCCCAAAAAATAGTTAATAAGATCTATAAGAAAAATTTTGAAGCAACTGAACTTTTCATAGATCCCGCGCAAAATGTAACTTCAACCTTAACAGAGAGTAATCAGCAGGTCATTAATTCAGTACAATATGTTCCTATATTTTTTACTAAATCAAATATATCAGTTAGCAATAATAGTTACCTAGTGACTGAAAACAATAATCAAGAAGAAGTTGTCTTTGAAAATGGCAAACTTAGGTTTGTAATTTCTCCATTTGACAATTATTTAAAATTTAAGTTTTACACAACAGTGGATAACAAAGTAACACCACTGGACTTAAATAATAGCTCAGCTATATACAGAGCAGTTTTTCAAACAGCAAGTGGTAAACTTAAAATAGATAATTTAAACGATCAATCCAAGGAAAACCTTTCGTCTGGAGAAATAATATTCAATGTCCCAACAGACAGTAGTGAAGAAATACTACAATCAGAAGATAGAAACTTCTACATTACGTCTTTTGCGGAAGATGGTACCGAAACTCTAATGTACAATGGAGAATGGAGAAAACCATCAGAACAAGACGAAGTGGAAGATGCTATCACTGAGGCTAAAGAAGCTGCTGAGGCTAAAAACCAAACTGATTCTAAAATAACTGAAATAGAAGAAAATTATAAGCAATTAGCCCAGAAAAATATCCTAAAGAAACCTAATTTTACAAAAGGGTTATCTAAAATACCTGGATATGTTGGTAAGAAAAATAGTAAAGCTGTTTCAACTATTAACAGATTTGGAATGAAGTCTCCTACTAGAATTAAAACAAATAGAAGTAACGCTGGTAATAACTAAAAGAGCATTACTTTAAAAATTGAAGAATTTAAATAGAAAAATAGAGATAAATAAAAAAAAATAATTATCTAATAGATGAAGAATTTTATAAATAAAACAATTGATACTTTATCAAACAGTGAAGTTTCTAAAAACTCACTGGTTAAAATATTAATAGAATCAACTAATAATTCCTTGAAATCCAATGTTGGCGTTTCTTCTACATACACATCTTTAAAGAAAGGATTAACCGAATTAAATTTACATTTGAAAAACGGAACGGTTTCAAATATATTAGAACAATTTGAAAAATTTGAATATTCTGATTCTAATAGAATAGATGAACTAAATAGAGAAGCTGGACTTCGTTCTGAAATAGAAAACGTTAAATCCAGTTCTTCTTACGCTAATCCTATCGTTACCCAGAGGGTAATAGTTCTTGAAGAATCTTTAAGAAAGAATTCAGAGTTTACATTATATGGTAAATTTGTTGACTCTTTCAAGGAGTTTACCAACGATGATAAGATTCAAGAATCAGTCGTTAGGATAAACAATTACATAAATAGTAATGTTGAAAAATTGATGGTTTTAGATGCAATCAATAACATGAAAAGATCAAACACTAAAATGTATGAAAACGAAATAAATGGTCTTAGTAAAATGTTAGTTAAAAACTCTTTTTCTAGTGAAGCTATAAAACACCGCTTAAATGGAAATCTTCCAATTCTAAATGATCTATCTAATAGATTATCTATTTTAGAAGCTAAACAAGCTGATTATTTCTCACTAGGATCAGGAAATGGAATCTGTACTATAAATACAACTATTGCTCCTACTTTAAAAACCGGTAAGAACACAGTATTAAGTTACGTAGATGATAAATTTATAGCAGTTAGTACTAAAGCTTTAAGTAAAGGAAAGGTTTTGTCTGAGTCAAAAACATCTAATGTATATGAAATGGATCCAAACTACGTTAAAGATAAATATAATTCTTTTTATAGTCTATGTGAATCTTTTTATAAGATGAATTTCGAACAAACACCAGTAGGATTAAAGTCAACTTCAATAAAAAACTTTGATTTAGAGTTTAAAACTAATGAATCTGGTAAATTAAATATTTACATAAACGAAAGCCTAATTGAAGATCCTTCGAGTTATGATTTTAATGAAATTTTAGTAATGGAAAGTGTTGAGGTTAAAAACCTAGTTAAGAAGGTTTTGAATGAAACTTCAAACATATTTAACCTAGAATTTATTAAAAACTTAACAAATGAAAAAACAGGTAAACAAGTAATGATAATGGAATTAGAAGGAGATTATCATATTTGTGAAAAACTAAATCAAATAGAAAGAATTTGGAAAAACAATATAAATGAATATAAGCTTCATGGATATGTTCTAGAAAACTTTAATTACGATATTAGTTCAATATTTAAAGTTAAGATTGACGAACAAAAATCATCTATCAAAACCCTAGTTGAAAGAAAAGAAACAATTGAATCCAATATTAAAAAACTTGAAGAGCAGATTGTAAAGATAAGCACTAATTTAAATTCTGGAGAAATAGATCAAAAATTCTTTGGTCAACTTGAAGATATCAAAGAACAATTAGAAACTAAAATAAATTCTTTAAGAGAAGAATTTGTAAATTGCGATTTGAAAAAAAAAGAATTAGCGCATCAATAACGGAAAGTTTCGATGGAGATTATAAGAATACCCGCTCCTATAAAATAGGTCAGCGGGTTTCTATTAAGGGAAAGGTAGGAACTATTATAGGAATAAACACCGCTTTAAATGAATACCAAGTAATGATAAATGGTATGTCTAACTCCTACAAATATAAAGATATTTCAAAACTATCTAATTCCAATAAAAATAAAAAGGTTAATCTTAAATTAAAAAAGAAAATAAAGGAAAAATCTATTTTTAGTAAATAAAAAAAGGAGAGCAATGCTCTCCTTTTGATTTCTATTAATAGAAACTTTTTATTCTTTTCGTCTTTTACCTGCAAATGTTGATGAAAATTGAGTAGGATAGTTGGTAGCTAAATCTAATACCATTCCTATAAAATCAGTTTTTCCAAATTCTCTACTAAAAGCTGATTTACTAGAGTCAGTGAATTTTCCATATTTAGGAAGACTTTTGAGTTTGTTTTCTATGCTTGTTCTAATTTCAGAATTCAGACCCGCTTCATCGATTAATGATTGAGCTTCTTTAGCTGTTTCCAGACTTTCATATATTTTACCGTCTGTTGTTTGATATAATTCTATTGGTTCTAACATTTTATTCTATATTTTTTTTATTTTTTTTTATTTACCACCGAACTCTGACCAAGTTATTGTTATGTCCAAGTTAGAGGGTATTCCAGCTATCGTCATATTTGTTGCATTCCAAGTGTCATCGATAAATGCAGATCCAATAGCAACTTCAACTGGTGTATCGTCTACTGTTTTTATGGACAATATAAAACTATTAGCTTTCATAGCATCAGGGGTTAACCTTACGTCAGCAAATTGATATGTTTTTAATGCAGCAGAAACTGAAGCAGATGTAGCTTGTAAGTATTCTATTTTTGTTACGGATCCTACCCTCATCATCATGGTTTGAGCCGCAAGCCCAGCTGATCCAGATTCTCTAAAGGTTATAGCATATGAACCATCCGATTTAAGATGAGATCCTACTCCTGGATCTGGTCTATCTCCTTTAGATCTCTCATATAATAAAGCTATCTGCTTATCATCATAATAACCTTGATTAGTATTATCTGCCGAATCTGTCATAGCATTTAATAAAATTTCCATATCAGTCGCTATTTGCATAGGACTCTTAGTAAAGTATTGATTGGATCTATTTGCATTAGACGGATTATATACAATCTCCTGTAGATCAGTTAACTTATTGAATTTAACTTTATCTTTGAGTTCTCTAGAATCTGCTATTTCGTCAGAAATAAATTTTTTCAACTCTTTAAACAAAAATTGATCCATAAGTCTTTCTATTATTCCAGGTGCAAACCTTTGTCTAATAGCATTGTCGCTCTGTAAAGCTTCTTTTTCATCTAGGAATATTTCATTAGATAATAAAGACCTATAGCCTTGTACCGTAGTTACTCCCGTTTTAATTTCTTCCATTGATAAATGATTTTTATTTTATATATCTACTAATATATCTTTAGATAAAACCATTAACATATTTTTTAGTATTATATTGATATAAATATTTTTAATTAATGAAAAAAAGCAAAAAACCTTCTCTTTGTGAACAGGCTCACGAAATAGTAAATAACAGAAACGAGGAAAAAGAACGAATGTATGGTCCTTTTTCAGAAGGAATGGACCGAGCAGCAGCTATTTTTAGTGCCTCAACTGGAATAAAGATCGAAGGGCATCACATGTATCTGGCTATGGTTTCACTTAAACTATCTAGAGAAAGTTACAATCATAAAACAGACAACTTATTAGATACAATTGCATATTTACAAGGTTTAGAAAACTATCATAATGAAAAATCAAAATAAAATGAAAAGAATAGCTATTATATTAGGAAGAGGCGTAGAAGGCTGTGGAGTAACCCGATGCGCAATAGAATTCCAAAAAGCAACTCCTAGTACTAAAATCTTCGCAACCGTTGATAAGAAATGGGCTCGCAGAGACACAATGAACTTTGAGAAGGATGAGTTTAAATGTGGAAATACCGAAGAAAATGAAAGGATTATCAAAGAGGTTAATGATAACTTTGATCTATGTTTAATATACTCCGTTCCTTCTAAAACACATCCAGAAGAATGTCAGGACAATTTCGTGAACCTTGTTAAGGGAATTGATTTACCTAAAGCTATCATACAATTAGATCATAAAATGCAATCTCTAAGTAGAAATGCTAAGTTCGATGAAATATGTAGTAGCGTAGATGTTTTAATGACTCATTCCCTAACGTCTGACTTTACAAGATGGGCAAAGCGAGAAAGTGTAACAACCCCTTTTAGAAAAATGGCTCTTGGGTTTAGCTATGATGATCATAGAAAAAAATACTGGAAGCCAATTTCAGAACAAGACCCTAAGACAGTTAGGTGGATAGGTAGACTTTCAGGTTGGAAAGGCCCTAATCTAATGATGGATTTTCATGCGGATCAACTAATGAAAAGAGATTATATTACAGTACTAGAAGGTTTAGAAGCAAGTATAGGTTGGGCAGGTATATTATATGAAAAAGGAGACAGTAAAAACGGTACTCCACTATATAAAAATAACGAAATAATTAATCACTTTAGACCTAGAAAAGAATTAGGTGAAGTTAAATTTACAGAAGACCTTCATGGTAAAGAAGTTCACGGAGCAGGTGCTTATTTATATCCGCCATATAATAATGAAGAAGCTATGCAAAGAATGAGCTTAAGTGCATACGGCTCTGACTTATATCACTTAAAACCCGAAATGTATGGTAGTAATATTGAAAATTGTCATGCCGAGTGTATTGCATCCGGAACCATTCCTATTTTTCATAAGCATTTTTGTGACAATGTGATTCATAGAAAAACGGGAAATCCAGTGTCTAAAGACGGTTTCCTAAAAACTGGAACAATTGGTTTATCTAATGAAAATTTTCCTCTAGTTGGAATGGCAATGGAAAAATTATCTAGAGACCATGGATTTAGAGATGAAATGAGAGAAATATCCTTTGAATATTGGAAACAACATTCTGATTCTGTAATTACAGTAGAAGAAATAATCTCAAACCTAACCAGTATAATAAAAGAAAATGGAAAAGTTGGAGTAATAGAACAAAATACACACACAGATAATCAATTAAATTTATTTTAAATATGAACAACACTATAAAAGGAATATTACACGTAATATATGAAACAAAACAAATAACTGATAAGTTTAAGAAAAAAGAATTTGTATTATTTTTACCTAACATTGGGTATAGAGACTCTTTTGTTAAATTTAGTCTAATTCAAAATAGCTGCGACCTATTAAATGGATTTACAGAAGGAGATTCGGTATCTGTTTCATATTCTTTAGAAGGAAGAGAATGGAAAAACCCAAAAACAGATGGGATCGAGTATTTTAATGATGTTAGGGCAAATAGTATAAGAATAGAAGAAGAAGAAATCAAAATCCATGATGTATCTGGAGACGGAGATGACCTTCCTTTCTAAAAACATATAAATATATTCAAAATTATGAAAATAGAAAATAAAGGCTCTCCGTGATCTTAGCGTTAAAGTTAAGATTATGCGTAAATTACGTTACTGGAGAGTAGAGACTACCCACATTAATGGGTACACCGCTCCCTCACAATTTATCGAAACAGAGGACGATAGATTGTGGAAAGCCGAAGCCGAAGCTTTAAAGATTGCAAAGTCAAAGAGTCGATTAGCTGATTTTCCTCAATGGTCTTTTTCAGCAATTCAGTTGGATAGAATCAAACTGAATGGAAAGTGGTATACGCCACATGAAATTAAGTTAAAAAGAAAAGACTGGAATTAGTAAAGAATGGAAGTATTAAATTACTTCCATTTTTTTCATATATATAATATAAACATATTTTCTATAAAAATGACAGAATTAGCTATAAAATATACAAATGATCTACAATCTAATGAAGGTCAAAAATTGCTAAAGAAAATCAGTAAATTTAGTGATAAAATAGAGGAAGCTTTGAATTTTGATTTCGCAATAAAAGAAATAAGATCTCTTTCTGACTCTGAATTTTATACAAGTTGTCTCCTAAGAAAAGAAGTCTCCAGGTTAAATGAGGCCGAAGCAATTCAAATGGTTGCATCAGGTGCAGAGGCAGAAATAGATAACGTAATTAGTAATTCTGGTTCGGTACCAACAGGTTCCGGTAGTGGCGGAATACTAGGTATGTTAAAAAGCCTATGGAATACTCTAACCGAAGGCGGAAGTCCAATCGGTATATTACAACTAATTTTAGATTTCGTAGGTCTTGTAGGCGATGCTTTTTTAGTAGTTGGTATTCCATTAGGAATGGTTGCCGATTTCATAAACGGTATGATATACTTCTTTAGAGGAAAATATGTACTAGGTATAATATCATTAATTGCAATGATTCCTTTTGGAGGAGATGTTGCCAAGGGGTTCAAAGGTGTTGCTCATTTGTTTTCAAAGCCCTTTTCAAAATTGTTTACAAAAGGAGCTGGTAAGACAATAGCTAAAGAATCCGCTGAAGTTATGATAAAACAAGAGGGAAAAGCATTTGGTAAGTCTAAAAGATTTTTAGAATTTATTAAAAAATCAGCCTCTAAAATAGCTGCTAACGTAGCTAGTGCAATATCTTTCTTGTTAGAAAATGTGATAGCTAAAGTCGTTGGTTGGATTCCTGGATTAGGTAAACCTCTTAAGAAGTTTATATTAAGAATAGCCGACTATGGAAGAATCGTAGCTGATAATTTACTAGGTTTTGCAAAAACAGTAGATGGACCTATAGCTAAAGAAATTAGCGAGCAAGCGGCTAAGAATTTTGATACAATGGAAAAAGCGTTAGCTAGTGGAGGAAAAGTAGTGAAAGAAGGAGATCATCTAATAGTAACCGTTGGAAAAGGGGCACCGACAAAAATACCAATAGATAATATCGCTAACTGGTCGAATATATCAAAGAAGTTCCCAGATGGCCCTATGAAAAAGATTCTTAAAAGCTCGGATGACGTAGCGAAGTATTATGAATTTATTTCAAAAACAGGCGGAGCTGCTAGAAAATTTATACAGAGAAATGCAGACGTAATTATAGTTAGAGGATTAGTACTAAGTAAGTTTCAATCCTTCATAGCTAAACAAATAGTAAAGTTATTAGGATCCTCAGGAAAAGCACTGTCTGATTATGAAAAAGATGGAATATCTAACATAATGACTAACAAGGAACTTAATGACCGAATGGACGATCATATTGAAAATGAAAAAAAGAGAAAAAAATCTTTGATAGATGTTCCTTATATAGATCAACAACTTAAAGATAATCCAGATACCGATGATGTAGATGAAGGCGGACTTGCTCAAGATCTTCAGAACCACTTAAATTACAATGCTAAAAGAATGGGAATGGACGATTTTCCCCAGTATATTTATGCTCAAGCAAAAGCTGAAAAAGAGGATGAAATCACTGACCTATATGTAGATCATTCCATAAGCACTGAGCGATATAATGAATTAATGGGATATGATACTAACAACAGTAAAAACCCTATTGGAGAGAGTATGCAATATTCATCTAATTTTAAATACATAAAACCATTCAGTGCATTTTAAAGAAATATTATTACAGGCTCCTGGAGAATTAGTTCAAATAACAATGTCACTAAAAGACGTTGCACAGAATCCAAAATGGCACCCCGAGGGAAACACTCTTAAGCATGTAATAACAGTATTCAAAAGAGCAGTTGAACATCACCCAGATAATCTAGATTTAGCAATATCAGCCTTTTTTCACGATTTAGGAAAATTAGAAACATATGACATAAACACAAAAACAGGCCAACCCACTGCATATGGTCATGAAAAAGTAAGTGCCATGCTAGTTAAAAAGTATCATGATTGGATCAAGAAATTAGGTGGAAACCCTGCGAACGTATATTATATAGTTAAAAATCACATGAGAATGAAACAAATGGATGTGATGAAGGATTCTAAAAAGAATAAACTTAAGTCCTTTAGAGCATTCAATGACCTGGATAAATTCTCAAAAATAGACAGGGGCGGTTTAGACATATAGAATTACTTTAATTTAACTATCCAACTTATAGATTTTCTTATCATTCTATTTCGTTTCATTTTTAAGTATCTCTTAACTACTTTATCTATATTTTCTATTTTTTTATTGAGTCTTTTAATCTGAATATCAGACATATCATCGGTTAGTATTTTCATAGCTGTTTTATATATAAAGATTAATGTAAAAAATATAAAGAAAAAGGTTTAATGTCAACTACACGATATAATATCTAATCTAAGCCATATTGTTAGTCGCTATTCCAAAGCTTGGAGCTATCTTATTAGCACTTGCGATAGCCTTATTAGGGCTTTTACCCCATCCCGCGTTTGCAGCTGCAAAGGTATTAATTGCAGTTTGGTTATTAGTGAAACCATTAGGGTCTATACTCTTTTGTTTAAGTCTATTTAGTAAAAACTTAACTGCGACATCTGCTGCTACATTCACGTCGTTTAACAAATCTGGATTATTTACTAAATCTACACCGGTCTCATTAGCGTATTTTTCATAAGAACCTTTGAAAGTTACCTGATTGAAACCTCTACCTCTATATTTATAACCGTCTCCGGGTTGAGTGTTTCCATATCTTCTATCTTTCCTTTCAGACCAAGCAAAATATGGAGAGCTTGGATCTCTCATTTCTTGATATACGAAATTAGCAAGTTTTTGATCATTACCAGCATATTGAACTGCTAAGTCATTATAGTTATTTACACCCTGACCTTTTGGAACTCGTTTACCAGTCTTAGAAAATATGCCCCATACTTCGGGTAGTCTTTCTTTTGAATAAAACATTCGTTCATTTTTTGGAATAAAATGGGTTTCTTTTCCAATAACCGATAACATACCAATTAAAGCGTGTGGATTAGTTATACCATATTCCTTTGCTTTAGAAATTAATAGTTGTATATTCTTTGCTTTTTGACCTGTGTAATTATGTGAAACACTTCCAGAAACAGCGGATTGTGTAGAATTACTTGAACTAGCTGTATTAGTACTAGTTGTACCAGTACTAGTTGTACCAGTACTAGTTACACCGGTACTAGCTGGGGTTGCTTCTATTGTAAAGTTGTTAGCAATGTCTCCTAATTGATCTCTACTAACCTCAACTCTTTCTTTACCCATTAGATTTTCTGCCTGAGAATTATCTGGCTGCATGTAAAATTTACCAGTTTTTTTATCATGTATAAAAAGAACCTGTGGACTAACTTTTAATATATTTTTAGTATTATCCTTTGAATCAGGTATATCGGGATTAACAGGATCTGTTGAGTCTATAGGACTTGTTCCCACATTATTTCTATATGTATCGGCTAACTTGGTATCAAGGGATTTCTTAAGGTCAATTCCTCCTTTAATAGCATCTCTAAGCTTGTTTTTTAAATTTCTAATTGATATTTTTTCGTTTAATAGTTCTCCCAAACCTTTAAAGGAATTTGTATTTTCTATAATAGCTCTTTTTATTTCAAAATTAGGACTAGAAGAAAGGTTAAAATTATCTAGTTTTATTTCTTTATTTGGAAATAAAGAAGGCATAGCAGTTACAACCTTTGTCATTTTATTGTTTGCGGTCTCAGCATCAGTCGTACTTCCTTTTTTATTTGTTGATTCTATACTATTAGTTTGCGTCGATTTTATATCATCGATTTGTGTTGATTCAGAACTTATTATTTTATCATATGTTTCCTTATCTAATATTGAATCATTTGTCATTCCGTTCTTAGATTTCCAATCTTTTAAAGCCGCTTTTGTCTTGGTACCAAAGTCTCCGTCTACTCCATCTTTATTTAGTCCAGTTGTACCTAAATCATACCTTTTAGACTTTAAAAATGTTTGAATTTCTTCTATCTGTTTTTTCGACATTCCACCGTCAGCTTCAGATGGGGAATAATCGGTTTTAGCATTAGCAACAACTTCAGCCACTGTTTCTTCAAATTTCTTATTACGGTTTCCTTTAAAGTAATCAACGAAACCTAGTAAAGCACTTGAACTCATTTTTCTAGTGTTTCTTCCAACGCGATCTCCTTCTCTTGACTTCTTATCATTGGTATTACCTTCAATAGTATCATACGTTTGGTTGGCCACGTTAACAGCAGTTACTATTCCAGTGTGTCCTCTACGTTTTGCTTTATTTGTTTCCAAAAAGAATATTTGACCAGGTTTAACTAAACTAGGGTCTTTTCTAGCTACTGAAGCGGGTATTTTTAAACTGGAATCAGCTCTATCCCAGTGATTTAATACACCGGCCGTTTTAGGTAAAGGATTGGATAAACCTAGTTTTTTAACGAAATCATCGAACATGGTATATACGAAAGCCATACACCAAGCATATCCTTGATTATATGGTTCACCTTTTTTGTTATATTTTGTCTTTCTGTATTCTTTTTCGTTATCTAACCCTGTGGTTTTTAAATACCTGGTCACTTCTTTACCATAATTTGAACCTTTCGGAATCTCCTTTACATTTACGTTTTGAGCCAATGTATTACTATATGGCAGTGCCATAACATCAGGTTCTTTACCCGTTATGGACGCTTCTCTTAATAATTTTTTAAATGATTTCATAATTAATAAAAGTCTATATTTTTATATATCCAAGTGTCTATCTAAAATTATTAATTGCCACCTACTCATTAAAGGATATGCTTCATTGGGACTTAGAAAACCGGCCCAATCTACTTCCTCTGCTTGTAATTGATTTTTAGGTACCCTATTTTTTACTAACCCAATATCAGATATGTCATCTATCTCATGAATAAAATAAATGAGTTGTTTTTTTACTTTTCCTCTACTGTCATATAAATCACATACTTCAGGTTCATTTTGAGATAATATACTTGGATCTAGATGTATTCCAGTTTCTTCTTTTAATTCTCTAATAGCTCCTGTTAAAACGTCTTCTCCGGGCTCGAGTTTTCCCTTAGGTATACCTAGCGTAGGTTTTTTCCAGCTTGCATTGGTTGGGTGTACTAATAGAATTTGATTATTGTAAACGATTGCGACGCCAACAACCTTCTTATCTAAAGAATCGTCAACGTCATCCCATGATTCTTTTATAAATTCACTAAATGATCTTACTGTTCCCATTCTATCAAATTATTACATTTTACATTCTCTGCAAATTCCTGATCTGTACAAAACTGCCAGACAAGAGTGCCTTTTTTTCTTTTATAATAAACAGGGCCTCCAATCCACCTTATTTGGTATTCATAATCTTCTCTTTTTCTTAGATCTATTATTTCAAAAAAAGTTAACATTTATTTTTTCTTACTTTTTGACTTTTTAACATTTGCCCAAGGTTTACTAGGTGTTGCCTTATTAACTCTAGCCATTGCCCAGCCGTGAGCTGTCATCCCTGGTCTGGAACCTGAACTATAAAATGCTCCTAAACCCTTGATATATTCTGCTTTTAAGCTTCCAAAAGTATAGCCTTTTTTATTTGCAACTTTTCTTATTTTAGCTTCAGTTGCTTTACTTAGTGTTTTCTTCTTTTTCTTAGCTTCATTAACTTGACTTTCGTTTGTCTTTTCTCTCTCCTTTGCTTCCATCTCATCTCTAAGTTTGTAAGCTTTTTTCTTGTCAGCTTCAGAGCCCTTTAGTAGTTTTTGAACTTCCTTTAGTTTTTTATCTCTAGAACTACCCTTAGGTGCATTATATTCAGTAGGATGATCTTCCTTTAAATATTCATTATAGTTTTTAATAGGCTTCATGTCTAATCTTTATCTTTTTTTAATAAGCTTTTAACTTTTTCTCTAACTTTTTCCATTTTTTTTACATATGATGGATCTGATTTTTTATTAAAAGCTATTTGTTGATTTAAACTACCGGTGATTTTTCTCATATCTCCTTTTCTAGTTTTAATCAACCATTCAGCGAGGGCCTTTATACCGAGGTCTCTAAATTTACCATTAGCGTCTGGTGCATCAGAGTCATGCCATTTAAGTTTCTTCTTCTCGTTTAGTGCGAATGTTTCTTTTGGAGCCTTATCTGCCCAGCTTTTTGAGGTTTTGTCGTCGTCTATAGGTCCACCTGTTGCCCACGTGTTACATGTTCTAGCAGAGTGACATTTGAAATGATGCATCCAACAGTAACCTAGGTATCCATCCTTGTCTACTGAACCTGGCATACATTCTTTCATACTTGGAGAAATATCAAAGGCTACACAATTGCTACAATTTGACTGTTTAGCAACATCAGGGGTAGTTCCCCATTTTTCAGCGTACTTTTCCCAGTATTCTTTGTCATTAAGATTTAAAGGTCCATACTTAATGTGAGGAGCTGAAATAGCGTTATCTCTATTTTTAGTGTTTACTTCTAAATTTCGAGTAGAAACAGGACACGATTTGTCTAATTCGCTTTCGTTTAATATATATTGTTTAAAATTAAAAACAGTTTTCATATTATTAATTATTTTTACCACTTGAATTAGGGGTTACTGCTATAATTAAATCTTCATAGTCATTTGAACCAAATTCTACTCCTAATATATCTTCTAAACTTCCAGCTTTAGTATCTAATACTTTATCCGTTAATATTCCCATGTTTATTGAAATTATCTTAGAACCTTGTTTATAATATGATTCGTCAGATGGATCGCTGTGGTAAGTAAAAATAATAGAATTATCAGGTATATCTTCTTCTTCGCTTATTTCATGTAAAGTTTTTACACTAAATCCATTATCTTCATATTCCTTAACTAATTCACTAGTTGTTTGATCTAGGTCTGAATTAGTCCATATATCTAATACCGTGTTAACTGCCTCTTCTGGATTAATTTGATTATTCCTAGGATCATCTATATCCCTATCCTCATTTATTTTTACAAAACTATTAAAATCAATTACTTTACTTTCTATAGTAATAAAATCTAACCCTTTAGGTTCTTCATGTTGAGTAGGAACTGGGACTTCTTTTGTTTTATTCATAATAAAATCAAATACTTGATCCATATTTTCTTTGGCTACTGAAACATGATCGTCGGCCCAGTCATGTCCTTGTTGTAAAATCTGATCTAACATATCATGATCCATTTGATAAAGTAAAGTTGCCTGTCTCATTATTTGTTCTAAATTCTTAAAGAACATATAGTTTTCTTGTTTGTGATGTGCCATTCTTTATTATTTTTTTATTATTATCTTAAGATCACTTTTTCCTTTAATTAATCTGTGAAAGGTTTCTTTAGGTATAAATACTTCTTTATTTAAACTCACAGGTAATTCATTATCTAATTGAATCTCCCAATCGGTTTCTTCAATAGCAATTACTTTTCTATCTTCAGGGTCTCTATGCCACATAAAATCCTCTGAATCGGTAGATTCTTTAAACGTTCTAATAACTACGTCATTGTCTATTTCATGTTCAATATATGGATTCATATATGTTTTAATTATTTCCATATCTTAATAGATTAAACCAGTTTTTAAAACCAGTATGATTTATATCACTGATGTTTACATTTTTATTAATGGCATCTTCGACATATTGTGCAATATCAACTGTGTTTGCAATATTCATTATTTCATCACCTTTAAGATCATCGCTTATTCTTAAGGTTAAAGACAATTCCATGTCATCCATGTCGTCATTTTCAAATGGAAAGGATTCATTCTCAAATGAGTAATCATCACCCTCAAAAGTAAAATATATATCAACGCTAAATTCTCCGTCATATGCTTCTACTTCTATAGAATCGTTTTTGTGTTTACTTAATTTATCTAAAGCAACTATAGATTCACCTTCTTCCATAAAATCTCCATTTAAAAGCATTACATCTTTAATCATATTCCATGTACCATAATCGCTCCAGTCTGATCCGAAAGCCCATTTTAAAAGTTCATCTATAGTAGTATTATGCTTTTTATTACTTTCTACGTTTATGTTAGTAGAATCTAAATAACCAAATGATTCGAATGTTTTAATATATTTTTTCATATCTACGTTTACCAGTATCCTGGATAAGTTTTTCCTCCCCAGAGATGAGCATATTTATTAATTCTACAAGACCAATACCCTGCAGTCGTTCTATCTTTTTTAGTACTACATTTATGTCTAGCGGCAAAACTTTTCCTAGCTTTAGGATCACTTACTTTTGCTTTTAATCCGGTAGTATCTCCTATATCTAATTTCTTAACCCGTCCCGTCTTTGGGTTTTTTACATATACCCTAAACTTTTTACTACCTCCTCTAGTTGGGTAGTTCAATTTAACTTTACGACCTTTATATTCAGCTTCATTTAAAATTTCTAATGGTAAATCTAAAGCAACTACCTCACCTTCATATATTCCAGTTTTACCTAAATCTGTTGTATCAAAAAGTGTAGAATCTTCTTTAGTCAGGTTGAGTTTACCTGTTTTATACAAGCCTCTAGCTTCATTGAGCACCTTTAAGTGAGCGTTACTACCAGGTCTGTATATACTTTCGGTTATCGAAATATTACTATCTATGTGATACTGTAGTGACTCAGATACGTTTCCTAAACCTATGTATTCGCTATATGATTTTATTCTATTTTTCATATTGATTATTAAGTCTTTTAGCTTTTTGTTTTATACGTCTTCTTTTAGCGGAAGGTTTTTCATAATACCTTTTTTCTCTTATTTTTTCAACAAGTTTAGTTTCTTTAACTTTCTTTCTATATTCTTTTATAGCATATTCTATTCTCTTTTTATTTTTAACTATTAACATCTATAGAATTTACTTTATTTTTAAACCAGGTTGGAACTTTATAGTCATAATGATCTTCGTATAATTTTACATATAATAAACCCGCTTGATGTTCATTTAAACTGTCGCATCTAGATATTCCACCTAGGTAATATTTACCTCCCGTTGATTCGTATATTCTCATGTTATAGACCTCCAACCCATGACTTTCAAATATTCTCTTAGAAATAGAAGAAGTTTTATTTCTTAGTTTTTCTGAAATATTCTTGTGAAAGTTTTCATCATTTACTTTTTCGTACATACATATAGGTTCGTTCTTAAACATAAGAACATTATATTTAGTTTTAGGTATTATTTTTTCCTGGTATGAATTATAATCGTTTTCAGATTTCTTAAACATATGGTAAGAATTATAAGTATTATTACCATTTTTTCCACTAGCTACAATTGGAAACTTTAAACCCTTTACTTTAGTTCTATTTTTTATAGTTTTTGGTATAAAATTTTCACCAATGAATTTATTTAATATATTAGTTTTTTTAATATTAAAAGAATTGTATATTTTTAAATTATTTACGTTTGACTCATTGATCATTTTTAGTTTAAAATTTCCACACATTAGAACTGGTAAATTATCAGCTTCTTCTAGATTTGATATTACTGAAAATGGTGAATTTTCACTTACTTTACCGCTAGTTATTATGTGAACTTTGTTAATTACACTCTTTTCATCTCCACTCATGTAATTTTCAAATTCTTTAAAAGACCTTATACTCATAATTTATAGATGACCGTTTTTTTTATTTATTTGACATATATATAAAATAAAATACATTTCTTACATGGAGACTATTAAAAGTTTTAATGATTTTGACAATAAAGTAGAACAAGTTGAAGAGAATATATTCGACAAAATTAAACAGAAAAAAGCCGCTAAAAAAGCAGCTAAACGTGTTCAACCTGGAGATGCTACAAACATAACAGGTGTTAAAGGTAAAGAAGTATGGAGAGATGGTTCTGGAAAGAAACATAAAGTCGTATGGAAAGCACAGGACTCAAATAATTTTATAGTTAAACTAGTAAATGATTTTGGATGGCTAGATGACACTGGGAACATGACTCAAAATGGAGAAACTGCACTTCTTCAATATTTAAATGCTGAAAATGCTTTTGTAAATCAATATGGAAAATTAGATGAATCTTTCTTTTCAACAAAATTACTAGTTTATTTAGTTAAAGTAGATACCGATAGAAGACAAAAGATACAGTTTTCAATAGCAGATAGGGCTGTGATTCAACAAAAAGTTGACGCTTTAGCAACTGATGGAGCAAATTCTTTATTTTTAGAAGGTGTTAAGTTCATAAACGCATCAGCTATTGCTGCTTTCGATGCAGATTTAAGTAATCAAATGAACGTTAATGTAAATCGAACCATACTTAATGTAGATGAACCTGAAGTAGATCCAAATATAGACCCAAATGTAGATCCAGAAGCAGAAGTAGACCTAGATCCAGAAAAAGAAGAAGCTGAAATAGATGTAATTCCACTTGAAGATACTTCTTTGGTAGGTGAAAAATTCGAATACCAAAGCGGTGCTGACGGAAAACTTTACGTTATAACTATTGATAAAGACTTTGAAAACGGAGGTTTAAAGTTTTGGGCAAAAAGTAAAGACGGAACAAATGAAGGATGGGTTATATTAAAAAATGAAGAACCTTTCTGGTCAGACCGAGAAGGTAATACGTCAGCAATAACCAATGCTAAAGATAGAGCATTTTTTTTAAAGATATATTCTGACGAAGATTATTTAAGAGAATTAGTAGAGGCTTTCAAAGAAAAATATCCAAATGGATTTGACTTCACTATAAAGGACATACTATATTATAATGACGGTGAAAAAATATACAAGGTAGTGAAAAAAGAAAATCCTGATGGCGAATACGACATTTGGAACGATTAAAAATAAAATTAACAATAACAATATGCTTTATCAAAAAAATAATACACTTCCAACTTGGTACAAAGGTTACGGTAGAATGCTAACCGAACAAGTGGCTGTTTTTTCCAAAGATGCTAATGAGAGACTAAAACAATATTTAGACACAAATGCGAACCTATTAGAAAAAATAGAATCGGTATATAATAGCATTAACGATGGTGAAATAAAAGAAGAATACATAGATTTAGATTCAAATACATACCAAGTTCAACCTGGAGATGGAATAAACTTAAGAATTGATAAAACAGACCCTTCTGCTCCTCAAATTATAGCATCTATAGAAAACGATGACCTGTTGGTAGGTGACCTAAACCTAGGAAAAGCGGCAGGTTTAGTATATCAATCAATGGATGGATTTGGCACTGATGAATTATTATATGCATCAACTATTGGAGCTATACATATGAGCCTAGCCGAGAGAGGAGTTTCAGATAGAGGTGTTCAAAGGGTTTTTGATATATTCAATAGCACTGCTTTTGCTACAAAATTCGAAGGATACACATTAGATGAATGGATAGATGGAGATTTCGATGGAAGAGACGAAGCATGCGCAATGGCTCTAGCAAGAAGACCTATTCCAAAGAGCATGATTAGAGGTATTAGTTGGGGAACGGTTTTTACTGACGTTGGGATGCTACTACTAGCAATACCAACAATGGGTGCTTCTTTAGGAGGTACTAGCGTAGGTAGAGCGGCCATTAAGGGAGGACAAGCTCTTTCTAGAGTTGGAAAAACAGTAGCAAAATCTAAAAGAATTGCCAACGCTACGGCTAAAGCTAAAGCTATTACGAAGGCTGTCCAAGGAGGTAAAATTATGTCCAAGGTAACACCAACCATGATAAAAGGTTGGAAAGCAATGTCCTCATCTGTACGTCTAGCGAAGGTTAAAGCATTTATGCCAGTTGGAAAAGAAATTGGATGGTTAGCAAAATCCTCCAAACAAACGTCAAGAGTTAAAGTTTTAGGGTATTTCAAACGAGACGGTAAACAATTTGTTAAATTGCAACAGGTTGCTACAGAAGCTGGAAAAAAATCTGGACTAGTGTTTAACGCTGGGATTGGCGAACTTGTTACAAACGCAGGTAAAGCTGGTGGAATGAGCATGAAATCATTTAGTAAATTTGCACCTCAAGCCGGTTTACTGTTAGCTGTTAATAAAGCTGAGACCGGAAACCTTGAAGGAATAGTAGGAGAAGATGAAGATATGGACGACATGTTTAATCCATACAATCCTGCTGAATTATTAGGATATTACGATCAAACATCCGCAGATCCTCAAAAAGCGATGAATCAATATAAAACTGTAGCTGCTGCTGATCTAGCAGTGCAATTACATGATGCGATGGATGGATGGACAGATAATTCAGATGAATTAGCAATAGCATTAATGATACTTAGCATGGATAAAGTAGCTGCACAAGCTGTTAAAAAGGAATATGAAACAACATATGGAACTAAGTTTTACGATGAAGTTGTTGGAAGCGAATTAGAAGCAACAATGGAAGAATTAGTAGGATGCTACTGGGCAGCCCTAACTGGAGATGGACCATATGTTTCACAAGTAAAACAGAAACTAGCTCAAATAAAATAGATTTAACGGGAACCTTAATATACTGTGGTAGTATAATATCAAAAAATATTAAATTATGACACAGCAAGCATCCAATGTACCTTTTGCGGGAGACACGGTTAATCACGAATCAGTTGAAGTTGAAACAACTGAAACAGAAAAATCTGTTGATACCTCCGAAACCAAAGAGGAAGAAGTTACTGAGAAAGAAGTAACCCTAGAAGAAAAATTAAAGCAATTAAAAGAGTTTAGAAGTAAAGGAAGCATATCTATGGATATGACTTATGATCAGTTCAAGAAAATGAAAAACACTTTCAAGAACGATATTGAATGGCAAGGTCCAAATCAAGCAATGTTACTTTCGATATTAATGCTAAATCTAGAACAGGCATTTTCCTCAATGGACCCTAAGAATAGTGAAGCTCAAAAAGTAGCTATTAGAAACGAATCAGTTGAGTCTATTAGTTTCTTTGTTAATTCAATTAATGGTAAAAACTCACACTCAGCTCAAAATGCACTAGGAATGTTTTTATCGATTCAGCAAGCGGTTTCCCAATTACAATCTATAGATAAGCAAATAGAAGTATTGCAGGCTGAGTTAGATGCTAAATCTAAAAAAAGTAAAAAATAATAAGATATATAAAAATAAACAACTTTTATATTCCTTTATAGGGATATATAAATTAAAATAAACACTTTAAAAATGAAAAGACGAATTGCTAATTTTAATTCTTTCATGAAAAATCGATTAAACGAAATGGAAGAACCTATGGGAATGGATCAAATGGGCATGATGAACTACGGTGAAGATGCTGAAACAGAAGATCCTGAATTAGATGAAGAAGGAATGGAAGATGAAGAAATGGAAGACGAGGAAGTTACCATTGAAGATCTTAAAGGTATTGTTGATGATCTAGAAGAAAGACTTTCAGCTCTTGAAGGAGGAGACGAAGGTGATGAAGAGATGGAAGAAGAGGAAGGCGATGAAGAGATGGAGGAAGATGAAGAGATGGAAGAAGGTGACGAAGACGAAGAAATTTAATAATCTTACCAAATATATTTAAACTAAGCATAAGCGGAGACATATCTCTGTTTGTGCTTTTTTATACCTTTTTTTATGCCAGGAATTCAGCAAACATATATACCTCTATTTGAAAACTACTGTAAACAAACCCGGGTAGATAATACTGAGTTAAACTGCAAATTAGGAGATTTCCCAATTAAACTTAAAGTAGCTTCTACCCCTGAATCTCAACAAATAGGCTATCAATATTCAGATCAAGAACCAACTGATGAAGAAGGTATACTTTTTGTATATCCTCAAGAAACGTTAGTTGGCTTTTGGATGAAAAACGTAAAGTTTCCATTGGACATAATGTTTTTTAATTCCAAAAAAGAAATGGTACATAGAGAAATCATGGAACCAGAAACCTATCCTAAAATTTATAAGTGTAATATTCCTGCACAATATGCTATTGAAACTAAATCTGGTTGGTTTGATCGAAAAGGAAATTCTAATTTAAAACTTCATGTATAAAAAAATAGAAAAAAAATCCATACCCTGTAAAGTTTGTAATGAAACTGTAGAAAACGTAGGGTACGAAGCAACTGCTGTTACTTGTTCAAGATGTGTAAGCGAACAATTGAGAGGATTACCTATCCTAGAAGAAATGGATGAAGTAGACGATTCAGAATAAAAATCAATTTTTATAATTTATTTCTTTCATCCATCCATATTTTTCCTAGTACGTTCTCTCCATCTAAGGAACCATCTTCGTTCAATACAGCTCCCCAAAAAAGACTAGAACCTCTATTTTTTCTGGTAGAAACATCTTCATATATTAAGGAAGATCTAGTTTCAATTAGCATTTTTTTAAGATCAGGATGCTGTTTTAATTTAAGTTTAACACACGTTTCCATATTAGTTTTATCGATATTTCCCATTGGGTTTATTACCATTTTATCCTTATGTTTTTTCGCTTTAAACTTGGCTCCCATTGGGCTTTTTTCTAATCTTATTGCTTCTTTTATTTTAACATCTTCGAATCTCATAGCTTGAAAAAGAGCTTCGGTAGTTCTCCATTCTTTACCTTGAAAATATACTTTATAAGGTGACATGTTTCCTAACCATCCATATGGTAAGGAAACTTTAGTGAATCCGATATTTTTCATAATTAAATTGTTTTGTTTAAATTATTGTACTAAAAATAAACGAATAAATAAACAGTATAAGATGAAGCTAATAAAAGAATATACTAAATTCTTATCGGAAGGTGCATATACAAATGATCAGGGAGCGCTTGTTCTATCATATAAAGACGATGAAGAAAATGATAATGAAGTTTTAAAAACTGCATCTGGGAACATCTTGATTCCATATAATGCTAAAAATGACACTCAAAATAAATATAGATTTCCAATATATTATAGTTTAGGAGTAGAGGACTATTCAGGTGATTTAGATCACCCGGGTAGATTCAAGTACACTATGGATCTAATTAAAAGCGGAAGAGTAGCAAAAGGAGACCTAACAGATTTCTTAAAAAAATCTTTACGTAGTTTAGGTTTAAGTTTAAATAAGGTATCATACGTAACAGGGGTTGGATCCAGTCAGGGTTTAGTTGGAAAAATGATAAATTCTATCTCTGAAATATCTAAAGCCAAACCTACATATCTCAATAAAGTAGATTATTCAAACATAGGAAAAGCTATCAACTACAAAGAATTAGATAGACAAAGGTCTACCCAAGAAAGAGGAGAACAAACCTTTAATAGTTTTAAAGAAGAAATTATTCGTAAGTATATAAATGTCGATCAATCTGAACCTGAAATGATTCAACATATACGAGATGTAGATTCTATAGAGGATTTAGAAAAATTATTAAGTCGACAACATAGGTTTTTATTAAATAACGACATAGTATTTAAAAATGAAGAGATATTAAAGAATAGGATAAGTCAAATGAAACCTTTTCACGTTAAATCAAGCGGAGTAGATAGGCCGGGACTTTCTATGAGAGGAATGTTTCACGATAAATATAACTTTGAAGAAACTGAATTTAACGAAGCTGTTAAAGATTGTATCAAAAGCTGGAACAAGGAAATGATAATAGTGGATGATAATAGAAATACTGGAATAGACATAAAGAGGATCGTAGCATATCTAGAAAAAACTGCTAAGGAAATGGGAATTGAAGACAGGGATTGGGAGTGGAAAACTAGATTTAAATTTTTTGTAATGTACAACATGGGCAAACCTAGTGTTTATTTTAAATATAAAGATATGCAAACAGGAAAATTTAAAAAATCCTTTAGTAATAATAATAGAGATGTAACCAGTTTTAGACAAGCAATGGAATGGGATAATGAAGTTGGTGAAAGTCAAAAATTTACAATGCCCTCCTTTAAAAAGCTTTTTGAAGAATATAGCAATCAGTCTAAATATGATAATTTCAAGAAATTTATTAATAATAAAGCAAGCGGAGCTAAAAGTATCTCTAAGAATGTCTTAAATGCATTTAAAAATGAAGGTCTTGAAACAGCTGAGATGGCATCTGTGTTTAATAGACACATTAGGAAAAAATTAAATTTAAATAATAGGAAAGATAATCCCACTAAAGAAGAATTAAAAATAGCTTTGAATCAACTAAAAGATATACCTAAACTTTTACCTTTTGCTGCAGTATTATTGGCAGCCCCTATACCAGGTTCTTCTGCTATGTATACTGTATTTGCATATTTCTTAAAAAAGAAATCTGGAGGTAAAATAAACCTATTACCAGATTCCTTCAATAATGTTCTAAATACAAAAGATAAGAATCCTGAGGAGTAAATATGACATTTTGTCAGTTTATTCGATAAAAAATCAGTGGATATATGAAATTTTGTCACTATAATTTGAGTGGCACAATATTTGTATTATATCCTATAAAACGAATAAAATGAAACACACTAGTAATTTACTTAAAAACTTTTTTTCAATTGCCGATGAAGCGTTCTATAATGAAAATAGACAATCTTCTTTCTTTTTTGAAACAACAACTTTAGAAAATTCTATCACAGTTGAAATGATATTACCAGGTTACACTAGGGATGAGTTAACAATAACTGCAGATAGCGATAATTTAATAGTTGAAACTAACGATAAGTTCAAAGAAAGTAAATGGAAAGCAACCTTTAAAAGAGCTTTCAAAATATCTGAATCCTTGAATAGTAAAAAAATAGATGCTGTTCTAGAAAATGGAATTTTATCTATAGAAATTCCTAAAAAAGAAAAATCTAGAAAAATAAACGTAAGTATAAAATAAGAAAGATCTATTTCATCTAAAGAGGAACTTAGGTTCCTCTTTTTTTTTACATAATATGTAAAACTAAAAAAATAAAATTAGTATAATTATGTATATAAGCAAAAAGAAAAAAGATGAATAATTTTAAAGAAAACATTGGGATAATAGGACAGGGATTTGTAGGAACTGCTATTAGAGAAAAATTCAAAAAACATTACAACGTATATACTTACGATAAAGACGAAAATCTAGAAAGTAAAATTTTTTCTAAGGAAGATGTAAGTACAGAAAATTGTTCTCTAGTAGATGTTGTAGAAAACTGCAAAACTATATTTGTATGTGTACCCACTCCAATGTATAGTACAGGTGAATGTGATATCACTATAGTTAAATCAGTCTTAGTAGAAATCAATCAATTGTCCACTGATTTAAATAGAAAAACTAAAGTGATACTTAAATCTACCGTTCCACCTGGAACATGTTTATATCTAAATGATATTTTTACCGAGATCAGTATTGTATTTAGTCCTGAATTTTTGACAGAAGCAAATTCAATTAAAGATTTTGAAAATCAAAATAGAATAATCTTAGGAATAGATTGGGTAGAATTAGTAGAGCCTACTATTTTATTATTTTCTAAAGTTTTTCCAAAAGCAGATATCGTAGTTTTAAAAACAACTGAAGCAGAGATTTCAAAATACGTTATAAATCTATTTTTAGCTACTAAAGTTAGCTTTTTCAACGATATGTATAGGTTGATTGATAGTATAAATTCAAACTTATCTATAAATAGCACTATTTCGTACGATTCAGTTGTAGAGGCTTCGCTCTTAGATCCTAGAATAGGAAAATCTCACTATATGGTCCCTGGGCCAGATGGAGATTACGGATACGGAGGACATTGTTTTCCAAAAGACATGTCTGCCATGTTAAAAATAGCAGATGATTTAAAATTAGCTATTCCCACTATTTTAGGTGCATCTACTACCAATTTAATAGTTAGAAAAAACAGAGACTGGGAAGAAATGAAAGGAAGAGCAGTTTCAGAAAACGAAACAGTCAAAGATATAGAACTTGATTTTGAAAATACCGATTTAAGCAATGAGTATTAATAGAAAAAACATCAAGGGATTAAAGGAGATTAAAGAGCAATATTTTAAAATGGGTCATGAAAGATTCGTACATACATATAGTAAATACGAAGTTTTCACAGGAATAACACCCGAAGTAGATTCTTTTCTAGATCATGTAGTTAAGGAAAATAAAAAGTGGATTGAAAAAAAATAATTATAAAATTATGTATTACGTAGCAAAAGTAAAATTTGAATCAGTTAACGATAACACCGGTAAAATTCAAAAAATAAAAGAAGAATATTTAGTTTCAGCATCTAGCGTATCTGAAGTTGAAGAAAAATTAACTTCTAAATTCGGAGAAGGAATGTCTGAATTTTCAGTATTTGGGGTTTCAGAATCAAAAATATTAGGCGTAATTGAATAATGCAGGATTTCCTAGGAGATAACGAGATAAATACAATCAAAGAAAAAGATTTAAATAATCAATATTCTTTGGAAGATAAGGAAGCTGTCATAAACAGAATAAAAGAGATAAAAAAATCTATATCCAGTTTACATTCTGAATTAGAAGATTTAGTATCTAAATGTAACCATTCCGATGGACACACTGTTAAATTACTTAATAATAGGTTTGGTAACAATTCAGGTTTAAGAAAAGTATGCAAAATATGCGATTCAGCGATTGGATATCCCTCTCAAGAAGAAACAAATGAATGGAGGAAAAACTAAAGGTTAGTAAATCAGAAGCCATATATAAAGTATTAACTCTTTCAATAGGCGCATCTGATGATTATTACGAAAAAGAATCTTTCGTATATCATCATTCAATATGTAAACATTATATGCAAGATTATATGTTAACCATAGATTCTAATAGCGTGAGTAATAAAGCAATTTGGTTTTTTAAAAAAAATGACTCAAATTCAAAGTTAAGTTATTCCCCCTTTTTTCACTTAAATGATATAGAAGAAAAAAATCTAGAAAAAATGAGAAGTAAAGCAAATCTTCTTATAAATTATATTATATCTAACTAATGAAGACTATTCTTGTTCCAAGAAAAGAGGATTCTTTATTTAAATCAGAGTTTAAAAAGTATCTCTTACATCAGGTAAACAACCTCTATGTAGAATATAAAGAAATACCTGATGAAATAGTATTTAAGGGTAAATTAGGAGCTATTCTATATAATCTTTTAAAGTTAGATGATTGGAAATTAGGTAAAACTAAAATGATTCACGAGAAGGGATCTAATGAAATAATAATACATTTTACTAGAAATATTACTATAAAGAAAGATAGTCTTATACCCACACGGTCCGAATCTTTAGATGGAAAAATAGTAAATGGAATCATTGATTCAAAATCAGCTTCTTCGATTAATAAAGCCTCTAATAGTTTCAGTATAGAAAAAACAGTTTCTCCAAGCATACGCATATTACTCAAAGAAATGAAATAAATAATAAGAAACACCCTATTGTTTTGAAAAGTAAAAATAACATACTATCGTTTGATTTATTTGAAAGTGTATCTAATTTAAATGAACTACAACAAAAGAATCAAGCTATTCTTTTTACTGATGTTAAATCTAGTTCTAAACTATGGCGTCTTCACGAAGATGGAATGTTTAAAGCTTTAGAGGAACATGAAAAAAGAATGGAAAAATACACACCAGAAAATGGTGGTGAAATCATAAAGACAATAGGAGATAGCTACATGTTAGGATGGGAAGGTGAGGATTCCCTATATAATGCAATATTGACCGGGGTTAATATTCAAGAAAATTTAGCTAAGAATCCAATAAAGATAAAGGGAAAACCACTAACAGTAAGAATGGGAATCTCATGGGGACCTTTATACAAAAAAAAGGTTAAAATACAAAATAAGCAATTATGGGATTATTTTGGAAACACCGTAAACACTGCTTCTAGAATGGAGTCAACTGTTTCAACCCCTGGAAATCTAGCATTTAGCTTTACTGATTCTTTAGATAAGTCGCAAGAAGAAAAAATAGTTAGCTGGTTAGAGGAAAATAAATTTCCTTTAAAAATAGTAGATTATCAACACCGATGTTATGAAGGAAAACGCAAAAGATCAGGAAGACTTTTGTCAGAACTGCAATTACACACTTGCGAACCGTTGAGTAAATTAAAAGGTGTTGCTAAGACCACATCTTATTCGGTAAAAATATAGTACACGTTTATTATAAATAATAAAAATAAGACTTCTTAAAAGATGAAAAATTACCTCAAAGGATTTAGTGATTTTTATAAGCTAAACGAAATGGCAAGTACCCTAAGCAAATTAGGTGTTCCAAAGAAATTAATAAAGGTCATACATAATTTACCAGATAAAGTAGAAAAAATAACACCATTTGATTTTAAAGGAGGTGGGAGAAGGTCCTATGAATTACCTCCAATAGGTCAAAACAGACCTAGTCACGAAGTTGAGGTAACGGATCATTTTAGAATGAAAAAAACTGAATTATTAGGAGATAACTATGGTATTCATAAATCACCTGGTTTCTTAGCTGATCTTGAAAAAGTTCCATGGGGAGATACTAGAATATTATTAGCCGTTCCTGAGCCCGGAGGAAAATATGCAGAATCAGCACCTAGATATGACTACATTTACCATAAAGGAAGTGCATGGGGTAAAGTTTCCCGAGGTGGAGGTAAGAAATATAGAGTCTTAACAATGGACGAAAATGGTAAAATATTAAGAGATTGGCAGGCTTACCAAGGTAAATTGACATATCCAAAAGACCCTAATGATCCAGGGGCAGATAGAAAATTCAGAAATGATTTTAAGGACTTTCCAACAGCCGCAGATGGAAAAATAGACGTATACATATTAGATACTGAAATAGTTGATACTGAAAGAGTTACACAACAACTTGGTTTGAAAGAAATTCCACCGGGAGATACTTATAACAAGCCAGTACATGACGTTGGAATTGGAAAAGCCAGAATGACCGCTCGAGAAAGAATGAAATCTAAATTGATGAATTCTGACGTATTCATAGATAACTTTGCATCTAGATTCAAAGAAATAATAGCAACTATTTTTGGTAAAAGAAAGCAACAAGCAGCTGCTGCTTATGCGGACTTGATATTACAAGACAATGCTGATGGACAAATGATAAATGATTTACAAAAAACAATCAATATCAATCCTGATGTAATGGAAAATATAGAGAACTACTACAGGGATTTCCTTAAAAATGCTAAAGCTCTTGGAGACTATAGAAAAACTGAATTAGCTGAATTAGGTGATACTCTTAATTTAGGTTCAACTAATATGAAAAACTATGCTTCAATTATAGACATGATAGACAAACATGGAAAAGATAAGGTTTCAAGAATGTTTGCTGAGTATATATTAACAGGAACATCATCTGGATTAAATAAAGAGGAAGAATACGATGAAGAATTAGAAGTTGGTACTGAAACTGAAGATTTTGAAGATATGTTAGATTTCGATTTTGACTTAGAAAACCCTTTTAATACGCCGGATGTTGAATAACTTGAAACATCTAAAAATATTTGAAGAACATGGGCCCCCTGCATATACTACTTCTCTTGAGGGCCATGATTTTTCTTCTTTGATTAATATAAAAGATGTAGCGACAAAAGCGGCTTCTCTAGATAACGTAGAGGACGCTATATCTATGCTACAAAATTACATAGACAAAAACGAAAAGGGGATAAAAGAGTCATTATACATTTTAAATAAATTTAGGGCACCTATTATGTTTTATTCTATGATGTATCCAGTCATAGATAAATGGGGATTTGATATCCTAAATAAAGATTCAATCGAATTTGATTCTAAAGAAGATAATGGTTTTGAAGACCTAGAAAGTTTAGATTTCTAATTATCTTGTTTTTTACTAGACGCGTATTTAACACCCATTATAGTTCCTATGATACTAAATGCATTTGTTAAAAGTATTCCAAACATATTACTCCAGGTATTGCCTATTAATTGAGTTTCTTTATCATATATTATTGAAAATATGTAAAGGGCGGTTACTGATATACCAACCCCTATTATTATGGATAAAGCTATCTTTACAATCACGGATATTAGTTCAAACTGGGTTTTTCTTTGAAGTACATCTAAATCCTTTAAGGCTTCTTCTTTAGAGGATTCAGCGGTTTTTAAAGCTTCTTTGAGTTCATCGTTAACTCTTTCTATCTCCACTTTGGCTTCTAATAGTTCCTGGTTTTGAGATTGAACCCTTTTAGTTATGTCTAGCCTTTTTCTTTGTAGATCTTTTTGAGATTTAATAGATTCTTTTACGTATGTTTCTAGTTCTGAATCTTCTTTAAAATCCACAAGCTTAACTATATTTCCCTCAAGATATAAACCCTTGGTTCGTTTAAGTTCTAAAAGCTGCCCCCGAGTTTGTTCACAAAATTTGATCTTTTTCATTTATAAATCTTAAAAGGTTTGGTTCTATCTACGTATCCGGGGTAATCCCCTAAGAAATCTTCTAGTCTAGGTTCAATTTCATCCGATTTAATAATCCAAAATTGTGCACCTGCATTTATGGCTCTAGACTGTTCTTCACTCTCGTTACTCGATGATATTATCCCAATAACAACATGATTTCCATAATTAAAGTTGATTCTTCTAATTAATTCTATCCCATCAAATGAAGACCCTAATATGTTTAAATCTACAAAAACACAAGACGGTTTTTCATGTTTTTCTATTCCTTTAAACCATTTTTTAAACATTTTTTCTGCTTCGTCTGCGCTATTTATAGCTCTGAGCGAAAGGGTTATATCTAAAAGACTACATGCATCTTCAAACACTAGATGAAATAAATCTTCATCATCTACCAACATTATGGAATCAATCATATTATTATTAATTTTTAAGTAATCGAGTATGTTTTTATTTATCTGTGATTATTTTTAATTTAGTTCCTTTTTTAGATTTAACTATTCCAAGCTTCCAGCTATGTTCCTTGATTATTGCGATACATATATTTAAACCCAAACCGCTACCAGATTCAGTATTTTCTTTTTTTCTAGTATATGGTTTTGAATATTCTTCAAATTCAGACTTGTTCATTCCTCTACCATTGTCTTCGACTATTATCGAAGTACCTTGTTTATAGATTTTAACTAGTTTAGAGTCACTGTCGTTGTATTTTAATCCATTTCTAATAAGATTATCAATCGCAGTACAAAATAGCGCAGGATTCACCTCTTCATCTCCTAGGTCTGATATCATAACTTGACTGGAATAAGCCGTTGATTTAAGATATCCTTTTAAGACGCTGGATAAACAGACCTTACTTTTTTCAAGTTGAGAATCCTTTTTAACTAGGTTAGTAAACTCTTTGACGCCTGTATATACCTTTTGAGAATGATGGAGACCTTCTTTTAATAATTTCATTGAGGTTCCAAATATTTTTTCAATATCTCTCTCCTTTAAATTGTTATCTATAGAGAATTTTTTTATTCTTCTCTCTAAAGAAGATATTCCTCTAGGTATATATGTGTTTATTCCGCTGTGCATATCATGCCTCAGTATTTTAGCTGCGTGTTCAAGGTATGCATTCTTTCTTTCAAGATCTATTTTTTGGGTAATAGAATCAGTAATGTCATTTGCTATCTTTAATATTTTGATTATCTTACCTTTATTATCTATTATAGGATTATATGTACAACTTATCCAGAACGGTTTTCCATCTTTTTTAAATTTTTGATATTCCCCTGCTTTAAATTTACCTGATTTTAGATCATTCCAAAAGTTTTCATAACTTTTCATGGAAACTTCTTTGTGATGCATGAAAATACTATGATGTTTACCTGTTATTTCATGAAGGGTTCCATATCCAGAAAGTTCTAAAAATTTTTGATTTGCATTCATAATAAATCCATTTGTACAAAACTCAATAGTAGCACTGGATTGATCTATACCAGACATTATTGCACTAAGTTCTTGCTCTTTATTTTGTATTTTATTGAGTGTTCTATTAAAATCAGTAAGATCATGTCTAACTGACATATAACCTATATGATTTCCTCTTTCATCAAACTCTGCGCTTATATAAGAATCAACTATGTATTCTTCCCCACTTTTATTTTTATTGGTAACAGTTTCGTTCCATATCGCTTTATGTTTAATTGTTGACATATACATATTTGCCCAAAAATCTTTAGAATGTTTTTTAGAATTTAATATAGAATGGTCTTTGCCTAGTAGTTCATGTAATTTATAACCTGAAACATCACAAAATCTAGAATTCGCATGCGTTATTTTTCCCTCTGGATTTGCCCTAGAAACAAGAGTGGATCTGTTTAATACTTCTTCTAAAGATTTTCTTTTCATTCTTTCAAGTTTATGAAAAGCGTTAACCTCCCTTGAAACCAAAATAACCGTAATTGCTAAAGTTATTAAACTTAACGAATCGAATAGTAATATACTATATGATGTTTCCATCATCTTTAATATTAATAGCGCTTGAGTGGAAAACATAGTTACTATAAGTATAAATGAAAAGACAACCATGATTTTAGCCTTTAGAGAAAATTTATTCATTATCAATGAGTATTTTTTTTATTTATTAAACCAACGATAACAGGATTAGTATAATATTAGCAAAATAAACCACATGAAAAACATATTAGTAACTGGAGGAGCCGGTTTTATTGGTTCTAATTTAATTAAACAAATACTTAAAGATTATCCGCAAGCTTATATTGTTTCTTTGGATAACTATTGGACCGGTACAAAAGAGAATCATATAGATACCCCTAGAGTTAAATACATGACAGGTGATACGTGGAATATTGATGAAATGTGGAGTGATGAGCCAGGCGTATTTGATCTAGTATTTCATTTTGGTGAATATTCAAGAATTGTTAAATCATTTGAAGACGTGGATTATGTAATGAAAACTAATTTACACGGTACTACTCGAGTACTTGAAAAATGTAGAAAATGGGGAGCTAAATTAATTTACTCTGCATCTAGTTCTAAATTCGGTAACAACGGAAGGGATGAAAACTTAAGTCCTTATTCTTGGGCAAAATCAAAAATTGTAGAGTTGATTAAGAATTACAATGAATGGTTTAATTTACAATATGAGATATGTTATTTCTTTAATGTATATGGTCCAGGCCAAATCACAAGCGGAGATTATGCAACTGTAATAGGAATATTTGAAAGACAATACATGGCTAACGAACTAATGACCGTAGTTAGTCCTGGAAATCAAACTAGGGATTTTACCCACGTTTATGATATAGTGGGAGGCGTTAGTAAAACGGTGAATGTAAACATGAATAAAGAATGGCACCTCAGGTCAGGAAAAAACGTTTCTATTATTGAAGTTGCTAATATGTACGACCATGGAAAATGGCAGTTGATTCCTGAACGAAGAGGTGAAAGATTTACTTCAGAAGAATTTCCATCTGACACTAATGAAGTTTTAAAATGGGAACCTAAAGAAAGTCTAGAAAAATGGATAAATTCAGTAAAAACCTGTAAATTGGAAAAACAAAAAACATGAAAAACTGGTATGTTTATATAGTAAGGTGTAAAGATGGTACTTATTACACCGGTATTACAACTAACATAGAACGAAGAATAGATGAGCATAATTCCGGTCAAGGAGCAAAGTACACGCGCAGTAGGACCCCTGTTGAACTAGAAGAATTTAAAAGGTTTTCATCTAGGTCAAATGCCACTAAAGAAGAATGTAGGATAAAGAAGCTCACTAGAGTAAAAAAAGAAAGACTGATTGGTGAATGGAGAATGGAAAGATTGAGATCTAAACATGTAATAGATCAAACGATAAAGGAATAATATTGTCTCGTTAATTTAGTATAATATAACTATTCAAAATAAAAAATGGAAAATATATTAAAATTTCAAAGTGATCATAAACAATTAACATATGAAAATGTTAAGTTTAAATCATTAGCGGAAGGTAGAAACAGGCTTTTAAAAACTGAATTATATACTTCGTCCAAAGCGGAATCACTCATATACCCCGATAAACATTACATTGGTAACGGCTCAAAAAAGTATTTTATCAGTGATGATGGTATATGTAACCAATTTGTTAGTGAAAGAAATGCTTTTATAAACGATACATTTATAGAATCATCTAATAGAAACTTTAACCCTGAAGAAACTGAAAACTGGATTTGTAAAAAAAAGAAATTAAAAGAAACAAGATTCTTTGCAAAAGATAACAAAACAGGATATTATATTGGCCAGGGGATATTTCATCAAATTGGATTTAACAAAACAAGTATATTGTGGAAAAAGAAAAAATAAATCTAAAACAAATGAAAAATAAAAACACACAAACTGCAGTCGCCGCGTTTATTGTTGCTTCAATATTTACCGTTGTACTTATTGCTAGTAGGTATAACAGCTTAAAGAAGGCATATATAGAATCCGAAAGAAAAAAGGTGGAATATTGCAAAACAATCAATGAGCTATGCAAAGATACTGCAGCGTCAAACATATTGCAAAAAGACTACTACGAATTATGGGAAGAGAACCAGAGATTTTCTTCTATTTTTGCTGAAATAGAAAATGAACCCGGTGGTCATGAGATCTTAAATAAATTATGGAACAAAAAGCAAAACTAAAGACGAAAGACGATTTAGAGTTACATGATATTACTTATCAATGGGTTAATACATTAGGTTTACACGGCTGGTCTATTGTTTATGAAAAAATAGATCATGAGCAAGTGATATTTGACTGTCCGCCAGAGGATTGTTACTTTATAGGAGTACAATATAATGACCAAACTAAAATCGCTATCATATTTCATGACAGAAATCTTACAGAAGAAGATATAGTACATGAGTTACTTCATGTTAAGAACCCTGATTGGTCAGAAGATCAAGTCAATAGGGAAACGAAAATATTATTAAACCAAAGCAAAGATGATCGATGGTGTCATTATTCAGGTATGCCTTCACCTCAAGCATATAAAGATTAAACTAAAATAAAGATGAGTGAAATAGTAATATTTAGCTGGTGCTTAGCATTATTTGTAATAACTTTTATTATAATTAAAAAAAAAATAAATGACTGAAAAAGAATTAATATCACTAGGCTTTGAAAAGCAAATAGCGGAATTTCCAGATTCTGATGAAAATCCATTCTACTACTACACGCTAGATATAATAGAAGGGTTATATGGTATCACAGATTCTAATGATGAAATTAAAAATGATGAATGGACTGTAGAGTTAAACTTTGATTGTAATCCAATAGTTAAATTCAAAGATGTTAAGTCAATCACTGAACTAACTAACTTATTTAAACCAAAACAAAGATGAGCTTTACATTATACTTATGGATTCAGATACCATTAATAACAGCCCTAGTTTGTTTAGTAATTTACCAACATAGGCTCTATTCCAAACAAAAAAGGTTGGTTAAAGAAATGATAGAAAGAGACATGTATGGACTAGAAGAAGATAAGTCGGAAGAAAGACAAAAGCAGAACATAGAGAAGACAGAGTTGGAGATATCTGAGGATTTATTAAAGTGGAGAGAA